>Ga0209510_1000042_pt1 | contig 216925 bp, 177 predicted proteins | sample BiotimSIPDNA_FD_185749 | JGI IMG/M metagenome (GOLD analysis project Ga0209510, IMG submission 185749) | Anaerobic biogas reactor microbial communites from Washington, USA - Biogas_R1 time_0 SIP DNA (SPAdes) (version 2) | ecosystem: Engineered > Bioreactor > Anaerobic > Unclassified | place...
CTTTGCCTGCGGCTTCCTTCAGATCCCACCTCGCGGTGGGCACCCTTGCCGTTCGGCTAACAGTTCCCCTGACCGGGTCTGTAGAGGACTTTCACCTCCTAGGAGTGCGCCCTGCCGGGCGCACAAAGTAGGAGGGGGGCTTCATGCGCCTGCATGAAGCCCCCCTGGTTTACACTTTCAGTTCAGCCCGAAAGCTAGAAGCTGATCCGGATCTTGGCCTGGAACGTCCGGTGCCCGCCCTTGGTCGACAGGTAACCCAACGGGTTGATGCTGTTGAGACCGAAGTCCGGGTTGCCGATGGAGGTGAAGCGGGCGTTCCACTGCATCGAGCTGTTCGACGGAGTCGGGTGATTGAAGATGTTCTGCGCGTCGACGCGCAGGTCGATCCTCTTCCCTTCCATGAACTCGATCGATTTGCCCATCGCCATGTCCAGGCTCCACCGGCCGGGGCCGGCGAGCGAGTTGGGCAGGAAGTTGCCTTCCGTACCCGGAACCGCGTTCTGGAACACGATGTCGCCCGGAATCGGGCTCCCCTCGTCGTCGTAACCGGCGATGAGGGCCAGCGCCCTCATGCCGCCATTCGCGTTGCGGCAGGCGGCCTGGCCGGCGGCCCAGATGGTGTCGCACTGGGGATCGGGGATCTTCATGTACTTGTCATCCCCGTAGAAGAGGCCGAAGTTGGCCCCGTCTTCCCAGGTCACCTGGCCCGCCTTGTTGTCCCAGGAGCCTTCCGGACCGACGAAGTCGACCCGGCTGCTGCCCCACAGGCGGCTGTTGCCGGTGATCGAGCCGGGGAGGCCGCTCGTCATCGAGGCGATCCAGCTCAACTGCCAGCCTTCAATCGCCTTCTTGAAGATGCCCGAAGCGTTGCGGAACACGAACCCGTTCGCCCCGAACGGCAGGTCGAACGTCCCGTAGCTCGTCAACTGATGCGAACGATGCTGGCCCGAGAGCCAGTAGTTCCTGGTTCCCGCGATATAGTCGGTAATCCCCTGGTCGGCCAGGTTCCGGCTCCAGGTGTAGGTGGTCTGGAAGCTCAGGCCGCGCGTCGGCCGCATCGTCACCTGGGCCTGCATCGAATGGTAGTTCGAGTGCCCCAGGTTCGAGTTGATCGTCGCGCCCGAGAACTGCGGGTTGGCGTAGATGAAGTTTTCCGGCGCGGTTTGGCGCAGGACCGCACCGCGGATTCCGGACGGCACAAGCAGCTGGCCATTGGTCGTGGCCAGCGTGCCGGCGAGGGAAGCGTAGTCGCCGTTGCGAAGCGCTCCGTTGGTCATATACCATTGCCGGAGCTGCCCCGAACCGCTGTTGTCCCCGGTCCACCAATCGGTCCACAGTGAACCCACGGGAATCAGAGTGTTCAGCAGTTCAGACTCCCCGCCCGCCCGGGCGATTTCAAACGCATCAAACAGCCCGTTTCTCACGTAATTGGCCGTATTGAGGTTGATCCCGCTGATCGACTTGCGGCTGAGCGTCGCGATGTAGCGGACGTCGACCGTCAGGTTGTTCCCGACGTTGCGCGTCAGCGACATGTTCAGGCTCTGCACGTAAGGGTTGCGGATGTTTTCGTCGTACACCGTCACGGCCGTGCCGCGGTCGGTGATCGGCCGCCGCGACAGGGGCTGGATCCCCTCCGGCGGGTGGAGCGGCACGTAATCGCCGAGGTTGGCCAGGTTGATGTACTGATTGTCGAACTCCCCGCCCGAGTACTGGTACGAGAAGGTGGTGCCGGGGACCTTGGCGATGATGCCCGCATAGCCGTCGAAGTTGCTGATCGGCGAATAGCTCACCGAGTAGCCGCCGCGCAGCGTCGTCTTCCCTTTTCCGAACCAGGGGAGCTGCCACGCGAAGCCGACGTGAGGGGCGAAGTTGTTCTGGTCCTTGTTCCACGGGCTGATGTCCGGGTTCGGGGAGTTCGGTCCCACGAACTGGTATTCGGTCAGCTCGCCCGCCTGCTGCGCAGCCGGGTCGGCCGGCATCCAGGTGCTGAAGTCACCGCCGGAAATGCCCCACAGGCTGGAACTGCCGCCCAGGAGGGCCACCGACATCCCGCTCTCTTCCCAAGGAATCCCGTAGTATTCATACCGGAATCCCAGGTTCAGGGTGAGGCTGCTGTTGACCTTCCAGTCGTCCTTGAAGAAGAAGCTGAACTCCCGGTTGCGGATATCCACAATCTGGTTCAGTTCCCCCTGGCTGGGGTCGTTCCAGTCGACATCCTGCGCCGAATTGACGTAGAAGTACTGGCGGATGTTCCCCACCGAGCCGGCCAGGGCCGTCAGCACGTTGTAGGCCAGCGGGAAGTTGCCGCTGGTGGTGGCGTCGTCAAGCCCGGCCATGCCTTCCCAGCTTCCTTCCGGGGCCAGTGAACTGAAGGTCCCCGTCTGGTAAGGAGAACTGGAGATCGTTCCGCCCTGGACCGAAGGGAAGGTGTTGGACGAAGCCGCGAAGCCGGCGGCCCCGTTCGTCTCCTGCCACGATTTGGCCTTGCGGAAATCGAAGCCCCCCTTGAAGGAGTGGGCCCCGCGGGTCCAGGTGACGGTGTCGGAGAAGGACCAGCGCGGATCGACGCCGCCCCAGGTGGCGGGGAGGTTGTTGCGGCTGCCGTACGGGTGGCTGGCGTTGGATCCGCCGAACCAGGAGAAGGTGTCGGTCGCGTAATTCGCGCCGCCCGCCCCGATCCCGATGATGAGCGGGTATCCCGTGTAGTTCGGGAAGTTTTCCGCCGTCGTCGGCATGAGGTAATCGATGAGTTCCCTCATCTTGTCGCCCGTCTTCGGGTTGTTGAGCGGCTCGTTGGTGTGGGTGCGCGTGCGTGAGAGCCCGAAGCGGAACTCGTTGAGGAGCGTCGGCCGCAGGGTCGACGTCAGGGAGACGGTGAAGCTCTGCGGCTGCCGGTCCACGGCCCCGCCGTAGCCGTTCGGCGGCGGCCAGGTCGCGTAGGCGTCCTCGCCGTAGTCGCTTTCATAGGTGTACGTGCCGCTCGCGCGGTGCGCGTTGCTGATGTTGTGATCGATCTTCATCGTGATCGATTTGCGCTCGTTGTCCTCGCCCGAGCCGAACACCGTGTCGCTGCCGTGCAGCACGCGCGTCCACTTGTGGGCGGCGGTGTTGAAGCCGTCGCCGACATCGAACGCGTTCGCCCGCGGCATCAGGCCCGTGAAACGGTCGACGTAACCGCTCGCGTCGTACCCGTCCCGGTACTGGTCCCACGCCGTGTCGGGAACCACGCCCGTGTTCGTCGGGGAGAAGTTGAACTGCGAGCAGTTGAGCGGGTCGGCCGCGATCTGCGCCCGCGCCGTTTCCGTCAGCTGTCCGAACACGCTCTCGTACTTCAGGTCGGCGGTGACGGTCTCACCCGCCTCGCGCTCCACGCCATTGAAGTCGGTCCCCGAGGCATTGTACGTGTAGTTGTAGATCGGGGTCCCGTCGGGATTGACCGTGGGACGGGTGGGCGTCGTCCCGTATTCCTGGATCGTAAGCGCGGGGTTGAAGCGGCTGTTCACCCAGCCGTCCAGGTAGCGGAAAACACCTTTGCGCGCGCAGTCGGTCAGAACCGGCGCGGCGTAGATCGATTTGGACCTGACGATCTGCTGATCCCAGGTCGCGAAGAAGAACGTCTTGTTCTTGATGATCGGGCCGCTGGCGCTGAGGGTGTAGTTGTTGAGGTTGCGCCAGTCGACGCTTTCGTTGTTGCGCTTCTTGTACCACTCGGTCGCGTCCAGGGCGCTGTTCTGGATGTTCCAGACCCCCGAGCCGTGAAACGCGTTGGCGCCCGACTTGGTCAGGATCTGCACCTGTCCCGCGCCGCGCCCCATCTCCGCGTCCACCGGGGAGAGCACCATCTTGAACTCGCCCACCATTTCCTGGTTGATGCGGCTCGGCGACACGATGCCGGAGGTGTAACGGACTTCATTCACCGTGATCCCGTCACGCTGAATGTTGATGTTCCCGGCGGCCACGCCGGCGAACGTCTGGGTGTAATTGCTGAAAATGGGGTCTTCGGCCTTGACCACGCCCCCCATCACGTTGATGAGGTCCATCACGTCGTTCGAGGCCAGGGGCAGCTGCGTGACCGAATCCTCCTGGAGCACGGTTCCGGTCGAGGACCCGGCTTCCAGCATCAGGTTTTCGGCGCTGGTGAAGACTTCGACTTCCGTCTCCACCCCCGCCACGACCAGTTCGAAGTTGAGCCGGACCTGGGAACCCATTCCCAGTCTGACATCCGTCTTGTTGGCTGTCTGAAAACCGCTCATTTCCGCAACCACGTTGTAGACACCGGGCTGGAGGCTGGGGAAATTGTAGATACCCGCGTTGTTGGCCACCGTCTTGGATACCACGCCGGTCTGGCTGTTCGTGGCCGTGACGTTGGCCCCGGGCAGCACCGCCTGCGAGGTATCCGTGATTGTCCCGCCGATGCTGCTGGCCGACTGGCCGAACGCCTGTCCCAGCAACAGCAGCGGAAGGAGCGCAATCGCGAGGATTACCTTCATTCTACGCTTTTTATTGGGCATGCTTATTGTCACCTCGTCAAACACATTAGACTCTTTCTCCAGCCAGGGCGGGAGATCTGGTTTAAATCGAGCGTACAAGCTTTTGTGGCCCTTCATCCCCAAAAGCGTTCTCGTCCAAACAAACTAATTGTCTCTAAGGCTTTAATAGTGGGTTCATCCTAATCCGGACATTTTCGGGGTGTCAAGAAAATAATTAGGGGCTCAGGACCGGGCCAGGGGGGGGATTTCCCGGGGGCGGGGGCGAAGGAAGAGAAGACGGGGAGCAGGGGGAACTGAAAAGGGGGCTCCATGCGGCTGCATGAAGCCCCCTGGTTTACAGTTTCAGATCCTCCGGAAAGCTAGAAGCTGATCCGGATCTTGGCCTGGAACGTCCGGTGTCCGCCCTTGGTCCCCAGGTAGCCCACCGGCGTGCTGCTGTTGATCCCGAAGTTCGGGTTGCCGATGGAGGTGAAACGGGCGTTCCACTGCGTCGAGCTGTTCGAAGGAGTCGGGTGGTTGAAGATGTTCTGCGCGTCGACGCGCAGGTCGATCCTCTTCCCTTCCATGAACTCGATCGATTTGCCCATCGCCATGTCCAGGCTCCACCGGCCGGGGCCGGCGAGCGAGTTGGGCAGGAAGTTGCCTTCCGTCCCCGGCACCGCGTTCTGAAACACGATGTCGCCCGGAAGCGGGTTACCGTTGTCGTCATACCCCGCGATGAGGGCCAGGGCCCGCATGCCGCCGGACGCGTTGCGGCACGCAGCCTGACCACCTGCCCAGACGCTGTCGCACTGGGGGTCGGGGATCTGCATATACTTGTCGTCCCCGTAGAAGAGGCCGTAGTTGGCCCCGTCTTCCCAAGTCACGGCGCCGGCCTTGTTGTCCCAGGACCCTTCCGGACCGACGTAGTCGACCCGGCTGCTGCCCCAGAGGCGGCTCATGCCGGTGATCGAACCGGGAAGGCCGCTCGTCATCGAGGCGATCCAGCTCAACTGCCAGCCTTCGATCGCCTTCTTGAAGACGCCCGAAGCGTTGCGGAACACGAACCCGTTCGCCCCGAACGGCAGGTCGAACGTCCCGTAGGTCGTCAGCTGATGCGAACGATGCTGGGAGGAGAGCCAGTAGTTCCGGGTCCCCGAGAGGTAGTCGGTGATCCCCTGGTCGGCCAGGTTCCGGCTCCAGGTGTAGGTGGTCTGGAAGCTCAGGCCGCGCGTCGGCCGCATCGTCACCTGGGCCTGCATCGAATGGTAGTTCGAGTGGCCCACGTTCGAGTTGATCGTCGCGCTCGAGAACTGAGGGTTGGCGTAGATGAAGTTTTCCGGCAGTCCCGCGTTACGCAGCAGGCCGCCGTTGGTCCCCGCAGGCGCTCCCATAAGGGGGTTGGCCGTCGCAAGGGTGCCGACGACCGATGCATAGTCGCCGTTGCGGAGCGAGCCGCCGGTCAGATAATGCTGCCGGATCTGCCCGGAACCGCTGTTGTCCCCGGAAACGGGGTCGTACCAGAATCCGAACATGGGGATCCAGGAATTGATCAACTCGGACTCTCCGCCGGCGCGGACGATTTCCAGTTCCTCGAACAACCCGTTTCTCACGAAATTGGCCGTGTTGAGGTTGATTCCGCCGATCGACTTGCGGCTGAGCGTCGCGATGTAGCGGACGTCGACCGTCAGGTTGTTCCCGACGTTGCGCGTCAGCGACAGGTTGAGGCTCTGCACGTAGGGGTTGCGGATGTTTTCGTCGTACACCGTCACGCCCGAAGAACGGTCCGTGATCGGCCGCACCGACAGGGGCTGGATGTCCTCCGCGGGCACCAGGGGCACGTACTCCCCGAGGTTGGCGAAGTTGATGTACTCCCCATCGAACTCACCGCCCGTACGGTTGTACTGGTAGGTGGTCCCGGGGACCTTGGCCATGATGCCCGCGTAGCCGTCGAAGTTGTTGATCGGCGAATAGCTCACCGAGTAGCCGCCGCGCAGCGTCGTCTTCCCTTTTCCGAACCAGGGGAGCTGCCACGCGAAGCCGACGTGAGGGGCGAAGTTGTTCTGGTCCTTGTTCCACGGGCTGATGTCCGGGTTCGGGGAATTCGGGCCCACGAACTGGTAGGCCGTCAGGTCGCCCTCCTGCTGCGCAGCCGGGTCGGCCGGCATCCAGGTGCTGAAGTCGCCGCCGGAGATGCCCCACAGGCTGGAACTGCCGCCCGCGAGTGCCGCCGTCATTCCGCTGTTTTCCCACGGAATCCCGTAGTACTCGTAGCGGAAACCCAGGTTCAGGGTCAGGCTGTTGTTGACCTTCCAGTCGTCCTTGAAGAAGAAGCTGAACTCCCGGTTGCGCAGATCCACAATCTGGTTCAGTTCCCCCTGGCTCGGGTCGTTCCACGTCAGATCCTCAGCCGAGTTGGCGTAGAAGTACTGGCGGATGTTGCCCACCGAGCCGGCGAAATAGGTCAGCAGGGCGTAGGCGTTGGGATAGCTCCCGGTAACGGAAGAATCGTCCAATCCGGCCATGCCTTCCCAGGAGCCTTCCGCTAGGCTGGAAAAGGTTCCGGGCTCATAGGCCGAGGTGTTGATCGTGCCACCCCTGACCGAGGGGAAGGTATTGGCGGAATTGACAAAACCGCCGGCGCCGTTGTTTTCCTGCCACGACTTCGCCTGGCGGTACTCGAACCCGCCCTTCAGGGAGTGGGCCCCCCGCATCCAGGTGAGGGTGTCGGAGAACGACCAGCGCGGGTCCACGCCGCCCCAGGTGGTGGGGAGGTTGCCGCGGCTGCCGTACGGATGGCTCGAGCTGGACTGGAAGAACCAGTTCATCGTATCCGTGGCGAACTCCATCGAGCCGCTGCCGGCGCCGATGACGAGCGGGTATCCCGTGTAGTTCGGGAAGTTCTCCGCCGTGGTCGGCATGAGGTAATCGAGGATCTCCCTCATCTTGTCGCCGTTCTTCGGATTGGTCAGAGCCTCGCGCGTGTGGGTGCGCGTGCGCGAGAGCCCGAAGCGGAACTCGTTGAGGAGCGTCGGCCGCAGGGTCGACGTCAGCGAGATGGTGAAGCTCTGCGGGTTGCGGTCCACGGCGCCGCCGTAGCCGTTCGGCCAGGTCGCATAGGCGTCCTCGCCGTAGTCGCTTTCGTAGGTGTACGTCCCGCTCGCGCGGTGCGCGTTGTTGATGTTGTGGTCGATCTTCATCGTGATCGACTTGCGCTCGTTGTCCTCGCCCGAGCCGAACACCGTGTCGCTGCCGTGCAGCACGCGCGTCCACTTGTGCGAGGCCACGTTGAAGCCGTCGCCGGTGTCGAACGCGTTCGCCCGCGGCATCATGTCCGTGAAGCGCTCGATGTAGCCGCTCGCGTCGTACCCGTTGCGGTACTGGTCCCACGCCGTGTCGGGCACAACGCCGGTGTTGGTCGCGGAGAAGTTGAACTGCGAGCAGTTGAGCGGATCGGCCGCGATCTGCGCCCGCGCCTCGTTCGTCAGCTGCCCGAACACGCTCTCGTACCTCAGCTCGGAGGTGACCGTCTCATCCTTCAGGTCCCCCCCCGTGTAGGTGTAGTCGTAGATGGGGGTGCCGTCGGCGTTGACCACGTTGCGCGTGGGCGTCGTCCCGTATTCCTGGACGAACAGCTCCGGGTTGTTGGCGGTGTTCACCCAGCCATCCAGGTAGCGGAAGATCCCCTTGCGCGCGCAGTCGGTCAGCACGCGCGGGTTCGCAACCGCCTTGGAGCGGACGATCTGCTGGTCCCAGGTCGCGAAGAAGAAGGTCCTGTTCTTGATGATCGGGCCGCTGGCGCTGAGGGTGTAATTGTTGAGGTTGCGCCAGTCGGTCGATTCGCCGTTACGCTTCTTGTACCACTCCACGGCGTCCAGGGCGGTGTTCTGGATGTTCCAGACCCCCGACCCGTGAAACGCGTTGGCGCCCGACTTGGTCAGGATCTGCACCTGTCCCGCGCCGCGCCCCATCTCCGCGTCCACCGGGGAGAGCACCATCTTGAACTCGCCCACCATTTCCTGGTTGATGCGGATGGGCGACACGATGCCGGAATTGTAGCGGACTTCATTCACCGTGATCCCGTCACGCTGAATGTTGATGTTCCCGGCGGCTACGCCGGCGAACGTCTGGGTGTTGTTCTGAAAGATGGGGTCTTCGGCCTTGACCACGCCGCCCATCACGTTGATGAGGTCCATCACGTCATTCGAGGCCAGAGGCAGCTCGGTGACCGATTCCTGCTGGAGCACGGTCCCGGTGGAGGACCCCGATTCCAGCATCAAGTTCTCGGCGCTGGTGAAGACCTCGACTTCCGTCTCCACCCCCGCCACTACCAATTCGAAGTTCAACCGGACCTGTGAACCCAGTCCCAGTTTGACATCCGTCTTGTTGGCTGTCTGAAAACCGTTCATTTCCGCAACCACCTGGTAAACACCAGGCTGTAGGCTGGGGAAATTGTAGATGCCCGCGTTGTTGGCCACCGTCTTCGATACCACGCCGGTCTGGGTGTTGGTTGCCGTGATATTGGCACCCGGTAGCACCGCCTGCGAGGTGTCCATGACCGTCCCGCCGATGGTGCTGGCGGATTGTCCGAACGCCTGCGCGACCAGCAGCAGGGGCAGCAGCGCAATCGCGAGGATCGCTTTCCTCATGCTGTTTCTACTGGAGATTCGTAGTGTCACTTCGTAAAACAACTCCTTAGACTTGCACTCCGGCCAGGGCAGGAGGTGGGTTAGCAAAACAATGCTCTTGCGGCCCTTCTTCCCCAAAAGCATTTTCCGTGCAGAAAAAACTCTTCATGCAGAAAAACTTTTCAAGCAGAAAAACCTTTCAAGCAGAAAAAGCTTTTAAAGCAGCAACCAACCTTTTTAAAAAGTCAGTCGGCCTATCCTATCCCGGATTTCAGGGGTGTCAAGAAAATTATGTGCCCGTCGCTGAAACCGTCTTTCATGAATCCGCCGCGGCGGCCGCGCCGCAAACCGATTCAATACTATTAATTAACTCGTACCATCCCGGGCGCCATCGCTTCGCCGACTCCGGATTCCACCCCCTCCTCCAACCCCGATGCCTATCCCATTGTAATATCTATCGACTAATTCACCAGGAGGAGCGCATGCCGAGCCGTCATTCCCGGGGTACTCGACGGGCCTCGCCACCGGGCCCGCCGGGGGCGGCCGGGGCCCGTCTGCGGTATCCCCGCACCCTGGCCGCGGCGGCCGGGATCCTGATGTCGGCCCTCCTCCTGCTCCTGTTGGAGGGGGGGCTGCGCCTGGGCGGCTTCGGGCATCCCGCGGGATTCTATATCCCTTCCCCCGGTCCCGCCGCCTGGGAGACCAACCCCCGCTTCGGTTGGCGCTTCTTCCCCCCTTCCCTGGCCCGGAGCCCGGTGCCGGGCTACCTCGATGAAAAGCCCCCGGGAACCCTCCGGATTTTCCTGCTCGGCGAATCGGCCGCCCAGGGGGTCCCGAACCCCGAATTCGGCTTCGGGCGCCTGTTGCGCCTGATGCTGGCCCGCCGCCACCCGGGGCGGGCGTTCGAGGTCGTCAACACGGCCATGACCGCGATCAACTCCCACGCGGTGCGCGAAATCGCCCGCGACTGCGCCTCCCTTGCCCCCGACGCCTTCCTCGTCTATATGGGAAACAACGAAATCGTGGGCCCCTACGGGCCGGGAACCGTGTTCCAGGGGTGGAGCCCCAGCCTCCCCCTGATCCGGGCCAACCTGGGGGTGAAATCGACCCGGACCGGGCAGCTGCTGGGCCGGCTGCCCGAACTGCTGCGCCCCGATCGGGCTCCTTCCCGCTGGCAGGGGATGGAGATGTTCCTCGGCAACCGGGTGGCGGCCGATGACCCCCGGTTGCCGAAGGTTTACGACAACTTCCGCCGCAACCTGGAGGACATCATCCGCGCCGGGCGAGGATCGGGGGCGGCCGTCATCGTCTCCACCGTCGCTGTCAACCTGCGCGACTGCGCCCCGTTCGCCTCGGAGCACGGCCGGGATCTCCCCGCCGCCGCCCTGGCCCGGTGGGAAGAGGCCTTCCGCCGGGGGAAGGGCCTGGAAGCCCGGGGCCGCCCGGAGGAGGCGCTCGAGGCCTACGAAGCGGCGGCCCGGATCGACGCTCAGCACGCGGAACTGCAGTTTCGCATCGCCCGCCGCCGGATGGAGAGCGGGGAAACCGGAAAGGCGCGGGAGCATTTCGGCAGGGCGCGCGACCTGGACACCCTGCGCTTCCGCGCCGACGGCGCGATCAACGAAATCCTGCGCGATGCGGTCGCATCCCCGGAATATTCCGGGGTCTACGGAGTCGATGCCGAACTCGCCTTCTCCGAGGCGGGCGGACCCGCCGGCGGCGTCCCGGGGGCGGACCTGTTCTACGAGCATGTCCATTTGAATTTCGAGGGCAATTACCTCCTGGCCCGCCTCTTCCTCGACCGGCTGGAGCGCGCCCTCCCCGGGCTCGGGGCCCGCGGGGATTCCATCCCGGTTCCCGGTCCGGAGGAGTGCGCCCGGCTGCTGGCGCTGACGCCCTGGGACCGGGCCCAGGCCGCCGCCACGATGGTGGGCGCCATGTCCCGCCCCCCGTTCACCTATCAGGCGGACAACGACTCCCGGGTCGCCGCCCTCCGCGAGGAGCAGCGCCGCCTGGTCGAACGGGCGAAGGAGCCCGGGGCTTTCGAAGAGGCGCGCGCGACCTACGAGGCCGCGCTCGAGTTTTCCCCGGAAGACCCGGTCCTCTACCGCCGCTTCGGCCGGTTCCTCCTGGATGCGGGGGAGCCGGAAGCCGCCATCGGCCATTTCACCGCCGCGCTGGAACGGTATCCCGGCGAGCCGTCGCTCTACGCCGATTTCGGGGATGCCGAGCAGAAGAGGGGGCGCGCCGAAGCCGCCGAAGCCCGTTACCGCCGGGCCCTGGAGATGGACCCCGACCTCGGGCGCGCCCGCTCGGGCCTGGCTCTCTCCCTGGCCACCACCGGGAGGATCGAGGAGGCGATCGCCGAGTACCGCGCGGTACTGCAGTCCGATCCCGGGTTCACCACCGCGCGCGTCAACTTCGCGGGGCTGCTGGCCCGCCTGGGACGCCTCGACGAGGCGATCGCCGAGTACCGGAAGGCGGCCGAGGCCGATCCCGGCGGCTCGCTGGCCCGCTACGGACTCGGGATGGCGCTGGCCAATCGCGGGCTGATCCCGGAGGCGATCGCGGCCTACCGGGAAGCGGCCCGGATCGACCCCTCCTTTTCGGCCGCCCACGTCAACCTGGGGAACCTCCTGGCGGGGAGCGGGCAACCCGGGGAGGCCCTGGCCCATTTCCGGAGGGCCCTGGAGATCGATGCGCGGGATCCGCTGGCCCTCTACGGCGCCGCCAGGGCGCTCGCGGCGCTGGGTCGCGGCGCGGAAGCCGCCGCCAGCCTCCGCCGCGCCCTGGAGATCCGGCCCGATTTCGCGGAAGCCCGCCGGGCGCTGCAGTCCCTGGCCGGCGACTAGAGCCGCCGCCCGGAGCTCAGAAAAGGGTGTAGATGAAGGGGGCCGCCCCGGTGCCGCCGAGGAAGGCGATCAGCGTGAGCGCCAGCAGCACGATGATGATGGGCGTGAGCCACCATTTCTTGCTGTGAAGCAGGAACAGGAAGAGTTCCTTAACCACCCCTCCCGGTTTCCGTTCCGCCTGCCTCCTGAAAGCGTCCGCGCGCTCCCCGCGCCCTCCGGGATAGGATTCTTTCCGTTTCATCGCCGCCCCCTCAATATTGATGGAAGTACCGGGCCGGGTCGTGTTCCGGCTCCCGGGGCTCCCAGTAGCTGGTCGCCGAAGACTCCAGCCGCCGCTTCATCGGGTCATGCCCCGCCAGGCGCAGAATCAGCCCCACCGGCGTGACGACGCCGTAGTAGGCCGCCGCCAGCGTCAGAAACGACACCGCCGCCCCGACGGGACGGGTGACGGCCGAGGTGAGGATGTAGGCCTTCAGCAGGACCTTCCGCCACAGGCAGCCGGCGGCCGGGACCAGAACGGCGACGGTGAGCAGCGCCGCGGCCGGGACCGAAACGCCCCCGGTGACCGCAGCCCGGGCGCCCCAGAAACCGAAGCAGAGGAGCCAGCACACCCCGAAAACCGCCAGCTGCCGCCCCGAGGGATTCTTGTCGATCTGCATCAGGCCACCCCGTCAGTCCGGAGGGAATTCTCCGGCGTAGCTCCCGGCGGGACCCTCCCGCCCTCGCGCCTGCTCCTCCTTGAACAGGACGAAACGCTCCATCACCAGCACGTCCATGTCCGTGGCCATGAAGCACCGGAAGGCTTCCTCGGGGCGGCAGACGATCGGCTCCCCCCGGACGTTGAAGCTGGTGTTGATCATGACGGGACAACCGGTTTTCGCCGCGAACGCCGTGAGCAGCCGGAAGAGGCGCGGGTGCCTTTCGGGGTCGACCGTCTGGATCCGCGCGGAGCCGTCGACGTGGGTCACCGCCGGAATTTCGCTTCGGATCGCCTTCAGTTTCTCCAGTCCGCGGAGCCCTCCCGGCGGCGGTTTCCGTTTGGACTCCGCCACCGGGGCGACCACGAGCATATACGGGCTTTCCTCCCCGGGCCCCCATTGGAAGAACTCCCCCGCCCGGTCGCGGAGCACGATCGGGGCGAAGGGGCGGAAAGATTCCCGGAACTTGATCTTCCGGTTGATGAGCGACTGCATTTCCGGGTCGCGGGCGTCGCCGAGGATGCTTCGCCCCCCCAGCGCCCGCGGACCGAACTCCATTCTCCCCTGGAACCAGCCCACTACCTTCCCGGCCGCGATCAGGTCGGCCACGGCATCGATGAGATCCTTTTCACCATAATAATGATACCGGCACCCGGAGCTCTCGAGAAACCCGCGGATCCGGTCTTCGGAGAACGCCGGGCCCAGGAAGGCCCCCCGCTCGGAATCGTCCGCCCCCGGGATGCGGGGGTTGTCCAGCAGCTGGTGCCAGACGAAGAGCGCCGCCCCCAGCGCCCCGCCGGCGTCGCCGGCGGCAGGCTGGATCCAGACCCTTTCGAACGGGCCCTCGCGCACGATCCTCCCGTTCCCCACGCAGTTGAGCGCCACCCCCCCCGCCAGGCAGAGATTTTTCATCCCGGTCAGCCGGTGCAGGTGGCGGGCCGAGCGGAGCATCACCTCCTCGGTGACCTGTTGAATGGAGGCGGCCAGGTCCATTTCGCGCTGCGTCAGCGCCGCTTCCGGCCGGCGAGGGGGCCCTTCGAAAAGGCGGTCGAACCGGGGCGACGTCATCACCAAACCCTGGCAGTAGCGGAAATAGGCCATGTCCATGCGAAAGGAGCCGTCCGGCTTCAGGTCGAGCAGGTGACGCAGGATCCGGTCGGCATAGACCGGTTCCCCGTAGGGGGCCAGCCCCATCAGCTTGTATTCCCCGGAGTTGACCCTGAATCCGCAAAAGTAGGTGAAGGCCGAGTAGAGCAGGCCCAGGGAATGAGGGAAACGCAGCTCCGAAAAAAGCTCGATCCGGTTGGCTCGGCCGCGGCCGAGGCTTGCCGTCGCCCATTCCCCCACCCCGTCCAGCGTCAGGAGGGCGGCCTCCTCGAACGGTGAGGGGAAAAAGGCGCTGGCCGCGTGCGCTTCGTGATGCTGGGCGAAGACGCACCTGCGCCGGTATCCCCCCCCCAGGCCCTTGCGGATTTCGCGGGGCAGGTGGAGTTTCCGGGCCAGCCACAGCGGCATGGCGCGGCGGAAGGAGCCGAAACCGGCCGGAGCGAAGGCCAGGTAGGTCTCCAGGAGCCTCTCGAATTTCAGGAGCGGTTTGTCGTAAAAGGCGACGTAGTCCAGTCCCCCCGCACCCAGTCCGGCCTCCCGGAGGCAGTAATCGACCGCGTGGACCGGAAAGCCGTCGTCGTGCTTGACGCGCGTGAACCGCTCCTCCTGGGCCGCGGCCACGATCCGTCCATCCACGACCAGCGCCGCCGCCGAATCGTGATAAAACGCCGAAATCCCCAGAATCGCGGTCATTCCCCGGGGCCCTCCTCCGCGCGCAGGATGATTTCAAAATCCAGCCCGAAGGCGCGCAACCCGGGAAGCCGCTTCAGGCGCGCCTGCCTGAAGCGGTAGGCGTCGTACCCGGGGAGGCGTCCGGGAGCGGCCGGAAGGCGGATCTCGGGCGTCGCGGGGGAAGGCGCCTGCGGCCGGTAGGGGTTCTTCCACCCGGGCTTCCGGGGATAGAGGCCCAGGGCCCGCAGGCCGCGCCGGATGCCGTAGGTGTGCGTCTCGACAACGGCGAATCCGCAGGCGCGGAACAGGACCCGGAGGGCGTCCCTGGAGAAAAAGAAGAGATGCCCGTCCTTGCTCCGGGGGGGAAGGCCCTCCCTGCAGTGGTACCTGACGAGACCGGCGCTGTCCACCGGGCCGTTGGGGACCGAGAGGTACAGGGTTCCCCCCGGCTTCAGGATCCGCCGGCATTCCCCCAGCAGGCCCCGGGGATCGCGCACGTGCTCCAGGACGTTGCTGACGTGCACGTAATCGAAGAAACGATCGGGATAGCCGAGGTCCGCAAGCTCCCCGCAGCGGACGTCGAGCCCCAGCCGGTCCCGGGCAAAAGCGGCGGCTTCCGGGCTGATCTCCGAACCGAACGCCCGCCATCTCCGGTCCTCGGCAACCCCGAGAAGGAAAAAACCGAGGCTGCAGCCGACATCCAGAAAACACCCCCCCACTTTCGGGAGCAGAACCCTCCGGAACATCCTCCCTTTCCCCCGCTGCTTGTACCAGTCGCCGCCGTAATAGCGGGGGGCGTAAAACCGGGCAAGCTCCTCCCCGGTCGGGAGCGGGTCCAGCATGCGCGTACCGCACCCGGAGCAGGCTACCAGGGCATACACCGGCTCCGTCCCGGAAAGCACGACCGGGCAGAGGCTTGTGCGCGCCTTCGCGCACCCGCAGACCGGGCATGAAACGGGGGGGGGTACAATCTCCTGGCCTGATTGCGCTTTTTCCATATCCACCGGATCCGGCTGATGTTTGTCCGCCGGCCTGTCCCGCCGGAACCGTCCCGGCCCTCATAGAATGCCACGTATTTCGAAAATGAAGAAGAATATCCTCCGGGACCCGTAACAGGCGGCGCCGCCGCATCGTAGTGCTTAGTTATGCAAAACCGTACCCCGGAACCCGGGACGGATAATATGAACCTTGAAGGCGGCAGACGGCATCCAAACCGGTAGTCGAATCCCGGCCCTTGGTTTGATTCGGCGCCGGGGTCGGCGCCGGGCAGGCGCGGAGGCGACGGGGAACAGGGGGGCTTCCGGGGAGATGCTTATGGATTCAGAACTTATGGGGAGGTTGTCTATGTCGAGGAAGACCGGGTCTTTCCTTTTAGCCGCAGTGCTGTGTCTTTCGGGCTTCGTCTGCCTGTCGGACGAGGTCGCCGCCGATGAAGAGCTCAAACCGGAACAGCTCGTGGCGGCGCATGTCAAATCGATCGGGAGCCCGGACTATCTGGCCAGGGTGCGTTCGCGCTCCTTCGTCGGAACGACCGAGGTGCAGTTCATCCAGGGGATGAGCGGCCTGCTCAAAGGCACCTCGATGTTCGTGTCCCAGGGCCCCCAGGTGGGTATCGTGATGAAGTTCCAGGACATCAATTACCCCGGTGAATATTTCGCCTACGACGGACAGGAGGTCACCGTCGGCCACATGAGCCCCGGCCAGAAATCCCCCATCGCCGAATTCCTCTATCGCTACAACCGGCTGATGAAAGAGGGTTTCATCGGCGGGTCCCTGTCCACCGCCTGGCCGCTGCTGACCATCGATGAACAGAAGGTGGAGATGAAGAGCCGCAAGACCAAGGTGGAGGGGAAGGAGCTCTACGAGCTGGAATACCGGCCCAAGGAAAGTCTCGGCGACCTCAGGATCAAGATCTACTTCGACCCCGAAACCTACCGGCACGTGCGGACCGAGTACCGGATCCGGGTGCGTGACGACATGTCCTTCGGCGGCTCCTCCACCTATGACCCGCTCGCCGACGAGTCGGTGGTCAAGTCCGCGGGCGGGGGGGGGATGGCTATAGGTGAAAGCCGTCCCGACTCCATCTACCTGCTCGTGGAGAAGTTCGACAACTTCAAGAAGGTCGGGAACACCGTCCTCCCCCACAAGTATGTGCTCGATTATTCGCTTGAGGGGAGCGGGCACGCCTTCATCGCCAACTGGACCCTGAACGCCAGCACCTGGGTGGTCAACCAGAAATACGACAGCAAGATCTTCCAGGCGCAGAAATAGTCCCGGTCGGGCCCGGTCCCCCGCGGGCCGCCTTCGGGCCGTCCGCGGGGGACCCCGGCCACAGCTCTCTGAAATGTCCGGTTTGATTGACAATGGCGCCCGGACGGCCATAAAATTGGGGGGCACACGATATTGTGGCCACTTAACCGGTCAGGAGGCAGCATGAGAATTTCTCCAACAAAGGTTCTTGTTTCGAACGCATTAATACTAGGATTGTTGATGCTATTGGCCTTGCCCGCAGCCGCGCAGAGCCGTGCCGTCAAGGGGAAGGTGACCGACGACAAGGGTCAGCCGGTCCAGGACGCCCAGGTCAAGATCGAAGGGGAGGATATTTACCGGGTCTTCACGACCAAAACCAACAAAAAGGGGGAGTATTTCTACCTCCTCGGCCTCCAGTCGGGCCGTTACCGGATCACCGTGCGCAAGGAAGGGTTCCGGCCCGCCTACCGGGAGCATATCCAGCCGGAGATGCGTGAGGAGGTGGAGGTCGACTTCCAGCTCACCCCGGGACCGGACCAGAAACTCCACTTCGAGATGACGGAGGAGGAGAGGGCCGAATACATGAAACGGTACGAGGCCCAGCAGAAGCAGAGGCAGTTCTCGGCGGAGGTCAAGGAACGGTTCGACAAGGGAGTCACGCTCTACGATTCCGGCCAGTACGAGGAGGCCCTGGTCGAATTCAACGCCGCCCTGGAGAAGGATCCCAAACAGCCCGGCATCATCGCCCGGACCGGGGATTGCTACCTGAAACTCGACAGGAAGGATGAAGCCCTGGAGGCCTACAACAAGGCCATCGAACTGAACCCGCAGGACCCCGCCCTGTACACCAACAAGGGCGTCATCCTGGGGCAGATGGGCAAGATGACCGAAGCCCAGGAGATGTTCAAGAAGGCGGCCGAACTGGACCCGATGGCCGCGGGACAGAACTTCTACAACCTCGGCGTCACCATGGTCAATGCGGGGGATTTCGAGAACGCCGTCGGCGCCTTCAAGCAGTCGATCGAGGCCGACCCCTCTTTTGCCGAATCGTACTACCAGCTGGGGATGAGCCTTTCGGCCAAGCCGGATACCATTCCGGAAGCGATAGCGGCCCTCAAGAAATACCTCGAGCTCGGGCAGAAGCCCGAACAGGTGGAGGTAGCCAAACAGATCATCAGCGCTCTGGAAGCGGCACAGTGATCTCCCGGGGGACGGTTCGCACCCCTTTTGCCCGGCTTCTTTGAACACACCCTCCCGCCGGAGGGCGGCCGTCCGACCGCCCTCCGGCCTACCTTTCCCCTTCGGCTCTCTTTGAAACCCTTAGTATCCCGGAGGAAACGCGGATTTTTCACTTGTGCCGCCGAAGCCGAAGGACCTATAACATCCCTATCCAACGAACCTCGATAAGGAGTTGAAAATGCAATTGTCAAGAAGTAGGAATCCGGTCCGGCGGACTCTCACCGGCTGGAGCGGCGTTTTGGCGCTGCTGCTTCCCGCTCTCCTGCTGATGGCGGTCTTCGCCGAGGCAAAAGACGAGTTCTGGGACAAGAAACCGTACGACGAATGGTCCCAGAAGGAGTGCCAGAAGCTGCTCACCAACTCCCCCTGGGCGAAGGAATACGAGATCACCGGGACCCAGATGATCGGCAGTCTCGGGGGAAGGGATGCCACGGACAACCAGCCTCCCTACATCAAATACCAGGTGCAGATCCGCACCGCCCCCCCGATCCGCCAGGCCATGGTCCGCATGATGCAGATCGCGCAGAATTACGACCAGTTGCCGGACGAGCAGAAAAAGCAGTTCGACCAGCAGACCCAGGGATTCCTGGCGGCGGACACCTCCGAAATGATCATCGTCCACATGTCCTACAGCACGAACTTCCCCCAGAATTACCGGGACCTCGCCCAGCACTGGCAGTCCCAGACGGCCGAGCTGCTGAAGAATTCGGTGTACCTGAGCGGAAACAAGAGCGACAAGGTCGCGATCGCCCAGTACATCCCGGGGCAGGAGGGCCAGAGCGAATTCCAGTTCATTTTCCCGCGCAAGGTTGACGGGAAGGATATCGTGGGCGACCAGGATAAGAACCTCCGCCTTGAATTCGCCTACCCCGTCGTCGGCCGCATCGGAGACGGCAGGGGGTTCCTCGAATTCAAGCTCGACAAGATGATGTTCAACGGAAACATCGTGTACTGATATCACCGCACCGGGGAAGCGGGAGCGGGGCCTTCCCGCTTCCCTTCCCTTCCCTTCCTTCTCCCCCTCCACCCTACCCGCACTGGCACAAAAAGTGCCACTCCCTCTCCTGCCCCGCTTCCTTCCGGATCGGCGAAAACAGGGCATCCGGGACATAAACTACTTATTAATGGATATTTATAGGAATACCCCCTCTCCACCGCAGCCCTGACGGGAATTAGGTGGTTATGGAATGAAAAAGGGTGTGGTAGTGTATCTCCATGTGGACAGGGAGATGCGCGCAACCCTCCCGGCCTCGACGGTTGCGCCCTCACCGACCGAATGGAAACGCATTTCGTCACTCACAGAGGTTACCTATGAACACCAGAAAACCGGTGGCCGGCGAGCAACCGGCCGAAGGGCCGCTCGATGTGCTGATCATGGATGGCGAGGAGGCCTTCGCGGCCGCCTGCCGCCGCACCCTCGAGGAAGCGGGATTCCGCGTGGCCGTCTCCGGCACCGCAGGACAGGGGCTGGCCCTGGCCGGGACGCGTCATCCGGGAGTGGTTCTCCTCGACCTGCAGCTGCCCGACATGCAGGGGGCGGAAGCGCTGGGAGCCCTGTCCCGGCAAGCCCCGGCGGCCGTTCCCGTAGTGGCCTCGGCCCACGGCACCGTCGACGCCGCGGTCGAATCGATGAAGCTCGGGGCGTTCGATTTCCTCACCAGGCCGGTCGCCCCGGAGAAGCTCGTGGAAACGGTGCGCCGCGGCCTGAACCTGAGCGTGTTGAGGAAGGAGGCCGCCGCGGGCGCCGCGGGCGCTCCGCCGCCGGACAAGTACGACCTGCTGCTTCAGGGGCTGGACATGCTGGGGGAGGCCTACTCCCTGGGCCTCGAAAAGCGGCAGCTGCTCGACGAGCTGACCTGGCTCGAAAACGAGGCGAAATACCACGCCGAAAGCCTCGGGCAGATCAAGAAGAAGGAACGGGTGATCCTCGACATCCGCAACGACCTCGTGGAGGCGGACGCCATCATGCGGAGGTACGATTTCCGCAAAAACGCCCTGATCCAGGTGCTGCTGGACGTCCAGGAAAAGTTCCGCTGGCTTCCGCGCCACGTCCTGAACTGGATCAGCGGCAGGCTCAACATTTCCCTCCGCGAAATCTACACGATCGCCCGCTTCTATGAGGCCTTCAGCCTGGAGCCGCGCGGCCGCCATATCGTGCAGGTCTGCACCGGGACCGCCTGCCACGTGCGCGGAGCCTCGGAACTGCTCACGCGCATATCGGCCACCCTGGGGGTCAAGCCGGGCGAAACCGACGCCAGACAGGCGTTCACGCTCGAAACGGTCCACTGCATCGGGTGCTGCGCCCTGGCCCCGGTGGTCCAGATCGATTCCCGCTACCACCGGAACCCTTCCAAGGGCCAGTTCGAAAAGATCATCAAATCCCTGGAAAAAGAGGAGGTCGACCCATGCCCCGCATAGAAACCCCTGACGATCTTGCCCGACTGAGGGATCAGGCCGTCGCCCGGCGCCATTCCAGGGAGACCTGGGTCGCCGTCTGCGCGGGAACCGGCTGCCGCGCCTACGGGGCCGAAGACCTGGCGGAGTCGCTGGAAACAGAGGTCGAAAAGCGCGGGCTCGGGAAGAAGATCGGGGTCCGCAAGACCGGCTGCCACGGCTTCTGCGAACGCGGCCCCCTGGTCGTCGTCCAGCCTTCGGACGTCTGCTATCTCGGGGCCCAGCCCAAAAACGTCCCCGCCATCGTCGACAAACTCGAAGGGAAGGACGCCGCAGTCGACAAACTCCTCTACGTGGACGGGGAGAACGGGAAGCCCCTCGCCCGCCTGGACGAAATCCCGTTCTACAAGCACCAGCAGCGGGTGGTCCTGGGCGACAACGTGCACATCGACGCCTCCGACATCCTCGACTACATCGCCGTCGGGGGATACGCCGCCCTGGCCAAGGCGCTTTCGGGCATGACGCCCGAAGAGGTGCTCCTCGAGGTGAAGGAAGCGAAGCTGCGCGGGCGCGGGGGCGGCGGTTTTCCGGCCGGCCGGAAATGGGAGACCACCCGCAAGGCCCCCGGGGAACCCAAGTACGTCATCGTCAACGCCGACGAGGGGGACCCCGGCGCCTACATGGACCGCAGCATCCTCGAGGGGAACCCCCACGGCGTGCTCGAGGGGCTGATCCTCGGGGCCTACGCCATCGGCGCGGGCGAGGGCTTCATCTACGTCCGCCAGGAATACCCCCTGGCCCGGGAGCACGCCCAGAAGGCCCTGGACCAGGCCCGGGAGTACGGCCTGCTCGGGGAAAACATCCTCGGCTCCGGGTTCAGTTTCGACGTGAAGATCCACCGCGGCGCCGGCGCGTTCGTCTCCGGGGAATCGAGCGCCCTGATGAGCGCCATCGAAGGGCACGTGGGGGAACCGCGGCCCAAGTACATCCACACCTCCGAGAAGGGGGTGTGGGGCAAGCCCTCCTGCCTGAACAACGTCGAGACCTGGGCCAACGTCCCCCACATCATCAACAGGGGGGCGGAGTGGTTCACGGGCATGGGGACGGAGGGGAGCAAGGGGACCAAGATCTTCTCCCTGGTCGGGAAGGTCAACAACACGGGGCTGGTCGAGGTCCCCATGGGCATCACCCTGCGCGACATCATCTTCAAGATCGGCGGGGGGATCCCGGGCGGCAAGAAGTTCAAGGCCGTCCAGACGGGCGGCCCATCCGGCGGGGTGATTCCCGAATCGATGCTCGACCTGCCGGTCGATTTCGACGAACTCACCCGGGTCGGGTCGATGATGGGGTCGGGCGGCATGATCGTCATGGACGAAAACACCTGCATGGTCGACACCGCCCGGTACTACATGAGCTTCCTCGCGCACGAGTCGTGCGGGAAGTGCGTCCCCTGCCGGGAGGGGACGCGCCAGATGCTGCGCATCCTCGACCGCATCGTCGCCGGAGAGGGGAAGGAAGAGGATCTCGCCGTCCTGGAGGAGCTCGGGGATTTCATGGAGGACGCCTCGCTCTGCGCCCTGGGGCAGTCGGCCCCCTTCCCCGTCCTCAGCACGCTGAAATATTTCCGCGCGGAATACGAGGAGCACATCAGGGAAAGACGGTGCCGCTCGGGGGTATGCACCCCCCTGATCGCCTACGACATCGACCAGGCCACCTGCGGCAAATGCGGCGCCTGCCTGCGGGCGTGCCCCGTCGCCGCGGTCGACCAGTCCGCGGACAAGGTCTTCACCATCCTCCAGGAAAAGTGCATCAAATGCGGCGCCTGCTTCACCGCCTGCCCGGAAAAATTCAGCGCCGTCGTCAAGGTGCCGGCATACGCCATTGGGAAACCGCCCGCGGGCAATCCGCCCCCGGAGGGAAAACGAGAGTAGCGAGAGGGCGCCATGAAGAACATAACCCTGGAAATTGACGGTCGCACGGTCGAGGCCGGGGAGGGGACCACCCTCCTCAAGGCGGCCCAATCGGTCGGGATCCGAATCCCCACCCTGTGCAACGACGACAGGCTGGAACCGTACGGCGGATGCCGCATGTGCATGGTGGAGATCGAGACCTCGTGGGGGCGCAAAAGACTGGTGGCCTCCTGCGTCTACCCCGTGGAGGAGGGCCTGCGGGTCCAGACCGACACGGAAAGGATCCGGCGCATCCGCAGGATGATCATCGAGCTCCTCTGGCCCTCCTCCCAGGTGTACGCCGAGGAGTACGGGGTCACCGGGTCCCGGTTCGAGCCCGGCCTGACCGACTGCAGCCTCTGCGGCCTCTGCCTCCGGTACTGTTCGGAAATCAAGGGGGAAAACAGGATCTACTTCGAGGGGCGGGGGATCGAACGCCGCCCGGCCCTCGTCGAGGGGTCGGAGCTCACCTGCCGCGCCTGCGGTGAATGCTTCACCCTCTGCGGCAGCGGCTGGATCGCCTCGAGGTGCTGATGAAAGGAGCCGGCCGCCTGGCCCCGGCGCTGATCCTGCTGGCGTTGCTGGGCCCGTTGACGCCCTGGCCGCCGCGGTCCGGGGCGGCGGCGGAGGAGTACCGGCCCGTCATAGGGCAGAGGGGGAAGGACGTCATCTGGGTGCCGACGCCCGAAAACCTCATCGAGGCGATGCTCGACACCGCCGGGGTGACGCCCGACGACTACGTCATCGACCTGGGATCGGGGGACGGGCGGATCGTCATCGCGGCCGCCCGGCGCGGGGCGCGCGCCCTCGGAATCGAATACAACCCGGACCTGACGGAGCTGTCGAGGCGCAACGCCGAGGCGGCCGGGGTGGCGGATCGGGCCCGCTTCGTGACCGCCGATATCTTCTCGAGCGACCTCGCCCGGGCCACCGTCGTCACCCTCTATCTCCTCCCGGACCTGAACCTCCGGCTGCGCCCCACCCTCCTGGGGCTCGCCCCCGGGACCCGGGTGGTTTCGCACGCCTTCCACATGGGGGAATGGGAGCCCGACGAGACCATCCTCCTCGCGGACCGTGAAGCCTATCTCTGGATCGTCCCCGCCCGGGCGGACGGGGTCTGGACCCTCCACGACGGGGACACGCCCTCCGAGCTTCGCCTCGTCCAGAACTTCCAGAAGATCGAAGGGACTCTGCGCCCCGGACTCCCGATCGCGGGCGGGCGGGTCCGGGGGGACCGGGTCTCCTTCCGCGCCGGCGACGCCTCCTGGGAGGGGCGCATCGAGGGGGATGCGATGGAGGGGACCGTGACCACCGGTGGAGTCCGGCGCACCTGGTCGGCCGCCCGGACCGGACGGTAGGGCCCAACATGAAGGAACATGCCCGGACGGCCATCGTCACCGGCGCTTCCAGCGGCATCGGGGAAGCTTTCGCCCGGCGCCTCCACCGGGAAGGATACCGGCTGGTCCTGGTGGCGCGCCGCGCGGACCGCCTGGAAAAGCTGGCCCGGGAACTGCCGCCCGCCGAAGCCCTGGAGGCCGACCTCTCCCTGGACGGGGGGATCGAACGCGTCGCCCGGCGCATCGGCGCCGAACCCGGGCTCGAACTGCTGGTCAACAACGCCGGGTTCGAGGTGCCGGGCCGGTTCTGGGAAGCGGACCCCGGGGCGCTCGACCGGATGCACCGGCTGCATGTCCTCTGCGTCGAGCGGCTCACCCGGGCCGCCCTGGAAAGGCTGGTGCCGCAAGGGCGGGGGGGCGTCATCAATGTCGCCTCGATGGCCGGCTTCTTCAGCATCCCGGGCGCCGTCGCCTACGGCGCGACCAAGGCCTGGGTCACCCGATTCACCGAGGGCCTCCACCTCGAACTCCGGAGCGCCGGTTCCCCGGTGCGCGTGCAGGCGCTCTGTCCGGGGTTCACCCGCTCGGAATTCCACGCCGCCGCCGGAATGGCCGCCGGCGCCATCCCGCGGCCGCTCTGGATGACGGCGGAGGAGGTGGTCGACGTCTCGCTCCGGGCGCTCGCACGCAACCGCGTCGTCGTGATCCCCGGGTGGAAATACCGCCTGACGGCGGCCCTGGGGCGCGCCCTCCCCCGTTTTTTGACCGACGCGGCCATCCTCGAATACAGCCGCAGAACGAAAACCGATAATTTCCGCCGCTGACACCGGCGCTTTTGCTACAGTAGGCGGGTCACGGGCATCGACCCGCCTCGGAATCGGAAGGAGATCGGGCAATGAAAAAAGGAAAGACCCTGAGGATGGTCCTGGGACTGGCCGCCGCCGCCATGCTGGCCGGCGCCGGGCGCGCCCAGGAACCGAAAATCACCGTGCACAACCCCCTGGGGCAGCCACCCGCGATCGCGCGCGTCCCCATGGCCCCCCGCATCGACAGCCTCGAGGGGAAGACGATCTACATCGTGGACATCGGGTTCACCGACACCCACCAGTTCTTCACCGAGATGCGCGACCTGCTCGCCGTGAAATACCCCAAAACCGAATGGGTGGTCCGTACCAAGATCGGCACCTATTTCGACGACGACCCCGGGCTCTGGGCCGAAATCAAGGAGAAGGGGCACGGCATGATCATGGGGATCGGGCATTGAAGCTCCTGTTCGCCGTCGGTCGTCGGCCACTGCTGGACAGTCGAAAAGCTCGGAATCCCCACCGCCCCGGTCGTCACCCGGGTGTTCGAGGAACTCGTCAAGACCTACACCTTTAAAAAGGGAATGCCCAACCAGCGCTTCACCTTCGTCCCCCACCCGATCACGGGCGTTCCGGCGGCCACCTGCCGCAGGTTCCTCCAGGGGAACGACCCGCTCACGGGCAAACCCGTCCTCGAGGAGATCATCGCCGCCCTCACCCTCCCTCTCAGCGCCGAGGACTCCAAAAAAGGATTCATCGAAAGGCCCACCCCCAGGATGGTGCCCCCCGACACGGAGGAGAACCTGCACCGCCTCTTCCTGGAAAACCAGTGGACCGACGGGCTCCCCATCGTGCTGCCGACCGAGGCCCGCGTGGCCGAGATGCTCAAGGGGACCAGCCACGCCCCTGACGAGCCGGTGGGCAAGATGCAGCCCTCCTCCCCGCACGAAGCCTGGAGCTACGACGTGGAGAGGGTGGCCGTCAACGCCGTGATGGCGGGCGCCCGCCCGGAGCACCTTCCCGTGATCCTGGCCCTGGCCTCCACGGGGGTTCCCTCCCTGTACACCTCCACGACCTCGTTCGCGCGCATGGTGGTGGTCAACGGCCCCATCCGGAACGAACTCAGGATGAACGCGGGGATCGGCGCGCTGGGCCCCTTCAACCAGGCCAACAGCGTCATCGGAAGGGCGTGGACCCTGATGTCGATCAACCTGGCGGCCGCGGGGAAGGCCGGGGAGACCTACATGGGGAGCCAGGGGAACAACTACAACTACAACAACCTGTGCATGCCCGAAAACGAGGAGGAGCTCCCCGACGGGTGGAAACCCTTCCACGTGCAGCTGGGATACAAGCCGGGGGAGAGCGTCGTCAGCACCTTCAACGGGTGGGGCTTCATCCACCCCGACCAGAGCTTCGGCAAGCCGTTCCACACGCAGATCCCGTTCTGGCTCAAGTTCGTCAGCCCCTTCTCCCCCGCCATGCTCTTGCTCGACCCCACCATCATCCACCAGCTCAAGGAGCGCGAAGGGTTCGATTCCAAGGAGCAGCTGATCGAGTGGATCCACAAGAACACGAAGGTGAGCGTCGGGGACTGGCTGGATAATTTCTACAGCGTCCAGAACTTCGTCCACCCCGTGGGGAGGAGGGGGGTGGAGCCCTTCGCATCCTGGCTCAAGCTCCCGCGCGAGGAGATGATCCCGCAGATAGCCAGCCCGGACAACATCCACATCCTGTCGGTGGGAGGGGGGACCAACCTCTTCTGGCAGGCGGGGGACTTCGGCCACGTTTCGAGCGCTTCGGTGGACAAGTGGCGCTGAGACACCGCCGCCGGGGCTTTCGGGAGCCCCGGCGGCCCCGCTACAGGTCGGAAGCCAGCCCGGCGAGCCCCAGTTCGGCGAGGCATTCCCTGGAAGGCTTCCCGGAGCGGACGTCCCACTTCATCTCGGTGAAGTACCCGTCGCGCAGCGCGCCGTAGTCGGTTTTCGCGGTGGACCGGATGCGCTTGGGGAGCTCGAACTTGTCCGGGGTCAGCCCCTCCCGCGCGTTGAACGCCTGCCGCAGAGTCAGGATGCGGCGTCCCGCCCGCAGGGCTTCCGCCCACCCGAAATCCCAACCCGTGGCCCCGGCGATCAGGTCGGCGACGGGAGGGGGGGCGGTGGCCACGGTGTAGAGGGAGCAGAGGCCGGCGGCGTTCAGGAGCTGGTGGTAGCTGCTGCCGATGGCATGCAGGGCGAACGGGCTCTGCCCCGAAGCCCGCAGCGCGGGGTCCGTCCCGATCGAGCCTCCCTCGGCCAGCATGCCCGAGATCTGGCTGTCCATGTGGTGCGCGGGGTTGGCGTCGGCGATGTTGGCCGTGCCCAGCGCCGGGGACATCCTCGGGTCGTGGTACGCCAGGCTCTTGCCGCGGATGGCGATGGCGTACTGGCCGGCCCCCTTGCCGATGCGGTCCGCCGCCTTCCCGGTCCCGTCCGCCAGCACCGCGCCGAACCCCTCCCGCCGGGCGATCTTTTCCACCAGCGCGACGATCGCGTCGGCGTTCCCCCAGGTGAGGTCCAGCCCGTCGGTGTCCTCCCTGCCGATCAGCCCCTTTTCGTAGCACTCCATGGCCATGGCGATCGTGCCGCCGACCCCGACGGTGTCGATGCCGTATCGGTTGCAGATATCGTTGGCCTTGATCACCGACTCCAGGTTGTCGTTCATCAGCATCCCGCCCAGGGCGGCCAGGGACTGGTATTCGGGGCGGTGCATCTCGTCCCGGATGGCGTAGCGCCCCTCCTTCTGCCGAATGATGGCGCCGCACGAGATGGGACAGGCGTAGCAGCCGTAGCTGCCGACCTTGTACTTGTCCATGTTCCCGCTGTCAAGGTTCGAGATGTTGGGGAGGGCGTCGAGCCCGCTCAACTGCCAGTTCTTGAGCGGCGCGTCGCCGATGGCGACCAGGAAGCTGATGTTGTTGCCGGTCCCCGACCGGGAGAGGGCGCCGGCGAACTCGTTGGTGCTGATGATGGCCATGAACTTTTCGAGCGCCGCGTGGAACTTCTCCGGATCGGCCGGCTCGATGGCGCACCGCCCGCCCCGGATGGCGACCGCCTTGAGGTTCTTCGAACCCATGACGGCGCCGACGCCGTTGCGGGCCGCTATCCTCCCCCGCTCGCTGACGATGCCGGCCAGGAGCGACCGGGCTTCCCCCGCCGGCCCGATGCAGGCGATTTTCGCCCCGGGGTCCCCCAGCGATTCATGCAACCGGTCCTCGGTCTCGTAGGCGTCCCGGCCCCAGAGCTCCGAGGCGTCTTTCAACTCCGCGCCCCCGTCCCGGATATCCAGGTAAACGGGCCTGGGGGAAATCCCGGAGAAGAAGACGGCGTCGTAGCCCGCCCCCTTGAGCTCCGGGCCCAGGGTCCCGCCCGAATTGGACTCGGCCCAGGTGCCGGTAAGGGGCGATTTGGTCACCAGCATGTGGCGCCCGCTGCCGGGGGAAGCCGTCCCCGTCAGTCCCCCGACGACGAACCCGAGGATGTTTTCGGGCCCCAGGGGATCGACCCCCGCCTTCATCCTTTCATAGAGGACGCGGACGCCCAGTCCGTTGGCCCCCACGAACTGCCGGTAGATCTCCGCGGGGAGCCGCTCCTCGCGTATATGCCCCCGCGTGAGGTCGACATTCAGAATTTTGCCTGCGTAGCAGCCGGGGATCTCCATAAAACCTGCACCTCACAGAAATCGGCAACCCTCCTCCGCCGCCGCGGAGCGGGACGGGAGGGCTCCCTTTCCAGAATAGCACGAGGGGCGGGGCGGGGGGGAGAATCGGTACGGAAATCGGGGGTTGAGAGCCTCGCGCGCCTATTTTCCGCCCCTGCACCTAAGGACGAAAAGGGCCGCGAGCCCCGTCAGCAGGAGAGCCAGGGTCCCGGTTTCGGGCACGACGACGTCCGAGGGGCGGACGACGAAGAGCGGGCGATGATAATAGGGGAGGATCGAGGGGCGCTGGGCCGCGACGAAGGAGTCGAGAGGGTCGAAGGGGACCAGGGCCAGGCCGGTTTCCGGCAGCGGCGACAGGTCGAGGCCCGTCCCGGGGCCGGCTGCAGGCGGGGCCAGCCGCGCCAACTCCGGGAAATCGAACGATTCCAGGAGCGGTTCCTCGTCGGAGACGGGAAGCTGCGGGGCGGCCGACACCCGGTTTCCGCAGCGGGCGCGCACCTCGCACTCGCCGTCGGTGAGGAGGGCTTCCCCTTCGGGGATCCTCACCTTGTTGGCCGTCCAGTAGACCTGGTCATCCCGGCGGTAGGACACGTGCATCATCCGGGTTTCCGGGGCCCTCACCATCCTGGCCGCACCGATCCTGAAGTCGGCGAAGTGGTCGGCCACCACCCGGTCCCCCGCCATGCGGGAGGCCAGCTCATACCTGCTGCGTACTCCGCCGGGGATGACCGAGTAGGGATAGACGACCCGGTCATAGCGGGCGGCCTGGAAATGCCCCACCGGGCCCGTCCCGGCTTCCCCGATCGGGTCGGGGGGGAGGGGAGACCGGATGGCCGTCTGGATGCGGCCGGCCAGGGCGACGGTGAGGAAGAGGAGCCCCACCGCGGTCAGCGACAGCATCAGCAGGCCGTGTTTCCTGAGAGCCGACCGCTTTTTCCTGACCTTCCTGCGAACATAGATGGAACTCTTCATACGGTCCACTCGATCGGTCCAGGCCGCACCGGCCGGGGACACATCCCGATCCCTGAAATGTGACATCTGTCACCGTTAATATCGGCAATCCCGCCCCCGGGGTCCAGAAAATAATTCGCACCCCCCAATCACCCTAATCTCCCGCGGCAGCCGGACGATAAGACCCCATGAAGCGGAGTGGAGTCATCGCATGAACTGCCGGTCGACCCGATTATGGATCGTTGCCCTCCTCCTCGGAGCCTGTGTTCTGTCCGGCGGGCTTCCGGGGCGGGCGCCCGAATGCCGGGCGGCCGAGGGGCTCCCCGACTACCCAGTAAATCCATACGCTACAATAACATGGGAGCAGGAATTACTGGAGATCACCAACCGGCAAAGGATGGAGCAGGGGCTGGCGCCCCTGGTCATGGACGCGCAGCTGATGGCGGTCGCGCGCAGCCATTCCATGGGCATGGCCCGGCAGGGGTTCATCAGCCACGATCTCCCCTCCGGAAGCCTCCAGAGCCGCCTGGTCCGCGCCGGGTATTATTCCGAGGTCGCCAGGGAAAATGTCGCCAGCGCCCGGACGGTTCACCGGGCCCATCGCGCGCTGCTTGAAAGCCCCCCTCACAAGAGCAACATCCTCGCGACCGACGTCACCCGGATCGGCATCGGGGTGGTCCGCCATCCGTCCCTCTGCGACAAGTACCTCTATGTCACGGAAGTCTTCGCCCGGCCGCTCGAGGTCGGGACCGGTTCCGCCGCAGTCCCGGACTCCCCGGATGCCATGGTCCGGAGCCTGCTCGCGGAGAGGGTGCACGACCTGCGCAAGGAGGGGGGCGGCCCCATGGACTCGGACCCTTTGCTGCACGAGATTGCGGCGAAATCGGTGGATTCCCTCAGCCTGCCCTGCGACCGGACCCAGATTCGAAGCCTGCTCGCGGCCTCCGCCGGCCGGCTGCAGGAAAAGGGGAAGAGCGACCTCTCACGGCTGGAGGCCGTCGTCCAGCTGGTGCGCAATCCGGGAAACCTGCGCCTCCCCGCGCGCAATCCGGAGGGCCGGGCCAAAAGCTACGGTTCGGCCGTCCGCCGGGTCACCGATGATCAGAACCAGCCCGCCTTCCTGGTTCTGACCCTGATCGGAATCGGGCGCTGAGGCGTCCCTCCCCCGCTCCCCGGAAGGCCCTGGGTTCATTCCGCTTCCAGGCGGAATTCCGGGGTATCGAACCAGAAGCCCCAGTTCCCCACGTTGTCGATTTCGGCCTGGACGATGGCCACGTGCCCGTCCTCGATCTCCAGGAAATGGTGAAAGAGCTGCTGCCCCTCCCCGTCGAGCTTGGCCGCCATCTCGCGATAGAACTCGCTGGTCCGGATTTCGGCCTCCAGCGCCTTCTTCAGCAGTTCCAGCTCGACATTCAGCTTGGTCCGCTGCGGTTTCACCGTTTTCCGCAATTCCTCGAGCCCGCGCCCGATCGCCTCCCTGGCGGCCGCCGGAGGCGAGAGCTTCCTTACCTTGATTTTCCCCGTCTTCTGCCATTGGGCCAGGCATTCCCGGAGGTAGTCCAGATGCTCCTGCTCCTCATCGCACAGCACCTGGAAGATGTGCTTCCCGGCCTCGTCGCTGGTCTTGGTCATCGCCTCGCGGTAGATGTCCCATACCCCCGCCTCGAACTCCAGCGCGGTCTTCAGGGCATTTTCAAGTTTCATGATATTCCCTCCTTGCCGTAAGGCCTCAGACGCCCTGCCCTGCAGGGATCCAGGATCGGATAAAAGATACCTTCTTCAGGTTTCCGGTGTCCCTGTCATTATAGCAGGTGACGGCGGCTCACGGGGTCGGCCGATCCGGAATGCGGAAGGCCCGGTTGGAATTGTCCCAGACCGCCTGCTCGACCTCCCCGGCCGGCTCGTGCCGGAGGGTCTGCAGAAATTCCAGGACATGCCGGGTGAAGGCCGGCTCGTTGACGCTCACCCGGTTGCGTACGGATTGCGGCGGAAGGAAGGGGGCATCGGTCTCCACGAGGATGCGGTCGAGCGGCAGCTCCCGCGCCGTCTGCTGCACCGAACGGGCATTCCTATAGGTCAGGACCCCGGAAAACGAAAAGTAGATCTCCCCCGGGAGCTCCATCAGCGCCCGCGCGAAATCGGGGTCCTGGCTGTAGCAGTGGATCACGGCCCGCCCGATCGGCAGGGTGCGCATGAGCGCGATCATGTCGGCGGAGGCGTCGCGCGTGTGGATGACCAGGGCCAGGTCCAGGCGCCGCGCCAGCTCCGCCTGTGCGGCGAAGAACACCCTCTGCACCCTTTTGCCCGCCTCTTCCCTCCCGGGCTCCAGGTGGTAATAGTCGAGCCCGGTCTCCCCGATCCCCACCACCTTGTCGCGGTTCCGCCGCGCCAGTTCCCCGAGCTTCTCCATCCAGCCGGGGAGCGATTCGGGCGCGCAGTCCTGGCAGTCGGTGGGATGCAATCCCGCCGTGCACCAGGTCTGCTCCCCCCAGTCCCGCGCGAGGGCGAGCGCCTCGAGGCTGCTGGCGTAATCGGCCCCGATCTGCACCGAACGGACGACCCCCGCCTCGAGCATGTGCCGCCGCACCTCGTCCTGCCGGTCCCCCAACCCCTTCCAGTACCCGTGGCAGTGCGTGTCGAAAATCATGCCGCCCATATTACCGGACGGCCGGCGCGCATGGAAATTGTGTTTTCCGGGAAACCTGTGGCAATCTGTAGCCTATGCGACCTGCAAATCGGACCCGAAACCTTCTGGTGATCAGTCAGGACCCCCGGACCGCCGAAATCGCGCGCCGGGCGGCCGGCACGGACATGACGGTGGATTATGCCGCGGGCGAGACCGAAGCTCTCGGCATGCTGCGGGACGCCCGTCCCGACATCATCCTGATCGGGGAGCTCGATCCCCCCGGGAGCGTCGCGCGCCTCTACCGCCGGCTGCAGCAGGGGTGGATCTCCCATCACGCCGCGCTCCTGGTGCTGGAACGGGACATCTCCGGCAACACCCACCGGGTGCTGGGGGACGAGAACCTGGACATGAGGCTCGGGGGGCACGCGTTCGCGACGGGGGCCGAAAGCCCCTTTCTTCCGATCGACCGGCTGGTCGCCAGGCTCGGGGCCGCGATCGCGCAGAAACTCGCGGCCAAGGGGAACCGTTTCCGGAACGCGATGACGGACCCGGACACCTTCTGCCTGGTCTGGGAGCAGATCCCCGGCCCGGGCGCTTTCGAAACCCGGCAGGAACTGGTCCTGGAGAACGCGCATCGGGCGGCGGCGGGGGGGAAGGTTTGCGCCGTCAGCATCACGGACAACCCCGGGGGCAACCCCGCCATCGCCACCGACATCCTCTGCGCCGAGATCCGCAAGGCGGGGGTGGAGCCGCTCGTGCACATCGCGATGCGGGACCGGAGCCGGAACCAGGCCGAGAGCCTCCTGTTCCAGCTGGCCGCCCTGGCCGTCCACAACGTGCTCGTCCTGACGGGCGATTACCCCTCCAACCTGGGCTTCACGGGCAAATCGAAGCCGGTATTCGACCTCGATTCGGTCAACGGGCTGCGCCTGGTCGCGGAGATGAACCGGGGCATGGTGCGCGAGATCATGCGCAAACCGGTGCGGCTGGCCCCCGCCAGCTTCTATTCCGGGGTCGCCTTCTCCCCCTTCAAGCAGATGGAGGCGGAGGTGATGGGGCAGTATTACAAGCTGCAGAAGAAGATCCGCGCCGGGGCGGACTTCGTCATCACCCAGGTGGGGTACGACGCGCGCAAGATGCACGAACTGCCGTTGTGGCTGAAACTGCAGAACCATTCGCTGCCGGTGCTGGCGGGCATCTACGTCCTCTCACACCCGGTGGCGCGCACCATGAACGCCAACCACATCCCCGGGTGCGTGGTGACGCGGAAACTGCTCGGCGAGATCGCGGCCGAATCGGCGGGCGGGGACAAGGGGAGGCAGGCGCGCCTGGAGCGGGCGGCCAAAATGTACGCGCTGGCGAGGGGAATGGGATACAAGGGGGCCTATATCAGCGGCCAGGGGCTCCCCTTCGAAAGCGTGGAGTATATCGTCGCCCGTGGGAACGAGCTGGCGGCCGACTGGATGAGACTGGTCCCGGAATTCGATTACGCCCAGCCGAACGGCTTCTACCTTTACGAGCGGGACCCCCGGACCGGGCTGAACACCGAGGCCCCAGCCCTCCGGACCCAGCCCCCGGCCCGCCCCGCGATCTACCGGGTTTCGCAGGCGGTCCATTCGACCGTGTTCGAACCGGGGGGCGCCCTGTTCCGCCCCGTCCGGAGGATGATGGAGCGGATCGACCGCTCCCCCTTCTGGAAGCGGGTGCTGCACCGGGTCGAACGCTGCAGCAAAAACAGCATGTACGCCTGCAAGGACTGCGGCGACTGCGCCCTGTTCGACGCCGCCTATCTCTGCCCGGTGTCCCAGTGCCCCAAGGACCAGCGCAACGCCCCCTGCGGCGGGAGCTTTGAAGGGTGGTGCGAGGTGTATCCGGGGGAGGTCGAGTGCATTTGGGTGCGCGCCTACCGGCGCCTCAAATCGGAGGGACGGGAAGGCGAAATCGCCGAAACCATCGTACCGCCGTGCGATTGGGAACTCTGGCAGACCTCCTCCTGGATCAACTATTTTCTGGGCCGGGACCACAGTTCGAAACAGAAGGGGATCCTGCCGCCGGAGAAAAAGCGGGTCTAGGAACTACAGGCTTCTGGCGCCCTCCCGGCTCTCCGGCGGTTCCGGCCGCCGCGGTGCCGGTTCGGGCTTCGGCGCCTCCTCCACCGGGGCCGTCCCCGGTCCGGCACCGCGGATCCCCATCTGTTTTTCGACGGTGGAAAGCATGGACCGCTCCGGGTCCCGGTCGTCATAGGGTGAGGGGATCGAGTAGACCATGTTCCGGACGGAGAAGGTGTAGTTCCCCGTCAGGCCCAGGTCCTTCTCGAGGTCCCAGACGATGACGGGCCCGTCGTCGACGATGGCCTTGCACTCGTCGATTGCGGCGCGCCGGATCGTCAGGACATAGTGGGGAAGCCGGGAGGTGAGCCCCTCCCTCTTTTCCACCTCGACACGGAAGCTCCCCTTGCCGGTGCAGCCGCCGCTCGAGACCTTGGCCGCCACGGTCCTCTCCCCCAGGAGCAGCTCGTCGAGCACCTCCTCCCCGGTCTCCCTGGGACCGTGGGAATAGCCTTGGCCGAAAGCCGGGCCGCAGAGAAGGAGACTCGACAAGAGTACCGGAAGCAGACGCTGATTCATGATTCGGGCTCCTCGGGATTCATCAGCCTTCCCAGGAATAGCACGCTCTCCGATTCCCGGTCGACGATGGCGAAAACAAACGGTCGGTCGGCGCGGAAGCGGACCTCGAGCCCGATCGACTTGGTGTTCAGGACGACGGCCGTCGCCGCGGCGGCCTCGGTCCCCTCCTCGTTGACGTCCACGAACGCCTTGTGGATGACCTTGGAGATATACAGGTCCTTCTTCCCCATGATGCCGGAAAAATCGGCGCGGTTCTCGTCGAAGGCGTCCTTCATTCCGAGGGAATGAAGCGGGGCGTTGAGCTCGAAGCGGGCGGCGGTCCGGAACCGGGGCAAAAACAGGCGCACGTCGGTCTCTTCCATTCCGGAGCGCCACGAGCGGAGGTGTTCGGGGGAGAGCAGCGTTTCCACCCTGTCGAGCGTCACCCCCCGGTTCGGCAGCAGGACGAGCATGGAAAGCCGGCCGCCGGCATAGGGGAGTTCGAGCATCTCGAAGTCCTTTTCCCTCAGGTAGGGGAATCTCCCCTTCTGCGTCATGAGCGGGACGGACACGGCCGCACCGTCCTCCAGGGCGAACTGCCCGGAGACGGTGTCGCGGGAATCGAACCTGGCGCTCCAGTTCCCCTTGAAATAGATCGCGTTGGTCAGCACCAGCCGGGTCAGGGGCTTGATATCGGGTTTCTGCAGCAGGTCCCGGATCTTCCCCTGGGTCTCCGCCTCCACCCACCGGTTGATGGTCCCGCGCGCCCCCTCGGCGTCATTCCCGTAATCCACCTCCTCGAACCCTCCCCGGTACCGGGCCTCGATCCCGGCCAGGAATTCCTTGCGGAAGGGGTAGCCCTTCTGCCCCCATAGCCGGTTGGCGATCGCCAGTTCGTACTCTTCCGAACTCCTGAGATCGTCGAGCAGGGCGGAAAAGGCCGGGTGAAGCTGCTGCCGGGGAAGGGTGAAGTGAAGCGCCGCGGCCATCTGCCGTTCGGTTTCCCCCGCGGCGCCGGCATAGGTCATGGCCAGGGCGGTGCTGATGCTGAAGGGGGAAAAGAAGAGGTTCCTCCCCTCATTCCCGAGCCTCAGTCTCCGGTAGAGATCGCAGGCCAGCCGGGTGTTCCCGTCGACCATGGCGGCGCGGTCCGGTGCGGTCGCGGCGGAAAACGCGGGCGGCGCCGCGAGCAGGATCATTCCCATCATCCGGACGGCCCAGGCCCGGCGCCTCGTGCGGTTTTTCATGGTGGTCCCCCGGAAGTCATCCCCGGCGCCGGGCGGGCCGGCGCAACGAAAAGGCCCTATTCGGCCGGTTCCTCGCCGTCCCTGCCCGAATTGTCGCCGCCGGAATCGTCCGCCCCGCCCTGGTCGGCGCCGTCGTCCGGGGTATCCACCGGCGTGGGCTCGGGGACGTCGGGAATGTCGCCGGAGGACCCGCCGATTCCGGTGTCGGTGCCGAAGCGGCTGCCGTCGCTGCCGTCAAAGAGGGTTCCCGTATTGGTCCCGTCCTCGAGCTGGTCGAGGGCTCCCTGGGCCAGCAGCGGGGACGAAGGGACGGCCAGCAGTGCGGCCATCAACGCAAAGAGGACGATCCGGGCGGTTGAGACTGGACTTTTCATGGTGCTCTCCCTGGTTCCAAAGACGTCTTCGACTGTGCGGCCGGTTCCACGCGCCGGCCTGGACCGCTTTTCGGCAGATTTTCCCGCTTCCTGCAGGAGAACTTCCGGAAAAAGCGCGGCGCCAATTCCCTAACAGGGACGGGGCCCCCGGCCGATATGGACGGTCGAATGACGCCCGCGCCGCCGCGGGAGTGAGTCTACCCGAACAAGCCGGAGGAGGAAGAAAAAACATGCGCTCGCGTCTCGGCCCCACCATCCTGGTCACAACCATCTTGTTCCTCCTGGTCACCGCGGCCGCTCCGCCGCTGCCGGCCCAGGACGCCGCCGAACTGCGCCGGCGCGCCGCGGTGCTGCGCCAGGCGGTCGAGCGGTGCCAGCGCCGCCTGCAATCGGGCGAACTGACCAGCTGCAGCGTGGCCGCCCGATTCGACATCAACCGCTCCCTCTCCATGGACGAGGCCCTGCAGTTCGCCGGCCTTTACGAGCGGCGCGCGCGGGACCTGGACACGCAGGGGGAGCGGGCGCGGTGCCAGGCGGTGCGGGAGCGCTTCATCCGGGACCGGGAGGCCTCCCGCCGCATGCTGGCCGACAGCCGGATGGGGGAGCGGGAACTGGAGGAGTGGACCCGGCGCAACGATGAGGCCCGGGTCGCCGCCATCCAGAGCTCCCTCAATCTCCTGCTCGACGGCGGCCTGGCCTACGTGGCCGAATCGACCCGGACCCTCAACGGGCTCAAGGGGGCCTACAAGGGCATGGAAGGCAGGATGAAGCGCCTCCGCGGAGACAGGAAGGCCCGGATGCAGGCCAGCCTGGACGCCCTGGACCAGCGCATCCGGAGGATGGACGCGGCCGTCTCGTCCGCAAAAAGCCTGCAGGGGAAAAAGGAGAAGGCGGAGGTCTTCTGGGGCTATTTCAGCGCCGGAGCCCGCGAGGTCGACGAATCGGCCGGGGCCGTCGGCGCCGCCCTCGCGGCGGTGGAGGAAGACCCGATCCTGCACAAGATCCTGGTCGACGAGGGGCTGCAGCCGCTGGCGAACCGCATGAAGTCATGGAAGGCTTTCCCAAAAAGGCCGTACGTGATCAACATGGCCGAGTTTCTGGTCGATTACGGCTACAGCGTGGCCGAATGGACCCTCAGCCGAAACCGGATCCTGGAGCAGATCAGGATCAGCGAGGAGCGGCTGGGCGTGGTCAAGACGCAGCAGGAGAACCTGAAGCGCTCCATGACCGAACTGAACGCATGCGTCGCCAAGGGCCTGGTGACGCGCCCCGAGTAGACCCTCCCGGAGGAACGACCGTGAAACCATGCCTCTTTTCCGCTCTCCTGCTTCTTCTCGGAGCCTGCACCCTCGCCGGTGCGGGGCCAGGGGAGTGCGTGGTGGAGGACGAGGAGGAATACGCCGTCCTCGCCGCCGTCCTCTTCCCGAACGACCCGGAGATTCCCGGGGAGATGACCGGCGGGATTCAACGCAAGGCCTGGCTCGAATCGCGCCGCGTCCGCCTCGACGGCTTTCACGGAAGCGATTACCGGGTCCTCGACGCCTCCATGACCGGGGAAATCCCGGAGTTGGACGTCCCCTATACGGGGGACGATTTCAACCGCCGCAACCGGGAATCGTGCCGATTCGTTGCGGAGCGGCTGCGGGACCACGTCCCCCCCGGGGGGACGGTCGCCCTGATCGACGCGGAATCGGCCCCGAGAAAGGTCTCAGCGTTTTCCGGGACCTCGGCGGCGGGCGGTTCCCTCCCGGGACGGGAAATCGTGCGCCTCTCCCGCCCCGGTTTCGACCCGGACCGGATCCACGCCGTGGTCCGCGTCGATCTCCAGGCCGGGGGCGAGATGGGGGTCGGCTACCGGGTCTACCTGGACAAGTCGAAAACCACGGGAAAATGGATCCTCACCGGCGCCGCGAGAACGCGCGTGTACTGACCGGCACGGGGATCAGCAGACGTCCTCCGCCGGAGACACGCCGTCGTCGGGCTGGGGAAGGAACTGGTCCCGGTCGTAGGGGAGGTCCTCGTGGGGCGGCATCTCGTCGTCCGGAAAATCGGACGCCCAGCCCTCCCGCTCGTCCTCGTCCGCGTAGTACTTCATCCGGATCGCCAGGTCCTCGGCGCTGCACCCGCCCAGGATGTCGATATGGCAGGCGGCGCGCGATCCCTGCGGCGGGATGCACGAGGGCTCCCTCAGGATCTCGTTCCAGAGCCTTTCGTACAGTTCCCGGTCGCTGAGGTGATCGGTGCTCGTCAGGTAATGCCCCAGCAGGGCCATGGCACGGATCACCTCCCACAGCCTGGCGTGCAGCGCTTCGTCGTCCAGCGTCTCCGGGGAGGGGAGCGCCACCCCCCCTTCCTCGAGATGGTCGAAGAGCGGCCGTGCGCCGACCCTTTCCATGAAACGCATTTCCTGTGCGAACATCTCCGCCCTGCTCAGCTTTTTCGATCCGGTCATGGCTCCCTCCCTGTTCGGCGCATCGCGCCCGACTATCCAATGAACCGGGACCGATTTGAGCGAAACTTTTTTTTGGGAGGGGGGAAAACCGGGTTACGGGTGCGGGTTCAGACCCCGGCCACGACGAATCCCAGGGCGCGGGCGCCGGTGGCCTGCTGAATCGTGGGCGGCGAAAACGAGGCTCTCCCTCCGCTGCCGCCTGAACGGCGGCAAGCCGGCGGCCCCGACATTGTCGGTTCCCACCGCCGGCCGGCCCTTTTCAGGACCCGCCGGCGGTGCAGGAAGATTATTTGAATTTCATCCCGGCGTGGCAATTCAGACACATCGGCTCGGTGGCCTTGTGCCCTTTATGGCACTGGGTGCATTCCAGGTCCTGGGACAGGGTGATGTGGTTCTCGTGCGGATTCACCGTAAAGTCCTTGGTCCGGGCGGCGACCGCCTCGAGCGATTCGTGGCAGGGGAGACACACCGTGCCGGGGACGGTGGCCGTGGGGGCTTCCTCCCCGTGGCAGGTGGAGCATTCGAGCCCCATCTCCTTGTGTTTGTCGGCGGTAAAAACCTCTGTCTCCTGGCTCACGGCCGCCAGGGTCCCCATCGCGGCCACCAGGGCGCAGGCGCAAAAAATTCGTTTCAGCACGGGCATCGATCCTTTCTTCCGGGAAGGCTTCCCGCCTTCGGCATATCCGCTACTTTCACGCTTCATTATACAGAAACCCGCTGCCCGAAACCAGCACGGTTTCAAGGCGGGACAGGGCGCCCCGCACCCCGGCCCCACCGGAATGGCGCCGCCCCGACTCAATCCTATCCATCCCCTTGCTCTTCGCCGATAAGTCTGGTCGAATAGGGGCATCGGAGCCCCCCCCGGGGGGACCGCGGAAGGGGAGACGGCGGATGGCGATCAAACAGCTAACCGAACAGCAGGTCAGGGAGTGGACGCTCGAGCAGAAGGACCGGTGGTGGCTGGAAAACGTCTGGAGGGGCGACATGCCCCAGTTGACGCTCCGTTCCGCCCTGTTCGGCATGATCATCGGCGGGATCCTTTCGCTGACCAACCTCTACGTGGGGGCCAAGACCGGCTGGACCCTCGGGGTCGGGATCACGTCCGTCATCCTCGCCTTCGCCTTCTTCAAGCTCGCCGTCGCGCTCCGGCTGGGGAGGGAGTTCACGGTCCTCGAGAACAACTGCATGCAGTCGATCGCCACCGCCGCCGGGTATATGACGGCGCCGATGATCTCGAGCCTGGCCGCCTACATGATGATCACCGGCCGGGTCCTCCCGATGCCCCTGATCTACGCGTGGCTCTTCCTCGTCGGGGTGCTGGGGGTCCTGTTCGCCTTCCCCCTGAAAAAGCGCTTCATCAACGAGGAGCAGCACCCCTTCCCCGAGGGGAAGGCGGCCGGGGTGGTCATGGACGCGCTCCATTCCGGGGACGCCAAGGACGGCGTTTTCAAGGCCCTCATTCTGACCGTGGCCGGAGCCTCCTCAGCCCTCCTCAAGGTCATGCAGAGCGAGCCGATCATGTCCAGGATGAGGGTCCCCTTCCATATTCCCGAATTCCTCGACGGCTGGCTCTACCGGTTCTGGCCGGTAAAGCTCGGCGGGATCGAACTCCGGGAGCTGAGCGTGCGCCCCGACACCGACTTCGTCATGATGGCGGCCGGCGGCCTCATGGGAATCCGCACCGGGGTCTCCCTCATGGCGGGCGCCGTCATCAATTACCTCCTCCTCGCCCCCTGGATGATCCACCGGGGGGACATCACCGGCAGCGCGGTCGACGGCGTCGTCCATTACGGGTTTTCCCGGATAACCCTGTGGGCCCTCTGGGGCGGGGTCGCGATCATGACGACGGCCTCCCTGTGCGCCTTCTTCGCCCGGCCGCGCATCATCCTCGACGCGTTCAAGGCGCTCCGGAGGAAGCGAAACCCGGGCCAAGGCGATATCCTGAAGGGGATCGAGCTCCCCCTCTGGCTCTCCTTCGTCGGCGTGCCCGTCGTCGGGGCGCTGCTGATCTGGCTGTCCCACCTCTATTTCGGCGTCGGCATCCTCATGGGCGTCCTCGCCATCCCCCTGGTCTTCGTCTTCATCCTCATCGCCGCCCACTCCACCGCCCTGACCTCCATCACCCCGACCGGCGCGCTGGGGAAACTGACGCAGCTCACCTTCGGGGCGCTGGCCCCCGGCAACATCACCACCAACGTCATGACCGCGGCCATCACGGGCGAAGCCGCCAGCAACGCCTCCAACCTCCTCATGGACATCAAGCCGGGGTACATGCTGGGCGCCAAGCCGCGGCAGCAGGCGATCGGCCACGTCCTCGGCATCCTGGCCGGAGCCCTGGTGGCCGTGCCCGTCTTCTACTTCGTCTTCCTGCGGGGGAACCCCGCAGGGCTGGTGAGCGAGCAGTACCCCATGCCGGCGGCCATCATGTGGAAGGCGGTGGCCGAAGTCCTGACCACCGGGCTCGAGAACCTGAGCCTGTCCGCCCGCTGGACCGCCCTCGCCGGGGCCCTCCTGGGAATCGCACTGGAGCTCGTCCGCATCCGGACCCGGGGCAGGTTCTGGCTGTCGGGCGTCGGCATCGGCCTCGCCTTCGTGATCCCGTTCAACACCTGTTTCGCGATGTTTCTCGGTTCCTTCATCTTCTGGGCCTCCGGCCGAGTCCTGACAAACCCCGCGCGGCTGTCCTACCGGGTGATGGTGCGGAACCTCGAACCGGTCTGCGCCGGCGTCATCGCCGGGGGCGCGATCACGGGCATCCTCATCATTGTGCTGGAAACCTTCGTGTTCGCGTGACGGTCGGCAGCGGGACAAAATTCACTTTTGAAACGGCACGACCTAGTGTCTAATAGGCGATCGGGACGGGAGGGGGCCGGATCGGCAATCCGGCCCCGGCGGGCCGGCTATTAGATGGGTGCGCCGGCATTGCGGACAATGTATACTGAAGTTTTGCCCGTTTCCCGCCGAGTGAGATCCGGGCTGCGCCGGACGCGAGGGGCCTGACGACAATAGGTTTGGAAAAGGGAGAGAGGACCGCTGATGAGTTATTACCTGGCAACCCAAAAAGAGATCGTGGACTGGATAAAACGGCTGGCGGCCGAAAACCCGCTCTATTTCCCGGAAAAACACGGGGCGGCGAGCTACCGGTTCACCCGGGTCGGACCCGGTTCCGATATCCAGTTCGACCACTACACCCCGACCGTGGTGCCTCCGGTCAAACTCCTGGTCCCGGCCAGGGAGGAACTGCTCCATTTCCGGACGGACGCCGACGGGAAGACCGAGGTGCGGCCGTCGCTCGACACCTCCTTCCGTATCATCGCCGGAGTCAGGAGCTGCGACCTCAAGGGGATCTTCCTGATGGACCTCTTCTTCAAGGAAGGGGTGCCCGACGCCTACTACCTGGCGCGGCGCGAGAACACGGCCGTCATCGGCTACGCCTGCAACACCCCCTGCGACGAACGCGCCTTCTGCGCCGCCGTCGACTCCCTGGACCACACCGAGGGGGCGGATGTCTACATCACCCCCGTCAAGGGGGGGGACCTCCTGGTGGAGGTCAAGACCAGGCTGGGTGAAACCCTTACGGCCGGCGTGGACTGGAAACCGTGCGAGGACGGGGCGGCCCGTCGGATCGGGGCGGTGACGGCGAGGCCGGAACCGTTCGGCCGGACCTTCCCCGCGGCCCTGCCCGAAATCTACAAGATCGTGGAAAAGAACTACGAGAGCCCGGTGTGGGACAAGCACGTAAAGCGCTGCTTCTCCTGCGGCACCTGCAACCTGGTCTGCCCCACCTGCTACTGCTTCGACGTGGCCGACGACCTGCACCTCGACGTGGCCTCCGGCAACCGCACCCGGTCGTGGGACGCTTGCATGCTCCCCCACTTCGCCGAGGTGGGCGGCGGGCACAATTTCCGGCCGGAACCGGCCGCGCGCCAGCGCCACCGGGTCAACCGCAAATTCGCCTACCTCCCCGAGAAGTACGAACGCGGCGCGGCCTGCGTGGGATGCGGAAGGTGCGGCCGCCAGTGCACCTCTCATATCGACATTTTTGATATTGTCACCGACCTGATCCAGGAAGGAGCTCGCTGATGAAGACGGGTACCGAATATTACCACCAGCTCGCCCGGGACACTTTCATGCCCCAACCGGGCAGGATTGTCGAAATCGCCGATATGACCGCCAAGGACCGGTATTTCCGCGTCGAACTGGAAAAGCCGCTGGGCCATCACCCCGGACAGTTTGTCATGGTCTCCGTCATGGGGGTGGGGGAAGCGCCGATCTCGATAAGCAACGGCCCCGGCAAGGACAATACGCTGGAAATGGTCGTCCGCCGGATCGGGCGCCTGACCCAGGTGCTCCACGATCTGAAGGTGGGCGATACGCTCGGGATCCGCGGCCCCTACGGTTCCGGGTTCGACCTCGGGAATTTCTACGGCAGCGACGTCCTTTTCGTGGCCGGCGGGCTCGGCCTGGTGCCGCTCCGCTCCCTGATCACCCCCGTCGTCGCCGAGGCGGACCGTTTCGGGAAGATCACCCTGATTTCGGGGTGCCGGAACCCCTCCGAGGAGCTCTACCGCGACCAGCTCGACGAATGGACCGACGCCGGCATCGAAGTGATCCGGCTCGTGGACGGCACGGAAAACATGCCCTGGAAATTCGGCGTGGGCCTGGTCACCGAACCGATCCCCAAGCTCAGGCTCGACCCGGAGAAAACCGTCGCCGCCCTGTGCGGCCCCCCGGTCATGTACAAGTTCGTCATCACCGCCCTGGGCGCCCGTAACGTGAGCTACGACCACATATACGTCGATCTCGAACGGCGCATGAAATGCGGCGTGGGCAAATGCGGACACTGCCAAATCAACAAAATATATTGCTGTCAGGACGGACCGGTGTTCCGTTTTTCCGATCTGGCTCTCTTACCGGAGGCGCTCTTATGAAACCCAAGATAGCATTCTTCGATTTTGCCAGCTGTGAAGGATGCCAGCTGGCCATCCTCAACTGCGAGGACATCCTCCTCGACATCCTGAACCTGGTCGAGCTCGTGGAGTTCCGCGAGGCGCTTTCCGAGACCGCCCCCCGCTACGACGTGGCCTTCATCGAGGGGAGCATTCACCGGGACGAGGATATCGAGAGGCTGCGCAACATCCGCGCCCGCGCCACCTACCTGGTGGCCCTCGGCGCCTGCGCCTGCAACGGGAACGTCCAGGCCCGCTCCAACTTCGTGGCCCCCGCCGTCAATTACGGGGAGGTCTACGGCGACGAAGCCCGCAACCGCGTCCAGGTCGATCCCGATCACTGGGGGCTCTGGTCCCACACCCGGGTCCGGCCGCTCGACGCCGTCGTCAAGGTGGACGCCTACCTGCGCGGCTGCCCCGTGGTGCCACGGGAATTTCTCCACCTCGTGAAATCGCTGCTGCAGGGGACCCAGCCCTTCTTCCCGCCCAACGCCGTCTGCGTGGACTGCAAGATGAACGAGAACGAATGTGTGCTCGAACGCGGGCTGACCTGCATGGGGCCAGTGACCTGGGGGGGGTGCGACAGCATCTGCGTCAACAAGGGCTACGTCTGCGACGGCTGCCGGGGTTCGCTCCCCCACGCCAACGTCGAGGCCCATATCGAACTGATGCGCGAACACAAGATCGACGACAGGGATATCCGGAGCCGATACCGGCTCTTCATGGGTGCCGAACCGATTGGCAGGGGAGTCTGATCATGGATTTGAGACAGAAAACGTACAACATCGACGTCAAGCATGTCACCCGGGTGGAAGGACACGGACGCATCATCGTCAGCACCGGCGAAGGGGCGGTCAAGGAGGTCAAGCTTTCCATCACGGAAGCCAACCGGTTCTTCGAGAGCTTCGTCAAGGGGATGCGCCCGGCCGAAATCCCCTGGATCGTGAGCCGCATCTGCGGCATTTGCTGCGTGGGGCACCAGATGACGGCCACGAAGGCGGTCGAGGCTGCCATGGGGATCCAGGTGAGCCCGCAGACGGTCCTGCTCCGCAAGCTGCTGACCGAATCGCAGTTTCTGCAGAGCCACGTCCTGCACGTCTACTTCCTGGCCGTACCCGACTTCCTGGGGGTCAAGAGCGTCCTGCCGCTGGCCAGGACCCACCCGGAGGTGGTCAAGCGCGCGCTCCGGCTCAAGAAGCTGGCGAACGACTACACCAGCGTCTTCGGCGGTCGGACGCTCCATCCCATGGCCAACACCCTCAAGGGGTGGCGCAAGCTGCCTTCCCTGGACGAGATCGCGGCTCTCCGGAAGCGGGTGGAGGACGCGATCCCCGACATCCAGGAGACCCTGAAGGTGGCCAAAACCCTCAAGATCCCCCCCTACGAGCGGGAGACCGAGTACGTGTCGCTGAAGCACCCCGACGAATACGCCCTGTACGACGGCGACGTCTACAGTTCCGACACGAAATCGAGCGTCCCCGTGGACCGGTATCTCGAGGTCACCAACGAGTTCACCGTGGCGCACTCGACCACCAAGTGGTCGAAGTGGCACCGGGAGTCGTACTTCGTCGGCGCCCTGGCCCGGGTGAACAACAACTTCGACCAGCTCGTGCCGGAGGCCAAACAGGCGGCCGAGGACCTGGGGCTGCGCGTTCCCTGTTACAACCCCTACATGAACAACGTGGCCCAGATCGTGGAGGTCGTGCACTGCGCCTACAACAGCGCGCGGATGCTCGACGAGGTGCTGGGCTCGGGCCTCAAGGAGGAGGACGTCTCCTACGAAGTCAAGGCCGGGCGCGGCGTCGCGTCCTGCGAGGTCCCGCGGGGGATCCTGTTCCACGACTACACCTTCGACGAGAACGGCCGCTGCGTCGCCGGAAACGCCGTCATCCCCACCAGCCAGAACATCAACAACGTCGAGCAGGACATGAAGGCCTTCGTCCCGCGGATGCTCCCCTCGATGTCGAAGGAGGAGCTGACACTCCACATGGAGATGCTCCTGCGGGCCTACGACCCCTGCATCTCCTGTTCGGTCCACATGCTGGATGTCGAATTTGTCGATTAGTCCGGCCGTGCCGGATGCGGGTGCCGGGCCCCCGATCGTGGGGCTCGGCACCCGCCACAGCGGCGACGACGAGATCGGTCTCGCCCTGGTTTCGGCCCTTTCCCGCTCCCCCGGTTTCCACCCGCGCTGCGTCCTGCTCGAAAGCGCCGACGCCGCCACGGTAGCCACAATGCTGCTCGAATGGGACCGGGCCGTCGTGCTGGTGGACGCCGCCGACATGCGCCTCGCGCCGGGTGAAAGCCGTTGCTTTTCCGACCACGAGGCCTCCGTACTCATCAGGACGAGTTCCGTCTCCACCCATGGCCTGGGCCTGGCCGAAGGGCTGGGAATCGCCCGCGCCCTCGGTTTCGATCACCCGGTGCGCATTTTCGGGGTGCAGCCCTTCGACCTCTCCCCCGGCCGCGGCCTCTCCCGCGTGATGGAGGACCGCTTCCCGCTCCTGCTCGAGGCGCTCCGCCGGGAGTGCGCCCCCGATCCGCTTTTCCAGGAACCCGAGTGAGGCCGCCGGAGACCGTCCGCCGGCGGGAGTTGTCGTCCGTCATTCGCCGTCTTATGATACGCTGGCGCCGCAATCGTTGAAACAGGGGGGCATGTGGAAGAGGGGAAAAAGCATTCTTTCTTTTACGACTGGGGTTCGGTGACCACCTACGCCTCCGACCTCCGGTCCCAGGAGATGGTGGCCCGCGCCCGGTGGTTCCTCAAAATGCGCTGGTACGCCATCCTGGCCTGCGCGGCCGGGGCGCTGGTGGCGCTCCTGGACAAGGCGCCGGCCGACCTCGACCCCGCCGCCTTCCTCGTCGTGGTGGCTTTCCTGTCGGCCACCAACCTGGCCTACACCCTCATCGGGCGCAACCTCTTCGGTAACAAGGGGCGGGAACGGGAGCTGCAGATGCTCCTGGCCGCCGAGATGATGGCCGATTTCACCGCCCTCAGCTACCTCAACTACGTCCTGGGGAGCATCGAGACTCCGATGGCGGCCCTGTTTCTGGCCCACATCATCCTGTCGACCCTCTTCTTCTCCCGCTGGCGCTCCCTCTTGATCACCGTCGCCGCGTGGTTCTACGCCGTCATGCCCCTGGTCCTGGAATGGGCCGGGGTCCTGCCGGCGCGGACGATCTTCGACGGCGGCTTCAAGGCTCTGGTCAACGGCAGCGCCGAGGTCACCTTCGGGTTCGTCTTCGCCACCGCCGGGGTGTTCCTCTTCTGCTGGGACATCGTCGGCGAGATCACCACCAGCCTGAAGATGCGGGAACACCAGCTCGAGGACGCGCACCGGATGCTGATCCGGCTGGACAAGGAAAAGACCCAGGCCACCCTGATGGCCACGCACGAACTGAAGGCCCCCTTCGCCGTCATCAAGAGCTTCGTCTACACCCTGAGGGACGGCTACTGCGGCCCCCTCCCCGAAAAGGCACAGGAGGTGGTGCAGCGGATCGGCGAGCGCTGCGACCAGCTGACCACGCGGATCACCGACATCATCCACCTCAGCAACCTCCGCACCCTGGTGGTGCAGGAGATGCACATGACACCCGTCAACATCGTGGACATCGTCGCGGACCAGGCCCGGGAGGGGGCGCTGATCGCGAAGACGCGGGGAGTGAGCGTGACCAACCACGCGGAGAACGCGCCTCCGGCCTACATCCTGGGATCGGTGTCGCACCTGCAGTCCCTCTTCTCCAACCTCCTCCGCAACGCCGTCTTCTACACGCACAAGGAGACGGGGCGCGTGGACATCTTCGTGAAACCGGAGGGGAGGAAGGTGGCGGTGACGGTGAAGGACAACGGGATCGGCATCCCCAGGGAAAACCTGGAAAAGATTTTCAACGACCATTTCCGCAGCAAAAACGCACTCTCCCACTACGCGTACGGCTCAGGCCTGGGGCTGTCGCTCGTCAAGGAGGTGGTGGTGCTGCACGGGGCCTCCATCGAGGTGGAAAGCACTGTTGGCAGCGGGAGCAGTTTCACGGTAAGATTCGATATTATTGACGCGACGGAGGAGAAACCGAATCATGGCTCACATACTGGTAGTCGATGACGATTTGGACATTGTGGATAATCTGAAGATGGTTCTCGAAGCCCATGGCCACCAAGTCTCCACCAAAACGGACACGGACGCCATCGTGGAAAGCGCGATGGAATTGAACCCGGACCTCATCATCCTGGACATCATCTTCCCGGAGGACCCGAGCGCCGGATTCGTCGCCGCCCGGGAACTGGAGAAAAGCGAGAAGGTCAAGGACATCCCCGTGCTGCTCCTGAGCGCGGTGAACCAGAGGAGCAAGATGTCCTTCGGGTTCTCGGAAAACGACATCAGCCGGGACTTCATGCCCGTGGAGGGCTTCCTCGAAAAACCGGTGGAGCCCGCCGCGTTGCTGGCCAAGGTCGGGGAACTTCTCGAAAGCGTATGAACACCGGGCGCCGGCCCGCAGGGCGCGCCCCGTGCCCTGCGGGCGGCTCCGCCTACCCCCGCAGCCGCAGTTCCCAGACGCAATAGAACGCTTCCATCCCGATCGAGGCGGACATCTTGCTTTTCCCCCCCCGGCGCTCGTCGAAGACGATGGGGAACTCCCGGTGCCGGAATCCCCTCCTGTGGGCGCGGTATTTCAGCTCGATCTGGAAGCTGTAGCCGTTGCTCCTGAGCGCGTCCAGCCCCACGCCGCGGAGCACCCCGGCCGACCAGCCGTTGAATCCGCCCGTGAAATCGGCGATCCCCACGCCCAGGATCGAACGGGCATAGAAGCTGCCGAACCGGGACAGGAGCCGGCGCCCCGTCCCCCAGTGCAGCGTCCCTCCCCCCTGGACGTAACGCGACCCGATCACGAAATCGGCCTCCCCGGCCATCCGGAGCATGGTCGGAAGATACCGGGGGTGGTGGCTCCAGTCCGCGTCCATCTGGATCAGGAAATCGTGCCCGCGCTCCAGCCCCCATCGGAATCCGTGGACATAGGCGGTGCCGAGGCCCATTTTCCCCGGGCGGAGGCTCAGCGACAACCGCCCGGAACCGGTCCCGGCCGCCAGTTCCCGGACCGCCCCGGCCGTGCCGTCCGGGCTCCCGTCGTCGACGACCAGCACGTGGATCCGCTCGTCGGCCCCCAGGATTTCGGGGATCAGCGACCGGATGTTCTCGCGCTCGTTGTAGGTCGGGATGACGACCAGCGGCTTTTCGGCATGTTCTCTGGGCATGGAGGTATCTTATCCGAACGCCGGGCCGATTCCAGCCGAAAACGGCCGGGGCCCGGGCCCCCTCAGCGGTTTTTCACCAGTACGCGGCCGGGCAGGCGCAGCACCTCGATCCCGGCCGGATCGAGCCGGCCGAGTTTCTCTTCGGGCAGCAGGGCGAAGACGCGCCCCTCGGAACGCCAGGCCTCGCCGAACTCCCCGGGGGTCAGCAGGAGCTTCGGGGCATCCGGAAACCGGAGCCCCGGAAGGAGCGCGTAGGCCGTCCCGTCCGTCACCTCCACCCGGAGCGGCTGGTAAAAGCTCAGCGAATTGGCCGACTCGTAGTCGTCCATGACCACCAGCCGGTCGCCGGGGAGCGCCTCGCTCGCGACCGCCAGCCCGAACCGCTTCGAGGATATGAGGTCCTCGCACAGGACCAGGCTCCAGTGAGTCAGGGCGCAGACCGCCACCATCACGGCGGCGACGGCCGCTACCGCCGCCTTCCGCCGCCGGCGCTTCTCGAGCATCAGGGCGGAAAGGAACCCGATCGACAGCACCAGGACCGTCACGGCGGCAGGAGCCGCCAGCTGCCGGACAAGGTCCGGGGGCATTTCGGCCATGATGCTGAAATCGGTCTCCGACAGGCGGTCGGAAGGACCGGCGGCACCGGAGGGGAGCTCGTTCCCCGCGGCCAACCAGGCTCCGGCGATGATCCCGCCGAGCAGCGCCAGGACCCCCACGGCGGCCAGGGCACGGAATCCCCAGAGGAGGGCGCGGCTCTCCCCCTTCCGGTAAAACGCCGCGGCCGCGAGAAGCGCAAACGCCGGGAGCGCCGGAAACACATAATGTTCCAGGCGGTCCGAGAGGGAGAAGAATCCCACCACGACCACGATCCAGACGAGGGCGAGCCTCAGCAGGACGGCCGTGTTTCCCCCCCGGGTCCGCCGGTCGCCCGAAAAGGCCGCCGGGAGGAAAACGGTCCAGGGAAAGAACCATACGGGGATCAATCCGAGGAAGGTCCCGAGCGGCACCGACCAGAGGACCGGGGGCTCCCTCCGCCCCAGGAAGCGCAGAAACTGCTCGCCGACGAAGAAGAACCCGAGGAAGCCCTCGTTGCGGACCTCCGCCAGCCAGTGCCAGGGGACGGTCAGGGCCAGGAAGAGGAGCGTCCCGGAAAGGAGGTGGAGCGAACGCCAGGAGGGCCGCCGACGCGAAACCAGGCAGAAGAGCACGGCGATCCCGGCCGGAAAGGCGACGCCGACCAGGCTCTTGCACATGAAGGCGCCCGCCATGGCGGCGTAGAACAGGAGGGCCGGCCGCAGGGTGCGCCCGGGGAGGAGGGTCCATTCGAGGAGCGCGTACATGGCCACGGCCAGAAAGAGCACCAGCCAGATATCGTGCAGGGTCTCCCGGGTGAAAAGATAGGTCCCCACGGAGAAGGCGGTCGCGAGCCCCGCCACGGCCACGGCCGGCCCCGCCGCGCCCTCCCGCCCCCCCGCCGGGGGCGATTGCACCGATGGCGCCCCTGCCGCCCCTCCCCCGAAAGCCCGCCGGGCGGTGAGCATGACGACCCAGACCAGCGCTATGACGGCCAGCGCCGTCGGCAGGCGCAGGGCGACCTCGTGGATGCCGAAGGCCTTGAAACTCCCGGCGGTCACCCAGTAGAGCAGGGGGGGCTTTTCCAGGAAGCGGACCCCGTTGGCGTAAGGGGTGACCCAGTCCCCTTCGGCCGCCATCCGCACGGCCGGCTGGGCGTAATACGCCTCATCGTAATCGGTGACCCCGCGGTCGGTGGTGGTGCCGAGATAGACCAGGGCCGTCAGAACGAGCGGCAGCAGCAGCCACCCGCTCCAGTCCCTTCGCGCGCCCGTTTCCATCCCCATCATCGGGCTACTATATCAACCCGCCGACCGGGGACGAAGAGCGAAATCCCCCGCTGCCGCAGGGCGCACTTGACATGCCCGTCCCCGCAGGCTAGGCTGCAGGGGAAGGGCTTGCGAGCCCGCAAACTGGCGCTCACTCAGTTGAGTATCTTGAAAGCCGTGTGGTTCGGGATATTGACTACACGGTTTTTTTATTTTCAGGCCCCCCTCCGGGGCGGATGCCTGAAGCCCGGAAATTCCGGGTTGGACCCGCGGGAGGGGATCATGCCTATCGAGAACGGGAAGAAAGTATCGTTTCACTATACCTTGACGGTAGAGGAGGAAGTGCTCCAGTCGTCGGAAGGGGCCGAACCCCTGTCGTACACCCATGGATCGGGGCAGATCATCCCCGGCCTTGCGGCCGGGATGGAGGGGATGAACGAGGGGGAGAAAAAAACCATCCTCGTGTCGTCCGAAAACGCCTACGGCCCGGTAAATCCCGAGGCCTTCAACGAGGTGCCGAAGTCCGCCCTACCCGGGGACCTCGAGATCGAGGAGGGAATGATGCTTCAGGCCCGGAGCCCGGAAGGGCAGTCGATGCCCGTCCGCGTGGCCGAGATCAGGGAAGACACGGTCCTCATGGACATGAACCACCCCCTGGCCGGGAAAGACCTGAAGTTCGACGTGAAGATCGTCTCGGTGGAATAAAGGTACGAACGCCCGGTCCCGTCCTCCCGGGCCGGACCGGGCGAGGGCTCAGGCGCCCAGTTTCCCCCGGCTTTCGAGCACTTCGGCCACCCGCCCGAGCCCCAGCTTTTCCAGGGTCGGCCGACGCGGATGCCCCGTCCGCGGATCCCACCCCTCGGTGGAGTAGAAAGCCGTTTTCCACCGCTCCACCCCGTCACGGTCGAGGTACAGCTCCCCGCAGTCTGTCCAGTTCCAGGAGGCCCCGTCGAACACGGGGATCCGGGTCTCGTAATGGGCGTTGGAAGCCCCGGGCCGGTACATGTAGCCCGAGAACTTCTCCGCGTCGCGGTTCTTCCCCTGCAGGGTGAAGATCGCGCGGATCACGTTCCAGGTCTTGCGGCCGATCTCGATCCCGTCCGTGAAACCGAGCCCTTTCCCGGTCACCGCGTCAATCAGGACCGGCTCGGCTGCGGGGGTGGCCCCACGGCCGTCCGCGGCTCCCGAACTGTAGGGGTTGGCGAACACCCAGTCGCAGAAGAGGATCGATTCCTTGTAAAACATGGCGTAGTGCTGGCGCCAGGCGATGAACCTGGCCTTATGGTCGGAGTAGATCCCGGTCCTGTAGGCTTGTTCCCCCCGCCAGCTGTAGTCGAACATGAACGGGTCGTCGCCGTGCGGGAGGCAGGCCGATGCAAGCAGCGCGACATAATCGGCACACGTCATCCGGTCGTTCGGGCCGAGCGGCACGTCATGGTTGTTGATGTCGCGCGAGTCCATCAGCGTCCCGTAGGCCCATTCCACGTTCGGCATCGTCCAGTGGTCGACGTACCCCCAGGCGGGATAGCGGAGGATGTCCTCTGTATCGTCTATCCTGCCGATCCGCTCGGCGAAACGGATCGTTCCCTCGGCCAGCAGGTCGCCGATGCCGACGCGCCGGGCGATCACCAGCGCGAAGATCTCGGCAAATTCCACCCGGTCCCAGATATCCATCGGGAGCGGAGAGGTGTCGATCCTCTTCCCTGGACCCGCCACCCCCAATTCGACCATCTTTTTCAGATACCAGGCGGTCCCCGTCTTGGAGGGAATCGCGGGCTGGATCGGGTGCCCCGGGGGGCTCGGGAAACTCCGGGACCCGATATAGGACAGTTCCGAGGCGTTGATCCCGAGCTGCTGGACGATATCGGTGGCCCGGTACTTTTCCCGGGAGTCCGGCTGCCGGTAGGGGGGGGGAGGATTGAACCAGACCGATTCGGCGCAGCCGTCCGAATCGAGGCCATAGACGGGATCCCGGGAGTGGCAGCCGCGGTCGCACCCCAGGCAGGAGGTGGATACGCGGCCGGCCCCCCGCCTGGGGGAGGGGGGCCAGGTGCTCCGCACCCATTCGCGCGCGGCCAGGACCTTTGCGGGATGGGCGACCTCTATCGCCCCGGTGCCGACCACCGCGATGGCCTTCAGGTTCTTGGCACCGAATACGCCTCCGAACCCCCCCTGTCCCGCGCCCGAGCCCCCTCCGTGGATCAGGGAGGCGATGCGCGACCGGTTTTCCCCCGCCGGGCCGATGGTGACGATGGCGGGCCTCTGGGTCGAGAAGGCGCCCCCGACCTTCTGCCATGTCTCGCCGTACCGGACGCCGCCCCGCGCCCCCTGCTCGCGCCAGATCTCCTCCTGGGCTTTCCAGCTGTCCAGGCCCCAGAGCCCGCCGGCGTCCTCCAGCGTCACCTTGTCGTCCATGATATTTAGATAGACCGGGGCACCCGCCTTCCCCTCCAGGACGATGCCGTCCCACCCGGCGAATTTCAGGAACGTGGCGAAACAGCCCCCGAAATTACTGTGTGAGAACCAGTTGACGGGCCAGGACTGCGGGGCCAGGCCTGAGACGCATATGCGCCCAGCCGAGGCGATACCGGTTCCGGCGAGCGGGCCCGTCATCAGGGTGAGGACGTTCCGGGGATCGAACGCGTCCTTGAGGTCCCAGCCCCCCGGGACGACGGCCAGGTCCCAGAAGATGGCGGCCCCCATCCCGAGGCCGCCGCCGAACTCCTCATATTTCGACGTCGGGATGGAGCCGATCTTCCCCCCGGAAAGATCGACCTTCAGAATTTTGCCCGCGTACCCGCCAGCCATCGGAATCCCCCCTGCAAAGGACGAAGCGGTGGACCAAGTCTTTCTTAATAGACTTTGTCTCCTATGTAGAAATATCCTAACCTCCGGGCGCGGGCGCGTCAAGCCGAATGATGCCGCTCCCGGCGACGCGGCCGGCATCTCCGCACCGCGCCGCAAAATTCCCATTTTTCCCGAAAACTGTAGTAAAATCGCGAACGCCATCGGGGGCCATCAACCCCGGACACCTTATCGGAATCACCAGCGACGGCTCCATCGGCGCCCCCCGGCGCAAAAGAGACTCCCTTCTCCCCCGGGGCGCGGGGGGCGGATCGGGAAGGAGTGGGACGATGTCCAACGGATATGCCGGCAAGATACTGAAGGTCGACCTGACGACGGGCGAAATCGGCACCCTGGAGAGCTCGAGGTACGAGGAGTTCGGGGGTGGCTACGGGATGGGGGCCGCCATCTTCTGGGACCTGGCGGTCGCCCCCGGACGGTGGGACCTCAGAGATCCGTACGACCCGGCGAACGTCCTCCCCATCATGGTCGGGCCCCTGGCCGGCACCGGCGTTCCGGGCGCGGGCAGGACGAGCGTGTGCGGGCTCTCCCCGGAGACCTACCCCACCGCGGAATTCTGGCGCTGCAATTTCGGCGGCCGCTTCGGCAACACGCTGAAGCACGCGGGGTGGGACGGGGTGGTGGTGACCGGAAGGGCCGACCGGCCCGTGTGGATCAACATCGTCGACGACCGGGTGAAGATCGAGGACGCCAAGGAGCTCTGGGGACTCGACACCTGGGAGACGCAGGACCGGATCACCCGGATGGTCGGGGGCCACACGCGTTTCGGGGAAGAGTGGCAGGAGATCGGGGGCGCCCCCGGCACCGCCCCCCCGCAGGTCCTCTGCATCGGCCCGGTGGGGGAAACCCGCTCCCGCCTGGCCGCCCTCGTCACCGGCAGCGGGGTCAGCGCGCGCGTCGGGGCCTTCGGAGCGGTCTTCGGGGCCAAAAACCTGAAGGCCGTCAGCGTCGCCGGGACCGGCGCCGTCCGGGTTGCCGATCCCGGGGCCATCATCGAGGCCCGGCTGCACCAGATGCGGGCTGCCGCCTCCTCCCCCGGAGGCCTCCCGGCGCCCGCAGCCGGGGCGGCCTGCTGCATGCCCTGCCTGCGCGCCGACCGGCGCCGCAGCAACTACTACGGGGGCGAAACGATGTGCGCCGACCAGGGTTGGCTCTTCGGCGCCTCCGCGCCGCAGGCGGCCGACCTGGCGAGCGAGGCCCTGATCAAATACGGCCTCAGCAGCTGGTCGGCCCATTTTCACGCGTTCAAGGTCGACATCCCGGGCGCGCCGCCGATCTTCAAGGGGAAGGTGCCGACCGACTCCGGTCTGGGCTGGTACCTGGAGACGCTCCACGAACAGGGGGTGCTGGGCCCCGGCAGGGAGATCGACTCTTCCCCGCTCCCCGTGGGGCAGTGGGGGGAATTGAACTTCCGCCTGGCCCTGCTCGAAGCCATCGCCCGGCGCCAGGGGATCGGCGACGCCCTTGCCGAGGGGTGCTGCCGCGCGGCGGAACGCTGGGGACGGCTGGAAGAGGACCGGGAGAGCGGGGCCCTGCGCCTGCCGGCCTGGGGATCGACGAGCCACTGGACGATGCCCTGGGTGGAGTGGGCCTACGCCTACATCCTCGGGGCGGGCGACCCGGCCTGGCACGGGTTCATGGCCCCCGTCGGAACCCCGGCCGAGGGGGTCTCGATCGAACAGTCGCTGGAAGCGCTCGCGAAGAAGACCATCCCCTACACCGGCGACATCTTCATGTTCAACTACGCGTGGAAGGGGGAGGAGGCGTGGAAGACGGGGATCTACTCCCCGCACAAGGCCAGGCAGGTGGCCTGGAGCCGCCACTACTCCTCGTTCTGGAACGAGTCGATGGCGTTCTGCGAGATGTTCCTCCCCGAACTGGGGAGCGACAGCCCCGAGATCGAGACCCGGTATTACCGGGCCGTGACGGGAAAGCCCGACTCCTTCGCCGACACCATGCGAACGGGGCAGAAAATCTGGACCCTGGAGCGCGCCATCCGCGTGATGCACGGGAGGACGCGCGCGAAGGAGGATTTCTTCCCCTACATGTACCGGCCGGGGGCCTCGGGGATGGCCATCTACGGCGGCGTGCCCATCTACGAAAATGGCCGGTGGCGCCACGACACGGCCCCGGACATGTACCTGGACCGCAAGGGGGTGGACGACTTCAAAACCCACTTCTACGCCCTGGAAGGGTGGGACAAGGAGAACGGCTGGCCCACGCGCCGGACGCTCGAGGAGTTCGGCCTGGGGCGCGTGGCCGACACCCTGGCCGCCAAAGGCAGACTGGGAACATAGGGGACAGTCACCACTGTCCCTTTCAACCCAAGCCCAGGTACAGCATCGTGATCCCGACGGTGTCGAAGCATCCGTGCACGAGTACCATGCACCATGCATTCTTCCGGAATGAAAAAAACAGCCCCCCCATGATGATGGAAAAAATGAACGTCCCGATGACGCCCGTGATTCCCTGGTATCCGTGGGCAAGAGCGAAGACAGCGCTGGTGATCCCGATGGCGGCAAAGCGGAAGACCTTTTCGTTCCGGACGAAACCCCGGATCCGGTTGAAGAGGTAGCCGCGGAAGAAGTACTCCTCGAACAGCCCCCCCACCACCCACCCCAGGCCCAGAAGCCCGATAAACCCGGCCAGGCTGCCCTTCACCTTTTCGTAGCCCCCGAGGTCGACCTCCTGCCCCGTAAGCCTCGCCAGGAGGGGGTCGAGGAACAGGTTGGCCGCCAGTCCCAGGAGCAGTCCGGCGCCGACGGCCACAAGAACGGCGCGCGCCTTCGGCCTGAAAAAGCCGTAATCGGAAAAGGTTTCCCTGGCCAGGAACCGGGTCGTCAGGGAGATGACCAGCACCAGGGCGACGTATAGGAGATTGAGGTTCAGAAGCGGCAGGGCGAGGAGCACGAGCAGTTCGATGAAAAGGAGCGTGTTCCTTTTGGTCAATTCCGATTCTCCCGGCGAAGGGGACAGTGGTGACTGTCCCCTATTCCTCCTCGTGCATCCAGCGCCGGAGCAGGGGCGAAAGGATGAAGCAGATGAGGGCGGAGACGATGGCCGTCAGGGCGATCTTTCCGAAGATGTCGCCGTAGAGCCCCACCGTCTCGATCGGCGGGGGAATGATCTGCACCTCCCCTTCCCCGTGGGAAACGCCCGTCAGCGAGGCGATCATCCCCGCCAGGTAGTTGGAAAAGGCGGTGGCCAGAAACCACGCACCCATGACCGTGCTGACCATACGCGCCGGGGAGAGCTTCACCACCATCGACAGCCCCACGGGGGAGAGGCAGAGTTCCCCGGTGGTCTGGAACATGTAACCCAGGATCAGCCAGACCATGCTGACCATGCCGCGCCCGTCGGCATGCGTGGCGCCGTACCAGAGGGCCGTGAAGCCGAAGCCGAGCTGCAGCAGCCCGAGCGAAAACTTGACAGGCGTGCTGGGGTCCCGGCCGCGGGCGGAGAGAAAAGCCCAGAGCCCGGTAAACACCAGCCCGAAGAGGAGGATGAAGATCGGATTGACCGCCTGGAACAGGGACGCCGGAATCTCGGCCCCGCCCGTCCCCATGCCGACATTCCCGTCGTCGACGCGCCAGTCCACGGTGTCCCGCCCCTCCTCCCTGGCCCGGGTGAGCGCGTCCAGGGCGAACATCTCCCCCCCGTTGGTGTAGCCCAACTGTTCCTGGCTGAGCTTGAGCGGCAGCGTCTTCCCGACGTCGCCGGAGGAGACACGATCCTCCTCGAACACGCGGTCGACGTTGCGGTCGGCGAAATTGTTGAGCGAACTCCCCGCCTGCTCGAAGAAGGCCCAGAAGAGCATGGAAAAGAACATCAGGATGAGGACGACGAAAAGACGGTGGCGTTCGATCTGCGCCGCCCGCAGCGCCTCGATGACGAGCCACACGAAGGCGGCGAGGCCGAAAAGGGTCAGTACCCAGCCGGCGATCTCGCTTCTGCGGATGAGCACGATCAGCACGGGGAGCGCCAGCACGATGCCGAGGTAGACGGCCAGGTCCTTCCGGAGGAAGCCCCACATCTTCTCCCCGAGCGCCTCGGGCCGCTTCGGCCGCCCCGCTTCGTCCGGCAGCCCCCCACGCCCCAGCGCCACGAAGGCGATGACGCCGGCGGCAATGAGCGCCAGCGCGATCAGGATGTTCACCGCCAGCTGGTAGGGGTTGTTCTGGAAGAACATGAGCGCCACCCCCGTCACCAGGGCGCAGCCCAGGATCAGTACCTGGGTGAGGCGGATCGGGGCGACGAACACGGCCAGGCCCATCAGCATCCCGATCGTGGCCAGCCCAAAGCCGTAATGCCAGCCGTAGGTCTCCCCGATGTAGCCGCAGAGCAGCGGCGACATCGCGGCGCCGAGGTTGATGCCCATGTAGAAGATGGTGAAGCCGCCGTCCCGCTTGCGGCTCTTGATGTCGTACAGGGAGCCGACGATGGTGGAGATGTTGGGCTTGAAGAAGCCGTTGCCGCAGATGAGGAGGGCCAGGGCGAAGAAAAACGCCAGTTCGTGCTCCACCGTCATCATCAGGTGCCCCATCGCCATGAGCAGGCCGCCGATCACGACCGCGCGCCGCGCCCCCAGGAGCCGGTCGGCCAGCATGCCGCCGATGAAGGGGGTGGCGTAGACGAGGGCGGTGTAGGCCCCGTAGATGGCGTAGGCGCGGCCGTCGGTGAAGTTGAGGAACCCCTTGATCATGTAGAAGACCAGCAGGGCCCGCATGCCGTAATAGGAAAAGCGCTCCCACATCTCGGCGAAGAAGAGGGTGTACAGCCCCACGGGGTGCCCGAAGAGGACTTTCTGCTCGCGACTTGTCGTCATAGCGCCCGCCATTGAATGGGTTTCCTGAAGATATCGGTTTCTTTCCGGAGCCAGGGCAAGGGGTCACTCCTCCCGGTCGGCCTCGACGCGCCGGTAGCCGGCGGGTATTTCAAAAACGGAGGGCGGGATCGCCCCCCTTTCGATCGAGGTGACCACCCGGGTGGTCTTCATCTCCATGTTCATCATCTTCATGGTCGTCACGGTCTTGAGCGGGAGGCCGTCGATCTTCTTCATTTCATCGATCAGCTGCCTCATATCGAGCAGCGGGTTGTCCGGCGCCCGGAGCTTCATCATGTCGTAATAGGCCGGGGGGATCCGCAGATCCGTCGCTGCGTGGATTTCGATCTCCATCGGCCCCCGGAGGAGGTATTTCGCGGTCGGGTATCCCGCGATCGTTTCGCCCGGACCCGCTTCGGCGACGGTGATGGACATCTCCGCCAGCCCCATCATCTTTTTGACCGTCTCCATCTCCTCCCCGTGTCCCTCCAGCGCTTCCCCCGCCCGGTCGAGCATCGCCCGGAGCTGATCGAACGTCACCTCGGAGTAGGTCCCGGCGCGGTGGTCGAGAGTGAGGATCCTCTTTTCGTCGAAGCGGATGATGCTGTCATCTCCCCCCTCGGTGCGGGTGCGCATGGCGCTGCCGCCGAAATACTCGGTGGCGGTGGAGTCGGAAGCCCCCATCCCGGAAATCGTGGTCCGGGTCTGCGCCGTGAAATCGCCCGAAGGCCCCTGCGCCGCGCCGCCTCTTCCCGCCCCGGTGGACAGGAAGACGGCAAGAAGACAGAACAGGGCCGGACGGTGATCGATGCGACACCTCATGGGGATGCTCCTCCGGCTGATTCCGTCTCCGGGCCCGAAACCGTTACGACACCCGGAATTTTGCATAGTATCCTCTAAAAGCCCCGTCCTCCGCAAGCGCTCCCTTTATCGGAAATGCTCCCCGAGCCTGTCGCTTTTTCGACCCCGATCCGGGTATGATAGCCTCACCTTTTTGCGGAGACGCGACATGAACCAGACACCGCTTCATCCATGCTACGCCCCCCTGCCAGGCGCCAGGATGGTGGATTTCGCCGGCTGGCGGCTCCCGCTCCACTTCGAAGGCGGGATCCTGGCCGAGCATAGGGCCGTCCGCGGCGCGGCCGGGCTTTTCGACGTTTCCCACATGGGACGGATCCGGCTGCGCGGCCCGCACGCCGCGGCCTACGTCGATTGGCTGGCCACCAACTCCCTGCCGGAAGCGGGTTCCAGCGGCTGCCGGTACTCGCTCCTGTGCGCCGAGGACGGGGGCTGCATCGACGACATCGTCGTCTGCAGGCCGGGAGAGCAGTCGCTGGACCTGACGGTCAACGCCGCGAGCCGCGCCCGCGTCCTCGAATGGATAACCGGGCCGAACCCCTGGACCCGCTCCGGCCGCGCCCTCCCCGCGATCGAGGACGTGACGTCCCGGACCGCGCAACTCGCGCTGCAGGGTCCGGCCTCGCTGGAGATCCTGGCCGCGCGCTGCGACGCGGACCTTGCGGGTCTTCGGAACTATCATTTTCTCCCCGGAATCCGCGTCGCGGGGATCCCCGCCCTGGTCTCGCGCACGGGGTACACCGGGGAGGACGGGTTCGAGCTGTTCGTCGACGCCCCCGACGCCCCCGCCCTGTGGCGCGCGCTCCTGGAGGCCGGGGCCCCTCTCGGCCTGGTTCCCTGCGGGCTCGGGGCCCGCGACACCCTCCGCTTCGAGGCCGGGATGCCCCTGTACGGCCAGGAACTCGGCCTCGGCATCAACCCCCTCGAAGCCGGGCTGGGACGCTTCGTCGACCTGGCCAAGGGGGATTTTTCCGGAAAGAGGGCGCTCGAGGCCGTGGCCCGGGACGGGGCGGCCCGAAAGCGGATCGGGCTCGAGATGATCGACGCCGCGGTGGCGCGGACCGGGCATGCCGTCCGGCGGGGGGAGGAGGAAATCGGACGAATCACGAGCGGGGGGAAATGCCCCACCGTCGGCATCTTCGGAGCCATGGCCCTGGTGCGCCGGGATGCAGCGGAAGAGCCGGAGTACGAGATCGACATCCGCGGCCGGTGGAAACGGGCCGGAGCGCGCCCCCTCCCCTTCTACCGCCGGGGGACGGGACCGCGGACCGACGAGGCGGCGGTCTCCGCCCGGGGAAAGGGGCGACGCCCATGAACACTTTCGCCTATCTCCCCCACACCCCCGAGGATGTCGCGCGCATGCTCGGCGTCATCGGGGTGGAGAGCCTCGAGGACCTCTTTTCCGACATCCCGCCCTCGCTGCGCGCCTCCGGGGCACCCGACATCCCCCCGGGGCTCTGCGAAACCGCGCTCTACCGGGAGTTCGAGCGCCTCAGGAACGCGGGCCGGACCTGCGTGTCCTTCCTCGGCGCCGGGTGTTACGACCACCTGGTCCCATCGATCGTCCCCTTCGTGACGGGACGGACCGAATTCGCCACCTCCTACACCCCCTACCAGGCGGAGGCGTCGCAGGGGATGCTTCAGGCGATCTACGAGTATCAGACCATGATCACGCTCCTCGTCGGCCTGCCGGTATCGAACGCCTCGCTCTACGACGGCGCCACGGCCGCGGCGGAAGCCTGCGCCATGGCGCGCAGCGCGCGCAAGGGGGCCCGCGTCATCGGGGTCTCGCCCCTCGTGCACCCCCACGCGCTCGAGGTCCTCGAAACCTTTTTCTCCGATTCCGGGGCCGAAATCGCGCGCCTCCCCGAATCGGAAGGGGCGACGGACTGGAGCGGGCTCGGGAAGATCGAGGGGGAGGAGCTGGCGTGCGTGCTGGTACAGAGCCCGAACCGGTACGGGATCGTGGAGGACCTGACCGGCCTCGCCGCCCGCCTCGGCAAGACCGGCGCGCTGCTGGTCGTCTCGGCGAACCCGATGTCGCTCGGCGTCCTGAAAAGCCCGGGGGAATGGGGGGCCGACATCGCCGTGGGGAACGGGCAGCCGTTCGGCCTCGGGCAGAATTTCGGGGGGCCCGGGGTCGGATACATCGCCGCGGGGAGGAGCCTGATGCGCCTCATGCCCGGAAGGATCGTGGGCGAGACCGTGGACAGCGAAGGGGCGAGGGCGTTCGTGCTCACCCTGCAGGCGCGCGAGCAGCACATCCGGCGCGAGCGCGCGACCTCCAACATCTGCACCAACCAGGCGCTGGCGGCGCTGGCGGTCGCCGCCTACCTGACCGTGGTCGGGCGGGAGGGAGTGCGGAGGATCGCCCGTCAGAACGTGCACAAGGCGCGCTACCTCGCCGGGCGCCTCACGGCGGAAACGCCCGCCCGGATCGCCTACGACAAGCCTTATTTCAACGAATTCGTCCTCGACCTCCCCTGCCCCGCGCGGAAGGCGGCCGACGCCCTGCTCGGGGAGGGGGTCCTGGCCGGGGTCCCGCTCGACGAATTCGGCGGCGGGGACCCGAACCGGCTGCTGGTGGCCGTGACCGAAAAGAGGACGCGGGCCGAAATGGACCGGTACGTAGAACTGATCCGAAGGGTGATCGCATGACCGAACCACTGGTTTTCGAGCAATCGCGCCCGGGCCGGACGGGCTACCGCACCCCGGAGTGCGACGTCCCCGAGACCGACCTCGGGACCCTGTTCCCGCGGGCGCTGCTGCGGGAAACGCCCGCCCCCCTCCCCGAGGTCTCGGAGCCCGCCGCCGTCCGCCACTACACCCGGCTCTCGCACCGCAACCACGCGGTCGACCTCGGCTTCTACCCCCTGGGATCGTGCACGATGAAGTACAATCCCAAGATCAACGACGAGGTCGCCTCCTGGTTCCGGGACGTCCACCCGCTGCAGCCGGCTCCCACCATCCAGGGGATCCTCGAGATCCTCCACCGCACGATCGGGAGCCTCTGCGCCATCACCGGGATGAAGGCCGGGACGCTCCAGCCCTTCGCGGGGGCCCACGGGGAGTTCACCGGGATGAAGCTGTTCCGGGCCTGGTTTGGCAAGCGCGGGGAAGCGGGGCGCCGCGTGCTGCTCGTCCCCGATTCGGCCCACGGCACCAACCCGGCCTCGGCCCGCATCGCCGGCTTCGACCTCCGCGTCGTCCCCAGTTCCGGGGGGATCGTCACGCTCGACGCCATCCGCCCCTGGCTCAACGCCGAACTGGCCGGCATCATGATGACCAACCCCAACACCCTGGGGCTCTTCGAACGCCAGGTGCTGGAGGTCTCCCGGGCCGTGCACGCGGCGGGGGGCCTCCTCTACTACGACGGCGCGAACCTGAACGCCATCGTCGGCACGGCGCGCCCCGGGGACATGGGCTTCGACGTCGTGCACCTCAACCTGCACAAGACCTTTTCCACCCCCCACGGCGGCGGAGGCCCCGGAGCGGGGCCGATCCTGGTCGGCCCCGCGCTCGAACCGTTCCTCCCCGCCCCGGTGATCGTGCGCGACGCGGCCGGCTACCGCTTCGCGCCGGCGGGCCCCGACTCGATCGGGCGGGTCTCCGGCTTTCACGGAAACATCGGCGTCATCCTGCGGGCCTTCGCCTACATCCTTTCCATGGGTTCGGACGGCCTGGGCGAGGTGTCCCGGCTGGCCGTGCTCAACGCGAACTACCTCAGGGCGCGCCTGCGGGGCCTGCTGACACTCCCCTACGAGGCGCTGTGCAAACACGAATGCGTCTTCTCGGCAAAGGAGCTGAAGGAGAGGACCGGGGTGTCGGCCCTCGACCTGGCCAAGCGGATGCTCGATTTCGGGATCTACGCCCCGACCGTCTATTTTCCGACCATCGTCTCCGAGGCGGTCATGATCGAGCCGACCGAGACCGAATCTCCCGAAACGCTCGACCGCTTCGTGGAGATCCTCGAACGGATCTGCCGGGAAGCGGAGGAACAGCCCGATCTGCTGCGCTCGGCCCCGCACACCACCCCCATACGGCGCGCCGACGAGGTGCGGGCCGCGCGCCAGCCGCGCCTCGCCTGGGAGCCGCCGGCCGGGGCAAGGCCGCCCGAAGGAGGAAACTGACATGGTTCGTATGCTGATTCACTGGGTCCTCATGGCCCTCGCCGTGGGGATCACGGCATGGATCATCCCCGGGTTCGAAATAAGCGGAGTCCTCGCGGCCTTGGTCGCGGCCGTCATCATCGGATTCATCAACGCCACGGTGGGGCTGCTGCTGAAGATCGTCACCTTTCCGCTGACGGTCGTCACCCTGGGGCTGTTCTGGCTGCTGATCAACGCGCTGATGCTGAAGCTCGCCTCCGCCCTGGTCCCCGGTTTCCACATCCGCGGCTTCGCGGCCGCCTTCTTCGGCGCCATCGTGCTCAGCCTGGTCAACATGCTGCTGAAGAAGCTCCTGCGGCCGGAGCGGATCAAGCCCCGGTAGGGGCGGCTCCGCCGCCGGTCAGCCAGGAGAGCACCCTGGCCATGACCTCGTTGATCTCCCGGTAGCGGGAAGCGGGGGCGGACAGGAGCTGCTCCTCGCCCTGGACGAAGGGACCGGGAACCAGCTCGTCCCGGCAGTGCTCGACGAGGCCCCGGGCGCTCTCCTCGGTGGTCTCGAGGTGGAACTGCAGCCCGATCACGCGGCGCCCGAACTGGAAGGCCTGGTTGCGGCACGCGTCGCTTTCCGCCAGGTGCACGGACCCCGGGGGGAGGTCGAAGGTTTCCCCGTGCCAGTGAAAGGCCTCGCACGCCGCGGGCAGCCCCAGGCTCCCCGCGGGGGCCGGGACCGCGCGCACGGGGAACCAGCCGATCTCCTTGACCGGGTTCGGGAAGACGCGCGCCCCCAGGGCGGCGGCGATCAGCTGGGCCCCCAGGCAGATCCCCAGGACCGCGACCCCCCGCTCCGCCGCTTCCCGGATGGAGCGCTTCTCCCCGGCGAGCCAGGGGTGCCGCCCCTCGTCGTTGACGCTCATCGGCCCGCCCATGACGACGAGGAGATCGACCGACGCGGGATCGGGCAGGGGATCCCCCGCGAACAGGCGGGTGCGGCCGATGTCGGCCCCCCTCTCCCCGAGCCACCCGGCGATGCTGCCGGGACCTTCGAACGGAACATGCTGCAGGACGTGCGCCTTCATCTCTCCCCCATTCTCACGACCCCGGCCCGCGGACTCCCATGAGGCCCGGCGCACCGGGATCTGGTATATTTTAGTGGAAATTGCAGCTTATGAAACAGGGGGATCATGGTCTACGTTCCTTCCGCACTGGACGCGTCGCTGCCGGACGGGGAGCTGACGGAAAAGATCGGCGCCGGGCTCTCGGAGGCCGACGCCGGCCGCATCCTGCGCGCGCTCGAATTCGTCGGCCCCCTCTACGGCCGCCGGCGCCTCGGCACCGGCGAGGAGATCGTCCGCCATGTCCACGGCATGGCGCTGATCGCGGCCGCTCTGCGCCTGGACGCGGACTCACGCCTGGCCGCGCTCCTGTTCGCCGCGCATCACCTCGAGGCCGGCAAGTCGATCGCGGAGCTTTTCGGCGAGGACGCCGCCCGGCTGGTCGCGGGGCTCCACCGGCTGAACGGCCTGCGCCTGCTCGCGCCCACCCCCGCTTCGGGGGTGCGCGACCTGCGCACCCAGCCGGAGGTCCTGCGCAAGATGCTGCTCGCCATGAGCGAGGACGTGCGCGTCGTCCTCCTGCGGCTGGCGAGCCGGACCCAGACCCTGCGCTTCTACGCCGAGAACCCCGGACCGGACCGGGAGGAAACCGCCCGGGAATCGATGGACCTGTACGCGCCGCTGGCCAACCGGCTCGGGGTGTGGGAACTCAAGTGGGAGATCGAGGACCTGAGTTTCCGCTTCCTCGATCCCGAAACCTACCGCGGGATCGCCCGGCAGATCGACGAAAAGCGGTCCGAACGGGAGCGCTTCATCGCCGAAGCCATCTCCATCCTCGCGAAGGAGTGCGATTCGGTAGGAATCCGGGCCGAGATCTACGGCCGGCCGAAGCACATCTACAGCATCTGGAAAAAAATGCGGGCCAAGCAGATCCCCCTGGAGGAGGTCTACGATCTGCGGGCGCTGCGCGTCATCGTCCGGCAGGTGCATGAATGCTACACCGTCCTCGGCATCGTGCACCGGATCTGGGTCCCGATGACGCGGGAGTTCGACGACTACATCAGCAGGCCGAAGGAGAACGGCTACCAGTCGATCCACACCGCCGTGACCGCCGCCGACCGGCGCCCCCTGGAGGTGCAGATCCGCACCCGGGAGATGCACGAGCACGCCGAACTGGGGGTGGCCGCCCACTGGCGCTACAAGGAGGGGACCGCGGCGGCGAAGAAAAGCGACGCCTACCACGACAAGGTCTCGCTCCTGCGCGAGCTCCTCTCCTGGAGGGACGAGGTGGCCGACGCCTCCAGCTGGGTGGAACAATTCCGGCGGGCGGCGCTGGACGACACGATCTACGTGATGACGCCCCAGGGGCGCATCATCGACCTCCCCCGGGGCGCCACCCCCCTCGATTTCGCCTACCGGGTCCATACCGAGATCGGACACCGCTGCCGGGGGGCCAAGGCCGACGGGGTCCTGGTCGCGCTGAACCGGCCCCTCGAGTCGGGCCAGACGGTCGAAATCGTCACCGCCAAACAGGGGGGGCCGTCGCGCGACTGGCTCAACCCCCAGCTCGGCTACCTCCGGACCCCGCGGGCCCGCCAGAAGGTCAAGCAGTACTTCACCGCGCTCGACGAGTCGCAGACCGTGGCGGAGGGGCGCGTCTTCGTGCAGCGCGAACTGCAGCGCGAGGGGGCGACGCAGGCCAATATCGAGGCCCTGGCCGAGCGGATGGGCTACCCGGGGGCCGAGGCGATGTTCCTCGCGGCCGGCCGCGGGGAGCTCGGCCCGCGTGCCCTGCAGCAGGCGCTGCGCCCGGCGGAGGCGCCTCCGGAGCCCGCCCCGGAGTTCGTGCCGCGCAAGAGCCGGGCGGGGGGGAAGGGCGACGGCATCCTCGTAGTCGGCGTCGACAAGCTGCTGACGCAGCTGGGGCGCTGCTGCAAGCCCGCGCCCCCCGACCCGATCAAGGGCTACGTCACCCGCGGCAAGGGGATTTCGATCCACCGCGCCCGCTGCGCCAACTTCGCGGGGATGGCCCGGCTGAACCCGGAGCGGGTGATCGAGGCGGCCTGGGGGGAGACCCCTCCGCAGGGCCCGCGGGCCCCCTCCTATCCCGTCGATGTCTCGGTGCAGTGCGAGGACCGGACGGGGCTGCTACGGGACATCACCGAGGTCCTGACCCGGGAATCGATCAACGTCACCGCCGTCCACACCGCCGCGCGGCAGCCGAACGTCCGGCTTCACTTCACCCTGGAGGTGCGCGACGTGGCGCACCTCGAGCACGCGCTCAAGCTCATGGGCGGAATCCCCTCGGTCGTCGGCGCCCGCAGGATCTGAGCGCCGGCTATCGGGCGACGGCGATCTCCTCCGTGACCCGCCCGTCCGGCAGCGCCCGGAAGAGTCTCCCCTCCGCGCTCCAGAAGAGGATCCGCTCCCCTCCCCAGTGCCAGGAGACGACCTCGTCGCGGGGCGCGAGTACGAGCTGGTCCCGCTTCCCGTCGGTCTGCATGCGGCGCAGTTCGCGCCCCCGGGTGTAGTAGATCCACCCGCCGGCCGCCCACTGGATCGAGTCTCCCGAAACCAGCTTCACCCTGGAGATCAGGCCGTCCGGGAGCGGGCCTCCCGTCCCGTATTCCTCCCTGTCGAGCGCCAGGACCCTGAACCAGCCTTCCGAGGGGGAATGGTCGATTCCGGGCAGAATGGCCACATCCCCATGGTCCCCGTAGCTGCAGTAATAGGCGACGTCGTCCCGGTCCTGGTCGAGGATGACGGGGGACGTATTGACATTGACCGAGAGGTGGCTGTTGACCTTCTTGGATTTGAGGCTGTAGGAAAACACCCCCCCGGCCCCCCGGGGCTGGACGATGTCCTCCCAGTGGCGGTTGTAGAAGATGTGAAAATCGTTCACCGCCATCGAATGAACCGGACGCCCGTCGAAGACCTTCTGCGCGGCTTCGCCCGGCTTGTGCGTCCGCAGGGAGAACACCTCCCCCCTTTCGTTCAGGTAATAGGCCCACCCGTGCCGGTTGACGCGCAGGCAGGTGATCGAGTCCCTGTCGTTGAGGCACGTGCGCTCCTCCCCGTCGATGGTCATGGTGTAGAGGCCGTACCCGGTCTCACGGTTGCCGTTGTAATAGTAGATCCGCCGCCCCGCGACGTTGAGGTGGCAGGGCTCGTCGTCGGAAAGGCGCCCGAGCCGGGAGCCGTCGGTCCGCACCCGGTAGAGCTTTCCCCCGTCGGCCGGGTGGGCGAAATAGACCCACCCGCCCTGAACGACCAGGGTATCGGTACCGCTGACGCTCCCCCAGTGGTTCGGCTTCGAAACGGTGACCGCGCAGTCGTTCGACCTTCTCCCGTCTGCGGCGAAAGCCCGGATTCTCGCCTGCCCGAGCCCCGTGGGGCTCACCAGCCCCCTTTCGTTCACCCTGGCGGCCCGTGGATTGTCCGATTCCCAGCGCGCGGCCGTGTCCCGGGTTCCGTCCGCCCTCTGCACCGACAGCTCGACGCTGCCGCCGTGTTCGAACAGGTCCAGGTCGCGGCGGGACAGCCGCAGGTCGGCCGGACTTCGCTCCCCGACCCGCTCGCGCGCCCCCGCCTGCGCGTCGGCGGCCGCTTCCCGGTGCCCCCGCGAGCGCGGTTCCTGCCCCGACAGAAAGACGGGTGCCGCGGCCAGCAGCACCACCAGCAGACCTTTTTTCATGACCCGGCCCTTTCCCTTTATATGTTAAGTTTTAAATGGCTTTACACCCATAGCCTTATCGGCGGGGAGCGGCGCTCCCGTTACGCCGGATGCAGGGAGCCGAAGCAGACCCTGAACCTGAAACGAGGAGACACGACAATGGCTGAAAAAAAGACCACGGGAACGAACAAGGGATGGGCGGTCCTGGCCCTGATGGCGGCCGTGCTGCTGCTGGTTGCGGCGGCGCCCGCCCGGGACGGAGGGGTGACGGCGGCCACCCTGCTCGACCGGATCCTGATCGAGGACCTGGTCACGGGGTACTACGTCGACCTGACCTCGGGGAGCGGCCACGACCTGTCGGAATACTTCACCGAGGACGCCGTCCTGGACGTTAACGGCACGGTCTCGGAAGGGCGCGCGGCGATCGAGAAGATGTACTCCGGCCTCGACGCGGGGGAGGCCAACCTGGGGGGGAAGATGCACATGCTGCTCAGCAACCCCGTCATCCGCGTCGAGGGCAGCACCGCCAGGGCGTGGTTCGTCTGGACCGGCGTCATGAACGACAACATCCGCATGTCCCCGCGGCTGCTCGAACAGGGGCGGGAGTACGACGAACTGGTCAAGATCGACGGCCGCTGGTACATCAAGAAGCGCTACATCACCGCCGACAGCGGTCTCCCGGCGCTCTGGGACAAGACCTACAAGCCCCGGGATTTCCGGTAGGCCGCGTCTTTCAGGCCCCCGGGCGGCTTACAGGCTGTGTTCGCTCCGGTTGATGACGTCGTCCTGGATGTCGGGGGACAGCTGGGTGAAATAGGCGCTGAACCCCCCGATCCTGACGATCAGGTCCGGGTATTTTTCGGGATGCGCCTTGGCGTCCCGGAGCGCGTCCGTGTCCACCATGTTGTACTGGATGTGCGATCCCCCCTCCGCCATGAAGGCGTTGGTATAGGCCGCCAGCTTCTCCACGCTCTCCCGGCTGCGCAGCATCGAGGCGGTGAATTTCTGGTTCAGCACCGAGGCGTAGGACTCCTTGAACCCGGCCGTGAGCGCGGAACGGAGCACGGCGGTCGGTCCTTTCCGGTCGGCCCCCCGCATCGGGGAAATGGAGCCGTCGTTGAGCGGCTCCAGCGCCTTGCGGCCGTTGGGGAGGGCGCCCACGCCGCGCCCGCCGAAGTAGTGCCACGCGAGCCCTTCCCGCGCGACCATGTAGGGGCGGAAGGGGGCGTTGTCGTAGGCGCGGATGATGCGGTAGGAGTCCTCGCTGAGGCGCCGTGCCAGCAGGTCCACCTCCTCGATGTCGTTGCCGAACTTGGGGGCGGCCAGGCAGAGGCGCCGGATCTCCCCCCCCCGCTCCCCCTCGAAGTCGCCGTCGAGGGCATCGAGCAGTTCCGCCATGGTGAGGGTCCGGCGGTCGAATACCAGCGTCTTCACCGCCATCAACGAATCGGCCACGTCGATGATGGCGCGGTCGCTGATCCCGAACATGCTCGTGGCGGGGTCGGGGATCAGCAGGTCCTGGCCCAGGTCCATGCAGCTCTGCACCCCCACCGCCGAGAGAAACGGCATCCGGACGTGCTTCGGCTGCTCCTTCCGGGCGATGGCGGCCAGCCAGAAGATGCGGTGGGTGATGAACTCGTGCTGCCGGAGCAGGGCGCCGTACAGCTCCTCGAAGCTCGCGAAACCGCGCGGGTCCCCTGTCCGGATCCCGGTGCGGCGGCCGTTGCAGTCCAGGCCGTCGTGCAGGACGAGGTGGAGCATGGCGGCCAGGTTGCAGGCGGCCACCCCCTCGGCCCCGTAGTGCTCGGCCCTCGAGGGGAGGCAGGGGTAGACGCAGCCCAGGCCGCACCACTGCGCCGCCTCCTCGAGCGGGATCCCGTCCTCGACGAAGCGCGCCACGACCACCTCGTCGTTTTCGAACAGGGGGATCCCCCCCTTGGTGGCCATATTCGTCCGGATCGCCTTGTCCATGATCCAGTCGGGGGTGCTGCGGTTCCAGCGCAGCCCCAGGGTCGGGGAGGAGAGCCCGAGCAGCCCGACGACGTGCAGGAAGAGGTAGCTCAGCTCGTTCGAGCAGTCGCGCCCCCCGGCGTCCACCCCGCCGACCATGGCGTTGTTGATCCCGAAATTGATCTGGTGGGACTCCATGGAGCTCTCGGAGGAGACGAAGGTCTGAGTCCCCCAGCGCCCGATGAGCTCGGCGAGCAGGTCGGACGCCTTTTCCAGCGAGGTGGCCCCGCTCCTGACGTCGCGGATGAAGAAGGGGTAGAGGTACTGGTCGGCGCGCCCCCACTGGGGGTTGTTGTGCATCGGGTGCTCGTAGTTCTTGCACACCCCGACGATGGCCATCGACTGCAGGGCCTCGTGGAAAGTCCGCGCCGGGTGTTCGGGCACGTGTTCGCACGCCTCCGCCATCCGGAGCAGCTCCTCCCGGCGCCCCGGGCGCGTCTCGGTCTCGGCCATCTCCCTGGCCAGGGCGGCGTACCGGTGCGCATGCCGGATCGCCCCCTCGCAGGCGATCACGGCCGCCTGCCAGAAGTAGAGCCGGTCGATGTCGCTCTCCCGGTTCGCCAGGAAGGCGTCGATGTGCCCGCGGGCTTCCCGGATGATGCCCCCGAGCCCCTCGCGGAGGATCTTGTCCCACATCAGCACGGACGTGGTCTGCCCGAATATCCCGGTGTCCAGGGTCGGGTCCTTCAGCTTGGCGGCCTCGGCGTCCCGGATCCACTTCCCGACCACCGCTTCCCACGCCTTGTACGTCATCTCCGGCGCCGTGCGCCCCCGGAACTCCCTGGCGCTCGCGCGCAGGGTTTCGATGCTCTCCCGGTCCAGGCCGACATTGGCGTCCATGGTGATCCGCAGTTCCTCGCCGTCTTTCCAGATCCCCGGGATGTAGTCCCCGCAGACGTCGATGGAGGTGGCGCAGCCTATGACGGCGGGCGTCAACCGGCCCGCGAGCAGGTCATAGTCCTGGATGCGGATCTCGACGTTCTCCACGACCTTCCGGAAAAGGAGGGCGCGGCGCAGCTCGATGTCCATCCCGACGGTCTCCCGCCAGGATTCCACGGTCCATTTCTCCCGGTCGGCGAAGAGTTTCCAGCCCGCCTCCTTCATGGCCCGCTTCCACGCGCCCACGCTTTCCCCGAGGGAAAGCCGGTCGATCCTGTCCAGCAACTGCCTGTCGATCTCCACCATGTCTCACGCTCCGTTCCGGAGGGTCACCTCGAAACCGTGCAGCGGATGCCGCGCTGGAGGTAGGCGGCCCTCACCTCCTCGGCCCGTGCGTCCCCGTCGGCGCCGAGTTCCTCCATCTGGTATTGTACCCCAAGCGCGCGGTATTTGCTCTGGCCCATCCGGTGGTAGGGCATCAGTTCGAGTCGGGGCTCCTTCATCCCCAGGCCCGACAGGAAGGCGGCCGTCGCCTCGATATCCTCCGGGGAATCGTTCAGGCCGGGGATCACCGGCTGGCGGAAGAGGACATCGGCCCCGCTCCGCACGAGCAGGCGGGCGTTTTCCAGGACCGGGCCGTTCTCCCGGCCCGTGCACTCCCGGTGACGGACCGGGTCGATCACCTTCAGGTCGAAGAGGAAATGGTCGGTGACGGGAAGGACTTCTTCGAGTGCCTCCCGGCCCGCGTAGCCGCAGGTCTCGATGCAGGTGTCCACCTCCCCGGCCCGGCAGAGCTCGAAGAGTTCCCGGACGAATCCCGCCCGGGCCAGGGGCTCCCCGCCCGAGGCGGTGACCCCCCCGCCCGAACTCCGGTAGAACATCCGGTCACGCCGCACCTCGTCCCAGACTTCGGCCGCCGTCATCCTCTCGCCGTAGCGGACCAGGGCGCCCCCCGGGCAGACATCCACGCAGGCCCCGCAGCAGGTGCAGCGGGCGTAATCGATGCGGTGGCCCCCTTCGCCGGTGCGAATGGCGCCCTCCGGACAGGCATCGGCGCATTTGCCGCAGCGCGTGCAGAGGGTTTCGAGAAACCCGATCTGCGGCTCCGCCGAAAGGCACTCGGGGTTGGCGCACCAGCGGCAGGAGAGGGGGCACCCCTTGAAGAAAACGACCGTGCGGATGCCGGGCCCGTCGTGCAGGGAAAAACCCTGGATATGGGTGATGACGGCCGTCCGGGCCGGGGTGCTTGAACCGCTCATGTCCATACGCTCGCCGCGGGCCTCTTCATCCAATCATCGGGCCGGCTAGGTGGGCGGTTCGCTTTCGAACTTGTCCTGCCGCAGCATGGCGATCTGGAACACCGGCCGGTCGATCTTCCGGAAACAGAGCCCCCCGTGCTCCACCCCCGCGGGGACGTGCACGAAACAGGTTTTGGTGATCGTCGTCTTCACCCCGTCGACGATGAGATCGATCTCCGCGCCCAGTTCGGAGGGGTCCGCCATGTCGCTCCCCACGAACCCCAGGATCTCGTCGTGATCGTGACGGTGCACCGGGTGGACCGTGGGCACCGACCCGGTCACCCACACCGCCTCGACGTAAAACGAGCCGGGGACCACCCGGTCGTCCATGTATATGACCCGGTGGATCGGGTCGGGCGCCTCGGCCGGCTTGCCCGCGGAACCTTCCGCTTCAAAACCGTGGACGCCCGGCGGCAGCTTCACGTTGGTGGAAAAAACGGCTTTCGGCCTGGCCTCGCCTTCTGACATGCTCGACTCCTTGTCCATGGGCGCCCGGCATCCGGCGCCGGTGCGTCTCCAGTTCATTAGATTCCATCCACCGCCCCTTTGTCAATCGGATCCCGGGCCGGAGCGCGGCCGGACCGGGAACCTGACATTGCGAAAACAGGATCCTATGTCGCGCTCCGGCCCTGGGACTTTGACAGCCGGGCCGAAGGGTGTAAAATTCGGTTTCTGGCACTAAATAGCAATTTGCAGGATAACCCCGGTCCGACGGCGGCACCGGATATTGTCAAAGGATCGCACGAAAGGGGAACACATGAAAAAACAGGTATCTTGGTTCAGCGCGGGGGTCCTGGGCTTGCTGTTGGGATTTCCCGGTATTGGATCCGCTCAGATTCGCGAAGGCTCGTTTTCTCTGACTCCCCAGGCGGGGGGATTTTTCTTCGAGGACGGCGAACCGCTCGATAACGGCATGACGGGCGGTCTCGGGATCGGTTACAACGTCACGAAGGTATTCGCCCTGGAGGGGAGCTTCAACTACATCCGGACGACCCCGAAGCATGGGGGGGAGACCCTGGACGGGTACATGCTGCGCGAGGACGCGGTGTTCCACCTCGCGCCCAATCAGAGACTCGTCCCCTACGTCGCCGGGGGCCTCGGCTGGCTCTGGCTCAACGGGCCGGCGACCGACCGCCACGCCCGCGTGACGCCCAATTTCGGGGGCGGGGTCAAGGGATTCCTCACGGAAAACGTCGCCATCAGGGCCGATTTCCGCCGGGTCCTGCCTACCAAGCCCTTCAATGAAAACCTGATGGTCACCATGGGGGTGGAATTCCTCCTCGGGGGCAAGCAGAAACCCGCGCCCGCCCCGGCGCCGCCGCCCGCGCCCGAGCCGGCGCCCCCGGCGCCCGAGCCCGACAGCGACAACGACGGCGTGGTCGACAGCAGGGACAAGTGCCCGAACACCCCGGCGGGGGTGAAGGTCAACAGCGACGGCTGTCCCTTCGACACCGACGGTGACGGCGTCTACGACTACCTCGACAAGTGCCCGAACACCCCGGCGGGGGTGAAGGTCAACAGCGACGGCTGTCCCTTCGATACCGACGGCGACGGGGTCTACGACTACCTCGACAAGTGCCCGAATACCCCGGCGGGGGTGAAGGTCAACAGCGACGGCTGTCCCTTCGACACCGACGGCGACGGGGTCTACGACTACCTCGACAAGTGTCCCGACACGGCGAGGGACCTCAGGGTCACCCCCGACGGGTGCCCGATCCTGATCCAGAGAAAGGTCACCAAGACGCTCGACATCCAGTTCGACACCGACAAGTCGGACATCAAGCCGGAGTACCGGGAGCGGCTGAAGGAGGTGGCCGATTTCATGAACAAGTACCCGCAGACGTCGACCGTGATCGAAGGCCATACGGACAGCGTCGGCTCGGCCAAATACAACGTGGGGCTGTCGCAGAGGCGGGCCGACAGCGTCAGGAACTACCTGGTCGAGAACTTCGGCGTCAGCGCCGACCGGCTGGAGACCAAGGGCTACGGCGAGGAGAAGCCGGTCGCCTCGAACGACACGGCCGAGGGGCGCGCCCAGAACCGCAGGATCGAGGCCACCTTCAACGCCCAGACGGAATACTACGAAAAGAAGTAGCTGTCCGGGCTGGCTTGAAAGACGGGGGGGCCGCAGCTGCGGCCCCCCTTTTTTTTCGCCCATCGATTTCCCGGAGCGGCGGCCGGGACGCCCGTTCTCTTTTTAATTGGAGCCGGGAGGCGTACTATGGTCGACATGAACACCGAAACGATCACCGCCGTAGCCCTTGGGATCGGCCTGGCCTCGAGCGCCGGCTTCCGGGTTTTCGTGCCGATGCTGGTGGCCAGCATCGGGGCCCATCTCGGGTTCCTCCCCGTCCACGAGGGCTTCGAATGGCTGGCCGGGTGGCCCGCCATCATCTGCCTCGGCACGGCCACGGCCCTGGAGATCATCGCCTACTACGTGCCGGTGGTCGACAACCTGCTCGATACCATCACCACGCCCATGGCCATCGGCGCCGGAACGCTGCTGCTGACCTCGGTCCTGCCGATCGACAACAACCTGCTCAAATGGACGACGGGCCTCATCGTCGGCGGCGGGATGGCGGCCACGGTCCAGAGCGGCACCGTGCTCACCCGGCTGGCTTCCACTGCGAAGACCGCGGGGATGGGCAACCCCGTCGTGGCCACCGGGGAACACGCGGCCGCCTTCGGCTCCTCCATCCTGTCGTTTCTCATCCCCGTGGCCGTCGCGCTGTTTTTCCTTGCCGGCGTCATCGCCCTGGCGGTCGTTTTCCGGCGGAAGCTCTTCCGGAGGAGGGTCACGGCATGAACCCCCGTGCGATCCAGGAGGACTACCCCGACGACATGAGCCGCTGCTACGGCTGCGGGCGCCTCAACCCGGACGGGCTGCAGTTGAAAAGCCGCCGGGAGGGGGAAGAGATGGTGGCCCGCTTCCGGCCGGAGCCGGCGCACACCTCCATGCCCGGCTTCGTCTACGGCGGGCTGCTGGCCTCGCTCGTCGACTGCCACGGCATGGCCGTCGCCGCGGACGCCGCGCTCCGGGCCCGGCCCGAGCGGGGGATCGAGCGCTTCGTCACGGCGTCGCTCGAGGTCACCTACGTGCGCCCGACCCCGATCGGCGTCGAACTGGAAATCCGCGGAAAGATCGAGGAACTGGGGGAGCGGAAGGCGGTGGCCTCCGCCCGGATCCTGGCCGGCGGGGTGGAGTGCGTGCGGGGCAGGGTCGTAGGAGTTCGCGTCCCGGTCACCATGAGCCGGCCGGCTACCGGAGAAGCCTCGCACCGGGAGTGATGCTGACCTCTCCCGTGGATCGCAGCGTCACGTGGTAGACCCTGCCCGGCTCCATCCGGGTATAGGGGGCGTCCCCGTGGATGGCGCGTACCCCCGACCCGGCCGCCAGGTCCTCGTCGCCGGCCAGTTCCCAGAACCGCCCCCACAGCTCTTTTTCGAAGCCGGTGACCGCGTTGCGCTCGGCGTAGACCTCGGGCGGCAGCCCCTCCCGGTCCAGCACGTGCCCCTCTTCCGGCCGCATGCCGCTGGTGAAAATTCTCCGGAACAACATCAGGGCCCGCCCCTTGAGCGGGTCCCCCTGCTCGACGAAATGGTCCTCGAACCGGATGGTCAGGGTATCGATGTAGACCTCCCGCCCGGCCAGAGTGAACTCCCGGGCCACCGTCACGGGATTCCCCGCCCCGTCGATCTCGGTGAACCGGATCGTGGTGACCGGCACTCCGGCGTCGTCCAGCCGCTGCCCCAGGACCTCGATGCGCGCCCGCCGCTCGGTGAAGCGCAGGAGCCTGAGGTAGGTCTCGAGGCGCTGGTTGCGCTCCTCAAGGCGCGCGATCTCGCGCTGCTGGTCCTCGATCCGCCGCTCGAGCGCCCTCCGGGGCGCCACCAGCAGCCGGTCGGCGACATAGATCCCGGCCGCGGCCGCGGCGACGAGCAGGACGGCCCACAGCGTCAGCCGCACCGGCCATTTTCTTTTCGGTCCATCCTGTGCCATCGCTCCCTCCGCGTCTGCCCGGCCCTCGGCGGCCGGCGCCTGTGATTGTCGCATAAAAGGGCGCCCCCCGCCCCTCTTTCTTCGGCGGGGATCCGTCCGCGCCGTGCTAGAATCGGGCACCTGCACCACACATTTTATCGGGAGGCGAGGATGGCACCGAAAAGCCTGGTTACCTTCATGCTGCTGGCGGGAACGGTCCTGGCCGGCGTCCCGGCGTTGGCCGAAGACTCCGGGGGGCGGCGCATCACGGTCCTGAACCCGGCCGTAACCGAAAAGCGCGCGCCGCGGGTGCCGCTGGCGCCGCGCGCGGGCACCCTGGAAGGGAAGACCGTTTACCTGGTGGACATGAACTACGAGGGGCTCGGGCGCACCCCGGTGCTCGAGGAGATGGAGCGGTGGTTCGGCGCGAACATGCCCGGCGTCAGGACCGTGCGCCGCCTCAAGAGCGGGAGCTACGTCTCCGACGACCCGGCGCTGTGGAAGGAGATCGCCGCCAGCCGGGCCGGGGGGGTGATCCTCGGAGTGGCGGGTTGATGGGGGTGTCTGGCGGCCGTGAGCCGCTTCGGCATGACCCTGGAAAAAGAGTACGGCATCCCCACCGTATCGCTTTCAAACGAAAACATCGTCTCCTTCGGCACCGGCCCCCACCAGGAGTACAGCACCGGGATGCCCCTGCGCTTCGTGGGGGTCCCCTACCCGTTCACCGGCCTCGGTGAAGACAAGCTGGGGGAGTGGCTCCGGGGGAAGGACCGCGTCAGCGGAAAGAGCCTCATGCCCGCCATCGTCGACGCGCTGACCGAGCCCCTCACGGCGGAGGAACGGAAATCGGGGACGCCGCCCGAGGCGGCCGCAGAACCCCGGTTCCTCCCCCCCGACACGGAGGACAACCTGCAGCGCCTCTTCAAGGAGCGCGGGTGGACCGATTTCAACCCCGTCATCCTCCCGACGGAGGAGAGAGTGCGGGCGATGCTCCGGGGAACCAGCCACCGGCCCGACGAGCTGGTGAAAAAGGAGGCCGGCACCTTCGGGACCTCGCGTCCCTTCACCGTGGAGAAAGTGGCCGTCATCGCCGTCATGGCGGGGGCGAAACCCGAATACCTCCCCGTCATCCTGGCCCTGGCGAGCCAGGTGCCCTACATGGATTCCACCACCTCCAACGCCAACATGGTCCTCCTGAGCGGCCCCATCCGCAGGGAGATCGGGATGAACTCCGGTATCGGGGTCCTCAGCCCGACGGCCGAGGCCAACAGCGTCATCGGCCGCAGTATGAACCTGATCCACAGCATCATCCAGGGGTACAAGGAGGGGGAGACCGGGTTCTCCTCGCTCGGGAATCCGCTGCGCTACAACAACATGACCCTGGCCGAAAACGAGGAGGCGCTCCCCGAGGGGTGGAAGCCGGTCCACGTCGAGAACGGGCACCCGCCCGAGGCCAGCGTGCTGACGATCTTCTCGGGCTGGAACTTCGTCAACTGCTCCGGTTCGGTCGTGGAGCACTACGCCCCGCAGCTGCTGATGCGCGATTTCACCCGCGTGCTGGCGGCCACCGGCTCGGCCACCCTCATCATGGACCCCTCGGTCGCCCGGCAGCTCAGGGAAACCCAGGGGTTCGCGAGCAAGGGGGCGCTGGGGGAGTGGCTCTCGAAAAACGCGGAAGTTCCCGCGGCCACCTACTGGGCCAACTCGATCACCTCCGGCATGACGGCCCCCCTGGGACGGCAGGGGCTCGAGCCCTACGCCACCTGGCTGAAGGTCCCGGGGGAGACGCTGATCAAGCACCTCCCCAACGCGCGGAACATCCGGACCATCGTAGCCGGGGGCGAAACCGCGAGCGTCTGGTTCCTCACCGATTTCATGGGGGGGAGAGGGGTCTCGATCGACCATTGGCGTTAACCAGCATTATTCATGGGGGTACAGGGGAAAGGGGAGGTCGATCACCCGCCCGGGGCGGTCGGCGCACCACGCCGCAAGCGTCCCGCTCTCCCGCGGGCCGAGGCGCGGATCGAGGAGGACCCAGGGGGCTTCCCGGCAGGCCTCCCTCCAGAGGGGCACCTCCCCGGGACGGGGAACGGCCGCCAGTTCGGCCTCCGGGGACGCGTCCAGAAGGCTGCGGGCCGCGGCCGCGTCGTCCACCGCCTGAAACAGGCGCACCGAAAACGCCCCCTGCGGGTCTTGGCCGGGGCGGCGGCCGCGGTTGAGAAAATGCCCCGGGAAGTAAAAGAGGCCGCGCAGCCGCCGCCAGCGCTCCGCCGGCCAGGACTCGCTCCCCGCATGGAGGAGGCGCCAGCAGGTGTGCGGAGACTCGGCCATCGCCCGGCCGGCCCAGGAGCGGAGGCGCACGTCATCGGCCGCGGCCGCATCGAGGAGCAGGAGGACCGACCGGGCCAGCGTCGCCGGCTCGGGGAGGGGCCCGTCGAGGGTGCCGCCGCGCAGGTCGACCAACGACCGCAAGCCCGGGCCGGCGCCCCCCCCGAGGGGGGGGATCGGGGCGAAATAATCGATCCCCAGGCGGCGCTCCAGGATCTCGAGCGCCGCGGCGAAATCCTCCGGCCGCATCCGATTGGTCCGCAGCGCCCAGTAAGGGGGACGGTCCATCGCCCGGATCCCCCAGCGGTCCCGCAGCCGGCGCAACCGGGTGCCCGGGAGTAGGGAGAGGATGTAGGCCTCCACCCCCCCGGCCAGCCCGGCCCCCTCGAGAAAGTCCAGGGTGGAGAGCAGACCTTCCAGGTCGTCCTCCGGCAGCCCCACAATGATGCCGGTGCGGATCCCGATCCCCCGCTCGAGCAGGCACCCGGCGCCGGCGAGGAACGCCTCCCGGTCCCAGGACCGGCCCACCGCCTCGAGGGCCGCGGGGTTGACCGACTGCAGCCCCGCCTCCACCGACCGGACGCCGGCGGCCGCCATCCGGTCGGCCGTGGCGCGGTCGATCCTCTCCAGGCGCACCTCGGTATGGATGGGCACGCGGCGGGGATTGGCGCGCTCCACCCGCTCCAGGCGCCCCGCGAGCCCCTCCCGGCCGTTGAAGGTGGGATCCATGAAATAGACCTCGGTGCCCGCCCGGGCGGCCGCCAATCGGAAGATTCCCTCCACCCGGTCGGGGGGGAAGCGGCGGACGCGGCGCCGCCCCTTGCCATAGTAGCAGTAGGCGCACCGCTCCGGGCAGCCGCGCATCTGCTCGAAATGGACGATCTCCCCGTCACGCACCGGGAGCAGCCCGGAAAGGTAGGGGTCGGGCACACGGCCGAGGTCCGCGATCTCACCGGCCCGGAAGATACCGCGGAGCGAGCGCGCGGCGCCGTCGTCGACGAAGCGGGCGAAGAACTCCTCCCCTTCCCCGGCGCACAGGAGGTCGATACCGGGAAAATCGGCGGCGTCCTGGTCCGGGGTGACCTCCGGCCCGCCCGCGACCGTGACGACGGACGGCCGGCGCCGCTTGACCGAGCGGGCGATGAAGAGGCTCCGTTCCCGGTTCCAGAGGTAGAGGGTGAACAGCAGGGCGTCGAACCCCTCCTCGAGGGCCCAGGCCGCGAGGGCGGCGTCGCCGCCGTGATCGGACAGCTCCTCCGGAGCGATCACGGCCTCCCAGCCGCGGCTGCGGCAGTGGCGGCGCGCGTAGCCGATCATGAAGGCGGCCGCCAGCGGGCGGTTCGCCTTCGCCTGGGAGGCGCCGTGGCCCGGGACCGGCAGTTGAAGGAACCCCATGCGCATGATGCCGCCGCGGCCCCGTCAGCCCCTGTCGGGCCGCCGCAGCTTCCGGATCCGCTCGGGGAGGATGACGCCCTGGTCGAGCAGCCGCTGCTGCAGCACGGCGATATCGGCCTCGCGCGGCCCGATCCCCCCCTGCACGGCCAGCGCGGCCGCGGTCCCGGCCGCCTGCCCCATGGCGATGCAGTGGGGGATGAGGTTGAAATACTCGTTGAAGGGATACTCGGAGGAGAAGGCGCGGCAGGCCACCAGCAGCCCCTCGACCCCCTTCGGGACCAGGGCGCGGTAGGGGATGCACACGCTCGGGTGCCGGGCCGAGATCTCCCCGTTGTCGTTGTTCGGGAAGACGGCGACGGTGTCCCCGAAGACCTCGTCGGAGGTGATGTCCCGTTCGGTGCACACGTACTCCCCCACGACGCGTTGCCCCCCCTGGATGCCGAGCTGCATGGAGCTGAGCGAGATGTAGCTCTTCTCGAAACCGGGCACGCGCTTCCGGTAAAAGTCGTAGGACAGGAGCATCTTCTTCCGCCCCTCGAGCTCGACCCGGTTGATCTCGTCGATGTCGGCCTGCCGCAGGGACGGGTGGAAGGGGTAGAACCAGGCGACCCCCTCGTGGTTCGGCACGAGGTCCTTGATGTAGAAGGCCGCGCCGCCGAGCCGGTCGAGTTCCCCCATCAGCTCCGAGTAGGTCTCCGGCTCCTCGGCGCGGAATCGCTCCACCCTGTCCATCCGGACGTTGCCGACCCAGAAGGGGAAGGCGAAGGCGGCGATCCGGAGTCCCGGCACCATGCGGTCGTCGCACTCGGCCCCGGCGGGCCGGAGCAGGTCCCCGTCCCCGGTGCAGTCGATGACGACCTTGGCCGTGATCGCCTGCCGCCCCGACTTGCTCTCGACAAAAACCCCCGTCACCCGGTTTCCGTCCATGATGGGGCGCACGCCCCAGGAGTGGAGCCGCAGCGTCACGCCCGCCTCCTCCATCATGGTGTTCAGTTCGCACTTCAGGATCTCGGGATCGACCAGGGCGGTGTAGAGCACCCGGTCCTTTCCCGTGTTGAGGTCCCGGCGGATGTAGAAAAAGGCGAGATTGGCGTCGACGTAGTGCTTCACCAGATCGGCGTCCGTGGAACCCCAGTCCCCCTTCTTCGGGTAATCGGCCGCCCCCCGCGCGTCCACCCGGTCGATCACCTCCTGGCAGATGCCGGCGATCTGCTGCTCCCCGTCGATGGTGCCCAGGTTCGGAATGATGGCGACCAGGCCTCCCGTGGCCATCCCCCCCAGGTAGCCGTAACGCTCCACGAGCACGGTGTCCGCCCCGCTGCGCGCAGCGGCCAGCGCCGCCCCGATCCCCCCCGGCCCCCCGCCCACGACGACGACGTCCGCCTCCCTGCTGATCTCGATGTCGCGGGCCGGTTCGGTGACACTCTTTCCGGTAAACACAGCGCTCATGGAAGCCTCCTCTGTCATGGGGTCAAAAGGCGGACATGTCCCATATTACGACAACCGGGGCGCCGGGGGTGAACGGAATCCGGCCCCGAGATTTAGAGGGTGACAGAACGCCCCCCGCCCATTATATTTCGGCAAACGGGGGCACTGGTGACTGTCCCCATAAATAAAGGAGGGCGGGATGATGAAACGGAATGCCTTTTGGATCGCGGCAGCCTGTTCGTGCGCGCTGGTGGCGGTTTTGGCGCTGACGGGCCTTGCCCAGGACAGCAAGCCGAAGCGGGCGGAATTCGTGCCCTCTCCCATTTTTTCACCCCCTTACCCGCAGTTGCCGCACCATTTCCGGGACGTGCACACCATCCAGATCCTGTGCCAGGCCCCCGCGGGGGCGATCGCGCGCGCCGTCATGCCGCCGCTCGAGCCGGCCGGGAGCGCCGACACCTTCGTGCTCCTGATGGCCTGGACGCCGGACGTGGAGGAGATGGGATTCAACGTCCACGAGATCGCGCTCAATACCCCCGTCAAGTGGAAGGATCGGGTGGGCAACACCACCCTGATCGAATACATCGACAGCGACATGGGGCTGATCGCCGGGCGGGAGGTCTACGGATGGCCGAAGAAGATGGCCGACATCACCTGGACCCGGACCCCGACCGGGTGGATGGTCGTGGCCAACAAGATGAGGGACCAGGGGAGTCTCCCGCTCATGAAGGTCGAATACCGGGTCTCCGGCGCGGCCCCCCAGGCCCAATGGCCGGAGATGGGCCCCTCGCTTCTGGTCCGGCGCATCCCCAACGCCTCCCCCACGACCCCGGCCTTCTTCCAGATGGTGTGCGTCGGCTGCGACCTCCCCGGGGCCCCGGAATCGGGAGCCCCGCTGGTGGCCCCGTCGGGGTCGAAGGACACGCGGGGGACCGCCACGGTCCAGTTCTTCGACGGCCCCCACGACCCGCTGACGTTTCTCGGCCCGCTCAAGGTGCTCGACGCGAAAATGAGCATCCTCGAGGGCCGCATGCCCTTCGGGCTGGGCCTGGGCGAGGTCCTCGCCTCCTGGGAAGAGTAAAAAACGGTGCGACCGACCATGACCGAAACCATCGAGCTGCCGGAAACCGTCACGCATGTGAGGGTGGGCGACAAGAATATCTACCTCGTCGGCACGGCGCATCTCTCCAGGGAGAGCGTCGAGGATGTCGCCGCGACCATCGAGCGGGTCCATCCGGACGCCGTCTGCGTCGAACTGTGCCCCGGGCGCTACCAGGCCATGACCCAGGCCGACAACTGGGCCAAGATGGACATTTTCAAGGTTGTGCGGCAGAAGAAGGCCGCCTTCCTCCTAGCGCAGCTGATCCTGACCAGTTTTTACCGGCGCCTCGGGAAAAAACTCGGGCTCCAGCCTGGGGCGGAGATGCTCAAGGGGATCGAAATGGCCCGGGAAAAGGGGGCCGAACTGGTCCTGGCCGACCGGGAGATCGAAATCACCCTCAAGCGCGTCTGGGGATACCTCGGCTTCTGGAACAAGCTCAAGCTCTTCTCCCAGATGACCATGGGCGTGCTGGGGGGGGAGGAGATCGACGGCGAGATGATCGAATCCCTCAAGAAGAAGGACCAGTTCGAATCCGTCATGGCCGAATTCGCCGTCAGTTTCCCCGAGATCAAGCGGAGGCTGATCGAGGAGCGGGACACCTGGCTCGCCGAAAAGATCCGCACCGCGCCCGGCGCCAGGATCGTCGCCGTTGTGGGGGCCGGCCACGTGCCGGGGATCGAGCGGCAGGTGCACGAACCGCACGACCTTGCCCCGCTGTCGGAACTCCCCCCGAAATCGATCTGGCCCGCTGTTTTCAAGTGGGGGGTGCCGATCGCCGTCCTGGCGCTGATCGCCGCCAGTTTCAGCAGGGGGAGCCAGCACGGGGTCGAGAACATCGCGATCTGGTTTGCCGTCAACGGCGTCCTTTCCGCGCTCGGCGCCGCCCTGGCCCTGGCCCACCCGCTGACCATCCTGACCGCCTTCGTGGCCGCGCCCCTGACCAGCCTCAACCCGATGCTGGCCGCCGGCTGGGTGGCCGGCATCGTCCAGGTGCTGCTGAAAAAACCGAAGGTGGGCGATCTGGAGGCCCTGCCCGATGCGATCACCAGCGTACGCGGCTTCTGGCTCAACCCGGTCACCCGCATCCTGCTCGTGGTGGCGCTGGCCAACCTGGGGAGCGTGATCGGAACCTATGTCGCCGTCGCCTGGATCGCCGCACGTTCGGTGTAGACGGGGGACACAGCACTGTGCCCGTCCGGCGCGCAAGAAGAACGGTCAGGGGACAGTGGTGACCGTCCCCGTCAGGCGGGCAACCCAGTAAAGGAGCCAGGCGGCGGTGATCGCCCATAAGAGGCGTTTCCCCCCCCGCCGGCCGATGGGCCGGCGAAAGGCCCGCCCCCCGATCGCCTCGAAGGAAAGCGCCGCCAGGGCGAGGATCATTCCGATCAGGACCAGCGGCCCCATCAGGTGATATTGGAGCGCGGCGGCCCATTCCCCCCGCGCCAGGGCCCCGAGCGAGCGCGTCATCCCGCACGTCAGGCACCCATGCCCCGTCCATTCGTAAAAAGCGCAGCGCGGCAGGGGCATGTTTCCCGGCGGCACGACCACCAGCGTGCCCAGCGCCAGCAGGAGCCCGCCGGCCAGCAAGGCCCTCGCGATGCGCCCCCCGCGCGTGAGCGCCGAGGCCGGAGCCGCCGTGGTTTCCGGCATCAGGCCAGAACTGGCGGCCGCTCGGGCGGCACGTCCCCCAGCACCGGGATGATCTGGAAGTCATTGCCGAACTGCTGCAGAAACTCCACGCTGAAGGCCCGCAGCGTATAGGACACCGGCAGGAGCACCACGGCGCCGATGTAGGGAATCATCAGGACCACGAACCCGATGCAGCAGGTGACGCACCCCGCCAGGAGCACCGCCGCGCCGATCCCCAGGATCAGGAAGAAGAGCAGGAGCGCATACCCGATGAAGTGGAGCAGCTTCGGTCCCAGGATCGTCATGAATTTTTTGACCGCCGGAAGGGTGCCGGTCCGGTCCCGGTACATGATCGGGAGGACGAAATCCTTCAGCATCAGGGAAACGAACCCGAAGAGGAAGAAGATCACCATCATCCCCAGCCCGTAGAGGATCCCGGGCACGATCAGCACCGCACCGCTCGAGGTGCTCTCGTAAAGCGCTTTCAGGCTGAGGAAACAGAAGACCAGGTAGGGGAGGGTGACCAGGGCGCCGACGACGCCCAGGACCAGGTTCCAGAGGAAGAACGAGTTCCCTTCCCTGACGTACTCCCGCCAGGGCCGGGCGATGAGGGCATGGTCGCGGACCACGTTGTCCAGGAAGACGAACTTCGCCCGGGCGGAGACCCAGGCGAGCGCGATCCCGATCGCGACGACGACGAGGAGCAGGACCGCGATCGCGATCATCCACCCGGGGTGCTCGACGATCCAGTTCCAGACCTCGTAGGGCATCCGGAAGATCTCCCCCGGGTCCCCCCCCTTGCGCTTCCCCGCCGGGTTTCCCCAGAACCCCCCGTTCGAGCGCGCGTCCGTCAGCCCCGCCAGAAACGCCGCGAACCCCACGACGAACCACTTGCGCAGGTCGAAGGGGTGGAAAAGCGCCCGCTTCATGCGGTCGAACGCGCGCCCGAGCGGCGCGAAATATTCAATGTCCATGACCTCCCCCTTTGCGATGCGGTGTCCCCGATACCCGTCCGGCCGGGCTCCGCCCGAATGGATCCTACCTCTCCCTTACGAACGCCCGGGGCCGAAGGTTCCGCCCGCGTCCGATTTTCTTCCCGCCCGGCGTCCCTGCCCGACGAGCAGCTTCTCCGCCTCGTCCAGGGCGCGCTCGAAAACGCTCATGGCGGCCTCGATCGCGTCCGGGCGGGTCAGGTCGACCCCGGCCCTTTTCAGCAGTTCGAGCGGGGGGGCGGACCCGCCGCCCCGCAGCATCTCCAGGTAGGCCTCGGCCGCCGGCTCGCCCCCGGCGCGGATCCGGTCCGCGATGGCGATGCCGGAGGAGAGGCCCGTGGCATAGGACCAGACGTAATACTTGTAGTAGAAATGGGGCACGCCCGCCCACTCCATCCCGTCATCCCGGCCCAAGGTGAAACCGGGGCCGTAATATCTGGCAATCAGCCCGCGGTAGGTCTCGTCGAGCAGCGCCGGGGTGAGGGGAGTGCCCGCCTCCCACATCCGGTGGATGTCGCGCTCGAACTCCGCAAAAAGGGTCTGCCGGAAGATGGTCGTCCGGATGGTCTCCAGCCGCTCCGCCAGCAGGTACGCCCTCCGGGCGGGGGAATCGGCCCCGGCGAGGAGGTGATCGGCCAGGAGCGATTCGTTGCAGGTCGAGGCGATCTCCGCGATCATGCTGACGTAGCGGAAGTCGGGGTAGGCTCGGCTCTTCATCGCGAAATGGCTGTGGAGCGCGTGCCCGTACTCGTGGGCCAGCGTGGACAGGTCGTCGAGCGAGTTCATGTAGTTCATCAGCACGAAGGGGTGCGGGCCGTAGACGCTGAAGGTGAAGGCGCCGCTCTGCTTCCCCCGGTGGGGATAGAGGTCGAGCCAGCCGCTCGCCGGGTCGAGTCCCTCCGCCAGCACCGCGCCGTACTCCGGTCCGAGCGGTTTGAGGGCCGCCAGGAGGGTCGATCGAGCCCCGGTGAACGGGACGCTTTCCTCGACCTCCGCCGCCAGCGGCACGTAGAGGTCCGAGACCCGCACGTCGGGCAGGCCGAGCACCTTCCGGCGCAGTTCCACGTACCGGTGCAGCAGCCCCAGGTTGCGGTTGACCGTGCCGACGAGGTTGTCGTAGACGGCCACCGGCACGTTGTCCCGGTCGAGGTAGGCCTCGAGCGAGGAGTCGTACCCGCGGGCCCGCGCGTAGGCCGCGTCCAGCCTGACCTGGCCTCCGAGGGTGGCTCCCAGCACGTGCTGGTACCGGCGCAGCATGCCGAAATAGGCTTCGTACGCCTCCCGGCGCACCTCGCGCTCCGGCGCCCGGCGCAGGACCGAGAGCCCGGCCATCGAAAGGCGCACCTCCCTCCCCCGTTGGTCCCGGACAACGGGCCACGTCATGTCGGCCATGAGCCCGTTGAAAGCGTCCTCGAGCGGGGACGGGATCTCGTTGAGGTCGATTTCGGCCCAGAGGTTGTCGCCGAGCAGGGCGAGCGCGCGCTCCGCGTCGGGGGACAGGATGCGGTTCGAACGCCGCCGGAGGTTGGCGAGATAATTCCGGTATTCCGCCAGGCCCGGCTCCGCCGCGAAGGAGTTCTCGAGCGCGCCGGCCGGCAGCGCCGCCGTCTCGCGCCGGATGAAGGCTGCGCGCCGCATCAGCTCGTCCATCGCCCCGAGCGCCTGCTGCACCCGGCGCGACGCCGCGTCGTCCGCCCGTGCCACGTTCTGGCGGAGGTTCGCGTACATCGCCACGTGGCTCGCCTCGCGGTGCAGCCGGAAGTAGAGGCGCAGGCAGTCGCCGAGCTCGGCCGGGTCGGACAGCTTCCCCTCGAACCGCGCGAGCGACGGTGCCTCCCGCAGGATCTCGAGCCGCGCCGCCTCCCACGCCTCCGCGGAAGGATAGAGGGGCGCGAGGTCCCACTTGTACCCGTCCGGCACAGCGGCGCGCTCCGCGTTGGGGTCGGGCTCGTACTCCCGCAGGTCCCCGGCCCCGGCGACGGCCCAGACGCAAGCCAGGCCGATCAGAATCGACAGCCAGATCCTCCCGCGCATGATTGAGTCCCTCCTTCTTGCCCGACGCCGGCCGGCTGATGTCTCCGGCAGGGTTTCAGGTCCTTCCGCACCGCTCAGCGCCACGCGCTACTTTGCCGCAACGCCCTCCCACCACCGGCGCAACCACTCGAGCGCGGCGCCGAACTCCGCCTTGTGGAGGACCGTGCGGGCGAAGAAGGCGGCCGCGTCCTCGACGGTGGCCTCCATCATCCCTGGGAGCGAGACGAACTCGTGGATCAGGTCCGCGTACAGGCGCAAATCGGCGGTGCGCCCCGCCCGGCGGATGGCCTGGTAGAGGTCCAGGGAGAGCTCCGGCGGGGTCATGGGGTCGCGGTCGCCGCAGAAGAGAATGACGGGGGGGAGGCGGCCGGCGTGGGTCCGGAGGTCGAGCGCCGCGGCGGCGCCGGGGCCCGTGATGCCGAGCGCGGCCCCCTGCCGCTCCGGGAGGACGGCGGGGGTGAAAAAGGCGGCGACCCCGGCGACCGTTTCGGGCTGATCGGCGCATGGCTCGCCCTCCCGGGCCGGGCCCGCGCTCCCGCTCGCGGCCAGGAGCGCCAGGTGCGCCCCCGCCGAATAGCCGGCCAGGAAGATGCGGTCGGCGGCGATCCCAAGCACGCCTGCTTTTGCCCTCGCGGCTCGGATGGCGGTGCGCGCGTCCTCGAGGGGCGCCGGCCAGGCGGCCTCGCCAAGCAGCCGGTATTCGGGCGCGATGGCCACCCAGCCCCGGCGGGCGAAGGCCTCGCAGGCGGCGGTCATATTCGCCCGGTCGCCCACCCGCCACCCTCCCCCGTGATAGACGAGGACGCCCGGCGCGCCGGCGGCCCCCGCGCCGGGCCGGAAGACGTTCCAGCACAGGGGCCGCCCGGCCTCGGCGTAGACCACGTCCCGCTCGGCCACGATTTCAGCCGCACCCGTCATATCGCTTCTCCCGTCTCAGGGCTGGACGATCTCCTTGACCCGTCCGACGACGCCGCCGTCGAGCATCACCTTGATCCCGTGGGGGTGGGTGGGCGACCGGGTGAGGATTCTCTGCACGATCCCCTCCGTGAGCTTTCCGCTCCGCTGGTTCTGCTTTTCCACCACCCGCACCGTCATTCCAACCTGGACCCGGGCCCGTCGTTCGCCGTTCATGCCTGCATTATGGCACAAACCGCCCCCGTTCCTGCAGGGCCGAACGGGCGGCAGACCGCCCCGTCTAGCCCTTCTCCGCGGCGGCCCATTTGCCTGCGAGGTAGCCGTGGGTCCAGGCCATGCTGTGGCTGAGGCCGGGGAGGATGACGGGGTAGTCGTTGGCGAAGCGGCGGCCCACGGTGTTGCCCGCCAGGTAGAGGCCCGCGATCGGCCTCCCCCGCTCGTCGAGCGGCTGCAGGCGCGGGTTGACGACCAGGCCTCCCATGACGGCCAGGAAATCGGGGGTGTCGCTCCACCCGGCGAAAAACGGCGGCCGGTCGACGCGCGTCAGCCGGTCGGGGCGCTTGCCGAAATCGAGGTCCCGCCCCTCGCGCGCGAGGGTGTTGTACCGCTCGATGGTCGCCCGGAAGCGCTCCTGGGGCACCTTCATCTTCGCCGCCAGTTCCCCGATCGACGCCGCCTGGAGGATCTGGCCCGATTTGAGCTGCGACTGGAACCTCTTCCTGGTCCCCTCGTCGGGTCGCCAGACGCGGCGGAAGCCCAGGCCCATCTTCGGCACGTCCTCCGGCCAGCCGGCGTCGAACACCACCCAATACCCCCCCTGCTGCAGGCACTGGTTGGCCAGGCTCTGGGTGTCCACGTCCTCGTTCTCGTACCGCTCGCCGTAGCGGTTGACGCGCAGGAAGGCGTCGGTCCCCATGACGTGGAACATGTGGGCCATCGGGGCGTGGGGCCCCAGTTCCATGACGGCCCCCATCCGCATCGCCATGCGGTGCCCGTCCCCCGTGTTGTGCGCCACGCCGAGCACGCGCTTGAGGTTGGCCCGGGAGGCCGCGAGCGCGGCCGCCTGCGGGCAATATCTCTGCATCATTTCCGGGTTGCTCCCGTAATCGCCGGTGGTGAGCACGACGGCCTTGTGCGCCCGGATCTGGACGTAATCGCCCGCTCCCGTTTCGGCCAGGACGCCGGTGACCCGCCCCCCGGCGCCCGCCAGCAGCTCGGCCGCGCGGGTCTCGTAGAAGACGCCGGCGCCGCGGCTCCGGGCGTTCTGCTCCAGCACCTCGAGCAGCAGCCGCTGGTGGGCCCCCTCGTTCCACCGGTGGGCCGTCGGGTATTCCACCGTCGATTCGGCCCGGTAGTCCCACCCGGCCGGAAACCCGGTCGGGCGCGGCCAGGCGTCGATGCGGGCGGCGGTCGCGTCCAGCTCGGTGGGGATCCAGAGCCCGGCCCGCAGCCCGGCGGCGTCGGTCATGCCGAGGATCCAGTCCATGACGCGGCCGCAGTTGAGGGCCCAGAGCCGGATCAGGCGCGCGTCCGGCTTGTTCCCTCCCCAGCGCATCAGGGCTCCGACCACCTCGTCGATGTCGATCTCGATACCGAGCTCTTTCTGCAGCCGGCTGCCGATGGCGGTGTTGTCCCCGCCGAGCGCGGTGAAGGTCGCCGCCTTGTCGATGAGGGCCACCCGGGCCCCGGCCTCCGCCGCCGAGACTGCGGCGGCCAGTCCCGCCGTCCCCGCCCCGACCACGAGCACGTCGGTCTCGAGCGCCCGCCCGGGGGAGAGGACGGCGTCCCCGGGCGCGGCGGCCCGGGCCGGCCGCCCTCGCAGCAGCCCGCCGAAGGCGACCGCGCCCGCGGCGGTGCCGGTAAGAAATTCCCTTCGACTCGAGGTTCCGGTGGTGCTCCGTTTCGGTTTCACGATGACGACCCTCCCGTTCAAGGAAAACTTATAGGGCCTAATCCGCCGCGGCACAAGCGGGAAACACCGAGGGCATGGAGGAGATTGCTTTTTGCATCCGCTTGGGCAAGAATGCTGCCGTAACCAATACGGGTTGATCGCCGTCGCGCGTTCTCCTGGAGGCGCACTCTTGCCTTCAAATGATCTTGATGTTGCGAACTGAATCCAAAGGAGGTTCCATGATCCGTACAATGATCAGTCTGGCGATCCTGCTCGCCGGCTCCGGCGCGGTTTACGCGCAGGAATGCACCCGGCCGATGCTCCAGGCGGCGGTCGAGAGCTATCTCGCCGCCCAGACCTCGGGCGACATCTCCAGGATGTCGCTGGACGCCAAGGCGAAGTTCCAAGAAAACATGATCCCCACCACCAGGGAGAAGGGGCTGTGGAACACCGCGCTGCCGATCGCGCACACCATCAGCATCTACGACGTTCCGCGCTGCAAGACCTTCACCGAGGTGATCGTCACCGAAGGGGGTCACCCCTACGTGCTGGGCACCCGCCTAGCGGTCAAAAGCGGCAAGATCACCGAAATCGACAGCCTCGTCAGCGACCAGGACGACTGGCTCTTCAACGCCGCGGATTACCTGAAGTATTCGAAGGCCGAAGACTGGCCGGTGCTCGAGCCTGACGATCGGGTCAGCCGTCAGGAACTGATCGACGCCGGGAACCAGTATTTTGATTTCGTCTTCCTCGACAAGGGGATCCGCCCCCCCTGGGGGACCCCGTGCGCCCGGCTCGAGGGGGGGGCCTACACCAATCCCAAGAACGAACCGAGGGACACCTGCCAGATCCCGGCGCCGCTCGGGGAGATGTTCGTCGTCAACCGCACCTACGTGGTCGATGAGGAGATGGGGACGGTCAACGTTTTCTGCCGTTTCGGCGACAGCAAGGAGGGGATGCCCGATTCCCACCTGTTCCGTCTGGTGAACGGGAAATATCGCTGGATCCACACGATCAGCGTCAACCTGACCGGCAAGCCGATCGTGATCGATCCGCCCCCCAACGCGATTCCGGAAACCGCGCGGTAGCGGTTGCCTGCGGCTGACCGGAGGCAGCGCGGCAGAACCGCGGAATCACGAACCGACCGGGAGGGGGAAACCGGTTTCCCCCTCCCCTTCCCAGGGAGCGAGCGCCATGCTGTTGAGCGAATATTTCGAAAAAGCCCAGGGCCGGGGGGTCATGGCCACGGCTGATTCGGCCGGGCGGCCGACCGCGGCCGTCTATGCCCGTCCCCACTTCTTCGGGGAGGACTCGGTCGCCTTCATCATGGCCGATCGGCTGATGCACTACAACCTGCAGTCCAACCCGCACGCGGTCTATCTCTTCATGGAATCGGGCGAGGCCTACGCGGGGCGGCGCCTCTATCTCACCAAGACCCGGGAGGAGGTAAACTCCCCCCTGATCGAAGAGCTCCGGCGCCGCTGCCCCGCCGAGGGGGGAAAGCCGGAATCGACCCGGTACCTCGTCCATTTCTCGGTCGACCGGGTCCTCCCCCTGGTCGGCGATGGTGAGTAGGGGTCTGACCCTGCTCCCAGGCTTCTTTAGGTCCAAAAAATATCCTCCCCATCCAATTCAATCTTGAATGTTTATCACAATAATGATAATAAAATTCATAATTGATTAAGGGAAAGGAGGATCGTATGAATGACCTTCACAAACTGGTGATCTCGGTTGCGCTCCTGCTCCTGCTGGGAGCCGCCGCCCCGGCCGCTTTCGCCCAGGGAGCCGGCGAAGCCAACTGGCCCATGACGGTGACGATGCAGGAGTCGTTCCGCATCGGAGATCTCGTTTTCCCGGCGGGGAGCTATTACATCCGGCTGACCCCGGGAACTGTTTCCCGTAATGTCGTGATGGTTTACAGCCTGGACCGCGAACGCTGGGAAGGGATGGTCCAGGGAATTTACGCCAGCCGCGAGGATAAGGACGTTTCCTCGGGCCTGATTTTCTCCAAACGGATGATGGGAGAGCCGCTCGCCCTGGAGACCTGGTTCTATCCCAACTGGAAACGCGGACTCAGCTTTGCCAACCACCAGGGGATCTATCTGGCCGGTAACAGATCCGGGGATAGCACCCAGGCCGTGGCCATGGCCGGCAGGTAGGTGTTGACAGTCTCAGGGGCGGGTCCGGGGCCGGGAGGCCCTGAACCCGCCCCGCGGCCGGCCGGTTACTTCGCCTCCCTGAGCCCTGAGAAGTAGGCGTCGAACGCCTTCAGTTTGTCCAGATTCGGGACCGGGCGGGCGCCGGGCGCCGCGTCGAACACCATCGCCTTCTGGTCCTTTTCCATAAATGCGGGCCAGGCGGGCAGTCCGGGCCCGTTCGGGTCCCCCTTCCGGGCAAAGTTGACCCAGTAGGAACTCATCAGGTCGGAGAGTTTCAGATCCTCCGGCTTGGGCTCTCCCTGCCGCCCGGGTCCCAGGGTCCTGAAGGCGTAGGGGAGGTCGCTCCCGTGCCCCGATCCCTCGGCCGTAGGCTCGTGGTAATCGAAATAGTAGGTGTACGCCTTCCCCTTCCCCTTCGCGGACTGGAGCCGCGCCCAGGTCCAGGTGCTCCAGCCGAATTGGCTGTCGCGCGACACCTCCTTGGTCGAGCGGGCCGCCTCGGCGTCGGTGGCGTGCGGGTAGGCGGCCAGGATCGTCTCGGCCGCGGCGCCGTACTGCGACCGGATCTGTTTTTCGAACTGCTCGGGGGTGACCGGGCCGCGGGCGCCGAACCCTCCCAGCTCGTCGGAGGTGATGCCGAGCAAAATCGGGGTGTCGTTGAAGCGGCGCGCCTGGTAGATCGAATAGAGGTCGCTCGGGATGACGTACCCGTCGGCCACCGGCCGGAACCTTCCCGCGGCGTTCTTCTGGATCTCCTCGGCGCCGAGCGCGCGCGCCGCCCGGATGTCGGCGACTCGCAGCTTCTCGAGCAGGGCCCTTCCCGACGATTCCGCGAGTTCGAGCGCCGGGATGCCCAGTCCCGGCGCCCCCTGCGCCGAGGTCTGGAGCGGGGCGAACGACCCCCCGCTCATGCAGAGGACACGGTGGAACAGCCCCTTGGCGACCGGGGAAGCCGCGAGCTGGTTGACCGCCATCCCGCCGGCAGAGTGGCCGAAGAGGGTGACGTTCGAGACATTCCCCCCGAATCGCGCGATGTTTTCCTTCACCCATCGGAGCCCCGCGATCATGTCCTCGAGGCCGTAGTTGCCCGACCCCCGGCCGCTCTCCCGGCTGAGTTCCGGGTGCGCGAGGAACCCGAACGGGCCGACGCGGTAGGCGACGCTGACCACAACCACGCCCTTTTTGGCCAGGCCCGCCCCGTCGTACATGGGGATGCTGGTCGAGCCGCCGCTGAACCCCCCGCCGTGGATCCAGACGATCACCGGGAGCTTATCGCCCGCCTTTTCGGCCGGCGTCCACACGTTCAGGTAGAGACAGTCCTCGCTGACCGGGGCGGTGTTCCCCTGCGAGTTGGGGGGTTGCATGCAGGCGTGGGCGAACGCGTCCGCCTTCTTGACGCCGGTCCAGGGCGCCACCGGCGCGGGCGCCTTCCAGCGCAGCTCCCCCACCGGGGGCGCGGCGAAGGGGATCCCCTTGAAGACCGAAAGGCCGTCGGCGACGATGCCCTCGACCTCCCCGCCCGTTACCTTGACCGTTTGAATCTGTGAAACCGCCAGCTGCGCCCAGGCGCCGACCAGAAAAAGGGTGATCCATATTTTCTTCATTCCCGCCTCCATGTGAACCTCGAACGTAACCCTCGCGTCCCCTGAAACCTTCCCGCCGCCCGTACCGTCCCGCCGGGTCAGGAAACCAGTCCGGCCCCCAGTTCGAACGCCCGGCGGCAGTCTTCGGGAAAAACCTCCGCGCGGCGCCGGGCCTTCTTCCCGGGATCGAAACGCGGGGCGTAGACCTTGCCGTAGTCCTCGAACTGGTAGGTGTCGTAGCTCCAGAGCTCTCGCGCGCCCCCGAACACAAGCTCGAGCAGAAACCGGTGGGCGGGGGAGTTCGCCTCCATGCTCCGCTGCCGGGCCGCTTCCTCGCCGGCACCCATGGTGTAGATAAATCCGGTGCGGATCTTTTTGGGAAAGAGCGTCGCCGGGGGATCGGTGTAGGTCAGGTAGGGGAAGATCAGCCGCTCCAGGAAGGACTGCATCTCCCCCGTGACCGACCCGAGGTAGACGGGCGACCCCAGGAGCAGCGCATCCGCCCGCGGGACCTCCTCGAGCAGCGGCCGGAGCCCGTCTTCGATCGGGCAGCGCCCGTAGCTCGCGCCCCCCGGGGTCTTGCACGCAAAGCAGCTCACGCACCCCTTGAAATCGAGATCGTAGAGATGAACCAGTCCGGTTTCCGCCCCCCGCGCGGCCGCCCCCTCCAGCGCCTTTTCGAGCAGGGTCGCCGTGTTCCACCTCTTTCTCGGACTCCCGTTGACCGCCAGAAGTTTCATGTCCGTCCCCCCCGATGGCCGACAGGATAGCACAGCCCCCCCTCGACACGCCGCCGCAAAAACGGAAAAGGGGGCGACGGCGCACCCGTCTCCCATTTTCCAGGCGGGCGCAACAGGGTAGGCATCACGGGGCGTTTCTGGAATACTGAGAGGGGTGGGCGGGCCACTGCGAAGATTTCGTCAACTATCGGCATGAGGTATCCAGAATGGACAGGAAGACTTTTTTGAAATTGGGGCTGAGCGGAGCGTTCCTCTCGGTCGCTCCCAAAGCGTGGGCCCTCGAGTATTACCCGAATCCCTCGGATAAAAAATGGGCCGTATTGTATGCCACCTGGTGCGGAACCTCGCGAGACGCCGCGGTGTGGATTTCGGAAGGGATGGGCGGGATCGCCGACGCTTTCGACGTCCGGGAGAATCCCGATCTGAAGGGGTTCGATCACATCATCGTGGGCAGTTCCATACGAAGTTTCACCATTCACCCCCTGATGGAAAAATATTTGAGGGACAACAGGAGCGTCCTTCAAGGCAAGGTGCGCGGGTTTTTCGCGGCCTGCAACAACCGGGGACTTCCCCCGGGGCCGCAGGAGCACACCAATTACATCGACAATATCCTGGCAAAGCTCTGCCCGGCCGGCGACGTGCCCGGAAAGGTGTTTCCGGGGAGGGTGACCAAGGAACTGGTCGAGCCGGACAGCCGCGCCATGATCAGTTCGCATCCCGACAACGACAACCTGAAGCGCGCGGACTGCATGGAGTTCGGCAGGGTGGTCCTGAAAAGCGTTCGACCCTGACTGGGGAGAGGCTGCAGACCGCTCCCGACGGTCCGGTTCGCGCTATTCGACCTCGCGCCAGGCGCCCAGGAGGGGGAAGTAGAGGGCCGTGCGCACCGGCCGCTCCTCCAGCATCCCGAACAGCTTGCGGTATCTCTCGAGTTGACCGCGGTAGCGGGCGCACTCGTTGTCGAGGAACGCGTCGACGCCCGCCCCTTCGTGCAGGCTGGATTTGTAGTCGACGACCCACCGCGTGCCCCGCTCGTCGACGAAGGTCCGGTCGATCCGCGCGCCGACCACCCGCCCCTCGACGACGCCGCTGAGGGCGTATTCGCACGCCGCCAGCCCGTGCGGCCCGAGCAGCCACCTCCCGCGCTCGTCCCCGAGCGCCCCCGCCAGCGCGGCGGCCACCCGGTCCGCCGCCGCCGCGCATTCCTCCCGGGGCACCCCCAGGGAGGCGAGGGCGGAGCGAAACGACGGCACGCGCCCCCTGACCGTGTCCTCCGTCCACGCTCCCCCCTCGGCGATCTGTCTGAGCGCCTGGTGCACGACGGTGCCGACGTGCCGCAGCGTGTCCCCGACCCAGTGGAAGCTCACCCGGCCCTCCCCGGCCTCCCCCGGCTCCGCGGCCGTTCCCTCGACCGCGGCCGGAAGGACCGGCAGGGCCCAGCCGGGCGCCAGGCGGCGGATCGGCCGGGGTACCCGCCCCGCCGGGGGCGGCGCCCCGCCGTCGACCTCGGCCGGGGCGTACCGCGCCGCCGCCTCCTCGAACGCCCCCCGCGCGGCCGGCCACAGGCAACCGAGGAGCGATCCCGAGGCCGGCTCCTTCAGTTCGATCCCGTCGTCCCCCTCCTTGAACCCGGCATGCCCGAGCAGGTGGAGTTCCGACCGGGCCCGGGTGGCGGCGACATAGAGCAGGCGCCCCGTCTCGTGGGCCGACTTCAATCCTTCGATCCGCCTGAGGTAATCGTAGGTCCTGTCGCGTTCGGCGCCGGCGGCGCCGGGCGAAGCCAACAGCAGGTCGGCCTCGGCATCGGCGAGGCGGGGGCGCTCGAGCCACAGCATCAGGCGCGCTTCGTCATGGTTCGGCGGCCGGCCGAGGCCCGGCACGACGACCACGTCGAACTCGAGGCCCTTGGCCTTGTGGATGGTCAGGATCTCGAGGAGGTCGTCCGCCCCGGGATCGGGCCGGGCGTAGAGCTCCCCGATACGCTGCTCGAACCGCTCCATGTCGAGCGTGCCGCCGTCGTCCATCTCCTCGAGGAGGTCGAAAAACACCCCGGCGTTCTCGATATCTTCCGGCTTCGAGGCGCATGCCGGCCCCCCGAGCGCGAGCCACGTCCCCTCGACCCGGGCGCGCAGCGACGCCGACCGCATCCCCCGCGCCCTCTCGAGCGCCGCGGTGACGCGCGCGAGCCGCGAGCGTCCTTCGGCGCCGAGCGCCGCCGTCACGCCTTCGTCGCGCGAGAGGTCCCGGACCGCCGCCTGGAGATCGTTCCCCGCGACGGCGCAGAGTTCCCCAAGCGTCATCCCGCACCACGGGGCGCGCAGCACGGCGAGCCACGCGATGCGGTCGGCCGGGTGGATCAGCGCCCGCGTCAGCGCGGCGAGGTCCCCGATGACGCTCATGAGCGCCAGCGGCTCGATCTCCACGGCCCGGAACCCTACCCCGGCGGCCTCGAGTGCCGGGAGGATCGACGCCAGGTGGGAGCGGGAGCGGACCAGGATCGCGGCCTTGTCCCCCCGGTCCCGGGCCGACCGGACGATTTCCACCACCCGGGCGGCCTCCCCTTCGTCGTCTCGCCCGATGAAGGGATGCAGGGTGACGGCGGGCCCCTCCCCCGCCCCGCGCACCGCCGCCGAGGGGCTGAACGGTATCGCGCCGGTGGGGATCTCCTCCTCCTCCGGCATGACGCCGGGGAAGGTGTCGTTCACCCACCCGACCACGCCCGCGGCCGACCGGAAATTGGCCTCGAGCGTGATCGGCTCCATCGGGACGGAGCCGATCCCGTCCCGGCGGGTCTTGAGAAAAAGCCCCACTTCCGCCTCGCGGAAGCGGTAGATCGACTGCATCGGGTCCCCCACGGCGAAGACCGTCCGCCCGTCGCCCGGCCGCCACCCGGCCGTCAGCGCCGCCAGGAGCGCGTGCTGGCTGACGGAGGTGTCCTGGAACTCGTCGACCAGGATATGCTCGACGCGCTGATCGGGGCCGGCGCCGGACGAGCCTTCCAGCGACCTGCGGGCGGCGATCGCGACCTCGACGAAATCGGCCGCCCCCCGCGCGCGGAAGATGCCGTCGAGGTGGCCGACCGCGACCGGCAGCAGCTTCACGACCGATGACAGGATCCGCCACTGCTCCTCCGAAAAACGCCGGTCGGGGAGGTGACGGAGCTCGTCCAGGGCCCGGCGCGCCGCCTCGCTCGCCGAAAGGGTCTCGATCAATCCGCCGCAGCGCTCTTTCAGCGGCTTGTCCGTCGAGGGGAACCCGTTCGCGACGGTCAGGCTCTTTCTCCAGGCCCCCCCCTTCGTGAGCAGGATGTCGGCCATCCCGAGCCAGGCGTCGAGACGGTCCGCGCCGGGGGGTCCGGCCAGGCCGACGCACGCCAGGGCGGCTCCCTCCCTCCCCGCCTCCTCGAGGTGGAGTCCCGCCTCGGCCGCGATCGCGGCCATCTCCACGGCCCACCGGTCCGGGACCGCCCCGCGGACGGCGGCGACGGCGTCGAGCGCCACGTTTTCCAGCGAACGCTCCAGCGCCGCCCGGCTCTTTTCCGGTTCGGCCGCGTCGATGTGGCGCAGCCACTGGTCCCGCCGCGCGAGCATGCCGACGAGCAGGCGCTCGAGGGCCTGGCGATCGTTGTCCACGTGACGGAGCAGGATGGCGACCTCTTCCCCGCACCGGCCCCCTTCGAGAAGATCGAGCGTCGCCCGCGCCGCTTCCCGGTACAGCTCGCGGGCATCCTCGACCACGGAGGGCGCGCCCCCCATGCGGGAGAGCCACGGCAGCCGCCTCACGACCGAGGCGCAGAGGGCGTCGATCGTCTGGATCCCGAGCCGCCCGGGATTGTGCTCGAGCCGCCATCCCCGCGCCTCGCTGTTGGCGCGCACCCGCCGGGCCAGCTCCCAGGTGAGGGCCCGGTGCCCCTGGTCGGGGCGTTCCCCGGCGGCCGCGGCGAGGGCATCCATGACGCGCCGGCCCATTTCGCCCGCGGCCTTGCGGGTGAAGGTGATCGCGCTCACGGCCTCGGGCCGCTCCACCAGGCCCAGCAGCGTCAGGTACCGCTGGATCAGGAGTTCCGTCTTTCCCGACCCCGCGGGAGATTGCACGATGAACGAGCGGGACGGGTCGAGCGCGCGCCTTCTCTGAGCGCTGTCGGGGCTTTCGGTTTCGGGATTGGCCATCAGTCCTCCTCCCCCTCATCCCCCGCGCCGGCGACCGGGCATTCGGAAACGCGGCAAAGGGTACCCAGGGGGCAGTAACGGCAGGTCCGGTCGCCGTCCCTGGGGTCCACCTCCGCCCTCCCCTCCCGGAATTCCCCGCCGATCCTGGCGAGGACCGCGCGCCACCGCTCGACCTTCGCGCCGAGATCGACCCGCTCGCAGCCCGGGAGGGTCACGTCGTCGTCGACCAGCCCGATAAAGCGCAGGTCCCCCGCCCTGACCCGGGCATAGAGCACCCCGGCCAGCGGCTTCCCGTGGATGGTGCCGTAAAGCGGCAGCTGAGGTTCCTCCGGCCGGTCCGACTCCCAGGACCGGGGGGTGGTGATCCCGGTCTTGTAATCGACGATCATCTCGCGTCCGTCGGCCAGCCGGTCCACCCGGTCGATCTTGACCCGGAAGCGGACGCCCCCCGTCTCGGCGTACTTCTCCTCTTCCGGCTCGATGACTTCGAAACTCTCCCGCTCCCGGTCGACCTCGAGCCAGTCCGCGGCCAGGCGCCGCAGCCGCTGCCGCTCCAGGGCGGCGAACCTCGCGGGAAGCGGGTGCCCCCGTTCGTGCTCGAACCGCCCGATCGCGCCGTCGGCCGAGCGGGCGACGACCTCGTCGATATCCGGGCGGGAACAGAGCGCCGCGTGGGTTTTCAGCTCCCTCCAGGTTTCCTCGAGCACGGCGTGCACCAGGGTGCCCCGCGCCGCGGGGTCCAGCCCGGGGAGCGGGGACTCGAGCTTCTCCGCCCCCAGCCGGAGTTCGGCAAAGGCGCGGAACGGGCACGCGGACTGGAGCTGAAACACCCGCGTCCCCCCCCGCTGCCGGGCCTGTTCCCCGAGCGGGGGCGCCGTTTCGTCGACGAGGGTTTCGATGACGCGCGAAGCGCGGATGACCTCTTCGGCCGACGGGCCCGCCCACCGCTCGATTTCTTCCGGGGCGGCGCGCCGCACCCCCGCGACGAGCGGGCTGGGCCCGAGTTCGCGGTCCCCTTCCCGCAGGGGATGGGAGAAGACCGGGTCGGCCGCGCTCCCGAGGAGGCGCCGGGTGATCCGCACCGCGAATTCCAGCTCCCGCTCGGGAGAGCAGCGCGGCATCCCCTTTTCCTTCTGCAGCCCGATCGGGAGGAACGGGTTCGGGTTGGCCGGCCCCGGCCAGGACCCGTCATGCAGCCCGGCGACCCAGAGGTGTTCGAAGGAAAGGCCGGAAGCCTCGAGCAGGCCGAGGACCTGCACCGGCGCCCCTTCCGTTTCGGGCTGGAACATGAGGCTTCCGGCCATGCGCCCGAGCATGGCGACGGCCTCCCCCCGCGCCATCGCCTCCCCGGTCAGGCCGGTGGAAGCGAAATCGGACAGGAGCCCGCTCCAGGCATCGAGCGCCTGGAACTCGAGGCTGTCCAGGGGCCGCTCCCCCGGCCACCCGAAGGCCTCGAGCAGCGAGGAGAACGCCCGACTCCATTCGTCGGCGGTCCGCGGCGACGCCGAGGCGCCGCACGCCTCGAGCCATTTCCGCAGCAGGCGCTCCAGCACCGCGCACCCCGCACCCTCCCGGCGGCAGAGGGCCGGCAGGCTCGAACCGGCGATCAGGAAGTCCCCCCGGCGGCGGAGGCGCCGGTCGAGCGCCGCCCGCGCGCCCTGTTCCCGGTCGGCCCCCTCGAGGTATGGGTTGCGGAGCAGCCCGCTGATGTCGCTCCACGCGTTGTCGCCCGGGGTCAGGCCCAGGAGGGCGAGCGCGCTCCGGACGAGGGGCCAGGATGAAAGCGGGCGGCCGGCCGAAAGGTTGAACGACGACGGCCGGGCGTCCCCCTCGATGAGGGCCGCGGGCTCCAGGACGCCGCGAAAGACGCGCTCCACCCGGTCCCGGCGTCCGGCGAGGCCGTGGACGACCACTCCGATCCTCCCCGCCGCCCCCCTTTCCAGCAGCGCCCGCGCCCAGCGCGCGGCCGCCTCGAGCTCCCGGTCGGGGTCGGGAAAGGGGACGAGCACGGCTCCGGCGCCCGGCCCGGCCGGCTCCACGGCGGTCCGGGTGACGGTGCAGCCGGAGGCGGCCAGCGCGCTCAGAAAGTCGAGCTGCTGCGGCGGGTAGTCGTCGAAACCGGCGAGCAGGACCGCGGCGGGAAGGCGCAGCCGCCCGATCCCCTTCTTCACCTCGTCGGCCAGCCGCGCCCGGTCGAGCCACCCCTCCTCCCTGCAGAGAGCGGCGAAGCGGCCGGCCCAGCCGGCGAAGGCGCGCGCGTCCTCGTTCCCCGCGCGCCGGATCGCGGCCATATCGAGGCGCCATTCGTGTGCCAGGCGCCACGCCTCCCGCGCGGTTTCGGCCGTGCCGTGGGGCTCGAGCAGCCCGTCGGCCCCGGCGGAGGCGCGCACGACCCGTTCCCAGAGCGCCTGCTCCTGCCAGCCCCCCAGGACCACCGGCGCGTCGCTTCCGGCCAGGAGCCGCTGCCCCCACAGCTCCTCCACCCATTCGGGCCAGGTCACGATCCGCGGCGACTCCCACGCCCCCCGCCCCGCCGCCTGCTGCGCCGAGGCGTACTCCCGCCCGAGCGTGCGCGCCAGCCGCCGCGTCGCCGTGATCACCGTCTCCCCCCGCTCGAGCGCGCCCAGCAGTTGTTTCAGCATCCAGAGCCCCTCGAACCCTCCCATTTCGCTTCCCGCCCGATCCTATCGGCCGGCAGTGACATCCGGGGTCCCTCGCCGTTCCATTGTATGTTCCCGCGCGAGGGTGCCCAACTGCTTTTTCAGGGGATGGAGCCTTCTTTAATGCGCTATCGGGCGAAAAATGCTAAACTAAGTCCGATAAACTAAGTTTATTGGGGGCTCTATGCTGACAATCAACATCCATGAGGCAAAAACCAACCTTTCGCGCCTGATTGAGAGGGCCGTCAAAGGGGAGCCCTTCATCATTGCCAAGGCAGGCAAACCCCTCGTGAAGGTCACGCGGATCGAGGCTGCTGCCGAGAAACCTAAAAAACGGTTAGGCTTCATGATCGGCCAGATTTCGGTGCCGGACGATTTTGACCGGATGGGCGACAATGAAATCGATCGGCTTTTTGAGGGCGAAGCATGAAACTGCTGATCGACACCCCTTTGCTGCTGTGGGCCGCCGGTGCTCCCGATCGGCTGTCGGCGGTGGCGCGTTCCTTGATCGAAGAATCGGAAAATGATCTCTTTTTCAGCGCCGCCGGCCTCTGGGAGATCGCGATCAAGCGAAACCTCGGAAGGAACGATTTTCATGTCGATGCCAGGGTATTGCGCCGGAGTCTGTTGGACAACGGATACCGGGAACTGCCGATTACGAGCGAGCACGCGGTGGCTGTGGACACTCTGCCACCGATCCACAAGGATCCCTTCGACCGGATCCTTGTGGCTCAGGCAACGGTTGAAGGCATAACCTTGCTGACATCGGATTCTGTCGTCGCGCAATACCCGGGGCCGGTGCGCCTCGTTTGAACCACGGCAATCCTGGCGATAATACCTGTGAGCGGGCAACGAATTCGGTGGCAGGCTGGTTCGCCAACGAAACTTTCGCGAACCATGAAGCGAGCAAGGAGGGGGACGATGCGGGCTTTGGGAATCATTGTGATGCTCGGCGCGGTCATGGCCGCAAGCTGCTCGCGCGGGCAGACGGACGAGCCGCCCGCCGCTGCGGTGAGCGACGCCCGGACCTACGTCGTCCGCGGCGAGGTGATCTCCCTGCCGCAGGCGGGCAAGCCCGGGACGCAGTTCCTCGTCAAGCACGAGCCGATCGACGACTTCCGCGGCGCCGACGGCCGGATCGTGGGCATGAACACGATGGGCATGCCGTTCACCCCCGGCAAGGGCGTATCGTTGGAAGCGATAGAGCCGGGAGACAAGATTGAGCTCACGTGGGTCATGCAGTGGCGACCGGAAGCAAGGGAATACGTGGAGTCGGTGCGGAAACTGCCGGCGAATACGCCGCTCAGGTTTGGCAAGGCGCACCCGCCGGCGGCATCCTCCAGGTAAAAGGGGATGTCCCACACCCTTCCCTGTATTCGGCCATGACCATCGACTCAGAGCGGAGGCCTGGCGGGGAGAAAACTGTCGCCGGTCCATGATCGGACGGCCTTCCCCGGCGCAGGCCTCAACGCCGCCCCCTTTGCCTTCACCTTTTTTCGACCGCTCTCGCCACCGCGCTTCTGGCCACCCGCAGCCCGGCAAAGTCATATTGAAGATGCCGTGCAAAATACTGCCGTGCGGCGGTGCGGCAGTATCTGGCAGGAAAAGACCCCGCGCCTCCCCGGAGCACGATCAGTTCGGCGGCATCGGCATGCGTTTCCCTGCCATCCACGCCCGAATACGGATAGGGCCGGTACATGGAACTGGTGAACTCCCAGGCGTTGCCCGCCATTTCATGGATCCCGAAGGGATTGGGGGGGAAGCTCCCGACTGGGTATAGGGCCTGCTGCGAGCCGCCGTTTTTATCACGGAAGGCCGCACTGCCTCTGTCCAGGCTCCCACCTGATGTCGGATAGGGATGCTGTTTGCCCCCGGAGGCGGCATATTCCCACTCCGCCTCGGTGGGCATCCGAAGCCCTGCCCAGATGCAGTACTTCACGCCGTCCCTCCAAGTCAACCCGACGACAGGGTAGTCCGGCCGAGAATAGGCCGGATCGCTCCAGAAAAGCGGCTCGCGCTGTCCGGGGTTGGCCTTCAGGAATTCCGAATATTGAGCGTTGGTGATCTCATATTTCCCCAACCAGAAACCCTCAACCGCCTGGCGATGGCGCGGACGTTCGTCCTCGTTTCCCTCGTCCGAACCCATCAGGAAATCTCCTCCCGGAATCCAGACCAGCACCGACCCGTCGATGGGATTGGTGTACGCATCTCCGGGAGCGGGCCCGACCTTCGGGGTTCCGGACGCCCCCCCCGGTCCGGGGCCATCCCCGGCGTCGGCCCCGCCCGCTCCGTCGGCCGGATCTTCCTCCGGACGCTCAGGCATGAGCCCCCGATCCCTGGCCGCACTCCAATTCCGGGCGACCGCCCAGCCGTCGTTGTTGACCACCCCTCCCCCCTGGTCCTTTTCCAGCAATCCGCAGAATCTCAGATTCTGCCCGTCCACCCTTGCCTGGAACAGAACACTGGCCCCCCAGGAATAAAAGGATTCGAGAGGCTCCGGTTCGTCCGAAGACCCGGCGCCCATGAAACCCGCCCTGAGATCACCCCCCCGGCGTTCGATGACAAGCGTGCCCCCCGAACCCCGGAACCCCGCTACATCGATACGCCATCTCCCGGCGAGATCCACGTGGTCCCGGACGGCGCGCCATTCGTATTCTTCCCATTTCTCCCCTCTTCTCACCCTTTGCGACCCGAGGATGTGGTCTCCCTCTACGATGCCCCTGCACTCTATGACGGCGATGGCATCATGGTCCGGAAGCGCTGCGCGGAAAACGATCTCCTTGCCCATCAACCGGCCTTCGTCTATCCGGGCCGTGGATCCTGTCGAAACCGTCAGGGCGCCGGCGAGCATCTGAAATTCCTGCCTCAGGAGAAGCCTGGCGGCTTCCGGCCCGTCGATGCCTCCGAGTTCGGTCTTCCAGGTTCCACCAGCCTGCGCAGGAATCCGCCATAGGAATATCCTCTGATTTCTCGCCTTGGGATGTTCGACAACCTTGTCCGCTTCCCACTCATCCATATGAAAGGCGTGAGACACCACACGCGCTCCCGGGGCCAACTCGCAAAACAGCTTCGGCCTCAATCGAAGATTGATCGGATCGAGAAGGTACAGGGTGACCACCGTGGCATCGTGAAGATCCGTTTGGAATATGTCGCCCTGTTCTATCTGTACGCGGTCGCCCAGGTCATCGAATTCGGCGTTTTCCCTGGCTTCCCGGACCCGCCTTGGATCCATATCCACACCACGGCCCCGCGCGCCGTACAATCTGGCCGCCGCCGTCACGATGCGTCCGTCGCCGCAGCCCAAGTCAACGACCCTGTCGCCCTCCCCTACCTCGGCCAGTTTCAGCATGACCGCGACCACTTCGGGGTGAGTGGGCTCGAAGGGCACATCGAGATCCGGCGCGAGCGATCTTTCGACCGCGGGACAGAGCGATAGCAGCAGCACGAGCGCTGCCAGGACGCAGACGCTCCTCATGGGCCTCCTCCCTCCCCGAAGGAAACCCCTAGGGCTTCCATCCCGAGCTGGCAAACCCCTTTTCCCGGTCACAAACCTGTCCGATCGCAACCCACGCACCACCTACATCCTGTTCCATGTACCCAAACAGCACATCGATGTAGACGGTCGTAGCCTCCGTAGCGCGAACGGAGGTCTGCTTTTTCAAAAACCCGGGCCCGTTCGTGGTGCTCAGACTGATATCGCGGTCGCTGTCAGCTGACGAGACAAACGAGGAAAGACCTTCGCATGGAGCGACCTCGTTATTTTCCCCATGATAGTAATGGAGGGTCACATCCGCACAGGCCAGGGTGAGCCTCGTCCCCGCCGGCTTGGAGATCCTGAGGGTGGCGATGCCGAGCCGATACTTGTCCTTCTTGTCGGCGTTGATCCGCATCCATCGAGTCCCGTCCCTGACCTCGTCGACGAACACCAGACCCGTCAACTCGGCTTTGATGCCTTGCTGGAAATCGAGTACCAGCGGCGCCTCCCGCCCCGATTGCCCCAAACACACCGTTGAAAGAACAACCATGGATAGAGCCGTGAAAAAAACATGTTTCAGCGGCGCTGGAATGCCTTTTCCCTTCATCTCGGACCCTCCTCATGGATGCAGTTGTTGGACTTCGCCGCTTGCGCGGATTGCCGCCTCCCGCCCGATGGTCCCAGCTCAGGGCTCGGCCGGGCGCCCCGGATCATTCGGTCGTGGATTCAGCGCATGCACCGCCCGGATGAAACGAATAGGTTTCATCCTTTTAAACGTCCCGGAATCGACAAGGAATCGCGTGATTGTTTTCTGATATTTCTATAGATCTATTAACCACTTTTCCCCATTCTTATGCAATATCATTTTTAAAAGGCGAACTCCCCTGCCTTTTGCGGGTTCCAGAGGATGGGGATCTGGACGGCGTTTCGCCAAACCGTTCACCCTGATCGATTGAATCGGCGGGTCCGGACCGGCGTATCCGGCCCAATGCGGTGCACGTTCGGAAGGTAACGTCTCGCTGATTTGCCCGTATCGCCGAAAACCGGCCATGGGGCAGGAATCATCGCAAGTCCCCAACGTTTCGATATTACGGGCCAGGCCGAACCGTATGGATACGGGGCATTAGGGGCTGAAGGAACTCGCAGCGGAGCAAAGCCCTCGTTTCATTCAGGCGTATAGAGCCATTTCCCCGTTTTGGATTCGCGGGCGAAATGCTTCATGAAGTTCCAGGCGATCTCGCCGTAGTTGGGATACAGCGCGTGCGTCAGGTTCTCGGTGCACGACAGGCCCAGGATCGGGATCCCCTCGTCATTCTTGAAGGACCACAGAAAGGTGCGCCACTCCCCGGCCAGCGTGGTCACCTCCATCCGGTCTGCCGGATACCCGACCAGGGGATGGGCCGAAAAATCGCGGACATCCGCCAGCTGGACCCGGTTCACCCGGGCAAAGTCGCGCAGCAGCTTGAGGGTATTGTCCGTCAGCCGGCCTTCCTCCTGCTGGAAGCCCAGATCGAAGGTCGATGTCAGAATCATGACAGGCATTCCAATCTCCCGCAGCCGCGCATCCTCTTCCGGGGTACTGAAATAAAACATGTCGTCGTGCATGCCCGCCATGGGAACGGCAGCCGCGATCTTTTCCATGCCGCCGTATATGGCCCGGTAGGTGGCGCCGCCGCCGAGGGAATATCCGGTGGCGTATACCCGGGAAGCATCCAGCGCCGGATATTTTTCCAGCACGTGCGCGATCAGCCGCGGCAACGCCTGGACCAGGACCCCCTCGGAGACCGGCACTCCCATGGCGACCCGTGCCCCCTCATGAACGACGACCAGTTCTTCCTCGAAAGGAGCGATCACGGCCGCCTTTTCCCGTCCGGCGACCTCCAGAAGCCCGATTTCATCGACGAACATCAGGGGATCGTCCCCCGTTCCGTGCAGCGCCAGGATCACGGGAACGCTCCCCCTGGGCGCCGTCCCATCCAGGACGTCCTGCGGGATGCATTCATACCAGCTCTGCAGATACTGATCGTACTGGGTCTTCAGGTCGCCGAAAATCTCCTCCTGGCGCAGGGAGACATGAAGCCGGCCCCTGGCCGTGACGCCATCGACGATGGCGTTCCGAGGGCAGAGCGCATAGCGGCTGATTGCGGGCGCCGCGACGTAGTCGAGGTAGGGCGGGGTGTTCACAGCCTCCTGCGCCAGCGAGCGGATCACGGACACCCGCTGGGCCTCGAGGAAAAGGTCGTGGAAGGCATCCGCAACGTGGGTGGAAAGCTCCGGCCGCGGATCCCTGGCCGCCATCACCCGCCGCAGCGGCACCAGCCGGTTGTAGAACACCTCAACGCCCTCTTCCACGCGGTAGGCGTCCGTCCCGTTGACCCTGCGGTACCGCTCCACGGCCGTCGGCGGGCCGTTGAGAAGGTAGGCGGGCACATAGGTGCCGACCTTCACCGACGCGTCCATTTCGCCCCCGATCAGCATCAGGCCGGAACAGAGGCCGACGAGGTCTTTCCGCGGCGCGATCCGATTGTTGATGAAAGTCGCGCCGCCATCGATGCCGATGAAATACACCTTGCCGTAGGCGCCGCAGTACTCCGCGTCGGAGTAGTAAAGGATTCCTTCATTCGTGCGCTGAGAGGCGTTCTGCGTGAAGAGGACGCCGTGCAGGGTGTCATAGTTCTCGAGATCCGTCCTGGTAAAGCCCGCGCCGGGCTCGGCCGGCGTGACGAGAATGACGCTTCCCGTCACCGAATCGATTTGCCGGATCAATCCCAATTCCGTCAAGAAGCCGAGCGCCTCGTCCTTCCCCTGGAAGCGGCGTTCGCAAAAAACCACCACGGCCGTATTGTTCCGGGCGGCCGTCCGTCCCCCGTAGAGATTGGCCGAACGGTACACATACACGCTTCCCGCAGGGAAGGTTTCCAGGGCGGGATGCGGCGCGAATCGCTTTTCCCCGTTTCCGTACAGGGACGCCACCGCTCGCGGCCCGCTCTGACGCGCCTCTTCGAGAAGCTCGAACGTCGCCCCGTTGTTTTGACGGTTGCGGTAGTTCATGTAGGAGTATGGGGCCTCGGCCCCCGTCAGGCTGAACGTACCCGCCGCCAGGAGAATTGCGGCAAACAGTGCGCTCTGTCCGGCGACCGATCTACTCATGCCAACTCTCTCTTTCTGCAGCGGCGCCGCCGCCGTCAAACAGGTACCGGTCGGAAAAAGCGGTTCCCGAACCGCTCCCGTGCCTTAATCCACAAAAGCGTTGTATACGATTCCGCCGGTTTCCGGGTTTCGCGAGTAGTGCTTCGCGAAGTTCCAGAAGATGCCGGCGTACTCCTGGTAGAGGCCGTGGGGCAGAAATTCGGTGACGTTGAGCCCCACCATGGGGACGCCGTCGCCGTTGTGGATCGTCCAGGTATGGGTGGCGTACTCGTTGTTCAGCATCACCCTCTCGTACGCGTCCCCCTTGAACCCGCTCATGGGATAGGCGGCGAAGTCGAACCGGACCGGGTCCATCCCGTTGTAGCCGAGGTACTGGTTGATCAACGTCGTATAGTCGAAAGTGATGGACTTCATGCCGAAATAGTAGTTCAGGCGCAGCGCGAGGGTGGCCTCGTCCATGTGGAAATCGTAGGTGGAGGTCGTGAAGAGAATCGGGATATCCGTGTCCGCATACTGTTTCGCCTGCTCCTCCGTCGCCAGGTAGGTCACCGCGCCCTGTGCAACGGCGGCGGCAAAGATCCTGGCGTTCCCGCCCAGCGCCGCCAGGGTGGCCCGGCCACCCATGGAGTAGCCGGTACAATACACCCGCGACGGGTCGAGCGCGGGGTAGGTATCCAGCATATACTGCACCAGTTTTGGCAAGACAGCGCTCAGGAGGTTTGTCACATTCGAATGGAAGGGGGCGACGACGGCGATCCGTTTTTCGCCTGCCAGGTGAACCAGGCCGATTTCATCGAGATACTGCAGGGGATCGTCCCCGCCGCCGTGATTGGCCAGGACGAGCGGAATCGAATGCCCTGGCGCCGTGTTGTTCTTTACCTCCTCGGGGAGCAGTTCGTACCAGGTATCCAGGTATTCGCCGGACGCCGACACCACATCCTTGAAACGGTCCTCCTGATGCTCGATGACATGGACCTTGTCCGCCGTCACCCCATCCGTGATGGCATTGCGCTTGCCCAGGGAGTAGGGCGCCGCGTTGAAGTTATAGTCCGCGTAGGGAGTGGACGCCGTATGGAGATTCGATTTGACCACGGGAACGCGCAGCGCCCTGGTGAAGAGCCGATCGTAGGCGTCCCGGACGATGGACGGGAGGTCCGGATCGTTCGCGGAAGCCACGATCACCCTCTGGAGCGGCTGCGCCTGATTGAAGCAGTACTCGAGCTCCCCCTGCCTGCCCCAGGCGTCCGCGCGGTTGCCCGCCCGGTATTTTCCGATGACGGCTTCGGGCGCGTTGACAAGATACACGGGGACAAAAGAAGCCACCTCGCGGATGCGTTCCATATTCCCGCCTACCAGAAGCAGGCCGGCGACGCGGGTGATATAGTCGAAGGTGCTGGAAATGTAGTTGTTGATGAACGTGGCCCCGCCGTCCAGGCCGATCAGGTAGCGATACGTCACGCCGCCGTACCAGGCGCTGTCGGCGTAATAGCTCAGCTTCCGTTCCACACGCCTGGAGTAACCGACATTGCACATGGCGGACTGCAGCTGGTAATAGGCGGTCTGGTCCGCAATGCCGAACCCCTTTTCCTTGTCGATGGGCGTCACCAGCACCACGCTGCCGAAGGCCTTCCCGATGATGCCGGTCAGGCCGAGCTCCTTCAGGAAGGCGAGCGCCGCATCCTTGCTTTCGAAGGACCGGTCCGTATAGACCAGGATGTTCGTGTTCATCCGTGCGGCCGCACTCAGGTCGGTGAACATCCTGGCCGAGCGGTACACGAAGGTGGTGCCGGCCGGATAGGTCTCGAGGGCGGGATCGGGCACATAGGTGCGGCCGGTCCATTTCGCAAGCAGGGCAGGGCCGTTGAGGCGGGCTTCCTCGAGGGTTTCAAAACTCGCATCGTTGCCGAAATGCTGTTGATAGTTCCTTGCCGTCGCGCTGCCGCAATAAAACAGAAAAAGAATGGAAAACAGGCACGCGATTCCAGGTTTCATTGTGCATTTCCTTTCAATCCGACCCGCCGACCCGAGGTCATCCGCGACATCCCCGACCGCCGATGAAGAAAGGGGACCGCGCCCCTTTGGGTGCGTATAACTGCTTGCGTCCAATAAAGTTGCATACCATCAAGGCGGCCTTTTGAAAACCCAATCTATCACGCAGCCGCCACCTTTCCGAACACATTTTCGCCGCCCCGTTACCGTGGTCCGGGAAGGACGTATTGGCGCTGGAACCATGCGGTCGCAAGGGTTCACGGGCGAAAAACGGCCGGAGGAACCCGCCCATATGTCGCATCCAACCGGCACGGGAACCGGGCCACTCTCGAAACGCTGGAAGAAACCCCCGTGAGCAGACCTGCAGCGGCCCCCTTGTACTTGATCTTCAGCCCGGCCAGCATGCCGCCTTCCATCGCAACCGCAAAGGGAACGTCGTTCCCGTCGATTTTCCCTTCGGTTATCCTGCCTTCGCCCCCCTGACGGCCCGGGGTCGTGCCAGTGAAGCGGTGTGCACCTCACTCATGGAGTTGGTCATTGCGCCCGGACATTCATCTCACAGAATGCTTCGGTACGATATAATCCTGACATGTCCAGTGTTACCGACGCTATTCCATAATGGCGCTCGATCAATACAAAAGGGGACGGCGATATCCTGACCCCCTGGGAGCCGGCCATCGAAGAGTTTCCCGGTCTGATGAACAAACGATTCTCAAGGATAGAATAAGAAGAGGCAGCCAAACAGATACGTCGTTATAGTCACAGTATGTCGATTGTTTGTCGACATACCATGTAGTTATATTCTATATTTGTCCGGGAGCGCGGCATCGTGATCGATGATCTGAGAAGACGAATCGCTGGAGAAGAGTTTGACTACCAGAATCTTCTGGATAGCCTGAAGGAGTACGAACGTCCCCGGGATAAAATCACCAGTCTCCTCCGGAAAAACTCGATTATCCGCGTGAAGAAGGGCATCTATATCTTCGGTCCGATGTATGCCCGACGTCCCTTTTCCCGGGAAATTCTGGCAAACATGATTTATGGCCCGTCTTGCATCTCGCTCGATTATGCCCTCCATTATCACGGCCTGATCCCGGAACGAGTTGAATCCATCACGTCAGTGACCACCGGCAGAAGCCGCCGTTTCGTCACCCCGGTCGGATTGTTTATTTATCACCGGATTGCGCCGCCTGCATTTCCTGTCGGTGTTGACCAGGTTCAGCTCGAAGGCGGCCGGGCGTTCCTGATGGCAGTCCCGGAGAAAGCCCTTGCAGATAAGATCCAGGACGATCGCGGAACCGGCATCCGCAACCAGGATGATATGCGCAAGTACCTGACGCAAAACCTGCGGATCGATGCCGAAAGCCTCGTAAAGCTGAGGGCCGATACCCTGGCAATCCTCGCCGAACGGTATGGATCACGCAAGTTGCGTTTGCTCCAAAAGGTTGTAGCGCGTCTCCAAAAAAGTGGAGTTTCCCATGAATGAAGCCGTAGCGCGTATGTTGGCACGATACGAACGCAGGAGAGCAGAAGACGATGTTAAAGTCCTGCGCGAGATCTTGCAGGAGATTGCGCTTCTTGGCCTGTGGCGAAGCCGCTTTTTCGAAAAAGCCGCATTTTATGGAGGCACGGCGCTGCGCATCCTCCATGGAATGGATCGTTATTCCGAAGACCTGGATTTTTCTTTGTTGAAGCCTGCGGCGGAATTCGATCTCTCCCGCTACTGCAATGCTCTCGAAAAGGAGATCCGCTCGTTCGGATTTGATGCAACCGTGACCGGCAAATCAAAGAGTGGTCAAAGTGCAATCCGGTCGGCATTTCTCAAGGCGGATACTTTGAAGCATCTCCTTGTCATCAATACCACTGAGGGTCTAACTGCGAGTATTCCACCCGGACAGGTTCTGAAATTAAAAATAGAAGTGGATACGGATCCTCCGCCCGGATTTGACACCGAGACGCGTTTCCTTTTGCAGCCTATTCCGTTTTCGGTCAGGGCATTCGCCCTTCCCGATATGTTTGCCGGCAAAATGCACGCAGCACTTTGCCGGAATTGGAAAAACCGCGTGAAGGGACGGGACTGGTATGACTTGGTCTGGTATGCAGCCAATCACCCGCAATTACATCTCAAACATCTTGAGCAACGGATGATTCAAAGCGGTCATCTGAAAAAAACGGAAAAGCTGACACCGGAAAAGTTATCCGTCATTGGGAAAGCCGTTGTTCAAAGATTGGATGTAAATCAGGCAAGAAAGGAAGTGGAACCCTTCGTAAAAGATCCCGAGACACTGACTGCCTGGTCCCGCGAATTCTTCCACGATGTCATGCGCCGAATTGTATTTACCTAGATGACATTTGTACTTTTCCTGGCTGTTCACACCGTGGCTGACCATAACCTCGTCGACGCATCATGACCGTTTGCCTCCCCCATGCTACCCCAGGATGATTTATTGATTGGATGAATATCGGTAAGTTATTGATTTTATTGGTGGAGCTGACGAGGATCGAACTCGTGACCTCCTGACTGCCAGTCAGGCACTCTCCCAGCTGAGCTACAGCCCCACTCTTTTCCTGCGGTGTCCGGCGTGGGCGGCGGGCGGCTCCGGACACGGGGTCCGGGGTGCTCGTAGTCCACGGTAGAAAAAGATAGGGGATTATGGGGAGGTTTGCAAGGGGAAACGCATGCCCGGGGAGGAGCGGGGTGTCGGGGGAGCGGGGGGGAAGTCAGCTTAGGCGGAGCAGGGGGGGCGGGGCGCAGGTGATTTCCACCCGGCGGGCGTCGGCGGGGTGGGGGAAGGCCAGGGTGAGGTGGTGGAGGTGGTAGCCGAGGTCGCCGGGGAGGGCGCGGCAGCCTTCGGGGGGGACGCCGCCGGGGGCGTAGAGGGGGTCGCCCACGAGCGGGTGGCCGGCCGCGGCCAGGTGGATGCGGATCTGGTGCGGGCGGCCGGTCGTGATCTCGACCTCTACCAGCGCGGCGCCCGCGCGGCGCTCGAGGACCCGGACCCGGCTGTGGGCCCGCTTCCCTGCCGGGTGCGCGGCATGGACCGAGCCGAGGAGCGCATGGGGGACGGGGCCGATCGGGACGTCGATATCGAATAGGTCCTCGGCGGGCTGGCCGGAGACCAGGGTGCGGTAAAGCTTCCGCGTGCGTCCTCCTCCCCATAGGGCGGAGACGCGGGCGAAGGCCTCCGTCGTCAGGGCGAAGAGCACCACCCCCGAGGTCCCCCGCCCCAGCCGGTGGAGCGGGTTCGCCCGGGGGAACTGCCGGCGCACCAGCGCCAGCAGGGTATGCTCCATGAAGAGGCCGCCCCCGGGCATCGTCGGGAGCCCCGCGGGCTTGGCCACCGCGAGAAGGTGCGGGTCCAGGTGGAGGATGGCGTAGTCGAGAGGCACCTCGGGCTCCTCCCACGGCGGGCGGGACCAGGTCAGCTCCCGCCCCGGCGCGAGGAGGGTGTCGATGGAGGCCGGGACGCCGTCGAGGAGCACCCTCCCCGCACCGATGCGGTCGAGCCACTTATCTTGAGCGGTTCCGGGATAGTGGCGCCCGAGATATTCGAGGAGGGGGACGCCGGCGGCTTCCGGGCCCAGGCTCCTGCGGAATGCGTACCCGCGGTTTTTGCCCCTCATGCCGGGGAGTGGATCCGGTGCTCCTTGAGCGCCAGGTAGATCGACTGCGCCAGGGTCGATTTCCGGAAACCCACGACCTTGGTGTTGCGCACCCCCAGGAGCTTCTCCAGTTCCGCGGAGGTGTAGCAGGCGACGACGGGGTAATGGCGGAAGTCCTCCAGGATTTCGTCGCGGCTGTTGGCGGAGAGGTCCTCGGTGACCAGCACGAAGTGGAGGCGCCCCCTGGCGCGCGCGATATTGTCCCGGCCGACCAGGAGAATGCGTGCGCGCACCGCGAAACCGAACAGGGTCTCCGGCGATGCCACGGCCTGATCTTTTGTCATGGCCCGATTGTACCATTGCGCGCCCGGAACCGCCGCACTCCTCGAGGCCGCCGGTCGGGGCCGCCGGTTGGGCTCGAAGTGCCCCGCGGAATCTGGCACAATCGGGAGATGAGGATCGAACTGCCCGAATACGCCCGAGTCGTCCGCGGCCTCCCCTGCGGCCTCCACCCATACAGTACGCTGCTGCCGCGGCTCGCGGAGAGCCCCGTGGCGCGCCGGATCGGGACCGCCGCCACCCCGCTCGGCCCGCTGCTCGAGCGGGCGCGCGTCGATATCCGGCAGGAGGAGGGGTTCTGCTTCGTCGATATCGAGCTGCCGGCCATCGCCCTGTTCGAGTCGTACTACCGCGACGGGAGCGGGCTCGACCTCTACCTCGACCTGGCGCACGAGCTGGCCCACCTGCGCCAGTTCTACGAGGGGAAGGACCTGTGGGACCGCGGCCTGCACTACGTCGACCGCCCCACGGAGATCGAGGGGTACGCCGTCGCCGTGGAAGAGGGGGTGCGGCTGGGGATGACGGAGGAGGAAGTGATGCGCCACCTGTCCAACCCATGGCTCAGCCCGGCCGAGGTCGCCCGGCTCCGCGCCAACGTGGAACGGTTTCTGTCCAACGGCCACCCCTGACGACGGTGCGTCAGCCCGCGTAGGTCCGCAGAATGTCCCAGAAGGCGCCGCGGCAACCCTTCCCGATCGCTTCGACGAGGCGCTCGTTGGAATCGTAGTTGTAGTTCCGCTTCGGCCTGGAGGGATCGAAAAACAGGAATTTCGGGTCGGCGCCGATGAGGGCGTCCAGCCGCTCGAAGACGGAACCGGCGATTTCGGGCTCCAGGAAGAATGCCGGCTCCACGCCGGCGTTCCACCCCAGCTGCGCCGCCAGCGGCGTCCCCGGGAAGACCCGCACGCCCAGGGAGACCCCCGCCAGGTCCGCCCCGGCCCGGCGGACCATCTCCACCGTCCGCTCGATCCCGCGAAGGGTTTCCCCCGGGGCGCCCAGGAGCAGGTCCACCATCACCGCCATCCCTTCCTCCCGGGCATTGCCGACCGCGTCGACGACGTCCGCGGGAACGTGGCCGCGCCCCAGCCTTTTCAGCATGGACCCGTCCCCGTGGTCGGCGCCGAAATCGATGCCGGCGCAGCCGGCCGCGCGCATCGCCCGGGCCAGCCCGCGCGAAAAGGGGACGGGGGAACAGTAGGCGTACCAGCGCAATCTCTCCCCCAGCCCGCGGCGCGCGATCTCCCGGCAGACGTCGAGGGCGTGGGTTTCGGAAAGGTTGAACTCCCCGTCGCAGGTGTGCAGGACGTCGATCCCCTGGCCGAGCAGGTGTTCGATTTCGTCGGCCACCGCTTCGGGGGGCCGGCGGCGCACCCGCCTCCCCTTGGCGACCGGGTCGGCGCAGTAGATGCAGCGGCCGGAACACCCCCGTTGGGTCTCGAATCCCGCCTGCCCCCCCTCCCGGAAATAGCGGCCGTTGTCGAGCCAGCGCCGCCGCATCCGGGGGAGCCGGTCGAGGCGGCCGAAGCGGGGGGGATTGCGCTTCCAGACCCCGTTCTCCGGCCAGACCAGGCCGGGGAGGCCCTCCACCGGCAGCTGCCGCTCGAGCCGGCGGGCCAGTTCCGGCAGGACGAATTCCCCTTCCCCCCAGATACCGTAATCGGCCCCGGTCAGTTCGAGGATCTTTCCGGGCATCACCGAAAACCCGACGCCCCCCAGCACGATCGGGGCGTCGCTCGCGCGCCGCACCGCCGCCACCATCCGCGCGAATCCGGGAAGGTGACTCCCGCGGTTCGGATAGGCGCAGTCGTCGGTGTTGCGCAGGGTCATTCCCACCAGGCCGCACTCTTCTTCAGCCAGGAATCGCCCGATGGCGGCCTCCGGATCCTCCTCCCAGCAAAGGTCGAGGAGGGATACCGCCTGCCCGGCCGCGTCGAGCGCCTCGGCGAGATAGTCCAGGGCGATCGGCGCCACCGGGGGTCGAAGGCGGTTGGTGTTGATGAGGCCTATGCGCATCTGCCGACTCTCCTTTGCGGCGCGGGAAGGGTTCCGCCGGAGGATCTTAAATGAATTTTGTTTCTCTGTAAAACCGGATCTGTTATCGTTGCCGCATCCGCCTCGACCGCCCCATGACGGGAGCGGCGGCGGATCGAGCGGCAGGCCCACCATGACTTTTCCGGACGGGAATCATCGCAGGCAGGGAAAGAACCCGCATGGGCGGCCGCACGGGCGGCCACCCGGCGCGGGCCCCCGCCACGCGCCCCACCACCCCCGGCGCCCTCATCAGCCCCACCCCGCGCCGCATCCCAACCAACTGCCCTACGGCCTGCCGGTCGATCCCGGGGAGAGCGAGGATTGGATCCACCCCGGCGGCACGGGGGAGGAGGCGGCCTATCTCAAGGGGTTGGTCGATTCGCACACCAAAGTCACCGTGGTCCTCACGGACGGGGAAAGATTCCGTGGCCACATCCGCTACTACGACCGGGACTGCTTCAGCATCGGGCTGTCGGCCCAGGGGCCCCGCCTCCTCGTGCGCAAGGAGCACGTCGCCTGCATCGTGGAAGACTAGATCAATCCAGCAAACCCAATTTTATCAATAATATGCCAAGACATTAGTCCGTGCGCGAAACGGTTTCGGGCCGCGGGATTTCCGTCCCGACCGGGCCATTTTGCCATAATGCCGGACGCCAGGATGCCGATATCAATGGGGAACCGCGCACGCAGACGACGGCAGTGGAAAAGCGAGGGCACCTTGCGGGCAGATGTTTTTAAGAAATGGGCTAAATCCTTTAAATTCGTGCTTGTAGGATGCGGTCGGATGGGCCACTGCTACGCCACGGTGATCCACAACCACCCGCACATGAGTCTCGAGGCCGTCATCGACCCCAATCCCGAGGCGGCGAAGGCGTTCCGGCATTCCTTCCGGTGCAAGTCCTACGGTTCGGTGGAGGACTGCCTGGCCGCCGGCCACCAGGCCGAGGGGGCGGTGATCTGCACCCCGCCGGCCAGCCACGCGGAGATCGCCACGCAACTGCTCGAGAACCGGACCCACACCCTGTGCGAACCGCCCCTGGCCCTCGACCCGGAGTCGGCCGAAAAGATGAAGGAGACGGCGCGCCGCTGCGCGGCCACCCTCATGATGGGTTCCAAATTCCGCTTCGTGGCCGACGTCATCCAGGCCAGGGGGCTGATCCAGGCCGGCATCCTCGGCCACGTGCTCGAATTCGAGGGGGATTTCCGCGAAACGGTCGACATGACCTCGCGATGGAACGTCCAACCCGAACTCAGCGGCGGGGGAGTGCTCATGGACAGCGGCCCCCTGGCCGTGGACGTCGTGCGCTACCTTTTCGGACCGATCCAGGCGATCCGGGCGGAGGAGGGGCGCCGCGTCCAGTCCAGGGAGGTGGAAGACACGGTCCGGCTGGAACTGAGCACCGAGCCGGGCATCCTCGGGACCCTGCACCTGAGCTGGGCGCTCAAGAACAACGGCGAGGACTATTTCCGCATCTACGGCACCCAGGGGAACATGTGCATCGGCTGGCGCAAATCGTTTTACCGCCCCACCGGGGCGGCCGACTGGATCCACTTCGGCGAGGGGTACAGCACCCAGAAAGCCCTCGGCCTGCAGCTGAGCCATTTCATGGATGTCGTCTCGGGCGAGGAGGTCCCGGAAATCACCGCCGAGGAGGAGCTCGCCTCCGTGCGCGTCATCGAGACCGCCTACAGGTCGCTGGCGACAGGCAGGCACATGCACATCGGCGCTGCGGACCCGGACGCGGCCCGCGCGCGCAAGCTCTCGTTGATCTCCTCGTCTGCGAAACCTTTCCCCACCTGGATTTTCAACCGCTGAACCCCGGCGGGGCGGGCGGCCCCAATGGCCCGCCGGGCGGGGTCCCTTTATGTAAAAGCTCTGTAAAAGGAGCCCCCGGGGCGTTGCGCATCCCTTTTCAGGACCCTAAAATCACCGGGTATAACCTTGAACAGGATGCAGCAGATGACCCGAAGTCTTTTCAGATCGGCCCGGCCCACGGGCAGGACCCTCCGCGTCGTCCTCATCAAGCCGTCGAAGTACGACGACGAGGGCTACGTCATCCGTCATTTCCGGGGGGTGCTGCCGAGCAACACCCTGGCCTGCCTGGCCAGCCTCACCCGCGACGTCGCCGAGCGGCGGTTGCTCGGGGACATGAACGTGGAGGTGGAGCTGCTGGACGACACCGTCGAGAAGATCCCCGTGCGCCGCATCATCCGGTCGCACCGCCCGCCCCGCACCCGGACCGTGATCGCCCTCGCCGGCGTGCAGTCCAACCAGTTTCCGCGGGCGGCCGACCTGGCCCGGAAATTCCGCGCCGGGGGGCTCGATGTCCTCATCGGCGGCTTCCATGTCAGCGGCATGCTGGCGATGCTCGAGGGGATCTCCCCCGAAATCCAGGAGTTGCTGGACCTCGGCGTGACCGTGGTGAAGGGGGAGGTGGAGGAGACGTGGGGGGACCTGCTCCGGGACGCGGCCGAGGACCGGCTGCGGCCGCTGTACGACTTCATGGACCGCAAGCCCGATCTTCACGACCGCCCCATCCCGATGATCCACGGGGACTACCTCAGGAAGTTCATCGTCTCCAATTTCGGGACCATCGACTGCAGCCGGGGCTGCCCCTTCAACTGCAGCTTCTGCTCCATCATCAGCGTCCAGGGGCGAAAGATGCGCGAGCGCTCCCCGGAGGCGCTGATCCGGACCCTGCGCGAAAACTACGCCCGGAGCCGGGTCAATTTTTATTTTTTCACCGACGACAATTTCGCCCGCAACGGCTACTGGCGCGAAATCTTCCTTGAGCTCATCCGGCTGCGGGAGGAGGAGCGGATCCCGATCGAGTTCATGATCCAGGTCGATACGCAGTCCTACCGCATCCCCGATTTCATCCCTCTGGCGGCCCGCGCCGGGTGCACCCAGGTATTCATCGGGATGGAGAGCATCAACCCCCGGAACCTCGAGGCCGTCGGAAAAACCCAGAACCACGTAGAGGACTACGCGCGGTTGATCGCCGCCTGGCACGAGGCCAGGGTGGCGACCCACGTCGCCTACATCTTCGGCTTCCCCTTCGACACCCCGGAATCGCTCCGCGCGGACGTGGCCCGGCTGCAGGACGAACTGCAGGTGGAGCAGGCGTCGTTCTTCATGCTGACCCCGATCCCGGGCTCCCAGGACCACGCGCGCATGGTGCAGAGCGGCGAGCCGATGCACCCCGACCTGAACGATTACGATTCGTTCCACGAAACGATCCGGCACCCGAACTTCCGCCCCGGGGAACTGGCGGCCTCCTACCGGGAAGCATGGAAGAATTTCTATTCCTTCGATTACATGCGCTCCGTGCTCCGCCGCGCCAACCCGGAGAATTACCGGAACATCTTCTTCGATTTCATCTGGTACCGGAACTCGGCCCTGATCGAGGGGGGGCACCCGATGCTGCACGGGTTTTTCCGGCTCAAGGACCGCCTCGACCGCCGTCCCGGGTGCGTCGTGGAGTCCCGGCGGCGCCATCTCCTCCGGCGCAGCCGCGAAATCCGCGCCACGCTCCGGAGCTGGCTGGCCCTGACGCTCGAAATGGAGGAACTCTGGCTGCAGACGCGCCAGCGCAGCGAGGCCGAACTGCGGCTGCTGGCCGAGATCGAGAACCTGCGCGGCCAGCTCAACCGCAACCTCCGCGCCGCCGAACTGCAGATCGCGCACATGCGCGCCCGGATGCAGTTTCCGGAGCTGCGGGTGCCCTCGCGCCTGGCGCTGGCGCTGCGCAACCTGAACTTCGGGATGGCCAAGCGCCTCACCTGTTCCCGTTCCGATCTCCGGCAATTCTGGCAGCGGGCCACCGCCAGGCCGCTCCGGCTGCTGGCCCGCCCGCACAGGGTGGTCCTCAATTTTCTGAAGGACGCGCAGCTCTTCTTCCTGTTCCTGAGGGAGCTCGCCCGGACCTGAAGCCCGGCCGGGCGCGCCCACCACAAAAAAGGGCGGCCGGTGACGGCCGCCCTTCTCCATTTCGTTTTTCCCCGCGCTGATGAAGCCCGGTCCTACCTGGGCCGCTCCGCGGAGATGACCTTGTCCTTGGGGATGCTCAAATACCCCCCCACCTTGTTCTTCTGCACCCAGTTGATCACCACTTCGTAGCGGATCCGGTTCTTGCCCACCAAAAACTGGATTGGCTCGTTGATGAGTCGGTCCTTCTTCTCCAGCTGATTGTCGTCCACGTAGATCTTCAGGTTGAACTTCCCCTTCTTGTGGTCGGTACGGGTCAGCTGAATCCGGATGTCCTCCACCTTGACCGGGTTCTTCTTGTCGGGGAGAGTGAACTCGAAGAAATCGCGCTCCCCTTTCAAGCGGAGCTGGGCCAGTTCGCTCGAATTCTTCGCCACGGCGGCGCTCAGGCTGTCCTTCACATCCACCAGCTGCCGCCGGGTCCCCTCCAGGTCCCTGCGGGTGCTCTCCAGGTCGGTGCGGACGCTCACGACCTCGGTCTTGACCCCGCCGACCTCGGTGCTGACCTGGCCTATTCTGCTCTCGGCCTCGCTCTTGACCGCCTGCACCTGGGCCTCCACGTGCGAGGCATCGGCCTTGGTGGAAAGCGCCTGGGCCAGTTCCTGTTTCGTCTTCTTCCCCTCGGCCTGGATCTGGGCCGTCGTTTTCTTGAAGGTTTCCTCGGCGCTCCCCACGGCCTCTTCCAGGTTGGACTTCAAATCGGACACCTGGCTGGCCAGGGCCGCTTCCGTCACCTTGTTGCGGGTCTCCAGTTCGGCTATTCGGGCTCCGAGCTGATCCAACTCGGCCTGCTGCGCCCTCCGGTAGCGGGAGTGGGAGTAGAAAAGGTAAATCACCAGCAAAAGCAGAATCAGGATAAGCGCAAGCTTCACGGCTTCCGGAACCAGCCCCTTTTCCTGGGGCGCCGGTTTTTGCAGATCTGGGTTCAGGGAACTCATCACACCTCCTGGTGCATGAAAAGGCGGCACACGCGGCCGCCCATAACCGCCCCAATAATACGGCCGGCCGATCGAAAGTGCAATAAGGCGCAGGGGCGGAGGCTACGGCGCGGCCTCATCCGGCACCTCGGGCTCCCCCCCGAGGGGCCGCCGGGCACGGGTCACGAAGTAGCCGATGAGGGCGGCCAGGATGCTCGAACCGACCCAGAGGTTCAGCGTCGGGGAGCTCTTGAAGCCGAAATAGAGCATCACCCCGGAAAAGGCGAGATAGATGAGGGCGGCCGCCAGGGCGGCGGTCTGCGGCCGGGAAAATTCCCTGCGGCGGAACCGGACCCAGAAGAGGGAGAAGATCGTCAGCGCCGAAAACAGGGTGAGGATGGCTCCCACGTTGCTGAGCACCTCACCGAGCTGGTAGGCCAGGACCAGGAAAAGGGCTATGCCCCCCTGCAGCATCACCGCCCCCACCGGGGGGCGCCCCTCCTTCCCCTTGAGGACCGCGGGGAGAAACCCGTCCCGGGCCATGGCGGCATAAACGCGGGGTCCGAGAAACGTCATCGCGCTGACGGCCGAGATGAAGGCGATGATCGCCAGCACCGACATGCAGGCGGCGCCGAAGTCGCCCACCACGTCGCGCATGATCAGGTGGCCGAGGGTGATCCGGGCGGTTTCGTAGTCGTTCACCACCCGGAACTGCTCGGGGGTGAGGTTGGCCACGAACACCCAGTTCACGAACAGGTAGAGGACGCCGACGATGGAGCACCCCAGGATCAGGGCCCGGGGGACGTCGCGCCGGGGGTTGCGGAATTCGGAAGCGGCGTAGACCGCCGCGTTCCAGCCGCTGAAGGCGAAGGCGATGAAGAAGAGGTTCTGCATGAAAGCCCCCAGCGGGAAGCCTTCCGAGGGGCTCGTGGGCTGCCAGGTGGGCCAGGCGTTGTTCCCGCCCGCGAGGCCGACGGAGATAAAGCCGACCACGAGGACGATCTTGAGCGCCACCAGGGCGTTCTGCGCCGTAACCGAGAAGCGCAGGCCGACGGCGTGCACCGCCGTCATCAGCACGATCAGCCCGACGGCGAACAACGTGGGGTTCACCCAGTCGCCGAGCGTATGCGCGAAGGCGCCCGCGGCGATGGCGTCGATGGCGATCGGCGCGGAAAATCCCAGCAGGAGGGAGGCCCACCCGGCCAGGTACCCGAGCGCCGGGTGCACGAGGGTGGACAGGAACCGGTACTCCCCACCCGACCGGGGAACGATCCGGGCGATCCCGGCGTAGGCCCGCGCCCCGCACAGGGCCAGCAGCGCGCCGATCACCCAGGCCAGCAGGATCTGCCCCGGGGTGAGGTCCTGGGCCATATAGCCCGTGCTCAAGAAAACCCCCGCGCCGATCATGTTGGCGATGACCATCCCGATTCCCGAATACAGCCCCAAGCGATGATCCTTCATTCACCCCCACCCTTCGTCGCCGTCTCAGTTCTTCGCTGTCAGTCTTCGTCGTTCTTCGTCAACGTTGTGCAATACGCCCCCGCCGGAGTCCTGTTTCAACTCCCGCCGGACGGGGACCCATCATGCCCCGCGGAGCGGCCCGGTACAAGCGCTTTTCCCCGCCCGCCGGCCCGGAGTTTTTCTTGATGCCGGGCCGCGCACACGTTACCTTGAGGATATGATGAAACTCATGGCCATAACGGCTCACCCGGATGACGAAGCCGGCGCTTTCGGGGGGGCGCTTCTCCATTACCACGCGCGCGGGGTGGAAACCTCCGTGATCTGTCTCACTCCGGGGCAGGCGGCCACCCACCGGGGGGCGGCCCGTTCCGACGCCGAGCTCGCCCGGCTCCGGCGCGCCGAGTTCGCCGCCTCCTGCCGCATCCTCCAGGTCACCCACGGGGAGGTTCTCGATTACGCGGACGCGGGGCTGGTTCGCGCGGACCTCCACGCCGTGGTCGGAGACCTGACCGAACGGATCCGCAGGATCCGGCCCCACGTCCTCCTGACCATGGGGCCGGAAGGGGCGGTGACGGGACATCTCGACCACTCCATGGCCTCGCTGTTCGCGACCCTGGCCTTTCACTGGGCGGGCCGGAACGACCGCTATCCGGAGCAGCTGGCGGCGGGGCTCGAGCCCCACCGGACACGGAAGCTCTATTACTCGACGGCCGCGTTCACCCTCCCCGACCGGCCCCCCGTCTCCCCTCCCCCCTGCTCGGCCACGCTGGCGATCGGCCCCTGGGTCGAGGAAAAGATCGCGGCCTTCCGGGCCCACACCACCCAGGCCCCGCTCGGGGAGCCGTTCGCCCGGGCCATGCGCCGGTTCGGGGACAAGGAACTGTACCACCTGGCCGCGGTCTCCGAACCATCGGTCGCGGAAGCCGAATCGGACCTCTTCGAAGGGATCGAGGAATAGGACGCGCGGCCGGGAGGCCTCAACCGCAAGGTTCCGATTGACATATCCGGATTGAACTCAGTAGTATAGGGGGCATCCGGATCGGGTGGCGGCCGCCAGACGGTGTGGCGGCTTTTTCATTTGCGGCCATGACCGGTCAGGGAAACATGCCTAACGACAGGAGCGGGTTCCCATGGAAAAAGAGACTGGGAAAGTGAAGTGGTTCAATAACGCCAAAGGCTACGGCTTCATCGAGAGAAACAGCGGCGGGGACGTCTTCGTGCACCACACCGCCATCCAGATGGACGGGTTCCGGACCCTCTCGGAGGGGGAGGCCGTGAGTTTCTCGGTGACGGAGGGCCCGAAGGGGCTGCAGGCGGAAAACGTCACCAAACCCGAAGAATAGCCGCCCGCCCGCCGGCGCATGGTTTTTCCCGGCCCTGCCGGCGCCGCCGGGAACGGGGCTACAGGTTCGCGCGGATATAACGGCACATCACCAGGCCGAGCACTATGTTGAAGGGAAAGACGCCCGAGGTGTAGTGCCCACAGCGCAACCCGAAGGTGGAATGTTCGAGCCCCAGCCGGCGGTATTCCCCGAGGACGATCTCGGACAGCTCGGGAAGGAACGTGCAGTCGTACAGCGCGTGCACGAGCAGGGAGCGCTTCCCGGACCCCCGGAGTTTCGGGAAATAGGCCATGGGGCTGATGGGCATCCAGATCTCTCTCAGCTCTTCCAGGCTGACGTGTCCCCGGAGCCCCGCCAGGACGTGGCGGGTGGAGATCCCTTTCCATACGACATCGGCGAACCAGGGGGAGACGTGGTTCTGGACCGCCACCCCGATCCTCGGGTCGTGCGCGGCCGTGATCAGGGCGGTGCAGGACCCCAGGCTCGTCCCCAGGATCGCGAACCGGCTGTACCCCTGCCGCTCGAGCCAGTCGATGGCGGCGCGGCAGTCCATGACCGCCTGCCTCGTGGCCTCGAGCGTCCGCCCCAGGTTCGGCGAAAGGGCGTAATCCGCCCGCTCCAGCTCCTCGGGCATCCTCAGGTCGTGGTAAGGCTGGCTCAGGCGCAGCGCCGACAGCCCGAAGGCGTTGAGCAGCCGGCAGAGCGACAGGTGCCCGCCGGCGTCGGCGTTCCACTGCGGGAGCACCAGCACCACCCGCCCGCGCGAGTCGGCCGGGAAAAACCGCCCGTGCACGGTGTTGTTCCGCTCGTAGCGGGTTGCGAGCGGGCTCGTGAACGCCAGGCTGCGCCCGTCCAGGACGTAATCGCGCACCGGGGCGTAGGCGTGGTAGCGGTCGCTCTCCTCGACCGCCCGCCGCGCGTACTCCAGCAGGAACTCCCTGGGGTCGCCGGCCTCGGGCGCGCCCGGTAGGAATTCCAGCCCCCACTCGAACTCCCGCACCTTCCGGTTGGTGTCGCGCCGGGAGAGCTTCAGTTCCCACGCGTGAAAGATCCTGGACAGCACTGCCTTCCCCTCCGATCGAGGCCCAAAAGGATGTACTTTAGCAAACCGGCGGATCGTCGGACAACGGGGGAATGGCCTTACTCGGGTTCCCGGAAGGCGCCGGAGGAGAGGCGGGGGTTCTGCGGCATGCGGGGAAGATGGTAGTAGCCTTTCCGGTAGACCACCCGGGCCGCGGGCCTGAGGCACTCGACGGCGATCCGGTGGTAGGAGTCGGGCTCCAGCGCCTGGTTGGAAACGTAGGTCAGGAAGTAGCGGCTCTTCATCTCACGGGCCACATCGGCGTAGATGCCCAGGATCTGGTCGTAGTCGGTCGGAAAGAAGCTGCGCCCCCCGGTCTCCCCGGCCAGCCGGGTCATCGCCTCCTCCCGTTTCCGGAAAAACTCCTCGATATAGTCCTCGTCATCCCCGAACAGCCTCCGGTAGATGTCGTTGAGGATCACCACCCGCCGTTCGCGCCGGGCGTCGCTGGCGACGATGGCCGTCTTCGAGACCACGTACAGGGACGCCTGGGATTTGGCGATCGCGCGCTCCGCCTCCTCCAGCCCCACCCGGCTCTGGTTGTCCAGGCAGTCGGTGAAGAGGACGATGGCCTTGCGCCCGTCGATGTTCTTGAGCTGTTCGGCCGCGGCCAGGTACATGGCGTCGTAGAGCGCCGTGCGCACCCCCGCGCGCAGCTTCCCCAGCGCCTTGTCCAGTTTTTTCCGGCTGTCGGTCCAGTCCAGGATCCGGGTCACCTCGTCGTCGAACGAGATCACCGAAAACCGGTCCCCCGCGTCGAGCCCCCGGACGAACTCGGTCGCCGCCGCCCGGATCCTTTTCAGTTCGTTCCGGCTGCTCGGGCTGGTGTCGAGCAGAAGCACCACCGATACCGGGTAGGTATCCAGGCCGAAGCTCCGGATCTCCTGCGGCGCCCGGTCCTCCCACAGGCGGAAGTCCTCCGCCCCGAGGCCCTCCATCATCCTGCCTTCGACATCGAAGACGCTGATCGGGACCTTCACCAGGTTGACGGAGGCCGAAAAGGTCGGGGGCGGGTCCTGGGCCGGCCCCGTCCTCGGGGCGAGCAGGGGTACAAACATGAGAAGGACAAGCGCTCGGAGTACCATCACCTGAATTGTAGCAGGGTTCGGGACCGAAGGCACCGGGGAGGGTCCCGGATTCCCCGCCCGCCGTCAGATCGGCTTGGTCAGCGGCAGCTCGAAAGCGTCCCAGGCGCGACGCTCCTCCTCGCGCGCGGCGGCCGTCATCCGGCACTCGCGGTCGAGTACCATCGTCGCGCGGGAGGGGGCGTAAGGCGCCCATCCGCCCAGCGAATCGCAGGAGGGGTCCCCGGTGCGGGCGAACGAGGTCCAGGCGTCCTGGATCTTCCGGGAGAGCGCTTCGACATCGGGGCCGGAGCCGCAGAAGGAGGGGTCGCAGTTGCCGAACACGAACCCGATCTCCAGGGCGTGGCAGCTGCCGAGCGCCCCCTTGACGGCCGGGGACTCCCAGCTGAAGAGGTAGTTGTAGGCCGGCCGCCCGTGGAGCCCCTGCGCCTCCAGCAGCCTCAAAACGGGGATGCGGAACATGAAGTCGGACTGGATCGCCGTGAGGATGTCGGCGGGGCCGGCGGCTTCCCCCCGCCCCTGCCGCCCCCCCCGGTAAGCCTCGACCACGCCGTCGATGTGGGCCTCGGGGATCAGGTCCCGGAGCCTTGAGAGCATGAGGCCCTCGTCCATGCGGCGAAAGGCCGGGTCCATGAAGTTGAAGAGCTTGAATTCGTCCCGGTTGGTGCCGGCCAGGGTCCGGATCCCCGCCGCGGATCCCCTTTTGATCGCCTCGAGCGGGATGTCGGGCATCGCTTCCCCGTCCACCACGGGCTGGAAGGGGGTCAGCCGGTTGTCCCGCCGGCGCATGATGAGGGCCAGCTGCTGCTGGGCGTCGAGGATCCGTTCGGCCGGCAGCGCCAGCAGGGCGTCCGGGCCGGGCTTCGCCAGGCCCAGGATCCCCAAAAACTCCGTCGCCGCGGCGACCCCGTCCTCGAGGGTCCCGACGGTGTTGGCGCCGCCGCTTTCCAGGATGGCCTTCCCGAACCGCCCGCGGGCCGCCGGCATTCCCATCAGGTCGCCGATGCTCATCGCGCCGGCCGACTCGCCGAACACCGTGACGTTGGCGGGGTCACCGCCGAAGGCGGCGATGTTGTCCCGCACCCAGTCCAGGGCGGCGACCTGGTCGAGCAGCCCCTCGCAGCCGGTGGCCGGGATCCGTCCCCCCGTGATCTCCCGGAGGTTCATGAAGCCGAAGGCGCCCAGGCGGTAGTTGAGCGTCACCAGCACCACGTCGCCGCGCGGGACCAGGGTGTTGTCCCGGTACATCTTCTCGGAGCCCGAGCCGATGATGAAGGCCCCGCCATGGATCCAGACCATGACCGGGCGCGCCGCGTCGTCCAGGCCCGGCGTCCAGACGTTGAGATAGAGGCAGTCCTCGTCCTGCGGCTCCGCGGCCGCGAGGGCGGCCATCACGTCCGACCCGGGAAGCGGGTTCTGCGGGGAGACCGGGCCGAACGCCTTCGCGCTCCGGACCCCTGTCCACGGCTCCGCCGGAACGGGCGCCCGCCACCGCAGACGGCCGGTCGGGGGGGCCGCGTAGGGGATCCCGCGGAAGACGAACTGTCCCTTCTCGAAACTCCCCTCCAGGCGTCCCTGCCGGGTTTGGGCGACGACGGGCTTCCCGCTCTGACTCATGGCGCTCCTTTGCGGTCCGGCTGCGGGCCGGTTACATCAGGGACTTGAAAAAGTCGTTCCCCTTGTCGTCCACCAGGATGAAGGCGGGGAAATCCACCACCTCGATCCTCCAGACCGCCTCCATCCCCAGCTCGGGGTAGTCGAGGCATTCGACCTTCCGGATGTTCTCCTCGGCCAGCAGGGCCGCCGGCCCGCCGATGGAGCCGAGATAGAAGCCGCCGTATTTTTTGCAGGCGTCGGTCACCTGCTGCGACCGGTTCCCCTTGGCGATCATGACGAGCGACCCGCCGTTCTGTTGCAGCAGCTCCACGTAGGAGTCCATCCGTCCCGCGGTGGTGGGGCCGAAGGAGCCGGAGGGCTTTCCCGGGGGGGTCTTGGCCGGGCCGGCGTAGTAGATCGGGTGGTTCTTCAGGTACTCCGGCAGCGGCTTGCCGGCGTCGAGCAGCTCCTTGAACTTGGCGTGGGCGATGTCGCGCCCGACGATGATGGTCCCGTCGAGCGAAAGTTGGGTGGCCACCGGGTGCTTCGACAGCTCCGCGCGGATTTTCTCCATCGGCTGGTCGAGGTCGATCCTGACGACGCCGTGGGTGTGGCGGCCGCGGTAGCGGTCGGGGATCAGCCGGCCCGGGTTGCGGTCGAGCTCCTCCAACCAGACCCCGTCGCGGTCGATCCTGGCCCTGATGTTGCGGTCGGCCGAGCAGGAGACCCCCATGCCGACGGGGCAGGAGGCGCCGTGGCGCGGCAGGCGGATGACCCTCACGTCGTGGGCGAAGTATTTCCCCCCGAACTGGGCCCCGATCCCGCACCGTTCGGCCGCGCGCTGGAGCTTCGCTTCCATCTCCAGGTCGCGGAAGGCCCTCCCCCCCTCGCTGCCCGTGGCGGGGAGCGTGTCCAGGTAGCCGGCCGAGGCCAGTTTGACCGTCTTGAGGGTGCTCTCGGCGCTGGTGCCGCCGACGACGAAGGCCAGGTGGTAGGGGGGACACGCGGCGGTGCCGAGGGTCTTCATCTTCGCGGTCAGGAACTTCTCGAGGCTGTCCGGGTTGAGCAGCGCCTTGGTCTCCTGGAACAGGTAGGTCTTGTTGGCGCTCCCCCCCCCCTTGGTAATGACGAGGAAGCGGTACTCCTCCCCTTCGTCGGCGTAGAGATCGATCTGTGCCGGCAGGTTGTTGCCGCTGTTGACCTCCCGGTACATGTCCAGGGGGATCGTCTGGCTGTAGCGGAGGTTTTCCTCCGTGTAGGTCTTGTAGACCCCCCGGGAAAGGTATTCGGCGTCGTTGCAGCCGGTCCACACCCTCTGCCCCTTCTTCCCGATGATGATGGCCGTCCCCGTGTCCTGGCAGAAGGGGAGCTCGAAATGGGCCGACACCTCGGCGTTTCGGAGCATGGCGACGGCAACGCCGCGGTCGTTGGGGGAAGCTTCGGGATCGGCGAGGATTCTGGCCACCTGCTCGTTGTGCGCCGCCCGGAGCAGGAAGGAGACGTCGCGCACCGCCTCGGCCGCCAGCAGGGTGAGAGCCTCCGGTTCCACCTTGAGGACCTCCTCGCCCTCGAAACGCGCGACGCTGACGTGGTCCTTCGTGAGCAACCGGTAGCGCGTATCGTCCGGCCCGAGTGGAAAGGGTTCCTGGTATGTAAACTCCGTCATCTCTGCTTCCCCCATGAAAAAAGGCTTACGCTCCCGCCCACCCGGCGGGGCCGCCGGCAGCCATTATAGAGAACCGCGCGCGTTCTGCCAACGGCGGGAAGGGCGGCAGCGGGCGGCGTGGGCTATTTTCGCGCCAGGAGGCAGTAGAATCCGTCCTCGTCGATGAATTCGTCCAGCCGGAGCCCGGCGGCCTCCACCATCCCCTTCATCGCCTCCGGTCCGGGGAGATGGTCGTGACTCACGGCGGGGCACGACTCGTGGCGGCGGTTGATCTCCTCGGCGGAATTGAAGTGGGAGATCACCAGACTCCCGCCGGGGCGGAGGACCCGCGCCAGGGCGCCGACCACCTCCGGCTTGCGATCGAAATGGGGGAAGCAGGAGAAGCAGAAGACCGTGTCGAACGACTCCGGCTCCAGCGGGGCGCGGGCGACGTCCGCGACCAGGAACCGGATGTTGGGCTCCGGGTGCATCCGCCGGTTCTCCTCGATCATCCGCTCGGCGAAATCGAGCTCCCACAGGAGCCCTTCCGGCCCGATCCGCTCGAGGATCATGGGGACGAGCACCCCGGAGCCGCAACCGGCGTCGAGCACCCGCTCCCCCGGCCGGAGCGGGACCAGGCTGAAGAGGCGGTCGAAGGCCGCCGCGTGCAGGTCGAACCGGCCCGATTGCGGGTCCCGGTAGCAGAGCTCGAGCCACTCCCCCGCCCTGTCGTTGAAAAATTGCTGCCGGTCCCGGTAGATCTCTTCCGCCGATCTTTTCATGACACCCGTTCTATCCAGTCTTCGCCGCCCGGCGCTTCGGCGAAAAAATGTAGGAGAGCGCGAAAATCAGGGTGGCCACCATGACCACCGACGCGCCGGAAGGAAGGTCCAGTATATACGACAGGGCCAGCCCGAGCACGCAGGCGCTCACCCCCGCCAGCGCCGAGATCAGGAAGAAGAGCTTCAGGTCGTACGTCAGCTGCAGCGCCGTGGCGCCCGGCTGGATGAGGAGGGCGAAGATCAGCAGCCCCCCGACGGTCGACAGGTTGGCGGAGACCACCGCGCCGACGAGGAAGAGGAGGGCGTAATAGATGAACCGCTCGGGGACGCCGCTCGAGGCCGCCAGGGTCCGGCTGAAAAGGACCGCCCGGATCTCCTTGAAGAAGAGGAGGAGGAAGAGGAGGAGCGCGAGCGTCGTCCACCCGAGCAGCGCCACGTCGCGCGCCGAAAGGGAGAGGAGGTTGCCCCACATCAGGTCGAGCACCCCCGCCCGCGTTTTCGACAGCATCCCGATCCCCAGAAACGCCAGCCCCATCATGAAGGAGAAAAAGATGCTGAGGGTGTTCTCCGGCGGCAGCCGGGTGCGGTCCGACACCGGTCCGAGCACCCCGGCGACGACGAGGCAGAGGACGAACCCGCTGGCCGTCGGGTTGAGGCCGAGGAGCATCCCGATGACGGCGCCGGCGAAGGCGGAATGGGACATGGCCACGCCGACGAGCGGCATGCGCATCAGCACGACGAATACCGAGAGGAGCGAGCAGCCCAGGCCGCACAGGAGACAGGCCAGGAGCGCACGCTGCATCGGGAGATGGGCCAGGGAATCGAGCAGCTGTTCAACCAAGGGAAATGAACCTCCTGCCGCCGCGCTGGAAGGTCTCCAGGGGGTAGCGGAAGAGCCGGCTCAGGTTCTCCCCGGTCAGGGCTTCGGAAACGGCGCCGTCGTAGACAATCCGGCCGCCATCCAGGAAGACGGCGCGCCGCATCGCGCCTGGGAGCATATTGAAGTCGTGGGTGACGAAAAGCACCGCCGGCGCCTCCCTTTCGTGGATCTCCTCGACGAGGTCGAGGACCTCCTTCTGGACGGCGATGTCGAGATTGGCCGTCGGTTCGTCGAGCAGGAGGATCTCCGGGCGCTGGATGATGGCGCGCGCGATCGACACCTTCTGCCGCTCCCCCCCCGACAGGTGCCCGAGCGGGCGCCGCGCGAGATGGGCCACCCGCATGATTTCGAGCAGTTCCATCGCCCGCTCCCCATCTTTCTTCGAGGGGGAGCGGCAGAGGCCCAACCGGCCCGAGAGGCCGATCATCACCGCCTCGACCGCCAGGATCGGGAAGGCGGGGTCGATCTCGACCGACTGCGGCACGTACCCGACGCGCACCCTCGTCCCCCGGTCGCCCCGCTGCGGCCGGCCGAAAAGCCGGACCTCCCCGGCGCATCTCTCGAACCCGGCGATCACCCGCAGGAGCGAAGTCTTGCCGGCCCCGTTCGGGCCGATGATGCCCACGAATTCCCGCCGGGACACGCTAAGATCGACACGGTCGAGCAGGAGATGCCGCCCCTTGCGGAGCGAGGCGGCGCGCATTTCGATGACGGGCGCGCTCATCGCCCGGCGCCCAGGGCCGCCACGACCGCGCTCACGTTCGCGCGCAGGGTGGCGAGATACCCCTCCCCGGAGGGGAAATTGGAGAGGACGACATGCGGCACCCCCGCCCCTTCGGCGATGAGCCTGCCGGCGTCGGGGCCGGACTGGAGGTTGTCGACCACCATGCGGATCCGCCGCTCGGCGGCGATGCGGGAGAGCCGGACGATGTCGCGGGCCGAGATCGCTTCGGGACGGCCGTATTCGGCCACCACCTCGAACCCCATCCAGCGCAGGGTCTGGGCCTGCATGGAGGAGGCGATCACGGGGACCCCGGCCGTCCCGGCCCGGTCCAGTTCCTCCCTGAGAACGCTCGACTGGGCCACCACCTCACCCTCGTACGCCAGCCTGCGCCGCTCGATCCGGGCGCGCTCACGGGGGAAGCGGTGCGCGAGCTCCCCGCCGAGGAGCCCGAGCCCCCGGATATGCTCCTCCGGCACCATCCAGCTGCGCCCCCCGTCGTCCATGACCAGGAGCTTGCCCCGCTCCGCCTCCACCTTCTCCATGAAGGGGAGCCCGCGCATGGAGATGACGAGGGCGGCCGCGCGGACCCGCCCGATGTCCGACAGCTTGACGTCGTAGTGCCCGGGACACTGGGCCGGGGGGAGAATGGAGCTGACGTGCGCCTCCTCCGGGGAAAGCAGCGCGGCGGTCATGCCCGCCAGGAGCGTGTCGGAGGTCAGGATGTCGATCCGGGAGGGGTTCGGGGCTTCCCTCCGGCAACCGGAGGCCGCAGCCAGGACGCAGAGCGCGGTCAGCAGCGCCAACGCTCTTCCGGACATCCGATCCCTCCGCCTCGTCATCAGAATCTTACCTTGAACCCGCCGCTGGCATGGACTCCCGGCATGGGATAACCCGCCAGTTCCTGGTACTCCCGGTCCAGGGCGTTGTCGACCGCGGCGAAGAAGCTCCAGTGCTCCCCGGCGGGGACGACGCATTTGAGCCCGGCCACGCTGTAGCCGCCGAGGCGCGCCGTCCTGGCCGTATTGGCCCACGTCCGCCCCACGGTGCTGCCGCTGAGCGTGATGAAAGCATATTTCGCATCGATATCCAAAGCATAGTTCCATTTGTGCTCCGGCACGTAGGGGGCCAGGTTCGTGGAACGGAGCCAGGCATAGCCCGAGGAGAGCTGCACCCGCCGCACGAGGCGGTAACGGCCCTGGATTTCCAGGCCGCGGTTGAGGGTGCGCCCGCTGTTTTCGAGCCTCAGGTTGGGATAGCGGCCGGTGGTGACGATCATGTTGTCGGCGTCGGTATAGTACCCGGTGACCCGGGCGGTCAACCGCTCCACCGGCTGCAGCTGCAGCGTCGCCTGGTAGTTCCAGAGATGTTCGGGCCGAAGGGTCGGGGTGGGGGCCGGGAAGAGGTAGAGTTCCCGGATGGTGGGGTTGCGGAACCCCCTCCCGGCGGCGAAGGAAACCGCGTACCGGTCCGTCAGGCGGTAACTCGCGCCGAATTCCGCCGCCGTCACCCCGCCGAAGACGGAGTTGCGGTCGTGACGGACCCCGGCGTTCAGCCTGAGCCGCCCCGTCGCCTCCCAGCGCGCGCGCGTGAACACCCCCCCCTCGCTGACGTGGAACTCGCCGTAATCGAACGCCGATAGGATGTTCCGCGCCCTCCCCCCGTAGCGGGCGGCGTCCCCCCCCAGGTCGAGTTCCAGCCCCGCGACCGGGACGACGGTCTCCATGACCCTGAAGCCGGTGTTGCTGTCGACGGAACGGAAACCGTCGTACAGCATGTGGTGGCCGTGGCTCGAGAAGAAACGGAAGGTGCCCCAGGCCCGCTCGGTGCGGTTGTGCAGGGCGGCGCCGTACCCCCCCCTCCCCACCCGCGACCAGTTCCCGGGGGTCGGGGCGGCGACGGGGCCGGGATCCTCGGTGTTGAAGTGGCCGTAGCGCCCCTCGAGCGACGCCTGCCACGCCGGGCCGAGGTCGTAGGACAGGTTGAGCGCGCCGTCCTGGTTGCGGAACGAGGCGTCGTCCCGGTGGCCGTTGGTATGGTCGATCCCCCCGGCCAGGCCGTAGCGGAAACGCCCCAGCTCCCCGCTGTGGCGGAGCCGGTCCTGCCCCGTCCAGTAGGAACCGAGGCCGACGCTCAGCTCGGTGTGGAACCCGGGGGCGGGGGGCGCGGGTTTGATCTCGACGGCTCCCCCCATGGCGCGGTTGCCGTACAGGACCGATGCCGGCCCCGCGGTGACGCTGACGCTCCCCACCTCGGTCAGGGAGTAGAAATCGGGGATCGGGTGCCCCATCAGCCCCATGACCTCGGGGCGCCCGTCGATGACCACCAGCAGCTGGGTCGTCGGCGACCCGCCGAGCCCCCGCAGGGCGATGGAATTCGAGATGCCGAGCCCGTGCCCCAGCACGCCGCGGCCGGGAACGTGGGCGCTCGGGATCAGGCGGTCGATCGCGTCGTAGACCGTCCGGGCGCCGCTGCGGTCGATCTCCAGGGCGCTGCTCGAAACCGTGCCCTCGAGGACGGCATCCTCCCTGACCGTCACCTCCACCGTGGTGCTGAGGATCGCCGGGACCAGCCGCACGGCGATCTCCGTCCCGGAGTCGGCACCCACCCTGCGCGTGAGGGGCTCGAACCCAGCCGCCCGGACCCGCACCGCGGCCGGGGGCTCCAGGGACAATCGCGCCCTCCCTTCCGCGTCAGTCATCAGGGGGGAAAAGGCGCCGTCTCCCGCGCCGTTCGCGCGGCCCACGATTTCCACGGTCGCCCGCGGCACCGCCGCGCCCCCGCCGTCGAGGACCCGGAGTTCGTAGTCCGCCCCGAACCCGCACCCGAGGCAGAGCCAGACCGCCGCAACCGACAAAACCCCGCCACCGCGCATGGTCACTCTCCTTCCCGAAATAGTATTACTTTTGGCTGATTCGTAACACTAGCAGACTATGCCCCGGGCCACAAGCCCGAACTCCGCCGGGCCCCGTTTTTATGGACCCGGTTATTACGCCTTCCGCATTCGTGCTACGGTCTCTCCCGCATCGACCCCTCAGGGGAGGACGTGCCCCCGCTCCGCGCGCTTTTGAGGTAAAATGCGGGGGTCGACATCCATGAAGGGGGGAACCGCAGCCTATGTCCTCGCTGATACGCACGGGGATCTCGCTGGAAAAGGAGCTGCTCGAAAGATTCGACCGGCTGATCGAACAGAAGGGGTACCAGAACCGGTCGGAGGCGATCCGGGACCTGGTGCGCGACCACTTCGTGCAGGAGGAGGTGGCCTCCAACCGGGAGGTGGTGGGGACCCTGACGCTGGTGTACGACCACCACCAGCCGAAGCTGTCCGAGCAGCTGATCGAGGCGCAGCACGACTACACCGGGCAGGTGCTGGCGACCACCCACGTACACCTCGACCACCACAACTGCCTGGAGGTCATCATTTTCAAGGGGCGGGGGATGGACGTGAAGAAGTTCTCCGACCGGCTGCTGAGCCTCCGGGGGGTCAAGCACGGCAAGCTGGTGCTGACAAGCTCCGGGAAATAGCCGAGGTCACCCCTTCCGGAGGGAGGCGTAGGCCGACAAGGCCCGCTCCGCCGCCTCGGCGTGGGAGACCACCGGGTCCGGGTACTCCGCCGTGCCGAGTTCGGGGATCCAGCGCGCGGCGTACTCCCCGCCCGGATCGAACTTCCCGGCCTGCAGCGCGGGGTTGAAGATGCGGAAATAGGGGGCGGCGTCGGCGCCGCAGCCGGCCACCCACTGCCACCCCAGGGTGTTGTTGGCCAGGTCCGCGTCCACCAGCGTGTCCCAGAACCAGCGGGCCCCCTCCGTCCAGGGGGAGAGCAGGTCCTTCACCAGCAGGGAGCCGGCGATCATCCGCGCCCGGTTGTGCATCCACCCGGTGGCCCACAGCTCCCGCATCCCCGCGTCCACGATCGGGAAGCCCGTCCGCCCCCGCCGCCAGGCACGGAACAGGCGGGGATCGTGGCGCCAGGGGAAGTGCGCGAACCGGGCCCGCAGAGGCTCCGACGCGGTGTGAGGAAAGTGCTGCAGCAGGTGGTGGGCGAATTCGCGCCACCCGAGCTGGCGCAGGAAGGCGCGCGCGGCCGGGGTGCGCCTGCCCGAGCAGGCGGCCCACACCTGCCGCGGGGAGATCTCGCCAAAATGCAGGTAGGGGGAGAGGCGCGAGGTCCCGGCCACGGCCGGGAGGTCGCGGCCGGTCTCGTAATCCGCGAGCGGGCGGCCGACGAAGCGGGCCAGCATTTTCGCGGCGCCCGCCTCCCCGGGCCGCCAGGCTTTACGGAGCCCCCCGGCCCAGTCGACGGCGGGCTCGAGCTTCAGCTCCCCGAGCCCGAGCGGGGGGGCCGCGCTCGCCTTCGGCGCCGCCCGCAGGCGCGGCACAGGCAGAGGGGCGAAATCGGGCATCGCCGAGAGGCAGGAGCTCCAGAAGGGGGTGAAGACCTGGTACGGCTTGCCGCTCCGGTTCGCCACCCGTTCCGGCTCGAGCAGGGTCGAGCCGTTGAACGTCTCCACCCGGACCCCCGCCGACAGGAGGGCCAGGCGGACGGCGTCGTCCCGCTCCCTGAGAGCCGGCTCCACGCGCCGGTTCCAGAAGACCGCGTCCGCCCCGCACTCCCGGAGGAGGCCCCGCAGCGCCCCGAGCGACGCCCCGCGCCGGAAGACGAGCGTCAGCCCTCTCCTTTTGAGGGAAGCTTCCAGGGAGCGGAGCGACTGGTGCAGCCACCAGCGGCTGGCGGCGCCGGGGGGCCACTCCCCCTCCTCCCCGGGGGCCCAGATGAAGAGCGGGACGACGTCCCCCCGCTCCGCCGCGGCGGCGAGCGCGGGGTTGTCGTGGAGCCTCAGATCGAGTCGGAACCAGACCAGGGTCGCGGGCATAGGCGCGATCATAGCACGACTCCTCCCTCCCCGCACCGGTCTCGGGCCGGGCGCCATTCTTTGGACAGCGCCGCTGCGGTCCGGCTATAATCGGGATCCCATGACGATCAGAGGGCAGCGCAGACTGAAGAGCGGCGACCCCCGGGGTGCGAAGGGAAAGGGGTGCGGCCCATGGGTTGGGTAAGCATCCTGGCGCTGGCCGCGGCGCTCGCGATGGACGCCTTCGCCGTGGCCGTCGCGAGCGGCCTCGCCCTCGACCCGATGCGGCGGCGCCAGGTCTTCCGCCTCGCCTTTCACTTCGGCTTCTTCCAGGCGCTGATGCCCGTCCTCGGCTGGGCGGCCGGGAGCGCCCTCTACCGCTTCATCGCGGCCTTCGACCACTGGGTGGCCTTCGGCCTCCTGGCCTTCGTCGGGGGGAGGATGTTCCTGGGCGCGCTCGACCATTCCGGGGAAAGGATCGCGCGGCGCGACCCCACCCGGGGGTGGGACCTGGTCGTTCTGTCGGTGGCCACCAGCATCGACGCGCTCGCCGTGGGGCTCTCCCTGGCCATGATCGGCAGCCCCATCCTGATGCCCGCCCTCGTCATCGGCCTGGTGGCCGCGGCCTTCACCGTGGCGGGGATGCTGCTGGGCCGGCGGATCGGCACCCTCTGGGGAAAACGGGTCGAGGCGGCCGGCGGCCTGATTCTGATCGCCATCGGCCTCCGGATCCTCGTGGAGCACCTGTCGGGCTGACCTATCCGCGTATTTCAGAAGATTTTGTTCCGGTCCGTCCCCATTTTCACCCGGGCGAGAAGGGCGGAAGAGGAGCCGGCGGCGGCCTCGTAGTAACGCACGAAGCGCCGGGGTTCTTCCGCGTCAAAATCCTTCAGGTTGACGGCCCAGCGGAAGCCGATCGGCTGGTAGAGGAGTTCCGCCTCCAGCGTAAAGGGCCCCTTCGCGTTCCCCAGATCGACCGAGTAGCGCACGCGGTCGCCCGACCCGGTGAAATCGGGGTCCTCCAGGGCGCGCCCGGCGACGGCGATCGTCTTCCCCGCCTTCTGCTTGTCGAACCCCCGGGGCAGGATGCGGTTATCCTTGAGATAGCGCACGGCCCGCAGGAGCCCCGTCGTCACGGCGCCCCCGCCGTCCCCCAGGATCGGCTCGTAGATCTGCACCTCCCCGGCGCTCCTGATTTCGGTATAGTGCGGCTCGTAGCGTGAGGCGTCCGCGTCGTTGTCGTTGTCCGGGATGCGGCCGGAGGGGTCCACGGCGCCCGATTCGAACACCTTCCGGTTGCCGCCGTCGCGCACCGTGACGTGGAGCCAGACGCGGCGCGACGGGTAGGCGGTCGGGAGCTTGTGCCCGGCGAGGTTTTCCACCGCCACCTCCGCCTCCAGGCGCCCGGAGCGGACCTCGAGGCTGCTGACGGCGATCCGGGCCGATTCCGACTGGAGCTGGGCGAGCGTCTTCTGCGCCGAGGCGGCGAACTCGTCCGGGGACGCCTCCACGCCGAGCTCGTAGCGGTTCCGGTTCAGGATCCCGTTCATGAAGAAGTTACCCCCGGGAAAGGTATGCCGGGACACGCGGGAGCGCGGCACCCCCAGGACGCTGCTCACGGCGGTCTCCTCCTTCACCGCCGGCATGTGGCACGCCTGGCAGCCCAGGACCTTCCGGTAGGCGCTGTGGGCCCATTCCTCGTAGGGGACCTGTTCGGGAAATTCCCCCAGGTCCTCCCCACCCGGTCCAAGGGAGTGGGTGTACAGGGTGTGGCAGCTCGCGCAGGCCTCGCTCTCCCCGAGGTGGGGGGACTCCACCGGGCGGAAGCCCCCGGTGGAACTGGCCATGACCCTCGCGTGTCCCGCCTCCGGGGCGTAGGGGCCGAAGATCTCGCGCTCCCCGGCGGCGCTGGGTCCGCCGATGATGAAACGGCCGACGAAAGTCTCCCGCGTCCCCAGCTTGTCCCTGGAGATCTGGTGGCAGAGGGCGCAGGATACCCCGTCTTCCGCCAGCGCGTCCTGCGGGTTGCCCGGGACGAACCCCAGGTGGGCGAAAACCGCCCCTTTTCGCCCCGCGCCGGCCGCCTCGTGGCGCGCCATCGGCATGTGGCAGATCGAACATTCGTCCTCGATCCCCCCCTGCGCCCCCGGGTGCTCCATCGACTCGCGCCGGACGCTCGCCTGCCAGTAGGGGTCCCGGGCCGCATTGGCCATCATGGTCGGCCGCCAGGCCAGGCCCATGGAAATGTCCTCCCCGCCCCGTGTCGACAGGTTGTTGTGGCACGGCATGCAGCGGTCGGAGGTCTGAAACCGCGGGGCGACGACCTGTCCCGCGGCGCCGGAAACCAGTGCCGCGATCATTCCCGCCGACAGCGCCGCTCCCCCCAGACAGAGGCTTCTCTTCGCCATCCTATTTCCACCCATCGAACACACTCCCGTCGAACATGTCCCACATCAGGTAAAAGAGAACCTCGGTGGTCCGGGGGCCGAAATCGTTGACCGGCACCCTCAGGCCGAGATTGGCCCGGATATGCTGGCGCCGGCTCAGGGTGACCTGAAACTGCGGCACCACGTCCCAGTGGACCCGCTCCCCGGACGCCAGTTCCCGGTCAGCCAGCAGTTCCACCATCGGGGACCATTGCCGTCCCATCCCCAGCCCCTGGGCGAAGGTCTTCCCCCCGACGACGCGCCAGAAGACCGCCCGGTTGGCGAACTCCGTGTCGGTGGGAAGTTCCACCCCGGCCTGCAGCTGGAGAAAGGCGCTCCGGGGCAGGAGCTGCGCGTAACTCGCGAAGCCCTCGAACACGGTCACCCCCGTGCCCCGGCCGCGGTCGGAGTCGCCGGTGGCCAGCTTGACCTCCCCGGCGGCTGCGAGGAGCGCCCCCCGGTCGAGGTCGCTGGCCAGCACGTGCTTGTAGCCCGCGACCATGTCGCCGACGCCGTTGCGCCACGGCTCCCCCTCGCGCTTCTCGAAATGAAAAGGCAGGATGAAGTCGAGCTGGCCCCGCGGGCCGAGGCGCTTCTCGTAAACGATCTCACTGGTGATCGCGGGGTCCCCCTCGGCGCCGAAGGCGAGGTCGAGCACCATCTCGTCTTCGGGAAAGGCCTTTTCCGTCACCAGCGGCCGGGGCAGGTTCATTTCGCCCCGGGGCCAGGCGGGCTCGCGGCAGAAGGTGCGCAGGTGCAGCATCGCTTCATCGATCTGGTGGGCCGAGAGCGCTTCCCGGAAGGAGGGCATGATTTCCGAAAACCCGCGCGCCGGGCCGCCGTTGTGGAGGATGGCGCCCCAGAAATCGTCCGACTCGCGCGCGGTGGCCTGGCAGTCGGTGAAATCGGGGAAGGTGTCCGGCGCCTCGAAACCACGCACGTTGTCGGGCGCCCCGCGCCCATCCGCGCCGTGGCAGGAGGCGCACGCCGCATGATAGATCTCGCGTCCGCCCGACAGCCCTGCGGACCGGTCCTGTCCCGCCAGCGCGGCGGCGCACAGAGGTATGGCGACGATAGCCCCTATCCAGTGTCTCACGGGAAGCCCTCCGGGAAGTTTGCCCCAGCATAGCAGAATCGATCCGGCCACGCCAGAATCCGCACCATCGGCGTTTTCGCCGCCTGCAATTTTTTTTAAGATTTTTCTATGGTTTGGGGGGGAAGTGAGGTATAGTCTGTCAGCAAGTCAGGTTTTTGTAAGATTTCGTTGCTTGAATAAGCTGCAGACTCCTGAGGGGAAAGCGGCTTTTTTTTATGCTCGAGCGTTTACGGAAGACTTGCCGAAACCTTTAAAGTACACAACACCCCCTTAACCGGGGAAATTTGCTTAGGAAAATCAATGAGAGAACAAGGAACAGTTAAGTGGTTTAACAACGAAAAAGGTTATGGTTTCATCAGCCGCGAATCCGGGGACGATGTCTTTGTCCACCACAGCGCGATCCAGGGTACGGGCTTCAAATCGCTCAACGAAGGGGACAGCATCGAGTTCGATGTCGCCAAGGGCCCCAAGGGATTACAGGCTCAGAACGTAGTCAAGCTGTAGGCCACTTAATTCTGGTTCCGGAGGCTCCGCGCCGGCATCCGCCGGTTTCGGGTCCTCCGGGATTCCCCCCCTCCCGGATCCTGGGACCGACCAGGGTTATTCTTCCATCCGGACAACTCAATCCCGATCCGCCGCTCCCGGCCCGGTATCCTCCCCGGCCCTCGCCCTGTCATCGGGCGGGCCGTGGCGAACTGGGCGGAAACAGCCGCCGCTCGAGTGAGAACTCGGGGACGGGCGGGGCATCTTATTCATGAATCGTTTCCTGCCTGGCCTTGGCGATTCCCAGCGTCTCGATCTGCCCTTTCCGTGCCAGGTCGATCGCCTCCCCCAGGATCCGGGCAGCCTCCTGCGGGGCATGAAAGCCCATGGAGTTTTCCGAGCGGACGAAATCGACCCGCCACTGGGCCCCGCGATGAAATTCGCGCGCCGCCTTCAGGGCCTCGTCCCCCGCTCCCGCGTCGCGCGCCCCCTTGATCCCCCGGATGAGATCGACGACGGCGTATTCGGCCCGGATCAGCAGGTCGTGGTTCCGGTCCTGGATCGTCTCGACCCGCGCCAGGATCTCGGCTTCCGGAAAAGGGTGGCACACCTGGCAGGCGTTGTTGACGTTGAGCAGGGGGCTGCGCACGAAATGGTCGCTGATCTTGACGGCCCCTTCCCGCCGGTACGGCATGTGGCAGTCGGCGCAGGCGACGCCGCTCCGGGCGTGGATCCCCTGGCTCCAGAGTTCGAATTCCGGGTGCTGCGCCTTGAGCACCTCGGCCCCGCTCTCCGCGTGCGTCCAGTCTGAAAAGGGGGTGCCGTCGGAAAATCGGTACGCGGAGTAATGGCGCTCGATATCCTCCACCTTCAGCCCGTTGTTCCAGGGATAGAAGAGATCGGCCTTGGAGGCGCAGTAGTACTCCACGTGGCACTGGGCGCAGACAAGCGACCGCATCTCCTGCCGCGAAGCCATCCGGTTGGGGTCGTAGGGTTCAGCGCGGCTGCCGGAGCGCCATTTTTCGATGGAGGAGAGATGGGGCACGGGGGCGCCGGAAGCCGCGAGCGCCTGGATCCCCAGCAGGAAAGCGGGACGGGTCACCCGCACCTCCATCGACTCGGGGTCGTGGCAGTCGACGCACGACATCGGCTGGTCGACGAGTTTGGTCGCCTCCGCGTAGGGCATTTTCCCGATCTCGACAAAACCGCCGAGCAGTTGCGCGTAAGCGTTTTCGCTCCCCAGCGGGTCCTCCAGCCTGCCCGGCGCCCCCGTTTCGAGCCCCTTCTTCCGGTAGGCGTTCACGTTCGACGCATGGCAATGCAGGCAGGCGCCGGTCTGCCGGAACGGGGGCTTGACCCGCAGCGTTTCGCGCTGGTCGGAGAGCATGTAGGCGTGACCGCGCCGCGCGCGGTAATCGACGCCGAAGGCGTAGCCGGCGAAGATGGTCTTGAGCTGCGGGTACTGAGCCAGTTTGTCGGCGGCCAGGGTGTCGCTGCCGCCCATGCCGCCGTACCGGGTGGTGGTGGGCTCCGCCGTGCGGAGGTAGGCCTCGTACTGGCGCGGGAAGTTCTTGCCCCACTCGGCCGGGTCCACGGTCTGCTCCGTCAGCTCGGCGATCCGGAATACGAAGCTCCTGGCCTCCTCCTTGCGCTCGGCGATATTGCCGAGGATCCACAGAACGCCCGCAGTCGCGGCGGCGACCAGTACGATGGCCAAAACCCACGGCGTGAATCTCTTCATAGCGTGATCCCTCTAGCTTCCCTGCCCGTGTCCCGCACCGGCATGGCAGCGGACGCAGTACAGGTCGTCTTCATCCCCCGCGCGGCGCAGGGCGATGGCGTGCACGAAATCCCGATGGCAGCCGAAGCAGCGCTCGTTCAGGACCCGGGCGTTGCCGGGCTTGATGCGGATCGGTTCGTGAAAGTCCTGGAGCGTGAAGGCGACGGAGTGGTGGTAGCCGTTTTCGGCCTTCACCCGCCATTTGTTCGCGAAATCCGCGGGGAGGTGGCAGTCGCCGCACCCGGCGACCGCCCGGTGGCTCGATTTCTGCCAGCTGTCGAACTGCTCCCGCATGATGTGGCAGTTGACGCACGCGCGCGGGTCGTCCGACAGGTAGGAGGTGCCCTCGGCGTAAAAGAAGGCGTACCCCCCCGCGCCCAGCAGGACCCCCGACAGCGCGCACAACACCCCCTTCAGGACAGGGACGGTCCGGAATATGTTCTTCATGGGACGGGATTCATCCTGGGTTCATACGGATCCGCGAACATGCACCCCTCCAGGCCGGATGAAGCCGGCGTGGCGCTTCCATTATAACCGTAATGGAGACGGACCGGGACACATAATGCGACCGCCATCAACCCTCCGCCTTTCTGGTAGACTGGAAAGCATGAGACTGCGCTCCGTTCTCCTCCGGGCCGTTCTGCTGGTTGCGGCCGCCGGGTGCACCGGCCCCCGGGGAGCCATCGACCGCGAGCGGCTGGTGCGCCGGCACCATCCCGTGCTCGAGCGCGCCGACCCCCTCGCCCCCCTCAGCGTGGGGAACGGGCGCTTCGCCTTCACCGCCGACATCACCGGGCTCCAGACCTACCCCGACCGTTACCGGGACGGCATCCCCCTGGCCACGCAGTCGGAGTGGGGGTGGCACACCGTCCCCGCCCCCCGGCCGGTCGCGCTCGCGGACGCCGTGCAGCGGTTCGACGCCGGCGGGCGGCGCGTCCCTTACGCGTCGCTGCAGGATTCCCCGGCGGGGGGGTGGCTGCGGGCCAACCCGCACCGGCTGAACCTGGGCCGGGTGGGGCTCGCCCTCGAGGACGCCGAGGGGCGGGACCTCCCCCTGGAGCGAATCACCCGCATCCGTCAGGAAGCCGACCTCTGGAACGGGATTCTCCACAGCTCCTTCGAGGCGGCGGGGGTTCCCGTCGCGGTGGAGACGGCGTGCCACCCCGGCATCGACCAGGTCAGCGCCCGGGTCCGCTCCGGCCTCGTGGGGAGCGGCAGGATCGCCGTCCGCTTCGATTTCCCCTACGGCAGCACCGAATGGGGGAAGGACCCCTCCGACTGGCGGAAACCCGAGCGCCATTTCACCCGGATCGTCGCCCGCCGGGACCGGTCGGTCGCGCTCGCGCGCACGCTCGACGGCGACAGCTACCATGTCTTCATCCACTGGTCGGGCGACGCCCGCTTCGTGCAGCACGGGCCCCACTCTTTCGGGCTGGAGCCGGCGGGGCGGGGGAGCTTCGCATTCAGCGTCCGCTTCTCCGCGAAAGCCGACCCCGGCGTCGCCCCCCCGGCGCAGGCGACCTTCGAGGCGGCACGGGACCACTGGCACCGCTTCTGGCTCTCGGGGGGCGCCGTCGACCTGTCCCAAAGCAGCGACCCGCGCGCCCGCGAACTCGAACGGCGCATCGTCCTGTCCCGCTACCTGACCGCCATCCAGTGCCGGCAGTCGATCCCCCCGGCGGAGACCGGCCTGACGTGCAACAGCTGGTTCGGCAAATTCCACCTGGAGATGCACTGGTGGCACGGCGTGCACTTCGCCCTCTGGGGGGACCCGGAGGCGCTCGGGCGCACCCTCCCCTGGTACCGGTCGATCCTCCCCGAGGCGCGCCGCACGGCCGCCGCCCAGGGCTACGCGGGGGCGCGCTGGCCGAAGATGACATCGCCCGACGGGCGCGAAAGCCCGTCCTCCGTCGGAGTGTTCCTCGTCTGGCAGCAGCCCCACCCGGTCTACTACGCCGAACTCCTCTACCGCCTCGATCCGAAGCAGGAAACGCTCGCGCGCTACCGGGACCTCGTCTTCGCCACCGCCGATTTCATGGCCGATTTCGCGCGCTGCGACGACTCCGCCTGCGTCCTGGGGCCGCCCCTGATCCCGGCCCAGGAGATCCACCCGCCCGAAGAGACCCTCGACCCCGCCTTCGAGCTCGCCTACTGGCGTTTCGGCCTCGAAACCGCCCAGACCTGGCGCGGGCGGCTGGGGCTCGGCCGGGAAGAAAAGTGGGACCGGGTGCTCGCCCGCCTCTCCCCCCTCCCCGAAGCGGGCGGCCGCTACCGCAACGCCGACAGCGCGCCCGACACCTTCGCCCACCCGGCCGAGCGGCGCGACCACCCGACCCTGCTCGCCCCCTTCGGGATGCTCCCCGGCGCCGGCGCCGACCGCGACCGGATGCGGGCCACGCTCGAGGCGGTGATGCGGTCCTGGGACTGGCAGAGCACCTGGGGGTGGGATTACGCCCTGATCGCCATGACCGCCGCGCGGGTGGGACGCCCCGACCTCGCCGTCGAGGCCCTCATGATGGACGCGCCCAAGAACCGCTACCTGCCCAGCGGCCACAACTACCAGGACGACCGCCTCCCCCTCTACCTGCCCGGCAACGGCGGCCTGCTCACGGCCGTCGCCATGATGGCCGCGGGGTGGGACGGCGCCCCGGAGCGCAACGCCCCCGGCTTCCCGGAGGAGGGGTGGACGGTGCGCCACGAAGGGCTGCACCCCCTCCCCTGACGGTCGAACCATTCGGAATAGGCTTCGGGGCGCCTTTGTTGCTATGATGGGCGTTCGAAAAAAAACGCCATTCAAAACCAGGGGGACGGAATGCCCTTCATCAACTGCGTTGTGTGGATCGCCCTGCTGGCCGGCGCGCTCGAGCCGGCCCAGCCCCGCCCGGTCTGGGAAAAGGGGGACGTCAGCGTCCGGCTGCGGGGCGAAGCGCTCGAAATCCGGCACGCGCGGGGCGCGCGGGTCGAGATCGCCTCCTTTGCCTTCAACTTCGTCGAGCCGGAGCGCGTCACGGTCACCGGCGCCGACGGCGACGCCCTCCGCCTCACCCTCTCCTTCGGCTCCACCGACGGCTTCCGAGCCGACTTCCCCCGGGAACTCCCGCTGACGGTGACCTGTGCCGACGGCACGCTTCACTTTTCGGCGCGCCACGACGCCCTGCGCCACGTCACCATCAGGATCAGGGACCGCGGCGAACACTACTTCGGCCTGATCGAGAAGCTCTACCCGCACAACGCCCCGACGCCCGACCTGCGCGGGGAGACGGTCGACGTCGACGTCTACGCCGAGGGGGAGCGCGACTACGCCGAAAACTACGCCTCGGCCTGCTCCGCCTTCTTCATGACGAGCGGCGGGTACGGGAGCTTCTTCGACACCTTCGGCCGCGGCCGCTACCGGCTGGGGGTCGGGGGGGTCACGGAGATCTACCACCAGGCGGACGCGCTCGACTGGTACCTCTTCTTCGGCGCCGACGGCGGCGAGATCCACTCGAAATATTTCGGGGTGATCGGCAGGCCCAAGCGCGTCCCGATCTGGGCCTGCGGCCCCGTCGTCTGGCGCGACCTGAACCGTTCGAGCGCCGAGCTCCTCGACGACCTCGGCCGCTTCTCGGAACTCCGGATCCCGCTCACGGCCTGCATGATCGACCGCCCCTACAGCGACGGCGGGCACGAGTGGTCGCGGATGAATTTCAGCGAAAAATTCGCCCGCCCGTCGGAGTGGACCCGCACCATCAGGGAAACCTTCGGGATGGAGCTCCTGACCTGGGTCGCGCCCATGACCTTCACCGACCCCGATTTCCCCGGCCTCCTCCCCGGGCCGAAGAACTACATGGACCTGACCCACCCCGGCGCCCTGGCGGAATTCGAGCGCCGCCTGGCCGCGGAGCAGTACTCCGTGGGCGTCCGGGGGCACAAGATGGACCGCGCGGACGAAACCTTCCCGCTGACGGCCCAGTGGCACGAACCGGTGCCGGAATCGGCCGCGCGCAACCGGTACGTCTACCTCTACGCCAAAACCGTCCACGACTTCCTCACCCGGGCGCACGGGAGCGACCATTTCAACTACGCCCGCGCGGCCATCCACCGCACCCAGCCCTTCCTCAGCGCCCTCTGGGGCGGGGACAGCCGCTCGAACTGGATGGGGATGGCGGGCAACCAGGCCAACGCCATGCGCGCGGCCTTCCAGGGCTTTCCCGTGTGGGGGAACGACACCGGGGGCTACCTGGGGGAGGGGAGGATCCCGGAGGAGCTCTACCTGCGCTGGATCCGGTGGAGCGCCTATAACGGCCTGTTCGAGGTCAAGCTCGACGGCGCCGGCGGCAGCGGGGAGGACCGCCCCCCCTGGAAATACTCCGCCCGGCTGCAGGAGGTCTTCCGCCGCGCGTGCGAAGAGCGGATGCGCCTCCTCCCCACCATCTACTCCCGCGCCAACACCTCCTACAGGGACGGCGTCCTGATGCAGCCGCTGGCCTACGCCTGGCCGGAGGACCCAAACACCTACGGCGTCTGGGACGAATACCTCTTCGGCGGCGCCCTGCTGGTGGCGCCCGTCTTCGAACCGGGAACCCGGCGCGACATCTACCTCCCGCGGGGCGGCTGGTACGCCCTGGGCGACCCCGCGAAAACCATTGCCGGGGGGAGGACGATCACGCTCGAGGTCCCGCTCGAGGTGATCCCCGTCTTCGTCCGGCAGAACTCCATCTACGTCACGGGCGATATCTTCCGCGGCAGCTCGCGCCGCTGGCGCGGGGAGCTCGAAGACGCCGGCAAACTCGAAATCCACGCCTGGGCCGGCGTACCCGGGTCCGGGACCCGATTCACCTACGTGGATTACGCCGACGGCGACCGCGAAAAAAGGATGGAGCTGGGTCATGAAAACGGCCGCGTCACCTTCCGCTCCGAACCGCTCGAGGCCGATGCCTCCATAGCCCTCAGGTGCCCGGGCAAACCCGCGGCCGCGACACTCGACGGCCGCGCCGTCCCCTTCGAATACGACGCCGCCTCGCAGATCGTGCGCCTGCCGCTCGGAGCGCGCCGCGGCGTCCGCCTCGAGCTGGTCATGGAGTGAGGCTGGAAGCCGGGGCCCCGGGGTGTTACCCTTCAACCGCAAAATTCGGAACCCGGCATGGGGCCGGGCCGGCCGGCGTCCGCGCGCCGGCGGTGGAGGAGAGGGAAGCGATGCGTTACCAGTATTGGGATGAAAAGACGGAAACCATGCCCAGGGCGGAACTCGAATCCCTGCAGCTGGGCGCCCTGCGGGCGGCCGTGGCCCGGGCGCTGGGAACCCCCTACAACGCCCCCAGGCTCGCCGCGGCCGGCATCCACGACAGCGGCGACATCCGCTCCCTGGACGACCTCCGGCGGCTCCCCTTCACGACCAAACACGATCTGCGGGAGTCCTTCCCCTACGGGATGCTGGCCGCGCCCAAGGAGGAGGTCGTGCGGCTGCACGCCTCGAGCGGCACGACGGGCGTCCCCACCACCATCTATTTCACCCGGAAGGACATCTCCCGCTGGGCCTCTTACATGGCCCGCTCCATCTTCGCCTCCGGCTGCACCCGCGCGGACGTGTTCCAGAACATGATCCCCTACGGCCTCTTCACCGGCGGCCTGGGGCTTCACTACGGCGCCGAGGAGGTAGGCATGCTCGTCATCCCCGCCGGCGCCGGCAACACCCCCCGGCAGTTCCGGATGATGCGCGACCACGGCACCACCGTGGTCCACGCAACCCCCAGCTTCCTGCTCCACGTGCAGTCCAAAATGATCGAGGAGGGGGTCGACCGCGCCGGCCTGCAGCTGCGCAAGGCGTTCGCGGGCGCCGAGCCCTATTCCGAAGACACGCGGCGCCGGATCGAGGCCCTGCTCGACATCGACGTCTACAACTCCTACGGCCTCTCGGAGATGAACGGCCCCGGCGTCGCCTTCGAATGCCAGGCCAAGGACGGGATGCACCTGTGGGAGGACGGCTACATCGCCGAGATCGTCGACCCCGAAACCCTCGAGCCGGTGCCGGACGGAACCGTGGGGGAGCTGGTCCTGACCATCCTCTGCCGCGAGGCCTCCGTCATCCTGCGCTACCGCACCCGCGACCTGACGGCGTTCTACACCGAGCCGTGCGCGTGCGGGCGCACCCACCGGCGCATCCGCCGCATCAAGGGGCGCACCGACGACATGCTCATCATCAACGGGGTCAACGTCTTCCCGAGCCAGATCGAAGAGGTGATCATGTCGATCCGGGAGGTGGGCAACAACTACCTCATCCAGGTGGAGAAAGAGGGGGCCCTGGACCGGCTGACGGTCAGAACCGAAATGGGGCCCGAGATCTTCCGGGACGACGCCCGCCCGCTCAACGCGCTCAGGGAAAGGATCCGGCACGCCCTGCAGGCCTCCATATCGATCAACCCGAGGGTGGAGCTCGTCGAGAGCGGGAGCCTCCCGGTCGCCGAGGGGAAAGCCAGACGGGTCGTGGACCTGCGCCCCAGGGATGTGTAACCGCAGTCATCGAGGACGGTCATGATTTTCAATCCCGAATACGAGGCGATGGAGCCGACGGCGCGGGAGACCCTGCAGTTCGCCCGGCTCAAGAACCTGGTGGACCGGCTCTACCACTCCCTCCCCTTCACCCGGGCGAGGATGGACGGGGCGGGGGTCCGCCCGCGCGACCTCCGCTCGCTCGCCGATCTTGCGCGCCTCCCCTTCACCACCAAGGACGACCTGCGCGAGACCTTCCCCTACGGCCTCCTCTGCTCCCCCCGGGCGGAGATCGAGGAGATCCACATGTCCTCGGGGACCACGGGCATCCCCGTCGTCGACGCCTACACCCGCCGCGACGTGGAGAACTGGGAGGAGGCGATGGCCCGCACCCTGGCCGGCGCCGGGGCCACCCGCAACGACACGGTCCAGAACTGCTACGGCTACGGCCTCTTCACCGGGGGGATCGGCGTCCACTACGGGGCCAAGCGCCTGGGGGCCAACATCATCCCCATGTCCTCGGGAAACACCCGGAAGCAGCTGATGGTGATGCAGAACTTCGGCTCCACCATCCTCGCCTCGACCCCGTCCTACGCCCTCTTCATGGCCGAGGAGGCGGCCGAGGCCGGTTACGACCCGAGGGCCCTGGGGCTCCGGGCGGGCTGTTTCGGCGCCGAACCGTGGAGCGAGAACATGCGGCGCGAGATCGAGGAGAAGTGGGGGATCGACGCCTTCGACATCTACGGCCTCACCGAGATCACCGGCCCCGGCGTGGCCTTCGAATGCGAGGCCAAGGACGGGTTGCACATCAACGAGGACCTCTTCTACCCCGAGGTCATCGATCCCGAAACGGGCGCGGTGCGGCCCGACGGGGAAAAGGGGGAACTGGTCTTCACCACCCTGGTGAAGGAAGGGACGCCCCTGGTGCGCTACAGGACGCGCGACATCACCTTCCTGCGGCGCGGGCGCTGCTCGTGCGGGCGGACCACGGTGCGGATGAACCGCCTGTTCGGGCGCACCGACGACATGCTCATCATCCGCGGGGTCAACATCTTCCCGAGCCAGATCGAGCACGCCCTGATCGAGATCGAGGGGACCGACCCCCACTACCTCATCGTCGTCGACCGCGGCCCCACCCACCTCGACGAGGTGGAACTGCAGGTGGAGGTGAAGAAGGAGCTCTTCTCGGACGAGACCCGGACCCTGGAAACCCTGCGGACCCGGATCGAGGGGGTGATGAAATCGACCCTGGGCGTGATGATGAAGGTCAAGCTCGTGGAGCCGAAAACGATCGAACGCTCGGTCGGGAAGGCGAAACGGGTCGTGGACAAGCGTACACTCTAGCGGCCGGGCGGCCGGGGAGGAGGAGGCAATCGTGGAGATCAAGCAGATATCGGTGTTTCTGGAAAACAACGCGGGACGGCTGGCCAAGGTCACCCGCACCATGGCCGACGCGGGGGCCAGCATCCGCGCCATCTCCATCGCCGACACCGCCGACTTCGGCATCCTCCGCGTCATCGTCGACCGGCCGGAGGCCGCCATGAAGGCGCTCGTCGACGCCGGCTTCACCGCCCGGATGACGGACGTGCTGGCCGTGGAGATCCCCGACGTCCCGGGCGCCCTGGCCCGGGTCATGGAGCTCTTCCAGGAGACCGAGGTCAATATCGAATACCTCTACGCCTCGCTCGAGGGGGACCGAGGCAAGGCCGTCGTCATCTTCAAGGTGCAGGACGTCGAGCACGGCCGCCGGATCGTGCGCGAAAAGGGACTCGCGGTCCTGGACGGGTTCTAGACCGCATCCGCCCCGCGCCCCGTACGATCTGCTCCCGGAACCCTTCCCCGACGACTGGAAGCACTTCGCCTTTGCCGTCGCCTCTTCCTCCTTCGACCAGAAGCTCGACGACGCCGCTGCGGCCGAAGGTCTGACCGTCCTCTCCCGCTGACCCGGCAGGCCTCCGGACACGGTTTTCCTGGCGCGATCAGGAAGGACCATCGGTGAGTCCGGGGGAACGGCCTTGCGGCGCTGGAGAGGAGGAGGGGAAAAAGGGTTCCGCGGCGCGCCGGGGCTGTCCGGCGCGCCGCGGAACGGGACAGGCTAGAAGCTGATGCGGGCGCCCAGCTGGATCACGCGCGATTCCCGCGTGTCGGTGAATTTGCCGAAAGACCCCCTCGCCTTGTTTGCGACGTTCAGATCGGCCTTCGAGAACTGCGCGTGGTTGAAGGCGTTGAACATCTCGAACCGGAGTTCCAGCCCCGAGGTCTCGTTCCAGAGCTGGGTCTTCTTGCTGATGATGAGGTCCCAGTTGTTGATCCCGTTGTGCAGCCGGAACTGGTTGCGCCGGGAGGTGCCGCGCCGGTAATCGGTCGCGATGTCGGCGACGGTGAAGGCCTCGAAGGCATCCTCGTTGAAGGCCCGGTTGTCATTGGCGCGGGGGTCCACCTGCTCGAACGAATCCCCCAGGTCGGCGTAGGAAACCACCGCGCCCCCGGTCCCGTCCGTGTTCCCCAGGTTGTTCACCGAGAACGGGGTGCCGGACTGGAAGGTCACGATCCCGCCGATGCTCCAGCCGTCCAGGACCCGCCGGAGCGGGGTGCCGAGGTTCTTCGCGAACGGAAGCTCGTAAATCCAGCTCCCCACGAAGCGGTGCGGAACGTCCTGGGAGGAGAGGCCGCGGGTGATCCGGCGATCCACGATATCCAGGTTGTCCCTGGAGTTGTCGGCGTCCGAGATCGACTTCGAGAAGGTGTAGGCGAGCTGGAACGTGATCCCCCCGCCGTAGGTCTTCTGCAGCTGGGCCTCGAAGGCGTTGTAGTTGGAGTACCCGATCGAGGCGAACTCGTCCAGGCCCAGCCGGATGTCGGTGTTGACCCGCCGGGCGTTGGTGTTGGAGCTGCTGGTGGTCGGGGTGGGGATATCGAGCCCTGCGGGCGCCGGGATGAAGGTGCCGTAGGCGTAGTTGATCTGCCGCTCGGCGTAGAGCTTCACCCCCCGGTTCCCCACGTAGCTCAGGCTCATGAGGTAGTTGTCCCAGAGCTTGCGCTCGATCGTCAGGTTGTACTGGTAGGTGTAGGGAGTCCGGATCTTCGGGTCGATCGGCCGCGCGAACTGGCTGAGCGGCGCGGCGACCTCGACCGGCCCGGTCATGTTGGCGAACGGGTTCGGCAGGGCCGGGAGATCGGGCTCCTCGACGTAGTAGCCGGAACCGTATTCCGGGTAGGGATCGGGCGCGAACGGGTCGGCCAGCGTCCCGCTCGACGGCTCGTAGTAGGCTTCCGACTTGCTGTAGCCGGTGGCCGTCAACTGCTGCAGCGCGGTGTCGCCGATGATGGCGCCGTAGTAGATCCCGAAGCCGGTCCGGATGACGGTCTTCTCATCCCCGAACAGGCGTCCCAGCAGACCATCGGTCGCTTTCGGCGTGTAGGCCAGGCCGAAGCGGGGGGCCCAGTTGTTCATGTCGCGGTTGACGCCGCCGCGCGGCACCGTCCCGCCCAGCACCGGATCGGGGTCGCCGATGTACACGAGGCCGTTCGGCGCCGTCCCCCCTTCCGGGAGGATGATGGGGGTGCCGTCCATCTGGGTCAGCTCTCCCGAAGCCAGCAGCTCCGAGGTCACCCCGGGCCGGTAGAACGTCATCCGGTCGTACTTGTCGGTGATGGGGGAGCTGTACTCGTAGCGCAGGCCGAGGTTCAGGGTCAGCCCCCGGGCCATCTTCCAGGTATCCTGGGCGAAGAACGAGACGATGTGCTGGCGGAAATCGCGCAGCCCGTTCGACCCGTACTGCTGCCACGCCGTGGAGGTGCCGATCATGAAATCGGCAAGGTCGTCGCCGGTCGAGTTCCCGCCCCACTCGCTCGAGAAGGCCAGGATCCCCTGGTTGATGAACATGAAGAGCTGATCGCCCCGATACTTGGTCCCGTCGAACCCGAATTTGAAGCGGTGGTTCCCCTTCGTCCAGCTGAGTCCCTCCTGGATCTGGAAGTTCTCGGTCACGCGGGTCTGGGGCCCCTGGATGGAGTTGCCCAGGAAGAGGTTCCTTTCATAGAGCCAGATGTACGGGGGGCCGGCCAGGGCCGGGTCCACCACGAAATCGGCCTCGAAACCGATGTCGGCCGGGGAATCGGTGTTCACCGGCGCCACCCCGGGCTGGTTGTTCCGGGCGTAGGCCAGCAGGAGCGAGTTGGCCACGTTGGGGCCGAAGAAATGGGTGTCGCGCACGATGTAATTGGTCGTGCGGCGCTTGTCCGCCGCCGGGAACCCGGGCACGTCGGCCCCGCCGAAGGCGAAGGGGGATTCCACGCTCGAATCATAGATGTTCGAGCTGAAGCTCAGCATGTTCTTGTTGGAGATCTGGTGATCGATCCGGAAGGTCACGTAGGTGTTGTCGGTGATCTCGTTGGCCCCCACGCTGGCGCTCCCGGTTTCGTCCCCGACGGGGAAAAAGTCCAGGTAGTACTGCGCGATGGGGGAGATGCGGTTGGACGGGATCTCGTTCCCGGGAAAGGGCTCTCCCGTGGCCGGGTCGATCAGGTCGTAGCCCAGCCCGCTGAAATCGCCCTGCCGCTCCGCCTGGCTGGGGAGCCCGGTGACGACCCGGGTGTCACCGATCAACTGGCGCCGCATCTCGTAATCGACGAAGAAGAAGGTGCGGTTCTTCCCGTTGTAGATGCCGGGGAGCCAGACCGGACCGCCGAAATTGCCGCCGATATCCTTGCGCTCGAACCTGCGGCGTTCCTCGTCGAAGTATCTCTTGGACGACAGCACCGTCGGGCGCCAGAAGCCGCGCACGTTCCCGTGGTACTCGTTGGTCCCGCTCTTGGTGACCACGTTGATGATGGAGCCGGAGTTGCGGCCGAACTCGGCCTCGAAGTTCGAGGAGAGGATGCGGAACTCCTGCAGGGCGTCGGGGCGCGGCTGGGCCCCGGTCGATCCGCCCACGGCGACCTCGTTGTTGTTCGACCCGTCGAGCATGACGTTGTTTTCCACCCCCCGGCCGCCGTTGACGCTCATCCCCAGCCCCTGCCCGAAGGTGCTGAGGTTGGGGTTGTTCGAAGGAGCCACCCCGGGCTGGAGGAAAGCCAGGTCGAGCACGTTGCGGCCGTCGAGCGGCAGCCCCTCGAGGCGGGTGTTCTCCACCGTCGTGCCGAGCGTGGCGCTCTCGGTCTCGATCAGCACCTGGGCGCCGCTGACGGTGATCACCTGCGCCATGCCGGCGACGCTGAGCTTGATGGGAATCACCAGGGAGCGGTTGGGCTCGAGCTTCACGTTGCGCATCCGGGTCTCGGAAAACCCGGGAGCCACCGCGATGATCTCGTAGACGGACGGCTCGACCTCGAGGAACCGATAATCCCCGTTATCGTTCGAGATCACGGTCTGGACCGTCATGGCCTTGTCGCGGTCGATCAGCTGGATCGTCGCGTTCGGGACCACGGCCTCCGTCTGGTCGTGCACCGAACCCCCGATCGTTCCGCGGGTCCCCTGTGCACACAGGACCCCGAGCGACAGGACGGCGCACAGGAAGAGCGCTACGCTGCTTCTAAGACATACGTGAACCATTCGATTGGTCATACACACCCTCCTCGCAGTTCATCCCTCCGTGCCGGCCGGACCCTGGGTCCGGGCGGGACGAGCAACCCCCAAAAACCCAATTTGGCTGCATTGTAATCCCGTTTTGTCGCCCTTGGCAATGGATTCCTGCGCCCGGACCGCCTCCCCCGGCCGCGGGAAGCGGGCCGGCCCGGGCCCACCCTGACTCATCGACCGATTGCGGCGGCGCCTTCTCGGATTTACAATAGGGGCATGAAAATCAAGATCGGGATCAGTTCCTGCCTGCTGGGCAACCAGGTCCGCTACGACGGGGGGCACAAGCTGGACCGCTTCCTCACCGGGACGCTGGGCCGATACCTCGACTATGTCCCCGTCTGCCCCGAGGTCGAGTGCGGCATGCCCGTGCCGCGGGAGTCGATGCGGCTCGAGGGGGAGATCGAGGCTCCGCGCCTCGTCACCCACCGCACCCGGGAAGACAAGACCGGGCAGATGCTGGCCTGGGCCGACCGGCGGGTGGCGGAGCTCGAGAAGGAGGAGCTGATGGGCTTCATCTTCAAGAGCGACTCCCCCAGCAGCGGGATGGAGCGGGTCAAGGTCTATGACGAAAAGGGGATGTCGGTGCGCAAGGGGGTCGGGCTCTTCGCCCGCCGCTTCATGGAGCGCTTCCCCCTCCTGCCGGTCGAGGAGGAGGGGCGGCTGCACGACCCGGGGCTGCGCGAGAATTTCGTCGAACGCCTCTTCGCCGTGGCCCGCTGGCGCGATTTCGCCGGGAGCGGGCCCGATCGCGGCGGGCTGGTGGAGTTTCACGCGCGGCACAAGCTGCTGATCCTGGCCCACAGCACCCGCCACTACCAGGAGATGGGGCGCCTGGTCGCGGGGGCGAAGGGGGTCCCCTTCCCCGGACTCCTGGCCGACTACCAGCGGCTGCTGATGGAGGCGCTCAGACTGCGGGCCACCCCGAAAAAGAACACCAACGTGCTGATGCACATGGCCGGGTATTTCAAGAAGCGGCTGACGCCCGGTGAAAAGGCCGAACTCGGGGAGATCCTCGATCTCTACCGCACGGAACAGCTCCCCCTCGTCGTCCCGATCACCCTGATCCGGCACTACGTGCGCAAATACGACGAGGCCTATCTCCGGGACCAGGTGTACCTGAACCCGCACCCGGCCGAGCTGCGGCTGCGCAACCACGTGTGACGGACTCCGGGGCGCACCCGTGCCCGAAAGGGAACCGATGTCGGAAAAAGCGGGGAAAATGAAGATCCGGCGGTGGGCCGTCCCCCTCGGCAATTCCTTCCGGATCGCCGCCCGCACCCTCTGGGCGCACAAGCTCCGCTCGGCGCTCACGATCTTCGGCATCGTCATCGGGATCGCCGCCGTCGTCCTGATCGGCGCGACCCTCGCGGTCATCCGCGAGATCGCCGCCAGGAGCACCGCCCAGACCATCGGCGCGGACGCCTACACCATTTCCCGCGTCGCCGCCTCCGGCCGACTGAGCCGCAAGGAGCTGGCCGACAGGCTGCGGCGGAACCCGGAGCTCTACCGGCGGGAGGCCGAAGCCCTGGTGCGGCGGACGAGGGAAGACGCCCGCGCGGCCCCGGGACTGGCGGCCGTCGCCGACGTCAGGGCGGGCAACCGGACCTTCCTCTCGGCCTCCATCAACGGGTCCACCCCCGAAATCCAGTCGATCCGCAACATCGAACTCGGCTCGGGACGGTTCTTCACCGAGGCGGAAAGCCGGCGCTCGGCCCCCGTCATCGTCATCGGGCAGGACCTGGTCGACGAACTCTTCCCCGCCCGCGACCCGATCGGACGGAGCCTCCGGATCCGGGGGCGCGCTCTCGAGGTCATCGGGGTCCAGAAAAAGCAGGGGGCCAGTTTCGGCTCCTCCCTCGACCGGGTCGCCTACATGCCGATCGGGACCTTCGAGAAGATGTGGGGGAGCCGCCGCTCGGTCACCGTCTACCTGCAGCCCCGCAACCCGGCCGCCCTCGAGGAGTCGCTCGAGCGGTCGCGCGTGGCCCTGCGCCTCATGCGGCGCCTGCGGCCGGCGCAGCCCGACGATTTCGACATCCTGGTCCCCGAGGCCGACCGCGACTTCCTCCTCCGCATCATCGGCATCGTCGGGGTCGCCGTCATCCCCATCAGTTCGCTGGCCCTGCTGGTGGCCGGCATCGTGGTCATGAACATGATGCTGGTGAGCGTGACCGAGCGGACGCGCGAGATCGGGGTGCGCAAATCCCTGGGGGCGCGCAACCGTGACATCTTCGCCGAAATCCTGTTCGAATCGGCCATCCTCACCGCCCTCGGCGGCGCCGCGGGGCTCGCCCTCTCCCTCGTCGGGGCGCTCGGGCTGGGGAGGGCATTCGGGGAGAGCGTACCCGTCTCCGGCGTCTACGCCGCGCTGGCGATCGGGATCTCCGTCCTGATCGGGTGCGGCGCCGGCTTCTTCCCCGCCTGGATCGCGTCCCGGATGACGCCGGTGGAGGCGCTGCGCCATGAAAACTGACCCGCGCCCCGCCCGGTTCAACCGCGAAAACCTCGACTTCGCGCTCGCGAACATCCTGGCGTTCAGATTCCGCTCCCTGCTGACCATCCTCGGCATCATCGTCGGGATCGTCACCGTGGTCCTGGTCGCGTCGGTCCTGGTGGGGGTGCGGCGCAACATCGCGTTGCTGTTCCAGGAATTCGGCCCGGACAACATCTTCGCCTACCACCTCAACGGGGACCCCGGCAATCCCACCATCAAGCCGGAGGAGCTGACGCGCAAACCGCTCCGGACGGAGTTTGCGCGCCTGCTCCCGGAGGCGTGCCCCTCGCTCGAGGACGCCGCGGCCCAGGTCCTGGTGCCGAACCTGGTCGGCGGCCGGGCCGTCACGGCGCGGTACCGCGGAATCGAAAACACCAATATGCAGCTGCAGGGGGCCACCTGGAACTTCGCCCGGGTCACCAACGCCGAGCTGGAGTCGGGCCGCGCCTACACCCGGGAGGAGGAGAGGCGGCGCGCGAAGGTATGCCTCCTGGGGGCCAACGTCGCCGTCTCCCTCTTCCCCGGCGGCGACGCTCTGGGGAAAAGCATCCGGGTCGACGGAGTCCTTTATACCGTGACCGGCGTGTTCCAGAAGCGCAAGGGGGGGTTTCTGGGGGAGAACCGCCAGGACAACGTGGTCATGGTCCCGCTCAAAATCGTGGAGATGCGCTACCCCGACCTAGAAACCGTGGTCCTCTACTGCCAGGCCCGGCCCGGGGCGCGCGCCGCCGCCTTCGACGAGGTGGAGGGCGAACTGCGCCGGCTGCGCGGACTGGGCGCCGACGAGGAATCGGACTTCACCCTCAGCACCGCCGATTCGATCATCGGGCAGATCGACCGGATCACGCTGCTGGTGCAGACCGGCACGCTGGCGATCTCCGGGCTTGGGCTTTTGGTCGGGGGGGTCGGGGTCATGAACATCATGCTGATGTCGGTCACCCAGCGGACGCGCGAGATCGGCGTGCGCAAGGCGGTGGGGGCACGCCGCCGCGACATCGTCTGGCAGTTTCTGCTCGAGGCGGCGCTGCTCACCACCATCGGGGGGCTGCTGGGGGTCCTCATCGCCGGCCTCCTCGGCCTCGTCCTGTCCTGGTTCGTCCCCAACCTGCCGGCCGTCCCCCCCGCCTGGGCCGTCGGGTCGGGCCTGGGGGTCTCCACCGCCGTCGGCATCCTCTTCGGCCTGTGGCCGGCGGTGAAGGCCGCGCGCCTCGACCCCGTGGACGCGCTGCGATACGAGTGATCCCCGCGCCGGGCGGGGTGATCGCATGCCCTCCCGCCGGCCGGGCGGAGGAAGGAGTCGCCATGGAACTGGATGTTTTCGTCACCCAACCGATCCCGCAACCGGGCCTGGACCTGCTCGCGGGGGCGCATCCGCACTTCCGCATCAACCCCGAGGAGCGCGTCCTCGGGCGCGCGCAGCTGCTCGAGGGGGTCCGGGGGGCGGCGGGGATCCTCGCCCTCCTGACCGACCGGATCGACGCCGAAGTGCTCGACGCGGCGGGGCCGCAGCTCCGGATCGTGGCCAACATGGCCGTGGGCTTTGACAACATCGACCTCCGGGCGGCCTCCGCGCGCGGCGTGATGGTCACCAACACCCCCGGGGTCCTGACCGACGCCACGGCCGACCTGGCCTGGGCCCTCCTTTTCGCGGCGGCGCGCCGCATCCCGGAAGCGGAGCGGTTCCTGCGCGCCGGGCGCTTCCGGTACTGGGGCCCCCTCCTCTTCCTCGGCGCGGACGTCGCCGGCCGCACCCTGGGCGTGGTCGGCGCCGGCCGGATCGGGAGCGCCGTGGCCCGCCGCGCGCGCGGCTTCGACATGAAGGTGCTCTACTGCAACCGCTCCCCGCGGCCCGGGCTCGAAAGCGAACTGGGCGCGCGCAAGGTCCCGCTCGAAGAGCTGCTGGCAGAGGCCGATTTCGTCTCGCTCCACCTCCCGCTGACGCCGGAAACCCGGCACCTCATCGACGCCCGCGCCCTCGCCCTGATGAAGCCGACGGCCTGTCTCATCAACACCGGCCGCGGGCCGCTCGTGGACGAAGCGGCGCTCGTCGAGGCGCTCGCGGCGGGACGGCCGGCCGGGGCGGCGCTCGACGTCTTCGAAAGGGAGCCGGAGGTGCACCCGGGCCTTCTCGCCCGGGACGACGTCGTCCTCACCCCCCATATCGGGAGCGCGACCGTCTCCGCCCGCGCGCGCATGGCGGAGATGGCGGCCGAAAATCTCCTCGCCGGCCTCCGGGGGGAAAGGCCCCCCAACCTGGTTGGCGGGGATGCCCGGGAGAAAAAACGGCCGCGGGAGTGAGGGGTCTTCAGGGATGGGTGTAGAGCACCGCCCGCTCCCCCTTCTCGAGGACCAGCCGGTCGAAGTGCTCCACTATCCTGTCCCGGCGCGCCATGAGCCCGTCGATCTCCAGGCGGGTGAGCCACCGCCCGGCCCGGGCCTCGACGTCGGCGCGCCGGAGCTCCCGCAGCCTCTCCAGGAGCCGCCGTTCGCAGCGGACGAGGTTTGCCGGGGTGCGCAGGGTGGTGTAGAGCCGGAAGGCCCGGCTGAAATCGATCATCCAGACGTGCCAGTCCTTCGAGTAGAGGATGTTCCCGAGGTTCCGGTCGGTGTCATAGACCCATTCGGAGAACACGGCCATCTTGAACATCCGCCGGTTCCAGTCCGCCGGGTCCGGGGGGGGGATGCGGTCCCGCCGCCTCTTTTCCTCGTCCATGACCACGGGCAGCCACCAGCTCAACGACCCCGTTTTCCGCTTCCACCGGCGCTCCACCGTCACCGGCATCATGTCCCCCAGTCCGAGCAGCCGCGCCAGTTCATAGGCGGCGATGTTGTATTTCCAGGAATCGCGGAAATTGATCTCCGTCTTTCCGTCGTCGAAGCGCTTGAGCGGCGTCCGCTCGTCGACCGGCTGGAAGGAGGCGTCGTGCTCCCGCTCCCCCTTGCGGAGGGTGAACCGGTAGGGGCTTGTGGTCCCCTTCCCGGTCTGAATCGCGCGCACCACCTCCGCCGTCAGGAGGAAATCGCGCATCTCCTCCTCGGTGAGTTCCGCGCCTCCGGCAGCCCCGGCGGCAAACATGGCCGGGACCAGCGCGAAAAGCGGGAGGAAGATGCGGCTGATCGGTCTCATGGGTCCCCCCGGCGCGCCGGCGGCTACTTCTTCATCCGGTTCATGAGAAAAGCTTCGATATTGAAGGTGGCGCCGTGGGCCAGGAGCGGCTGCCCGCCGGCGGCGTAGACCACCTGGCCGGTGACGTAGTCGCTCAGCCCGGAAGCCAGGAAGAGGGCGGGGCCGGCGATGTCGTCGGGGCGCCCCACCCGCTCCAGGGGGACCTCCTTCTTCGCGATGGCGTCGAAGAGCGCCTCGCGCTCCGGCCCGGCCGGCACCAGCGCGTCCCAGAAGGTGGTATCCACCGGGCCGGGGACGATGGCGTTCACGAAGATGCGCTGCGGGGCCAGCTCGAAGGCCAGGTTGGTCGCCAGCCCCAGCACCCCCGCTTTGGCCGTGTGATAGTGCAGGACCGAAACGCAGGGGCTCACCGCCCCCATGGAGGAGACGAAGAGGATCTTCCCGTACCCGGATTTCTTCATGTGGGGGAGCACCGACATCGTGACCAGGAAGGGGCCCTTCAGGTTCAGGTCCACCACCCGGTCCCACTCCGCCTCGGTGATGTTGTCGGAGTTGCCGCGCCCCGCCGTCCCCGGGACGCCGCCGGCGTTGTTGACCAGGATGTCGATCTTCCCGAATTCCCCTATGGCCGCCGCCGTCATCGCCTCGATCTCGTCGCCGCGGGTGATGTCGGCCTTCGCTGCGAGCGCCCGGCGCCCCTTCGCCCGGATTTCGCCCGCCACCCGTTCGCACGCGGCCTGGTCGAGATCGTTGATGACGAGGTCGCACCCCTCGTCGGCGAACCGGTGCGCGATTCCCCTGCCCATGCCGTTGGCGCTCCCCGTGACCAGGGCCACCCTGTTCTCCAGAAGCATCTGTACCCTCCCCGATTCAGCGCAAGCCGGGCCGCGGCGGACTCCGCGCCCCGGATCACTTAGGTGAAGACATCATTTTGGCACCTGTGATAAGGTAGTTCCCGCTCAAAGTGCCGGTTGCAGAAGCTCTTATAACATACAACAGAAGCCGCCCCGGGCGCTCGCCCTTTAAGGAGGAAATCCCATGCAGAGCCATAAGATGTTCATCGGAGGGGAGTGGGTCGACGCCCTTTCGGGCAGGACCTTCGCCACCCTGAACCCCTCCACGGGGGAGGAGATCGGCCGGGTCCCGCTCGCGGACGCGGCGGACGTGGACAGGGCGGTCCAAGCCGCCCGGGCCGCCTTCCCGGCCTGGTCCAAAAAGAGCCAGGCGGAGCGCTCGAAGATCCTGGTCCGGGTCGCCGCCCTCGTCCGGGAGCACGCCGAGGAGCTGGCGCTCATGGAGGGGATGGAGCACGGGACCCCCTACCGGGACGCGTTCGGGGTGGCGATGGGGGCCGCGGACAAGTTCGAGTACTGCGCCGGGACGGCGCCGACCCTGATGGGGCAGCACGTCCCGGTCAAGGACGGGACGCTGTCCTACCTGCAGAGGGAGCCGGCGGGGGTGGTGGGCTTCATCATCCCCTGGAACCTCCCGACCATCATGACGGCGGTCAAGCTCGCGCCCGCCCTGGCCGTCGGCAACACCTGCGTGCTCAAGCCCCCCAGCATCAACTCGATGATCGGGCTGAAGTTCGCCGAGATCTTCGCCCGGTCCGACCTGCCCCCGGGAGCCGTCAACATCATCACCGGCCCGGGCGGGAGCGTCGGCACGGCCCTGGTCACCCACCCCGGGGTGGACATGATCGGGTTCACCGGCAGCAGCGAATCGGGCAAGCGGATCCTGGCCGACGCCGCCGGGACCTGCAAGAAGTGCGTGATGGAGCTCGGCGGCAACAACCCCGTCATCGTCATGGAGGACGCCGACCTCGACGCCGCGCTCAAGGTCCTCGGCTGGAGGCAGTTCAACAACAGCGGGCAGCACTGCTCGGGGCCGGGCCGGTATTACGTCCACGAGAAGGTGTATGACGCCTTCATCGAAAAATATGTCGCCTACGCCAAAACCGTCGTGGTCGGCAACCCCGCCGACCGGAGCGTCACCATGGGCCCCGTCGTCAGCCGGGAGCACCAGGCCAGGGTGGAAGGCTACATCCGCAAGGGGGTGGAGGAGGGGGCGCGCCTCGTCTCCGGGGGGGACAAGCCGGAGGCGCTCGCCGGAGGGTTCTTCGTGATGCCTGCGATCCTGGCCGACTGCACCCACGACATGACCGTCGCCCGGGAGGAGATCTTCGGCCCCGTGGCCGTCATCCTTAAATACACGGACCGGGACGACATCGTGGCGCTGGCCAACGACTCCCCCTTCGGCCTGTGCGCCCACGTCTGGACGGGCGACATCGCCCGGGGGATGAAGCTGGTCAACGACCTGCGCGTCGGGTCGGTCTTCATCAACTGCCAGATGCTGACCAACGAAATGCCGTGGGGGACCAGTGTCAAGGAAAGCGGGATCGGCAAGGAGGGGAGCCTGCACGGCATGGCCGAGTTCACCGACCTCAAGCTGGTCTGCGTCAACTACGACGTCTAGAACGGAAACGGCACGACAGGAGGGCCTATGGCACACACTTACACGATTCTGATCGACGGGAAACTGGTCCAGCCGGTCCGGGGCGGGACCATGGAGGTCATCAACCCGGCCGACAACACCGTAGTCGCCGTCGTCCCCAAATGCGGCGAGGAGGACGTCGAGCTGGCGGTCGCGGCCGCCCGGAGGGCGCTGCCGGGGTGGAAGGGCACCTATATCGGGGCCCGGAGCGAACTCCTGATCCGGCTCGCGGCCATCCTGCGCGAGCACCAGGACGAACTGGTGCCGCTCGAGACGATGCAGTACGGGGGCCCGATCAGCAAGACCAGCCGCTTCGACATCCCCTTCGCCCCGGCGGAGCTGGAGTACATGGCGGGACTGGGCCGGAGCATGACGGGACACACCATCAGCGCCGACCCGGACGCCCGGGTCATGACGGTGCGCGAGCCGATCGGGGTGGTGGGGCTGATCACCCCCTGGAACTTCCCCCTGGTCACCGCCGTCTCCAAGCTGGCGCCCGCCCTGATCTGCGGCAACACGGTGCTCCTGAAGCCCCCCTCCTGCGCCCCGCTGACGGTCCTGAAGCTGGGCGAATACGCCGTCGAGGCGGGCTTCCCCCCCGGCGTCATCAACATTCTGTCCGGGCCCGGTTCCACCGTGGGGGAGGCAATCGTGCGCCACCCCGGCGTCGACAAGATCAACTTCACCGGGGACTCCTTCGTCGGCAAGCGCATCCTCGAACTGGCCAGCCGGAAGGTCATGCCGGTCGGGGCCGAACTCGGGGGGAAGAACCCGATGATCGTGCTCGACGACGCCAACCTGGACGGGGCGGTCGAAGGCGCCGCCTACGCCGCCTTCTTCAACTCCGGGCAGAACTGCGGCTCCCCGAGCAGGTTCTACGTCGAGGCGGGGATCTACGACCGGTTCGTCGAAAAATTCGTGGCGGCCGCCGGACGGATCACCGTCGGCGACCCGATGGACCCGGACACCATGATGGGCCCGCTCGCCTACAACGCCTGCCGCGATAACGCCGAAAGGCATATCGCGCGGGCGAAGGAGCAGGGAGCCAGACTCCTCCTCGGGGGGGAGCGCCCGAACACCCCCCGGACGAAGGACGGCGCCTTCGTCATGCCCACCATCTTCGAGGTCCACGACAACTCGATCGAACTGATGCAGGAGGAGATCTTCGCCCCCGTGGTCGGCGTCATGAAGGTAGGGAGCGCCGAAGAGGCGGTCGAGCGCGCCAACGACAGCCGCTACGGCCTCTGCGCCTCGGTCTGGACCGGCGACTACCGCAAGGGGATGCTGCTCGTCGACCGGTTGAAGGTGGGGACGGCCTGGATCAACCAGCACCTGGCCATCGTCAGCGAAACCCCCTGGGGGGGGCAGAAGGAATCGGGCTGGACCAAGGAGAACTCCATCCTGGTTCTGGACGAATACACCTACCAGAAGCACGTGTGGATCCACCTTTCGGAAACGCCCAACACCTTCTGGAAAGAACAGATAGCCCTGGACTGACACCCGGCGCATTGCGCGGGGAAGCCCCGCGCGCTACCATCACTTGAAGGAGACGATCGCATGCAGAGCGTATTTTCCAGTCCCAACCCGATTCTTTTCGGCCCCGGGTCGGCCGGGCTGACAGGGGAAAAACTCAAGGGCCTCGGCTGCACCAGGGTCCTGGTGGTCTACGATCCGGGGATCCGGGATGCCGGCATCGCCGACAAAATCGTCGGGGTCATCGAGGCCGCGGGGATCGAGGTGGTCCGCTTCGACCGCGTCGAAGCCGACCCCCCGGACTGGATGGTGGAGGAGGCCGGGGCCCTCGGCGTGCGGGAGGGGGTCGACGGGGTCGTCGGCCTCGGGGGGGGGAGTTCGCTCGACACCGCGAAGGGGGCGAAGCTCCTCTTGACCAACCCGCCGCCCATCAGCCAGTACTTCGGGCGCGAAGGGGTCGTCACCCGGCCGAGCAAGCCGCTGGTCGTCATCCCCACCACCGCGGGGACGGGGAGCGAGACGACTCCGGGCGGGGTAATCACCGACACGAAAAAGGGGATCAAGACCAACATCGCGGGGGTGGGGTGCCGAATCGACCTCGGCATCGTGGACCCCGAACTGACGGTCGGCCTCCCCCCGGCCGTCACCGCGGCGACCGGGATGGACGCCCTCTGCCACGCGGCCGAGTCGTACACCTCGGCGCTGTCGAACAGCTTCGCGGAGATCACCGGCCGGGAGGCGCTCCGCCTGATCGGCAAATACCTGGTCCGGGCCTACGAGAACGGGTCCGACATGGAGGCGCGCGAGGGGATGATGCTGGCGTCCACGCTGGGGGGGATGTCGATGTCCGGCCCCCTGTGCCACCTGGCCCACGACATCGGAAAAACCCTGGGAGCGAAATTTCACGTGCCGCACGGCAACGGCTGCGCCTCCTGCCTGCCGCAGGTGCTGGAGGCGGTCGCCGAGGCGGTGCCCGAAAAGGTCCGCTACGTCGCCGAGTGCCTCGGGGCCGAAATCCCGGCCGGCGCCTCCCCCGCGGAGATCGGGGCGGCGGCGCGCACGACGGTTCAGGCCCTCATGAAGAAGATCGGGCTTCCAAACCTCAAGTCCTTCGGCCTCGACAAGGCGGAGATCCTGGCCGTGGTGCCGGAAGGGGTCGAGATGATGCAGCAGGGGCTCACCCGGCTTTTCGGGCGGGGGACTTCGCCGGTGCCGGCCACGCGGGAGCGGGTGACGGACATCGTCTCCCGGGCCTACGACGAAAACTGAAGAGGGGAAAAATGGCAGAAAAGGCGGGATTGGATATGTCCACCAACGAAACCGGGGTCGACCCCGGTGAAATCCGCAAGGTCCAGGTCCTCACCCCCAGGCTCCAGAAACTGAAGCGGGAGTGGGAGGAGGCCGAACCGCAGGTCTACGTGGACGACACCCTCCTGTTCACCGAGTCGTGGCGGGAGACCGAGGGGCTCCCGCTGGACATCCGCTGGGCCAAGGCGCTCGAGAAACGGCTGCTGGAATGCCCCGTCGTCATCCGGGACGGGGAAATCGTGGTCGGGTCGCTGACCAAGTTCATCCGGGGGAACGGCACCCTCTGCGCCATGAAGCCGCGCGAAATCCTCGAGATGTGCGAGAAGGGGAAATTCGCCCGCAAGACGAGCGACACCGAATCGACGAAGATCACGCCCGGGGACCTCGAGGCGCTCCGGGCGGACGCCGAGTATTGGATCGGGCATATCCCCGGGGTCAGCACCGTCAACGCCGCCCTCGAGTACGACATGGGACCCGAGGTGTTCGACCTCCTCTTCGACACCGGGTGCGTGTTCGAGGGGCGCGGGGTCCGCTACAAGATGGACCGCGGCCTGTTCCAGAATTACAGCGCCTACGGCGGGGGGGTGGCCCAGGTCAGCGCCCGGTGCATCGGGGTCGGGCTCAACCACGTCATCGGGCTGTGCCAAAAGGAGCGGGAGCGGATGATGCTCGAGGGGGACGAGCGCTCCCACGGCTCGGCCCAGTTTTTGCGCAAATACTGGCTGCTCGAGGCCTGCATCATTTCCTGCCGCGCCTTCATCCGGTACGCCGAGCGGCACGCGTCGCTCGCGCGCTCGCAGGCGGCGAAGGAAACGCGGGGCTGGCGCAAGGCGGAACTGCTGCGCATCGCCGAGGCGTGCGAACGCTGCCCGGCCGAACCGCCGCGCGACTTCTTCGAGGCGGTCCAGTGCGTGCGCCTCTACCACCTCGTCTGCTGGAAGGAAAGCTCCGACCGGCCCGAGGTCCCGATCGGGCGGCTCGACCAGATCCTCAACCCCTACTACGAGAAGGACAAGGCCGAGGGGAAGATCACGCCCCAGGGGGCGGCCGAACTCCTCGGCGCCCTCTGGCTGAAGATCCGCGAGTGCGAGAACCTGGTGACCATCCCCCGCTCCCAGCGCGCGGCCCCCGGCTCGCTCCTTCCCAACATCACCCTGTGCGGGGTGGACGCGGAGGGGCGAGACCTCACCAACGAGGTCTCCTGGCTGGTGCTGGAAGCGATGGCGCAGGTCAAGCTCTCCGAGCCCGCCATCTACATCCGCTACAACCCCGGCATGGACCCGCGCTTCCTCCTGCACGCCCTGAGATGCAACGTCGAGTTCGGCGGGGGCAACCCCGCGTTCCTGAACGACGCGCTGGGGACGCGGCGCTATCTCGACCGGGGGGTCCCGCTCGAGGACGCCTGCGACTGGAACGCCAGCGGCTGCCTCGGCTACCACCTCGACTGCATGGAACACCTCGGCGGGGGGCACAACATCAACCAGATCAAGCTGCTCGAACTCGCCCTCAACGACGGCTTCGACCCCCGGACGCAAAAGCAGCTCGGCCCGAAAACGGGGGACCCGAAGACCTTCACCAGCTTCGACGACGTCCTCGGCGCCTACCTGCGGCAGCTGGAGTATTTCGTCCCGGTGCTGCACCGGATCAAGGTCCTCACCCTCTGCACCGAGGTCGCCGACGGCCCGATGAGCGGGCTGCGCTGCGCCATGCAGTTCGAGGACTCGATCCGCGAAGGGCTCACCCCGAAGGAGGGGGGGGCGCGCTACCCCGAGGGGAGGACCTCCTGGCTCGGCAGCCGCGGGATGGTCGACATCGCCGACAGCCTCGCGGCGATCAAAAAACTGGTCTTCGACGAGAAAAAGGTCACGATGGAGCGGTTGCTCGAGGCCTGCGCGCGGAACTGGGAAGGGCACGACGCGCTTCACCAGATGTGTCTCAACGCGCCCAAGTACGGCAACGACGACGAGTACGTCGACGCCATCTACGACCGGCTCTCCACGGAGGTCCCGGAGATCATGCAGCGGTGGATCGACCCGATCACGGGCAAAAAGCCGATCCTCTTCATCGGGGCGGCGGCCGGGCACGTGGCGATCGGCAAGGCCGTCGGCGCCCTCCCCAACGGCCGGCGCGCGGGGACCCCCGTCAACGACGCCGCCTGCTCCGTCATGCCCGGCATGGACGTCAACGGCCCGACCGCGGCCATCAACTCGGCGACCAACGGGCCCTACGCGCGGGAATTCTGCGGTTACGCCATGAACATGAAGTTCTCCAAATCGGTCCTCAACACGGAGGAAAAGCTCGAAAAGCTCTCCTGGCTGGTCAAGGCCTTCATGAAGCGGGGGGGGTGGCACATCCAGTTCAACATCCACAGCCGCGAGGAGCTCCTCGACGCCCGGAAGAACCCGGCCGAGCACAAGAACCTCCTGGTCCGGGTCGGCGGCTACAGCGCCTATTTCATCGACCTGCCGCCCGAGCTGCAGAACGAGATCGTCGAGCGCTCCATGCACGACCGCCTCTGATCGATCCGGGCCGGGGGCGCCGCGGCGCTCCCGGCCGATAGCGCGAAAGGCCCGTCCGATGAGTGCGGTCGAAGGCATGGTTTTCAATATCCAGCGATACAGCATCGACGACGGGCCCGGGGTGCGCACCACCGTCTTCCTCAAGGGGTGCCCCCTCTCCTGCATCTGGTGCAGCAACCCCGAGTCGCTCGACCCGCTCCCCGAGGTGACCTGGCGCTACACCTCCTGCCGCCGCTGCGGGACCTGCGTCGCCGCCTGCCCCGAGGGGGCCATCACCCTCACCGACGACGGCATCCTCATCGACCGGAACGGGTGCAGCCGCTGCGGCAGCTGCGTCGCGGCGTGCCTGCCGGGGGCGCTCGCGCTGTCGGGCAGGAAAATGACGGTCGAGGAGGTCTGGAGCGTCGTCAAAAGGGACCGGGACTACTACGAAGTCTCGGGGGGCGGCGTCACCTGCTCCGGCGGGGAGGTCCTCGGCCAGCCCGAATTCGTCGCCGCCCTCTTCCGGCGCTGCCGGGCGGAGGGGATCCACACCTGCGCCGACACCTCCGGCTGGGGGAGCCCCGAAGCGATGGAAACGGTGCTCCGGGAAAGCGACCTGGTCTACTTCGACCTGAAGCACCTGGACCCGGCGGAGCACCGGAAGCTGTGCGGGCGGTCGAACGGGCCCATCCTCCGGAACCTCGAGCTGACGGTCGCGCGCGGGGTCCCGCTGGTGGTGCGCCTGCCGCTGGTCCCCGGCTGCAACGACACCGATGAAAACCTCGCGGCCACGGGCGCCCTCGTCGCGCGCCTGGCCGCCGGCGCCGAGGTCCACCTCCTCCCCTACCACCATTACGGGGAGAGCAAATACCGGATGCTGGGGAAGGAGTACCCGCTCCCGGAGGTGGAGAGCCCCGCACCCGAAGCGCTGGAGCGGGCGAAAACCATCATCGAATCGTACGGGCTGAAATGCGACATTAAAAAGTAGAACGGAGAAAGGCCATGATCAGAGTCAGGCAGGAGCGGATCGACGACGCGGCTTTCGCCCGCAGGCGCCGGGAGGTCCTGTCGGCCTGGCCGACGGGGCGGGAGGTCGACCTCGACGAGGCGGCCGAATATCAGCGGAAAATGCCGGAGGGGAAGAATTTCACGAAGGTCCTGGCCGGCTACCGGGCCTCGGGCACGATCGGCCTCTTCCCCCGCTCCGGGGTCCCCGTCGTCGAGGAGGAGATCCGGCTCCTCCGGGCGATGAACGGCGCCGGTGTCCGGCTCTTCCCCTTCACCACCGATTCCTACACCCGCAACCTGCAGCTCGAGAAGGCGCAGAAGGGGCTCGAGGAGAGCATCCGGACCGGGAAGGCCAAGCTGAACGGCTACCCCATCATCAACCACGGCGTCGCCGTCACCCGGCGGGTGGTGGAATCGTGCGACGGCGCCTTCGACCCCCGCAGTTCGCGCGTCGCCAACAGCTTCGTCGGCGAAATCGCCTTCGCCTCCGGCATGACGGCGATGCCCAACAGCTTCTTCGGGTGGATCGGCGGGTACGACAAGACGGCGACCCCGGAGGAGTGCATCGAGACCGCCCAGTACCTCGGCCGGCTGATCGGCTGCTACGCCGACCGCGGCGTCGTCATCGGCACCGACACGCACGGCTGGCTCCCGAACGGCGTCGTCCCGATGTACGTCAACATGGCGACCCAGATCATCGAGGCGCTCGTGAGCGCCTGCCAGGGGGTCCAAAGCGTCGTCCCCCTGACCAACTTCCAGGGGAACATCGCCCAGGACATCGCCGACATCCGGGTCTCGGAGCGGCTGTTCCGGAAATACCTGGACCGGTTCGGCTACCACGACACCGTCATCCCCGGCGTGATCGGGAACCAGTCCTCCCTCTTCCCCTTCCCCCAGGACATCGGCAGGGCGTTCGCCTACATCAACTACACCGCCATGGTCGCCGCCATGACGCCCCTGGCCGCCTGCTCGGTCAAGACGGTCGACGAGGCGCTGGGGGTCCCGAGCATCGAAAGCCACGTCCAGACCTACCGCTCGGCCCACTGGATCTTCAACATGATGCGGCAGCAGCGGTTCGAGCCCGATTCGGACTCGATCCGGCAGGAGGAGCGGATGGCGGAGCTGGCGGTGACGGCCATCCTCGACCGCGTGATCGAGATGGGGGAGGGCGACGTCGCCGTCGGCACGGTCCGCGCCATCGACGAGGGGGTGCTCGACTCCCCCTTCTCCATCAACATCTACCCCAAGGACCAGGTCCTGGGGGCCCGCGACCTCCTGGGTGCGTGCCGCTACATCAAGTACGGGAACCTCCCGATTCCGCCGGAGGTCCGGGAGTACAACGACGAGAAGATGCGGGAGCGGGAACTGGCGGAAGGGTCGAGGCTCGACATGAAGACCTCGGTAGCCGATTTCTGGGCCCTGGCCGAGGGCGCCGTCCACGGCACCGTGGACCGGGCGGAGGCGGAGCCCCGGACTCTCGCCCTGTCGCGCCGCCCGGTGGTGGTGACGGGGACCGTCGGCGTCGATTCGCACGTCATCGGCACCAAGTTTCTCTCCTGCGTCCTGCGCGAGCGCGGCGTCCGGGTGATCGCCCTGGGGGCCCAGACCCCGCCCGAGGAGTTCATCCAGGCGGCGGCGAAGAACGGCGCCGACGCCATCATGATCACCTCGCTGTACGGGATGGCGCGGATGGACCTGGAGGGTTTCCGGGAGAAGTGCACCGAGGCGGGCATCGGCGGCATCCTGCTCTACATCGGCGGCATTCTCGGGATCGGCGCCCGCAACTTCCGGGACGACGAGGCCGCCTTCAGACGGCTCGGGTTCGACCGGGTCTACCCCCCCCAGTCCGACCCGGCCCAGTCGGTCCGGGACCTGGTCGCCGACCTCGAAGCAGGGGGCAGACTGTAACCGGCCCGCGGGCCGCACCACCGGGAGGAGTCACCCATGACCGAATCCAAGTACGGCAAATACATCGTCACCGAAGACCTGATGCCCCCGGAGCCGGAGGCCTGGGTGAGGTCGATGGAGGACCAGGCCAGGGAGGGGAAGACGCTCGACCGCACCATGCTGCTGGGCATCATGGATTCGATCGTGCCCGGCTGTTCCCTCTTCGCCGGGTGCGAGATCCTCTGGGGCCTTCCGGGCGGAAAGCCGGTGGCGATCGAGATCCCCCACAGCCACGATTTCGACGAGGTCATCGGCTTCGCGGGGACCAACCGGAACTACCCGCGCGACCTCTGCGGCGAGATCGAGTTCCACATCGGGGGGGAGACGCACACCCTCACCAAAACCTGCCTCCTCTTCGTCCCCAGGGGGGTGGAACACTGCCCCGTGGTCTTCAAGAGGATCGACACCCCGATCTTCATGTTCGAGGCGGCCAACCACCAGCAGTACGTAAAGAAGCTGTAAGGCGGGAGCGAACCATGAATAGAACCTCTGTCCCCCTGGCCGCATTCCTCCTGGCGGCCTGCCTGGCCGCCGCCGGCTGCTCCCGCTGGAGCGAGACCGACACCGGCTCCTTCCGCGTCGTCCATAACAACGGGGGACGCACCCTGGCCTACGCCCCGGCCTCGGGGGTGAAGCTGGTAACCGAAAACCGCTTCGCCTTCAAGGACCTCAACCAAAGCGGCGCACTCGACCCGTACGAGGACTGGCGCCTCCCCGCCCGGGAGCGGGCGCGCGACCTCGCGGCGCGGATGACGATCGAGCAGATCGCCGGCCTGATGCTCTACAGCAGCCACCAGGCGGTACCGGCCCCCGATCTCACCGAAGACCAGGTCCGGTTCCTCCGCGAGGACAACGTGCGCCACGTCCTGGTCACCTCGATCGCCGACCCCGAGACCGCGGCGGGGTGGAACAACAACCTCCAGGCACTGTGCGAGAGCGTCCCCCCCGGCATCCCGGCCAACGTCAGCTCCGATCCGCGCCACCTCCCGGTCGCCGACGCCGAATACAACGCCGGGGCGGGGGGCCGGATCTCCATGTGGCCCTCCTCGCTGGGAATGGCCGCCGCCTTCGACCCCGGCCTGGTCCGGGAATTCGGCAGCATCGCCGCGCGGGAGTACCGCGCCCTGGGGATCGCCACCGCCCTCTCGCCCCAGGTCGACCTGGCGACCGACCCGCGCTGGAGCCGGGTGAGCGGCACCTTCGGCGAGCACCCCCGGCTCGCCGCCGACCTGGCGCGCGCCTACGTGGACGGTTTCCAGACTTCCACCGGCGCGGAGGAGATCGAGGAGGGGTGGGGCTACACGAGCGTCAACACCATGGTCAAGCACTGGCCGGGCGGGGGGACCGGGGAGGGGGGGCGCGACGCCCACTACGCCTTCGGCAAATACGCCGTCTACCCCGGCGGCAACTTCGCCCGGCACCTCGTCCCCTTCCTCGAGGGGGCCTTCCGGCTCGAGGGGCCGACCCGCCGGGCTTCCGCCGTGATGCCCTACTACACCATCTCCCACGGGATCGACCCCGGCGGGGAAAACGTGGGGAACAGCTACAGCCGCTACATCATCGACCGCCTGCTGCGCACGGAAGCGGGCTACGACGGGGTGGTCTGCACCGACTGGGGCGTCACCCGCGACGCCCGCGCCGTCGACGGCTTCGGCACGACCCCCTGGGGAGCGGAAGCCCTCACCGTCGCCCAGAGGCATTATAAGATCCTGATGGCGGGGGTGGACCAGTTCGGGGGGAACAACGAGGCCGGGCCCGTGCTCGAAGCCTGGCGGATGGGGGTCGCCGAACACGGCGAGGAGTGGATGCGGGCCAGGATGGAACAATCGGCCGTGCGCCTCCTCACCAACATCTTCCGCGTGGGGCTGTTCGAAAACCCCTACCTCGACCCCGGCGCAACCGCCCGCACCGTCGGCAGCCCCGATTTCGTGCGAGCGGGGTATGCCGCGCAGCTCCGCTCCGTCGTGATGGTGAAAAACCGCGCCGCGGCGCTCCCGGCCGCCCGGGGGAAGACCGTCTACCTCCCCATGAAATTCACCCCCGCGCGCCGGGGCTTCCTCGGCCGGGAGGAGCCCGCCAAGCTCGACTACCCCGTCAGCCGGGCGATCGCGGAGAAGTATTTCCGGGTGACGGACGACCCCACCGCGGCCGATTTCGCCCTCGTCGTCGTCGACAGCCCCGAGGGGGGGTCCGGCTACTCGGCCGAAGACGCCCGGCGGGGAAGAAACGGTTATCGCCCCATCACGCTGCAGTACCGCCCCTACCGGGCGACGGCCGCGCGCGCCCGCAGCCTGGCAGGGGGAGACCCGCTGGAAACCTCCACCGACCGCTCCTACCGGGGCAGGACCGCCCGGGCGGCCAACGAGCGCGACCTGGAGACGATCCTGGCCGCGCGGCGGGCGATGGGACCGAAGCCGGTCGTGGTCGCCGTGCGGGTGTCCAACCCGATGGTGTTCGCCGAATTCGAACGGGAGGCGGACGCGATCCTGCTCTGTCTGGGCATCCAGGACCAGGCGCTGATGGAGATCGTTTCGGGCGCGGCCGAGCCGTCGGGCCTCCTCCCAATCGGGATGCCGGCGGACATGGCGGAGGTGGAGCGGCAGGACGAGGACGTCCCCTTCGACATGAAGTGCCACGTGGATACGGAGGGGAACGCCTACGACTTCGGCTTCGGCCTCTCCTGGCACGGCGTCATCCGGGACGGCCGGACGGCCAGGTACCCGAAACCCTAGCGGGGGAGTTTACAAAGGGAGATCCTGCCGGTCGCGGGCTTGAAGATCATCATCTGGAAGATCCCGGGGCCGTCGTAGCGGTTGCCCCTGACCGCGTACGACTCCGCCGCGCCGCCGGTGGCGAAGAGGGGGACGCCGGAGCTTTCGCGCCGGGAATAGCCGTGGATGTGCCCGAAGAAGGCGGCCCGGATCCTCCTCCGGTGGCGCCGGAGCAGGGCCAGGAAACGGTCGGAATAGACCGGCGGGAGGCTGTGAAACCCCCACCCCTCCACCCGCGGGGGGACGTGGGAAAAGATCAGGGTGCCGGGCCGGAGGTGCTGCTCGAGAAACGCCGCCTCGCTCCGGCGGAAGGTCCGGTCGGAGGTGTTGAGCCCGACAAAGCGCCAACGGCCCACGTCCACGACCTTGCGCGTCGGGCCGAAATGGCGCACGAACTCCGCGAGCGGCCGGTCGTGGTCCCCCGGGACCGCGGCCAGCATCGCCGGGTACGGATCGAGGGCGCGGAGGATGGCCCGGTATTCCCGGCGCGTGGCGTGGACCGCCAGGTCCCCCGCAACCAGGAACAGGTCCGGCCGGTGGAGGCGCCATACATGCTCGAGGAGCGGGGGGAAATTCCCCCTCCATTCCGGGCGGCACGCCGGGTCGGCCATGACGGCGACGGTCCGGACCCCCTCGATCCCCAGGTACTTCTCCCTGATGATGTCCATTCCGGATCCTCAACCTGCAAGTCTGGCGTATACCACGGCGCCAATCAAGCCCCTCCCGGCCCCTACGAAGGTCTGCGGACGCTCCGGGTGACGATGATGTCGGTGTCGCAGCCGGCCGGCCGGCTGAGGACCACAGCCCCGATCTCCACGGGGGCGTCGACCGTGACCTTCCGGATCTCCTCCATGACGTCCATGATCCGGGCAAGCGGGATGGGGCGGTCGGTCCGGACGCTCGCCAGGGGGGCATCCCCCCCCCGCACCCGCACGCTCGAACTGATCGTGCGCATGGGGTTCAGGATCTCCTGCCGCACCCAATCCTCCCCCTTCGGGCACACGCTCCCCTCGACCTTGGCGATCACGGGGGTTTCGTCGTCTCCACGTAGGCCACCAGGGGGCAGCCGTTGGGACAGAGCACGCACGTATACTCTTTCTTGATCATTCTACCGACACCTCCAGGGGGGAACCGTCCGCGCCGGCCCCCTTCTTGACCGGGATCCGGATCATCTCCGCGGGGTGCAGCCGCATCATCTTCTTCTTCCGGATCGTCCTCCCTCCCCCGTCCCGGATCACGACCGTCCTGTCGCGCCACGGGGCGGTCACGCGCAGGGAGAGGATGAAGTCCCGCTCGCCCGAAACGGTCTGGGGGAGGACGTAGCGCACCCCCTCCCCCGCGCGGACCGGGGTCCGCCGCCGGGGCTCCTCGCGCCGGTCCTGCACGTAGGCGGCCGCGAACCGCCCCGCCTCCTCCGCCTCCACCGACACCCAGTCGGCCAGGTCGTGCACGTGCAGCACGTTGCCGCAGGCGAAAATGCCCGGGACTCCGGTCATGAACGTGTCGTCCACCAGCGCCCCCCCCGTGACCGGGTCGATCGCCACCCCGGCCTGGACCGTCAGCTCGTTTTCCGGGATCAGCCCCACCGACAGGAGCAGCGTGTCGCAGGGGACCGTGCGTTCGGTCTCCGGGATCGGGACCCGGTCCCCGTCCACCTGCGCCACCCGGATCGCCTCCAGCCGCCCCTTGCCGATGATCTCGGTTACGGTGGTGTTGAGGAAGAGGGGGATGTCGTAGTCGTTGAGGCACTGCTGGATGTTGCGCGGCAGGCCGCTGGAATAGGGGAGGATCTCGAACACCGCCTCCACGCGGGCCCCCTCGAGCGTCATGCGCCGCGCCATGATCAGGCCGATGTCGCCCGAGCCGAGGATGCACACCTTCCGGCCCACCATGATGTTTTCGAGGTTGATGAAGTTCTGGGCCGAGCCGGCGGTGTAGACCCCCGCGGGGCGGTGCCCCGGGATGGAGATCGCCCCCCGGGTCCTCTCCCGGCAGCCCATGGCCAGGATCACCGCGCCCGCCTCGATGTGCCGGAGTGCGCCGCGGGCGCTCACCTCCAGGACCCTCTCCGCCGACAGGGAGAGGACGATGGTGTTGTCCATCACCTCGACCCCCGCGCCCGGCAGCCTGCGGATGTATCGGTCGGCGTACTCGGGGCCGGAGAGCGCCTCCTTGAACGCGTGCAGCCCGAAGCCGTCGTGGATGCACTGGTTCAGGATTCCCCCCAGGATCCGGTCGCGCTCGATGAGGAGCACCTCCCTGCAGCCCGCCTCCCGGGCCGCGATCGCGGCGGCCAGCCCGGCGGGCCCCCCGCCGATGACCACCACCTCCCTCTGGATCTTTTCGATCGGGGATGCCTTAGGCTTCATGGGCCTGCCCTCCTTTGTCCGGGCGCATGTTCCCCACGAACATCGGGGAATCGGCCCCTCGCTTGAGAAAATCCTCCGGGTCCCACCCGAAATCGTCCCGCAGCAGGCGCACGATGCGGGGGATGCAGAAGCCCCCCTGGCACCGGCCCATGGAGGCGCGCGCCCGGTACTTGAGGCTCACCATCGTCCGCGCCCCCAGGGGGTTGCGGATGGCGTCGATCACCTCCCGCTTGGTGATCTTCTCGCACCTGCAGATGATCTCGCCGTAATCGGGGTCTTCGGCGATCCGGGCCGCCTTCTCTTCCGGGGGGAGTTCCCAGAAGAAATCGAGCGAGCCGGGGCGGACGGGGTTGAAGGCGGGGTCGGGCTCGAGCGCCAGGTGGTTTTTCACCATCCCCACCACCATCTCGGCGATGGCGGGAGAGGAGGTCAGCCCCGGGCTTTCGATCCCCACCAGGTTGACGAACCCCTTGAGGTCCTTCCGGTCTTCGATGACAAAGTCCTTGTTCCCGCCGACCTCGGGAGGCGTCTGCTTGGCCCGGGTGCCGGCGAAATTGCGGATGTAGTCCGACTGCCGGATGGAGGGGAGCAGGCGCTGGCATTCCCGGCGGAGCCGGGCCATGACGTCGGAAGTACAGGCGAAATCCTCGGGGTCGTCCAGGTACTCGGCGGTGGGACCGATCAGGATGTTCCCGTCCACGGTCGGGGTCAGGTGCGTGCCCCACCCGGGCGCGTTCTTCTTGGGCGCGGGGTAGACCAGGGCCGTCAACGTGCCATCCAGGCGCCGGTCCAGGACGTAGTATTCACCCCGGCAGGGGTAGATGGCGTATTCCCCGATGCCGACCATGCGGCAGACGTCGGCCGCGAACAGGCCCGAGGCGTTGACGAGGAGATCGGCCGTGAAGGTGTCCCCGGCCGCGGTGCGCACCTCCCAGCGCGGCTCCCGCCGCGTGATCGCCGCGACCTTCTGCCCGAGGTGGAAATCGACCCCGTTGGCCAGGGCGTTTTCCGCCAGGGCGATCGTCAGGTTGTAGGGGGAGACGATGGCGCTCGAAGGGGAATAGAGCGCCTTGTAGCCCTCCACCCCCGCCTGGATCCGCTGCATCCGGTCGCGGTCGATCACCTCGAGCCCCGGGACGCCGTTGGCGTCCCCCTGCTCCTTGAGGTGGCCGAGCATCGGTTCGTCCTCCTCGTCGAGCGCGACGGTCAGTTTCCCGATCCGCTTCATCTTCACCTTCAGGTCCCGGCAGAGGTCGTCCATCATGGCGTTGCCCCTGACATCGAGGACGGCCCGCAGGGTCCCCGGGGCGTACTTGAACCCGCAGTGGAGCACCCCGCTGTTGCGGCAGCTCGCCCCCATCCCCACGTCCGCTTCCTTCTCCAGGAGAGCGGCGCGCACGCGGTAGCGGGACAACTCCCGGGCGATGGCGCATCCGACCACCCCGCCGCCGATGATCAACACCTCGTAGCTATGCTTCACTGCCGGCCCCCTCACAATCGTTATCTGGTCGACCATGGTATTCCAACAATTCCAAGGATGCCATATCTAGCTAAAAAGACAAAGGGGGATTTCGCCCAAAAGGCGCACCGGGATGGTGTACCCTGTCTCCATGTCTGCGAGGTTGCGCCCCATGGCGAACGGATTCGACGGCTTCCCACCCGAAACTCTCGGGTTTCTGCGGCAACTCAAACGGAACAACAACCGGGAGTGGTTCCAGGCGCACAAGGAAGTGTATGAACGGAAGGTGAAGGCCCCGATGACGGACCTGGTGCTCGCCCTCGGCCGGGCGTTCGAGCCGCTCGCCCCGGAATTGATCGTGGACCCGAAACGGGTCCTCTACCGCATCCACCGCGACCTCCGTTTCAGCCCCGACCGGCGCCCCTATAAAACGCACGTCGCCGCCCTGTTCGTCCCGCGGGGAGTCCCGAAGAAAACGGGGGCCTGCCTCTATTTTCACCTCGAGCCGGCCGAGATCGTCATCGCGGGCGGGGTCTACATGCCCGACGGCCCGACCCTGTGGCTCCTGCGCCGGCATATCGCGGACCACTGGCGCGAACTCCAGGCGATCACCCGGCGGCGGGACTTCAGGAGCCTGTTCGGGGAGCTTCAGGGGGAGAGCCTGATCCGCCCCCCCGCGGGGTATCCCGCCGACCACCCCGCGATCGACCTGCTGCGCCGGAAGCGGTTTCACGTCTCCCGCACCGAGCCGCCGGCGCTCGCCGGGGGGCCGAAACTCCTCCCACGCCTGCTCACGCTCTTTACGGCCATGCTCCCCCTGGTTCGTTTTCTCAACCAACCGCTCCAGACCGATCCGATGACGGCCATGGACAGGGGATGTGCACAAGGACCGATGGGGTAGCCTCCGCCGGCGCCCGGGCCGGCTATGCCCGCCTGCCCTGCTCAACCCGGAGGAACCCATTTCCCTGCCGAATCAAAGCTGCATCATCACGGATTCCGGGGAGGGTTAGAGCAACCAGCCGTAGTCCTGGCGGGTGTCCACAACCGCATCCACGTATACGGCGGAGCCCCTGATCTGGTAAATCAGCAAGTACCTCTTCTCGAGCAGAAGCTTGCGGTATTTTCCCGGCACAAGCGACGGTGCAAGCAAAACGGGGTTTCTTTCGGGGAATCGCTCGAGCGATCTGGCCTGGGTTTCGAAATCCTCGATCAGCCTCGAAGCGGCGGCTTCGCTGACCTCGGCCAGAAACCGGGCATGGGAAACCAGCATTTGTGCAGCTTCCTCGGCGACAACCACCCGGAAAATCCTATCGGCGGGCATTCAAAACCTCGCGGACGGCGTCCTTCATCATGACGGACACCTCCTCGGCGGAATGCCCCGATGGACCATGCAACCGGCTCTCTTCGGCCACAAGCAGGCTTTCGCGCAAACGCAGCATGCTTTCCCTGCGCGCATAGGTCTCCATATCCATAACCACAAGGTCGCCTTCACCGTTTTTGGTCAGATACACCGGCTCTCCCGAGCGTTTGCACAAATCCGATATCTCCTTGTAATTCTTACGGATCGCAGCAGACGGCTTGATGGTCATCATCGCACCCCCTCCTTCGTAGTAGTTTAGTATATTTATTATATACCAATTCTGACACCTGATCCGAAGCGAAGCGGTGATTTCCCATCGCTGCAAAAACCGGGACATCGAGGAGCGTTCCCGGAATTTGCTGGAAGATAGAGAAAACTGAAGTGCACGATTCGGATTTGGGGTATTGTGCACTTGATTGCTTTTGGCTTATCTGGGGGGCTGAAGATGAGACATCCCGATTGCCGTGTTCCGCATGCAGTCGCCTGCGCAGGCTTTTTGCTGATCCTCGCCGTAGCGGGATCCATCGCCGGTGTTCGCGCCGATTCCCAGCCGTCCGGCCCCGTGGTCCAAACGGCCGGCGGGCCCGTACGCGGGCTCACCGATGCCCAGGGGCTGCTGATTTTCCGCGGCATCCGCTACGGGGCCCCGCCGACCGGGGAGTTCCGTTTCCGCCCGCCGCGCAAGCCCGCCCCATGGGTGGAAGTGGCCGACGCCACGAAGCTGGGGAACAAGGCGATTCAGGCCGCAGCGGCGCCCGGCGCCGCATCCGATGGCCCCGGCATGAGCGAAGACTGCCTGTTCCTCAACGTCTGGACCCCGGGGGCCGACCGCAAGAAAAGGCCCGTCATGGTCTGGCTCCATGGCGGCGGCTTCTCTTCCGGTTCCGGCGGGGACGCGATCAACGACGCCGCCAACCTCGCCCGCATCGGGGACGTGGTCGTCGTCGCGCTCAACCACCGGTTGAACGTGTTCGGGTTTCTCCAGCTCGGCCCGGAGTGGGGGCCCGAATACAGATCCTCGGGGCAGTCGGGAATGCTCGACATCGTGCTCGGCCTCGAGTGGGTCCGGGACAATGCCGCCGCGTTCGGCGGCGACCCCGGCAACGTCACGATTTTCGGGGAGAGCGGCGGCGGCCGCAAGGTCGCGATGCTCATGGCGATGACCGGGGCAAAAGGCCTCTTTCACAAGGCCGTCATCCAGAGCGGCGCCGGCCTCGACGCGCCCACCGCCGCCGAAGCCGCGGCCTACGGCCGCCAGCTGCTCGAGAAGCTCGGCGTCGCCGAAGGGGACGTCGAGGCCCTCGCCCGGGCCGACGCCACGGCCATCTTCAAGGCCCAGCCCCCGGCGTCCCCGAGCGCCTCCCCTCAAGGGAAGCTGTTCATGCCGACCGGCGGGTTCGTCCCCTGCGTGGACGGCGTGGCCCTGACGCGCCAGCCCTTTATCCCGGACGCTCCCGGGTTTTCCGCCCGGGTGCCGCTTTTGATCGGCTCGAACAAGGATGAGATGACCATCTTCCGCACCCGGGATCCCAGACTCTGGAGCGCGACCGAAAAGGATTTCGAGGATTACGTGCGCCGGTCCCTGCCGGCGCAGGCTGAGGAACTGATCCCGGCGCTCGGCGCCGCCTTCCCCGGCTATTCCCCCGCGCACCTGATTACGGCCGCCGAGACGATGAAGGGGTACTGGATCGCGACGGTGGTCCAGGCGGAACGGAAGGCGCGCCAGTCCGCCCCGGTCTACGCCTACCTCCTCGCGTGGGAAACGCCGGCGAGCGACGGGAGGCTCCGCTCGCACCACGCCCTGGACCTTCCGCTGGTCTTCAACAACGTCGAAGGCAGCCGCGCCATGGTCGGCCCCGGGCCCGATCCCCAGCGCGTGGCCGACGCGATGAGCGCGGCGTGGGCCGCCTTCGCGCATGCGGGCGACCCCAACACCGAAGGCCTGCCCCGCTGGCCCCGCTACGACCTGAAAGACCGGTCCACCATGGTCTTCGACGTCACGAGCCGGGTGCGGAAGGACCCGTACGGGGAAATCCGCCGGATCCTGATGAAGGCGCTCGAGTAGATTTGCGGGGGACGCCCTTTCGGAGGTTGCTTCACCCCCGAGTGCGGCAGCCGCGGCGGGGGTAGAAAACGATTGATTTGGGCCGGGGGGGCCGCTACTGTTTCGGGGTCCGGCCGGAGGGCGCGCGCGGCGCGGCGGCCGGCGGAAAAGGGGCTCCCATGCGAGAGACGCCCGGCCCGGAAGAGGGCGCGGCGGTGGTGAACGAGGCGGAGGCGGCGCGGGCGGTGCCGTGGTGGCACCTGCACCGGCGGCTGTACGACTGGGTGCTCGGCTTCGCCCACCACCCCCACTCGACCACGGCGCTGTTCGGCTTGAGTTTCATGGAAAGCAGCTTCTTCCCGGTCCCGCCCGACGTGCTGCTGGGGCCGCTGGCGCTGGGCAACCGGAAGAAGGCGATGGGATTCGCCACCGTCACCACCCTCGGGAGCGTGCTGGGGGCCTTCCTGGGCTACCTGATCGGCTACGCCCTCATCGACCTGGCCCTCAGGATCCCGGGGATCACGCGCGAGGGGGTCGACTGGCTCGCGGGCCAGTTCGAACAGTACGGGATGTGGTACGTCTTCGTCGCCGCCCTGACCCCGATCCCCTTCAAGCTCCTGACCATCACGGCGGGCTTCGCCCGGATGGACCTCCTGGTGTTCGCCGCCGCCTGCATCGTCGGCCGGTCGCTCCGCTTTTACCTGGTCGCGGGGGCGTTCTGGCTCATCGGCCCCCGGGCCCTCCCCTTCATCGACAAATATTTCAACTGGCTCGCCGTGGCCTTCGTCGTGCTCCTCGGCGGCGGCTTCTATCTCGTCAAATACGTGTTCTGAACCGGGACGTCCCCGGACCGGCGGGAGCGACGGTCCGGCCCCGCACCTGCCCCAGGGCCCCGAACAGGGCCTTTTTCAGGGCGGGGGAATCCGTCCGGCGGAGCACGTGGCTCATCGATTCGACCACCCGGTCGAGGTCGAAATCGGAAACCGTCCCGGGGGGACGGCGGGAAACGAGGTGCCCGAGCGCCGCGGCGGCCCGGGCCCGGGTCGAGACCAGGTGGTCGGCGGAGACCAGCACGTGAAGCACCTCGGCGATCAGGATATCCGAAGCCTTGTCGACCCGCGTGGCGTATTCCAGCACGGCCCGGACGAGCTCCCGGGAACGGACCGAGCGCAGGACGCCGGCCAGGTCGGCCTGGTGCTCGTCCAGCCGGTTCTGCCGGTGGAGCTCCTCGAGCACGGCCGTCGCCTGGCTTTCGGTGGTCGAAGGATCGAACAGCGTGGGATGCATGGAGCCTCTCCGGATGAAGACGCCCCAATCATTCCCCGCCGCCGAGGAAAGGGCAATCGGGCTCAGGCTGGAATCGGCAAGGGGGAATCCGCGAAACCCGCGCCCATTTGGAACAGGGCACGCGCTCCAAAGGATGAGGCCGAGTTCTACCGGTCGAGGGAGGTCAGCCCCTCGCGGATGGCGAACTTGGTGAGGTCCGCGACGCTGCGGATCCCCAGCTTCCCCATCAGCTGCCGGCGGTGGGTTTCGACCGTCTTGACGCTCAGGTTGAGGCGCAGGGCGATCTCCCGGGCGCTGTGACCCTCCGAAATCAGCTGGAGCACCTCCCGCTCCCTCGAAGTGAGCGCCTGGACGGTGGAGGGGGACGGCCGGGCGCGGGGAACACGGGAGGCGAGTTCGTCGACCACGATCCCGGCGATGGCCGGGCTCAGGTAGACCTGGCGGGAGAGCACGATGGGAATGGCCCGCACCAGCTCCTCGAAGGCGCAGTGCTTGAGGATGTAGCCCGAGGCCCCCGCGGAGAGCATGCCGGTGACGTAGCGCCGGTCGGCGTGCATGGAAAGCGCGATGATGCGGATGTCCGGGTCCGCTTCCAGGATCTGGCGCACCGCGTCCAGGCCGTTGAGGCCCGGCATCGCCACGTCCATGATCACGATGTCGGGCCTCAGCCGGAGGGCGAGCTTTACCCCCTCGCGCCCGTCGGCCGCCTGCGCGACGATGTCCATCTCAGGCTGCGCCTCGAGCAGCGACTTCAGACCGTCGCACACGATCTTGTGGTCGTCGACGATCAGGATCCGAACCGCCATGCCGCACCCCCCGCTCTCAGTCTGTTTTCCTCTCCCCGGCGGGGACGGAAAGGGTCACCGTGGTCCCTTTCCCCCGCCGGGACGCTATCGCCACCTCTCCCCCCATCGAGCCCAGCCGCTCCCGGATGCTGAAGAGCCCGAACCCCTCCGGCGCCTTCTTCCCCCGCTTTGCGGGATCCATCCCGACCCCCGTATCCTCCACCGACACCCTGATCCTGCCCCCGTTGCGCCGCACTCGCACCCGGGCGCTCGTCGACCCGGAGTGCTTGGCGACGTTCACCAGGAGTTCGCGCACGGCCGAAAAGAGGGTGGTGCGCCACTGGAGGCTGAGCGGGACGGGGCGCCCGTCCCCGTCGATCTCGACCGCCACGCCGTACTGCTGCCCGATCCATTCCGCCAGCCAGTCCAGGGCCGCCTCGAACCCGAGTTCGTAGAGGATGGGGGGGCTGAGGTCGTAGGTCAGGGAACGGGTTTCGGCGATCGATTCGGACACCAGTTCCCGGACTGCGGCCAGTTCCCGCACGAGCCTGGAGTCGGAGGAAGCTTCCAGCAGCGCCCCGATCCTGATGTGGATGAGCGCCAGCACCTGCCCGATCCGGTCATGCAGCGCCTGGGCGATCCTGCGCCGCTCCCGCTCCTCGCTGAGTGCGAGCTCCGCCGCCAGCGACCGGAGCTTCGCCTGGTATTCGGCCAGCCGCCGCTCCGACCACTTGCGCTCGATCACCTCCCCCAGGCGCTGGGCGATGACGTTGAGCAGGTTCCGCTCCTCGTGGAGAAAGGGGCCCTCTTCCCGCTCGGGACGCTCTTCGGCGTAGCTTACGGCGACCGCGCCGACCGGGGCGCCCTGAACGATGATGGGACACTGCTGGATCCAGGGGCCGGGGACGAAGCGGCGGGTCCGGTATTCTTTTCCCTCCAGCACCACCCGCGTCCCCGCGACTTCCGGATACTGCCACGCCACCGGAATCACCTGGATCATGCGCCGGATCACGCCGTCGAGCGTCAGGCCCTTCCCTTCCGAAATCTTGCTTATGGAGTAGAGGCAGTCCAGCTCCTTCAGCCGTTCGGCCAGGAAACGGCGTGGATCGTTCGGGACTCTGCTGCGGTTCGGCATCCCCCCGTTTCCCTCCATTGGATGAAGGGCTTCGCTCCGTTGGATGAGGCCCTTTTCACCTACGGGGATGGTCGATTCCAGCGTATGCCCGATTGCCCTTCCCCCGCACATCGGTGATGATGACTTATGATACCAGATCTCCGGCCCCCCTTCAGCCCGAGCGGGCGGAAGGACGGCGGCCGGGGGGATCCCGATGGGCGCCATTATGACAGACTCGAGGAGACCGGTTTCTTTGCCATCACCCCTGGAGGTGCGCCCCGCCGCCCGCCGCGGCCTGCCGCGGCCGCGCTTCCCGGAATCCGGCCCGGCGCGTTTTCGGGTCAGAATCCGGAGTTCCGCCCGAAAATTCTGCGATCCGTCGGTCCCGGCAGCCTGCTGACCCAGCCGCCGCCGGGACCCTGAGGATTGCGCCCCCGCTCGCATAGCAGTCCGCCAAAACAGATGACATTCAGGCCCCGGCCGGACCTCCGGCCCGGGCACACGGAGATTAAAGGAGATTTCCCATGGCAAAACGGCGTATCCATATCACCGATTACGATATGCAGCGTCTTCGGAAGCTGCTCGAGGGAACCCAGTACTGGAACCAGAAGGACAAGGAGTATCTCTCCCATCTCGAGGAGGAGATGGACCGGGCGGTCGTGGTCCCTTCCGAGAAGATCCCGCCCGACGTGGTCACCATGAACACGCAGATGCGGGTGACGGACCTGGACACGGAGAAGAAGATGACGATCCAGCTGGTGTTCCCGAGCGAGGCCGATTTCGAGAAGGGGAAGATCTCCATCCTGGCCCCCATCGGCACCGCCATGATCGGGTACCGCGCGGGGGACACGGTGACATGGGAGGTCCCCAACGGCACGCGCCACCTGAAGATCGAGGAGATCGTCTATCAGCCCGAGGCGGCGGGGGACTTTCACCTGTAGCCGCCTCCCGGCCGGGGACCGCGGCGGTCAGTCTTCGAGGTATTTGATCTCGAGGGCCGTGTAGGCCTCCTTCATGGAGGCCTTGGTCTCGGCGATGACCCAGAGGACATCCCCCGCCTCGAGGACCGTGGTCCCGTTGGGGGAGATGAATTTCCCCCCCCTCCGGATGAGCGAAATGAGCGCCGCCTTGGGGAACCGCAGGTCCACGATCGGCTTCCCCACCGCGGCGCTCTCCTTCGACAGCTCGATCTCCACGAACTCCGATTTGACGCTGTCGGAGAGCTCGAAATCGGCGTGCGTCATCCGCTTGACCCGGACGGGGAGGAGGAGCCGGAGCCGGCGCGCCACCCAGGGGATGGTCGTCCCCTGGATCACCACCGAGGTCAGCGAGACGAAGAAGACGATGTTGAAGATCATCTGGGCTTTTTCCACCCCCGCCAGCAGCGGGTAGGTCGCGAAGACGATGGGCACGGCCCCCCGCAGGCCGACCCAGGCGATGAAGGTCTTCCCCCGCCGCTTTCTCCTGAAAAAGAGGAGGCTCAGAAACACGGCGAGCGGGCGCGCCACGAGGATCAGGAAAAGGGCCATGCCCAACCCGATCCCCATGACGGGGATCAACTGGCTCGGGAAGACCAGCAGGCCCAGCGTGATGAAGAGCGTGATCTGCATGAACCAGGCGACGCCGTCGAACCACCGGAGGATCTGCCGCTTGTGGATCAGTTCCTGGTTCCCCAGGATGACGGCGGCCAGGTAGACGGCCATGAAGCCGTTGCCGCCGGCGAAGGAGGCTGCGCCGAAACTGAAAAGCATGATGGCGATCATCAGGACCGGGTACATCCCTTCGTAATCGAGCCGGATCCGGTTGAACACCTTCGCCCCCAGGTACCCGATGACGAGCCCGAGGATGAACCCGACGACGAGCTGCCGGAAAAAGAGGAGGGTCACGGCGCCCGGGGAGGCTTCCGGGTGGGAGATCAGCTGGGTGAAGGTGATCGTCAGCACGTAGGCCATCGGGTCGTTGCTGCCGCTTTCGAGCTCCAGGGTGGGGCGCAGCCTCCCCTTGAGCGAGAGGCTCTTGGAGCGCAGGATGGAGAAGACCGCGGCCGAATCGGTCGAGGAGACGATGGAACCGAGGAGCAGGCCTTCATATAGGGTGAAATCGGTGATGGCGTGGATGAAGAGCCCCACGAAGACGGCGGTCAGGAGCACCCCGAGGGTGGAGAGGCTGATGCCGTGCCACACGATCGGGCGGATGGTCCTCCAGTCGGTCTCGAACCCCCCCGAGAAGAGGATGAAGTTGAGCGCGATGACACCGACGGCCTGGGCGATGAGCGGGTTGTTGAACTGGATCCCCCCGATCCCTTCCGAACCGGCCAGCATGCCGATCCCCAGGAAGAAGACCAGGACCGGGACACCCACCCGGTAGGACGTCTTCCCCGCGATCAGGGAGATGAAGATCAGGATGGAAGCGATCAGGATCGCGTTTTCGAACGTCAGGATCATGGGATTGCCTTGAAGCGTTTCACCATTTTTCCCCGAGGATCCGGGAACGTTTGTCCTGATACTCCTCTTCGGTAATCAGCCGGTCGCGCCGCAGGTTCTCCAGCCGCCTCAGCCTCGTTTCGAAGTCTTCCGCGGAGCCCTCGACGACGACCTCACCCAGGGAGTCGGCGCAGGCCCCTCCCCCCGCCCTCAGCACGCGGGCGAAGGAAACGATGAGGACCAGGCAGACGACGACCCAGATCAGGAAAAAGGCCCCGATCAGCAGCGACATCCCCGGCTCCGAGGAGGAGCTCTCGCGGAGCACGACCCCGGCGAACACGAGGCCGAAAATCAGGAAGAGGGCGGCGACGACGATCCCCGCTTTCGCCTGGCGGGCGACGATGCCCCCGGGCTTGAGTTGAAATTTCTCGGACATGGCTTCTCCCTGCTCGTGCTCCGTTCTGCGTTTTCCACTGTTCCGCGCGGACCCGGATGCATTAGAATGACCCCTCCGGAGAGTGCGTCTTTCCGGACGATATCGTCAACAGAACATATCAGAGAAGGGCATGTCAATGACCGCAAAAAAAGCAGCAGCGCCTCCAGTGAAAAAAAGCGCGCCTGTCGAGTCCTCCTATAACCCTTTCGTAACCGCTCAGCAGCAGTTCGACCGGATCGCCGGCATGCTGGGCCTGGACGGGCCGACGCGGGACCTGCTCCGCAACCCCATCCGCGAATATCATTTCAGCATCCCGGTACGGATGGACAAGGGGGGGATCCGGATCTTCCGCGGCTTCCGGGTCCAGCACAACGACGCGCGCGGCCCGTGCAAGGGGGGGATCCGCTTCCACCCGATGGAGACGATCGACACGATCCGGGCCCTGGCCATGTGGATGACGTGGAAGTGCTCGGTGGTGGACATCCCGCTGGGGGGGGCCAAGGGGGGGATCGTGTGCGACCCGCACAACCTCAGCCTGAACGAGATCGAGCAGCTCTGCCGGGGCTGGGTGCGGCAGATCGCCCGGGACATCGGCCCGAACCTCGACGTGCCCGCCCCCGACGTGATGACCAACCCGCAGGACATGCTCTGGATGCTGGACGAGTACGAGAAGATCGCCGGCGGTCGCTACCCCGGCTTCATCACCGGCAAGCCGGTCAGCATCGGGGGGTCGCTCGGACGCACCCAGGCCACGGGGTATATGGTGGTCCTGACGGTGCGCGAGGCGCTCAAGGAGCTCAACCTGAAACCGGAAAACACCACCGCCAGCATCCAGGGGTTCGGCAACGTGGCCCAGTACGCCGTGGAGCTCTACCACAAGATCGGCGGGATGGTCGTCTCGGTGTCGAGCTGGGATCCCACCGACAACAAGACCTTCTGCTGCCGAAAGAAATCGGGGATCCGGTTCGACGAGCTCAAGTCGATCAGCGACCCCTTCGGCACCATCAACCGGGCCAAGGCGCAGGACCTGGGGTACGAAATCCTCCCGGGCGAAGCGTGGCTCGAGCAGGACGTGGACATCCTGATCCCGGCCGCGGTGGAGAACCAGTTGACGGCCGACACCGTGCCGAAGGTGCACGGCCGCGTGAAACTGGTGGCCGAGGGGGCCAACGGGCCGACGACGCCCGAAGGGGATGTCCTGCTCGACAAGCGCCGCATCTTCATGGTTCCCGACATCCTCTGCAACGCCGGCGGGGTCACCTGCAGCTATTTCGAGCAGGTCCAGGGGAACATGAACTACTACTGGGAAGAAAAGGAAGTGTTCGACAAGCTCGATTCCAAGATGACGAACGCGTTCCACGCCGTTGTGGACGTCTCCCGGAAGCAGGGGATCCCCATGCGGGACGCCGCCTACGTCCTGGCCGTCAACCGAGTGGCGCGCGCGTGCAAGGACCGGGGCTGGTGCTGACCCCCTCCCCCCCGCCCGGCGCGGAAACCGGGCGGGGGGGAAAAGCGCCGATCGCCGCGGGAATCCCGGGAGGCGGGCCATGGAAAGCCGATCGCTCAACAAGCTCCTGGTCGACCTGAAGGAGCGGGCCAAGGAACTCAACTGCCTCTACGAAATCGAGGAGGTCCTGAGCGCGCCGGAGTTCACGCTGGAGGACACCTTCCGGAGAATCGTCCGCACCCTCCCGTCCGGGTGGCAGTTTTCCGACATCTGCCAGGCCCGTATCGTCTACGACGACATCGATGCCCGGACGGACGGCTTCCGCCCCTCCCCCTGGATGCAGCACTCCGACATCCTGGTCCAGGAACAGGTCGTGGGCCGCATCAGCGTCTGCTATACCGAGGAGCGCCCCCCCGCCGACGAGGGCCCCTTTCTCAAGGAAGAGCGCAAGCTGATCAACACGATCGCGGACCGTCTCAGGCACCGGATCCTCTACACCAAGCTCAAGTCGGTCTTCGAGACCCACAAATTGAAGGAGGAGCCCTCCTCCGAGTGGGCCGTGATCCTGGACCTGCTGCGCCGGACGGACCCCAAGCTGCTCACCCGCGTCTCCCGGAAGATGCTGAACCACCTCTCCTGGTCCGGTTATGAAAAGGCCCACCGCATCCTGGAACGGATCAGCCCGTCCCTGCAGGGGGAGGACGAGGAGCCGGACGAGAACCGGCCGCTCAGGATGGGGGCGGTCGAGGACCTGCAGTCGGCGAGCGAGGAAATCTTCCGCCTGGCGGGCAAGCACATGGGGGAAGCCGAGATCATCGGGTTCATCCACAAATGGATCCAGGAGGACCGGTCCGGGTTCCTGATCAAGGCGCTCGAAAACCCCAACTCCTCGCTGCACGAGATCTCCGGCGCCATCGAGCGCTACCGCCACCTCATCCCACAGGGGGTGGAGCTCTCCTCCCCGCGCGAACGCACCTTCCGCGTCTCGCTGATCCAGCGGGTCCTGAGCGACGACGCCGAGTTCGTCCAGGTCGCCAAGCAGTTCATCAGCGTCAACGATTTCCACGGTCTTTTCGAACGGACGATCTACCCCGCCGAAAGCCACGGCCGGCTCGGGGGGAAAGGGGCGGGCCTGTTCGTCGCCTCCCAGGTCCTGAAGAAGAAGGCGGAGGAGCAACCCCTCCTCAAGGGGGTCCGGACGCCGAAGACGTGGCACATCACCTCCGACGGGCTCTACGATTTCATCAACTACAACGACCTGGAAGAGATCGCCGAGCACAAATACAAGGACATCGGCCAGGTGCGGGGCGAGTACCCCGCCATCGTCCAGGTGTTCAAGAGCGCCTCCTTCCCCCCCGAAATCGTCAACGGGCTCTCGATCGCGCTCGACGACCTCGGCGAGGTCCCGCTGATCGTGCGCAGTTCCAGCCTGCTCGAAGACAGCCGGGGGACGTCGTTCGCGGGCAAGTACAAGAGCCTCTTCATCGCCAACCGGGGGACCAAGCGCCAGCGCATGCTCGAGCTCCTCGACGCGGTGGCGGAGGTGTACGCCTCCACCTTCGGCCCCGACCCGATCGGCTACCGCGCGCAGCGGGGGCTGACCGATTTCCACGAGGAGATGGGGATCATGATCCAGGAGGTGGTGGGGACCCGCGTCGGCCCCTGGTACCTCCCCGCCTTCTCGGGCGTGGCCTTCAGCCGCAACGAATACCCCTGGTCCCGCCGCCTGCGGCGCGAGGACGGGCTGCTGCGCATGGTGCCGGGGCTCGGCACCCGGGCGGTGGACCGGGTGCAGGACGACTACCCGATCCTCGTCTCGCCCGGGCAGCCGACGCTCCGGGTCAACGCCACCGTCGAGGAGAAGGTGCGCTACTCCCCACGGTGCATCGACGCCGTCAACCTGGAATCGGGACTGTTCGAGACGGTCGAGATCCGCGAGCTCCTCGGCCGCCACGCGGCCGAATACCCGATGGCCCACGAGCTCGTCTCGATCCTCGAGGACGGCCGGCTGGTGCAGCCGTGGAGCAGCGGGCTCGACGGCGAGGCCGACCGGTGGGTGGTGACCTTCGAGGGCCTGCTGGGGAGGACCCCCTTCGTCGACCAGGCGGCGGAGATCCTGCGCACCCTCGAGTCGGAGTTCGGGGCGCCCGTCGACCTGGAATTCGCGCACGACGGCACCGATCTCTACCTGGTGCAGTGCCGGCCGCAGAGCTACAGCCCGAGCGCGCACCCTCCCCCGATCCCGCGGGACATCCCGAAGGAGCGGATCCTGTTCACGGCCAACCGGCACGTCACGAGCGCCTCCATCACCAACCTGACCCACATCGTCTACATCGACCCCGGCAGGTACGCCGAGCTGCCGAGCCGGGCCGACCTGCTCGCCGTCGGCCGGGCCGTGGCCGCGCTGAACCAGCTCCTGCCCAGGCGCCGGTTCATTCTCATGGGACCGGGGCGCTGGGGGAGCCGCGGCGACATCCGGCTGGGGGTGAATGTCTCCTATTCGGACATCAACAACACCGCCATGCTCGTGGAAATCGCCCTCAGGCGGCAGGACTACGTCCCGGAACTCTCCTTCGGCACCCACTTCTTCCAGGACCTGGTGGAGGCGTCGATCCGCTACCTCCCCCTCTACCCCGGAGACTGGGGCACCCTGTTCAACGACGCCTTCTTCGAGCGCTCGCCCAACCGCCTGGCCGACCTCCTCCCCGATTTCGCCCACCTCGCCGACACGGTGCGCATCATCGACGTGGCGCACGCGGCCCCGGGGATGGCGGTGCAGGTGCTGATGAACGGGGAACTGGGCGAGGCGATCGCCCTGCTCGCGGAACCTTCGCCCGGAGAGCCGTTCGAAGCGCCGTCCGTTTTCGGCAAGGCCGGCCCCGGGGCGGGGCCGGGGCGGGCGGCGGAGCCGGGGGTCAACCTCCACTGGCGCTGGCGCCTGGAGAGCGTGGAGCGCATCGCCGAGCTCCTCGACCCGGCGAGGTTCGGCGTCAAGGCCCTCTACCTGTTCGGAAGCACCCAGAACGGGACCGCCGGCCCCGAGAGCGACATCGACCTGCTCGTTCACTTCGCGGGAACCAGGGCCCAGGAAAAGGATCTCCTCTCCTGGCTCGAGGGGTGGAGCCTCTGCCTCAGCCACCTGAACCACCTGAAAACGGGTTGCAGGACGGACGGATTGCTCAGCGTCCACCTCGTCACCGACCGCGACATCAAAAACAGGACCAGCTACGCGGTCAAGATCGGGGCCGCCGGCGACCCGGCCCTGTTCATCCCCATCGGCCGGGGGGCGGGAGGCTGATCCTCCCCATGGTCACCGGCGTTCGCTTCCCCTATTATTGAGACGAGGATCGTATGGGCGGGTGTTTTTTCGTGTCGGATCTCCACGGCCGCGAGGACCGTTACCGGAAGCTGTTCGCAGCCATGGAGCGGGAAATCCCCGCGGCGGTATTCCTGGGGGGGGACCTCTTCCCCTCGGGCCTGGGCGCCGTCGCGGGCGCGGGGGAGTACGAGAGCTTCGTCGAAGAGTTTTTCGCCCCCGGGTTCGAGCGGCTCAGGTCCGGCATGGGGCCCCGGTGCCCCCCCGTTTTCCTGATCCCGGGGAACGACGACGCCCGGACCGAGGAGGGGGCCCTCCGCCGGCACGAAGCCGGGGGCCTCTGGCGCCAGGTGCACAACGCCGCGGTCCCCTGGGGCGATTACGCCGTTTACGGCTACGCCTTCGTCCCGCCCACCCCCTTCATGCTCAAGGACTGGGAGCGCTACGACGTGTCCCGGTACCTCGACCCCCTCTGCGTGGCGCCGGAGGAGGGGTGGCTGACGGTGCCCGTGGAGCCGGGCAGGCTGAAACACCAGACGATCCAGTCGGACCTGGAGCGCCTCACCCGGGGGAGGGACCTCGCACGCGCGATCTTCCTCTTCCACGCCCCCCCCTACGACACGGGGCTCGACCGCGCCGCCCTGGACGGGCAGAAATACAAGCACGTCCAGTTGGACGTTCACGTCGGAAGCATCGCCATCCGGCGCTTCATCGAATCGAGACAGCCGCTCGTGACCCTGCACGGGCATATCCACGAATCGGCCCGTCTCACGGGAACGTGGATGGAGCGGATCGGCAGGACCGTCGCCCTCTCGGCCGCCCATGACGGCCCCGAACTGGCCCTCGTCCGCTTCGATCCCGCCCGCCCGGGGGAGGCGACCCGGGATCTGCTCTGATCCCGGTCCCGATCAAGCGCTTTCTTTCCCTGGGTTTGCCCCGCCCCCCCCATAAATGGGCGCCAGGCGGCAAAGAGGGCTGGAAAGATACTAATAGATTTTATATCCTTATAAGTTTGTGGAATGATTTGAAGGTTTGTTCAATTCAACCGAAAGGCGGTTTGCGGATTTTCCCCCGGCCCCCGTCACCCGGAAGGTTTCCCCGGACGGCCGCAGGGTTCCCGGATTCATACAATCGATCACAACACGTCCTTATTAATAGGCCCCGGTTGTTTTCTCCCCATGGAGGAAAAGGACAGGGCAAAAGTTTGCCACGAGAGAGAACCGGAAATGACCAAGAAAATCGATATCACCGAGCTCATCCTCCGCGACGCCCACCAGAGCGTGATGGCCACGCGGATGTCCCTGGAAGACATGGTCCCCGCATGCGAAGACCTGGACAAGGCGGGGTACTGGTCCGTCGAATGCTGGGGGGGCGCCACGTTCGACTCCTGCATCCGATTTTTGAATGAAGACCCCTGGGAGCGGCTGCGCACCTTCCGCAAGCTGATGCCCAACACCCGGCTGCAGATGCTGCTGCGCGGGCAGAACCTCCTCGGTTACCGCCATTACGAAGACGGGGTGGTGGACCGCTTCGTCGAGAAGGCGGCCGAGACCGGGATCGACGTCTTCCGCGTCTTCGACGCCCTGAACGACATCCGCAACCTCGAGCGCGCGGTCGCTGCAGTCCGGCGCACCGGCAAGCACGCCCAGGGGGCCATCAGCTACACGGTCAGCCCGCTGCACACCACCGGGGGCTTCGTGGACCTGGCGAAGAAGCTGCTGGACCGCGGGTGCGACTCCATCTGCATCAAGGACATGGCGGCGCTGCTGAAACCCCGGGCGGCCTACGACCTCGTCAGGGGGATCAAGGACGCCTGCGGCGAGGAGACCCGCGTCCAGGTTCACGTGCACGCCACCACCGGGGTCACCCTGGTCAGCCTGATGAAGGCGATCGAGGCGGGCGCCGACTGCGTGGACGCCGCGCTGAGCCCGCTCAGCCTGGGCCCCGGCCACAACCCGACCGAGAGCGTCGTCGAGATGCTCCAGGGAACCGAATTCACCACCGCCCTGGACAAGAGCCGCATCCTGAAGCTCAAGCAGCACTTCAACTCGATCCGCCCCCGGTACCAGGAGTTCCTCTCCAACATCACCGGGGTGGAGACGGAGATCTTCGAAAGCCAGATCCCCGGAGGCATGATTTCCAACATGGAGAGCCAGCTGAAGCAGCAGAAGGCGGGCGACCGCATGGCCGAGGTGCTGGCGGAGGTCCCGAAGGTGCGGGCCGACGCGGGTTTCCCGCCCCTGGTCACCCCCTCGAGCCAGATCGTCGGCACCCAGGCGGTCTTCAACGTCCTGATGGGCAAATACAAGGTGCTGACGGGCGAATTCGTCGACCTGATGCTGGGGTACTACGGCGAAACCATCGGCCCGCGCAATCCGGAGGTGATCGCCATCGCGGCCGGCAAATCCACCAAGGAACCGATCACCTGCCGCCCAGCCGACCTGCTCAAGCCGGAATGGCAGGACCTGCGCAAGGCGGCGCTGGAACTGCCCGGCTGCAACGGGTCGGACGAGGACGTGCTGACCTACGCCATGTTCCCGCAGGTGGCCCCCAAGTTCTTCGCCACCCGGGACGAGGGGCCGAAGAACTTGGGCAAGGACCCGGGCGCCCAACCGGCCGCCGCGCCGGCCGCGGCCCCCGTCGCCGACAACGGCAAGGGGCCCGTGCGCTCGCCCATCACCTACAACGTAAAGCTCAAAGGAATCACGCACCAGGTCACGGTCACACCGGCCTAAAGGGGGATCATTCGACATGTCCAATATGACCATGCAGGAAAGAATCGAGGAACTGCGGAAGCGGCGCAAGCAGGCGATGCTGGGCGGCGGCGCCGACAAGCTGGAAAAACAGCACAAAGAGGGGAAACTGACGGCGCGCGAACGGATCGAGACCCTGGTGGACCCGAACAGCTTCGAGGAAACGGGCCTGTTCGCCGAGCACCGTTCGGTCCTGTTCGGAATGGCGGGGAAAGAGTTCCCGGCCGACGGCGTGGTGACCGGGGCCGCCTCCATCGACGGCCGGCTGGTGCACCTGGCCAGCCAGGACTTTTCCGTCTCCGGCGGTTCCGCCGGGGAGGTCCACTCCATCAAGGTGGCCGAAATCATGGAGCAGTCCCTGAAAACGGGCTCCCCCTTCGTCTTCATCAACGATTCGGGCGGAGCGCGCGTGCAGGAGGGGATCGATTCCCTCTCCGGCTACGGCAAGGTGTTCTACACCAACGTCATGCTTTCGGGCGCCGTGCCCCAGATTTCGCTCATCTGCGGCCCGTGCGCCGGCGGCGCGGCCTACAGCCCCGCCCTGACCGACTTCATCATCCAGACCCGCCAGGCGCGGATGTTCATCACCGGCCCCTCGGTGATCAAGAGCGTCACGGGGGAGAACGTGACGGCGGAGCAGCTGGGGGGGGCCGACGCCCACATGGCCAATTCGGGCGTCATCCACTTCATCGCCGAGGACGACAACCACGCCGTGGCCCTGTGCCAGAAGCTGCTGAGCTTCCTGCCCGCCAACAACCTGGAAGACCCGCCGCAGGCCGAGGGGGACCCCAGCGTCGACCCCAACCCGGAACTGGACGACGTGATCCCCGCCAACCCCAAGAAGGGGTACGACGTGCGCGACGTGATCACGCGGGTGGTCGATTTCGGCGACTTCCTGGAGGTGCAGGCGGGGTACGCCATGAACATCGTCGTCGGCTTCGCGCGCATCGCCGGCAGCCCGATGGGCATCATCGCCAACCAGCCGTCGGTCCAGGCGGGCGTGCTCGACATCAACGCCTCCAACAAGGCCTCCCGCTTCATCCGCTTCTGCAACGCCTTCAACATCCCGCTCCTCACCTTCGTCGACGTCCCCGGCTTTCTCCCCGGGGTGCAGCAGGAGCACAACGGGATCATCCGCCACGGCGCCAAGCTCCTGTTCGCCTATTCCGCCGCCACGGTGCCGAAAATCACCGTGATCCTGCGCAAGAGCTACGGCGGGGCCTACCTGGCGATGTGCGGCAAGGACCTGGGCGCCGACCGCGTCTATGCCTGGCCCACGGCCGAGATCGCCGTGATGGGGGCCGAAGGGGCGGCCGAGATCGTCTTCCGCAAGGAGATCGCCGAGGCGGAGAACAAGGCGGCCAAGCGGAAGGAAGTAATCGAAAAGTATCGCGAGGCGTTCTCGACCCCTTACGTGGCGGCGGGCCGCCGGCTGGTGGACTCCGTGATCGAGCCCTCCATGACGCGGCAGCACCTCGCCCAGGCGCTGGAATACCTCAACACCAAACGCTCCCTGCGGCCGGCCAAGAAGCATGGCCTGATCCCGCTGTAGGGCCGAGGACATACCCATGGCAAAGACGGTAAAGACAAGAGATTTGACCGAAATGCTGGAAAAGGTCGAGGCGCAGCTCGCGGCGCTGGCCGAGCGGGTCGAAAGGCTGGAGTCCCCGGCCCCCGCGGCCGCGGCCGCGCCCGTCGCGCCGGCGCCGGCGCCGGTGAGACCGGAGATCAGCGACGAGGAGATGGCGGCCGTATCGGCCGCCCTGGCCGCCTATCTGGGGGTGCGCGTGCGCATCCGGCGCATCCGGCTGCTCAGCTCGCGGGCGTGGGCGCAGCAGGGGCGCGTCAACATCCAGGCGTCCCATACTTTACAATAACGAGGAGGCGGCGTGAAACTGAACATTACGATTGATGGCAAGAACTACGAGGTGGATGTCGAGGCCGTGGAGCCCGAGGCCGCCGGTCCCGGTCGCGGGATCGGATTCGGGCTCGGGCCGATCCGCGTGCCCGCCGCCCCCGTCGCCGCCCCCGCGGCGACGTCCCAGGCGCCGGCCGGCGGGAACGTGAACGAAGACAAGGTCTGCCGCAGCCCGGTGTCCGGCATCGTGATCAAGCTGACGGCGCAGGTAGGGCAGAGCATCCAGGCCGGCGATGTCCTGATGGTGCTCGAGGCCATGAAGATGGAAACGAATATTACGGCTCCCGCCCCCGGAAAGGTCGCGGCCATCCCCGTCAACGCGGGGGACAGCGTCCAGTCGGGCCAGGTGCTGGTGGAGTTTGAATGATGACGAACGCACAGATGGAACAGATCCCCGGTTTTCTCTTTTTTGACCATATCGCCGTCAGCGTCAGGCCCGGCGAGCTGGAGGCCCACGTCCAGGCCTACAAGACCATGGGCTTCAGGGAGCTGCACCGCGAGGAGATCCTGGGCACCGACCAGGTCCGCGAGGTGCTCCTGCAGGTGGGGGACGGCCCCAACCTGCTGCAGTTGATCGAGCCCCTCAACGAGGGTTCCCCCGTCGCCAAACAGATCGAGAAGAACGGCGGCCGGGGGGGCATCGTCCACATGGCGCTGCGCGTCCGGGATATCCAGAAGGCGTTCGACCACCTGCAGGCGAACGGCTTCAAGCTCGTCGACAAGGCCCCCCGCAAGGGATCGCGGGGAACGATGGTCTTTTTCGTCCACCCCAAGGCCACCGAGAACGCCGCGTTCGGGTACCTGCTGGAAGTGGTACAGGAGGGCGCCCATGACGGACACTAGCCCGGACCGCGAACCGCTCAGCCTGGCCGCGGAGTTTCCCGCCACCCCGACTTCGGAGTGGGAGGCGGTGATCGCCGCCGACCTCAAGGGGGCCGATTACGAGAAGAGGCTGGTCCACAGGACCGAGGAAGGGATCGCGCTGCGCCCCTACTACCGGAAGGACAGCCTCGCGGGACTGGAGCCGCAGCTCTCTTTCCGTCGCGGGAAGCGGGGGTGGGAGATCGCCCGGGAGGGTGAGATCGACCCCGGCGCCGTCCGCGCCGATCTCCTGCACGAGGCCGGGGCGCACGGCGTCCAGGAGCTGGCCTGGGCGACGGCCGCGGGGGTGGAGCGGCTCGCGGAACTCGCGGCCGCGCAGCCGGTGGACCAGGCCGCCCGCGCCGTCACCTTCGTCTTCGCCGTCGGCCCCGCCTACTTCATGGAGATCGCCAAACTGCGGGCCGCGCGCCTCCTCTGGGCGCAGGTGTTGACCGCCTTCGGCGCGAAGGACCCGGACGGGGGGGCGATGCGGATCCACGCGCGCACCCCGCGGCGCAACAAGAGCCTCTACGACCGGCACACCAACCTGCTGCGGGTGACCACGGAGGCGCTCTCGGCCGTCATCGGCGGCTGCGACCGCCTCACCATCGATCCCTTCGGCTTCGACCCGCACCTGGCGGTCAACATCCAGCGGATCCTCCAGGAGGAGACGCACCTGGACGCGGTGGCCGACCCGGCCGGCGGGTCCTACTACGTCGAATCCCTCACCGACTCGATGGCGCGCGCCGCCTGGGACCTGTTCCGGCAGGTGGAAGCCGAGGGGGGCTACTCGAAATCCCTCGCCTCCGGTTCGATCGGCAAGGCCGTCGCCGCCGCGCGCGCCGCGCGCACCCAGGCGCTCTCGAGCCGCCGCCGCAGCCTGGTCGGGGTGAACAACTACCCCAACCTCACCGAAAAGGAGGCTCCGGAAGGCCCGCCCGTCACGGAAACCTCTTCCCCCCTCCCCGCGGCCCGGGTCGCCGAGCCGTTCGAGGCGATCCGCCGGCGAACCATCGAACACGCGCGGGCGACCGGACGGTATCCCAGGGTGCTGCTGCTCACCCGCGGCGACGTCAGGATGAAGGGCGCGCGCTCCAATTTCTGCCTCAATTTCTTCGGCTGCGCCGGCTTCGACATGACCGTGTCGGACCGCTTCGAGGGGGTGGAGGCCGACATGATCGTCCTCTGCAGTTCCGATCCCGAATACGCGGAACTGGCCCGGGAGGTCTGCCCGAAGGTGACGGTCCCGGTGCTGGTCGCCGGCAACCCCAGGGAGCAGATCGAGGCGCTTCGGGCCGCCGGCGTCGGGGGCTTCGTCCACGTGGGGAGCGACGCCGTCGCGACCCTGACGGAATGGCAGGACAAACTTGGAATGAGGAGCGGGCAATGAAACCGGATTTTACGAAAATCGACTACAAGCTGAGCCCGCGGCCGGCCGTGGCCCCGGACTCCGGGGACCGGGCCGCCGCCTGGATGACGACCGAGGGGATCGCGGTCAAGCCCGTGTACACGGCCGCCGACCTCGAGGGGATGGAACACCTCGACTACGCCGCCGGCATCCCGCCGTTTCTGCGCGGGCCCTATGCGACCATGTACTGCATGCGTCCCTGGACCGTCCGGCAATACGCGGGATTCTCGACGGCGGAAGAATCGAACGCCTTCTACCGGCGCAACCTCGCCGCCGGCCAGAAGGGGCTCTCGGTCGCCTTCGACCTGGCCACCCACCGGGGCTACGACTCGGACAACGAGCGCGTGCTGGGAGACGTCGGCAAGGCCGGCGTGGCGATCGACTCGGTCGAGGACATGAAGATCCTCTTCGACCAGATCCCCCTCGGCCAGATGTCGGTGTCGATGACCATGAACGGCGCCGTGCTTCCCGTCATGGCCTTCTACATCGTCGCCGCCGAGGAGCAGGGGGTGAAGACGCAGGACCTGGCCGGGACCATCCAGAACGACATCCTGAAGGAGTTCATGGTCCGCAACACCTACATCTACCCTCCCCTCCCCTCGATGCGCATCATCGGCGACATCTTCCGCTACTGCTCCGCCAACATGCCGAAGTTCAACTGCATCTCCATCAGCGGCTATCACATCCAGGAAGCGGGCGGCACCGCCGACATCGAGCTCGGCTACACGCTGGCCGACGGGCTGGAGTACATCCGCACCGGGATCACGGCGGGGCTCGACATCGACAAATTCGCCCCCCGGCTGAGCTTCTTCTGGGGCATCGGCATGAACCACTTCATGGAGATCGCCAAGATGCGGGCGGCCCGCATCCTGTGGGCGAAGATCATCCGCGCTTTCGACCCCAAGAACCCGAAATCGATGGCGCTGCGGACCCACTCGCAGACCTCCGGGTGGAGCCTGGCGGCGCAGGACGTGTTCAACAACGTCCCGCGCACCTGCGTGGAGGCCCTGGCCGCGGCGCTCGGGCATACCCAGTCGCTGCACACCAACGCGCTGGACGAGGCGATCGCGCTGCCGACCGATTTCTCGGCCCGCATCGCGCGCAACACCCAGATCTACCTGCAGGAGGAGACGGACATCACCAAGGTGGTGGACCCGTGGGCCGGGAGCTACTACGTGGAGGCCCTGACGCGGGAGCTGATGCAGAAGGCCTGGCGCCACATCCGGGAGATCGAGGAGCTGGGCGGCATGGCCAAGGCGATCGAGACCGGCATCCCCAAGATGCGGATCGAGGAGGCGGCCGCACGGCGGCAGGCGCTGATCGATTCCGGACGCGAAACCATCGTCGGGGTCAACAAGTACCGGCCCGAGAAGGAGGAGGAGCTCGACGTCCTGGTGGTGGACAACCAGGCGGTGCGGGAATCGCAGCTGCGCCGGCTGGCCGCAACGAAGGCGGGGCGGGACCAGGCGGCGGTGGACGCCGCCCTCGGCGCGCTCACCCTCGCGGCGGAGAAGGGGGATGGGAACCTGCTCGACCTCTCGGTCGAAGCCGCGCGCCGGCGGGCGACCCTGGGGGAGATCTCCTCGGCGCTCGAAAAGGTTTTCGGGCGCTACCAGGCGGTCAACCGGACCATTTCCGGAGTCTACTCCTCGGAGAGCCGGCAGGACCCGGAATTCCGGAAGGCGGCGGCGCTGGCGGAGGAGTTCGCCAGGGCCGAAGGGCGCCGGCCCCGCATCCTGGTCGCCAAGATGGGTCAGGACGGCCATGACCGCGGCGCGAAGGTGGTCGCCACGGCGTTCGCCGACCTCGGCTTTGACGTCGACGTCGGCCCGCTGTTCCAGACGCCGCGCGAGGCGGCGCGGATGGCGGTGGAAAACGACGTGCACGCCCTGGGCGCCTCTTCCCTGGCCGGGGGGCATGCCACCCTGGTCCCGGAAGTCATCGCCGAACTCAAGAAGCTGGGCCGGGAGGACATCCTGGTCTTTGTCGGCGGCGTGATCCCGCCGCAGGCGTACGAGGAGCTCTACCGGGCGGGGGCGACCGATATTTTCGGCCCCGGAACGGTCATTCCCCTCTGCGCCCAGAAGGTGCTGAAGGCGCTGATGCAGCACGCCGGCGCCTGATTTTGCAGGCCCCCGGGCCGGGAAGACGCTTCCCCGGCCCGGGGGCGGAGGTACCCTTACCTTGACCGCCATGGCCGAAAACGCCCGACACCCTCGCACCCCGGCGCGCCGGCGCCTGCCGCTCGAACGGTACGTGGAAGGGGTCCTCGGCGGAGACCGGACGATCCTGGCCCGCGCCATCACCGTCGTCGAGAGCGATCTCCCCTCCGACGGGGAACTCGCGGCCCGCATCCTCGACCGCCTCCTCCCGCACGCCGGGCGGAGCCGCCGGGTCGGCATCACCGGGGTTCCCGGGGTCGGCAAGAGCACCTTCATCGACGCGCTGGGCATGCACCTGATCCGCGATTGCGGGGAGAACGTGGCGGTGCTGAGCGTCGATCCCTCGAGCCCGATTTCGGGCGGCAGCATCCTGGGGGACAAGACCCGGATGGAACGGCTGGCCGTGGAAACGGACGCCTTCATCCGCCCCTCCCCGTCCCGGGGCCACCTGGGAGGGGTGGCGCGGCGCACGCGGGAGACCATGCTCCTGTGCGAAGCCGCGGGCTACCGGAACATCCTGGTGGAGACCGTCGGCGTCGGCCAGTCGGAAACCGCCGTCCGCTCCATGACCGATTTCTTCCTCCTCCTGATGCTGGCCGGGGCGGGGGACGAGCTGCAGGGGATGAAGCGCGGCATCATCGAGATGCTCGACGGCATGGCCATCACCAAGGCGGACGGGGACAACAAACGCAAGGCCGACCGCGCCCGGATCGAGTACGCCGGCGCGCTCCATCTCTTCCCCGCCCCGGCCGACGGGTGGCTCCCCCCCGTCCTGACCTGCTCCTCCCTCCACGGCGAGGGGATCGCGGAGGTCTGGCAGATGATCCTGGACCACCGGCGGCTGATGGAGCGCGGGGGCCTGCTCGCCGAGAGGCGCAGCCGCCAGGCGCTCGCATGGATGAACGAACTTCTGATGCTGGGCCTCGAGGAGTCTTTCCACGCCGACCCGAGGGTCGCCGCCCGTCTGCCCCGTCTCAGGGAGGAAGTCCGGCGCGGCGAGGCCACGCCGTTTGCCGCCAGCCGTGAACTGCTCCAGCTTTTCAGGCAGCATCTGCAGCCCTAACCCTTCAATTGACTCGAGGGGGGATCGGAGTATAAAATCTGTGACTGTTAAATTTCTGAACACTGGAGCTATATCACGGAATATAAAGATCTTATGAATCAGATGTTAAATCCCTTAACAGTCCGCGACAGGCTCCGCCTTGTTGCCGCTTTTGGCATAATATCTTCATTTTCTATAATTTAACCAGATCGGCCGGTGTGGCCCAAAGATTGCATTGATGCCATCGGACACATAATATCAATCGCCGGAGATCACCCAATCCCCGGCCATGAAAGGAAGAAACGATGAGCATACAACCCAGAGTTTTGATAGTGGACGATGAAGCCGCACTGCGCCGTCAGGTCATGGTCGGGCTTGCCCAGCATGGATTCGAGGTCGATGAATGCGAGGAGGGACTCTCCGCCCTGTCGAAGATCAAGGCGGCCGAATCGAGGCGGAACCCCTTCGGCTGCGTCGTGCTCGACCTGCGCCTCCCCGACATCGACGGGCTGAAGATCCTTTCCGTGCTGAAATCGATCTACTCGGAGCTCCCGGTGGTCGTCATTACGGGTTACGGCAACGACGACACGATCAACGCCGTTCACAGCCACGGCGGCAGCACCTACCTCGACAAGCCCTTTGAAATGGACGAGTTGGTGGCCCGGATCAAGGACCTGGTCCCGTCCGGAGCCGTCCGGCCCGAACCGAAGGCGGCGGAGGAGCCGAACGAACAGGCGAGCGGGCTGGTCTTCATCCGCGGGGAAAAGGAAGCGGACCTGCCGGAGATGTTCTCGAAACTCTACTACGCGGACGGCGTGTGTTACTGCGACCCCGTGGTCGGCGACTGGGACATCGTCCTGCTGGTGCAGGCGCACAACCGCCAGGACCTCCAGCGGCTGGTGGAAGGGCACATGAAGTCGCTCGAGGGGGTGCAGCGCTACGAGCTCCACTGTTCGGAAAAGCCCGCCATACCGCGGGAACTCGAGGAGTTCATCCAGGACTACGAAAAGGTCCAGGCGATGAACGAGGAGGGCGGCGGGGCCGCCGGCGGGCGCAGCCTGCGCAAGACCGCGTCCTACGCCATCCTGGACGTCGACCCGGCGAAGCTCTCAAGCCTTTACATGAAGCTTTATTTCACCGACAACGTGGTCCACTGCGACGTGACCGACGGCGGGAAGCACATCATCCTCCTGCTCGAGGGGGCTTCCACCCAGCAGATCCAGAACACGATCCGCAGCGAGATCCGCCTGATTCCGGGCATCCTCCGGATCAAGCAGCTCAACACGTTGAATTTCTCATCCAAGTAAGCGTGGAGCGGTCAGATCATGATTCAGCCAGATGAAAGCGTCCGGGTACCGGCCGCGTTTGAACGCATGCTGTGGCGGCACCGGGGTGAGCCGGGGATGCTCATCCCGCTGCTCCAGGCCGCGCAGGACAGCTACGGCTACGTCCCGGAATCCGCCATCGGGCAGATCTCGGACATCACCGGGATCCCCACGGCCGAAATCTGCGGCGTCATCACCTTCTACAAGCAGTTCCGCACCAAGCCGCTGGGCAAGCACATCATCCGCCTCTGCAAGGGGACCGCGTGCCACGTGGTCGGGGCGGAGACGATCGGGCAGGTGATCTCCGACGAGCTCGCGGTCGCCCCGGACGAGACGACGGGGGACGGGGTGTTCACCTACATGGTCGTGGCCTGCCTGGGATGCTGCAGTCTGGCTCCCGCCCTGATGATCGACGACCAGACTCACGGGCGCCTGACGCCCCAGTCCGTCCGGAAGCTGCTGCGCCAGTACCGCCGTGACGCTGCCAAAGCTGCCGCGCCGGCCGGGCCTTCCGACGGCGAGCGGCCCGCGACGGCCTAGCCTCTCCATCACCGCGGCGTTTCCGGGAGGCCCGGAAACGGGGGCAGGCGGCTTATCGACCCGGGCGCGGAGCCCGGGGTTATCTTCGGAGGTTTTATGCGGGAAGTTTTAGTGGGGCTCGGGTCCTGCGGGCTGGCGGCCGGGGGCCTCAAGGTCTATCAGAGGTTTGCGGAGGTCCTGGGCTCCGACTCCAGCGACGCGCTCCTGAAAAAGACCGGCTGCATCGGCATGTGCTACGCCGAGGTCCTGGTCGAGGTCAAGGACGGCGACGGCGGCAGCACTTTCTACCGGAACGTGACCCCGGACCGGGTGGAACGCATCGTCGAAGAGCACGTCCGGAACGGCCGCCCGGTGGCCGGCTGGGTCCTCGACTCCGCCGGCGTCCAGTCGAAACAGCGGCGGATCGCCCTGCGCAACAGCGGTATCATCGACCCCGACAGCCTGGACGAATACCTGGAGCGCGGCGGGTACCAGGCGCTCGAACGCGCGCTCACCCGGATGACGCCGGAAGAGGTGGTCCAGACGATCGCCGACAGCGGGCTGCGCGGCCGCGGGGGCGCCGGGTTCCCCACCGGAACCAAGTGGCGGCTCGCGGCCGGGTCCCGCGACACGCACAAGTACGTGATCTGCAACGCCGACGAGGGGGACCCCGGCGCCTTCATGGACCGGAGCCTGCTCGAAAGCGACCCGCACTCGATCCTCGAAGGGATGGCCCTGGCGGCCTACGCCATCGGCGCCGACGCCGGCTACATCTACGTGAGGGCAGAATACCCGGAAGCCGTGAAAAGGCTCAAGCACGCCATCTCCCAGGCGACCGCCCGCGGGCTGCTCGGCAGCAACATCCTGGGAAAGGGGCTGCATTTCGACATCAAGCTGAAGGAGGGGGCCGGCGCCTTCGTCTGCGGCGAGGAAACCGCCCTGATCGCCTCCATCGAGGGGAAGCGCGGCATGCCCAGGGTGAGGCCCCCCTTCCCCGTCGAGGCGGGGCTCTGGGGACACCCTACCTGCATCAACAACGTCGAGACGCTGGCCAACGTGGCCTGGATCGTCCTCCACGGCGCCGACGCCTTCAACTCCCTCGGGACGGAGGGGTCGAAGGGGACCAAGGTTTTCGCCCTGGCCGGCAAGGTCAAAAACGGCGGGCTGGTGGAAGTCCCGATGGGAATGACCATCAACGAAGTCATCTACGGCATCGGCGGCGGCACGCTCACCGGCGGGCCGTTCAAGGCGGTGCAGATGGGAGGGCCGTCGGGCGGCTGCATCCCGGCCAGCCTCGGCGACACCCCCATCGACTACGAACAGATCACCGCCACCGGTGCCATCATGGGCTCGGGGGGCATGGTCGTCATGGACCAGACCACCTGCATGGTGGACGTGGCCCGCTTTTTTCTCTCCTTCACGCAGAACGAGTCGTGCGGCAAGTGCACCTTCTGCCGGGTCGGGACCAAGCGCATGCTGGAAACCCTCGAACGGATCTGCGCCGGAAAGGGGAAGGAAGAGGACATCGCCCTGCTGTCGGAGCTCGGGGAGCAGATCAAATCGAGTTCGCTCTGCGGGCTGGGCCAGAGCGCGCCCAACCCGGTGCTCACGACCCTGCGCTATTTCCTGGACGAATACCACGCCCATATCCGGGACCATAAATGCCCGGCCAAATCGTGCCTCGCCCTGGTGCAGTTCGCCGTCATCCCGGAAAAATGCATCGGGTGCGGGCTCTGCATCGCCGCCTGCGCCGTGGGCGCCATCACCGGTGAAAAGAAGCAGCCGCACACGATCGACGACGCCAAATGCATCCGCTGCGGCAAATGCATCACGGTCTGCAACGTGGGGGCCATAGAAAAAAGATAGGGGCAGGGTCCGCGGACGTCGCCCATAAAGGAAACAGGTAGGAAGATGGCAATGGATACCGAAAAGAAGACCCTTCGAGTGGAACTGACGATCAACGGCCGGAAGGTGTCGGGGGACCCGGGCCAGACGATCCTGGACGTGGTGCGCGCCGGTCAGCTCGACGACATCCCCACCCTGTGCCACGACCCCCGGCTGGAGCCGTACGGCTCCTGCTTCCTGTGCGTGGTGGAGGTCAAGGGCTCGCCCCGGCTGCTGCCGTCCTGCGTGACCCGGATCCGCGACGGGATGGAGGTCACCACCCGGAGCGACCGGATCGTCACCGCGCGCAAGACGGCGCTGGAGCTCCTCCTTTCGGACCACTACGCCGACTGCGTCTGCCCCGGCCAGCGCGCCTGTCCCGCCGGGGTCGACATCCAGGGCTACCTGAGCCTCTCGGCCCTGGGGTACCACGACGAGGCGCTCGGCCTCATCCGCGAACGGAACCCGCTCCCGGTCGTCTGCGGCCGCGTCTGCGTCCGCAAGTGCGAGGTCGCCTGCCTGCGCAACGAGGTGGACGAGCCGGTCGGCATCAACTTCATCAAGCGCTACGTCGCCGAAAGCCACGGCACCCCGCCCCTCAAGCCTGCCGATCTCCCCGATTCCGGCAGGAGCGTGGCCGTGGTGGGCGGGGGCCCGGGCGGGTTGAGCTGCGCCAATTACCTGGCCCTGCGGGGGCACCGGGTGACGATCTTCGAATCCCTCCCCAAGCTCGGAGGAATGCTGCGCTACGGCATCCCCGAATACCGGCTGCCGCGCGAGCAACTGGACCGGGAGATCCAGGGGATCCTCGATCTCGGCATCCGCGTGGAGACCGGGAAGGCCCTCGGCAGGGACTTCACCCTCGAGAGCCTCCGCGGCGCCGAGGGGTTCGACGCGGTCTTCGTCGCCCTCGGAGCCCCCCTCGGCAAGAAGATGGGGCTCGAGAACGAGGACTCCATCGTGGGGGTCCGTTCCGCCCTCGACTTCCTGCGCGACTGCGAACTGGAGGGGAAGCCGGAGCTCCAGGGGAAAGTGGTGGTGGTGGGGGGGGGGAATTCCGCCATCGACGCGGCCCGGACCGCCCTGCGCTGCGGCGCGGAGGAGGTGACGATCGTCTACCGCCGGACCCGCGCCGAAATGCCGGCGCACCACGAGGAGGTCGACGCGGCGGAGGCCGAGGGGGCGAAGATGGAACTGCTGGCGGCTCCCCTGGAACTGATCGCGGAAAACGGCCGGCTCCGGGGGCTGCGCTGCCAGCGCATGGAACTCGGGGAGCCGGACGCGAGCGGGCGGCGCAAGCCGGTCCCGATCCCGGGGGCCGTCGTCGACATCGACTGCAGCTACATCTTCGCCGCCATCGGGCAGGACACCGACCTCTCGGCCCTCGCAGGGGACCCCGAGGACGCGCGCCCGGCGGCCAACCGCTGGGCCACCCTGGAATCGAACGCCGCCACCATGGAGTCGAGCGTCCACGGGGTGTTCACCGGCGGAGACGTGGTGCTGGGGCCCTCGACCGTCATCGACGCCATCGCCCACGGGCGCCGGGCGGCCCTCGCCATCGACCAGTACCTCACCTGCGGCGAGGCCGTCGGCCCGGAACCCGACTTCAAGAGCCGCCGCGACTTCTTCGGCGAGATCCCGAAGGAAACCTTCGCGGCCGTGGAGCCCGAACCGCGCTGCCGGATGCCCGAACGCGGGGCGGTGGAGCGCGTGCGCGACTTCCGGGAGGTGGAGACGGGACTGGACGAGCCGCACACGAAGCACGAGGCCGCGCGCTGCATGGAGTGCGGCTGCAAATCGGTCTTCCACTGCGACCTCAAGCGCTACGCCGGGGAATACGGGGTGGATATCGCCCGCCTCTCCGGCGAGGTGCGCCGTCACGAGGTCGACCGGAGCCACCCGCTGATCTCGCTCGACCCGAACAAGTGCATCCTCTGCGGCCGCTGCATCCGGACCTGCTCCGAGATCGTGGGGCTCGGAGTCCTGGGCTTCGTCGGCCGGGGGTTCGACACGACCGTCCGCCCGGCGCTCGGGAAATCGATGGCCGAGAGCGACTGCATCGCCTGCGGCGCGTGCGTCGAGAGCTGCCCCACGGGCGCCCTCGAAGCCCGGTTCCAGTACAGCCGCCAGGGGCCGTGGAAAACGACCCGGGTCCCCTCGGTCTGCACCTTCTGCTCCGTCGGCTGCCGCCTCGACCTGAACGTGGCCGCCGACGGCCTCCTGTGGGCGACCGCCCCGAACACGCTGGCCGACGGCAGGGGCGAGCTCTGCCGCAAGGGGCGCTTCGGCACCGGCCTCGTCCAGGGGCCCGACCGCCTGAAGAAGCCGCTGGTGAGAAAGAACGGCAAGCTGGAGGAAACCGGGTGGGACGAGGCCATCGAGGCGGCCGCCGCGGCACTCGGCAAGGGGGTGAAGACAGGCGGCGCCGAATCGGTCGCCATCCTGGCGGCCCCCCGGATGACGATCGAGGAGTCGTACCTTGTCGCCCGCATCGCCGCCTCCCTCGGGACGGGCCGGGCCGGCAGCTACGGCCGCTCCCGGCGCGGCGGCCCCCGCCACGACCTGGACGGCCTGCTGGGCCGGACGGCCTCCACGTGCGCGATGGAGGACCTGGCCGGCGCCGATCTCATCCTCGTCGCCGGGGCCGACCCGGGCGCCACGCACCCCGTGCTCGGGATGGCCGTAAGGCGGGCGCTGCGCGAAGGGGCGGGAATGATCTCGGTCAACTCCGGCCCGATCGACCTCGTGCGCCCCGAGGACCTCTGGCTGGACGCGCGCCGCGGCACCGCGGGCATCCTCTACGGGACGATGATGGCCCACCTCCTCGGCCGGCCCGGGACCGGAAACGGGCTCCCGGGGATCGGGGCGCTCCGCGAATCGATCTCGTCGCTGACGCCGGAGAGGGCGGCCGGGCTCTCCGGGGTGGAGGCGGCGAAGATCCAGTCCGCCGCGGACCGGATCGCGCACGCCCGGAAGGTCGTCGCCGTCTACGACCTGGACGAAACCCTCGAACGTTCGGTCGACGACCTCAAGGCGCTCGCCCAGCTCCTGGCCCTGACGGGTCACCTGGCGGGGCCGGGCGAAGGGCTGCTCCTGCTCCACTCGGACTGCAACAGCGTCGGGGCACGGCTGGCGGGCATCGACGGCGCCCTGGAACCCGACCGGGCGCGGACGGCCCTGGTCCTGTTCGAGAACCCGCTCGCCGATTACCGGGCGCACCGGGAGTTGGCCGGAATCGGGTCGTTCGTGGTAATGGACCATTTCATGACCGAGACGGCGCGGGCGGCCGACGTGGTCCTCCCGGCGGCGACGCTGGCCGAGAGCGAGGGGACGGTCGTCAGCTTCGACGGCCGGATCGGCACGCTCGACAGGGCGAGCAGCCCGGCGGGAGGGATGGCGAACGTGGACATCCTGGCCCGGCTGGCGGCCGCGCTCGGGGCGCCTGACCTTTCGCCCGACCCGGCGGAACTCCGCCGGGCGCTGGCGGCCGGACTCGGACTCGACGCCGCGGAGCTGGAGAGAGTCCGCGGGCGGGGGGGCGCGTGGCCGGCCGAAGCCGTATCGATCCGGAGCCTGGAACCGGTCCGGATCGATTCCACGGCGTCGACGGCCAACATCTTCCCCTACGCCACCCTGGACGCCGTCCTGGAGAAGAAGCTTGCGGAAATGGAATAAGCGTTAGATAGTAGTCGGTAGCCGGCGGCCGCTTTCGACCCGCCGCCGGCTACTGGCGGACTCTTTATGGTGGATCGGCTTTTCCTCGAGAAGGAGCTCTTCGGCAGGCTCGGATGGTTCATCAAGATGCGGTGGGGGTTCATCGCCGGGCTGCTCCTCGCCACCCTCCTCTGCCGCCTGTTCGGTGTCGACCTCCCCTACAGGGGCATCCTCGCCGTCGGCGGGCTCATCTTCATCTACAACCTCGGTTTCTTCCTGCGCCACCGCGCCATCGAGCGCAGGGGGATCCACTACGCCTGGCGCGCACAGCGCGCGGCCAACCTGCAGATCTGCGCCGACTATCTCTCCCTGACCGCCGTCGTCCACTACGGCGGAGGGGTGGACAACCCGTTCATCCTCCTCTACCTGCTGCACGTCATGATCGGCAGCCTGATGCTGCGTCGGCCGCAGGTATGGGCGCAGGGACTCTTCGCCTTCCTCCTCTTCCTGTCGGTGGTCCTGCTCGAATACCACGGCGTCCTCCCGCACTACGCCGTCGGTGAGCTGGGCCCCCGGTACCAGAGCGCCTGGTACATCCTGGCCGTCAGCGCCGCCCTGCTCGTGACCCTCTGCAGCCTCATCTACATGAGTTCGGCCATCATCCAGGACCTGCGCGACCGCGAAGCCCGGATCACCCAAGCGAGCGCGCTGCTCGAGAAGAAATCGTCCGACCTGGAGGCGGCCAACCGCGAGCTGCGGGAAAAGCAGCACCAGCTGGTCCAGTCGGAAAAGCTGGTGTCGCTCGGGAGGCTCTCGGCCGGGATGGCGCACGAGATCAACAACCCGATCCAGTTCATCCAGGGGAACATGCGCATCCTGGGCGAGGCCATGGACAGCATGCTTCCCGTCGTGGACCGCCACGCCGAGGCCCACCCCGGCTTCAAGGTCGCGCGCCTCTCCTACCCCGTCTTCCGTCAGCACATCGCCACGCTGCTCAAGGACATGTCGAGCGGGACGGTACGGATCGCCGACATCGTGCGCGACCTCAAGAAATTCGCCCGCTCGGAGGAGCCGTCGGTCGCCGACCCGGTCGACCTCAACGAATCGGTCGGGGCCAGCCTGCGCCTGGTCCACAACAAGATCAAGCGCCACAAGGTCATCTGCGAGCTGGACCCCGACCTGCCGAGGATCCCGGGGAGTGCCAGCAAGATCGGGCAGGTGATCGTGGCCAACCTGATCAACGCGGCGGAGGCTCTGGGGGACCGGCAGGACGGCGTCATCGAGCTGCGCACCTCGACCGGCCCGGACGGGCGGGTTTCGCTCTGCATCGCCGACAACGGCCCGGGAATGACGGAGGAGGTCCAGCAACGCCTGTTCGACCCCTTCTTCACCACCAAGCAGAACTCGGGCGGCATGGGGCTGGGCCTCTCGGTCGCCTACGGCATCATAAAGGACCACCAGGGATCGATAGAGGTGGATTCGAAACTGGGGGAGGGCACGACGCTCACTCTCTCCTTCCCCCCCGCGAGGAGTGAAGGGGCATGAAGCGCATCCTGGTGATCGACGACGACGCCGCCGTCCTCAACTATTTCATGATCTTCCTGGCCCAGACCGGGCGCTACGACGTCCAGACCCTCGGCGACAGCACCCAGGCGTTCGACGTCATCGATTCGGGGAATTTCGACGCCATCATGCTCGACATGGACATGCCCGTCGTGCATGGCCGCGAGGTGCTCCGGTACGTGAAGGAAAAACACCCGCACATCGAGGTGATCGTGATCACGGGGGTGGAGGATGTCGAACTCGCCGTGGAGTCGATGAAGGCGGGGGCCTACGACTACCTCTGCAAGCCGATCGACGAGGACCGGCTGCTGCGGCTCCTGGATCACGCCCTGGAGCGTTCCGAGCTGCGCACGGAGGTGGACAGACTGCGCGACGAGGTCTCCCTGGAGGGGTTGCGCCACAAGGAGGCGTTCGAGTCGATCCTCACCCGGAACCGGGGCTTTTTGCGCGTGCTGCAGCGCGTGGACCAGATCGCCGAAAGCGAGAACTACGTCCTGATCTGGGGGGAGAGCGGAACGGGGAAAGAGCTGGTGGCGCGCGCCATCCACCGGATCAGCCGCCGGCGCGACCGCCCCTTCATCGCCGTCAACGCCGGGACGTTCGCCTCGGAGCTCTTCTCCTCCGAATTCTTCGGGCACGAGCAGGGAGCCTTCACGGGCGCCACCCGGACGAGGGCGGGGTTCTTCGAAAAGGCGAACGGCGGCACCCTCCTGCTCGACGAGATCGGGGAGCTGGAGCTGCCGGTGCAGTCCAAGCTGCTGAGGGTGCTGCAGGAGGGGGAATACTTCCGGCTCGGGTCGACCGAAAAGCGGGGGGCCGACGTCCGCATCATCGCGGCCACCAACAAGGACCTCGCCGACGAAATCGACAAGGGGAGGTTCCGGCGCGACCTGTACTACCGGCTCAATATCTGCTCCGTCTTCCTCCCGCCGCTGCGCGACCGCGAGGGGGACATCGAGCTGCTGGCGAACTGGTTCCTCGACAAGCACAACCGGGCGAATGCGAAGTCGATCTCCCTGATCGACTCCGACGTCATCGAACTCCTGGAACTGTACGATTTCCCCGGCAACGTGCGGGAGCTCGACAACATCATCGCCGAGGCGGTGGTGGTGGAGTCGGGCCGGAGTCTTTCCTCCCGCTCCCTCCCCCGTTACCTCCATAACGCCGTCAGCGGCCCGCGCACGGGCGCCTCCCGCGCCGCTTCGGTGCCCCCGGCGGAGCGCAAGACCCTCCACGAACGGGAGGCGGAGCACATCCGCCGGATGCTGGAGCTGACCGGGGGGAACCGCACCGCGACCGCCGAGATCCTCGGCATCTCCCGGGTCTCCCTGATCTCCAGGATCAAGCGCTACGGCATCGACATCCCCCCCGCGGGCGGGGGCGGCCCCGATTCCTGACCGGCCCCCGTTCCTATGAGGCGGCTGCCGACCTCGTCGCTCCCCTCGTCGTAGACGACGATCTTGAGCATCGGGTTGGACACGGTGAAGTGTGCGATTTCTGATTTGAAAATGGGGCGGGCATGCGGATAGAAAAACTCGACCACGGGGAGGAAGAGGTCCGGCGGCGCCTGCTCGCCTTCCTCCGGCCGCACGAATCCGAGTGCCTGTTCCTCACCGGGAACCTGAAAAACCGTTTCCCCGGAACCCACCTCTATGCCGCCCGGGGGGCGGGGGAGTGGCTGGGGGTGGGCGGGTATTACGAGGAACCGCGCGCGGTCGTGCTCGGGGCGGCGGCGGACGCGGCAGCGCGGGAACTCGCCTCGGAACTGGCCGCGCGCCATCCGGGCCTTCAGAGCCTGTGCGCCCCGGCCGGCCCGGCAGCCGCCGCCTGCCGGGTCCTCGCCGGGATGGGGTGGCGTCACGCAAAGGACCCGCGCTGCCTGCTGATGGAGCTCGACTCCCCCCCGCCGCCGCAGGAATTCGAAGGCCTGGTCCGGCCCATCAGGCTCGGGGACCACATCCCGGTCGTCAAGCTCCTCCGCCAGATCCACAACCGTCCCCCCGGAGCGCCGGTGACCGAGCACGAACTCCGGGCGCTGATGATGAACCCCCTCTGCCTGGTGCTGGACGCCGGTTCCGGCCCGGTCGCGACCGCCCAGACCAACGGCATGGGGATAGCGGCCTTCCAGATCCTCGGGGTGGCCACCGACCCGGCCCACCGCAACCGGGGATACGCCCGGGCGGTCTGCGCCTCCCTCATCCGGGCGATGTGGAGCCGGGGCGCTCGCCGGGCGGTCCTGTTCACCGGACGGGACAACCCGGCCGCCCTGGGGTGCTACCGCCGGATCGGCTTCCGCGCCGCGGGGGGATACTGGGTGGCCCGGCTGGTGCGGGGCGGGGAGAGAGTGTCCACTCCCTGGTGAGGCCGCGCGCCGGGCGGTCGGCCGCTTCCAGCCGAGGGCGGCAAATACTGATTGTGCCGGGTGCTCCCCAATGGTAGCCTTGATGCAGGTGGAAACCAGCCCTCTGCTTATGCCTGTGGACTCTGCATGGAGCCTCATCCACCCCCAATTGATACGAGGAGGGCTTTTTTTTTGCGCATTCACCTGGTCAACCCCAGCGACGTATCCTTCGGCATCGGCGTGATCACGCCGCGATGGCTCTACGTTCTAGCCGGCGCCACCCCGCGCACCTACGGCGATCCCCTGATCCACGACGAAACCCTGAACCCCTTTGATCCCGAACAGGTCGAGCCGGGGGAAGTGGTCGGCATCGGCATCCACACCAGCAACGCCTGGCGCGGGTACCAGATCGGGAAGAGGGTGTCCGAGCGCGGGGGCATCCCCGTTTTCGGCGGAATTCACGCCACCCTGTACCCGGAAGAGCCGGGCAGGCTGGGGGGCGCCGCCGCGGTCGTGCGCGGGGACGGCGACCTCGCCTGGGGGCAGGCGCTCTCCGACTGCGCGGAGGGCAAGCTCCAGCCGGTCTACGAGGGGGGCATCATCGACGCCGCGGATTTCGCCATCCCGCGCTGGGATCTGCTCCGGCCCGGTTCCTACATGTGGGCCTCGGTGCAGACCATCCGCGGATGCCCGAAGCACTGCTCCTTCTGCTCGGTCTGGCGCACCGACGGCCAGAAGCCGCGCCAGCGGCCGGTGGACCCCGTCATCGAGGAGGTGGTCGCCCTGCGCCGCATGGGCTACCGCTTCATCGCCCTGGCCGACGACAATTTCTATCCCGTCACGCTCCGGGACCTGGAAGTGGCGGCGGCGCGCGAGGACAAGACCCGGTACGAGTGGCTGAGCGCGATCCGCGCGGAACGGTTCGAACTCATGGACCGGCTCGCCCGCATCGGGGGAGACCTCATCGCGTTCACCCAGATCACGATGGAGGCGGCCGAAGACGAAGAGTTCCTCACCGCCATGAAAAAGGCCAACATCAAGGGAGCTCTGGTGGGGGTCGAATCCATAAACGCGACCGGCCTGGAGAGCATGTACAAGGGGTTCAACCTGAGCGGGGAGAACCTGGTCGAGCGCCTGAAGAAGTTCCGGGTCGCCGATATCCACGTGCTGGGGTCGTTCATCTTCGGCCTCCCCAGCGACACCGAGGACACCTTCAGGGCCACTTCGGACCTCGCCGACCGGGCGGAACTGACCTTCGCGCAGTTCGTCCCGCTGACGCCCTTCCCGGGAACGATCGATTTCGAGAAATGGGAAAAGAGCGTCCAGGAGGCCAATCCCGGGGTGGACACCCTCCCCCTGACCCGCAACTGGCTGGTCCCACCCGACCGCAGGCCCAAGATCTACCTGCCGCACCCCACCATGTCGCCCGAGGAAATCCGCAGGCACACCCAGGAGGTGTGGGGGAATTTCTACAGCCTGCCCAAGATCTGGAACCGCTCCAGGTGCGTGTCGAAGATCCGGTCCCGGATGGCTTTCGTCCTGATATCCAAACTCTACCGCCAGATGTACGCCAACACCGGGATCGCGACCGAGAGCGCCCACCGTTCGCAGGCGGTGCGCTGGGCCCGCCTCATCGCCCGCCCCTGCCGTGCTCTTTTTTCGGCGCGTCCTCTGCCGGACCTGCAGGTGCCTGCGCCCTCGCGGAGGTAGGGGCGGTCACCATGCGGCGGCTCCCCGCCTTGCGCGCCTTGACCGTCGGATGAGACTCCCGGTAACGGGCGATGTCCGAGGCGGTCACCGATACGCGAGCACGGACCGGCCCTTCGGCCTCCTCGCTCTGCAGGTCGGCCAGCAGCTTCTGGTAGCAGAGGTCCGGGGCTTCCTGGACCATCAGTTCCGACCCCCGGAACAACCCGCTCTCGATTTTCATCACGATCAGCCGGAGGTCCTTCCCCTTCTCTTCGAGGTGAAACCCGTACTCCATGCATCCCTCCTGGGGGATGACGCCGATGTATCTGAGCTGAAATGCGAGGTGTGTCGCCATGCCGGTCCTTGCCTCGGGAGAAAGACATTGCATAAATCCAGGAACGCGGGGAACAAGCAGCAGCGTCTGGGCGATGGATTCGACTTAAACAATAGTATACACCTTCCGGGGCCGGAACCCTATCGGAATGCGCCGGCACTCCCCATTTGGATTTATCCCGCCGCAGTGCTATACTTGCCGGGTTCGCAAACCGCATCCGCACTGTACCCGGTGAAGTGAATTTCCTATTAAATCTTGGGCTGAGAGTGCACCTTGGCTCATCGTGCCAAGGAGTCTCTTTTTGCAGAGTTTTGACCATTTTCCGCTTCATCCGAACATCCACGCCGCCATACGCGCGGCCGGTTACCATCACCCCACGCCGATCCAGCAGCAGGCCATCCCCCTGGCGCTCCAGGGGCGCGACCTGCTGGGTCTGGCCGAAACGGGCACGGGAAAAACAGCCGCCTTCGTCCTGCCCATGCTGCAGCACCTCGAGTCCCACCCCGCGCGGGGCGCGCGGGTCCTGATCCTGGAACCGACGCGGGAACTGGCGGAACAGGTGCACGAGTCGATCGTGAGCCTGGGCCGCGGGGGCCGGGTCCGGAGCGCCACCGTCTACGGCGGCGTCAGCCGGGTGTCCCAGGTCAGAAACATCCGGAGCGGCAGCCAGGTCGTGGTCGGATGCCCCGGACGGATCCTCGACCTGATCGGGGAGGGGGACCTGGACCTCGGGGCCATCGAAATCCTGGTGCTGGACGAGGCGGACCGGCTTTGCGACATGGGCTTTCTGCCCGACGTCCGCCGCATCCTGCGGGCCCTTCCGGCCCGCCGCCAGACCATGCTGTTCTCGGCCACCATGCCGGGAGACATCCGGACGCTGGCGGACACCATCCTGCGGAACCCGGTCCACGTCCAGGCCGGCGCGCTGGCGCCCGTCAAGAGCGTGGCCCATTCCCTCTACCCGGTCGCGGAAACGATGAAATCGGGGTTGCTGCTGGACCTGCTCGGACGGACCCCGACCGGGAGGGTGCTGGTCTTCACCCGGACCAAACGCCGGGCCGTCCGCGTGGCGGACCGCCTGGCCAAAAACGGCTACCGTGTCTCGGCCCTTCAGGGGGACATGGCGCAAAACCGGCGGCAGTCGGCCATCAACGGGTTCCGCAGCGGTAAATACGACATCCTCGTGGCCACCGACATCGCCGCCCGCGGCATCGACATATCGGAAATCTCCCATGTCATCAACTTCGACATGCCCGATACCCCGGACGCCTACACCCACCGGATCGGGCGCACGGGGCGGGCGGGTTGCACGGGGGAGGCCTTCACCTTCACGGTGGCGGACGACGAACCGCTCGTGCGGCAGATCGAGAGGATTTTCGGATCCCGGATCGAGCGCCGCCGGGTGCCGGGTTTTGCCGCCGCGGAGCCGGCCCCGCCGACCCTCGCCGCAGCCGCAGCCGCCCCTCGAACGGAACGGAGCAGGAGCTTCAGGCCGGGTCTCGCCGGAGCCAGGAGGAGGGCGCACGCCCGGTAGACGGCGGCAGGAGCGCGGCCCCGGGAGCGGACTTCATTGAGAGCAGGACAGCGCCGGAACATTCCGGCAGGACGGGAGAAGAAACATGGGAAAAAACCTGTTTGTGGGAAACCTTCCTTTCTCGCTGGGCGAGGAGGAACTTCGGGGCATGTTCGAACAAAAGGGGAAGGTGGATTCCCTGACGGTGATGCGCGACCTGGAAACGGGCCGATCGCGGGGGTTCGCCTTCGTGGAGATGTCCACCGAGGAGGAAGCGGCCAGGGCCATCGAGGAATTGAACGCGTTTCCGATCAACGGCCGGCCCCTGGCCGTCAACGAGGCCAAACCCAAACCGGAGCGCCGGGGCGGCTTCGGAAAAGGGGGGAAACGAACCCCGGGACGCCATCGCGAACCCCGCTGGTAAGCGTTCCCTGCCGGGGCCCGAGGCCCCGGACCCTTCCCGCCCGCCCCTCGGGACGCCGTGCGCCGCGCGGGCGCTTCAGCGCCTCTTGCGGCGGTGAAAGGTCTTCCTGGGCCGGCTGGCGGGGCGGTTTCCGTCATCCTGGGGCACGTTGGCGGCGGCCAGGGGAACCGGGCTGCCACAACGCGAACAGTGATAGTTGTCGCGCTGCAGCGCCATGAGCGGGATTCGCGACTGGAAACCGCAGTGCGGGCAGGCGATATAGGCTTCTCCTCTTGCCATGATGGACTCGTCTCCTTTCACGCGCCCGGGGGCGGCCGTCCGGACTCTCCGGGCGGCGCCGCGGGCGGCGCATTTCCGATGCTTACAGGCTCCGTCGGTTGCGGATCCGGGGCTGCTGCGCCTGCGGGATACAGAAAAGGCCGCTTCCCCGCGCAGGGGGTCTGCGGCCCGTTCGACCTGCGAAATGTTACGGAAGCCCCACAGAGAACAGAATCATACCCTATCCCGGGGCGGAATCCAAATTCCCTTGAGGCACGCTCCTGCTGATCGGGTAGGAGGGGGCCTCACGGCCCCCGTCCTCCCACACCACCGGACGTACGGTTCCGTATCCGGCGGTTCAGATAATCATAAGGGCTGACGAA
>Ga0209510_1000044_pt1 | contig 209154 bp, 186 predicted proteins | sample BiotimSIPDNA_FD_185749 | JGI IMG/M metagenome (GOLD analysis project Ga0209510, IMG submission 185749) | Anaerobic biogas reactor microbial communites from Washington, USA - Biogas_R1 time_0 SIP DNA (SPAdes) (version 2) | ecosystem: Engineered > Bioreactor > Anaerobic > Unclassified | place...
AACCAGGACGGTCGGCGCGTTCCCAGACGGTCAGTCTGCGTTGATGTTAGTGTGTGCCAGGCTGAGGTACATGCAAGACTCACTCTGGGGACAGAAAACGTACTTGAACATGCAACATCTGGAGGAATTACTACCAAGTGATTCCTAAATGTGCGAAAAATACTTGACACTACCATAAAACTTGGGGGGGAAAAAACCTCCCTATGTTCAGGTCAGATCGTTCTGAGAAAAAGTATTCACTCAATGCAGCAAATTGATTAGAGGGGTTATCTTGTGATACGAACCTGCTCTAGTACAGATCAAATAATAAAAGACAATGTAAACAAAGAAGTGAGATGTCGGGCTGAAGTTTATATGTTCAGAGTCTTCTTCCATACCGGAAGTAGATGATTCTTAAGCTGTAAAAATCGATAAAAATCCTTCTGATACATAACACTGAAAAGATGTCTTATCGCGATAAAAAACTTTATTGGCACCCGTTGAAATGAAACATTTGTTTCTGAACACGCTTGGCGCCTGAAGATCTCTAACAATCTAGGTCAATACGATCACAAGAATTTTAAATTATTCTTGCGAATTACATTAAATGTTCAATCATCTCAAAAGATTTAGTAAAGTAACTTGAGAAAAGTATCCATATCTCCCAGTATCATAGAATTGACCTAAATAATGAGGTTCGGAATCAAAGTAATAGTTGGAAAGGCTTATGCAATATTTCACCTAAATCCATAACAAATTTTGCAGCAACAGCGCCATCTAATAATCTGTGATCATAAGATAAACAAAAACGCATGACTTGTCGTTTTGTTATTGTTCCATCTTCAGTCATCACAATTTCATCTTGAACGCAGGTTATGCCAAGAATTGCAGCATCCGGTTGATTGATTAATGGAGTGAAGGATTCAACACCAAACATGCCTAAATTGGTTATTGTGAATGTGGAATCTTCACAGTCATTTGGAGATAAACTATTATTTTTTGCACGCATTGCAATATCTTTAGCGATTTTAGAAATCTGCAATACACTCATTCTATCTGCGTCTTTTATCACTGGAACTATGAGCCCATCATCAATCGCCACTGCCATGCCGATATTTACATGTGCCCTATGAATCACGCTTCCGTTGTAATAACTTACACGCATTTCTGGATGTTGAAGTAATGATATAGCTGAAGCTTTTAATATAAAATCATTAATTGAAAACTTGATCCCCGTTTGCTCAGTAATTGCTTTACGCAGTTCGATTAACTCTGTTATGTCAACTTTTGTTACTTGCGTAACTAATGGAATCTCATGATGAGAAAGTAGCATCCTCTTTTCAATTATCTTCCGCACATTACTCAGATTATTTACTGTATCGCCTGTCATGAAATCGTCATCTTTAGTTGAGACATTTGGATGTTCTGGATTCTCAGCAGCCAAAATATCTCTTTGTGTTATTCTCCCCGAAGTACCAGTTCCTACTAAATCATTGTAATTTACGCCGAGTTCAATCGCTGTTTTCCGTGCCAATGGTGAAATGTGAATGCGTCTATCTTCAACAATAGAATTATTCTCTGGGGACATTTTTTTGAGGGATAGCGGTCCGAACTTGTTTTCTGAAGTATGTGTAATTTCCTCTATAATGATATCTTCAGGTCGCCCAATAACACACAATACTCCTCGGACTGGCACCTCATCACCCTCTAATGCCTGAATTTTTAATAGTGTTCCTTCATACTCGCTTACAATCTCACTTGTGAGTTTATCAGTGGTAATTTCCACAAGGGTATCACCAATATTCACATTGTCACCCTCCTTTTTAATCCATTCTCCTACGGTTCCCTCTGTCATAGTCAAGCCCAACTGGGGCATCAATACGGTATACATCAATTCACCTCTACTTGTTAAGCACACGTTTAACAGCGTTACGAATATCTTCAGGATTAGGAAAGTTCCTATCCTCCAATATCGGGCTAAAAGGAGAACAAATATTTAAGCCACAGACACGTTCCACAGGAGCGTCTAATTCATCGAATAAATCTTCAGAAATTTGGGCAGAAATTTCTCCTGCATAACTTCCACGTTTTACTTCTTCGGAGACTATGACAACATTATGGGTTTTTGATACCGAGCGGACGATGGCTTCCCAATCAAGTGGGACCAATGACCGTAAGTCAAGTACCTCTACATCAATACCATCATTTTCTAGCGCAGTAGCACTTTCCATGGCAAAGTTTACTTCTCTGCTCCAGGTGATGATCGTTATATCTTTTCCTTCACGTTTAATTTCAGCCTGTCCTAACGGAATTGTGAATTCACCTTCTGGAATTTCCTCTTTTCGAGCATAAAGTAGTTTGTGTTCAAGAAAAACAACAGGATCGTCATCTCTAATAGCGGACTTCAACATCCCTTTGGCATCCCTGGCTGAACAAGGCGTGACTACCTTTAAACCTGGAAAATGACAAAAGAAATTTTCTAATGATTGAGAATGTTGACCGGCATTTCTGCGACCAGCTCCCATAGGCGCCCTCAAAACCATGGGAACATTACACTGCCCACCTGTCATATATCTAATCTTTGCTGCCTGGTTGAAGAGGGGGTCAGCACATTCTAAAGCAAAATCATCGTACATCAATTCTACGACGGGTCGGAGTCCGCGTATTGCTGCACCTACAGCCATCCCAACAAAACCTTCCTCAGAAATTGGTGTATCGATTACTCTATTTGGACCAAATTCTTCGAGAAAACCTTTTGTTATTGCATATACATTTCCCATAACGGCTAGATCTTCCCCCAATAGAAACACGTTTTCATCTCGAACCATTTCTTCGTGAAGAGCTTCGCCAATTGCTTTGCTTATAGTAATAGTCTTACTCATCGAACGACGCACCTTTCATTATCGGTCACATACATGTCTTCGAAAACCTCGTTAATATCGGGATATGGAGATTGATCTGCAAACATTACAGCAGCATTCATCTCCTCAGCAGCAGCTTGCATTATTGATTTCAGTTCATCATCAGTTGTCCCAATGTTTACCAATCTTGTGCCCAACTTTTTAATTCCATCGTTTTCTAAGGCGGTTTCCATATATTCCTTTGGTCGGTAATTGGCTGGGTCACCACAGTAATGTCCCTGATATCGAAAAACCTTTGCTTCCACTAGATAAGGTCCTTTACCAGATCGGGCATGTTCCATCGCAATTTCCATCGCCTCAAAAACATCTGTTGGATTGGTTCCATCAACAATTGAATAAGGTACATCATAGGCAATAGCTCGACTAGCAAGATCTTGAGTATTTGTTATCTTGGTGATATGAGTTGAAACGCCGTAAGCATTATTTTCGATGAACCAAACTAAAGGCAATTTCCAGGTAGCAGCCATATTCAAAACCTCGTGAAATGAGCCCTGATTGGTCGCTCCATCCCCAAAGCATCCAACAGTAACCGAGTCGTCGCCATTGATTTTTGATGCCATTGCACTACCAGCTGAAATGGCTTGACCTGCGCCGACGATTCCATTTGCGCCAAGATGATTCAAATTTTTTATGTCAGCAATATGCATGGATCCACCTTTGCCTTTGCAGTAACCAGTTTTCTTTCCGAATAGTTCTGCCATTGCAAGATTTGGATCAGCACCACGTGCGATTGCATGTCCGTGACCTCTATGAGTAGACGTGAAATAGTCCTTAGGTTGAATAGCCGTAAAAGCACCAGCTTCAGCTGCCTCTTGCCCAATGCTAAGATGTATGTTTCCAGCGAGCATTCCTTTTATAAAACACTCAGCAGCTTTTTCTTCGAAAGCCCTTATCCTGACCATCGTATTATAAAAACCTAGAAGCTGAACCTTAGAATATTTTTCGGTTGTCAAATTATCCTTGCCTTTCCAAATGGTGGGTCACAAATTCTGAAATCTATCCTTGTTTTGGAGCAAAAAGCGGTATTTCAAGGCATTCATCAAACTTGCGGCTCATGATTATGCCATCAACTTCAGCAATCACCACATCAACTGTCATTAACACCTTAGTTCCCTCGACTAAGTGACCTCCATGAGCGTTTCCGTATCTATCGCAAAGGTTCATGTGAATATGGAGAGAAACTTCATTATCTGGATCGTGACAAATGATTCCAGTGGCATTTGTGAGTTCTATCGGTCCAGTTAGGTGTAATACCTCACCGTATCCGTGACCCGCCTTGGTTGGTAAATCAACAACATCACAAAATCTAGCACCATCCAGACTTCCAATAGTACTGAGTATTACACCGTTCTTGATATCATACTTTTTACATACGAAAGTTAAACCCAACAGCATATCTGTTCCTGGTTTAAGCCTGGCAGCGACGACTTTGCCAAGCTTTCCTACTGCTGTCTCAACCATTTCATCCATAATTGTTCCTATCTTACAAATAGATTTTTAAGAATGGTCATCTCAGAAGCTCTGAGGTTTTTCTAAAGTACATTTTTTCACTTGGCATAATTATGTTCATCTACAAAAGATATCTGAATTTCTCTAAAGAAACCCTCAACGGTTTTTGCGATGTACTCGGGACTCAGATTATATTTATCAAGCAAATCCTGATGAGTTCCTGATTCAGTAAATATATCGTCGATCCCTATTCTTTTAACGGGCACTGGATATCTTTCGGCAACGACTTCACATACCGCGCTGCCAAGTCCTCCAATGATGTTGTGCTCTTCAACTGTAACGATTGCCCCACAATCCTTTGCTGCTTGTTCGATAATGTCAGTATCTATAGGTTTTACACATGGCATCTCAATGATGCGAATCTTCAACCCCTCTTTTTCCCACATCTGTCTTGCTCTGAGAACTCTAGCCACTGCTACTCCATTGCAGATAATTGCGATGTCGTTCCCTTCATTACTTAGTAGATTAGCCTTTCCAATCGTGAAGGTGTATTCGTTCTCGAATACAGTTTCAACTGGACCTCGTCCGATCCTGAGATAAACTGGTCCCTCATAGTCGATTATCACCTTTGAAATTTCTTTACAGGAGCAAGCATCAGCAGGCACAACTACGACCATATTTGCCATTGACCTTAGAATACCAATATCTTCTAATCCTTGATGGGTTACACCTTCGATATTTCCAGATAGACCGCCGAGACCTGCAACAACCTTTACGTCAAGATTTGGATAACAGATGAAAGTACGTATTTGCTCAGCCATTCTCATGGACGCAAAAGGTGCATATGTTGCAACAATAGCTTTACCTCCACACGATGCGATACCTGCGCCCATGAGCGCCATGGTCTGTTCTGCAATACCACAATTTATTACTCTATCCGGAAATTCAGACATCATGGGCACAAAACCCATTGATTTTGTGGTATCTGCACCTAAGGCATATATTTTTTTATTTTCACGAGCTTTTTCGACCAAAGCTTGACCGAAAGCTTCTCTTGTAGATATTGCATCAAAAATTACACCCATTCTCTTGCTTCCTCTAATTCTCTTATTGCCTGTTCATATTGGGCTTTTGTCGGTGTTTTCTGATGCCAAGAATTATCGAATTCCATATAGCTCACACCCTTGCCCTTAACTGTATTAGCCATGATACAAGTTGGTTTCCCGCGAAAGTAATGGGCTTCTTCAAGAGCCGATACAACTTCACTCATATTATGACCATTAATGCACAAGACATTCCAACCAAGGTCCTTCCAAGCGTCTATTAAATTAGGGACATTCTGAATATCGAAAACTGTACCGCAACTTTGGTAATGATTTACATCAACGATCGCGGTTAGGTTGTCGATTTTCATTGCGGGAGTTGAGAGAACGGCTTCCCATACCGTGCCTTCTTGAATCTCCCCATCTCCTAGAATACAGAATACCTGTGATGGGTTCCCTGTATTCTTAAGATAGTATGCTATACCCAAAGCCAAAGAAAGACCGTTTCCCAGTGAACCGCTAGTCATATCCACGCCTGGGGTTTTGCGCATATCAGGATGTCCTTGAAGGCGGCTGTTAATCTTTCGTGTATCGTACAGCCATTCCTTAGGGAAAAAGCCCTTTTCTGCCAAAGCGGAATAAAGAGCAGGACAAGCATGACCTTTAGATAAAATGAATCTATCCCTATTTTCCTTTTTTGGATCTTGAGGATCAATGTCAAGAATTTTATAGTATAGTGCTGTAATAATATCTGTACATGATAAAGCGGGACCCGGATGCGAAGGACCCTCCGCTTTGTAAGCAATTTCAATAATGTCTTTACGAATTGTATTAGCCATTAACTCAAGGCTTTTAATAGAAATGGCCTTATTCATTGATGAGCCTCCAACCAAATAATTGATAGATCAAGGTATCAAGATCATCTTTCCAGGAGCTCCGCTCCAGATAGCTTCAAATGCTTTTATAAAGTCTTTCATCTTAAATTCACCGCCAATTACGGGATCTAATGAGAAGGTTTTGCTCTTAAGGATATTTGTACAATCATCCCATGTTTCGAACATCTTTCGTCCGCTAACACCGGTATAGGTAACTTCTCGTAAGATGATATCCTCAGATAAATTGAGTGCTATCTCGCCATCTGGAAGACCAACTGAAACAAGCAATCCCCCTTTCTGAAGTGCACGTAATGCAGAGACCAGAGCATTCTTGTTAGCTGTAACATCTATTGCAACCTCCACTCCAAGTCCTCCTGTCTCCTCCAATACGCGTAAAGGAAGATTTTCTCGTAAGCTGTTAATTACAATATCTGCGCCCATTTTTTTGGCCAACATAATTTTTTCATCAACAATATCGCAAGCAATTATCTTTCTCGCCTGATGTACCTTACATGCACCAACAACCATTAGTCCAATTGGACCACATCCGCTTATGAGCACTGTCTTTCCTTTGACATCAGCCCGCTCTACTCCATGTACTCCTGCCCCCATCGGTTCAAGCATCGCTCCCATTTTATATGTTAGAGTATTATCAAGCTTAACGATGCAATCTTTCTTTACAGCTGCGTATTCTGCAAATGCTCCTGGGTCGGTAACTCCAAATACACGTGCATTATCGCAAATGTGATAGTTTCCTTTCTTGCACTGGTCGCAGTGATTACATGGGATATGTGTTTCGACAGCAATCCGGTCACCTAAGTTGAAGCCATCTATATTCCTACCAATTTCCACAATTTCTCCGGCAGTTTCATGACCAAATACCATCGGCAAATTTTTCATTCTTCTGGACGCATATTCATCCCAGTTGAAAATATGCATATCTGTACCGCATATTGCGGTTGCGTGGACTTTGATCAATACTTCTTCAGTACTAATAATTGGGATAGGAATATCTTCCCGAAACTCAGCTCCCCTTCCTGGTTCCATTTTACATATACCGTACATCGTTCCCTTCATATTCTCACCATTTTTTCCCTGTGACTAGATTTTTTTGAAACATGATTCCTTTTATTCCAATATCGTTGTCTGAGATATATCGGACCGTTTATCAAGATTGCTTTTGCACCCATTTATTCCAGTAAGAATCTTCTGATTGATCGTTTTTGGTATCAGTAAGACTTCCCTTCACACCGAAAGCACGCGACAAAGTGCTTTGGAGTAATTTCAGATAACTTAGGTTCTTCATTCCTACAACGATCAAATGCATATTGGCAGCGGTTAGCAAAGCGGCAAATCGATTTGGGATTTATCGGAGAAGTTATTTCACCTTTCAAAATTATTCGATTCATAACATGGTGAATATCAGGTACAGGAATTGCCGAAAGGAGGGCTTCCGTGTAGGGGTGCATCGGATTTGAGAATAATTCTTCTGCAGGTGCTTTCTCAAACTGGCGTCCTAGATACATAACCAGGATATCGTCAGAGAAGTGGTTTACTACAGATAGATTATGTGTAACGAAAATGTAGGTTAGACCTAACTGCTCTTGAAGTTTTGAAAGCAAGTTTAAAATTTGTGCCTGGATAGATACATCAAGGGCGGAAACCGGCTCATCACATAGAATGAATTCTGGATCGGAAGCTAATGCTCTGGCAATGCCAACTCTCTGTCTTCGTCCACCATCCAACTCATGTGGATAAGCCTTTTCGAGACGTGCTGCTAGACCAACCAAGTCCATGAGTTCATGTACACGTTCTCTACGTTGATTCTTAGTCATATCATTTTTATGAAGCTTCAGAGGCTCTTCTATAGTAGCGAAGATTGATTGTCGGGGATCAAGAGATGAAAACGGATCTTGGAATATAATTTGCATTTTTTGACGAATAATACGAAGATCGCGTTTATTAAGTCTTCGAATATTCTGCTGATCGAAAAAAATTTCACCACTAGTCGGTTCAATAAGTCGCAGTATTGCTCGTCCGGTGGTAGATTTTCCACATCCTGACTCACCAACAATCCCTAAAGTTTTTCCCTGATCAATTGTAAAACTGACGTCATCCACTGCGTGGAGCATTCCCTTTGGTGTGGCAAAATATTTCTTTAGATTCTTGACTTCGAGAATGGGATTATCTCTAACCATTTATTCTCACCTTGCTTTCTACAGGTGTATCACTCTTATAAAGATGGCATTCTACATAATGGTTCTCATTCCGAAATACTCTTTCAGGTTTTTTTTCCATGCAGAGATCCATCACGTAATTACATCGTGGTGAGAATGGACATCCCAGTGGAAGATTGGTTGGATCAGGCATCAAACCAGGTATAGGTTTTAGCTTTATTTTGCGATCTTTCATATTTGGAAGAGATTCAAATAGTCCTTGTGTATAAGGATGAAGGTCGTGATCAAAGACATCTTCTAGCGTACCATGCTCAATCACATGACCAGCATAAACAACGGATACTTCATCACATACTTCTGCAACGATACCGAGATCATGAGTGATCATAATCATCGATGTTCCATATTTCTCTCTCAACACCCTAATCATCTCAAGAACCTGCGCTTGAATAGTGACATCGAGAGCGGTTGTGGGTTCATCCGCAATCAATAGCTGGGGATTGCATGCAAGCGCGATAGCGATTACTACACGCTGTTTCATTCCGCCTGAGAACTGGTGAGGATATTCTCTTCCACGTTCGCTCGGTATCCCAACCAAATCAAGCATATTTTTTGCTCTCTCAATTGAGTTCTCGTTATTTAAACCTTGGTGACGTTCTATCACTTCGGCTATCTGTTCTTCCACTGACATGACTGGGTTAAGAGACGTCATCGGATCCTGAAATATCATAGATATTTGGCTCCCTCGGTATTCCTCCATTTCTTTTTCGGAGAGTTTGAGCAAATCTTGCCCCTCGAAAAAAATGCTTCCACTCCTTATTTTGCCTTGAGGATCTTGAACAAGGCGTAGAATTGATAAGCCAGTTGTGGTTTTCCCGGCTCCAGTTTCACCCACCAATCCAAGTGTCTTTCCATATCCTAAAGCAATATTCAGAGTGTTTACTGCCTTAATTACTCCTTCCATGGTGATGTATTCAACACAAAGGTCTTTTACTTCAATAATGTTTTGTTGTTTTTGCTTGACATCTAAGATATTATTTAGTTCGTTGTTCACAGTTTTCTCAACTCGTACTTTCTGCTAATCAGCGAAGTTTTGGATCGGTCGCATCTCTAAGTCCATCCCCAACAAGGTTAAGTGCAAGAATTGTGAGCACGATAGCAAGTCCTGGAAAAATTGCCATGTAGCTTGCATTGGTCAGATAAGCGCGTGCTACTGACAACATGCTGCCCCATTCAGGAACTGGTACCTGTATGCCCATCCCTAAGTAACTTAAACCTGAAACTGAAAGTATACACATTGCCAAGGTGACAGTCATTTGAACGAGAATTGGGGCAAAGCAATTTGGAAGGACGTGCTTAACAATTATCGCTCTATCTTGATGACCAATTGCACGAGCTGCCTCAATGTATTCTTGTTCACGAACTGTAAGCACAGTACCTCTTGCAACTCGTGTAAATATTGGTATGTTCGATACCCCTAATGCAATTGCGAGAGTTACAGCATTTGCACCAAAAGCCGCAACGATTATCATAGCCATGAGGATATTAGGAATTGCCATAAATATATCCATGACACGCATAACAATATTATCCGCCCTGCCGCCATGATACCCCACTATTGAGCCGATAATTGTGCCAATAATTAACGCAACCGCCGTCGAGGAAAAACCAATGCCAAGAGAAAGCCGAGAACCGTGAACAATACGGGCAAGGATATCCCTACCATAATCATCAGTACCAAATGGATGTTCAGGAGAAGGTGGGGTGAATCGGGCTGCAATATTTTGAGCAAGGGCAACATTCTCGTAATCGTACAGAATGTCCGCAAAAATGGCCAGCAATATCAAAATTATCAAAATTGTCAATCCAACCATGGCAGAAGGCCTTTTGGTGAAACGACGCCAGATCTGTTTTAGCTGGGTCTCACCAAGTAAATTATCAGTTCTCTTTTTCATATCTGACCACCCTATGCCTTATACTGTGCTTTAATGCGTGGATCAAAAACAGCGTAGAGTAAGTCCACAACGAGATTAATTATTGAAAAACTCAAGGTAAAAACAACAATGCACCCAAGCACCATAGGAATATCTCTTGCTTGTATCGACTGAACTAATAAACGGCCAATTCCAGGCCAAGCGAAAATATTCTCTACTAATACAGCGCCCGAAATCATATTACAGAGTTGAAGCCCCATAACGGTTAAAGTAGGAATCATTGCATTCCGTAACGCATGTCTAAGGATTACCTTTGTCTTTGAGATACCTTTACTCTTCGCTGTTCTAATAAAATCCGACCTTATAACCTCTAGCATTGAAGAGCGAGAAGTCCTTGCGACTCCTGCTAAACCCTGTATTGTCAATGCCGACGCTGGCATGATTAAATTTAGTATTCCTTCTTTAGTTCCTGAAGAAGGTAACCACCCTAGTTTAACAGACAATAGTAAGATCAATAACAGGCCAAGCCAAAAAGTAGGTAACGACAAACCGAGCGAAGCGAGAGCCATGCTGATGTTATCAAATATGCTGTTCTGTTTTGTGCCAGCAAGAATTCCTAGTGGAAGCGCAAAGAGAATTGTCAGTAGTAAACCTACGCCAGCCAACACAAAAGTGAAGGGAATGCAAGCAGCTAGTTCTTCCTTAACTGGATGTCTGCTTACCCATGATGTTCCAAAATCACCTTGAATAATCTTCCTTAAATAATCGAAGTATTGAACGATAACCGGTTTGTTTAGTCCCATGCTCTCACGTAGTGCTTCCACGGACTCTTCTGAAGCTTCCAAGCCAAGAATTGTTCTAGCAGGATCGCCTGGTGCTGCACTTAGAATCAAATAGACGAGCAGAATTACGCCTAAAAGTACTGGAATCAAAGCAATTATTCGTCTTATAACAAATTTCCACATTATTAGGTTTCACCATGACTCTTTCTATAATATGCTTGAATTCAAAGTCCAAGGGCTAATATTATTGTCAATTTGTGACCCACAGTACGAACTGATTAAGTTTGTGATTGTGGGTCACAAAAGATATTAAGTGGACAATCTAGTATATGTTAATTAAACTCATTGATATTGGAAAACTACGGTAACCAATACAATTTATTGTAACGATCATAACTCTCAATATTAGTCTCGAAACCAGCTAGTTTCGAGTTGTATGCACGAGTTGTAGTAAGTAAATAGATACCTGTGCGATAAACGTTCCCATCTACTTGTTCGATTATCTGATTGATAATCTCTGCACGTTCGCTCTTGTCGATGGTAGAAACACCTTGAAGAATGAGAGCATCAAGTTCAGGATCTGCTATACCATTAAAATTGAAAGGTCCGTCAGTTACGAATGCACCTTGAGAATAAATAAGCAAGTCAGATGTCCCATACTTTCCAACAATCATATCAAAATCGAGATCAGCTCCTCTGGCTGTGTAAGTAGCTAGATCTAGTAATTCGATATTGAGAGTAATTCCAATCTGTTGAAGGTCAGCTTGTACGGATTCAAGAGCTGTCTTCATAACTGCTTCTTTAGTTATCACAGTCAAAGATAGATTTCCTGGTAAACCGGAATCAGCAAGATACGTTTTTGCAGCCTCAAGGTCTGTTTTAACAGAAAACTCGTCCGTAAATCCTAACATTCCAGGAACAAAGCAGGAATTGATGGGTTTAGAATAAGAATTTGTAGCAACTGCGGAAGCGTTCTCACGATTGATTGCGCTGGCAATGGCCTTACGCAGATTGACATTGTTCGTAGGCTCTTTGGTTAGGTTAAAAGCCATATAAAAAGGTGAGGCATAGTCAGTTGAATAAACTGTGACATTCTCATCAGATTCCAACTGGGCTAAATCGGTAGATTGCACATCGTAAACAAAGTCTACCTCTCCATTCTGAAGAGCGATAGTGCGTGAAATTCCTTCAGGGATGATTCGCCATTCAAGATACTTGATTTGTGCAGCATCATCTGCCATAAAGTAATCTGGTTTTGCTTCAAAGAGTAGATGGTCCCCACGTTGCCACTCAACAAGCTTGTATGGACCGGTGCCCACAGGATTTGAGTCATAATCATAGTCAGTCCCAACCGTGTAGGCAGGAATGATATAGTTGTAATGAGCCAGATCGAGTTCGATACGAGAGCTTGGAGTGACGGTATGGATAATAAAATTCTTCTCATCGAGTATTTCAACCGAATCCAGCCAGGATGCATACGGAGCGAGGGTGGCAGAATCATGGGTGGCTTGGATTGAGGCGGCGCAGTCTTCCGATGTTACCTTAGTCCCATCGCTAAAATATACATCTCGTAGAGTAAACTTCCACTCAGTATCAGAAATGGCTTCGTACGATTCAGCAAGCCAAGGCTCGAACTCATTATTCTCAGTCAGTCGAATTAAGCCATCATAAACTAGACGTAGAACGGCATCATTAAAGAGAATTCCTTCATAATTTGGATCGAATGTATCAGGCGAAGTGGATATGGCTAGAATAATCCTATCCTTTGTTGTCACTTCTGTCTCAGTATCATCTTCAACTTCAGCAGTGGCTTCGCTTTCAACTGGGACTTCACTCTCGACTGTGACTTCACTTTCAGTCACGGGCTCGCTTCCAATTGCCGTTTCCTCTGGTGGAGTTGTCTTGGTGCAGGCGGTCATCATAGAGATGACCAAAACAAGTGCTAAAAACAGAATTCCTACTTTTTTCATTTTTCTCCTTTACTACTTTTATTTTTCTTTCGTAAAGTCGATTCTCGACTTTTCTTCCAAGAAATTAACTGAGACTTTGTATCAACTTAGCGCTAGTACTTATACCTGACTTTATGTTTCTAATCGGCATACTTTCATTCGGTCCGTGATCGTGCTGTTGTGAATCAGCAAAAGGAACCATGATACAAGGAGCTCCAATAACTACGTTGAAGACATGGAAGGGGCCTGATCCACCGAGTGCAGGAAAAATTATTGGCTCCTTTTTCCAAACTGATTGGAGTACGCCGATAATTGTGCTGATAAATGGATTATCGAGAGGAGTATATGCTGGATCAATACCAAAACACGAAACTTCAATATCAGGCACTTCCAATGATGAGATAAAGTTCTTAACTTTTCTGCAAATTTCTGTATGTTTTTGGTTCGGAACTGTTCTGATATCCAGCCAGGCAGCCGCTTCATGTGGTACAACATTCTTTGATGAGGTGGGATTCCCTGCCGATATGCAACCACAGTTTAGCGTAGGCTCATACATGTACCGTAGATAGAAATCTTCAATTTCATTGTTACTAAGTGTCTCAGTTACCCCCCAATCGTCTGTATAATCGGTCAGTTTCCCTGGTATTCTTTTTATTGCTTGTAATACTTCATTGCTTGGAGGTTCAGTATCCTCATAAAAACCTGGCACCAAAACATGACCATTTTTATCTTTTAACGAATTTAATACTGTAATCAATTTCCAAATAGGATTAGGCAATACTGCAGCAAACTGGGAATGGATATCTCGGGAAGGTCCTTTTACGTTAATTTTTAGATAACTAATACCTTTTAGTCCCAGAATGATAACAGGACGCCCACTGATGTGCATATTTGCATCCGACCAGATAGTTACATCTGCTTTGAGCATTTCCTTATGATCTTCTGAAAAGGCACGAAGTTGTTCGCTACCGGATTCTTCTTCGCCTTCAAGGATGTACTTTAGGTTAATGTTTGCTTTGCCGAACATTTTATTGTAGACTTCATAACCTTTGATATGTGAGAAAATCTGACCCTTATTGTCCCCTATTCCTCTAGCATAAATTCGGTCATTTCTTACTTCAGGTTCATAAGGAGGGCTATCCCATAAACCCACGTCTCCTTCAGGTTGTACATCGTAATGACCATAGAAAAGTATGGTTGTGCGACCTTCCTTGTATTCAGTTTCACCGTATACAATAGGGTTACCGTTAGTTTGGTATACCTTGGTCTTTATACCAGCTGAATTCATGAGTTTTGAAAATGCTTCAGCGCATTCTAGAATGTCTTTCTCAAATCCAGGCACAGGACTTATACTGGGAATACGAAGAAGCTCAAAGAGCTCCTCCTCATAACGCTCATAGTTTTTTTCTACGAATGATTCGATGCTATTCATATCAATGCAAGAAAACAAAGTTTACTAATTGAATCAACCATCCTTACAGATTCCTCCATCGACAACCATTGTCTCACCTGTAATAAAACTTGCATCATCGGAAGCAAGAAAGCATGCTGCATTAGCAATTTCTTGGGGGTCAGCTGCCCGCTTTAGAGGAATGCTATCAATAATACGTTCCCACAGCTCATTTGGAATATTAGTTGTCATTGGTGTTTTAGTTAGGCTTGGGCATAAAGCATTACATGAAATGTTAAATGGTGCACCTTCTCGCGATACTGCTTTTGTAAAACCGATAACACCTGCCTTAGAGGCAGCATAAGCACTAGTTCCAAGGAGTCCACCGCCCAATTTGGCAGCAACTGATGAAATATTCAGAATCCGACCACCACCGTTTTCCTTCATATGTTTGAATACTGACTGCGTCATGGCAAATGTGCCTGTCAGGTTTATTGCAATAGTTCGATCCCATTCAGCTTGAGATAAATCTTCAAACGCGCTAGTGCTTGTGATGCCAGCGCAATTCACAAGTACGTCTATTCTACCAACCTCAGCGATAATCTCATTGACAACAATTCTAATGTCCTCTGGCTTGGACATATCGATTCGAAATGCTTTAGCAACAACCCCAATTTCATTACAAGTCTCCATTGCCAGAGGCAAATTTAGATCAGCAATTAAGACAGTTCCCCCCAAACTTGCACAGGTAGCGCTAATTGCCTTACCAATCCCGCTAGCTCCTCCAGTTACAATGACATTTTTTCCGTAAAAATTCATATTTTGGGGTCTTCTTTTGTATTCATTATATGCTATTTTGAATTTTTTTTAAGCCTATCACCTATTTAATCGTTTGTCAATACATTACTGGGATTCTTTTCTTTTTGGTGTAGACCGATAGATAAAAAAAGCGGTGAAGCATTTCTGATGTACACCGCTCACTAACAAATACTTATTTGACTAGTACCAATCTCCAAGACCTCCGTCATTGGTTGAAATCCAGTTGAGTGTATTGTAGACAACATCCAGATGCCGCTCTGCAATTTCTATCAAGCCATTTTCATCCCCCGCCCTAAGACATTCAACGATGCTGAAGTGCTCTCTACAAGATTCCTGATACTGTAAAATAGGTATCTTTGCCATCAAATATGTATAAACCGCCACACCAATTCCCCAATTCATCTCATATAGTTTAACCAATTCGCGGTTATTAGTAAGGGTTATATAATTTAGGTGGAACCTGTTTTCCAAAATAGTGACATTTTCGTAAGCTGTGTCAGGGAGCGAGCTGAGATCTTTGGCGATCCTTTCCATTTCATCAAGAATTTCTGGATAAAAACCTGCATTTTTTATCGCGGAATTAACAGCAAATAATTCCATCATTTTCCGAATATCGATAAAGTTTCTTATTTGATTCGGTTCCAGTTTTGCTACAATGACTCCACGGTGAGGGATTTCTGTAGCAATCCCCTGGGCAATAAGGCGATTGATGGCAGCAATGACTGGTGTCCTGCTCATTCCGAAAGAAACAGATAATTCTTGAGTTGATAATTTTGACCCAGGCTTGAATGTGCCATCAAATATCCCACTTATCAATTTTTGATACGCATGATTTGCTAATAAACCATTCTTTGGAGGCACCTTGACCCCTTTCATTAAGAATTCGGTGGTAAATGTCTCATCAAATTTTAGCACATTCTCACTTGTTCACGGAAGAAGTTAGTTTATACAGTGTATAGAGGAATCAATTGGCGGAATTTTCTTGATCGTTTATTTGATAATCAGCGTTATTTTTTAATATTTCATTGACTCGAGAATCTGACCACGGAAGGCACGCTCAATACAAACGACCGTAACAAAGTTTTTGTGTAGTTTGAGAAGCGATTAAATCTATTCTGATTGCTACCGATGCCATCAACGAAGGTATCAAGTTGCAACAATACGCCAGCCAGATCATACTATTCGAATTACCATGGAATCCAAACCGCCTTGAGCAGCGTAACGAGCTTGTAGACCGCTTTGGACAACAACAACCAGAAACGAAATTCCGAACCATGGTGATGGATGGTACCCTCGATGCTCCCATCCTTAACACCCTGGTACAGGATGCAAACTAGATTCACGCAGATTGCGGTTTTTCACCACTGTACTTTGGAGATGAGATCAGCAAATGGTTTCTAAGGTTCAGAGTAGTACAATTTGTAGCCACCTTAGAAAACCTGGAGATGGAGACGAGAGAATATCAGAACAAGAACGTAGATATCGTTTCTGGTATTAATAATCTTTCCAGTGTTTCGGAACAAGTTGCAGCAGCAAGCAAAGAACTTTCAAGTGCGGCTGCTTTATTCAGTAGTAGCGATTTTTCTGCCGCGATTAAAGAAATTGATAGCCGAATAGACCAGATAAATAAAGCTGAGGTTGTTTTCTCGGACCAATCGAAGGCTATCGGCAACCTCGTCGAGGAAGTGCTGACTGAGAATAAACGTCTTAGTAGTGATCTTGACTCTGTGAATAAGAACCTCCGCGAGTTACTTGAGATGCACAACACACTTAATGAGACTAAGCAATTATTAGAAATGGTAACAATAAGGATAGCTAGGATAGATAGAAATACACAGAAGGGCTTTGGGAAAGAACGAGGGTAAAGATATGCCTCAAATGGCTAGAGCAAGGAGACCTTTTTTTGCAGCGAAAAGTCAGAATAAAGAAGGCTGCGTCTTCTTCGAGAAAGAAGTTGAATTTGATTGGCATAAAGGAATGTCATGGCAAGTTCGGCAACGCTCTTCTTTGGCAATGGCGCAGGCAATAGAAGAAATGTTTCCCCAAACCAAAGGGAGGATAGTGGAGGTCTCAACAAAGTCAAACAATTACGAACTGGGGTTTGCCCTTTCAGCCATGAATCTTATGTATACAGATCTTGAAACACAAGAAAAGCGTCCTGTCGAAAACTGGTTTCAATCTTCAAAGCAGTTTTCGCGGGAAGGTAAGGTTTTTGGCCCGTATACAGAATTGCTCAATGTTGACTCCAAAAGCGCGAAACGGTTTGTAAACTCAACCCTGGATAAGAAAATAGCTGACCAGTATGCACATAATGCTCTGTTTAACCGTATACAAGCTGAAATCAAAGGTGCAAGCTTGCTGAGGTTTGTGTGGCTTGGAAAAAATTATGGGATTGAACCAAAGTCTGGATTCTATGATTACCTTTATTCGAAAGCATTAAATCAAAATCAAGAACTGGCTGAGTCGATAATAGAATATACTGTATTTACTGATATCGAATTTAACCCGAAAATGAACGGGGTAGTCGTTCGTTTTAATACTCAAGCCAGAGCTTGTGCTATTTTCGTGGCCTTATCAAAAAAAGGACTATTAAATATTGCTCTCAAGGACTTTAGTTCTTTTGTTGATTGCGTCCAATATGAAACTGATTCTATTAGTAATCCAAATAATAACATCCAAGCCGAACTACCCTTTTTTATTGACGATTGAGAGCTAAAAAATTCTATTCTTTTTTTATATTGAATTAACCATCTAGATAATAGTAAAGACTGGTCGGGAAAGCTAATAACTGCGATCCAATTCTGGTTTTTGCTAGGATATTGTTTTTTCAATTTACAGGCATGTTAAGTAGGAAAGTCAACTACCTCCATTTCCCATATAGATTCCATGCCTATCCTAGAACTGATCGCTTGTAACCATCCCTAATTTAGCCAATTGGCATGGAGAAAAAGACGAATTTTCGACTCGAGCATAGCGATACACAATACCGATGGTAGCAACCCCACCCTGACCTCTGTTACATTCAGTAACAACTCGGTCTGAAGTGAAGGTGGTGGAATTTTTAACTCTACTAGCAGCCCTTCGATGACTAGTGTCACCTTTTCCATAACAGTACTGCTTAGGTACATGTAAGACTCACTCTGGGGACAGAAAACGTACTTGAACGTGGAACATCTGGAGGAACTACTACCAAGTGATTCCTAAATGTGCGAAAAAAACTTGACACTACCTTCGCTGATTATAAATTTCTTCTCACTGGAGGATGAATTGTGTGTTGCTTCCCACTATATACCGAACAAGTGTTCGATTTTACTTGCCTAAACTAAATATTATGTTAAAATTAATTTAATTGAATATTATTGAGAGGTGCAGGCCTATTATTCTAGGTCAAGTTCAGAAAAGCAAGGGTTGTTAGGAGAGGAGCGCAAAGTGAAAGACTAATAAAAGATTTTACGAGGCTGTGAAAATATAAATGAAAGTTAGCATTTTTATTAACAATGAGTTTTGGGGGTATCAAAAAAGTTTTTTTGATTTACTCCACTTAGATAGTTCTAAGAAAGAGTGCTCGCCCGATGTAAAACACCAAATACAAGGGGGCGCTTGATGATACGAACCTACTCAAATCTTGATTTTGGCGACAAAGATAACGCAAACACCGCAGAAAGATGTCTGGCTAATGTTTATTTGTATATACTGAACATTGGCTTGAGCCCAGAGGTTGATAACTCGGCCATGGCGATAATCAAAAAACAGGTGGCTGAAATCGCAAGCCAACTGCAATTCACAGCAACTGATAAGCAGGTCAAGATTGCAGGTATTCTTACCAGGCAGTTTTGGGGTGATGATGATGTTCGCCATGCAATCGTGGAGGATCTCTTTGGTTATCAACTTACCAAAGAGGAGGCTATGACAATAGAGGTTGCAGCCTTCATCAAATGGCTGAATATTTTCCAGACTATTACCGATGGTGCTGACGGTATGAAGATCGTTACGCATTCCTACCCATTAGACGTTGAGAGTTTACTCACACTGGTCTATGAGGAATACAACACCGCCCTGAAAGCCGAGGGCTTTGGATTTTAATTCGTTACGTAACGAAAGGTGGAGGTGAGTGTAATACCCACCTCCCTCCCTTCTTTTATTGAGAAACAAACAACACATTTATGTAGAGAAGAGAGGTAAGAATGGACACAATAGCAGATAGGCGGAAACATGAGTGAAATGTCACGAGGAAAACAATACCTTATAACGAGGTCAAAGGTACAAGAGTCTATAGCAGTATTTGATAAAGACTTTGCCGTTGCCTTCGGTATTGATGCCGGGATTTTCCTGTCACGTCTTATGTACTATTGCAGGGATGATAGCCAGGTTGGGAAGATCATTGATGGTGAACGATATTACTATTCAACCTATGCCAACTGGATTGAAAGGACCCTGCCCTGGATGGAAGAAAGAACATTGCGCCGGTATGTAACAGAACTGGAGAAGAAGAATGTTATCGTTTCAAAGCAACTATCTTCCACGAATAGGACCAAGTATTACGCCCCTAATTATGATGTTATCTGGGATATTCTATGTGAGAAATTTCCTAGCACTTATGACAAATTGTCAAATGCATGTGGCCAAAAAGTGTATGATGCAAGCGGCCAAATTGGCCACATGTTAATTAACAGAGAACCTACAGAGAATGTTACGCCTTCTAACGAAGGCGTGTCAGAAGGACAAATTGTCAAAACACCACCAAAGCCAAGACCAAGAGATCTCATGTTCGATATGGTTGCGGAGGTCTGTGTTATGGAACCTAAACTTGTAGGTCCTCGCATAGCCAAGGCATCGCACGCATTGAAGAAGGCCGGCTATACCTCCGACCAGGTACTGGCCTTTAGAGATTACTGGCAACGCACATCTTATCAGTACAAGAAGGATAAGAAACCGCCAACGCCAGAACAATTGATCGCACAGATCAAACAATCACTTAGTCACAAGGAAGAACAGGAGAACTATTACAGTGCTGATCAGAAAACCCTGGCAGAACTTGAGGCAGAAAGGAGAAAGAACAATCGCAAAACCAGTAATACAGTACAGGGATTAGAGGAACTGGAAGATTACGATATACCTTTTTAGGGATACATCTAGCTAAGGCAATATACCGGAATGCTTTAGGAAGAGGTGATTGATGAGATCTTATTACGCCACAAAAAAACACATCATCAGTGTAGGAAAACTAGTCATATATCTAGTACTTTTAAGAGAACAGCTCCCTTGAGAATTTACTATTTTTGGAGAAAGTATCCGTCATAAAATCCAAACCGTCCGGTACACCCCTATATGCGTTCAGAAAACGTTGAATGGGTGTTGGGTTACCGCAAGACCGTACGATACACCCCCACATTCTTTTTGTTGCGTTTCCTCTTCTCCTTTGGCTTTCCTTGACCGAAAATCATATCATCGTAGGGGCTTGACGTGCCAAGCCTGTTCTTGCCTTGAAACGGACATGAGTAGGCCGGGTTACGCTTATAAACCAGGCACTTTTCAACCGCACATTGCCACGTCGCTTCGCTTCTCACAAAGACTGACAACAGGGCACTTGTGTGGACTGGATATCTGCGCGATCAGAGTATCAAAAAGGGCAGCGAAGAGCTGCCCTTGGTTGGTGTAACAAGATGATCTAGCGCCACATTAGTGGTAGGAAAGGGTCAATCGTTTCTCCTAATAAGGCGATTTCGCTCAAGTGGCAAATGGGCAAGCTCAGCCAGTCCTTATCCAGGTTGCGGGTGTAGCGAAACGCTTTATCCTGATCTGATGTTTTGCGACGATTTTATTTACTCCCAAATCCGAAGCGACATTGTAGATTTGATTAATGGTGGGATATTACCAATTATGTATGTCGACTTTAACGATGCTACCTCGTATCCAGAAATGCATTGGGTCTTGGGTGCTGGATATATCCCTAAAGATATTCTGGTTGCTGATACGTGGACAGGCCAACTTGTGAGACTCTCAGAGGTTTATTCCAATCCGATTCAGAGGCTTGTCTATTATGAGAAGGTGAGTTGATCGTAATCAGGGTTTTACTGGATTTTATGCTATGATTCAACCAGTACATTCCATAATATTAGGTGAACAAAGGGACCGGAACTATGCAAAACCTCTATTGGAAGACAAATAAAGAATCCCGTGTGCTGGTAGAATCCGCCTTTCCATTGGAATCTGATTTAGAAAAGTATATATTTTCAAATCAAGATCTACTGGATGATGTCTCCATCATCTATCGCCAGATCAAAACTGGTACTAAACAAGGCATTCCAGACATGCTTGGAGTAGATCAAGACAACCGTGTCTGCATAATAGAATTGAAAAATCAGGCTGTAGATCAAGACGTCTTACCACAAGTTCTACGTTATGCGATTTGGGCGGAGACCAATCCTGATTCGATCAGAGCAATCTGGTTGGAAAGTAAAAACAAACCTGAAGACATGAATATCGATTGGGATAATCTCGACATAAGGATCATTGTTGTTGCACCAGAATTTAAAGTTGATGTGCCGAGAATGGCTGTAAAAATTGGATACCCAATCGACCTGTGCCAAATCAAAAGATATACCTTTGAGGAGCATGAATTTATATCCGTCGATTTTCTTGACAAACCTGAACCGAAAAGAGTGACGACAACAAAGCCACTTATTGATTGGGATTGGGCATATTACGAAAGCGAACACGGTCAGGACGCCACAAAACAGTTCAAGCGAATGGTGGAAATTATCGAAGGCTTTGTGAACAGAAACCGATGGTTAGCACCTTACAACATTAACAAGAATTACACCGGCTTTAAGATCGCTAACAAAGTGATCTTTAGTGTGGCTTGGAATAGCACTTATGCCTGGAGCGTAAGAATGAAAATACCAAAGAATTCTGCAGAAGGCTTCACTGGCAAAGATTGGGATTTCCAAACGTATAGCACTACTTTTAGGGAAGCCTACTTTCGCCCGAAGAATCCAGATACAGTAAAAATTGACGAGCTAGAACCTCTGCTGATCGAAGCATACAAAAGAATTGCGAGCAAGTAGAGCTATTTTTTCCAGGAATGACCGCAATTTTGACAGACGGCATACTTCTTCGTCGTGGTCGTTCCTTTGTAGCGACCTGGCTTAAAGAGTTCATAGAATAATTTTGGAAAGGTCAAGAATAACCATAGCAATGGCTCAATGAACCAGCCAATCGTAATCCAATAAAGAAAGCTCTTTTTCTTTCGCTCGAATTTCTGCTCAGTCAACATTTCGACTCTTACATTTTCTGATCTACATCTAGGACATCTCATAATTTTTCTCCATAACCGATATGCAACTTTACAGAATAAAATTCACAATGTCCATTGAAGCAAGTATAGCAAATTAACTAATTTTCGGGGCTTTCCTAAAGGCTGAGATAAAATCGCAAGTATTGAGGTAAAACGGTAATTCCAATTTCATGTCTGATACAATCTGGTAAGCAGGTAAACTGAGTTTACACATTAGGAACGGCTAATAGAACTGCTAGCCAGAAAGGTGGTTGATTCACTTGGACATCTTCAATTTTGTGGCTTTGATGATTATTATTGGATTTGCAGCTGTATATTTATTATCACTTATTGATTTTCCTAGTGTAAAAAAAACACCCGAGGTCACGCAATACGATCTGTTGTACAAACCCATTATTCCATCTCTGTTGCTTCAGGTTGAAGAGTTTCTGACACTGATAAATGATGCCCGAAAGAGATATTTTCGACATAGTTATAAAGAAGAGTTGAAAAATCAATATCTGAAAACGTTTCAAATTCTATCTAGATTTGTTAATAGTAATTTTTCTGATAATCCCCAAGTAAGACAGTTCTGTGAAATTTATTCACACCTAGACTCGAATGTACAAACTTGGAATGAGACGTATTGTGCAAGTGAGATCGCAGCTCATAAGGATTTGTTTGACAATATTGACGGTAAATCTCTCGATATGGCGCAAAGAAAAGCAGTTGTCGTCGACGAGGAAAACACCCTGGTTGTGGCTGGAGCTGGGACTGGAAAGACCTTGACAGTCTCGGCAAAGGTGAAGTATCTCGTCGATAAGAAGAATGTCAATCCCGACCAGATCTTGTTAATTTCCTACACCCGTAAAGCAGCAGCTGAGATGCAGGAAAGAATCAGTGGTAGATTGAATATAAAAGTCGATGCGAGGACGTTTCACAGTTTAGGTTTGAATATAATTTCTCGAGGTCTTGGATATCAACCCGATGTTCTTGATCCTAATAAAGGGGAAGTGGAAAGGCTTATTGATAAGTACTTCGAAGAAGAAGTCTTAAAAGATTTCGAGGTGATGGAAAACCTAATTGAATTTTTTGCGTATTATCTAAACATTCCTCAGGATTTGGACAAAGTCAATAATCTGGGCGAAGTCTATGAGGACTATAGAAGTTTGGACTTTGTAACCTTAAAGTCAAAAGTCGAACAAAAGGTTACTAACCTCAAAACCAAGAAGATAACCATTCCGGGTGAACGAGTTAAAAGCTTGGAAGAAGTTACGATTGCCAACTTCCTTTACTTACACGGGGTAAAGTACACATATGAAAAGACATACCCTTACGACACAGGTGACCCATACAGAAAACAATATAAACCAGATTTCTATCTTGAAGATTACGATATCTATCTAGAACATTTTGGGATCAATGAGCGTGGAAGAGCTCCCTGGTTGAGTTCGATTGAGGAGAAAAAATACCTTGATGGAATCAGGTGGAAAAGACGGGTTCACCAGATAAACATGACCACCTTAATCGAAACATTTTCCTATCAAAACAAAAACGGTCAGCTCAATGTTGCTCTAGATAGACTTTTACAATTAAAGGGAGTGAAATACCAAGAAGTAGATCTTCAAGAAATCTATGAAAAGGTTTTTGCTAAAAAAGAAGATAGGTATTTCAAAGAATTCAAGAAGCTGCTCAAGACCTTTATTGAGCTTTTCAAATCAAATGGATATTCAGCGTCCGATTTTGCGACATTATATAATAAAGTTGTTCAGGAAAAAACTGATTTCCTTAGAAAACGGTCGTTTTTATTTTTAACGATTGTTCAGCCAGTTTATCTTCTCTACCAAAAATATCTAGAAGAGAATGGTCAAATTGACTTCAACGATATGATTAATCAAGCCACAGAATTGATTAAGCTTGGACGAGTTCCGTCGGATTACAAATACATCATTGTGGACGAGTATCAGGACATATCCGTTAGCCGTTACAGGCTGATCAATGAGCTGAAAAAGCAAACGAAAGCACAAATAGTTGCCGTAGGAGATGATTGGCAGTCCATTTATCGCTTCGCTGGCAGTGACATTAACTTATTTACAGATATTGATAAATACTTTGGCTACACTGAGAAAGTAAAAATCGAAAAGACATACAGGAATTCTCAGGAATTAATTGATAAAGCTGGCAAATTTATCATGAAGAACCCAAAACAAATTAGAAAGCTATTGAGTTCTGACAAGCACAACAACACACCGATCTTCACTATTTGTTATAACGAAGATGTGGGCAGAAATTTGCGATCAATTATCAATGAAATTACCTATAATTTTGGGACAGAGAAGGAAATACTTATCCTGGGTAGAACAAATTATGATGTTGATATATTTAATGGTCAAAAAGGATTCAGGATAATCACAAAAGGTGCCGACCGAACAATAATATATGATCGGTATCCTGATTTGCCAATGAAGTTTATTACTGTTCATCGAGCAAAAGGACTTGAAGCTGAGAATGTAATCGTATTGAACCTCGAGAATTCGTTACTCGGATTCCCAAATAAAATAGCTGACGATCCGGTTCTTTCATTAGTGCTATCGGATGAGGATGAATATGAGTATGCGGAGGAAAGAAGGTTATTCTATGTTGCACTTACTAGGACAAAGAACAATGTCTACCTGATGGCTAACGGAAATAACCCATCGATATTCGTAGACGAACTTCGCAGGGAGCAAAACGTTCCGTATTATATCCTAGAAGGAGAAAGCTCTATATGGAATAACCCAGCCTGCCCACGATGTAAAAAGGGAGTACTCATACTCAGGACAAATAGTGAGGATGGTTCGCAATTCTTAGGTTGTTCGAATTACCCTCAATGTGATTACAGAGTAAAAAATATCGAGATTCTGAATGACAAACTTGTGTGCACTAAATGCGGTGGATTTATGGTTAAGAGGGGTGATGGTTTCTACGGGTGCACAAATTATCCATTCTGTGAGAACACTATACATACTAGTTATTATGATGACGATGACTTCGATAATCCGTTTTAGTAATACGTGTCTTTCGTGTATCGAGGTTGACCAGATGAACTCATGTTAGAATTTGCTAACCAGCTTGAGCAAACCAATAAAGATTGAAATGTAATGAATAATTTGGCAAACGACCCGTTACAACAAATCATTTATTTACAAAGCAGGGGTGTTCAAAAATTGAAATCCAAATCCGATTGTGGGGTACAACCATATGTCATTTGTTTCCATACTTGAAAAATACCGTAAGCTGTCTTTCTCTGAGCGTGACAAGGGAGATCGCTTTGAAAGACTGATGCAAGCATATCTTCAAACAGACCCGAGATATGCATATTTGCTCAAGAAAGTCTGGTTATGGAAAGATTTTCCATACCGAGCGGACTTCGGTGGTAAAGACACAGGCATAGATCTTGTGGCAATTACTGTAGATGGAGATTATTGGGCAATCCAATGTAAATGTTATTCAGAAGATGCCATTATCGATAAGCCAACTGTCGATACTTTTCTATCTACTTCAAGCAGGGAATTCAAAGATGAAAATCTGAGAACTGTGCGTTTCTCGCATCGATTATGGATTTCGACCACAAACAAATGGGGAGCCAATGCAACCGAAGCGATAAAGAACCAGAATCCACCGGTCTCAAGAATCAATCTGTATGAATTGACTGAAGCACCCGTTGACTGGGAAAAACTAGATGAAGGAATTTTTGGTGAACTTTCGCAAGCACCGAAGAAGCAACTTTACCTACACCAAAAGGAAGCGCTCGAAAAAGCTCATGAATATTTTCGGACAGCTGATCGTGGAAAACTAATCATGGCTTGTGGAACTGGTAAAACGTTCACATCTCTACGAATCGCAGAAAATGAAACCAACAATAAGGGGATGATTCTCTTTCTGGTACCGAGTATCGCCCTCTTAGGGCAGATATTACGCGAATGGTATGCGGATGCCATTGAACCAATAAATGCCATTTGTATCTGTTCGGACCCTGGAGTCTCAAGAAAAAAGACTAATGACCCTGATACAGATACATTTAGCATTGTCGACCTAGCTCTACCTGCATCAACGAACACGAGTGCAATAATCCGTCAATTCCGAAATATTAAACGCCAGAACAAATCCGGTATGACTGTTGTATTTTCGACCTACCAATCCATTGATGTGATTGCTGAAACACAACGGAGACTGCTACGAGAAGGTGTCGGTGAATTTGATCTGATTATTTGTGACGAAGCTCATAGAACAACGGGCGTAACTCTAGCTGACCAACACGAATCTGCATTTGTAAAAGTACATGATAACGACTTCATAAAAGCCAAGAAACGCATGTACATGACAGCGACACCCAGGCTATATAGCGATGACTCAAAGAGCAAAGCGGCAGAAGCTGATGCTGTTTTATGTTCAATGGATGATCCTAGATTGTATGGAGAAGAGATATACCGGATCGGATTTGGTGAAGCAGTAGAACGAGACTTGCTAACTGATTATAAAGTGTTGATCTTGACACTAAACGATAAGAATGTTCCCCCTGTTATCCAGGATATGATCGCAGATCAAGATTCTGAAATTAAAGCGGATGATGCAACAAAACTTGTAGGTTGTATCAGTGCTTTATCGAAGCAATTGATTGGTGATGAAGGGGTTACTCAACGTGCTGATCCTGAGCCCATGCGCAGAGCAGTTGCCTTTTGCCAAAGTATCAAGGTGTCCAAAAGGATTACCAATATTTATAACTCTGTGGCTGAAACTTACCTGAATACATTACCTGTAAATCGAAAAGAAAAAATGGTCAAAATTGAATCTCAACATATGGACGGCACTATGTCTGCTCCATTGCGAGACGAAATGCTAAGTTGGCTAAAATCTCCAACCGATGGCAACGAATGCCGAATTATTACTAACGTCCGTGTCCTAAGTGAGGGAGTTGATGTGCCTTCCCTCGATGCAGTTTTATTTTTGTCCCCAAGAAACTCACAGGTTGACGTGGTTCAATCTGTGGGTCGTGTAATGCGTAAATCGCCAGGAAAAAAGTACGGCTATATCGTTATCCCTGTGGTTGTACCCTCAGATGTAGAAGCGGACAAGGCATTAGATGACAACGAGCGCTATAAGGTCGTTTGGACAGTACTTAATGCGCTTCGGGCTCATGATGACCGCTTTAATGCGACTGTCAATAAAATCGACTTGAATAAAAAGAGGCCTGAACAAATTCTCGTTGGACTTCCGAGAGTTTCCTTTGATGATGATGGAAATCCGGTTGAAGAATCTAGCGAAGGGGCAGGAGGTGTCACCGAAGGTATCGGGACACAGATGGCTTTGAAATTTGCTGAACTGCAAGAAGTTGTCTATGCCAAACTAGTTCAGAAAGTCGGCGACCGCAGATATTGGGAGCAGTGGGCAAAGGACATTGCCAACGTCGCAAATCGCCAGATTGAACGTGTCACATATCTTGTATCTCACAGACCGCAAGAAAAAGAAGCTTTTCAAAATTTTCTTTTAGGGCTGCAGAAAAACATTAATCCAAGTATCGATCAATCCCAAGCGATTGAAATGTTGGCTCAGCATCTAATTACTAAGCCAATTTTTGAGGCTTTGTTCGAAAACTACTCTTTTGTATTAAATAACCCTGTCTCAACCAGTATGCAAAAAATGTTGGATGCGTTGTCTGGAGAGTCTGTTGCAGAAGAGTCTGCGACCCTGCAACGTTTCTATCAATCGGTAAAGAAACGGGCTGAAGGGATTGACAACGCAGAAGGTAAGCAACGTATCATCGTTGAGTTGTACGACAAATTCTTCAAGACTGCCTTTCCAAAAATGGTCGAACAGCTAGGAATTGTTTACACACCAGTAGAGATTGTTGATTTTATCATCCAATCTGTTGATGTTGTCCTACGAAGTGAATTTGGACGCACACTATCAGATGAAAATATCCATATTCTTGATCCTTTCACGGGGACAGGCACTTTCATCACTAGATTCTTACAAAGTGGTCTCATTAACAATAAAGATCTAACACGAAAGTATCGTCACGAAATTCATGCTAATGAGATTGTGTTGTTAGCCTATTACATTGCAGCTGTAAATATCGAAAATGCATACCATGACTTATTAGGTGAACAAGGAACTTATGAACCTTTTGATGGGATAGTATTGACTGATACCTTCCAGTTGGGGGAGAGTGATAAAGACGAATATCTGTTTTCAGATATGTTCTCACAGAACTCGCAACGAGTGATCGATCAGAAAAAAGCACCTATTAGGGTTATTGTTGGTAATCCTCCATATTCAATAGGGCAGAGTTCAGCAAATGATAATGCACAAAATCAAACATATGAAAAACTAGACGAAGAAATAGCTAACACATACTCTAAAGAATCCTCAGCCGTGAACAACAGATCCCTTTACGACCCTTACATTAAAGCCTTCAGATGGAGCACGAATCGTTTGGATCCTGAATTTGGGGGGATAATTGCTTTTGTTACAAATGGAAAATGGTTAGATAACAATAGTACTGATGGATTTAGGAAGGTGATGGAAAGAGAATTCTCTAGTATTTGGGTTTTTAATTTACGAGGAAATGCTCATAGAAAAGGGGAATTAAGACGTAAGGAGGCGGGAAATGTTTTTGGTGGAGGGTCACGATCACCTATAGCAATCACTATTTTAGTGAAGAAACCAGCCAGCAAATCGACAAAAGCAAACATTCGTTACCATGACATCGGAGATTATCTAAAACAAGAAGAAAAACTTAAAATTATTAAGGAATTTGGATCAATCAGGAATTCAAAAATTCAATGGAAGACCTTACATCCAGACCAACATGGTGACTGGCTTGATCAAAGAAGTGATTTGTTTGAGACCTTAATACCAATGACTCCTGATAAGAAATTTTCACAAAATTCAAAGTCTTTTTTTACTACATACTCGTTGGGAGCAGGAACAAACCGAGATGCTTGGGTATACAACTTTTCAAAATCAATCATCGAATCAAACATGAAGAGTATGGTGGCTTTTTATAATACGCAAAAAAATGCTTATAGTCGTGAAAAAAATGAAACCCCAAAAATTACAATTGAAGATTTTATTGACTCTAATCCTCAGAAAATTGCCTGGTCTCGAGCGCTGAGAAGAGATGTTAAAAATGGTATAACCCATAAGTACAATGAGTCTGAGTATGTCGTTAGCCTATATCGTCCTTATATAAAAAATTACCTTTACTTCGACAAGGCTTTCATTGAAAGTCCTGGACAAAATGAAATGTTATTCCCAACTCAAAACACTCATAATTTTGTGATTTGTGTTTCCGGATTGGGAGGTGATAAAGCTAACTCTTTAATCATTTCGAACAAAATGGTTGATTTAAATTGCTTGCATGCTGGAGCTCAATGTTTTCCTCTTTACTACTATGAGAAAAGAGAGATAAGTACTCCAACTTTATTCGATCAGCTAGGCGAGAGTGAGTATATTCGCAGGGATGGTGTATCAGACTTTTTACTCGATCGTGCTAAAAAGCAATACGGAAAAAATGTCACAAAAGAAGATATTTTTTACTATGTCTACGGAATTCTTCACAGCCCTCAATACAGAAAAACGTTTAGGAATGATTTGGGCAAAATGCTACCTCGGCTTCCATTACTGGATGATGTCCGGGATTTTTGGAAATTTAGTAAAGCTGGCCACCAGCTTGCAGATCTACATATTGATTATGAATCAGTTTCTCCTTACCCAGATATTATTGTTGACGGTGAAGAAAGCAGATTCTTTACTGTAGAAAAGATGCGCTTCTCGAAGAAAGATGTAATAGTAAAAGGTAAGAAGGTAAAGGTGATCGATAAGAGCCAGATTGTTTACAACAGCCGAATTACCATTTCCGACATCCCAGATAAAGCTTATGAGTACATCGTGAACGGTCAATCGGCGATTGAATGGATCATGGAACGTTATCAAGACAAGGTCGATTCTGCCAGTGGAATTAGAAACAACCCAAACGATTGGGCTGTGGAAGTTGGAAACCCACGTTATATATTAGATCTGTTACTGAGCATCATAAACGTAAGTGTTCAAACAGTCGATATTATCAATAGCTTACCGGATGTGAAATTTGAGTAGTTAGAAATTGATGTCTTATTTGTTCCATCCTCGAAAACATTTGTTCAAATGTAATTTTATCGCTCACAAAATCTAAGTAATCATCCCACTCGATTTCATAGGATCTGTATTTTATTCCGGTTGTTTCGTCGAATAGTGTGATAACAAAGTAGTCAAGATTTTTTGGATAATCTGCATAATCCTTTTGGATGATATTTCTGACTACAACAACTGGTAGGGCAAATGGGGTAGCCTCTCGTTGAAGTGAATAATCTACGCCAATATTCGCCTGCAGGTTACTTTGCTCTTTGCCTTCATCAAAAAAGACATCAATGAATTTTAACAAATCCTTTAACTCTTGATCCTCTACAAGAACATCGAAGAAATATTTGTATTTTAAGATAAACTCAGAATATTTCTCGTCAAGTTTTTGCACGGCTGTCGGTTCAGGTGTATCGGTTGACGTAGGTTTGGATGTCGGTGTTGCAGTTTTGGTTTCAGTGGGAACTATCGTGTCCGTTTGTGTTGGTTTGGAGGCTTGGGTTTGTTCAATGGCTTTCTGAATATCCAATTCAGATGGTCCACAAGAGGTGAGCGTAATTAGAATAATCAAAGCTAATAAAAATTTCCTCATTTATTGTCTCCTTAAGGTTGTAACCATGTCCATGTACCGCAATCCTCGAACAATACCTGGAAGGCAGTAGAAGGTAGGTAAGCTGTTCCTCCAGCTAGACCATAATGGTTGTCGAGTATCTTGCCCTCAGCATTCGTCACTTTCCAATAGCAGTTATCACCAGTACCATCAGAGTCCCAAACACCAGGTGCGATCTCTGAACCTACCAAGTAAAACCCATTACCTCTAGGGGCTTTGAGAGGATCCGGAGTGGAAGTAAGAGTCGGAGTGCTAGTTGATGTATTAGTAATTGTTGGTGTGTAAAGCGGAGTAGGGGTATCCGTTGCAACGACTACTACAGTTTCAACTACCACATTTGGTGTTTGTGTATTTACGGGTGTGTAGGTGGGTAAAGGTGTGAAAGTAGGAAAAACAGTGTAGGTAGGATAGGGTGTTTGCGATGGGATAGATGCTAAGGTGTTTTCAACCATCTCACTCACAACACCAGGGTCAGGAGTCGGAGCAGCACATGAAGACACCAAGAAAGCAACAAAGAATAAGACGAATCTTTTCCTTAACATTTTCCCTCCATAGTGAATATTCAATTACTTGTGATTGGATTGTACTCGATAAAAAACTTGTTTGCAGGTTATCCAGAATCCAGGATCGCTGGATTATCAGAAACCTTTGCTGAGAGTGAATTACAGTTTAGCCACAGGCAGTAAAAAACCTACCAAAATCGGGGGTTACCTTTAGAGTTGGGAAAGTTATTAGGGTTTCGAATTTGCCCGGCGAATATTTCGACAAAATTCCCTTGCCTTGTGGGATAATTACACAAGATTACATGTGATGAGGTAACCCTATGAACCCTGAAGGTTGGATAGCTCTTGGTGCTTTTGTTGTTGCTATTTATGCAGCATGTGTATCAACTTGGTTAGCTTACCAAGAGCAAGCAAAACTACTCAAGATGTATATTGAGTTTATCTCCTTTGAGGAACGATATCAGCTAATTCTGAATAACACAGGTAAAAGACCGATCACAATCTGGTCAATTTCAGCAACTCCAAGCGATGGGTTTGATCCAATTCCCCCAGGTGCAATGTTTAGAGACATAAATCTCAAGATTCCTATCGTTTTGGAACCATATGGTTCACTAGTCTTACCGATTTCTTATCCCATTGAAGGGGAGGAAGACTTTCCTAAGATAACGGTCTACGATATCGATGGGAAGGTTTATACGAATTATCTAAGAAGGAAAACAGATGCCAAGTGGGGAGATATGGGTACATAGTAAGCTTTTAGAGGTCAATATGAAAAGCGCATTACGGCTTGCTTGAAATCTTTTCCATCAATAATTGCTTTTTCCTTGACTTTAATAACATCGTGTGACATTCAAAATTCGACATAAAATAAAGATGCTTTTGACAAAATTGCATATCCACAGTTCTTTTAGTCTATGGAGTATTCTTTGTAGTATTCTCTGTAATTAACACTGGGGCTTATTGCTCTGGTGCATCAATGCATTCTGCCCTGGTGTATCGATGCATTCTGCCCTGGTGCAATCGACCATTTTGGCTCATCGCGTACTGTCCTGATCGTCATTGTATTTCATCAACAGCTTGATAATTTATCGTGTAGTGTTTTCTACGATAGGTGGAGGCTTCTTGTTTTGAGATAATATAGCCTGACTTTTCCAAGCTACGGATGGTTCTTTTAATTGTGTCTATGGACCAGAAAGGAAATTGCTTCTGCCATGCCGGGTACGAATTATAGACCCATCCATCTTTTGATTTTTTCAACCAATAGTGGATTTGCCGCAAAATCATGGCTTCCTTTAAACCAATAGCCACAGCCAAATTAGGTGGAACTAGCAATGGATAGTCGTCATCTAGTAAACTCATACCAACCCTCGCATATTCATTGAATAACTCATTGGACGGTCCACAGATGTTTCCTGCCAGGACACCAGGTGGCATTTGTTTTTAAGTTCCAGGACAGTGCCTCTGATCGTAGCAACTGACCCGTGTGGGAATACTTCATGCGATTATTCATAAGAAATTTTGAATTTTCATTTGTTCGTATGCTCATAAGTAAGAAATATTTGCTCCTTTTTGGGTTTGTACCTTATCTACTGACAATTTTACTGTACCAAGTTCAGCTTTTTGCAAGATAAGGAAAGAATTTGTCGTTTATTTTGGGAGAGCAAGCAAAATCTGCTCTCCCAATCAGTCAGGTTTTCTTATGCGAGTGTTTACCACTTTAGGTAATGTTTGAAAAAAGATTGGTTTGTATTCAATAGGCTAACGACAAAGAGCATATTGAATCTGAGCGGTGATTTCTCCTGGAATTGAGTATGTCGGCTTACCTCCATCGGGATTATCATGTCGCTCTGCTGAGAGCCAGTCCAGGAAGCCTCCGATTTCACCGCTGGTGACATCAGACCAGTGATCTACCTGGAACAACTCTGAACAAAAGGCGTGCCGTTGATCCTGATCTGGCACCAACTGCTGCAGCATCATGTGAGCAAAGCTACGCGCCTTTTCGGTCACTCCTCTGCCCTGTCTTTTTTCCATGGCGGCCAGGATCCCTTCCCTGATCATGTCCAGGAATATCCAATGGTTGTTTACTTCTTCACTTGTAGCCGCATCCTGCTGCTCAGGATACACATGCTTAGTGTAATCATTACCGTTCGATTCGTTCCGGGATGAGGTTCTCGGTTCAGATGTAGTTTGTACCTCCTCACCTTTCACCCCTTCCGTTTCTTTCTGAGCCTTTTCAGGCAGCGCCCAATCTGGAAGTTGCGGGATATTGGAGAGCTTCCACGATCTGCCCATCGGCTCAATTGGTACCCACTGGATCGGGATGTTGTACAGGTATCTGCCCATTCCCCACTTGACACTTGCGCGTTTATAGGCATCAGATACACCGCCTTTGATCGGCTCGACATCCGAGTCACTGCCGGCGTCCCACTTGGTGATCCATTCACCATCGATGCGAAGACTTATTCCACCGAGGAAACCACCTTGGATCTGGATGTACTCATCCCGCCAGTTTTCTGGACCCATTACACTATCGTATCGATTCATCGCTGCTCTGGCTGTGATGTAAGGCAGGGCCATGCCTTTGGTTTTATCTTTGTTAGTTGCTCCCACACGCCATTCGATGTCTTCAGGGGCGAAGGGTTCTGCAAGTTGTTCAATAAGTTTATTCATGTACTACCTCCTTGTTGTAGTGCTCATATCTTTTTCGCAAATTACTGGACATATTCTCAAATCCATACTTGTTAGTAAAGGCAATCAAAGCTTGCCACTTATCCCGATCGAACTCTCTTATTCAATCGGTCTATCAGATCATCACCTTCAGCAGCTAAGATGAACCTGAACTGTGCCAGGTTCAGTACCCACCCTTCCTGGCTGGATCAGGCTGTACCTGCACCAGCTGTGCGGCTTTATGATCGCAGGATTTCATTCCCCTCTCATGCTCAATGAGAGGGGTCTGGCAGTCCGCGCAAATGGGACGGGTTTAGAACTCACAATAGATATTCTGGTGATCACACATACTTTTCCTGCAGCCCTTCCCATTGTGTGATCGCTTTTTCGAGGGCATCGATATTAGCCTGGATAGCCCAGCCTGCTTCTCTGACTATGTTTGTCAGCAAGCGTTCATCTTTGGTGAGGATCTGCTTCAGATCTGCAAGCATCTCCTTTGCTTCAGGGATTGTGAACACTTCATTGGCAATTGACGTTTCCCAGTAGCCCTGCCCTTTTGGATCTACTGGTTCAAGAAAGAAGAAGAGTTTGTTCTCGTGTAGTGGATTGAACTGCGCCCCCCTGATCCGGAAGAGCTCATGGTCAATCCTGCCTGCGCTTTGCATTCTGCAGACCACATGAACATTCATTTCAGCAATATGTTGTAACAATTTGACACCATCATCTTCTAGTTTTGTCATGTTTCTCCTTATTTATTTTGGTTTATTGGGTGGGGGAAAAGCTATTTACAGCAGGTTTATAGAAGAGGCAAGCCTGTGATAACAAGCCTGCCTCTTTACAACATTTCGTTACATAACGAATCCTGGATCCCCTTCGTGCTGTAGGCAATCAGGTACTCATCGCTGGGTTCGTCCTCCACAATGCACACCTTGACAGTGATATCGGGGATGCGGGACAGGTTAGTGATCAGCTCAATGTCTGTCCTATCGAGGTACAACCAGTCGCTTTGTTCAAAGAACAGGGTGTACACATTGCCATGCACGCTGTACTCTGGAGTCAGCCTTTCGATGATCAGATTTTCAAGATCATCTGTATCTTTCAAGAGACATTGCCGCTTGTCTACCGGATCGATATAGCACATTTTTAGCGTGTGCTTAGGTTCAAGGAATGAGAGTTCAGCACCAGTGGTTACAGCAAGGCTAACCAGATCTGGATGTTGCAGTAAGTTCATTGTGATCTCCTTTCAGATCTATTCAGTTGTGTTAGTTGGGAATTTAGTTATCAGATTTTGTGATCAGCAGTTTGTTTTGTTCGGCTATAACAACTACCTTGTCACCTACCTCAAAGCCGAAATTGCGAAGCCACTTACCTTTAATGTCGATGCCAGGTGTGCGCTCTGATTTCCGCTGTTCGTTAGACTTGCGGGTGACGGTCAAGACAGTCTTGTAGTTTGTGATCATCCTTCTCCTTTCTCAGAATGGAATGGCATAATCGGGGGTGTCATAAAAGGGATCATCATCACGACTATCCCAGACACATTCAGTACAGAAGTACCAGTGATCATTTGGATATCGAATGCCTTGTTCGTAGTAGTAACTCTCATCGTGTTCGATGTAGTGACTGCCACACACCGGGCATCTGAATTCGTCTAAGTAATCCATCATTGTTCCTCGCTTTCCTTTTCTGGCGAATCATCTTCTTCAGGCTCGGGGATAGCTTGGAAGTACTGATAAATCTCATCATGGCTGTTGTAATTCATAGCCATCAGGACTGCTGAGTATCTGCCAAACGGTAGGTTTTTCGGTCCGATGAGTGCCAGCAGCAATTGCTGATATGTGGGGTGCAGAAGCACCTTCTCGAAGGGCTTGATAATTGGCGATAGAAGTGCAGGGTCAAATCTGCACATCCCAGTTTTCTTGATATCCACCCTGTAACTGCCAAACAGTTCCTGTACACCAGGATAGTTACCCTCCATCTCAACCATATGCAAAAGAGCTTTGGTGCAGCTGAGCACGCTGTAGATCCCTGGATTCAACCATTCGAAATAGTCATCACTAAAGACCTGTGCTCTGACTGCTGAGTATCCATTGGTAGCCCAGAGAGTCGTCCCTCCTGGCTCTGGTTTTTCTACCAGGATAGAACGCAACAATGGGCGAGTGTCCTCTTTGCTGGCATTGCTGAGTAGCCAGTTGAGCAGGGCGACCACCTCTTTGTTTGGTGATGGCATTGTGACAGCGTATTGATTGTTTTCCATATTATTCTCCTTTCGTTCTGGAACTAAGCGGTAACTTCGGCGGGTTGATTGACTGGCATAAGCTCGTCGTCACTTTGGAATACATGACCTAAGATCAGGTCAGTTGCTTTCTGGGCAGCTGAGATAGCTTCGACTACTGCGTTCGGGTTCTTCTTGATCGCTTTCTTCCAGCCGGCTATATAGGCTGCGCTCTGGTCATGGGTATTGTCGATGCCACACTCACCGCATAGGAAGGCAGCTGAGAACTCAGCGATCAGTTCTTCCTGAGCGTAGGTTTCCCTGTTCACAAAGCTATCATCGCTAAACCTGTTAAGCCTGCTGACATGGCCAGTAGCATGGCTCAGCTCATGGAAGTAGGTGGAGTAGTAATGCTCACTGCTGATGAAATCCTGCATCCTTGGCAACTGGATAGTATCCTGCTTCGGCAAGTAGTAAGCACGGTTACCTCCGAAGTTTACAGGCACCTGAACCGGACTGTTGGTTAGAATAATCTCCGGCTCTTTGATCACCTGATTATTAATCGCCTGTGCAGGTACATCTCTAAGCTGATCAATAGAGTACAACTGATAGTACTTAGCACCTGCGTACTTCATACCACCCTCATCTTCATCCGGCAAAAAGATGTACTTGATCAGAGGTGAGTACTTCTCACCTTTCCTGACGTCATTACCGACTGACCAGGCTTGCTTTCTGGTGAGCCATTGGTTGCGCCAGTCATTTTTGGATGCTATGACCGAGAGCATGATCTGATTGACACCACGATAGATGGTCCCAAACAGGTAGTTCTGTGCCAGGCCACGCCAAGGTGCCTGCCAGGGGAGTTCTTTGTCGATGTTTGATAGGATTTCATCGACTATCATCTGCTTTATCTTGGGGTTCACTATGCCTCCTTCTTAAATGGATTTGATTTGTTGATGTTGAGTTGATTGAGGATGTCAGATATCTCAAGCAGCTGTTCTGCTGTGTAGAAATCATCAGCGTAGCGTGTGCTGAAGTACCATATGCTTTCATCCATTGTCCAGTAACAGACACCGATCTCGTTGTTATCATGGGTCAGATATTTACAGTCAGGATATTTACTGTCTTTCAGTTTGAAAGCCATTGTTATGCTCCTTTGTGAATGTGATTAGATTAGATTGAAATAGAGCGAAGCAAGCTCGCCCTTTGATCCTTTCTCTAGTCGAGCAGGACGCACGATCTTATTTGGTCAGATAGGCTGCAGAGAAAGCTAGTTATATTACGGTGTTGATTTCCTCTGCTACGTCTGCGGAAGAGCAGATGGCATCAGCACTCGGTCTGTATATGCTTATCTGATACCAGTCTGTCTCTATGGTTAGCAGGATGTGGTCATGCCCATCGAGATCGATGGTAATGCGGTATCCCCAGCGACTAAGCATGCGGTACTTCTCAGCTATTTCATCAGTGATGTTGACGTATTTGTCTTAAACGTAAGTGTTTTAAACTTCCACTTATACCTACTAGCAATTAGCAATCTTTATCCAACTAAGTATTCCTCCTCTATTGGTACTGCCATGAATGAGATGCAGTTGTCTAATACCCAACCCCAATCTTCTTCTGTCGGTATTGTGTCGTTTACTACGACCTCTCCCTCAAGGTTTTCTAACTTAAGTACCATCTCCTCAGAGGAAATTACTATCCTCCACTGGCGGTATTATTCATTCAACTTAGATCTCATGTCGTATAGGAACTCTACGATACCTGGATCTACCTTGCCCTCTGTCTTCAGAAGGGATTTACTAACGGTGAACTGACGGACTAATGGGTGTGACATTGCAATACCTTTCTGACGGATTGTTTGCCTCCGCCTGGCATAAGTGTTGGCCTCCACTTTCCCTTGATATGGGTTTGTATAATGTTTTTCCTGTCTGCCTTGTAAGTTGACTAGCCGGTAGAGAGGGAGAACATACCCCAAAGAAAAGAATTCAACGAGGAAAAGTGGAGAAAAGAAACAAAAGAAACAAAAGAAAGACAACAGAATGTATGATCTATGTGATTATGTTACATACACTCTGAAGATAATGAGTAAGGAAATAGTGCAACACTCCCTCAGTTCCTAATGTGAGGAAGTGTTGCAGTAAGTATTGATTACCGGACAGGATCATTACACCTGTCACACCAATAAGCACCAACACCTGGTCGATACCATGCTTTCTCGCCACACTTAGGACAGATAACGTAGCCTTCTTCTTCTGCATGCATTGCTTCGTGACGAGCAAGTGCTCTCTCGCCAGAGTCGGGCTCGTTCTTGTGGATCTCGTAGACCCAACGGTTTGCGTACGGATTCTTCATGATGTAGTTCCTTTCATATCTAATAGAGTTGAGGGAAGATAATGAGACACTTCCCCAACTACCTACTGTGAGGAAGTGTCCCATTAGTGACAACAACAAAAGATTTTGAATTTATCTTTTGTTATAAATAAATAATGATTTTCTTTAGACCATCTGCTAACCAGCAATGTCAAGCCTGGCATCCACCGAACCTCTTTCGTGAGGGGGTGCCGTCTTAGGCTGGACAGGGATGGTGCAGATGGTAAGAGTAAGATGATCCGGAATGATAAGGGATGATTAAGAGTAAGAGGTATGAGAACATAGATAGACTAGATAGTTTAGGTTTCATTGAATATTACACCAAAGGTGTGAGCGGGAATTCCTCCACAGTGGCGGAGGGGGGGGTGTTCGTTGTTGTCTGTGTCTTTGGGGTATGACCGCTGAAAAAAAATCAAGGTGAAAATTCAACCATGGGAAAAAGTGGTAAGAAAATGACAATTAAAGAAACAGAAGGAGAAGTTATCGAAACAGAGAAACTAATTCCATATCTTCTAGCGCATGCCAGGTAAGACGCGTTGATGGAGTTGAAACCTAACCATTGGCATAAAGGATGGATCCTTTATACCAGGATACAGGGCTCCTGGTGTGGCTCAATATGATCTACAGTTAGGAGGCGCGGATCTGTAGTTTGGTGCTGCGTCGGTTTGAAGGGTCATGGCCTCATTGCCATGTAAAGCAATTTAAGGGCTATTTTTGCACGTTCTTATAGTAATTTGAAATAATACCCATCATCACTTTCTAGCCCAGAAAATTGGCCTCTACGACGATGTATATTCGGTTTATTTCGGCACTAATTAATAAATATTGAAAACGTAAATACTTTCTTATCAATCAAAAAACCTTTGCTGTTATTGGGGCAAAGGCAAAATTCAACAAGTAAAGATAATAAGCAGTGGGTAAAAATATCATAAGATTTGGGGTTACAGATAATTTAATATACCGGTAGACATAACATGTATAATGTTGTAGAATTGACTCGATCAGGAGGATTATGAAGAGGGCAATTATTTATGCACGTGTAAGTACTGACGATCAGAGGGGTAATTACAGTATTTCTTCTCAAGTTGCGGAATGTAAAAAATATATTGACTCGCGCGGATACATGCTTGTTGGAAATTGTTTTGTTGATCCAGAAACCGGACATGACTCCACAACCGGAACCAGGGCTTTCGTGGATGACTACTCATCATTAGAGGTGAATCGTCCAGGACTAGATAAAGCTTATGCGTATCTCAATAGTGATGGGTTTGATATTGTAGTTGTATATTCAGTTGATAGACTTGACCGAGACCCGTACAAACTGCAAATACATGAGTATGGTTTTGAAAAAGCAGGGGCTTCAGTTGAGTATGTTCAGTCACATTTCGACAATTCACCCACAGGTACTTTTTCAAAAACTGTCATTGCTGCAGCAGCCAAACTTGACAATGACTGGCGGATTGAGCGTATGAACAGAGGTAAACGCGAAAAAGCTAGGCGTGGATTATTTGTTGCAGGTCGTGCTCCATACGGCTATGAGATTGATAAGGATTCAGCTGGGGGGTTATCTGTTGTCGAATTTCAAGCAGACGCGGTCAGATTGATGTTTGATGCCTATGTGAACAAAAGACTTTCACTGAACGAAGTTGTTGATCTTATGAATAACAGCAAATACAGACCTGGTCATAGTCAGGCTTGGGCAAAATCATCCATTCGAAATATCTTGCAGAATGAAGCTTACGTTGGCAAGATACATTACAACAAGTACGAACGCAAGGATAAGTCCTTAGCCTTACGTGATGAATCGGAATGGATCGAAATAAGCATCCCACCAACAATCGACCTGCTAACATTCAATTCAGCCCAGGAACGCTTTGCTCAAAACAAACTCACACGAAGAAGGCTGCCGACACGGTTTTATCTGCTTAATGGACTAATTTTTTGTGAGGAATGTAGAAAGCCTTATTCAGGTGGGACTAAACGAGCAACAAACAAGAATCGTCTGAAGAATGACAGTCAATACTATCGGCATAGAGAGAAAGAAAATGGGTGTAGAAACCACACGATATCAGCCATCAAAATCGAGACGCTGGTGTGGGAGTCAATCAAGGAATTTCTTTCTGAGCCGGACAAACTTGAGTCTGGATTTAAAGCCGCACGCGAAGAACAGATTAATAAATCCAAGCTTCAAACAAAGGATTTGAAAAAAAGCTATATCAGTATCGATAAGCTCAATCAAATGCTTCACAACTTGAACAATGCTTACATCGATCCAGACATAAAGATTACAAAGAATGAGTATCAAGAACAGAGAAGTAAACTTGAGATTGCCATTCAGGCTGAGCGAAAAAAGATACTCTCCATCGAGGCCCAAATACAAAAGATCCCTACAAAAGAAGAACTGAAAGATATAGGAAAATTTTCTAAAGCCATCAGAGAACGACTTACTTCAACCGACTGGTCCCCAACTCCCAAGAACAAGAAAGATATCTTAGAAATGTTAGATGTAAGAGTGTATCTAAGTGACGATGGTACTGCCAGAATCGAAGGATCTTTTGGTAATAGTGGGTTATTGACCATAACGTACTTATGACAGGCTCTCCCGGAGCAGGTAAAACTTTGCTGGCGAGGGCGATGACCTCAATTTTGCCGTCAATGAGTTTGGATGAATCGCTGGAAGTGACCCGTATCTATTCCATCAGCGACCAACTCCCTTCGCAGACACCGCTCATTCGGCAACGCCCTTTCCGTGCTCCACATCACACCATCAGTCATGCTGGATTGGTTGGTGGAGGGCATATCCCACGGCCTGGTGAGATCTCACTTGCTCATAGAGGTGTGCTGTTTTTGGATGAACTGCCAGAATTTGGCAAGCGCATCCTGGAAGTTTTGCGACAACCGCTGGAAGATAAAATCGTCACTATCAGCCGTGCCCAGGGATCCTTCACTTTTCCGGCTAATTTTATGCTGGTCGGCGCAATGAACCCCTGCCCATGCGGTTATTTTGGCGATACCCTGCGCCAGTGCACCTGCGCACCTGCTGCCATCAGCAGCTATCAAAAGCGAATCTCGGGTCCACTACTCGACCGGATTGACATACACCTAAAGGTACCCCGGGTTGATTACCAGAAACTAAGTGAAAAGCGTGCAGGAGAGACTTCTGAAACAATCAGGGAACGAGTCGAAGCAGCCCGTCAGCTCCAGATTCAGCGCTTTGCAGGCACAAAACTGGTCAGTAACGCAGATATGTCTCCCAAAGAGATCCGTCAGTATTGTGTTTTGGATGCCGCCGGCGAAGGCTTGATGAAAACTGCCATGCGCCAGCTGCGTCTCACAGCCCGCGGGTATCACCGTGTGCTTAAGCTTGCCCGGACGATTGCTGATCTTGCAGGCGAAGCCACCATTAAGACCGAACACCTCGCAGAAGCACTTCAATATCGCCAAAACGAAGAAGAATAATCCCTTTAAACGGATGAGTCCGTCTGCCAAGGAATAACAGTGCTGGTTCATCCGTTCACTCAACAGCGAGAGCAATTCTCTCGTACGGATGGGCTTTAGTCCATCCGCTCAATAACCTGGGTTTTATTCCGAAGGTGGGAGCAAGCCCCCAGCGTGCAAAGTAAGTTCCCAACGTTCCAAGCCAACTTTCGTTGCCAGATAAAAAAGCATATCCATTTTTGGGAGAGGTTTCTACTTCTAACAATCAAAAACTAACCGTGTTTGGTTTCGATTTCCTTCAGGAATTCCACCAACGCATACACATCCTCTTTTCGCTTAGCGTCAGCATTGTGCCCCCCATTTTGTGCCTAGCTTGGGTGGAATAAAAATTTACTTCGGGAAGATAGGCATGATCCAAGTACCCAAAAAAAAGCCAACCAAATTGGCGATTAAAGCAAGCAGGAGAGCTTTTCCGCTCAGTTCAACCTCTTTAAACGTGAAGTAATAGATTCCTGCTTCCACCAAGATGACGCCAACGATGGAAAAGATCAAAATAAAAAGATCGCCCGTGACTTCGATCGGGTGGGCAAAAGATCCACTCAGAAAGCTGTGGATAATCAGATTGAGAATGAAGAAGCCGATCCAGCTCAATTTGTCGCGCATGCCGAACAGATAAAAGACAGCCCCTTCCAGTATCAGTGTGAGCATAACACGACCTGCCACCGAAAGCGGCGCTCGCCAGCCCGGTTCTCCATAGACCAGCGTGCCTTGCTTCAAATCCAGTGTCATCAAGCGCTTGTCTACGCGCATTTCGGGATCCCTTAAGATCGGCAGCTCGCAGGAATATTGCGAGGATTGAACGATCAGTTTTGCGCCAATGAAGTCCTCGTCGAATCTGCCGGGCAGGCGTTGGAAGTAATAGTTGTAGTAAATCTCCCAATAACGTGAAGTGCGCTGCATCTCTAGCGGTTCCGGAAGCGCGCTGTTTTGGTATTGGATGAATAATCTTAGGTCTCGAGGTGCATTGATCACAAAAATCGAGAGTCCCGGCGTTCGCAACTGGTCCGCGGAGGCTGCTCCAATGGGGAGAAACGCGACGACAGCAAGCGCTAAAACAGCGATCAAAAGGTACGATCTTCTCATCTTGCTCCTCCCGAAATGGTTATGGTTTTCATTATATGCGGAAAGAAGCTCAGGGTGTTCGATCTAAAAAATAGCTCAAGATGCTAAAAAAGAAAAACCCTTCGCAGGGCGAAGGGCTTATCACAACAAACTGACTATTAGCCGTGTTTGGCTTCGAAATCCCTCAGGAACTCAACCAACGCATCCACACCTTCTTTCGGCATGGCATTATAAATTGAGGCTCGCAAACCACCAACGGATTTATGTCCCTTGAGATTGTCAAACCCGGCAGCTTTGGAAGCAGCCACAACTTCGGCGTCCAATTCAGGGCTTTCGGTCACGAAGGGGATATTCATCAGTGAGCGGTCTTCCTTGACGACTGTACCCCTGAACATCTTGCTGTTGTCGAGGAAGTCATACAATGGTTGAGCTTTTTCCATGTTGATCTGGTTCATCGCTTCCAGACCACCCAGGTTCTTCAGATACTTGAAGACCTTACCGCAGACATAGATCGCCCAGCAGTTTGGTGTGTTGTACATGGAACCAGCATCGGCATGTATGTCAAAGCGCAAGTAGGTTGGGATCTTTTCGTCCAGGTCGGTACGGATCAGATCTTCTCGAATGATTACTATTGCCAGGCCAGCCGGACCAACATTTTTCTGTACACCACCATAAATCAAGCCGTAATCACTGACATTAACTGGTTTGGAGAGGAACATTGAGCTTTGGTCAGATACCAATATCTTGCCCTTGGTGTTGGGAAGTTTCTGGTAGGTGGTGCCGTGGATGGTTTCGTTTTCACAGATGTAGACATAATCAGCATCCTCAGAAATCGGTAAATCAGAGACATCAGGAATGTAGCTGTAATTTTTGTCTTTGCTGGTAGCGACCAGGTTGATAGTACCGAATTTTTTGGCTTCGTTGTAGGCTTTGTTTGACCAGTTACCGGTCACAATATAATCTGCCACTCCATTTTTCATCAGATTCAAGGGGATCATGGCAAATTGCAGGGTAGCGCCGCCCTGAATAAACAGCACTTTATAGTTCGCCGGAATGTTCATCAATTCGCGCAGATCGGCTTCGGCTTGATCAACGATGCCCTGGAAGACTTTGCTTCGGTGGCTCATTTCCATCACACACATGCCTGAACCGTTATAGTTCAGCATTTCATCGCGGATTTCTTCTAGTACGGGAACAGGAAGCGTGCTGGGACCTGCTGAGAAGTTGTAGACACGGTCGTACTTTAACATAAAATCTCTCCTTTTAATTCTAATGTCATCGTATTTCGTACACCTGGCGGTGTTTATTTTTTGCCCTGTGAGTGGGGCAATATTGATTGTTAAAATCCTAACCTTCAAACCTATTTCGGTCAAGGATTAAACCCAAAAGCACGGCTCTTTGATTATGAAAAGATTATATTCATTGAAGAGTTTGTGAAGTTGTCTACGAACGAGGCGTTATACTGCCGCAATATATCAAAAATTGTCGATTGTGTCAGTTGTCGGATTTAAGAATTTTCTTTGATAGTGGAAGGTCTTGCCAAAGACTGCAGTGAAAATCAAATGACCCAATGAGAAAGGAACGCCCTTGTTTTTGGCTCCTGGGGGTTGTTAAACAGGTTCTGAGGGCTTCCAGTCTCCACAACCTTGCCGTCCTCCAGGAAAATGACCTCGTCCGCCATGCGCAGAGCCTGAGCAGGGGCATGTGTTGTGAAGATGAGCAAACCCTTCGTTTTTTCAAACCATTCCTGCAACAAATCTTCTACAATATCCGTCCCGCGAATATCTGTTGCGGAAGTGGGCTCATCCAATAGCAGCACTTCTTTTGGGACCGCCAATACTCTTGCCAGACCTAATCGCTGACGCTCCCCACCAGAAAGCGTATTTCCCCTGGAATTGATCAGCGATCCTAAACCTACTTTTTTCAGGGCATCCAATGCCAATCCGTCAGGTGATTGCCTATCTTCCAGGGTCATGCTGATATTACGCAGCACTGAAACTGAGAATGCATAGGGAGATTGTGGTAAATAACCGACCTTTTGGTCGAGTGTTAAGCCGTTAATCGAACCTGCATTCGGTTGCACTATACCCATTAAAACCCGTAAGAGCGTTGTCTTTCCGCTTCCGTTTTCGCCAATGATGCCATAACGCTTGCCTTTTTCGAATCGGAGGCTGGGAACATCCAAAATAAGGCGATCTTTGGCTTTGATCAGGATATCCTTCAATTCAATCATCCAGCGCCGCCTTTTGAATGCTGGTCACCAAAGAGTTGATCAGAAAGGAGATCAAAAGCAGGGTGATCCCCAAGGCTACTGCAAAATCAAAGCGCCCCATATTGGTTTGCATCATGATTGCAGTAGTCATCACACGGGTTTTGAACTGAACATTCCCTCCAACCATCTGCACTGCCCCCACTTCCGCGATTGAACGCCCGAACCCAGCCAGGATGATCGAGAGGAAGGGCACTCTGAAGTCAAGCAGGAAGTATTTTAAGCGTTTCGCGCCCCGGATCCCTACACCAACCAGAGTTTCGTTTATAGATGATGCACTGATCCCCACCAGGTTGGCAGTCATTGCCGTGATAAATGGCGTAATTAACAACACCTGTGCGATCACCATTGCCTCTACAGTGTAGAGCAATCGAAGACTACCTAACGGACCGCTTCGGGAGAGCAAAAGTAATACAAGAAGACCCGCCACAACCGGAGGCAATCCAAGGAGGGTGTTGACAAGGCGGGATATGAAAGCTTTTCCTCTAAATTCGTTTGCCCCTAAAAGTACTCCTGCCGGTATCCCAATTAACGACGAAATCAGGGTACTGAAAAGAGACATGCGCAAAGTCACCGCAATGATTTGGCGCAATTCAGGATCTGAGCCAAATAAAAGATCAAATATGGAGTTTATGAGTTCCAAAATATACGTCTCCGGAAGGGCGAACTGCCCTTCCGGTCGTTATTATAAAGTGTTAGTCAAGATTGAAGAAGAGAGGCTCACCATATTCGGCAACACCAAATTCTGCAATCATTTTCCGGGCTTGGTCGGTTTTGACCCAGTCAACAAAAGCCTGTGCTCCAGCAACATTGGATTCCGCAAAGCGCTTGGCAGAAACAACGATCATTGAATAAGTATTTTTCATATCATCGGTTTCTTCCAGATGCATCACCATGGAATTTTCGTGTGCGAGGAAGGTGGCCTTATCAGAAAGGGTGTAAGCTTGTTTTTCATCGGCAATGGTCAGGGTCTGCCCCATACCTTGTCCGACGCTTTCATACCAGGTCTGCCCGGCAGGATCCAATTCAATCGATTTCCAGATGGCTTTTTCCTTGCTGTGCGTTCCACTTTCATCACCACGTGATATGAACAGCGAACTAGAATCAGCAATTTTCTGGAATGCTTCAGCTGCAGTGACTGAACCAGCAACTCCAGCTGGATCGTCTGCTGGACCGACAATGACGAAGAAGTTGTACATGAAGGGTAAGCGTTCTTCATCAAAACCTTCAGCGATAAATTCTTCTTCGGATGCTTTCGAATGGACAAGCAAAATATCGGCATCGCCCATGCGTGCTTTCTCGATTGCTGCGCCTGTTCCGGCTGAAGTAATTTCCAGTGTGTAGCCGGTTGCTTTTTCGAACTCGGGCTGCAGGTAAGCCATAAGGCCAGAGTCGTTGACTGAAGTGGTTGTAGACATTCGGATCACCTTGTTTTCAGGCTCCTGTATACAACCGAAGGCAGAAAGTAAAAGAATGGAGATCAGGGTCAAAACAAATAGGTTTTTAAAATTGATGGATTTCATATCACCTCACAAATTTTTCCCTTTTCAGGAATTTACCAGATTATACTCAATTATTGACTATTTGGGTTAATTAAAAACAAATCAGAAGTTGCAAGATTTTTGAACTTTGTAACCAATCTAAAAAGCTACAAAACGCAAACCGCTTATTGTTGATCCTTTAGTTTAGAGCTAGAGTTAAAAAAGCCTGTTAACGTCAGAAAATGAACCAAAATCTGTTTAACCAGTGAAGTCGTTTACGATCTCGCACCTGGTTGGGCGCATTCATAGGCATCGCCGCGCAGTGTCTCGACTGCGTGATTCATAACCGGCAAAAACACATCCAGGCACTCCAGAGCTGCTTTAGGGCTTCCAGGGAAGTTGATTATCAACGTTTTACCGCGAATGCCAGCCGTCGCCCGGGACAACATGGCGTGAGGGGTGATCTTTAAACTCTGCATGCGTATCGCTTCAACAATGCCGGGAACCGGTCGCTCAACCACTGCCCTTGTGGCTTCCGGGGTCACATCTCTTGGAGCAAAACCCGTCCCACCAGTCGTAAAAACCAAATCAAGCCCCTGATCGGCATACTCAATCAATTTTGCTTTGATCTGCTCAAAGTCGTCCGGTAAGATATCCTGATTTGCCACCACCGCTTTGCCCTGCAGGGCTTCAGCAAGTGCTGGTCCTGAGAGATCTTCTCTTTCTCCTGAATAGCCTTTGTCACTAAGAGTTAATATGGCTACGCGTATTGTTGGAATAATTTTTACTGCTTCCCCCGCCTTAATCACACCTTCTTTGATAACTACCGCAAAAATTCCTTCTCGCGGCATGACGCAATCGCCTACTTCTTTGAAAACCTGGCAATGACGGTGGCATTCTTTTCCAATCTGGGTTATTTCAAGCAGTGTCGGACCGATCTGCAAACGGGTTCCTATTGGCAGCGACCACAAGTCAATCCCCTCTGTGGTGATATTCTCTGCAAAAATCCCTGGTCTCAATGCAACATTGGCTGTATTGTGCATCTTGTCAAAGCTGCTCAAATCCAACAGGCTGATTTGCCGGTGCCAGTCACCAGCGTGGGCGTCATTAACGATTCCGTGATTGATTTTCAGTTCGATCTGTTCAACCGGATGCTTGATCATTCCCTTCTTAGTACTGATGTTTACAGATACAACTTTAGCCATCTAGCCTCCGATCCTGCTCATGTTGCGCTTTTCTAATGCTTCCGTATCAAAAAGGTGGCAGGCTGGCTTATCTAATATTTCCTGCCTGATGATTCTTTTCAATGGTTCTTTTCCTTCAACCAAAGCCTCACGCAAGGAAATTTCATAATCTCTGCCCAGGCATGTACGCAAGTTTCCATCACTCATGATGCGGATTCGGTTGCAATCACTGCAAAAACGATGCGAGATTGGGCTGATAAACCCCACCCGACCCAAGGCTCCATCGAAGGTGTAATCTGAAGAAGGTTGACTGTGAAATCGCGGTGGAAGCGGCTTTAGCCAGGGTCTTTCTGCAATCAATTCCTGGTTATTTACCCGTAAATTATGGCTGCCGTTGCCACCACCAATGGGCATGTATTCAATAAACCGCACATCGATCTTGTGTCTGGTGGTCAGGGCAATAAAATCGTCCACTTCATGATCATTGACACCCTGCATCAATACGACATTGATCTTGATCGGGTCAAATCCTGCTGCTTCTGCTGCTTTGATACCATCCAAAACCTTTTGGAGGCTTCCGCCGCCAGTAAGTTTTTCAAATAACTCTTCATTGAGCGAGTCCATGCTGATATTCAAACGCATCAACCCCGCTGCTTTGAGGTCGGCTGCCATCTCTGCCAGCATCTGGGCATTGGTAGTAATCGAGAGATCTTTCAGACCGGGAAGCGCTGCAATGCCCCTGACTATCTGCATCAGGTCTTTGCGCAATAATGGCTCTCCACCTGTTAATCGAATACGTTTGATACCCAGTTCTACACACACTTCTGCGAGTAAGATCATTTCTTCGGCGTTCAGCTCCAAACTCTTGGGGCAAAAGCCTTCATCAACTCGGCAATAAACGCAGCGTAAAGTACAACGCTCGGTCAAAGACAGGCGTAAATAGTCGATTTCCCTGCCAAATGAATCTTTCAAATTGTAAGTTCCTCCCGGTTGAATACTCCCGATCTGCCGCCGCTTTTATTTTCCAGTTTAATTTCACTGATAATCATTCCGCGGTCAACCGCTTTGCACATGTCGTAAATTGTCAATGCTGCCACACTCACAGCAGTCAATGCTTCCATTTCCACACCTGTAGCATAGTTGGTCTTTGTTTCCGCAATTATTTTTAGTGTGTCATCTTCAATAAAATCAAAATCAATTTTTGCCGATGTAATAGGTAAAGGATGACAAAGTGGGATCAGTTCCGCGGTTTTCTTGGCAGCCATAATTCCTGCCACGCGGGCAACTGCCAGCACATCGCCCTTCTTTACCTCACCGCTCCGAATCATTTCCAATGTTCCTGGCTGCATTATTACCGTGCCTGAGGCTTTGGCTACGCGCTCTGTTTCAGTTTTTTGGCTGATATCCACCATAATAGCGCGGCCTTCTTCATCAAGATGGGTCATCTTCATAGAATGACAGTTCCTGGATTATTTAATTGGTAACCACCTAAATTTTCCAGCCGTTTTGCAAATTCTTCGCTTTGCATCACTTCCAACATGCACAGATATTCCGGATGGTCAAGTGTTTTCTCAGCAACCAGCAAATCGTATTGTTCCTGGACTACGGGGATGAATCCCAGGTCGTAGATTTTGGCGGCTGCCAGAATTCCCATGCCAGCATCTGCTGTGCCGCTTGCAACGGCTGCAGCAACAGCTGTGTGGGTGATCTCTTCACGTTCGTACCCTTTTATTTGTGCAGGTTCCAAGCCTTTTTGCTTGAGCAGGTAATCCAGCAGAATCCTGGTTCCAGAGCCTTTCTGGCGATTAACATAATTTACTCTAACCAGGTCCGCTACCGAACTGATACCAAGTGGATTGCCTTTTGCAATCATTAAACCCTGGCTGCGGAATACACAACTGATCAGCCTGACACCACCATCCGGGAAGTAACGGTTCACGTAACTCTTGTTATATTCGCCGGTTTCTTCGTCAAGCAGGTGGGTGCCGCCTAAATGCGACTCACCTCTCTTGAGCGCCATCAAGCCGCCCAAGCTTCCAACATGCGATGACACCACCTGACTGTCAGGTGATTTTATACGCATCAAGTCAATCAATTCGTCGATCAACGGATCGTGACTACCTGTAATTACCAATGTTTTGTTTATATTTTCCATTTTCCTCACCAATTTTACCGGCACTTTTTCACCGGATTCATAACCTTCGGTATCTTGAGGGACCTCAATAATACCATCTGCTTTTACAAATGAACTCACCACTCCAGCGCCACGATTCAGCGGTACAGCTACCAGCTTGCCGTCGACATTCCCGACCCTGGCACGGATGAATTCAAGATACTTGAGAGAAGAAGTCAATCGTCTTGAGACAGTGGCTTCAACTCTGTGCTTTTCTTCCTCATTTTTCTTCAATTTGAGGTTCAGTGCCGGATGTACCAGTTCTTCCATCACCAAGATTGCCGAAACTGGGTACCCGGGTAGACCAACTAAGGGTATCACTTTAATATCCTTGATTGCAAATCCAAGTACAACTGGTTTGCCTGGTCGAATGGCAACACCATGCAGGATGACTTTTCCAATTTCAGCAATGGCATCAACCGAATAGTCTTTCTTTCCGGCAGAAGAGCCGGCATTAAGCAAGACAAAATCGCATTCTGCAGCCGCTCTACGCACTGCTTCTGTAACCAAATCAGGCATATCACGGACGACTGGGTAAACGATCGCCTCGCAACCCCAATCTTCGAGCATGCCTTTAAAGATGGTCGTATTAAATTCTATGATGCTGCCTTCCTGTGGGTCAGCTTGGGGTAAGACCAACTCATTCCCGGTAGGGATCACGCCAACAAGCGGTTTATTGATGACTTTAACGTCCATTACTCCGGCTGCCAGCATGGCACCCTGAATGGCAGGAGTAAGTTCTGTAAAACTTGGGATAATCATGTCGCCTGCAGCAATATCTTCACCAATTTGACGGACATGTTGCCATGGTACTGCCGCTGAAAAAAGTTGTATTGCTCCGTCCTCAGCTTCGATCACATCTTCAACCATCACAACCGAGTCACAGCCTTCCGGAAGTGGATCGCCGGTATTGACCCAATGGAACTGACTCTCCTTCAAGCTGACAGGACGCGTGTCAGTAGCTCCATAGGTCAGGCTTGCATCCAGAGCAATGCCATCCATAGCGCAAGAATTGTAGTGTGGGGCACTGATGTGTGCGTAGACTGCTTCAGCCGCAATGCGGTGGTTCGCATCCACAGTATTGATCGTTTCTGTTTCTGACCGCAAATCAGCAGCAATTAAAGCTTCGAGAAATTGACTTCGTGCTTCATCCAGCGGAATATTGCTCAAATACTTAAACGGCATAAGACCTCACAATCGGATTACGTTGACTTTTTCGCCTGAGGCGAGCCCTTCCTGGTCGCGCGGGATCAGGAAATAACCATTAGCTTTTGATACGGTCGAAATGAGACCGGATTTTGATGGCACCGGGATTGCCAGATCACCCTCAAGACGCACTAAGATAACTTCTTCGCGACCATGGTTTGAGGAAATCGCTCTGCTTAAGCGCGCTTCGATCGTCGTTCGCTCAACCTTGCTGTTGGACATTGAGAAAAGCAGCGGTCCCACCAAGTTGTGGAACATGAAGAAAGCTGCCACTGGGTTGCCTGGTAAGCCAAAGACCGGTTTGCCTTCAATTTCGCCGATAATGGTTGGTTTTCCGGGTTTGATGGCAATGCCGTGCACAAATATCTGACCTAATTCTTCGATCAAAATAGGCATGTTATCGTGTTCGCCAACCGAAGTACCACCCGAGACCAGCAGTATGTCAGTTTCAGCAAGCATTTTTTGAATTGCGGTTCTCAGCAGATCTCGTTGATCCAGCACAATTTCGTGGGTTAGAGCGACGGCTCCAGCTTCCTGCAGCATAGCCGTCAGCATGAGCGTGTTAACATCGCGAATCTTACCCGGTCCAAGCGGACTATCAACGGGCACCAATTCATCACCGGTGGAGATGACTCCCACCCTGGGCTGTTTGAAAACATCAATTTCGGTCATTCCCATCGATGCCAGTGTGCCAATATCTGCGGGGTTAAGCTGTTTACCAATCGGTAGAATCAGGTCGTTGGGTTTGAGATCTTCACCCTTGAAAATCATATTCGCGCCTGGAGCCACAGGTCTTACGAATGCGAATTCGCCCCCGCCAAAATCTTCGACGTATTCAATCATCACCATCGCGTCCGCAGCTTGAGGTAAGGCACCACCGGTAGGAACGTAAAAACACTCGCCCGGTTTGAGCGTGTGTGTGGGCATCTCGCCCATCCGGCTTTCGCCGGCTTTGCGTAAAATAGCGGGGATTGAATCGGAACAACCTACCAGGTCGCGGCTGATCACAGCAAAACCGTCTACAGTGGAACGGTCAAACGCAGGAACAAATTCATCTGAAACGATATCCTTCGCCAGGAAGCGCCCAGTTGCATTAGTAAGATTAGCTGTTTCGACTCCCAGCCGTAAATGACCAAACATGCGTTGAACAACACTCTTTGCTTCGGAAAGTGAGATTACTTTAAACATATTGACCTGTATTGTACTCAATTTATTAGTACAGGTGTTGTTTTTATGTAAACTGTGTTGATGTGTCGATTTCTAGTGAAAAAGGAGGACACATCTTTGAGTAAATTTGGTTTCTACTCTATGGTCGATGTTCAGATAATTTGAGGTAATTAACATTCACACCAAATTCTTCCTTAGGCAGGAATGAATAAAAGCAGTGATTTCGATCGAAGGTTCTACAACCCCTTCAGATTCATTGCTGCTGGGTTCTGATTCCTCGTAAAACTTGAGAAAGCAGAGTTGCTTCAATAAAAATATAAGGACTTCAATTCTCAATCTGCATCACCCATCGCCTATCACCCATCGCCCATCACCCAGCACCCATCACCCATCACCCATCACTCATCACCTATCACCCATCGCCCATCACCCATCGCCTATCACCCATCGCCCATCACCTACTACCAATCACCCACCACCCATCACCCATCGCCCCTCCTATCTCTCTCTGATTCTATTCCAACCCTATTGTGGCTACGCGCATTAATGTGTTTGGTAATACACGTCTTTTTAAGAGGATCCTCCCATTTGTTGCTACGCGCAACATGCTGACCTTCCTATTGACAATATTAGCCATTCATTCCCCTGTTTGTGGCTACGCGCATTAATTTTGCCATCAAGATAATGACAAGCAGTCAATTGAACAAAAGTAGTTTATGCCGATCAATTAAGAGTCGAGAAGAACAAATCCATCATCAAAATAGTCTGTCGATAGTTTCTTGCACTATTAGCTTCCACAACGTACAGTTCGATCATACTTCTTACCTATTGTGGCTACGCGCATTGACTTGGTTTGAATCTGAAAACATGGACTGTCGACAAGCTATTTTATGGCTACGCGCATAAAAATAAGCCTCCTCTTCCACTTAAAAAAGCTTTCAGAGAAGGCGTAAATACTTACTCTTCTTTTAGATTTCTATTCAAAAGCGATGATCAGTTGGTAGTGTGGTTGACCGCCACTGTGGATTTCAATTTCCACTTCCGGGTATTCCTCGCGTACGCCGTCAGCCAACAGATTCGCCTGGGTTTGATTGAGATCCTCTCCATAAAAGAAAGTGACTCTTTCAACTTCGTCCATATTGGCCTTTTCAAGCAGTTTCTCAATTGCCTCTTCGATTGTAGGAGCAGAAGAAACCAGCTGACCGTCATAAAGTGCAATAACTTCACCCTTTTCCACCTCGACGCCGTCAATTTCAACCGAGCGGGTCGCAACGGTGATATCGCCTGTGTGAACTTCCTGAATGGCTTCTTTCATCGATTCTTCGTTCTCTTCGAGAGTGCCTTCAGGATTCAGTCTGAGCATGGCAGCAAAGCCTTGAGGGGCGTTGCGGGTAGGAATAATCACAATTTGCTTTACACTGACCTTGGCAGCGTTTTGAGCAGCCAAAATGATGTTTTTGTTGTTGGGCAGGATAATGACCTTATCCGTTGGCAAATTTTCAAAGGCACCGACCAGTTCCTGGACGCTGGGGTTCATGGTTTGACCACCCTCAACAATCGCTGAAACACCTAAACTGGCAAAAATTGAAGCTAATCCTTTCCCTGGAGCAACAGCCACCACCGCGATCTCACCAGGGTTTACAGGGGTAAGCGTCAACTCTTCTTCTTCGGCCTGGCGTTCGCTCATCTGGTCCTGCAAATTTTCCATCATGATCTTCTTCACCACACCCTGGGTCTCGGTATAGCTGATTGGATCAAAGCGTTTAGCCAACTCAGTGTGTATGTGCATGCGGTAAATGCCATCACCCTCACCAACCTGGATACTGGTGCCGATTTGAGCGAGGTCTTCGTAATATTTTTCGAGCAAAAATCCTTGATTCGGGGCAAAATCAATTATGACCTCATAATCTTGTCCTTCTTCAACAGTCTCCATGGCATTGCTCAGATCTAGTTCCGCCAAGGGTTTCAAAACCGCTCCGCTGGAGTCTAATGGCTGACCCTGCAGCAAGCGCACCATACCTTCAAAGATATAAAATAAACCCATCCCACCGGAATCAACTACGCCCGCTTGTTTGAGCACAGGCAACAACTCTGGCGTATTTTTAACGCTCACGTCACCCGCTTCAACAATTGTCAAAAGTATTTCGCTCAAGGTGGAGTCAACTCTTATCGCTTTTTCGGCAGCACTTGTCATATCTTTGACAACCGTGAGGATCGTCCCTTCTACAGGTTTTACAACTCCCTTGTAGGCAGTATTACGTGCTTCCTGCATTGCGCGCATCAGCAAGTCGGGGTCCATGGTTTCGTAATGGTCCAACGCCCGTGAGAAGCCACGCCAAATCTGCGAGAGGATCACGCCAGAATTACCCCTTGCGCCCATCAGGGCACCCTGGGCAAAGGCTCTGGCTGTCTCACCAGCATTGTTTGAGCGAATTTGATCAGCTTCCTTGAATGCTGCCTGCATGGTGAGGACCATGTTGGTGCCAGTGTCACCATCGGGGACCGGGAAGACATTCAGGGAATTGACGTAAGCCTGGTTGGTTGTTAACCAAATCAGACCTGCTTCAAACAGCAACATTAAACCGTTACCATTCAGGGGCGATTGGAGCAACTTGTGACGCTCCTCTTCATCGGGAAGGACATATTTATATTGATTCATTTTTCACCTTGGCAGTTTTAATCCGGATTGCTGACTCTCAACCCCCGCACATGGACGTCTACGCGTTTTACCGGAACCGCCATCGTTTTCTCCACAGCATATTTGACGCTTTCAGCTACCAAATCAGTGACCGTCTTGATCCGAAGCCCATATTCGATCACCAGGTTCAGTTCTAAACTTACGCCGTCTTCTTCGGTTCTGACAATTACCCCAAAATCCGCATCTTTGTTGAAGAATCTGGAAACCGACTCGCCCACATTTCCCGGTGTAAGGCTGATCACACCATAGGACTGCAGGGCGGCGTTGCGGGCAACCGTGCGAATGGCTTGTGAGAGAATATAGATGCTCCCAAGTGGATTTTCTTGTGTTGTCATTTTTTAGCTCTTTCTCCGAGATTCGCCTTGATTATTTGCAAAATCTCTGGTAATATAAACGCTTGCGCGTGCAAACAGTTACGCGACAGACGATATTATAATGCAAGAAAGGTATTGAGATGGCAAAGTGCAGTCAGTGTGGAAAAACCACAACCTTCGGTCACAATCGCAGTCACTCACTCGTCGCAACCCGACGTAAGTTTCGCCCCAACCTGCAGCGGGTTACCGTGATGGAAGGCGGAAAGAAAGTTCGCAAAGTACTTTGCGCACGCTGCATCAAAACTCTGACCAAGGCGTATCGCTAGTTTTTACACCTAAAACAAACATCAAAAAGTCGCTATGCGGCTTTTTTGATTTTAAACCAGGGCTGCTCTCAAAGAGGCAATCCCTGCCGCAATACCTTCAGGATGCCCAAAAACTGCAGTTCCGGCTACAAAATTTCTTGCTCCGGCTTCGTAAGTCATCAAAATGGTTTCAGGACTGATTCCGCCGTCAACCTGGATAATCGCATTGGATTCATTTTCTTCCAAAATCATCCTGACTTTTCTAATTCTTTCCATTGCTTTCAACAGGAATTTTTGTCCTCCAAAGCCAGGGTTGACCGACATGATCAACACCTGGTCCACCACGTCTGCCACATAATTCAACCCGTCCAATGAGGTGCCGGGGTTAAATGTCAGCCCAGCATTTGCGCCAAGTTCGCGAATTGACTGCAGGCTGCGGTGGATATGCGGGCAGGTCTCATAATGGATCGTGATAGTTTTGGCACCGGCTTCGATAAAGTTTTTTAAGTGCTTTTCAGGCTCAATTATCATCAGGTGAACATCAACGGGCAGATCGCAAGCGTCTTTGCAAGCCCGTACAATATCGGGGCCAAACGTGATGTTAGGGACAAAGCAGCCATCCATTACATCAACATGAATCTCGTCTGCCCCACCCGCCTGTGCGGCTTGCACCTGGGCACCCAGGTTTTTCAGGTCAGCAGATAGTATAGAAGGGGAAATTATCGTTTTCATAGGTACCTGTCAGGGCTTTAATATTATGTAAATGTAGAACCAGAATGGAATCAACCCGATCAGTAAAAGACTGGCTAATATTCCCAGCGCCCATGTTTTCCAATCGATTTGATCTTCTTCTTCCCAATCTTCCTCAATATAATAGTCGTCAGTGTCTTCAACCAACGGTGCCGCAAAAGTCTCTGTTTGAGGTTTTTCAATTGGATTCTTTGGCTGTACTGCAATTGGATCAGGCTTCAGCAGGGTCTGTGGCGGTGTGAATTGCTCTTTTTCTCCGTTGATTGAAGATTGAGAAAGCCGTGCTCCCTGAAAAGTATCGTGAACAAAAGCTTTATTCTGGCTGGATTCCGGGTTTGAATCATAAAGTCCAAGCAGAAGCCGGCCTAATTGATCAGCCGTTCGATAACGGGAACTGGGTTCCTTGGAAAGGACTTTCAGAATAATCTCTTCTAATGCAGACGGTATGCTGTTGTTGTAATCACGCGGAGCGACTGGTTTGTCCTCGCGATGCATGCGTGCCAATTCCGCCGAGTCAGAGGCAATAAAAGGCAGTCTGCCTGTGATCATTTCATATAATATAACCCCCAGGGAGTAGACATCCGAGGCGGGTGAAGGCGGGCGACCTCCGGCTTGTTCCGGTGAGAAGTAATGCGGGGAACCCCAAACCACATCGCTCAATTCATCTGGCGAAATGCTGGCCAATGCCCTCGCAATGCCAAAATCGGTCACTTTTAAGCGTCCTTCCGGTGTAACCAGCATATTGTGTGGTTTGACATCACAATGCACCAAACCAGCACGATGAGCATAACCAACCCCGCCGCAAGCCTGGACCATCAACTCCAAGGCCTCACTGACTGGAAAACGTTCTTTCTGTTTGACTAGAGTTTTTAGATCCGTGCCAGGCATAAACTCCATCACAATAAATAGATGTCCCTGGTCAAGACCAAAATCATGCACTGTCACAATATTTGGATGGGAGAGATTAGCAGCCGCCCGGGCTTCCTGGCGAAAGCGCTCGCGAAAAGCGGGATCCTTGGAGAAATCCTCACGCAACACCTTTACCGCCACATTCCTTTCAAGCATCAGGTCTCTGGCTTTGTAAACCACAGCCATACCACCAGTTCCCAATGTTTCCTGGAGCTGGTAACGGTCATTCAGCAAGCTTGGCATCTCCATAGCGGTGATTATAATGCAAATCCTCCCACCAACGATCAGATAAAATCTATCCGCATTAATAAACAAATTATTTAGTCTTCCAGTATCAATCAGCCCCAATCACATCGAATTTGTCTAAGGAATTCCCACTATTTAGTCCCAAATACCCTTGCTTTTTTAAGTTTTTAGACCTATAATGTGGTAAAGATTGTCATAAAGTGTCAATAAGTGTCAAAAAATTGAAAAAGGAGCGCCAAGAGAGGCGCTTCAGTGCTTAAAAAAGGATTTAGAACAAATGTTTTATGGCAGGTCGGAGTACAACATCGACAAGAAGGGCAGAATGACTGTCCCTTCCAAATACAGGGAGGAAACCCCTGATGGTGTTGTGGTTACAAAGGGATTGGATGGAAACCTGATGGTCTACGCGAAAGAGACCTTTGATATCTTCGCTGAGTCCATGAACAGCATCTCTGTCACAGACCCCAACCTGCGTTCCTTCAGACGTGAAATTTTAGGTAATTCAGCAGAACTGACTTATGACTCAGCAGGGCGTATCCTCATTCCGTCACACTTGCGGAAGTTGGCAGGAATTGAGGACAATGTGATGATAGTCGGAGGTGGGCAATACTTTGAGATTTGGGATCTCGATCGACTCAAAGCCTACGAGGCTCACAGCGACCCAGAAGCTCAAGCAAAAGCCTGGGCCTCGCTAAACATCACAACAACCAGAGGAAATTGATGAACGCGGTGCCACCGGCCTCACAGCCCCACCGCCCAGTACTTTACCAAGAAACAATCGAATATCTGGCTCCAAAAAGCTTAGGTCGTTATTTGGATTGCACAGCCGGCGCAGGGGGACATTCCTTTGGAATTCTTGAAGCTTCTTCTCCTGATGGTCAACTTATCGCCATCGATCTTGACCCGACTGCAATTCAACTAACTACTGAAAACCTCAGCATTTTCGGCAATCGCGCCCTCGTTGTTCACGACAGTTATCTTCGAGCGGCGAGAATCTTGCAACAAAATGGCTGGGACAAAGTTGATGGAATCGTTCTGGACCTGGGAGTTTCTTCAATGCAGCTCGACCAGGTTGAACGCGGTTTTTCTTTCCGCACGGAGGCTCCCCTGGATATGCGCTTCGACCCAACTCAAGGGCCAACAGCTGCTGACCTGGTGAACAACCTGGCTGAAAAAGAACTGGCAGACCTGATCTGGAGATACGGAGAGGAAAGGTTTTCCCGCCGGATCGCCCGCAAGATCGTCCAGAAACGACCAATTCTGACCACTATTCAGTTGGCAGAAGCGGTTCGCTCAGCAATTGGAGGCTCGCATAGCAGGATCGACCCTGCTACACGCACCTTCCAGGCTGTTCGAATCGCAGTCAACGATGAATTGCGAACAGTTGAAGAGGCGATTCCGAGCCTGATTGAACTTTTAAAACCGAAAGGTCGCCTCGCGATCATCAGCTTCCATTCATTGGAAGATCGCTTGGTGAAGCAAGCCTTTCGTAGAGAGAGTACAGATTGTATATGTCCCCCCGAGCAACCAATTTGCACCTGTGGGCACATAGCCAGCATAAAAGTTCTCACCCCTCGACCGATCAGTCCATCTGAAAATGAAACCGAGGAAAATCCGAGAGCTCGCAGTGCAAAATTGAGAGTAGCTGAAAAGAAGTAAGAAGGAATATGTAGTGCAGAAATGAAAAATGATATGTTGCAAGCCTACAAACAAGCCCCCTGGCGCACCCAGATTCAATGGGTAGGAGTTTTCCTCCTTATTGTTGTTGCTGTGGCAACAGTGGCAGGGCTTTACTTATATATCAGCGGACGCTCTGCCGCGACTGGTCGCAGGATCCAGAATCTGGAGAGTGAATTAGCCATCCTGCACAGGCAAAATAACGATCTGGAAACCCTTTTGGGCGAGATCCAATCCGAAAATGCTCTTTCAGAGCGAATGAATTCAATGAATATGCGCTCGCTTACCCCAGAGGAAGCCCTTTATCTTGAAGTTCCCGGATATGTCCCCGCAGAAGGTCCTTCGTTCGCACCACCCCCAACTATTTTAGAAGAACGTACACCAATTCTGCTGCCAGAGTTCACGAGCACCTTCTTTGAGTGGATCTCTTCTAAACTCCAGGCAGGACCTCAAAATTCCACCCCTACTAACGAGGTGCAACCATGAGCGAAAACATCAAAACTCGTTTTCTGATGATTTGTGTTATTTGCACAGCTGTGGCTTGCATTGTTGGCATCCAAATGATCCGTATTCAAAACACCGAAGCCGCCCAGCGCCTTTTAGATGCCAGCGAAAGCTACCAGGGTGTCACACGAATCGTCTATCCTGATCGTGGCAACATCTACGATTCCAAAGGACGCCTGTTGGCGGGAAATGAAACCTCATACGAAATCGGCTTGGATCTGAACAGTATTTCTCAACCAGAAACGGTTGCCAGTATTGCCTCAAGTGTACTGGGACTGGATTATGCCAAGGTTCTCGGCTACGCAACAATGACTCCTGGCAATGGCAATCCGATTTACCAGGTTTTGGATGATTTCGTCAGTCAGGATAAAATTATTGAACTTGAAACCATTAAAGATGATTACGACAACCGTGAAGCCAAAGGCAAGGAGATTCTGCCAAATATTGATGGTCTGATTTGGACAGCGCATTCCCAACGTACTTATCCGGAAGGAACGCTCGCCTCAAATATTCTCGGTTTCTACAGCTATCTGGACCGCACAGGGGGTATTGGTTATTTTGGTTTGGAAGAAGCTTACGATTCCCAACTTTCCGGAACCCCTCAGGAAGTCTATATTGTTTTTGACCCACAACGTCTTAGTACAGTAGAGGAAGTTCCACCTGGCGTGACCCTGGTTCTAACTTTGGATCGCGAAATCCAGGCGATGACTGAAAAAGCGCTCGATGAAGCCATTGAGTGGTCAGGTGCGGAAAACGGTACCATCATCGTCTACGATCCGGAAGACGGCAGTGTTATTTCCATGGCAACTGCCCCACGCTTGGATCCAAACAATTACTGGGATTATGCCGATCTCTTCCCCAATCCCACACCTTTCAACGCTGCGATCAGTAAAACCTACGAACCCGGCTCTGTCTTCAAAGTACTGACCATGGCAGCCGCCCTGGATTCAGGCTTGGTAGACCCTGAAACACGCTTCCAGGACACTGGTGCTTTCAACATCGGTGGAGCCACTATCTATAACTGGAATATGGGCGCCTGGGGCGATGTGGACATGACAGAATGTCTGCAATACTCCTTGAACGTATGTATGAGCTGGCTTTCTACTGAGATGGGACCAGACACTTTTTATTCTTACCTTAAGAATTTTGGACTTGATAGAAAAACCGGCATCGATTTAGGCGGGGAAAGTAGTTGGCCGCTGAAATTGCCGGGTGACAGCCTTTGGTACGAAGTTGACCTGGCTACCAATAGTTTTGGTCAGGGCATCTCGCTTACACCAATTCAAATGGTCATGGCAATCGGCTCGGTAGCCAATGACGGTCGCATGATGGCCCCCCACCTTGTCAAATCGATGGTCATTGACGGCAAACAATACAATGTGGATCCTGTAGTGGTGGGCACCCCTATCAAAACAGAGACTGCCAGAACGTTAACAAAAATGCTGGTAAATTCGCTCGAAAATGAAGCCTCCAATGCCCTCGTTGAAGGATATTCCGTTGCTGGAAAAACCGGCACCGGTGAAATTGCCACTCCTTACGGCTACTCTTCCACAGAGACCAATGCATCTTTCGTAGGCTGGGGTCCCTCGGAAGATCCGAAATTCCTGGTTTATGTCTGGCTTGAAAAACCCTCAATCTCTATTTGGGGCTCTGAAGTTGCTGCGCCGGTGTTCTCTGACCTGGTCAGCAAATTGGTAGTTTTGATGGATATTCCCCCTGACAGCGTTCGCCTGGCAGGGAGTTATTCTACAGCGGAAAAGTGAGGTCTTGAAGAATAAAATGTTGACGGTCAGTAAGGTTCTAAACGCTCTCGGAATGGATGCAGATCCACGCGGCTGCCAGGAGGTAGTCACGGGTGCTTGCGTCGATTCTCGTCTGGCAACCATTGGAAGCCTCTTCGTTGCGCTTCCTGGAGAGAACACTGACGGTCACCTTTATGTTGACCAGGCATTTGAGAGCGGTGCGGTTTTAGCCCTTCTTGAACACAAGATCAAGAGCGCTTATCCAGTTTTCAATCTGACTGACCGCCCTGATCGTCTGCGAAAACCACCATTTTCCGTGATCGTCCCCAATCCGCTGGAAGCACTTCAAAAGTTGGCTGCGTGGTGGCGTGCCCAGTTTGATATCCCGGTCATCGGTATTACAGGCAGTGTCGGTAAATCGTCAACAAAGGAAACCATGGCGGCATTGCTCGGATATAAGTTCAGAGTGCTCAAAAATAAGGGCAATATGAACAACGAAATCGGACTGCCGCTCACCTTGCTTTCCCTGAACGAAAGCCATCAGGCGGCTGTGCTTGAAATGGGTTTTTATGTTCCGGGTGAAATTGAGCTGCTCTGCAAAATTGCCAAACCCCGCATCGGTGTTGTAACCAACATCGGAACTGTGCACGCTGAACGCGCTGGCGATATCGAAACAATTGCCATGGGGAAATCTGAACTGGTGCAAGCTTTACCATCCAAACCCGATGGTCTGGCTGTCTTGAATAATGACGATCCCCGCGTACGCAGCATGGCAGCCCAAACCTCAGCTCGCGTGGCAACTTACGGCTTTACTCCCGAGGCTGACCTCTGGGCAGATCACATACATTCCGCTGGTCTCTCGGGCATCAGCTTCGTTGCCCATCACGAAGGGCAATCCCACAAAATTGCTTCCGAGCTTTTTGGAAAACACTCTGTTTACAATCTTCTGGGCGCAATCGTAGTTGCTCTAGAACTTGGTTTTGATTGGGCTGAAATCGAGCAGGCACTGCGCAACCAGGAAATGGTCCAGCGAGTGCGTGTTTTTACCAGCAAGTTGGGTGCCTGGGTCATCGACGACAGCTACAATGCCTCCCCTGCCTCCACGATCGCTGCCCTCGATTTGCTTGACGAATTGGAAGGTAAAAAAATCGCCGTTCTTGGCGATATGCTCGAGTTAGGTCAATATGAAACCGAAGGGCACGAACAAGTCGGTCGTAAAGCAGCCTTGGTTGCTAAAAAGATCGTCCTGGTCGGTCCGCGCAGCATTCTGACCCGCAACGCTATTCTGGACACCGGATTTCCAGAAGAAGATGTGCGCTGGTTCGCTGATTCAGAAGAAGCAGCTGTCTTCCTACAGCAAACCTTGAGAGCAGGTCAAACGGTATTGGTCAAAGGTTCGCATGGGATGCGGATGGAAAAAATCATCAATGCCCTGGAGGAAAAAATCTAATGAGTGGATTCTCTTTGGCAATTGCTATCAGCAGCATCAGTTTCCTTCTTTCAACTATTTGGGGTGATCCCTTTATCAAACTACTCACGAGCTTCAACATTGGCAAACGAATTAAAGAGGACCAACCTGTCACCCACCGCAAGAAAGAAGACACCCCTACCATGGGCGGCTTTATGTTCCTGGTGCCAGTCACACTTCTGACCATAATTTTGAATGCGGTTTCACTCTTCGGCTCACGCTTGATTGGCTCTTCCATCCTCGTACCACTCTCCGCTTTGTGGGCTTTTGCCATCATCGGTGCAATCGACGACTGGGAAGGCATTCGCGGTTCCCGCAAAGGGTTGGGCATGAGCGCTCGCACCAAGTTTATCCTCCAGGTGATCGCAGCAGTAGTATTGGCATTTGGCATGAAAGACATTCTGCTGGTACCGCATTTATTCTGGCCAGCCTCTGATGTCCCCCTCAATTTTGGTTGGGTTTACATCCCTGTCGCTACCATAATCATCGTTGGTATGGCAAACGCCATGAATTTCACTGATGGTATTGACGGTCTTGCCAGCATCATTTCAATGACAGCCTTCGGCATCTACGGAATTATCGCTCTGATGCAAGGGCAGGTCTACCTGGGCCGCTTCTGCTTCAGCATTGTAGGCGCACTGGCTGGCTTTTTGTGGTTCAATAGCAACCCAGCCCGGCTCTTCATGGGCGACACAGGTTCACAGGCTTTGGGCGCTTCTTTGGCAGTGGTCGCGCTGATGACAGGTCGCTGGCTCTTTTTGCCTTTGATTGCAATTATCCCCACAGCCGAACTTTTGAGTGTGATTATCCAGGTGTCTTATTTCAAAATCACAAAAGGGAAACGCGTTTTCAAGCGCACCCCGATCCACCATCATTTTGAAGAAATCAATTGGACCGAAAGCCAGATTGTTATCCGCTTTTGGATTATTGAGCTGGTCGGTGCCATGCTTGGCTTGAGCCTGACTTTTATAAGGTAACTATGAAAAACTATTCTGGAAAAAAGATTGTCATTATTGGAGTTGCCCGTCAGGGACAAGCTTTGGCGCGCTTCTTTACCAAACGTGGAGCACAAGTAGTGCTGACTGATGCTCGGGACAGAGACCAGCTTGGTGAGGAAATGCTTGAGCTTGAGAAATTAGCGGTCACTCTCGACCTGGGAGGTCATCACATCGAAGTATTGGATAACACAGACCTGGTGTGCGTCTCTGGTGGCGTGCCGCTTACGATCCCCTTTATCCAGGAAGCTCTGGTTCGCAACATTCCACTCACTAATGATTCACAAATTTTCCTCGAAGAATGCCCTTGTATGGTGGCTGGCATCACTGGTTCGGCAGGTAAAAGCACCACGACAGCCCTGACCGGCTTGATGGCCAAAACGACTTTTGAAATGAAATCAAATCGTCAAAAAGCCTGGGTGGGTGGAAACATTGGCAATCCCCTCATCGATGCTCTCGATGAGATCCAGGAAGATGACCTGGCGATCATGGAGCTTTCCAGTTTTCAATTGGAGCTGATGAAGAATTCGCCTCAGGTCGCAGCCGTGCTCAACATCACCCCCAACCATCTCGACCGCCACGGTAGCATGGATGCATACATTGATGCGAAATCGCGCATTCTCTGGCACCAACACGCCGACGACATTGCCGTCTTGAACAGAGATGATGAAGTTTCATGGAGCCTGCTCAGAGACATCAAAGGAGATCTGATCAGCTTTGGTTTCAACAAACCTGACGCTCGTTCCAATGGCACTTATATTGACCAGGATACAGTTTGGCTGCAAATAGGCAGAGAAAAACTGAAAATGTTTCCGGTAGAGTGGATCCAGCTGCGAGGTCGTCACAACCTTTACAACGTTTTGGCAGCTTCTGCCATTGCCGCAGCAACAACTTTGGCTCTGCCCGCTATCCAATCCGCAGTCGAAGAGTTCACTGGCATCCCCCACCGCTTCGAGACAGTTCGCGAATTGAATGGTGTCACATGGATCAACGATTCAATCGCTACCGCGCCTGAACGTACCATTGCTGCCATTGAATCCATATCTGAGCCGATCGTTCTCCTTCTGGGTGGTAGAGACAAGAACCTGCCCTGGGACAAACTGGCCGCACTTGTCAGAAAAAAGATTGAACGAGTCATCATTTTCGGCGAAGCAGCCCCCATCATCAACGATGCGATCGGTCCTCGTAAGCCTGGACAACATCTCAAGTCTGTAGTCATTGCTAAGGACCTCGCTGAAGCCCTAAAAACAGCCCAAATTCAGGCGCAACCCGGAGAAGTAGTGCTGCTCTCCCCCGGTGGCACCAGCTACGACGCTTTCAAAGATTTCGAGGAACGCGGGCAATTCTTTAGAGATTGGGTGAATCAACTATGATCAATCAAACTACCCCCAAAAAGAAAAAACATACCGTGAAAGGTTTTTCAATCGACATTCCTTTTGTGCTCGCGCTGGTGTGCTTGATTGTGATTGGTTTGATGATGGTCTATTCTACTGACCTGGATGCCTCCTTGCGTATGCAAGAAGACCCTGGTTATCTTTTCCAGCGGCAGGTCATGTGGATTGCGCTTGGTCTGGCTGCGATGATATTTTTAGCATTTTTTGACTATCACAATTTTGAGAAACTGGTCATTCCGTTTGCCGCGGTGGTTGTGATCCTCTTATTCATAGTTTTGGTCAGGAACGAGGTTCAATTCAATTCATCTCGTGCGCTCGTTAACGGCTCTGTCCAGCCCGGTGAACTTGCAAAAGTCGCAGTTATCCTCTACCTGTCAGTTTGGCTTTCACGACGCAATTATGATCAATTGGCTGACGTCAAGAGTGGTCTGATTTCACTGTTGATCATTCTTGCAGGTGTAGCAGCCTTGATTTTCTTCCAACCTGACATCAGTGCCGCCATTACCATTCTCGCCCTTGGGATCATGATGTTCTTCCTGGGTGGCGGAAGTTGGAAACAAATTCTGCTCCTCATCGGAATCGGCGGGGTTACTGGTCTTCTTGCGATCCAATTCTACACAACTGGTCGTGTGCGGGTTGCCGAATACCTTCAGGGTCTTGAAGACCCAACCCTCAGTTCGTACCACATCCGCAGAACTTTTGAATCAGTGATTAAAGGCGGCATCTTTGGAGTAGGTTTAGGGAATGCTAATACCAAATTCACCGGTTTGCCCTTGCCGCATACTGACAGTATTTTCGCGGTCCTGGCTGAAGAGACCGGTCTCTTTGGTTCATTTATACTGATCGGGCTTTACATCCTGCTGATTTGGCGAGGATACAAAATTGCTCAAAAAGCTCCCGATCGTCTTGGGTCGCTGATGGCATTTGGTCTGACCGGTTGGATCGTGATCGAAGCTCTGCTGAACATCGCCGTTATTGTGGGTCTCTTCCCCTTTGCTGGCAACACTTTGCCCTTCATTAGCTCAGGCGGCTCCAGCATGGTTACCAACCTTGCCGCGGTCGGCATTATTTTGAACATTGCCCGTCAGGGTGCGGGACTGAAAATTCAAGAAAGGAGTCAAACCAGTGCGACTGTTGATTTGCGCAGGCGGGACTGGCGGCGGAGTGTATCCGGCGCTAACCGTTACGGAAAAGCTGGATAAAAACCAGCATCAGGTCCTTTGGGTCGGAAGCGAAGGCGGTATGGAAGCTGAGCTTGTTGCACGGACAGGTCTGGAATTCAAGACTATCCAGGCTGCTGGCGTGCATGGCGTTTCCATTTCGAAACTACCCAGCAACCTGGCAAAACTGATACGCGGATATCAACAATCCCGAAAGATTTTAAAGGAGTTTCAACCTGATGTGATGTTTTTTACAGGTGGTTACGTGGCAATTCCCATGGCTCTGGCAGGTGGCAAGTTCAAATCCCTGCTCTACGTGCCAGACATTGAGCCCGGCTTGGCTCTCAAAACCCTGGCAAGGTTTTCTGATCACATCGCGCTGACAACTCCCGAATCAAAAAAGTGGTTTAGTGAAAAGACAAAAATGACAATTACTGGTTATCCTTTACGAGACGATATCAAAAAATGGGCAAAATCTGATGCCCAGGAATATTTCAAACTCGAGCCCAACCTGCCCACCATCCTTTTTATGGGCGGAAGCAGCGGTGCCCGCTCGATCAACCAGGCCGTGCTTGGCATATTGGATGAATTGCTTGAAAAGTACCAGGTAATTCACCTAACCGGGCACCTGGATTGGGAGACCATCCAGGCTGCCACAGCCAATGCAGGCGATCGCTATCATCCTTTCCCTTATCTCCACGAAATCGGTGCCGCCATGGCAGCTGCCGATCTGGCAGTTTCCCGGGCAGGGGCTTCTACCTTAGGAGAGTACCCTTACTTCGGTCTTCCCGCCATCCTGGTGCCTTACCCTTATGCCTGGCGCTATCAAAAAGTGAATGCCGATTACCTGGTGGAACGGGGAGCAGCAGTTTTGCTGCGAGATGAAAACCTCAAAAGCGAGTTGCTGACGCTGATCAACGATTTGCTGGTGAATCCAGCTTACCTCGCCCATATGAGCCGCGCGATGAGCGCTCTCGCTCAGCCAATGGCTGCTGAGCGCATCACTGAATTGCTTTATGAAATGACGGAGGCATAGGAGGATCATATGGTCAGTTTAAGCGTTCTTTTCTACATCTTCCTCATTCTTTTTGCCACGATTGGCATGATCCGCGGTTTCCGCAAGGAAATTGTTGTTACTGTTGCTGGCATTTTGAGTCTTTTCATCATCGAAGTTGTTGTCCCTAAGATTTTTGGGTCACTCGATGGCACAAAAATGCTGATCATGGACCTGATAATCTTGTTTGGTTGCGCTTTCTTCGGATACCAAACCCCCAGTTTCAGGCGCTTCACCGAGTCTGGACGTTTCGAACGCGATTCCTTGCTGGATTTGATGCTGGGTGCCCTCACTGGCGCACTAAACGGCTACATTTTCTTCTCTACTGCCTGGTTTTACCTGGCAAAAGCTGGTTATCCCTTCAATTGGATATCGGCTCCAGATCCAAATACTGGCATCGGACAAGCAGCAATCAACCTGCTGAATGATGCTTTCCCGAACGTGCTGAGCGGCAATTGGCTTTACATTGCCCTGGCAGCAGCGGTCGGAATAGTGTTGGCGGTGATCCTCTGATGAATAAAGTGCACTTTATCGGAATTGGTGGAACAGGAATTTCAGCCATTGCCAGGCTGCTTCTCGAACGAGGCGTCAAGGTCAGTGGGACTGATCTGTCATCCTCCCCCTATTTCGATGCAGTTACCGGACTGGGAGCTGACACCAGGCTCGGTCATCACCCTGATTTGGCCTTGCAAGCTGATGTGATTGTTCGATCTTCTGCTGTAAAAAATGACGATCCGGAAGTTCAGGCAGCCCTCGATGCCGGCATTCCGGTGCTCAAGCGTGCTGAGTTCCTGCCGCAATTGATTACTGGCTCAAAAACCCTGGCAATTGCCGGTTCACACGGCAAAACCACCACCACAGCCATGGTGATTCACCTGTTGAGATCTGCAAACGTTGATCCAAGCTTTATTCTTGGGGCTGACATCAAAGACCTGCACACAAACGCTCATGCCGGAGAAGATGAATTCTTCGTCATCGAAGCCGATGAATACGACAACATGTTCCTTGGGCTCAACCCAGCAATCAGCGTCGTCACCAACATTGAATATGACCACCCCGATTTCTTCCCCACCCCAGAGGATTACACCAATGCCTTTGTAGAATTTCTCACTAAAACTGAAGAAGATGGTGTAATTTTGCTCTGCGGCGATGATGCTGGCATCCGGGAAATGCTGGAAGCAGAGAATTTCCCTCACATGCAAATATTAAAGTATGGTTTTGAGCCTGGTAGTGATTATCAGATCGTTGATTACGCAGCCAAATGGGGAATCCAGCAATTTTCCTTGCAATTGCACAAAGGTGAAACATTCGGACCATTTACCCTCCAGCCGCCTGGCAAATTCAACTGCAGTAATGCTGCAGCTGCCTTGGCTGTCGCTCATTTAGTCGGGATCGATTTAGGCGAACTTACTGATAGCTTGAGCTCTTTCGCAGGCACAAGCCGCCGCTTTGACCTGGTCTGCGAAAGCGAGAAAGTCAAGGTTTACAACGATTACGGTCATCACCCCAGCCAACTTCTTCAGACCATCCAGGGAGTGAGACAAAGTTTCCCCGATTTCAAGATTTGGGCAGTTTGGGAACCGCACACCATCAGTCGCACCAGGCGCCTGCAACACGAGTTTGCAGCTGCACTTGAGCAGGCTGATCACGCTGTGATCCTGAAGCTTTTTGGTGCTCGCGAAGAGGACTCAAGCTTCAGCCCCTGCTCCATCGCCGATGAACTCGGCAGTGATAAGTGCATTTACTTGCCTGAGACTTGTGAGGCGATGAACTACATAATGGAAAACCTTAGCAAAAAAGACCTGATCATTGTATTTTCCGCTGGCAAAGGTCCTGAATTCGCTGATTTATTATGTTCCGCAATTCGACTGGAGGCATCTAATGACTAATTTGCCGTTATCCCAACTCCAGGAAGTCTTCGGAGATCGCTTGCAGGAATGCGTTCGCATGAACAACTACACAACCACCCGTGTCGGTGGTCCGGTGACCGGTTTGATTTCGATAAATTCTGCATCCGAAATGGAATATGCCCTGACCAACCTTTGGAAATTGAATGTTCCTTACTACATTTTGGGTAGTGGTTCAAATCTGTTGATCAGTGACAGCGGATATGACGGCATCATCCTGCACAATCGCAGTCACAACATCAAGGTCAACACCAAGACTGACCCGCCGTTGGTCATTGCTGAGAGCGGGGCAAATCTGGGTCAGGTAGCACAACTTGCCTCCCGCAGAGGTGTTTCAGGCTTCGAATGGGCAAACAGCATCCCTGGCACAATCGGCGGCGCGGTTTATGGCAACGCCGGAGCACATGGAGCTGATATCGCGCAAATGTTGATCTCCGCGCTGGTGCTTACGCGCGAAGGCGGCACGCAGCTTCTAACTAACGAAGATATGGGCTACGAATATCGTTCAAGCAAATTCAAGCGCGAACGCAAAAGCATTACTATCCTTGAAGCAACTCTTGCTGGTCAAAAGGCTGACCCTGAGGATTGTATGGCGCTTCTGCACGAATTGACAGAAAAACGTCGAAAAACACAGCCGGTTGGTCCCTCCTTTGGATCTACCTTCAAGAACCCACCAGGCAATTTTGCTGGAAAACTGCTGGCAGAAGCCGGATTGAAAGGCGTAACCTGCGGTGGTGCTTCTTTCAGCACCGTTCACGCAAATTTCATTGTAAATAACGGCGATGCCACAGCACAGGATTACTACTGTCTGATCCGCCAGGGTCAGAAGCAGGTCATGGAACAGTTTGGCGTTCAACTCGACCTCGAAATTGAATTGTTAGGAGAGTTCGAAGATGTCGACTAAGCTCAATCTTGTATTGATTTTTGGAGGAAAATCTGGAGAACATGCGGTCTCCCTGATGTCAGCACGCTCTGTTTTGAACGCGCTTGATCCCGAAAAATACCAGGTCTTCCAGGTAGGGATCACCAGGGAAGGTCGCTGGACCTACGCCAAAGGTGCCTTGGAAGTCTTCGAAAAAGGAAGGGGTGACGACCTCAATGAAGCTTTCATCATGGCCAGGAATGAGAACCCCTATCTGTATGAACTGATCGATGAACAAATGCACGAAGTGACCCAAATCGACATTGTTTTTCCGATCTTACACGGCACATTCGGAGAAGACGGCACCATCCAGGGACTCTTTGAGATCCAGAATTGTGCCTATGTTGGTGCGGGTGTGTTAGCTTCTTCGGTAGGGATGGACAAAGTCCTGTGTAAAGATGTGGTCTCCAACGCCGGAATTCCTGTATTACCCTATGGCGTCTTTAGCCGGCAAGAGGTCGAAACCGATATTACGTCAGTGATCGAAGCTGTAGAAGCGATCAGTGAATATCCAGTCTTTGTCAAGCCAGCCAACCTGGGTTCGTCTGTAGGCATCACAAAAGCAAAAAACAGATCACAGTTGCAGGATTCACTACTTCTGGCGGCCCGTTACGATCGCCGCATCCTGGTGGAACGTGGGATCGAAGCCCGTGAAATCGAGATCAGCGTGCTCGGTAATGAGGATATCGTAGTTTCTCAACCGGGTGAGATCGTGCCAGGCGATGAGTTTTACACATACAAAGACAAATACCATTCCGGTGACCCGGAAACAGCCATTCCGGCTCCCCTGCCCGAACAGGTCTCAGAACAACTTCGGACCTGGGCTGTACAAGCCTACCGGGCAATCGACGGGGCAGGTCTGGCACGAGTAGACTTCCTTCTGGATAAGAACAGCGGAAAAGCCTGGTTCAACGAAGTCAACACTATGCCCGGTTTTACTCAGATCAGTATGTACAGCAAGCTGCTCGCGCACGGCGGTTTGGATTACAAGCAGCTGATTGACCGATTGATTCAACTTGGACTGGAACGTAAAGCAGAACAAGGCCGCACGCTCCGAAAGTTCGAGGTCGACAATGACCAATAATCCAAAAAGCGTATCTCGTGCAGACCAGGTTCGAGCTCGCAGGAAAATTGAGAAAGTCCAGCGAAAGCCGATTCCCCGAACCGTAGACCGTACCTCCCGGGAGGCACGCAGTGCTTCGCGGGTGGTATCACGCCACAATACATACAATTCCGCGGGTGGTTATACCAACTCAACCCGTCAACGTAAGCAGGTTTACCTTCCTACAGGCACTCCTGGAAGTGAAGTTCGCTTACCGACCCTACCCCGCATCGATTTCAGTTGGCGCTGGCTCTCTGCAGCACTGGCTCTTGGAATGATTGTCTTGCTTTACATGATGCTCAATTCCGCCACTTTCGAAGTCAACACCGTCAACTTGAGCGGTGGTATCCGGGTTCCTTCCGATGAAGTAAAAGCGATTTTGAACGTGACCGGAGAATCGATCATTCCCGTAAAACCGGCCCAGGTGGAAGAGCAGATTTTGGCAACTTTTCCGGACATCAAGTCTGCCCTCGTGGAAGTAGCCCTGCCAGACACTCTGAATGTGGTCATAGAAGAACGCATTCCTGCCATTCTCTGGTTGGAAAACGAGCAGGAGTTGTTCTGGATCGACCAGGATGGCTACACTTTCAGTGTCCGTGGAGAAGCAACCATGCCAATCCGAGTCTACGCGACCACGCCTCCCCCTTACGCGCTTGGTTATGTTGATCCTAAAGCACTGAGCCTCGAAAGCGCAGATGCAGGGGATGCGGAAGAAATAATCACAGAAACCATTCCCCCGATAGATCCGGCTTTTGTCCAGATAGTTCAAAAGCTCAACTCCATCAAACCAGCTGACACACCGATGTTATATAACACTGAAAATGGTCTGGGTTGGACTGACCCTCATGGTTGGTTGGTATATTTTGGCACCCGCACAGAAGATATTGATATGAAACTAATTGAGTATAGCCATATAGTTGATGCAATTCTGGAAAAGAACTTGCAACCAGTATTGATCAGTATGGAATTTCTACACGCACCTTATTATCGTTTGGAGCCTTGATATGGAAGAAGAAGCAATTGTTGTTGGATTAGATGTAGGCACGTCAAAAGTATGTACACTCGTTGCCAGGGTGGAAAATGGAGCTAATTTGCGCATCCTTGGAGTGGGTATTGAACCTTCTCAGGGCATCCGCAAAGGCACAGTTAACGATATCAACGCCGCCTCAGAAGCGATCGCTCGCTCGATTGAAAAAGCCGAGCGCACTTCAGGCTTCGAGATCAACAGCGCGATCGTAAACCTTGCCGGCACCCAGGTATCCTCCACTATCAGTAAAGGAGCAGTCGGTATCTCTGGGCGAGTTATAGACCAGGAAGATGTGTATCGCGCATTGGATTCAGCCCAGGCAATTGCTGTTCCCCATAACCGTGAAATTGTCCACGTAATTCAGCGTGGTTTCAATATTGATGGTCAGGAAGATATCAGTCAGCCGGTCGGTATGCACGGCTACCGCATGGAAGTGGAAGCGCATATCATCACCAGCGCAGCTTCCACAATGGAAAACCTGCGGCAGTGTGTCTCAATGGCTGGCATAGACGTTTCTCAATTTGTGCTCAACCCGCTTGCTTCAAGCGAAGCAATTCTTGCAGAGACTGAGCGGGAAATGGGAGTAGTTGTAGTTGACCTTGGTGCTGGCACTACCGGTGTCGCCATTTATGTCAAAGGCGATGTGTTTCATGCCAATGTTTTGAGCGTTGGTGGCAACCATATCACCTCTGACATTGCCCAGGGCTTGCGTTTACCGCTCGACGTTGCAGAAGAGGTCAAACTCAAGCATGGTTATGCTTTATTGGAAGATTTAGAGGAAGATGAATTCTTCAATATTGTCTCCTTCGGCTCAGAACAAGCTTCAAAAGTGGATCGGCGCGAGTTGGTCAACATTATTGAAGCCCGTGCCGAAGAGATCCTGATCATGGTTCAGCAGGAGATCAAGCGCTCAGGGTACGATTCAATGCTCCCTGCCGGTGTCGTCTTGACCGGTGGCGGGGCGCAATTGCCCGGTATTCGTAAGATGGCAGCCAATATTCTGAATATGCCTGTCAGAATCGCGCAACCAGAAAAAATGGTAGGTCTTACAGACCAGATCAGCAGCCCCTCATTTGCAACCAGTGTTGGTTTGCTCAATTGGGGCATCCTATTCAGTGAAACGAACCAGATCGCTCCTGAGCGTTCTGGAAGCAGCAAACGGTCGAACCTAAAACCCAAAGCGGATGGGTTGAAGGATTGGCTGAAACGCATATTACCCTAATTCAACCAAGCAAAAAATAGAGGAGATTTAAAAAATGGAAGCAAAACAATCTGAATCATTCGCAAGAATCAAAGTAGTAGGTGTTGGCGGAGGTGGCTGCAACGCCGTCAACCGTATGATCGCCGAAGGTCTGCAGGGAATCGAGTTTATTGCAATCAATACCGATGCCCAGGCTTTGTTAAAATCCCAGGCACAATATCGCGTTCGCATTGGCGACAAAGCTACTCGCGGTCTTGGTGCTGGCGGCGATCCGAAAATCGGTAAAATTGCCGCGGAAGAGTCTGCAGAAGAATTGTACGAAGTTCTTAAGGGTAGCGACATGGTCTTTGTTACCGCCGGTATGGGTGGCGGAACTGGAACCGGAGCTGCGCCTGTAGTAGCTCAGATTGCCAAGGAAATCGGCGCACTCACCATCGGCGTTGTCACCCGCCCCTTCTCTTTTGAGGGTAATCATCGCGCGAAATCCGCTGAACAAGGCTCAATGGCTCTCAAAGAGCACGCTGATACCCTGATTGTTATCCCCAATGACCGTCTGCTGCAAATTGTGACCAAAAATATCGGTCTCAATGATGCTTTCCGACTGGCAGACGATGTACTTCGCCAAGGCATTCAGGGAATTTCAGAGTTGATCACCGTTCCTGGTTTGATCAATCTTGACTTTGCAGACGTTCGGACAATCATGTCAGAAGGCGGCGCAGCCCTGATGGCTGTCGGTCAGGCTTCTGGTGAAGATCGTGCGCGCATTGCTGCAGAACAGGCAATTTCCAGCCAGCTCCTCGATGTCACCATCAACGGTGCCCGGGGTATTCTCTTCAATGTGACTGGTGGACCCAATTTGTCACTGTTCGAGGTAAACCAGGCTGCAGCCATTATCAAGGAAACAGCCAGTTCGGACGTGAACCTGATCTTTGGTGCCGTGGTGGACGAAAACATGGGTGATAACATCCGCATCACCGTGATTGCAACTGGATTTGACCGAAGTGTCTCTTCTTCGGAGGGAGAGCAAAGTTTTTTTCGGGGAGCTTCGTCGCAAAAACCAGTAGAGCACCACAGCAGCGTTGATCAGAAAACGCAGAAAAACGAACAAACGCAATCAGTACGGACAAATTCACGGGATCAGTATGTCTACACCAGTGATGTGGATGTAGATTTGCCGGCCTTCATCCGTAAGAACAGAAATTCCCATTAGTTTCTGGCAACCTCCTCTACGGATTGCTGTTTAATCAATTTTCTCCTCCCTCAGTAAGAGGGAGGAGAAAAATCAACTTTGCAATCCAAAACGAATTATCACCAAGTGTAATCTTTCGGATTTCTGCAAATTGGTCGCGAATCGATCAATTTTGCTATGCGAAGTCTTGCCTTGGTTTCAAGGCTTTGCCTGCCCTCTTCATGTTAACGATTTCAGTTGTGTTTTTCAATTTCTCAAGCTTAATCAAATTAATTCTATGAGCTCGTTGCTGAATCGATCATTCTTGCGTGTATATTTTGCATGAACTACGACGACTAATTTTTTAAGGTTCCTTCACAGTTTTTGTCTTGTTCTTTATCCTTCCGCGTGCTAAAATAACCACTACATCTAGGGAGTACCCCACGCTCACCCCAATATATAGTGGGTTATAGGAGTGACATTAATGAAGTGCCCATACTGCCAGAGTCTGGAAACCAGCGTCATTGATACGACAAAAGACGCACATGGTGGCATTCGCCGGAGACGCGAATGTAAAAACTGCCATCAACGGTTTAGCACTTATGAACGCCCAATCCTGACCACTCCCCTGATAATCAAACGAGATGGCACTCGTGAAGAATTTAATCGTGAAAAATTGCTCGGCGGTCTTCGGATGGCTTGTTCAAAACGACCAATTTCTGCTCACCAAATTGAAAAGCTTGTTGACAATATCGAAGCAGAATTACAAAAAAAAGGTCGGTCTGAAATTAGCTCTCGCCAGGTGGGGGATTTGGCATTTAAGGCTCTCAAAGAAATCGACCATATTGCCTACATCCGCTACGCCATTGTTTACCTTCGCATGGACGATTTACACACTATCCGTGACGAAATAAATCGCTTGTTGACCGAAGAAGAAAAATAAACCTGAGAGAAAAATAATGAATGATCAATCACCCAAAAACTTGGGGATGTACCCAACACCCCCCAAACCGGAAGACCTCCCATCTGTTGAACTGACACAAAATTCGAGACAGATTCTTGCCAAACGTTACCTGCGTCACGGCAAAGACGGTAAACCTGTAGAGACGATCGATGAAATGTTCTGGAGGATCGCCTGGCATGTTTCAGACATCCCTGAAAGTGGAGAGAACCACCATGAGCTTGCCCGGGAGTTCTACAACATGCTGGTAAGCAAAGCTTTCTTTCCTAATTCTCCTACTTTCACTGGTGCGGGGACCCCTCTCGGTCAACTTGCCGCCTGCTTTGTCTTACCCATTTCTGACGACATGGGACGGGCTAATGACGGCATTTTCAGTACGCTGCGAAACGCTGCTCTCATTCAGCAAACCGGTGGTGGAAATGGCTTCAATTTTTCCCGCTTGCGCCCATCTGGATCACTTGTAAACGCTTCTGCTGGTCAGGCAACCGGCCCGGTTGGCTTCCTTAAAGTCTATGACAATGCCTTCGGCGAAATTGCCCAGGGCGGAACACGCCGTGGAGCAAATATGGGCGTTTTGCGCGTGGACCACCCGGATGTTGAGAATTTCATCGCCTGTAAGACCAATGAAACAGCGATTACCAACTTCAATATCTCGCTTGCAATTACCGACGACTTCATGAAAGCAGTGGAAGAGGACGCCGATTGGGAATTACGTTTTCTTGAAATCCATGCTCCGGAATACAAAAACTTTAACGGCACAATTTCTCAAGCAGAAAAAGCTGGTTTACCAATTAAAACGTACAAAACGATAAAAGCTCGTGAATTATTCAATAAATTTGTAAAACAAGCCCACCATAACGGAGAACCTGGCGCTCTCTTCATTGACGCTGCCAACCGTCAAAATCCTGTTCCCCACCTTTACGAACTGGAGGCGACCAACCCATGCGGCGAACAGTGGTTAGGACCCTACGAAAATTGCTGCCTCGGTTCGATCAACCTGGCGCAGCATTTTGGTGAAAATGGCACGGTCGATTGGGTCAAGTTACGCCAGACAACCAAAACCGCAACTATTTTTCTTGATCACGTTGTCGACAAAAACGCTTACGTTCCAGCCGTGCCCGAACTGCGCCAGGCAGCCTTGTCTGCCCGCAGAATCGGGTTGGGTATCATGGGGCTGGCTGATCTGATGTATCACTGCGGTGTTCGCTACGGCTCTGAGGAATCACTTGAATTCTGCGGTCAGGTGATGGAATATGTGCGCTATTTCGCCATGGAAACAAGCGTTGAATTAGCCGAGAAGAATGGACCCTTCCCGGTCATCAAAGGAAGTATTTACGACCCACAAGACCTGAAATGGGAACCTCCCACCCCACTTTCAGACTACACCCGCAACTGGCAGCGACCGTACCTTGATTGGGGATTGATCACTGATGGCATTAAAGCGCACGGTATTCGCAATGCCGCTCAAACCACGATCGCGCCCACCGGCACCATTGGTACTGTCGCCGGCGTTGAAGGTTATGGCTGTGAGCCGGTTTTCGCGCTGGCTTACGTCCGTCATGTCAACGATAAGGGCAATGACCTGCTTCTCAACTATGTCAGTCCATATTTCCAGAGGGCTCTTGATGCTGTCGATCTGCGCGATGAAGAAAAAGCAGAAATTATCAACAAGATACTCGAACAAGGCTCCTGCCAGCATATCGAACAGCTCCCGCTGCATATTCGAAACGTCTTCGTAGTTTCTTCGGATGTCACTGCAGATGAACATATCCATATCCAGGCGGCATTGCAGCGCTTTGTAGATAACAGTCTCAGCAAGACCATCAACTTCCCGGCTGAAACGACCGAGGAAGAAGTTGCGGATGCTTTCAAGCTTGCCTGGAAGTTGGGCTGCAAAGGCATCACGGTCTATATCACTGGTTCGCGTGAAAAAGTTGTCCTCGAGACCAAACAAACCATGGAAAAGAAAGATGTTGTTGCCGACGCCGCCAAAATACCACTCTACGGCGAGGAATCTGGTGGTCAACTTAGTTTCTTAAAAGAAAATAAAAAACCACGTCCTCGGGCACTAAAAGGGTACACCTATTCCATCGAAACACCCTTGGGTAAAGCTTTTGTAACCATTAACGAGAACGGCGGCGGGCAGCCTTTTGAGGTCTTTATTAACACTGCCAAGGCTGGTTCTGAAACAGCTGCGCATTCAGAAGCCATCGGTCGCTTGATCTCGTACAATCTACGGATTCTTTCACCAGTCGAACCGCGCGACCGTCTGCGCATCATCCTGGAACAACTGTCAGGTATTGGTGGTGGTCGCTCCTTAGGCTTTGGGATCAACCGCGTACGTTCACTGCCGGACGGCATCTCAAAAGCCCTGAACGAATATCTCTATCAGGAAAAAGAGCTGCCTGAAGTTCCCAGCCTGTCAGTGGTAAGTACGCCTTTGCCCTTGACGTCAGAAAAACCTGATTTCCATCCTATTGGCGAACTTTGCCCGGAATGTGGCGAAGCAACACTTATAAACGAGGAAGGCTGCCGCAAATGTTATACCTGCGGGCATAGTGAGTGCTAATATGAACCAACAATTAAAGCAAAACCAAAGAATGATCGTCCTGGCAGGCAACATTGGCAGCGGCAAAACTTCCCTGACCCAGCTGCTTAGCCAACAATTCGGCTGGCAGGCATCTTACGAATCTGTGGATAACAACCCCTATCTGGCTGATTTCTATGCCGACATGAAAACCTGGGCCTTTCACCTGCAAATGTACTTTCTCGGAAATCGGGCTTTGGAAATCGAAAACCTGGCAAAATCTGGAAATTCCGCCATTTTGGACCGCAGTATATACGAGGATGCTCACATCTTTGTACGGGCATTACACGAAATGAACAACCTTTCAGACCGGGATTACCAGGCTTATTTCAAGTTGTACGACCTGGTTCTCAAAACTCTGCCAAGACCTACCCTGCTTATCCGCCTGGTTGCACCAGTCGAGACCCTTGTGGATAGAATTCAACAGCGGGCGCGATCGATCGAAGATACGATCGATCCTGACTATCTGAGACTGCTCGATTCCTATTATCAGCAGTGGGCACAGGAATATACAGAGAGCCCGGTTCTCACGATCAACAGCCAGGTCTTGGATTTCGTCAATAACAAAACTCACTTCAACGAAGTCGTCAGAGCAATCGAAAAGTGTATTGAGACGCAAAGCAATCTGGAATTGTTAGGGTAAGACCGGGTAAATAAATGGTCAGTTGACAGTCTGAGCGCTGGATGGGATAATCTATTTGTTCGTCGTTCAGGTGCCCCCTTCACCTGGACGGCGAATATTTTTTAATCCTGCCAGGCCAGTTCCCAATCGCCAATAAAAACGCTTTCGCCTTCCTGGATGCCAGCCTCTCTCAGCGCTTTGTCTACACCAATTCCAGCCATGAATCTTTGAAAACGTCTGACTGAACCCGGTTGATCGAAGAAGGTCATCGCCGCAGCTCTTTCGATGCGTTTGCCGGTGACGATGTAGCCCTCGTCCGTCTTTTCGACTTCAAAAGCATCAGGGTCTTCTTCACTTCGATAGACCGGCAGGGACTGTTCAACTGCTTCAACAGGTAATTCCTGTAGCTGATGCCATGCTTTCCACATCAGTTCTTTCAAATTCATATGACTGACCGCTGAGATTGGCATCAACTCGATACCTTCTTCTTCAAAGCGCTTGCTCAAAGTTGGCAACTTTTCAGCGACCATGGGTAGATCCATTTTGTTGAGAACAACGATCTGGGGTAAAGCTCCAAGTCTTTCATCAAACATGTCCAACTCACTGTTGATCGTCTCAAAATTAAGGTAAGGGTCATCACTGAGCCCGTCCAGCACGTGGATCAGAAGGCGTGTCCTCTGCACATGGCGTAAAAATTCATAGCCCAATCCTACGCCCTCCGATGCCCCTTCGATCAATCCAGGGATATCCGCCAATACCATGGTGGTATCAAGATTTAGCTGGACAACGCCCAGATTAGGTTCCAGCGTGGTAAAGGGATAGGCAGCTATCTTGGGCGTCGCATTGGTTGTAGCAGCCAAAATCGATGATTTACCGGCATTTGGCAGACCAACCAGCCCAACATCCGCAATAAGCTTTAATTCAAGTCTGAGCGTGAATTCTTCGCCTGGCTCACCTCTCTCGGCTGTCAGAGGCATCTGGTTTCGGCTGGTGGCAAAATGTTGGTTTCCTCTTCCACCCCGCCCACCTTTAGCCACAACCAGCGTTTGATCTTCCTCAACCAGGTCGCCTATCAATTCAGCGGTCTCATCATTATAGACAATCGTGCCTGGGGGTACTTCGATGACGAGGTTTTTAGCAGACCGACCGCTTCGATTGGAAGGACCGCCATTCTTGCCTGCGTCAGCCGAAAATATTTGGTTGAAGTGGAATCGATTAAGGGTGTTTAAGGTCTTATTGACCTTGAAGATCACATCCCCACCACGTCCACCATCACCACCATCAGGCCCGCCCCTTGGTCTGAATTTTTCGCGGTGCATGTGCACCATCCCATCGCCGCCTTTTCCGGAAGCAACACTAATAACCACTGAATCTATAAACATATTCTTTCTCTTTCTTTAGCTTGAAGAAGTTTAACACGAAAAAGAGGCCGGGGGATCCCGACCTCTTTACACATTGTTGTCAAAAACTTACTTATTCAACATCTTTTTGAGAATATCTTCCAGGTCAGGTTTGCCAATCTCTTCGAGGTCATAGCGAACACGCTGGGAAGGTTTCTCGATCTTCATCACACGGGTCAGGTCAATCGGAGTACCGATGATAACCAGGTCGACGTCAGAAGAATTGATGGTAGTCTCCAGGTCGCGCACTTGTTGGTCACCATATCCCATCGCAGGCAAAATGCAGCCGGTATCAGGATATTTTTTGTAAGTAGCAGTAATTTCACCAACTGCAAATGGACGGGGATCAACGATTTCAGCCGCGCCAAAGCGTCGGGCAGCTACCCAACCAGCACCAATCTTCATGCCGCCGTGGGTCAGGGTCGGACCATCTTCAACCACCAAAACGCGTTTGCCGCGAATAGCTTCCGGATCATCAACAGAGATCGGGGAAGCGCCTTCAATAACGATGGCATTACGGTTGATACTGTGAACGTTCTCGCGCACCTTAACGATGTCATCGGCGTTGGCGGTATCGACTTTGTTGATCACAACCACATCAGCCATTCGAACGTTAACTTCACCAGGATAGTACCCGATCTCATGACCAGGGCGCAGCGGATCTGCAACGGTGATCAACAAGTCCGTCTTATAGAAGGAGAAGTCATTGTTACCGCCATCCCAGAGAACCACATCCACTTCTTTTTCAGCTTCGCGCAAAATCGCTTCATAATCAACGCCGGCGAAAACAATCACACCGTTATCGATGTGGGGTTCATATTCTTCACGTTCCTCGATTGTGCATTCATGCAGGTCAAGGTCGGCATAGGTGGCAAAGCGCTGTACTTTTTGCTTGACCAGGTCGCCATAAGGCATGGGGTGGCGAATTGCTGCCACTTTCAATCCCATACCCTTCAGGATATTAGAAACACGACGGGTAGTCTGGCTCTTACCGGAACCGGTTCTGACTGCGCAGATGCCGATCACTGGTTTGGTCGATTTTACCTGGGTCGCTTTTGTACCCATCAACCGAAAATCCGCTCCCAGTGAATTGACCAGGGCAGATTTGTGCATGACATAGTCATAGGGCACATCGCTATAAGCAAAGACAACCTCATCAACATCGAACTTTTTGATCAGTTCGGGCAGTTCAGACTCAGGATAGATGTCGATGCCGTTGGGATACAGCGTTCCTGCCAATTCTTTAGGGTACTTACGACCTTCGATATTCGGGATCTGTGTGGCAGTGAAAGCGACAACTTCATACTTATCATTATCACGATAATAGGTGTTGAAATTGTGGAAGTCACGACCTGCAGCTCCCATGATGATTGTACGAATACGACTCATATAAATCTCCTTTTTCTTTTTAGTGTCTTTTATTCTACATCACTTGCGGGGCTTGGATGCCCAACAAGTTAAGTGTCTTCTCCAGGCAAACTTTGGTTGCCTGCACCAGCGCAAGACGTGAAGCTCGCAGCTGATCTTCAGCTTTAAGTACCTTGCACTGGTTGTAAAAATCATTGAATGCCTTTGCTAATTCGTAAGCGTAAGCAGCCAACGAAGATGGCTTGAATTCTTTAGCAGCTTTGGTGATCTCATCGGGAAGTTTGGAAAGCAGCTCGATTAGGTTAATTTCGCTGGGTTCCAATCCATAACCAAATTCTGCGGCTATTGTCGTGAGATCGCCGGCTTTGCGCAAAATGCTGTTCGCGCGAACGATGGCATACTGGATATACGGCGCGGACTGTCCGTTGAAATCCAGGGCTGTCTCCCAATCGAATGTAACGATCTTGGTATTCTCACGTGAAATCATCGGGTACTTGATAGCTCCGATTGCTACTTTTAGAGCGACCTCTTCCATGATCGCTTCATCAAGCTCCGGATTTTTTTCTCTCACTACAGTGAGTGCCCGCTGCGTGGCTTCGCGCACCAGGTCATCCAACAAGACCACCGTTCCGTCTCGCGAAGACATAATCACGTTGCCCGGCAAGTTGACAATTTCGTACGCCAGGTGATGCATGTTGTTCGCCCATTCGTAACCCACCAACTCGAGCACCTTCTGCATCTGTTTCATATGTAGACTTTGGCGAACGTCGATCACATAAATGGACTGATCAAGCCCATATTCCTCGAATTTCATGATCGCCAGGGGCAATTCTTTGGTTGCGTAGAGTGAGGTGCTGTCGGAACGCAGCACAACCGCAACTCGATATTCTTCTTTTGTACCGAGAATGGCATCCAGATCGACGAACACTGGATTTTCAGGTCTTCCATCCGTGGCAAGCCCATCTTCAATTAGCTGATCTACCAATACCTTGCCGGAATCTTCTACATCGCTCTCGAAATAAATGCGGTCAAAATGCTCGCCAAGCAGTTCGTAAACCTGGGCAAAGCCATCCATCGACCACTGCCTTGTTTGCAGCCATAGATCGTGGATATGTTCATCTCCCGCATCCCAACGGGCAAAGTAAGCCCTGACAATCTCTTCAAAACCTTCCTGCTCGTGGAAGCGCCGATCGGCTTCGGAATAGAGGTCTGCCATCCAACGCATTTTGTCTTCGCCAGGTTCTTCACCTTGGTGGTACATTTCGTAATTGCACATCCACTTGATGACGTGCAGCCCGATATCGCCAATGTAATTGGCACGTATCACCTTTTTCCCGCTGGCTTCAAGAACGTTGCAAACCGAACCCCCCAAAATCACGTTGCGTAAGTGCCCGACATGCAGCGGTTTATGGGTATTGGGATTGGAATACTCAACCATCACCAACTGATTTGTTGGGTCGGCATTGCCAAACTTCTGACCCTGTCGATTGATCTGTTCAACAACACTGGCTGCGTATAAGCCCGTGTCAAAATAAAGGTTCAGGTAGCCTCTGACTGCTTCTGAACGAGTAAAACCTTCAGGCACACCAAGGATATCTTTAATTTTTTCTGCCAAAAACTGGGCATGTTGCGGGACTGGTCCGGTCTTATTCGGATCAGCAGCTGCCAGAGGAAATAAGGGTGCTGCTATCCCCCATTCACCCGAAAATGGAATGTTTCTGAACTCAACCTTGCCAGTTGGTAGTTCATTTTCCAGGCAAAATTCATCAATTTTCTGACCTATATCGTTTTTGACTTCTTTAAACATAGTTTTCCTCAGATTTTCCGACTGGATTATATCATCTCAAAGAGCTGCTCTGGCGGTTTGTGCGTCTCTTGGCATCACGATTTTTGTTATCCTTAACGAAGTGAAGGATTCCAAGTTGTAGGTTGTGATTGAAAACTGTTTTTGTAGGCCGAGATTGAAAACACAAAGGTAACGGGGAAATCGTGAGCATTCAGTGTTTTCAATCCGGCAACAATACGTGCAACCAATACTTCTGCAGTTAAAATGACACCAACTTAGAATTTGCTGAATGGTTATTTATCTACTGCACCTGAGCCGTCCAATCTTAGCTTACAACTCTAGTATGAGAAGACCGTACGGGGGGGTTTGGAAACCGCCCCAGCGTTAGCGTTTAATGAAAATCGCCAGGCAAATTAACGACAAAAAGGCGAGGTGTCTAACAACCTCGCCTGGTTTTTTGAGACGAACAGTAATTAACTCTTGATCGAATTAAAATGCGCCATCAAGCGGGATTTTCGGCGCGCAGCGTTATTCTTGTGAATGACGCCCTTTGCAGCAGCCTTATCCAATGCGCGGATTGCTCTTAATACTTCACCTTCTGCCAATTCAGTTTTTTCACTTTTTATGGCAGCCTGCGCTCTACGGATATAGGTGCGGGCAGAACCACGGTAAACACGATTACGAAGGCGTGCTGCCGCATTCTGTTTATTTCGCTTGATTTGAGACTTAATATTAGCCAACTTCTTCCTCCAAACTTACAACTTCATAATTCCAAACAATTATTTTACACCAAAAAAAGAAAATGTCCAGAAATTCATGCTGGTTTTTCGTATTTCTGCGTGATTTTCATCAATTATACCGGGAAATAACCAAAATTATCAATAAATTGTGCCCATTGTTTCCAGCTATGCACAAATTAGCCGATATGCCGGTTAGCTCTTAATGGTATCATCAATTTACTCAGGTCAACCAGGTGCGCGCGCTGAATAAGTGAGGAAAGTCCGTACACCACAGAGCAGGATGCCAGGTAACCCCTGGGAAGGCGTAAGCTTTCGGATCGGGCCACAGAGACATACCGCTCGCAAGAGCAAGGGTGAAAAGGTGGTGTAAGAGACCACCGGCGTCTCTGGTAACAGAGGCGGCCAGGTAACCCCCATCCGGTGCAAGGTCAAACAGGAGAAAGAGCCTGCTCGGCTCAATTGATCTCCGGGTAGACCGCTAGAGCAGTCTGGTGACAGATTGTCGAGATAGATGCGCATCCACGACAGAATACGGCTTACCGGCTGACCTGAGAACGGAACTTTTGTGGTAGTTTTGAAGTTAATACTGTAAAAGGTTTACTTATGAATAAAAAGGTCTTATTGCTTATACCCATCGTTTTTGCTGTGATTGTATTGGTGATCTTTGCAATCAATCGAGGCGACAAAGCAGCAAGCAACCTTGCTATCAAGATTCTCTCACCCACATCCGGGCAGATACTTGCCCTCAACAATGAAGTAGTTGTGCAATCCGTTATCCCGGAAGGAACAAACTGGTCTCGCCTGGAATTGACGGCAAATTCCGTCCCTATAAGATTAGATTTGGCACAAAACTATCCAAGCGGCCCAATCATGGTGGAACAACCATGGATTCCTACCAAAGAAGGCGCGGTCATGATCATGGTCCATCTCTTTGACGAAGATGGACGTAACTTCGTCACCGACCAGGTGGCGGTTTTGGTCCAGGCACTTTCCAGCCAGGAATTAACAGCCACCCCCAGCCCAACCCCAATTCACACACCAACCCCAACCATCACGACCACAGCTGAACCCTGCACCATGTCAGCGGTCCTGATCAGTGATATCAGCATCCCTGCCGGCACAATTTTAACTCCTGGGCAATTATTTACGAAAACCTGGCGCTTGCAAAACACAGGAACCTGTGCTTGGGAGGGGTACAAACTGGTTTATGTGCGCGGTAACCGCATGGGCGGCAATTCACCCTCATCCATCCGGAACATCCAGGCAGGCGAGGTCTTTGACTTGTCCCTGGAATTATCTGCTCCAAGTTACCATGGCTTTTATGAGGGTGTCTGGCAAATCCAATCCGAGAAAGGCAATCTGATTGGACCAGAGTTGAAAGTTATTGTAGGCATCCCTACTCCAACTCCTTCCCCAACGCCTACACAGACTGCCACTTCAACCTCAACAGCTACCGCGACTGCGACTCCAACACAAACACCCACTGCTACCGCGACTGCGACACCGACTCAAACACCCACTGGTACCGCGACTGCAACCCTCACTCGCACACCCACTGCTACCGCGACCACCACCTCAACTCCAACCTCTACCCCGACCCAAACCCAAACTTCCACGCCCACTGCGACTAGTACAAACACAATTACACCAACCCCCACTGTCACTGGAACCCTTACCCCAACAGCAACTGAGACTCCAAACCCTCGCGACGACAGACCATAATAAAAAATCGGTCCCGTCTTTGATAAACCGTACCTTAGACCGGATTACATAACCTGTTCTACGTGTTTATAAGTAGAGTCCTCGTTGGCATTCTTTACCGCCTATTAATCGAAGATCCCTGTAGAGTAGCAAAAGGTAGTGGGGGAAATAAATGGGGGTGAGAGACTACACCAACATCAATGCCTTGTCGTTCCGTAACAGAATTTTCCAATTAGCAGAGTGAGAAGCTGAACAGAACTTTTACAAACTCCAATAAATTTCATTTGCTAAGCTAAGCCAACCTCCCAGTCGCCAATAAAATGGTCCTAATGGGGTAAAAAGACTGCAACAGTGCCGTTTCTTGTGCAAGATTTATCAGCAATTTGTCGGCCTGGTTGTACAGCCCGCTCAGATTATTACATGGAATCCAATCCTGTGCTCAGTAATCTGGTGCTCTCATCTTCTGATCAATGTGCAAGGTTCCGCAGCTCAATTGCGCAGCCTGCATAGGTTGTCTTCATCGAATTCAAACGAGTGCTCAGCAATTTGGTACTCTCAACTTCTGATCAACTTGCAAGGTTCAACAGACAATTGCGTGACTTGCATAGTTTATCAATATCGAGTGCAACTTAGTACTCAGCGATCTGGCGTACTCAACTTCTGATTTGCAATCGCTCCACCTATAATGGCTACGCGCATTAATTCTCGGGAATTCTAATAAAAATGGATGATTATCTTGAAAACATCACCCATTCAGAGCATAACAGTGCTGTCAGCGCATACTTGCACAACGAGCAAGCGATTTGTCTGCTGTTTCCAACAACCTGGATCTTACCGAAAGCAGCCCTCAGTCACTCACCAATGAACAATTAATTCATCCAGGGTTCGTTTCGGCACGTGATGAACGTCTTCCGCATCACGATAATACTCAACTCCTTTAGCTTCATCATAATCTTCAATAACACTGATTTCAGCCGGTTTGCCCAAGGCGATCACCAATACGATTTCAAGGTTTTCAGCCAATCCGAGTACCTCGCGCAGACTCTCACGCTTGAAGGCTTTGACCATGCAGCCACCAAAACCCTGTTCTGCAGCGCCCAACAACATTGTCTGAGCTGCAATTCCGGCATCAATTTCAAAAATGGGTTTTATATTTTTATCCCCAAGGATGATAATGTACGCGCTCGGTTTCTCACCCTCAAGGGGTCCGTCCCAATCTTTATAATAGCCCCCAAATCTCACATTCTTAAATACTTGTTCGCATTCATCTTCATCGCTTACCAGCCAAAATTTCAGTGCTTGAAGGTTAGCCGGACTGGGTGAAATACGAGCCAGACCAATAAATTCAGCCAGCAATTCTTTAGGGATGCGTGCCTTCTGATCAAAACGACGATAACTACGATTTGTAAGAACCAAATCTGAAAATTTCATTTTTTCTCCTTGTCACATATTTTCTATACTTGTAGAGAACAAGTCTGCCTGTTCCTGGCCATAGGATATAAGGTCGAGACCCGCCCCGACTTTACGAACTTAATTCGGTCTTTGTGAAGTGAGTTCTCGATCCAATCAAAAATGCCAGAATCAACAACAACAACCCACCCCCATCAAAGTACACAAAGCGCAAAATAGATTCTCTCAAGACTGCGTGTTGTGTTGGAATGGTTCGTAACAGCAAACTCTCTCCGATAAACCCAATCGTCTGCATCAAAATTGCTTGAATTAATGCAATCCTATATCTATAGGGATGGAATAGTGCAAAAAAATAAGGGACCTGCCACATTAAGAACAGGATCCCAAACCCGATGATCACTACCCGACCCACCTCGCCACTCAGTTCATAGGCTCCAAGATACAGGTTTGGTCGGGCAATGAAATCGATTGCACACGCCAGATTCATTCCCAAAACGATCGCTATCAGCCCGCGTGCAGTCCATTCCTGCATGCCAGTTTTATCTCTCATAGCTGGGTTTCCTTCGATACAACTCCTCGCTCCACCTTCCAAACATCATGCTGATCCAGGAAGTTTTGCTCAAACATGTCAAGGTCCGTTGTGGTTACAAAAGCCTGCTCCACTCTGTCCAGCAAACTAAGCAGTGCTGCCCGCCGAATTGGGTCCAGCTCAGCCATAACTTCATCCAACAAAAGAACAGGCCATTCTCCGCTGCGTTGCTTCATTACCTCGACTTCCGCAAACTTCAACGAAAGCAATGCCGTCCTTATTTGGCCACGTGAGCCGTAATCCCCGAGGTCAACCTGGTTAGCCAGAAAACGAAGCTCATCACGATGCGGTCCAATACTGGTAGAACCCCGCTGAATATCTTCCCTACGGCGCCTTTGTAATTCTGCAGCGAAACCCGCTTCAATTTCCTTGACTTCAATTTTGCTGGCATCGCCTAATTGATGTACACCAGGTAAAGAAATTTGCCCCACGAGAGGCTGGGTTGGATCAAAAGAAGGCTGATAGCCCAGCCTGAATACTTCGCGCCCCGAGGTGAGTGATTGATGGGTCTGGCGGGTGAATTCTTCCAATTGACCGAGCATTCCAATCCGCCCCTTAACCAGGTAGGCACCATGTTCTGCCAGCATACCGTCCCAATAATCCAGTTGATCCGCTGGACCACCAAATTCACCCAATCGTTTGAGAAGTGCATTGCGGCGGGTCATAACCTTGTTGTATCTCAGCAGATGTTTCGAATAGCCAGGTTCAATTTGGCAAAGAATTTCATCCAAGTATCTACGGCGGTCTGCTGGACCTCCTTCAAAGATAATTGCCATCTGTGGAAGGAAAGATACAGCATTAAACTGACCGTATAAATCGCTGAATCGCCTGCTCACACCGTTCAGCAGCGCCTCTTTCCTGAAACGCGTACTGCCGTTGCTTCCGTTCGGCTCTTGTATCAAACGCACTTCCAGTGTGTTTTTACGTCCAACTCGTTCAAACTCACCGATGATTCGCCCGACTTTAATTGGTTCGTCTTCCGGGAGATTAAAATTTAGTAATTGTCGGTCTGTACCTGAGCTAAAGGAGGTGAAAAGTGCTAAAAATGCAACCGACTCAAGAATGGTCGTCTTACCCTGGGCGTTCGCGCCGTGAAATAAAATCACCCGTCTGGGAAAATCAAGTTCCAGACGGGAGAAAACGCGAAAATTAGTCAGCGATAGACGAGTCAGATACATTACTCAGTAAACTCATCAGCATCTTCTGAGGCAGGCTCGTAAATTTCGTTGGCGCGGTCGATATAGAGAACACCATCAAGGTGGTCCAATTCGTGTTGTATGATGCGTGCCATCCAGCCCTCAGCCTTCACCTTTTGAGGTTTTCCGTGGCGGGTCAGGGCTTTCACAGTGACTTTTTCGTGCCGGTCGACAGTACCTATCAAACCAGGGACAGAGAGACAACCTTCCATGCCTTCAACCATCTCTTCTGACTTTTGAGTAATTTCAGGGTTTACCAATACATAGCGCTTGGGTTTGGGTTCAGGTGCGTCTTCGTCTTCAGGTTCTTCTGCATACTCAATCACGACCAGGCGCATAGATTCGCCAATCTGAGGCGCAGCAAGTCCCACACCAGGCTCAGCACGCATTGTCTCAAACATATCGTCGATCAATGTTTGTAATTCTTTATCAAATTTCTTTACCGGTTTTGCCTTTAAACGCAAAAATGGATCCGGGAATGTAACAATTTCCTTTAATGCCATATCAACTCCAAATTTTATCTAAGGTAATTTTACCTTATCCGAGAGGAGGATTCAAAGGTGAGGTAACATCTTTGCTGGCAAGTAATTCTTCTGATTCTTCCTGAAAGACCTTGAACCATTGAGCAATTCGGTCGCGTTCCTGGCGGGTCTGACGATCCTCTTTTTCCTGGGAGTGTTTGCCGATCCGGCTGAAGATATCTTGCTGGACTATGGAAGGTTGATAAACATTATTGAAGGTAAGTTGTGTGTTACCCACTGTGATATAAACCGTGCCAAAATTGAACAACATTGGAATAATCCCGCGCCGTTCATATTCAATGCTAAGGATGTTTTCCAACGGTGCCGCCCGTCTCGACTCTCGCCCGAAGGGTTTGCGGTCCATATCGATCACCTGGTTTGGTGTGAGCTGGTAAATATCGTTTTGCCAGTCTGCGTATTGATAAATCACTACGGCAACAAACACCACAAGCAGAAAGAAACCGAGGGTCAGAGCCATTCCATAATTCAATCCAGTAATGTTGCGCGTGACCACTGCCACAATAAAAACAGCCGCTAATATCGTCCCAACGAATGAAATGAACACTTTTTTGAGAAAAATGAACCAATGTTTTCGGTAAGTGATCGCGCCGCCAATTTCATAGCGTACTTTTAAAAAGTCTCTGAAAAGCCATTCAAAAAAGCCGATCTCAGCATGCGGCATATTGCTATCGATGCCGTATTCTTCTTCGAGTTCCTTGGAAGTCACTTCTTCTGCAGATTTCCCAAATTTTTCTCTCAGAGCTTTCCGGATCTCTTTTGCATCCAGTTCAAGGTCAACATGCTTGCTTTTAGCCCAAAAACTCTCGATCAGCTTACCAATTGTTTTGGCATGATCGACTCGCTCAAAACGAATATCTCCAATGAAGGTACGCACCATCACATCGGAGTACCCGATCAGCGCTCCTAATTGTGTAGTCTTTACGCCAACGGAAATCAGAGTCGCAAGCGGAGCCTCCTGGCGGCTTTCATAAAAACCTGATACCTTTTCCACCCAAACCATGCGTTTGGATGTGATCAGGTAATAATCATTTGCCCAATTGTTGATGTTCCAAAGCACCCAGATTGCACAAATAAAAAACGCGATTACCATACCCACCAGGGCAAACATCGCGTTTTGCGCTTGCACAAAGTTCAACACGATCAGGGTAGCAGCAAATACCAGCAAAGGAGGCATCAACGCAAAAAACAGAAAAACAGGATGTTTGCGGGCAATCAGGCTCACCTTCTCGTCAGCTTCCAACCACGGCATTGGAAGCCTGCGGATCATCACGTGGCTGTTTGCCAAAACTGTTAGAGTTTCAGCAAAAGCAGGTCGTTCTGAACTTAGTTGGTGCATGTTTGCGCCTGAAAAAAACCAGACCCGGCTATTGGTCTGCGCTTGGATAGTCTCCTCTCGTTGGTTCCCAAAATTGTTGGTCGACAACCCAAGAATGTCCCCTCTTTGGTATGTGTGAGTAAGTTGTGAGTTCCGGTCGAGACCAACTAACTTACCAGTCTCGACCAGGAACAATCCATCTACTTCTTCCCCTTCTTCAAATATGATTTCACCAGCAGGCAGTTCCACCATCACTAGCGCATCGGAAACTACTGAGAGATCTTCATCAGCAAGCGCGCTGAACATAGCGCTTTCCCGAAGGAACTGGGTGAAATTATCACTCAATTGGGTCATTTCCTTTCTTCATATCCAGAAAGTCTGCTTCGGAAGGTTCTTCAGTTGTTGCGTTTTCTTCGCAACTTTCATCGCTCTCGATTTCGCTTTCAGTGGCAGGAGCGGTATCACTGATCTTACCGTCTGCAGTAAAGGATAGTTCGGTTTCCCCTTCAACCTTGCTCACCTTCACAATATCGTCGGATTTGAAATCACCTTCCAATAAGCGAATGGCAAGCTTGCTTTCAACATACTTCTGTAAAGCGCGCTTAAGTGGTCGCGCTCCAAAGAGTGGGTCGTAACCCTGCTCAGCCAACCAAAATCTGGCAGAATCGTCGATCATCAGTCTTACGCCATAAGCACGGATTCTGTCTACAATTTCTTTAAACTGCAGGTCAACGATCTTGACAACATCCTCTTTTGACAAGGGGGCGAATGTGATGATATCGTCAATCCGGTTTAGAAATTCCGGTCTGAAAGCATCTTTAAGTGCTTTTTCGATTTTCGCCTGGGCATCTTTTATTTCTTCAGAGTCGTCTCCTTCAGCCAGGAAACCCAGCGCGCCGCCCTTGCGAACAAATTCGGTGCCAAGATTGCTGGTCATGATCAAAACTGTATTCTTGAAATCAACCACCCTGCCCTGTCCATCAGTTAAACGACCGTCGTCCAAAATTTGCAGCAGCGCGTTCCAGACTTCCGGATGAGCTTTTTCAATTTCGTCAAACAAAACCACCCGATAAGGGCGTCGACGAACAGCTTCGGTCAGTTGACCACCTTCTTCGTAGCCAACGTATCCAGGAGGAGCACCAAACAAGCGTGAAGCCGTGTGCTGCTCTCGGTATTCACTCATATCAAGCCGCACAAGCGCGTCTTCGTCATCAAACAGGAATTCTGCCAGGGCTTTTGCTAACTCGGTCTTGCCAACACCCGAAGGACCGATAAAAATGAACGATCCGACAGGACGGTTGGGATCTTTGAGCCCCGAGCGAGCCCGGCGAATGGCATCGGAGATAGCCTTGATAGCCTCATCCTGCCCGATTATTCGATCATGCAGGCGCTCTTCCATTTGCAGCAATTTCTGGGTTTCAGATTCCAACAGCTGCGTCACTGGAATACCAGTCCACTGGTTGATCACTTCGGCAATATCATCAGCGTCGACCACATCATCCAGTTTGTTCTCAGCTTCCCAAGCCGATTGTCTCTGGTTAAAGGTTTCTTCAAGTTTTAGTCGCTCAGACTTTAGTTTGACCGCAAGTTCATATTCACGATCCAGGCTGGCTTTTTCTTCCTCAGCCAACAATCGATCGATTTCTTTGCGTTCCTGCTTGAGATCATCAGGCAAAGAATATAAAGCTACGCGCAGTTTTGCGGCTGCTTCATCCATCAAGTCAATAGCCTTGTCAGGCAACTTGCGCCCGGTCATATATCTTGCTGAAAGGTTTGCGGCTGCTTCAAGCGCTTCGTCAGAAAGTTTGACTTTATGATGCGCTTCGTAGCGATCGCGTAAGCTTTTCAGCATGCTGACGGTGTCTTCAATGCTTGGTTCTTCCACGTAAATCGGGGCAAAGCGGCGCTCTAAAGCGGCATCTTTTTCGATATATTTATGATATTCGTCGATCGTGGTGGCACCGATACACTGCAGATCGCCTCTGGCAAGAGCAGGTTTCAACATGTTGGAGGCATCCATGGTGCCTTGGGCGGCCCCTGCGCCAACAACGTTGTGGAGTTCGTCGATAAATAAAATGACTTCACCAAAACTCTCCTGGATTTCTTCAATGGAGGTCTTTAATCGCTCTTCAAATTCACCTCTAAATCGCGTGCCGGCTACCATCGCTCCCAGATCGAGCGAGTAAACCAGTTTGTTTGCCAAAATTTCCGGCACTTCATCGTTGGCGATCTTTTGCGCCAATCCTTCCACGATCGCAGTCTTGCCAACACCTGCCCCACCAATCAGGACAGGATTGTTTTTTGTACGGCGGGAAAGGATTTGAATCAAACGCATGATCTCAGGTTCTCGACCATAAACAGGGTCGAGTTTACCTTCACGCGCTGACTGGGTCAGGTTGTGAGAGTATTTTTCGAGTGTCTTGTAGCGCCCTTCAAATTTACCGCGTGGAGTAGTAGTACGGGGACCGCCGCGAAGTTCCTGAACCACACCCAGGACGTTGGTGCGATTAATGCCAAATTCTTCCAATGTACGGGCAAGTTGCGTGCCTCGTTCCGCCAGGATTGCAAGGAAGAGATGCTCTGTGGATATGTATTCATCACCCAGGCGGTTTGCTTCGGTTTTAGCCATATCAACCACCATCTTCACGCGTGGGGTAAGGAAAACCTGGCCTGCGGGTCCGCCAAAGATGTTGGCTTTGGGAGTGTTTCGAAGAATGCTATCAAGACGATCAACCAGGTCACCCGGAATTACGTTCAAAGCTTCGATGATTTGTGTGACAAAACCTTGAGGCTGCTCAATCAGAGCGAGAAGGATATGCTCAGAGTCGATCTGATTATGTCCATATCGCTGGATGATTTCAGCCGCTCGCGCAGCTGCATCCTGCGCTCTCTCTGAAAATTTATCAAAACGCATCATAATGTTGTTTTCCTCTATTTTTAACTGTTGTATGCATCAAAATGAACTGTTGCAATTAATGTTCCAATGAATAGTATAGGAAGAATGTGTTAGAAATTAGTAAATTTAAGAATCGGCTTTCTTGTTTTTTTAGGCTTTTGGGATTGAAATATAGGGAATTTCCCTCAATGATGAACATTGACTTTCATCAGTAATTACATGCCAAATTCTTCAACAAAATTTTTGCTTATTTGTTTATAGCCGTATCTTATTGACTTTTTTTGACAGTTTAGTGGTTAATAATTCACCTTAGCAATCTCAAGTCAGTAGACCATATTTTAGATTGCCAAGACCACATCATTGTTACTGGGTATTCTTGTTGAATTCAAACTCCCACCATCCAGATAAACGTCCATCGGCAGCAAAAGCAACCAATGCATCGACGGCTTCTATTGCATCAGTGTCATCTGCATATTCCGTATCACTTGAAATCTTGACCTCGTTTTCAATACATTCCAATTTTAACCCCGGGAATTCTTGTGCCACAGTTTCCTCTATATATGAGAGGGGGAGATCATCACAAAACATTGAATTTCGTGGTGCAGTCAACCATTCTTGAATAATCAGGTCAAGTTGCGTTCCTTCTTCAATTTCGGGTACTCCACTAAATATAAGATCAACAGTCTGGTAAGGTTCCATGGAGGATGAACTAATACATTTTTCTTCGTAAAAATCTACTGCTTTTTGCAGACAATAAGTATCTAATCCTTTTTGGTAAAGCCTTTCATTTAACCTTGCTCCAGGGTTACTATAACTAAATTCATGGCCGATATCGAGGTTGATTTTGCTTATATACCAGTTTCTCCAATCTCGCAGTGGATATTTCACAGTGGCAACTAGCTCACTCCCATCTTGCACCACACTAATTAATTCAATAGTAAAGTCAGATTGGGTGACTTGCATCTGTTCTGAAAGCCAAGATGCGTTATTCGGTATCGCCACAGTGGGTTGTGGAGTAGGTGACGGATTTTTTCCACAACCCGAGATAATCAGAACACTAAAGAGTAAAAAAACTCCAAATATGTGCTTTACGTTTTTCATGTCATCTCCTATCACTCCATAAACACGAGATAAAACTCGGTAATGGAGTAGAAACAAGGTTATCCTATAGTTTAACATCAATTTTTGTTGCAATATTTTCTAGCTTTTATATTGTGAATCTGAACCAGTATCATAGAAACTCTAAACTAATGACCTTACGGATTAACATTTCGTTTAGGTTCTCGTGAGCAGTCCAAAAGTCAGTATTCAAAACAAAAACATTGCATCGCCAAAGGAGAAAAAGCGATATCCTTCCGCTTTTGCGACTTCATAAGCCTGGAAGATTTTTTCTCTTCCGGCAAAAGCACTGACCAGCATCAACAAGGTCGACTTTGGCAGGTGGAAATTGGTGATCATGGCGTCCACGCACTTGAAAGTGTAGCCTGGTGTGATGTACAAATCAGTTTCACCTGAGAAGGCTTCGATCTTTCCCATCCGAGCGGCACTTTCGATGGTACGCACACTGGTTGTTCCCACGGCGATCACCCTGCCGCCTTCTGCTTTGGTTTTCCTTATGAGCCCGGCAACTTCCTGACTCAGGTAGCACCATTCCCGATGGATCAGGTGCTCCTCAACAAATTCCTCAGTTACCGGGGCAAAGGTGTCCAGCCCAACACGCAGCTCAATTTTCGCAAGCCTGACCCCTTTATCTTGAATTTTCGCCAATAGTTCCGGTGTAAAGTGCAAACCAGCCGTTGGTGCTGCCGCAGAACCGGGGTTGTGATTATAGACCGTTTGGTAGCGCTCTGGATCGCCAACGTAATCGTGAATATAAGGCGGCAAAGGGGTATGCCCAGCCTGGTCGAAAAATTGCTCTATAGGCTCAACAAAACGAACAATCCGCTTGGAACCCTCCAGGACAGCCTCTACCTCTCCTTTTGGTCCGTTGTCGATTTGGAATTCACGCCCTGCCTTTAAGCCGCTACCCCCAACCAGGCTTTCCCAACGTAGGTCACCCAGCTTGTTTAGTAACAAAACTTCAATTTTTCCGCCTCCTGGCAGCTTCTTGCCGTAGAGCCGGGCAGGAATAACACGTGTTTCGTTGACTACCAGTAAATCATTTGGATGAAGATAATCAATAATTTCGAAAAATTTACGATGCTCAATTTTGCCGCTGTTACGGCTCAAAACAAGCAGGCGGGAATGGTCGCGCGGTTCAACTGGAACCTGGGCAATGAAATGCTCAGGCAGATCGTAATTAAATTCTTCTGTTCTCATTCGTCGAATAGACTTGCCTGGGCAGTAGTTGAAGGGTGATATTCACGGTTGAAGTGTTGATAAGCCAGCTGGGTGGCAACCCGCCCCTGCGCTGTCCGGTCAATAAAACCACACTGCAGCAGGTAAGGTTCAACTACGTCCATGATCGTATCAGATTCTTCGCTCACAGAGGCAGCAATGGTGTTCAATCCGACAGGACCACCTTCATATTTGTCAATAATTGCCAACAGAACCCGCCGATCCATCTCATCAAGCCCAAGCGGATCGATGCTGAGCATAGCCAAACTTTCCTCAGCCACATATTTAGTAATTTTTCCTGAAGCACGAACATCAGCAAAATCCCGCACCCTGCGCAATAATCTCAGTGCGATTCTGGGAGTTCCGCGAGCGCGGCTGGCAATTTCCTTGATCCCATCTTCGTCAAAAGGTACTTTCAGCAAGCCTGCTCCGCGACGTATGATAGCTGCTAACGAATCCAGATCATAATAATCCATTCGATAGACAGCCCCAAAACGCGCTCGCAGTGGTGCCGAGAGCAGCGCTAGCCGGGTTGTAGCCCCCACAACCGTAAACCGCGGTAATTTCAAGCGCACCGATTTGGCTGCCGGACCCTTGCCGATGATGATATCTAGAGCGTAATCTTCCATGGCAGGATAGAGGATCTCTTCCACCAATTTTCCAAGCCTGTGAACTTCATCAATAAAAAGGATATCACCCGCCCTTAGGTTGGTCAGGATCGCTGCCAGATCGCCAGCACGTTCAATGGCTGGACCAGAGGTGACTTTGATATTTACTCCCATTTCAGATGCAAGAATGTGCGCCAAGGTGGTCTTACCGAGCCCTGGTGGACCGTGAAAGAGCACATGCTCCAGCGCTTCACCACGCTGTTTGGAAGCTTGAATTTGGATCAGCAGGTTGTCCTTGACACCTTGCTGACCGATCAATTCGTTCAAAGTGGTTGGGCGCAGCGCCAGGTCTACACTATCTTCAGATCGTTTGGCTGCCAGAATGCTGTCTTCGTCTTTGGCTATCATTGCCCAAAATTATAACCGGTAAATAGTTGGATAACAGCTGCATCTCTGATTGATTACAATTGAGACGAAGAAACAAGCGAAGGAGTATTAGAATGCAAATGAACGAAATCAATCCTTTTGATCTCGCGATCAATCCTCATCACCTTTTTGATAAGCAAACCCTGCTTCTGGCAGCTGGTGATTTCTCGAGTGGGCATTTCAACGAAATGACTATTGGTTGGGGCAGCATTGGCACGATGTGGAACAAGCCTTTTGTTGAGGTTGTTGTTCGACCAACTCGTTTTACTTACGAGTTTATGGAGACCTACAAGGATTTCACTGTCAGCGCCTTTCCAAGTGAGTATAAAAGAGCTCTTTCTTATCTCGGCACAAGATCAGGTCGCGATAGCGACAAGTTGGCAGAGACTGATCTGACCGCGATTGCCTCGCAAAGAGTGAAGTCCCCCAGTTTTGAACAGGCTGAACTGACCATCGAATGCCGAACTATTTACAGCACCGATTTTGATCCGACCGCATTCATCGACCCAACAATCGAGCGCAATTATCCAAAAAAAGATTATCACCGCGTCTATTATGGCGAAATCGTAGAAATTTTTGGCACAGAGAAGTTTGTTAACAGATAGTTGATAGGTGGAAGTTAGTAGTAATAACTTCCACAATCTTTAATAATATTTTTTCGGATTGTACGGAGGGGGCTTGCCTCCCTCCGTAACCTTGATTCATCCTTCAGTTCCATAAAAGGAAATAAACCCCTCCCGTAAGCATGTTAACACTCTAAGCCAATTGCATTAAATTTGGCTAATGCCCTGCTCAGATTCAATTGGACACGTTATAATCCAAGTAGAATTGGAGAGAAAATGACCGAAAAGAAAATACGTGTATTGATTGCCAAACCCGGATTGGACGGACACGACCGGGGTGCCAAGGTTATCGCCCGCGCTTTACGGGATGATGGAATGGAAGTCATCTATACCGGTCTGCGCCAAACCCCGGATATGATCAGCGAAGCTGCCTTACAGGAAGATGTTGATGTGATCGGGCTTTCCATCCTGTCGGGAGCACACAACGCTTTGATCCCACAGATCATCGAAAAGTTGAAAGAAAACGGACAGGAGAACGTGCTTGTCTTCCTGGGCGGGATCATTCCTGAGGATGATATCCAGGATATGCTCAACGCCGGTATTTACAAGGTCTACGGTCCAGGTACAGACACCCGCCAGGTCTGCAAGGACATCCGCAACGCAGTTGATGTTAAACAGGCGGAATAATGTCATTGAGTAAATCCGTGAGAGAGGGCAGCCGAATCGCCCTTTCTCGTGTTTTAAGCCAGGTTGAGAACAGTACTCCGGCCGGATTGCAAGCCCTTGATGAACTTTTTCCCTACACAGGCAAAGCTCACAAAATCGGCATCACCGGACCACCCGGTTCCGGGAAAAGCACGCTTGTCAACGCGCTTGCAAAGCAATTACGCCAATTGGAAGGTGAACCGCGAGTAGCGATCATTGCTGTGGACCCCACCAGTCCCTTCACCGGCGGCGCAATTTTGGGTGATCGCGTACGAATGCTCGATCTTCAAAGTGACCCAGGTATTTTCATCCGGTCCATGGCTTCCAGGGGTGCCCTGGGAGGGCTATCGAGTCAAACTGAAGCCCTCAGCCAGCTTTTTGATGCGGCAGGTTTCAACTTCATCCTGATTGAGACGGTGGGTGCTGGACAGTCAGAAGTGGAAATCGTCAATTTGGCTCACACCACCATCGTTGTTGATGTTCCCGGGCTGGGTGACGACATCCAGTCGATCAAAGCTGGCATTCTCGAAATCGCCGACATACTGGTTGTAAATAAAGCCGACCGACCTGGAGCAGACCAAAGTTTGCGTTATCTGAAATCAATGATTGACATGGGCTATCGACCACTGGCCAGTTGTGCAGGCAAGCACAAGTTAGCTGAACCACTACTCAAAGATGAACCCTCTGGAATGGATGATACACAAAGCCTCTGGCTTCCACCCGTGCTGAAAACGATTGCAAAAGAGTTCACCGGCATCGAGGAACTGGTCACAGAAATTCTGAAACACCAGAAATTTCTAAAAACTACAGGAAGATGGCAGTTAAAAGAAGCCTGGACTCTTCGTGAAATCGTCCGAAAGCAGATCGAAGGGACCTTGGTTTGCAATTTCTTTGACCAACTTCCGGATGGGCTGCTTGACGAACTGATGGAACAGGTCATCACTCGAAAAGTAGCACCATCAGCGGTCGTGAAGGAATTATTGGCGTATAATCAAACCGGTAGAAAATCGCAATTATCGGAGTAAATATGCAAAGAACATTGATCAAAGACCTGAGGGAAAAGATTGACCAACAGGTCACTCTAAAAGGTTGGTTGCAGACCCTTCGTGACCAGAAGAGCATGCAATTTCTCATCATCCGGGATAAAACCGGACTCGCCCAGGTTGCCCATTGGAAAAAAGGCAATCTCGAACTGGCAGAGTTAATTTCAACCCTTGGGACCGAATCCGCCCTTACTATAACTGGCAAAGTGGTCGCGAATGAAGTTGTCAAACTCGGCGGCATTGAAATTCAGTTGGAATCGCTCAAAATCGAAAACAACGCTGAGCTGCCCCTCCCCTTCGAACCCTTCAACGATACCCTGCCAGATCAGGACTACCGCCTGGATTGGCGCTATCTTGACTTGAGACGGGAGCGAAATCGCCTCATTTTTGAAATTCAAACTACCCTCGAGCAGGCTATGCGTGAGTATTGGCTGGCAAATGGCTTTATTGAGATTCATTCTCCCAAAATCATGGGCACGCCCAGTGAAAGTGGCGCGGAACTTTTTAAAGTTGATTATTTTGATCGGGTCGCCTACCTGGCGCAGTCACCCCAGTTTTACAAGCAGATGGCGCAAGCAGCTGGGTTCGAAAGAATCTTTGAGATTGGTCCCGTTTTTCGGGCTGACCCATCTTTTACCTCAAGACACATGACCGAGTTCACAGGCATCGATTTTGAGATGTCTTGGATCGACAGTCATGAAGATGTGATGGCATTTGCCGAAAACTGGCTGGCTTATGCTTACAAAGTGGTGAAAGAAAAGCACCACGACCAAATTCAGGAATATTTTGACTTAGGTCTGGAAGTACCGCAGACTCCTTTCCCCCGTTTGACCATGGCTGAAGCCTACCAAATTCTCAAGGGTCTGGATTACAAACTGCCTCCGGAGAAAAAAGGCGATCTTGATCCAGGTGCTGAACGAGCCCTAGGCGATTATGTCAAGAAAGAATACGGCAACGATTTTGTCTATGTGACAGATTGGCCTTTCACCGTGCGACCTTTCTATCACATGCTTCATGAGGATAACCCCAACCTGACCAGGAGTTTTGACTTGCTCGGGAAAGGGCTTGAAATCACCACTGGAGCCCAACGCGAGCATCGCTATGAAGTGCTTGCCAAACAGGCATTGGAAAAGGGTCTCACGCTTGAGCCGATCCAAACTTATTTGAACTATTTCCGCTACGGATGTCCGCCTCATGGTGGTCTTGGAATGGGTTTGAGCCGCCTGCTAATGGTGATGCTCGACCTGCCTTCCATCCGTGACGCTGTTTACCTTTTCAGAGGTCCCAACCGACTGGAACCTTAGGAGAAAAAATGCCGATACTGTATGCCGATAGAATCCGCTTACGCGCTTCAGAACGTGAAGACATTCCCCTTTTCTTAAAATGGATCAATGACCCCGATGTCTGTGAATACCTGGAGCAGTATGCAGTTTTGAATCGCGTTCACGAAGAAAATTGGTTCGAGCAAGTCTCGTCAGGTCCGAGAACCGAACTTCCTTTAGTGATCGAGGTCCGACAAGCTGACGAAACTTGGACACCTATTGGTAACCTTGCTTTCCTCAACATTCATCCGGTAAACCTGTCAGCTGAAATCGGAATCATGATTGGTGAGAAAGAATATTGGGATCAAGGCTATGGCACCGAGGCGATGCGCCGCATGTGCCAGTATGGTTTTGAAGAATTAAATCTTCACCGCATATTCTTGCGGGTATTTGAAGGTAACGAACGAGGGAAAAACGCCTACCGAAAAGTCGGCTTTGTATACGAAGGCACCATGCGACAGGCACGTTATCATCGTGGTCGTTATTGGGATGTCGATTTCATGAGTATCATCAGATCAGAGTGGCAATCAAACCCATAGGAGGATGGATTTTTCATGAGTTTAGTTAAACGAGAATGCAGTTCGCTTTATGGCGATGTTCGCTTGTTTGCAGGCACTGGTTCGCCAGATTTAGCAAAAGAAATAGCCGATTACCTTGGATTGGAACTCTGTGGTGTAGACATTCACGAGTTCACGAATGAAAACTTATTCGTAAAACTACACTCCTCGGTGCGTGGTCAGGACTGTTACGTCATCCAGACCACCTCCACCCCCGTTCACCGCAATTTAATGGAACTTCTGATCATGGCCCAGACTCTGATGCTTGATTCTGCCGGTCGAATCACCCTGGTTTTCCCTTATATGTGCTATGGTCGTTCTGACCGGAAAGACCAACCTCGCGTGCCCATCACAGCCAAACTTGTAGCGGATATGATGGTGATTGCCGGTGCCGACCGCTATATCACCATGGATTTGCATGCAGGTCAGATCCAGGGATTTTTTGATATTCCCGGCGACGTCCTCTCTGGCTATCACATCCTGAAGCCTTATTTGAAAGAACAAATTAAAACCATGAACAGACCCGTCCTCCTGACAGCAGATCTGGGTTTTGCCAAACATGGTCGCCGATATGCGCAGGCGCTCGACATACCCCTTGCTTTTATCGAAAAACGGCGTACTGACAACGAAGACCACGCCGAAGCACTCAATCTTATCGGTCACGTGAATGATCATGATGTCTTGATCATAGACGACGAGATTGACACAGGTGGTTCGGTCTGTGAAGCGGTCACTGAAGCCAAAGCGAATGGAGCTCGTGATGTTTACGTTGCATGTATTCATCCAGTCCTCTCCTCGAACGCTGTAGAGCGACTGACAGCCTTGCCTGTGAAACATTTTGTCACCACCAATACGATCCCGATCTTCGACGAGAAGTTGAAAATGTTTGGCAGCCGGCTTACCATTCTAAGCATCGGTCCACTTTTGGGTGAAGTTATCAGACGCGCCAATGAAGGCACCAGCGTCGGTGCCATGTTTAACGAGTAGGATGACAATTGCCTGAATTACCAGAAGTCGAAACAATCCGCCAGCGCTTGATTAAAGGCTTTAATAAAAGCCCCTCTATTCTTAATCAGACGATTCGCCAGGCTAATCTGCTATGGAATGGCTCACTTGCTCAGCCTGACCCCCAAACCTTTGCTGCCTTTCTCCCTGGTCAGAAGGTATTGGCAGTTGATCGCAGGGCAAAATTTTTGGTGTTAACCATTACTGATGCTTACCTGGTTGTGCACTTACGGATGAGTGGCGATCTTTACCTCGAACCTCAAGCAAGCACAAATTCTGTTCGTAATATAAATCACGACAGGCTTTGGCTTGATTTTGATTCCGGATGGCGCTTTGTCTTTAACGATATGCGTAAGTTTGGACGCGTGTGGCTATTGCGTGACACCAGTGACCTTTTCGCGAAACTTGGTCCGGAACCATTTGACCAGCAACTTACAGCGGAAGTCTTTACAGATATGCTCCAAAAACACGCGAGACAACTCAAACCGCTCTTATTGGATCAAAGCTTTCTGGCTGGGATCGGCAATATTTATGCCGATGAAGCCTTGTTCAGAGCGCGACTGCACCCATTGCGATTGAGCGACAGTCTTACTTCATCCGAAGCCGGCGACCTGCTCGAAGCCATCCGCTACGTCTTGTCAAAAGGTATCGACCAAAAGGGGGCAAGTATCGACTGGGTTTACCGTGGTGGAGACTTTCAAAATTACTTCCAGGTTTACCAACAAACCGGTAACCCCTGCCCCAGGTGTGGACACCCGATAGAAAAAACAAAAGTGGGGCAGCGAGGCACCCACATTTGTCCTGTTTGTCAAAAAGCCGGGTAAGTTACCGAGCTGTTTATCTTATCGAAATCAATCTGCAAATTTTACAGGCACTGCAGTACGCAAGCTTGGTTTGGCGACCTTGGCATTCTCTTTCCACCACCAAACGGTATCCCGAACCGTCTCCGCCATCGGTCTCACTTTGTATCCCAAAACCTTGACTGCCTTTTTCCTGCTAATGACAGAGTTGCTCAACAAGGTATCGATGGCATAGCGGGTAAAACTGGGACGGGTCTTCGTCAGGCGATAAAAAAGCTCTGCCACTGGCGCAAAGAAACGTGCCAACTTCAATGGCACATAGATTTCCCAACTCCTGGCGTTGGCTGCTTTCTGTACGAGGTTACGATACTCTTTTACAGTAACGCGGTGTCCGGAGAGGATGTAAGCCTCCCCTGTCTCTCCTCGCTCGATCGCATTGATATGAGCTTCTACTACATCACGCACGTCTACAAAATCATAGGCACCTTCCATACTGACTGTTGGTGAATTTTTCATCCAATAACACGTCATACCGCCCATCTCTGAGCGTTTGTAGTCATGGGGACCAATAACTCCGGTAGGAGCTAATATGACCGCATTTAATCCGGCTTGTGCTGCTTCTTTGACCAGTCTGGATGCTTCCGCTTTAGTTTGATCGTAGCTATTGCAATCAAAATTACTATCAAAAGGCAAGCTTTCGTCAATGACCAACTTGGGGTCTGGATGCCCATAGGCGTGGATCGAACTGGTGTAAATCAGCCGCTTTACGCCGTTTTCAGAACAGGCTCTGATGACGTTTGCGGTCCCTTCAATATTCACTTTTCGCATCAGTTCGAATTGTTCCGGGACTATTGCCACCAACGAGGCTAAATGAAAGACTACTTCAACTCCAGTCATTGCAGATCTTAAGGTCGGGTAATCAAGAATATTTCCTTCTATGATTTCGGGCTTGGAGTCAGATAATGGGCTCAGGTCCTCTCCAGGCAAGGCTAGTGCTCTTACAGTATGCCCCCTTTTCACCAATTCCCTTACCAATACATTTCCGATATGACCGGCAGCACCAGTAACTAATATCATTGTTTTTTCATGCCTCTCTGCTATCTGCTTGGATTAATTCTCTCTGCAAGCAGTCTTTAACCAAACTTTTAAGATTGAGCTCTCACTCAAAGAATAGATTTCCTTCATTTAGCATTCTAATAAAACCAATTCCATCGGTATAGTGAGAAATGTCATTCTTTTAACCTTACAGACATAATGAAATTTTCAAAAGAAGAATTACGGAAGGTGTTATTTTTCTTAGATGTGACCTACTTTACAGTTATAATTTTACAAACAAAAAGTGAGGTTACCATGAAAATTGCAATTGGCTGTGATCACACAGCTTTAGCACTGAAAGAAACAATCAAAAACTATCTCGACAGCAGAATGATCCCCTATGAAGATTTTGGCACGTTTACCAGCGAAAGCTCGGATTACCCCCGTATCGCCGAGTTGGTTTCCAAAGCGATCCTCTCAGGTCAATTTGATCGTGGGATTCTGATGTGTGGTACCGGCATCGGAATGTCTATTTCTGCCAATAAATTCCCAGGAATTAGAGCAACCGCTGTGAGTGAACCGTATTCCGCTATTCTTGCCCGCCGGCATAATAACGTTAACGTGCTTTGCTTTGGCGCTCGCGTTGTAGCGGGCGGCCTGGCAACCCTGATTACTGAGGGCTGGCTGAACGCTTCCTTCGAAGGTGGACGCCACCAACGTCGTGTAGATATGATAACCCGTATCGAACAACGCAATTTGCTGCCCGCTGTTGAGAACCATCAGGCTTTACCTGCCGAACCCCCGGCTGAACCACCAGCTGAACCATCAGCAGAACCATCGATCGAGCCACCAGCTGAACCGCCAGTTGAAGAAATTGATGAAGACTCAGATCTTACGTGAGAAATTAACTTAAAAATACCGGGAGGTCAATTCCTTCCGATAAAAAAATAAAAAATTGGAGATGATATGAGATACAGAATATTCGGTGATAAATTACCTGGTCTAACCCTGCAGCTTGATGCTGGGGAAAGCATTTACACGCAATCTGGTGGGATGAGTTGGATGTCCGATGACTTCCAAATGGACACAAACGTTCGCGGTGGTTTGATGAAAGGTCTCGGTCGCATGCTGACCGGTGAGTCCCTCTTCATGGCCACCTATACCGCCAGACAAACCGGGGCTGAGATCACCCTGACCTCAGCTATGCCCGGTGAAATCCGTGCCCTGCAGTTGGACGGACGGAAGCAATATATAGCCCAAAAATCCTCCTTCCTTTGCGCTCAACCTGGTGTGGTTCTTTCCACATTCGTCAATAAACTTAAGACTGGTTTATTCGGTGGAGAAGGCTTTCTGATGCAGCGCCTCAGCGGTGAAGGCATCGTTTTCCTTGAGCTGGATGGTTCAATTGTGGAAATCGACCTGCAACCCGGGCAACGAATCAAAGTCGACACCGGCAATATCGCTTTTTTTGAAGCAGATGTCAAATACGACGTGGAAACCGTTAGAGGCTTCACCAATATTTTCTTCGGTGGTGAAGGCTTGTTCCTTAGTGTCCTTGAAGGTCCGGGCAAGGTTTGGCTGCAATCCTTGAATACCGCCTCTTTTGCCGCCCGCATCATGGGCTTTATGCCGCATAAGAGCGGATAGTAGTTTTCTTTTAGTAGACCGGGTTGAAAGCCTGCCGCGCTTTTTTACATACAGGTTCAACCCGGTTTTTTGCTTCTTCCGACCCTCTCCAATGAGAGGGTCTTTTTCACTCGCAATCGTACGGGCGGGTTCCAAACCCGCCTTTATTGTTCCTTCCAACCTTCACGTTAGAACGTTTTTTAAACCTTCTCCTTGGAGAAGGTCGTAGATCCCGCAAGCATTGCGAGTGGGAGTGGACCACGAAGTGGTGGATGAGGTATGTATGGTTTTCACCAACTATTCTCCTGAAATCGATAGCAACAAGCCAGTTTACCTTGAAGATCGTTTTCGGATTTGTTAAAAAGTGTGCCTCACCCCCGTTCACTTCGTTCACGGACCCTCTCCAATGAGAGGGTGTTTCTGACTCATAATCGTACGGGCGGGTTCCAAACCCGCCCCAATCACTAAACACTATATCTCTCGCACCATGTAAAGCTCCCCTAACTCAAATCCTCTGGAAGCATAATATTGCCGGGTGCCGACTGCAGCGATAACAGTCAACTTTTGATACCCCTTTGAGCGTGCTATTTCCACCGCTTTTTCTATCAGACTGCTCCCCAACCCTCGGTGTTGCGCTGAACCAGAACCCTCGCCCCCTACTTCAATCGATTGTCCATAAACATGTACCTCACGAATAGTAGCGGCACCTTCAAGCTCACTTACAGGGAAAAATTTGGATTTGTCGGGCAGGGAAAGTCTCAGAAATCCGAGAATATGATCATCCTGAGTGTTGTAAGAGAGAAAATGCTCCTCCGCCCAACCTGCTTGGTATACCTGGTCATCCAAAACCAGATCACGCTCATCCATCTTTCCCTTGCGGATTTCCCGGCAGCGAATACACTGACAAGCCTTGCCGCGCTTTTGCAACTCTACCGCCACATCCTGCCTCAGACTGGTGTTTCGGTTGCCTTCCACAACATGGGTGGAGGGAATATCCCGGATGATGCGGTTTATTCGGCAGAAACGTGGAACGGTAGGCTTGATATCGGCAAGCAAATCAATCAATTCTTCCTCTGTGTATGGCTTGTACTCGCCTCGTAGCCAGTATTGATAAAGCTCGGAATTCCGCAGGAGTTGACAGGGATAAATCTTCATTTCGTCAGGATTAATGCCGCTTTCCCGCCAGAGCTTCGCAAAATCCTCCCGATCAGATTCTGGTCTGGCGCCTAAAAGGTTGGGCATCCAATGCACCACAACTTTGTATCCTGCTGCTCGCACCAGGCGGATAGCCTCTTCAGCCTCCTCTGCACTGTGTCCACGCTTATTTAGCTCCAGAATTTCATCATTCATGCTCTGGATCCCCAGTTGCATCTTAGTGACGCCTTGTCTGCGCATCTCGATCAAGTTATCAATCGTGATCAAATCGGGTCTGGTTTCGATTACAAGGCCAACATTGCGATGTCGCGCCTCGCTGTTGGTTTTCTGTACTTCAGACAGGCTCACCTCCCCCAAATCATCATCAGGATTTTCCTGGTTAAGGGCTTCGAAACATCGGCGGATGAACCATTCCCGGTAAGTCGCGGTGTAAGCAGTCCAACTCCCACCGAGGATCAGCAGTTCAATCTTATCCGTAGGGTGACCCACCTCGTGTAAGGCTTTCAGACGGGAAGAAACCTGGGTATAGGGGTCAAAAGCATGCTCAACTCCTCGCCTGGCACCTGGTTCGTCAGAGAGATAACTTTGGGGCAAACCTTCCTCAAAGGGGCAGAAAATGCACTCCCCCGGACATGGATAAGGCTTAGTCAGAACCGTAATCGTCGTCACTCCAGACAAAGTGCGGATAGGCTTCATCCGTATCTTAGACAGGAGCAGCGGGTCATCTTCCCACTCGCCAAGTTGAACCTTTTCGCGATAAGCCGCCACCAAGGCATGCTTGGCTAAGAACCCTCTGCCTCCAGGCAAGGGGTTTGAGCGCAAGGCTTTCCTAGGTTCTGCTCCTTGTTTGATTTCTTCAAGGATCTTATACGCAAGCGCCATATCCTCATCAGAGTGCTGCCGCTTTTTGCGCCAAATTTCGCGTTCGTCTTCTGTCATATCGGGTTTATTCTACATCAAGGTCAGGTAGACTCCAAACCTGGCAAATCCTTTGTATGTCAGACCTCGTGCCCATTGGGTATTCCGCTGCCAACCCCTCGTATTTAGATGCAGGCTGAATTCGGCAGTAGAGAGTCGAGACCTGATAAAATCAAGCCAATGAAACAAGAAACGCTTCAATTTCTTCTGAATCTGAACCGGGATTTCTACGATACCTATGCGCAATCCTTCTCTTCGACACGCTACACAATTCAACACGGAATCCGCCAATTGCTTCCACAGCTCCTGAAAGCTGAGAATTTACTGGATTTGGGCTGTGGAAATGGTAACCTTGCTCAAGCTCTCATTAAAGCAGGCTTTACAGGTACTTATCTTGGCGTCGACAACAGCCTGTCCCTTATACAGGACGCAAAGAAAGCGATCCCAGAAAATAAAGCGCACCAATTCTCGTTCAGACAGGTCGATCTCTCCGCCCAACTCGAGACCCTTTTTAACTTATCGGGTTTCGATGCCGTAACCTGTTTTGCTGTGCTCCATCACTTCCCTGCCGACCCTTACCTGAACATGTTCTTCGAGTTCGCAAGGCAAAGCCTGGCAATTGGGGGTACGTTTTACTTGTCCACATGGCAAGTGAAAAACAATAAACGCTTAAGCGCTCGCATCCAACCCTGGTCGCTTATTGAAGTAGATTCCCAAGACTTGAATGAAGACGACCTTTTGCTGGACTGGCGCGCTGACCCCAGTCAGTCGCCCCATTACCGCTACGTCAGGCATTATGATTCGGTAGCGCTAACCGCAGCCGGTCTATCAAGCGGTCTGATTTTGGAAAATGAATTCTTTTCAGATGGAAAAGAGGGCGACCTCGCCCTCTACCAGGTTTGGAACAAGCCTACAGCCTAACCTAAGGCAACATCCAAAAACATCATCAGCGCAAAACCAAGCATCACCCCAATGGTTGGAATGTCAGAATGCCCTTGTGCTGCTGAACGTTTCGATTCGGGTATCAGTTCTTCGGCTACAACGTAAATCATTGCGCCTGCCGCGAACGAAAGCGCATAAGGCAATAATCCCTGCATCATCGAAACTGCCCAGACTCCAATCAAGGCTGAAATCGGCTCAACAACACCGGATAATTGTCCGAGAGTAAAAGCCTTTCCGCGGCTCATTTTCTCCTTACGTAGAGGCAGTGAAACCGCCATCCCTTCAGGGAAGTTTTGAAGACCAATACCCAATGCAAGCGCAACTGCTGAGGCGAGATAGCCGTTCTCAAGACCCACAGCTGCGACACCAAAACCAACCCCAACCGCCAGCCCTTCCGGAATGTTATGCAGGGTGATTGCTAAAACAAGTAAAACACTGCGTTGCCAGGAACTTTTCACACCTTCCGGTGTTTTCTGCCCTGGATGCATATGGGGCAATAATTTATCAACTGCATAAAGGAACCCACCACCTAACAAGAAACCCACAACCGCTGGAAACCAAGCAGGCAGAGTTCCACCTTCCGCCAGTTCGACCGCAGGAGCTAATAGCGAGAAGAAACTGGCAGCGATCATGACACCAGAAGCAAACCCAAGCATTCCGTCAAGCAATTTTTGGTTGATGGTTTTGCCCAGAAAAACAGCTGCAGCTCCTAAAGCGGTTAATCCCCAGGTAAACAACGTGGCAATAAGTGCTTGTACGTAAGGGTTTAGGCTTGAAAAAAATTCGATCATCATTTGCTCCCGATGGTTAAGATCTTCACTGGATTATACCGATTTTTTTCAAATTAGTTTATCTCTTCAATTAAGCGTTAGGCTTGTTTTTTTTTTCTTAAAGGGTAAATTAATCAAAATAGCCATTTTGTAGGCTTTTAATATCTTACTCGTCAAAGTTTAAGTTCGCGTATCAATATTCGGTTTAGAATTAGTACAGGATACAATTCACATGATTCCAGACGATTTCAGAAACCGACTTCAAAAAAGCTTACACTTGCGACAGGAAGACCATAGTCTTTTTGAAAGTGATGCTTACCGCATCTTCAATGGTTTTTATGAAGGCTTACCCGGTCTGGTCGTAGATCGTTATGCGAGTACTATTCTGATCAGTAATCACAGTCATCAGCCTGAAAGCCTCAATTCCCCCATAGAGCAAATTTCGCAATTCAGTTCTGCTGAAATTCCAGAAATTGATTCAGTTTTGCTGAAAACCCGTCACTCCACTGACCCTGAGGAAAGGAAAGGACGGCTGTTGCACGGCCAAGCGCTCCCACAGCAAATTACCGAGCACGGTATAAAGTACGCCATTGATTTGCGTTTGAATCAGGATGACAGTTTCTACCCGGACACGCGCAACCTGCGAGAATGGTTGTTGCAGAATAGCAAGCAAAAGTCCATTCTGAATTGTTTTGCGTACACAGGTTCGTTGGGAATCGCAGCCCTTGCTGGAGCAGCATCAGCTGTAGTTCAGAATGATATCAACGGTGAAGCACTTTCTTTAGCAGAAAAATCCTATCAATTGAATAATTTCAGCCAGGTTATGACTATATTGAAGCGGGATTTTTTCAGTGCAGTCAATGCATTAAAAAAATCAGAGAAACTCTTTGATATAGTGATCCTTGATTCCCCCTTCTTTTCCAGCACCCGCTATGGCAAAGTCGACCTGCAAAAGGAGTCTGTCCAATTGATCAATAAAGTGAGACCGCTGGTGGCGCACGAAGGTAGATTGATTGCAATCAACAACGCTCTCTATGTAACAGGGAAACAATTTATCGACGAAATCAATGATCTGAGTAAAACAGGTTATGTGGCGATGGAAAGCATCATCACTATCCCATCAGATATTACCGGTTATCCAGAGACAATCACAGCCAAGCCTCCTGTAGACCCGGCACCATTCAACCATCCCACCAAAATTTGCGTTCTCAAGGTACTTCGCAAAGACCAAAAACTGGCGAATTTCTGATTTAAATTGAGTTTCTTCAGAGAGTCCTAACATGGTTTCATTTTTTCCCGCTTAATTGTCAGGTGCTATCCAGGGTAGTAACTTTTTCATCGGTATGCAATAAAATTGCGGGCTTGTTCTTTGCTTTCAAAGAGTGCAAATATCAGACGTGGAAGTTCACATATCGATTTACCAGAGGCTGTTGGGATAGGTAGATTGTTGCTACTTTCCAAATCGAATACCAAGCTCTCGATTTTCTCTGTTTTGGTGTTAGATTTCTCCCACGCTAACATATAAAAAGTCCGATCTGGCGTAGTCACAATAAAACCGCTGAACCCTTGATCCAGATTCTGGCACTCAAGAACTGTCACTCTCAAACCGTAGCGATTGATCAGTACAGACCAGGCATTGCTGAATACATCCAACGGATCTACCAACCCCGCTTTTTGGTATATTTGCAAGATAAAATCGCTTTTTGCCTCGATATAAGCATCAATATCCTCAGGGAAGCTTTCAGCTGCTGCTATTTTCAGCTTGCCGTACTCTGCTGCGTCCTCCGGGTGGCTTCGCAGCCAATTGCGAAAGCCCAGGTGGCGTTTCAATTCTTCAGAATCCTGCGCCAGGACGTACAAATGGTGGCGCATTAATTCAGCTTTATCGTTGTATCCAAAGGCTTCACGCCCTATGACCCCCAATTCCCCACGATGGAAATAGCCAACTTCCTCCAGTTTTAACTTGACCTTTTCGAAAACCTCTTGATTAGGGATTACCACGTCCACATCCAGGATCGGTTTGGCTGCCAAACCGGGAACAGACGTGCTGCCAATATGTTCAACCGAGCAAACAAGCCCTTCCAAGTTGAGCAATAATGAATCTCTCAGTTGTTCAAATCGCTCTTGCCATTCTGCTTGCCACGGAGTAACAACTATTTTGTTTGCTTGCATTTTTGATGTCCACTTTCCATAGATTCGTTTTACTGATTGAACAGGCAGATCTTATATCAAGAACAGATCTTGAAATAATCATATCATTCCAGGAAGCTGTAGGAGGGAAAAATAAACTGACCTGATTCTAAATCGGACCGGAAAATGTTTGACATTTGAAAATTGTTATGCTAAAATCTCGGTCACGTCAGCTCCAGACTGGATGGCGTATGACCTGCGGGTGTAGTTCAATTGGTAGAACGTCTCCTTGCCAAGGAGAAGGTCGTGAGTTCGAGCCTCATCGCCCGCTCTTTCGAGACTGATAGCAGACGTTATCAGTCTCATTTTTAGGCGACGTGGCCAAGTGGTAAGGCAGGAGTCTGCAAAACTCTCATCATGGGTTCAATTCCCATCGTCGCCTCTTTTTATTTAAGCTGTTTATAGAATAATTAATTCTTTTGCATCGCAAATATCTGTTACGCCATTATTCCCACCCAGGCATCATAATACCCGGTTTACGCGGCAGCAAAAGGCTTCAGCTGATACTGGAAGCTGAACAGAAAAATAGCCCTTTAATTTGTCAGGATCCCTAAAGACGATGTGCCAAAACTGCCACGATAATCAAGACTCCCAATACTCGATGTAAAAGCGCCATCTTCTTGAGACGTTCATCATCTTTCTGTTTAGTCAGTCCAAATCCCAGCAGAGACTGTGTTACCAGAAACAAACCAGCAATCAATCCTGCCACCGGGACAATTCCGAATTGCCGATATTGCAGGAAAAAATGCAGAGCGATCGATCCTACTGCCAAAAATCCAGCATACCGATGAGTTTTCATCACGAATTGGTATACCGTATTCAGCAGATCGGGGATTGTTTTCCCTTTCTGACTATACTGCCCAATCACAACTTCCAGAACAGGACGTGAAGCTAAATAAATAATGAAAATCAAACCCAAGATTCCAAAAAAACCACCAAAATTTTCCATGACTCCTCCAAATAGTAGTTTATGCAGATAGGTATTGCAGCAGATCAGTTAAATTTTCAAAAACAATATCCGGCTGAAAAAGTGCATTTATCAGATCTTCACGTTTAGTCTCGCCGGTCAGAACCAGAGCAGTTTTTACTCCCGCAGTTTTTCCAAGAGCAATGTCGGTATAAAGGCGATCCCCTACCATCAACATCTCCTGTAAGTCCACCCCCCAACTTTTGGCAAGTTCGTTCAAAATGCCGGGGTTGGGTTTACCTAATACCACGTCAGGCTTTCTGCCAGTACTGGTTTCTATCAGCGCCATGAACGAACCAATGTCTGGAAGAGGTCCAATCGGTGAGGGGCAATTTAAATCTGGATGTGTGGCAATGTAAGGCAGTCCCCGCCGTAAATAGAGGCAAAAATCGACCAGTTTCTGGTAGGTCAATTCAGTGTCGTAACCCAAAACGAGCACATCCGGGTCGTCTTCCCCTAAAACAATTCCTTCATCCAGAAAACTGCTGCGCAGGCTTTCAGTTCCAACCAAAAAGACCCTTTTCCCAGGATAGCTGTTTTTCAAAAACCCAATAGTTGCATCACCCGCCGTGTAAATATGGGCATCTTCCTGCCTAAGCCCAAGACTCGTCAACATGCTCACATAGGCCGTCTTACCTCGGGAGGTGTTATTAGTTAAAAATGTGAACTTGATTCCTTGTTGGTTTAGCCAGTCTATTAATTCAAGCCCGCCAGGTAAAAGAGACTCTCCCAAAAAGAAGGTCCCGTCCATATCAAGAATGACAGCAGAGATTGGTCGCATTGTTTGTCGTTTCACAAAAAATTGATTCTTATATACATATTTTTTATACTTACCTGTAACAATTACATTATAAACATACTGAAAGGTTATAACTATGGAAACCAAAACCTATTCTATCCCAAACATCCACTGTCTGCATTGCGTCAACAGAATCGAACAAGCTTTACGAGCACTTGAAGGTGTTGATTTTGCTGAGGCAGACCTGGTTACACTTTCTGCAACAGTAGATTTTGAACCTCCCGCGAGTGACAAAATCATCCGCGAAACACTGGAGTCTATCGGATACCCGGCGGTAATATGAGCGAAAAAGAGCATGTCAACCTGCCAATTTTAGGGATGACCTGTGCCAATTGCGCGGTCACGGTTGAACGTGCGCTTAAAAGAACGGAAGGGGTGGATGAAGCGCTGGTCAACCTCTCCTCTGAACGGGTGGCAGTCACTTACGATGGCAGCCAAACAGTCTTAACTGATTTGGTTGGAAGCATCAAGAACGCCGGTTACGATGTAGCGATGGGTGAAGCAGTCTTGTCCATCCCGGAACTGAGTGACCCGGTCAATGCCCAACGCCTGGAGAGAGCACTGGAGAATAAACCGGGCATCATCTCCAGCCAGGCAAACCCGGTCGCAGAAAAGTTGAGTCTCGTCTACGTGCCGACCATCACCAATGTCAGCGAAATCATGGACCTGATTGTCAAAGCCGGCTTCACGCCAACTTTGACCGACCGCGATCTTGATGATCCTGAGTCAAAAGCACGTCAAAAAGCAATCCAGGAACAGAAACGCCTGCTCATAATATCCCTGACCATGACCATCCCGCTCTTTATCCTGCAGATGGGCAGTGAGTTTGGTCTGCTGCCAGCTTCGATAAGCCAGGCATCCTGGTTGAATTGGGTTCTTTTCGCATTGGCGACACCGGTCCAATTTTACGTGGGGCGCTCTTATTACATCAATGCCTGGAAGTCATTGAAAAACGGCTCAGCCAACATGGATGTTCTGGTCGCGTTAGGAACATCGGTTGCTTACTTTTTCTCTGTGATCGTCATGCTTGGCATTTTGCCCGGCATGGTCTATTTTGAAACCTCCGCCACCATTATCACTCTTGTCAGGCTTGGTAAATACCTGGAAACCAAAGCAAAATCGGGTGCTGGAGATTCAATCAAGAAACTGCTCAGTCTCAAACCGACCAAAGCGAGAATCTTGCGCGATGGACAGGAAATTGAGATTGACTCCGGAGATCTTGTTCCTGGCGATCTGATCGTCGTAAGACCAGGAGAAAAAATGCCAACCGATGGCGTTGTGGTGGAAGGAAACTCGAGTGTTGATGAGAGTATGATCACCGGAGAGTCAAAACCAATTGATAAAAACCCTGGTGATGAGGTTTATGGGGCCACTCTCAACAAAAATGGACGGCTGGTCTTTAAAGCCACAAAAGTGGGTCGTGACACCTTCCTCAGCCAAATCATCAAGATGGTGGAAGATGCCCAAACAAGCAAGGCTCCCATCCAGCAGCTGGCAGATAAAATTTCGGCTGTTTTTGTACCGATAGTGATTCTTGTTGCAGTGTTGACTTTTGTGCTTTGGTATTTTGTGATTCCCCCGCCCGCCCAGGAGACCATGCACGGCACCATCACACCATTGGCAAACGCCATCATTAATACCGTTGCGGTGTTGGTGATCGCCTGCCCCTGTGCCATGGGTCTGGCAACCCCAACCGCGGTGATGACTGGTACAGGCCGAGCATCTGAGCTTGGCATTCTGTTCAAATCCGGCGAAAGCCTGGAAGCCACCGGTGGAGCGAACATGATTTTGTTCGATAAAACCGGTACCTTGACAGTCGGCAGACCGCAGCTGACCGACATCCAATCACTTTCTGATAATTACAGCGAGGAAGAGTTGTTGAATCTGGCTGCCTCAGCTGAAAGCGGCAGCGAGCATCCTCTGGCGGACGCAATAGTCGCCGAAGCTACTTTGCGCAACCTTGATCTGCGCACCCTGACCGCATTCAGAAACTATCCGGGCAAGGGTATTTGCGCAACGATCGACGACAAAACCATTCTGGTAGGCAATAGCCGCTTCATCGCTTCTCAAAAAGTGGAAATCCCAACTGAAATTTCACAGAAAATGGCATCACTGGAAGCAGAAGCAAAAACTGTGGTGCTGATTACCGTTGATGGAGCGATCGAAGGCTTGTTTGGCATTAGCGATTCACTAAAACCAACTGCAAAACAAGCTGTGAAAGAACTACAGGAAGCAGGATTGACCACCGGCATGCTCACCGGCGACAACCGTATCACGGCTGAAGCAATTGCCAACCAGGCTGGCATAAGCAAGATTTATGCTGATCTTTTGCCAGGGGATAAAACCGGCATCATCAAGCAGGAGCAAGAGAAGGGAAACAAAGTCGCGATGGTTGGAGACGGCATCAACGACGCCCCTGCCCTCACCCAAGCCGACAGCGGCATCGCCATTGGCACTGGGACCGACGTAGCCATCGCGTCCGCTTCGGTAGTAGTCATAAGCGGGGACCCGCTTTCGATCTCACAGTCGGTCCGGCTTTCGAAGCGAACGCTGCGCACAATCAAGCAAAATCTGTTCTGGGCCTTTATTTACAACGTCATCCTGATCCCAGTGGCTGCAGCAGGGTTACTTCACCCAATGTTTGCGGCAGGAGCCATGTCCTTGAGCAGTATTTTTGTGGTCACCAACAGCCTCAGGTTGAAAAACTTTGAGAAGAATAAATAAGCTTTTGCGATCACACTAGGCTATTCGCCTTATGCTGCATATTCGTAGGGAATGGTCTTGTACCATTCCATAATTTGGCAATGCTTTCACGTAAGGAACTGGCCTGCCTGTTCCAAATTGATTAGCCAGACCTCAACGCTTCATTGATGTTCGTAATAAATTTTTAACTGGGAATTGCTTTTCTCGCTAATTCGTCAACGCGTTCATTCATCGGATTGCCGGCATGCCCCTTTACCCAAACCCAATCAACCTGGTGCTTTGCCAATTCAATATCCATTTCTTTCCAGAGGTCGATATTTTGAAGCTGACCATGCTTGCGTTTCCAATTGCGCTTTTTCCAATCTTCCAGCCACGAGGTTGCCCCATTCAGCAGATAAGAAGAATCTGTGTGAAAACGAACCTGGGATGGCTTCTTCAGGCAGCGCAAAGCTTCAAGGGCCGCTTGAACCTCCATTCGGTTGTTGGTCGTCTCTTTCTCTCCCCCACTGATCTCCATTTCTTTGCTGCCAGAGCGCAAGATCGCAGCCCAACCACCAGGACCAGGGTTGCCGCTGCAAGCCCCATCGGTGAAAATCTCTACTTTAGGTAAATTGGTCAAGGGCGCTGCTCCTGGTTGATTTGAGTTGTTTGCTCAAAAACGTCGAGGATGTTGAGAAAGTATTCTTCATCAAGATTGAAGATTCGTTGATAAGCATCCTGAAACACAAGTCGCACCTGCGCCCAATCTGAAGTCTGCGGAACCACTGTAATTATTGGATCGCTTTCTAAAGCTGCTGTCCAATAAGGATGCTCACTGGCGTAATCAGGGGCGATTTGAGTCGGATCACCGATCGCAGGCCAAAGATTGTGGATCTCAGCCAACCGTGCTTGTTGAGCAGGTTCCATCAGCCAGCTGGCGAAAATCCAAGCTGCCAACTCTGAATCCGGGTCAGATCTTTGAATCGCGAACGAGAGTGGCTCGAGCACAAGGTAACTGTCACCATTTAAACCAGGGTAGCTGAGGGTGGTCCAGGCATCCTGAAAATTGCCAGATTCCTGGTAAGCTGCCTGGTACGAAAGGTCACTTAAGGCTCCTTCAGTGATCACTGCATAACGATCCGAAAAGTAACGGTAAGATGTGGGCTCAACTCCTATCCAGAGTTGGTTTTCCACAAAACCTGACTTCAGGAAATAAAACGAGGCCATCAACGGTTCAGGCTGAGGTACAAAGTAATCTCCTTGGGTTTGAAAATCCCCACCGTACGAGCTGTACCAACTTTGAGCAGCGAGTGGAGACTGTGAGAGCCACACGCCACCTGTGCCGTTGTTGTAATAATTTGCATCAACATTATTGGCATCCATTGCCGCCTGGGCTAGTGTCAGAATGCTCTCCCTGTTAGCAGTAGTACCGCTGTATCCCAGGTCTTCAGCCCAGGTTTGGTTGTAAAGCAAAATTCCGGCGTTATAAGCAATTGGAATCGTATAGTGCACAGATTCCCCAAACTGAGGGGTAAACCCCGAAAAAGGTGAGTTTGTTTCAAAGTAGCCAGTTACACCAAACTTTTCATCCCTTGCGTAGTTATCAAGAGCTAAAAATTGAGTGTCTGGGTACGCAGCCAACAGGTCAGTACCCATGCCAATCACCAGATCATCGTCCACCAAGCCATCGTTGAGATCGTCGGCAAGCCCAACAGTCCCGCCGGAGGGAACGCCGACCACATGGATGCCCCACAGATTGTCCAAATTAAAATCGCGGATCATCTGGTTGAATTGCTCGCTGGAATCAAAAAATGGGTGGCGAACGGTGATACTCAGCCCTTTCAGAAGTTTATCGGTGATCTCGATTTTAGGAACTGTCGGTGTTGCTGTCGGCAAAATGATTTCTTCTGGTTCCGGTGTAGGACTGGAGGTTGGGATTGAATTGGTAAAAGTCGGTTCAATCGTTTCGCTGCCAACTGGCACAAAAGCAGAACAGCCGGTCAGAAAAAGCTGGCCTAATATTAAAGCAGAAATCAAAATTTGCAATTGTTTACGTTTCAAAAATACCTCTCTTGAGCGGGAATGGATGGGAGTCGAACCCACCTCGGCTCTTGCGACCCGACACTGATTTTGAAGACCAGGAAGCCCACCGGGACCTAACCATTCCCGCAAGAAGGATAATTCAGACGAGGTTTTTTTTCAACCTCAATGTCTATCATTTTCTTTTCGCTCCAGAGCAATGCTGGCTTATCTGCTCAAATTAATTGTAATGACTATTTTGAGATTAACTTGATAAACAATCTGGTATTTTTTTAATCGATATGATAAATTAGTTGATGGATTAACTAAATTAACATTTTTTACGAAAATTAGAGGCATTAGAGAACAGATGACTAATCATCATAACCACACCCCGGATTGGGTCAAGAACGCTGTGTTCTATCAAATTTTTCCAGATCGCTTTGCCTGGAGCAGCCAGGTAGTCAAACCAGGCAACTTTGAGGATTGGGATAGCTTGCCCACCCCTCACGGCTTCAAGGGCGGCGACTTGATGGGTGTTTACGAAAAACTGGACTATTTGGAAGATCTCGGCATTAACGCCATTTACTTCAATCCAATTTTCAAATCAGCATCCAATCACCGCTATCACACATTCGATTACTACCAGGTCGATCCCCTTTTGGGTCGTGATAAAGCTTTTTTTACCCTGCTTGAAGAAGCTCACAAACGCAATATCCGCATCGTTCTGGACGGTGTTTTCAACCATGCCAGCCGTGGATTTTTCCCTTTCAATCATGTGATGGAACTGGGTGAAGCTTCCCCTTACTACAACTGGTTTAACATTCGATGTCTCCCGCTCAATGCTTTTGGCGGCAAGGCAAATTACGAATGCTGGTGGAACCTGCCAGCATTGCCTAAGTTGAATGTCAAGAATCCTCAGGTGCGCCAATACGTTATGGGAGTTGCCAAATATTGGGTTGAAAAAGGTATTGACGGCTGGCGGCTGGATGTGCCTTTCGAGATCGATGATGATGAGTTCTGGGAGGAATTTAGAGACGTTGTAAAAACTGCTAATCCAGAAGCTTATATTGTTGGTGAAGTTCCATCTGAGGCACAACGTTGGCTCAATTCCGGCAAGATGTTTGACGCTGTCATGAATTATCAGCTCAGCCTGATGACCCTGGCCTTTTTTGGTGGAAACGTGATCGACCACAAACTCGCTGAAGGTATGATGGGTTTGCAAGCACCTCAGGCAGTCAATGCAAAACAATTTGCAGCCAGAACAACGCAGCTTTTGGAGATGTATCCCAAAGAGTTTTCCTACGCGCAAATGAACTTGCTGGACAGCCACGATATGCCCCGTTTCCTCAACCTGGTGCAAGGGGATGTGCGGCGTTTGAAACTTGCTTACCTGTTTCTGATGACTTACCCTGGAGCTCCAACAATCTATTATGGTGACGAAATTGGTCTGACTGGTGAGCGCGACCCCTTAAACCGCAAAACGTTCCCCTGGGATAAGAGTAAATGGAATCAGGACCTGCACGACTTCGTGCGGGAGTTGATCATGATCCGTCACTCCATGCCAGTTTTACGGACTGGGAGTTACGAACCGATCTACACAGAAGGACTGGTTCTTGGATATCTGAGGCGTGAGTATGAAGAGACAGTATTGGTACTCATCAATACAGATGATCAACCGCAAACCATTTCAATCAACCTGAATGGAGCATTCGATGAACAAACCGTCCTTCAGGATCAAATTGGGAGCGGTAGTTATTCGGTGGAGAATAACGCTTTAAACGGAATAACGATCCCAGCTCAAAGCGGATTGATTTTGGCATAAAGAGAAATCAGCTAAAAAGAGACCTTAACAGGTCTCTTTTTTTTACAAAAGCGTAGGGAAATATTCTCCGACCAGCCTGATAAAGTGCGGGAAAAGAAGCATCGCCAGCCAACCACTCACCAATCCAATCAGCCAGCCTACAATAACATCGGAAACATAATGCAATGCCAGGGCAACCCGTGAATAACCAACCAGGATCATCCATAAAAAAACGACCAACGTCAGCCATGGGTTCCCCAGGGTTGAGAAGATTACGGCAATCGCCGCAGCCCTTGCAGCATGTCCGGATGGAAATGAGTGCGGATCAGTTATTCGGTAAATTTGGCCAAATTCGCCTTCAGGACGCGGACGTTTAATCAGAAATTTTGCCGCCAATACAGCCATTGCCAACAGAACAAGCCCAAAGCCAGTAAAAATTGCCATTTGACGGGGTGTTCCCTCTGTGGCTGCCCAAATCACCACCAGCCCAATCAACCAATACCAGGAATCACAACTATGGCTCATGGCTTCCAGAAACACGCGTAATACGCGCTTGTCTTCAGCAACAAGCAATTTCTGAGAAAGTTCAGCGTCTTTTTTCAGGAAGTCATCCACTCGAATAACCTCTCACCTGCTAAGAAAAGGAATGGCGGCAATGGCAGCAAAAGCCATAAAAACCAACCCTACCGCCAGCAGAGTATCTTTTATGGAACGTTGGTCAATAAAAGCTGGAATTCCATTCAATCGTTCGATTTGCCAGCGTGTTCCTGCCATAAAAGTAAAGAACAACCCGGCAGTCGCGCCGCCCAAATGCCCCCAGTTATCAATCATGCTCCCGGCGCTCAAGCCGATCATCAGATTTAAAACCAGGATCATCGCGATGTTAATCAGGTTGTTGCGCCCACGATTAGCAAAATATTCCCGGTTTTGCCAGATAAAAACTGCCTCAGCAGTCAAAAGCCCAAATGTCGCGGTAGAAGCGCCCAAAGAGTTGTATTTACCTAATACGAAAGATAGAACGTTCCCGCCAAAAGCGCTGACAAAATACAACAAGCCAAAACGCAAATGCCCATTGACAGTCTCATTAGAGCGCCCCAACATATACAGCGCGTACATATTTGCCAATAGGTGTAATGGGGAAGCATGCAAAAATACTGGTGTAATCAAGCGCCACAACTGCCCGAGCAAAATCGCTTCGTTGATTTTACCTAAGAAAAAAAATAGCAGATCAAACCCGTAAACCTGTTCTACCACCACCTGGGCAAGGTACATCAATCCCGTAAGTCCAATCAACACATAGGTTAGTATCGGTTTGCTGCGTTTCGGTCCTTTTAGAAATTGAGGAGCCGGTGGTATTTCCGAAGGCTGATTTTCTGATTGGTCCGGATTTTCTTGAAAATCGCTCATAAATCTACTTTTCGAGGATGAGTTTTTAGATGTTCCGCTTTGATAATTGCCTGGATGTCTGCAATGGTCTGTTCGAGATGTTTATCAGAATTAACCACCAGGTAATCGAATTGGTCAATCATCTGGAACTCTTTGGCAGCATCACGCAGGCGCACTTCAATCTCATCGGGGGATTCGCTGCGGCGTTCTAACAGGCGGTTGATCCATTCATCCCGACTGCTCGCCGTCAGAAAGATCAGGATGGCATCAGGGCAAAGTTGGCGTATGGTCATCGCACCCTGAACATCCAAACGCATGATCACATCTTTTCCAGAGGCAAAAGCTTCCAACACCTGGGATTTGGGTATCCCTTTGTAATCTGAATACACTCTGGCATATTCAATCAATTCATCATTCGCGATTTTCTCTTCGAACTCTTCCCGGCTTACAAAAAAGTAATCTACACCTTCAATCTCGTCTGGTCGGGGATCCCGGGAGTTCATGGTAACTACAAAATGTGTGTCCTGATTGGTCTTGCGCAGCAACCCGACTACAGCATCTTTCCCAATCCCGGAAGGTCCCGAGATTACAATTAGCAGTGGATTGGTTGGCAAGGCGCCAAAGTTCATTTGTTTTTCTTCCATACTCATCTCTGTCAGTTTGTTAGCCTTGATTATAAATGAAGAAATTGGATAATCAGAATCTAAAAATTTTAGTTACTCCAGTTCAGTCAATAATTCATCAAACGACTTCACCCGCTTCACTTGATCAATGAATCCTTTTAAGCCTGGCGATTGTTTGCGTAACTCTTGCACTGCTGGACCAACAGGGTCATCTCCTGCTGCCCCACCTCCCGGAGTGTCATTGTACGAACCATAAAATGCGAAATAAGCCTGGTTGATCTTGCGGATGCGGTACCCGTTCTGCCAGAAAAAATTCCGCCGCTCTTCCATATAGCTTTCCGCCCGTTCTATCTCACCAACCGAAAGCAGATAGTCAACCACAAGGCGCGTCTCCCGCATTTGTTTCCTGAAATTGAAAGCTTCCTGCCTGCCTTCAGGCAAAACAGTAGCGGGATCTCGACCTGGCAGGTAATAAAGACTGACATAAGCAGGATAAAAACGAATCATGACCCGTCTGCCCACTTCTTTGCCAGACAGATTTGCTGTAGTCTCATTGATCGATCGGATCGTATCATTTTCAAAATATCTGACACCCAATGGAAAGAAACTGAGATAATTGTGGAACCATTCATGCGCGATCACGTCGGTTAACCAGTTGATATCCCTAGTTCGGCTTACCATAGTGGGGTATGCCCCAACTCCACCCACCGGTTCCACCAGACCAGATAATTGAAAACCTTGAAAAATCGCGTCTTCAAGCTTTTCTTTTTCTAAAGCATCCATTCCTGGTTTCAGGCTGATGCTTCTGAGAGTGCTGATGTTTTCTCGTGGAGAAATAATAAGATTGAGAGGTAAATCTGTAATTTTAAACAACAGCGGCGGGAGTAGCTGCCCTCCTACACCAAAACCCATTTCAACCAAAGTTCTTTCGGTCTGATTTTGCAGGATCGATTCTGCAATCCGACCATATTGGTGCAAACGCTCTGTTTTTTCCTGGAGCCGGGTGTCGACAGCTGCTATTTCACCTGTTCGTTTCCTTAGGTTGGGGTCCGAGTTTAGTTCCTCCAAGCGCCTTTCAAGTCTTTCCACCTCCCCAATTTGATCAAGATATTTCAGAACGATTTCAGCCTGTGTTTCGTCGTCAATGAAGCGTTCGAGTCCAAGCGTGGCGTTAGAAAATTTGTCAAACAAGGCTGAAGCCACCCAGGAGATGTAGTTAAATTCATCCCAGCGGGTGAAATTGCTCAAAGAAGATAGTGAGGAATCGAAGGGCACATTAGAAGATACGATCAAGAGCATTAACGCGATATATAGGAGCAAAATCCGACTCCGCTGTTTAAATATAGACCAAAAATGCCCGCATCGCATAGAAGTTAAATTGTAACCTTTATCAAAAGAACGTTGTCAGCCCCAACAAAGTGAAGAATCCTGTTCCTTCCATTGATGCCCTCATAATTGCTTTATGGTGGGACAAGCCCTCAAAACAAGCTAAACAATTCTTACCTTTCTTGGTTTTGAATGAGACGCTATAAAATCTATCCTGACCGCTCAAGATTATGCTTAAAATACTAATGAAACAAGAGGTTGTATAATCAACCGGGTAGGAACACTATCAGAAAGTAAGAGGGATTATGAATTCCAACAAGTCTTTTCCGATCATTACGATCGTTTTAATTGCACTAATCCTGTGCTTCTGCTGTTTATGTCTGACGGCAGGTGGAGCTTTACTTGCCACAAGCATTTTCTCTTCGGACCAAACCGACGTGTGGACCGACATTCCAGACATAGACATCTGGATCGACGAGCCAACACCTGAAGTAACGCTTGATCCAGTGACAATCAACCTTGAGCCAGATCAGCTGGATAAGGCACATGAAACCCTTGACGTTCTCAGTCAAAATATTGTGCCAATCAATGACCCAATCGACTTGGTAAGCAGACTGGGCGGCAAGCCGGGTGTTTCACAAGTATTGATTGACGAAAATGCGCCTTACGACGTCGGAGCACAGCAAGAATTTTGGGTTACCAATACAGACACCAATGAAAATTTCAAGGTCAAGGCTACGCTTCAATATGTTGGAGATAATATCTACTTTTGGATTCAGGATGGCGTCAGGTTTAACGAATCCGATTTGAACAAGCTCGCCAGTACTTTTGACCAGGAAATCATCCCAACCAACCGTGAGTTCTTTGGTCTGGAATGGAACCCTGGAGTGGATGGCGATTCCCGCTTTTACGTTCTGTATGCCGGAGGGCTGGGACACTCTTTGGCTGGTTATTTTTCCTCAGCTGACGAACTCCATCCAGAAGCCCATCCTTTTTCAAATGCCCATGAGATGTTTTTGCTAAGCTCTGACAATGTACCCCTGAACGATTCGTACATCTACGGCACCATGGCACATGAATTCCAACACATGATTCATTGGTACCAGGACAAAAACGAAGAGACCTGGGTTAACGAAGGCTTCTCAATGTTAGCTGAACACGTCAATGAATACGACGCTGGCGGGTTTGACTGGGAGTACGTGAGCAATACCGACATGCAGTTGAACGACTGGGGCGGAGCTGTTGGTGACAACGGTCCTCATTACGGTGCCAGTTTTTTGTTCATGGTCTATTTTTTAGATCGTTTTGGCGAGGATGCTACCAAGGCACTCGTTAGTCACGACGAAAATGGTTTCGCGAGCCTGGATGCAGTCTTTGCGGAATTGAACATTCAAAACCCAACAACCGGGAAGATCTACACCGGGAATGAATTTTTTGCTGATTGGGCTGTAGCAAACATGCTCCAGGACACAGGTATCGAAAACCAGCGCTACGACTACACAAGCTACTCCCCTTACTCGATAGATAACACCAAAACCTACTATGAATGCCCGGCAATAATCACTGGAGATGTCTACCAATACGGTGTCGACTACATCACTCTCACCTGCCCTGGCAATTACTCCCTGGAGTTTACTGGCAGCGAGGTAGTTAGCGTGCTGCCTTTCAGTGACACAAGTTCAGGCGAGTACTTTTTTTGGTCGAATATGGGTGATGAATCCAACATGCGCCTGACCCGTGAATTTGATTTAAGCCAGGTCAGTGGTAAGGCAGAATTGCGATTCAAGACCTGGTATGACCTGGAAGAAGACTATGACTATGCCTATATTTCTGCTTCTACAGATGGAACCAATTGGGAAATCCTGGATTCACAGAACTGCACCAGCCTTAATCCTTCTGGAAACAGCTATGGTTGTGGATGGAATGGTCAGTCCAATGGCTGGATCAACGAGGTAATCGACCTTTCACAATATGTTGGGCAAAACGTTACCGTCCGATTTGATTATGTAACTGATGCGGCTGTCAATGGCAAAGGTATGGCTATAGATGATATCCAACTGGACGCCATTGGTTACTCTACTGACCTGGAAACAGATGAAGATGGTTGGTTGTCTGAAGGATTCGTACGCGTTCAGAACACACTTCCTCAATCTTTCTCCGTCAGCCTGATCCGTGGCAGCAATCCCCCTATTGTTGAACAATATCAGCTCGCTGCAGGAGAAAAACTGACTTTAGATGTTGAGATTGGAAGCGATGCCGAAGAAGTTACCCTGGTCATTTCAGGCACAACTCCCGTCACTCGAGAGAAAGCAACTTACCAAATCGATATCAAGTAGTCCATAGTTTTCGCCCTCAATACAAAGCTGCATAAGCCGGATTCTTTCTCAGAATCCGGCTTATTTTATTTTTCGTTTTTTTCTTGTCATCCTGAGCGAAGCGAAGGATCTTATCAGTAAATAATAAAGAAAATGTTGCTGTGATCATACCGGTCTCTTTTGTGGGCACCCTGCTCCGTGCCTTCCCATTAGTGGTCAATCAGGCATATTTTATTTTTTTACCCCCTCCAGCCCTTGGTTTGGGCAAAGGGAGGGGGGCTGGAGGTTGGGTCTTTAGTCTTTGCGAGTAGGCTTACAAACAGGTTATCTTTCTTTGTCCGTCTTTGCGAGGAGCACAGCGACGCGGCAATCTCTCTTTTTTCGTCTTGGCAAGGAACCTAGTGACTTGGCTAACCAGTTTATTTTATTCTTGTCATCCTGAGCGAAGCGAAGGATCTTAACAGTAAATCACAAAGATAGAATTTTCTTCAATTGTGCCGGTTTCCTTAGCATGAACCCTTGCCCGTATATAACCGTACATTAGCCAATCGACTAGCCTTGATTTTTTTTACCCCTCCAGCCCTTTTAACCTGCCCTGGCTTGCCACGTGTTAGGTGAAGGAAATTGGTAAGCGATTAGATCTTCCGGAATCAATCTTTTGGAAGCCGGATTTAGGAGAGAAATATGGCTTATTTGTTTTTTACCCCCTCCAGCCCTATTTTGGCGAAGGGAGGGGGGTTGGGGGGTGGGTCTTCAGTCTTTGCGAGGCGCACAGAGACGCGGCAATTCCTCTTTGTACGTCTTTGCGAGGAGCGCAGCGACGCGGCAATCTGCCTCATAACTTTAATGCGAATAAAAAACAAACAAACAAAAAATAAGCGGTCAAATTGACCGCTTAAAATAAAGTAAATTTCTGTTTAGATATCAGCTATGGCTTCTACCAGGTTGTCGTAAATCGGGAAGTAGGGCAAAATCCCAATCAGGTCCATTGAACTGCGCACGTTTTCGTTCAGACCAGCTAAAACAACCTTACCCGTATTGCCCTTCTGTAGTTCCTTGTAAGCACGGATGATTGCCCACCAGCCAGCACTGGAAACAAAGGTAATGTCAGACATGTCCAAAATGATCGTCTTTCTTTCTTCGACCAATTCATTCAGAACTTTTTCGATATCAGGGGCAGTGGCACTGTCAATCCGTCCCAACCCTTTTACTACTTTACATCTTTTGTAATCGGTGACTTTAAAATCCATGCTGCAACCTCCAGTTCTGTGTTGAGATTATAACATCATAAATTATCGTAAACCAAAGAATTGCACTATAGATGTACAGGAGAGTACAGCATCCCAATGTTTCAACTCAGGTATAATACCGCCCTATGAAATATCACATCTGGACAGAAGGCTGTCAAATGAATGTCGCAGATAGCGACCGCCTCGCCCGAGCACTTGGCACTTTGGGACTTAAAGAAACCAATGACCCGGCTCAGGCCGGAATGATCATCCTCAACACTTGCGTTGTAAGGCAGAGTGCCGAAGACCGCGCTCTCGGTCGCCTTAATTCCCTGCAACCACTGAAACGTTCGAATCCTGATCTAATCATCGGGTTGATGGGTTGTCTGGTTGGGATTAAGGGTAATGCTGCTATTGAAAAACGCTACCCTTGGGTGGACATCTTTGCTGCCCCTTCCGACCCCGAACCCTTTTTACGCTTTTTAGAGAATCGAATCGACCAGGATGTTTCCGAGTCCTGGCGAAAACAGGTTGACGATGTTTTGGATGCCGAATTCGGCGTGTCCACCGAAGTGCGCCATACGGTATCCGAAAACCTACCAATTGTCCTTGGATGTTCCCACGCCTGTGCTTATTGTGTGATCCCAGGCAGACGCGGCAGGGAGCGAAGCCGTGACCCCCAAAAGATCCTGGCTGAAGCTTGGGTGATGGTGGAGCATGGTGCTAAAGAATTGGTCTTGCTCGGTCAGATCGTTGATCGGTACGGTCTCGATCTGGAAAATGGCATGCTCCTGCCTGAATTGCTTGCCAAAATATCAGATGTCGAAGGCTTGGAACGAATCCGTTTTCTTACCTCCCACCCAAAGTACATGACAAAAGAACTGATTGACGCAGTTGCGAGTCTGCCTAAAGTGATGCCTCATATCGAAGTGCCTGTTCAGGCTGGGGATGATGAAATTCTACTGGCGATGCGCCGTGGCTATACCAACCAAAATTATCGCGACCTCGTCGCCCTGATTCGCGACAGAATCCCTGGTGTATCGATCGGAACAGATATTATCGTTGGTTTTCCCGGAGAAAGCGACGCTGCCTTCCAGCAAACCTACCAGCTTCTGGAAGACTTAAAATTGGATGTAGCTCATCTGGCTCGCTACTCCCCCCGACCAAATACCTATTCCGCCAAATTCCTGGCTGACGATGTGCCTGCAGAAGAAAAGATGCGGCGATTCAGAGCACTGGAAGATCTTCAAAAACAGGTTGTTGGCGAAATCAATCAGAGATTCCTTGGTCAGACCCAGGAAGTGCTTTTTGAAGGAAAATCAAAGGAGCGCTGGCGTGGGCGCACGCCTACTAACCGATTGGTTTTTGTTGAAAGCAGTGAAGACTTGGTTGGTCAATTGCGGAATGTCAGGATAACCTGGACTGGACCGTGGTCTCTGCTCGGAGACCTGGTCTAAAGAAACCTAAAACTGCTTGTCTGGATAGTCACACAATTCTAATACCGGGCAATCTGCGCATTTTGGCTTTCTTGCCTGGCAAAATTGTCTCCCAAGACTGATCAGATTTAAATGCAGGTGACCAAAATCGGCTGGATTACCTATCGCTTCCAGGTATTGATGTGTTTTTTCCACATTCAACTTTTCCGGTCGCAAGCCAATCCGTCCGCTCACACGGTAAATATGGGTATCGACTGGGAAAGCCGGCATATCCAAAGCAAATACCATCACAATTGCAGCAGTCTTTGGACCAACACCCTTAAGGTTGACTAACCAGTCCCTGGCTTCGTCAATGCTCAGCTCTTTGAGCCAGTCAAGGTCGAAATTAGTGGTTTTTTCGCCTATCGCTGCCAATGCAGACTGGATATTCGGACCTTTTTGCTGCGCTAATCCGGCTATCCGGATCACATATTGCAGTTCAGCCGGGTCAGCATCCCGGACTTCTTCCCAGGAGCCATATCGTTCCTTTAACGCTTGATATGCTTTGTCGCGGTTGATATCGTTGGTATTTTGCGAAAGAATGGTACAGACTAATTCATCTACAGCTGGCAGGGGTTCATGCCAGTCCGGTTCTCCGAAATAGTCAAATAATTTTTTACTCACCTGAGCGAGCTTCTGCCCGCGCGCAAGGTCTGCTTTGGTCAATTCCATAGTTCACGAGAAAAGTTGGATTGGTCTTGCCAATCGAACTTCTCCAACCTCGATCTCCCGGAAATTTCTCAATGTATTTTGATTGAATTTGGCATAAGCCTCAGATTCCATCTCTGCTTTGAAACCAAAAGCTTTCATCAATTCGACCACAATCAGTTGAGTAGCCCTGCGGGAAGGGTCTCCATCTGTAATTTTGATAGCAATGCCAATACCTTTGGAATTTTCTGCGATTGCTCCGGGCATAATCCCGATCAGCTGGTATCCTTCTGCACCGCCCTTTGCGATCACCTTGCCTTTCATTACTTCCATCAAAACCGTGTCAAGCTGCCCCGGTCCGGAAACCATAGTGGGGAATTCCATCATGGCAGTGGTGATCTTTTGGCAAGCGTTTTGGCGTTTATTATCCAACTCAAAAGGATCAACCAACCTGGCAATTGCCCAAGCAAAACTTTGCAAGGGCATGGCATAAACAGGCGCTGTGCAACCGTCTACACCAAAAATCATGTCATCGCGATGAATCCCGCACATCGAGGAGACCGCCTTACGGATATTCTGCTGCACCAGATGGACAGGCGCCAGGTAGTCATCCAGGCTCTCCCCCAACAATTTAGCTTGAGCGAGCATTCCGCTGTGTTTGCCAGAACAATTATGACGATAAGAATCTGGTTTTTCTCCGCGTTGGCGCATTTGGAAGCTTGTTTCTTTATCAATTGGCCAATGAACGCCGCATTGCAAATCACTCAATTGCAAACCAACCTTTTGATGAATCGATTTTAATACTCGAACATGGTCATCCGTTCCAGTGTGGGAAGCGCAGATGATTGCCAATTCCTCCCCGGTCAAACCAAAGGCCTCCAACACACCGTTTTCTACCAACGGTAGCGCCTGGAAGGGCTTCATCGAACTGCGCGGGAAACTGACAAGGTTTGGGTCGCCGTACGCAGCCAGCAGATTGCCTTCCGAATCCACCGCCGTCAGAGCACCAAGGTGAATGCTCTCAATAATTCCACCTCTGGTCAATTCAACCAAAGGTTCATATCCTGCACAAACATCCATTGTTTAACCTTTCTCGCGGCAGTTCGCATCGTAGTACATGGTGATTCCCCAATGCAGACGGTTATAAAAAAGCTCGCTATTAAAAAGATCCACGTGATTAAATTTTGAAATAATTTGCGGAATTCTGTCGTACCATTGCTCAATCGGTACCTTACTCTCCATTAAAGTCTCAAAAATGTTGCGGATCATTGCGATATGCTTGCTCATCGTTTTAATTTGATCTCTATCAACTACCCCACTTCTTGAAGAAACAATCTGGTAGTCGCTAAACTGATCAGACAAGAGCAGATTGAGATCTTCTTCCCAGGCTTTCAGATTGGCGTATGCCAGGAATGGGGGCTGATCAACAATAACAGTGTCCCCTACAAACACAATTTCACGCTCCGGGATAATTACCCAGATACCTGCATGGTTCGAACCCGGATGGTACTCAAGGTTTACTTGCAGGCTATCAACATGAAGGCTGAGTTCAGTGTCAAAAATAATTTCTGGTGGCACCATTCGGTTTCCACTCACCACCGATTCAGAATTTTCTGAAGGTTGTTGTGAATCTTCACTCACTTTCGGGGTACGCAAGCGGATCGGTGAAATCGCGTCAGCATGAGAAACGAGGACGCAATCACATCCTTTGATACTTAACAAGCGGTCGTAATTGGTGTCGAGAACGATCATGTAGCAATGTTCACTACATTCATTTTGTTCTACCGTTGTCTTCCAAAAGCCACCATCCACCGGTTTAAGTGGAGAATCAATCAGGACCATACTTGTCTCAGTTTGAACAATGCCGGCATACAAACCGAGAGAGTTTTGTTCAATAGTTACGTCTGGTGCAATTTGCTTCATCGCTCACCTCCGAATTTGGAATTATAGTCAAGGCTCAGGAAATTATCCACCTATTGCTGGGGTAGGCAGGTTGGTCTCGATTCCTTGGTGTTGGCAGCATTCAACGCCACACCGAAATAAGGTGACGGATCCAGGGTGTTCTGGATGTAAAGTTCGTTTAGATAGTTACCATTGCCATCATCTTTTACAATCGAAATGTGCAGATGAATGCCAGTTGGCGAGCCGACATACCCAGAATAATTACCTTGGTAACCAAGCAGATCACCTCGCGATACTGCCACCTCTTGTATACCAGGTGGAAATGCACTTTCAATTAGCGAATTGCCTTTAGAATCAGCCAGGTGGGTCATATATATCCAAATTTGTTGGTCGGGATCCAGAGGATCCTCAGGAATACGCAAGATCAGGCTCGATTTCCATTCACTTTCCCTGGTAAGGTAGCCGTCAAAAGGAGCGTAGATTGGTGTCTGCCCGACCTGCTCCCCACCAAAAATATCCAATCCGGTATGCAATTTCATCGGTGTGAAAGAGTCTTTGTAAAGGTAGCCAATATATCCCCGGGTTGGTAGCACGAAGGGTGCCTCTCCACAGCGGGACAGTGCTTCCATCTCCCAATCACGATGCTCTTCTGGGTGACGAATGTAATCCATGACAGCTTTGTTGCGTCCGCTCACCCAGGTACGGATGTAGGCACTGACTTTTTCAGCAAACAGAAGACTAAGGATTACAACAACCAGCAAAAAGATTGCCAACACGACCATTATTATTTTTTTAGTATTAGCGTTCATTCGCTTGATTATAATTCGAACTTTTCTAACAAAGTTTTCAATGAAAAATGTCAAATACCACATGGTTTAACATTTTTGGTCGCAACCTAAAATCCTGCCCCATCATCTTTTATCTAAATCTCAACCTTAACCAGTTGTTTTTCAATGGCTATGCGCAATTTTTGCTCAGGTAGAAGGTTCTATTGGAATTCTCAAATACCAAAGTTGTATAATCCCAATTATTGTTGGAACTTATCGGAATTGTTTTGCGTCATAGTTAAACAAGATATATTACCCAATCACAATGAAAGGAGTGGTAATGAAAACTAAAAAACTATTTGCTTTACTTATGGCGATAACTTTACTTCTTCCGGCATTTTTCGGTGTTAGTGAAGTTCAAGCCGCTTACCCAAGTTTCACCATATCAGATGTTAAAACTGACGAAACAGTCACAATCTTAACAAAAGACATGCCCAAGGACTACGACTTCAAAGTCCTCTTGGGTGAATACAACACAAGGGGTGAAAATGGCATTGAAGTTGCCCAATTTGACTCCGCAGATGGTGGTTCCTTCCAGGTAACAGTCGATATCCCGGCCACCCTTCAGGGTCGTGCCATGATCTCTATCCGAATCGAGAGCCTGACCGGTGGTTACTATTATTACAACTGGTTCTGGAACGATGCGGAAAACGGTACCTGGCCAGGTGGAGAAGCCCCAGTGCCTGTCCAACCTCCTGTAACCGCGTATCCATTCTTTAGCATCAAAGCGGTTGACGCTGGCAAGACTGTCACAATTTCAGCCAAAGACTTCCCCAAAAGTCATGAGTTTGTTGTTCGCATGGGCAAGTACGGAACACTGGCCATTGGCGGCATCGTAGCTGCTGAAGTGACTTCCAGTGACACTGGTGCATTTGAAGCAACTTTCCCGATCCCAGCTGAATTGGCGGAAGAAAAGATCGTCGCCATCCGCCTGGATGCCAAAACCGGTGGTTGGTACGCCTACAACTGGTTCTACAACAATACTGCTACTGTCGAACCTACTCCGGAACCTCCAGTACCGCCTGTGGTTAAATATCCAAGCTTCAGCATCGCTGCAGTTGTGAAAGACACGACAGTTACTATCAGCGGCATCAACTTCCCCGCCGATACAGATTTCACGGTATTGATGGGCAAGATGTGGACGCAAGGCATAGGTGGCATCGAGGTTGCGGAATTTAACAGCGGTGCCGGTGGTGATTTAGTAGCTACTTTCAACATCCCAGCCGAATTAGTCGGTGAGGTACGAATCGCTATCCGCACCCAAGCCAAGACTGGTGGTTGGTACGCTTACAATTGGTTCTGGAACTCAACCGCCAACTAAGAAACTAGACCTACTTTATTCAAAGACCCACCAAAGGTGGGTCTTTTCGATATGAGAAAAAATCCTCAAACGGCAGTAAAAGAGACCTTTTTTAAAGAGCCGATTATGGTATCATTCGTGCTGATATGAACAACAAAATTACAATTATCGAAGGTCCTACCCCTGAATTCCAGACAATATCTGATTTCAATTTCAATGATGGCTCATTGAATTGGGTCAATGGAATTTTGGAAGGTCCTTTTCTTTTTGACACCGCTTTTACTCATCTGCGCACTTTTGACGCCCAAAAATTGCTAGACCGCTGCCAGTCCGCCTGGGCTGAAAAGCAAATTATGTATCTTGAATATAAAGATCGCATCGGTTTGAAACAAGAAGATCCAATCATTGCAGCCCGAGCAGTGACAGTAGAAGAAGGAGACATGCTTCTTTTATGGGTGCGCAAGGAACTCTCTGACCAGGAAGACGAAGAGAACGAAGATTTCGACGAGAACGACGATCTTCCCTTTTAACCACACTTTGATCGTACCGTTCTCCCACATGATCGTGTCGGTCTCCAATATGATCGTGCCGGTCTCCTACATGATCGTGCCGGTCTCCTGACCGAGCACGAGAACTGACCGCAGGTCTCCCCCTACCTCCGAGCACGTAACCCGATCGCAGGTCTCCCCCTACCTCCGAGCACACAACCCGACCGTAGGTCTCCCCTTACATCCGAGCACGCGAACTGACCGCAGGTCTCCCACACGATCGTGCCGGTCTCCCACATGATTGTGCCGGTCTCCTGACCGAGCACGCAACCCGACCGCAGGTCTCCCACAACCCCTTAAACATAAAAACCACCATTCGGTGGTTTTTTGTACCCCAGGAGGGAATCGAACCCCCAACCTAGGCGTTAGGAGTGCCTCGCTCTGTCCATTGAGCTACTGGGGCAAGACAGCAAATTATACCATCGCTACGGCAGGTAATCCCAGGGATTAACGGGCATATTGGCATAGCGGATCTCAAAATGGAGATGGGGTCCCGTGGAATTACCGGTATTCCCAGCCAGACCAATCACGCTGCCCTGAAAGACGTTCTCTCCGCAACTCACATGTATTTTATCGAGGTGCTCATAAAGAGTTGTATAGCCGTTTCCATGGTCTATGACCACAAAATTGCCATATCCGCCGTTCATCCATCCCGCATACACCACCGTTCCGCTGTCTGCAGCAAAAAGCTGTGAACCAGATCCTGCCCCAAGATCGATTCCATTATGCCCGGGTCCAAAATCGTTTCCAGTCAGATAATGCACAGCAGAAGGCCAAATAAAGAAGCCATTTCCATAAATACCTACTGAGTCAATGATACAAGCTCCCGGTCCATCCCAACCGCTCACCAAACGCCCTTCAGCGTCTCTTGTTACGGCGGCATAGCTAATCGGTACCAACTCCCGCCGTCCTCCCGGAACCATCACTTTTGTGCCCGGGTCAATTTGAGGGTTTGAAAGGTCAAGGTTATTGCCTATGAAGAGCAAAATATCCTGAATGGTTGCCCCATAACGGGATGCTACCGAACTGAGCGTGTCTTTACTGCGCCAGGTGTGATAAATTCCATCCACAGGGGGGATCGCAATCACTTGCCCAACCATCAGGTTGTCAGATTTGTCCTGCAAGATATCGTAATTGGCAAAAAGGATCGATTCGATCTCAACATTATAGGTTTCTGCTAATGCCCAAATGGAATCGCCACTCACGACGGTATGATAGATCATTTCCAGACGTGTATTCGCCTGTCCCTCAGTATACATGTTCTGGTCGCGAATCAATTCATCATTGGAATTGTTTTCCACAAACGCGGGCAGATTAGCTTCAGCTCCTTCAACGCTGTACTCAATAGTAGCAACTTGTTGGGGTTGGTTATAAAGCTCCATCGACTTGGCAATTCTTGGCTGCCAAAAGAGCATCGTCAGCAAACCCAGGCTGAGCATAATGGCTGCAACCCAACTGGCAGTCATCACAACCAACTCGCGGTTGGCAATTTTAGTTTGTTCATTTTGTTCGGACAATGGTTATTCCTCTGACCAATATATACTACATATCTGCCAGAGTTTCCAGAAATTCTATATTTGTCTTTGTTTTTTCCATTTTTTGCAAGATGGCTTCTGTTGCAATTGATGTATCCATACCAGCTCCCTGGGGAGGATTGGCAACCATTTGCAGGTACATCCGGCGCATCAGCCAAACACGTTGCAGGGTCTCTGGGCTTTGGAGAAGGTCTTCACGACGAGTTGACGATTTTTCAATGTCAATGGCAGGGAAAATTCGTCTTTCCTGCAAGCGACGGGAAAGAATCATCTCCATGTTGCCGGTTCCCTTGAATTCTTCATAGACCACATCGTCCAACCTTGAACCAGTATCAACCAGTGCTGTCGCCACGATGGTCAGACTGCCGCCATCTTCCAGGTTTCGAGCAGCACCGAAGAATCGTTTGGGTGGGTAGAGTGCCGAGGGGTCCATGCCGCCGCTTAAGGTGCGACCAGAGGGGTTTACAACCATGTTGTAAGCTCGTGCCAGGCGAGTCAACGAATCCATCAGGATCACGACGTTAAGTCCATTTTCGACCAGTCTTTTGGCTCTCTCGAGCGAAACTTCTGCCATGCGCACATGTGCCTGCACAGGTTCATCGAAGGTGCTGGCTATCACTTCAGCGTCAACCGAGCGATCCATATCAGTTACTTCTTCAGGGCGTTCACCAATCAGCGACATAATTTGGCGAACTTCTGGGTGGTTGGCACTGATCGCGTTAGCAATATCTTTAAGGATGTTGGTTTTACCTGCCTTGGGAGGTGAAACAATCATCGCTCGTTGACCGGCACCGATTGGAGCAACCAGGTTGATCATTCTGGTAGAGAGGTTCATCGGATCATATTCAAGATCCAAAATTTCGTTTGGAAAAATCGGTGTAAGCGACTCAAATTTTGGTCTCTTTCGGGCTTCGTCTGGGGTAAGCCCATTTACCGATTCCACCTTGAGCAAGCCATGATGCCGTTCAGACTCACGTGGAGGTCTTACATGACCAATCACCAGGTCGCCCGAGCGTAATTCATAGCGGCGCAATTGTGCCTGTGAAACATAAACGTCATCCGGACCAATGCGATAATTGCTGCGCAAAAAGCCGATGCCCTCATTCATGACTTCCAGGACCCCACCGCTCATTTCAAGCCCTTCAGCATCAGCCAGGCTTTGAGCGATTTTTACGACCAATCCGTCTCTTTTGAGCCGCTTGAAATTTTCGATATTTAGGTCTTTGGCCATTTTTTGAAGTTGTCTTGTGGTTTGTTTTTCGAGTTCAACAATTTCCATAATTTAGTCTCTTTCTATACCCATCCAAAAGTAATACCCGACTCTGTGGTGCAATTATGGCTCGCATGATTAAAATCTGTGTGTTTGTAATTGTCCATAGAATTAAAGGTGAGGGGGTGGATGAGAATACCCCAGAACGATAGGTTTATTATCTGTGATGAATAAATTATAACATTTTTCCTCGAGTGTGCAAGCGGAAAAACATTTGGATTGTACAATTAGATGCTGGTTAATAACTACACCAAAGGAGAGTGGCTTTTTTCTCATTCGCCACACTAATTCACTGGGTTAAGGCATATAGCAGTGAAGCTGGTTGTTATAAACCAGCTTCACAAATAGGCCTTCAGCGAAAATTAGGTTTTACTTATTTGGCAATCAAGGGCAAGTAATTAGTTCGAACTCCAAACACTTCAATCGGCCAGAATGTTGCCTGACCGGTGCCTGGTTTGCCGTGGTAATCCACCAACATGATCCCTTCAGGCTGACTGTAAAGATATCCTCCCAGATTTTCTACGCCAAAGAGGAACGAAAAATCTTCATTATGTGGTTCGAGTGTAATTTCGCTCCATGTCGCATAATCTACAGGAGCCCACCACAACGGAGGCATGGAGATATCAAATTGAGCTGCACCAGCGTAGTCCTCATTGCCGTACCAGTCGTAACTCACCACCTCATAAGAAAACTTATCTTCAACATAATGGTATGGAGCAGGCAAATACCATTCCTGGAAGCCTGAGTTAAAATCTGCATAGATGAAGTAGGGGCTACCAAGATATAGGTTTCCATCGTTAAGATCAACTTGTGCAACTATCCAAGTATTATCCGGATAGGAGGCTCCGGAAATTGCTGCATAGTTGTAGTTAAAATCAACCACAGGCTGTGGAGCTTCGCCATAAATATACAGATCTACTTCACTCCAATAAGGTTGTTCTGCATGCTGATCATCCCACATATTGAATCCTGGCTGAATGATATCGCCATATTCACTTGTGCCACCATAATCCATGCCCACATAGCGCAAATCCGCCAAATCCATAACATTCGGATCGTTATCTGAAACCATTGTCACAGGGAAGCCCCATAGAGAACTTGCCACCGGTCCGGTTTGTTCAAGATCTACATATCCCATATCATTAATATCGAATGTGGTCACTGCATCTAATTCAGTTAGTACTGGATATGGCCTTGGAACAAAATAGAAGGGAAGACTTAATTTCGTTTTAAAACCATTGAAAGTTACGTAGCCAAAATACTCTTCCATCTCTCCAAAGTTAATCGGCAGCTGAGTAACATCCAAGTTTAGAGTAAAGGTTACTTCTGCCTCACTTTCGCCATGCAAAATTATAAAATCTTGATCTGGGACAAGTGTTGCACCATCTTCCATAGAAGTGAATAAAGAGTCTACAGCCAATGGAATTGAGAAACGACAAAAATTCTGCAACTTGACAGTCTTCTCACTGGTAAATGTGTCCTCATTTAATTCAAGTAGACCCCAGTTCATTGAAATAAATTTTGGATCACCAACTGCAACGACGCATGTTGTTATCGCAGCCAGGGCATCAACTCTTCCCGCACCCTGAACAGGAACATCAGCGCCCAAATCAACAGCAGTATTCATCAGTGCTGCTTTGATTTGCTCATTGGTCCAGTTGGGATGCGCTTGTTTAATCAGAGCTACAACACCCGCAACATGCGGCGAGGCCATAGAAGTGCCGCTCATACTGACACCTTGGTTGCCTGAACCCATGTTTGCTGCAAAAATATTGGACCCCGGAGCTGTAATTTCAGGTTTCAACATCGAGTCGTAACCTCTTGGTCCCCGCGATGAAAAGTCAGATATAGTATCTGCTGGGATATCTAGTTCAAAAGAACGGACATTCGTGTCAGGTCCTACTTCGACAGCGATAGGAGTCAGACTCTTTAAAAATTCTCCTTCACTTTGTAAGATCGATCCAGCAGGTAGACTTGATTCATCGGTTAGCATACCAATAGAGCCTGCGGCGTTATTGTAGATAATTGCTGCTACTGCCCCTAAGCTTTCAGCGTTGTTGATTTTTATGTCAAAGCTGCAGGTACCACGCTGTATCAAAGGGATTTTTCCATCCATTCGATCGACATCTGTTGTGTCGCACAAAAGACCATCCGCATTGCCGTAATCCATTACATCAACCAGATCTGCACTGATAGTAGTTGCAAAAGGATTGCCTGAGGTCGTGTAAGGAATATAGCCGCTTTCACTACCGGAGTAGGCAATAAAAGGGGCTGTCATGAAACCGGTCGTGGAAGAGGCAACTGCCAATGCTGAGTCTGTATTGCCCGGCGATCCGGTGACATAGTTTACATCAGCTGCGTTACCTGCCGAGGCGACCACAAATACACCTGCGAGATTGGCTGCTTCGACCGCCATAAACTCCGGATCATCCGGGATTGCCGGACCAAACGAAGACCCCAGTGACATGTTTATCACATCAGCATGATCATCAATGATACCGTCACCATTAGGATCCATAGCCCATTCGATCGCATCGATGACAAGATTGGTGGAGCCATCTGCTCCAAACACCTTCAATGCATAAAGTTCAGCGTCAGGAGCCATTCCGGAACCAAACCCGGCATCAATACCTGCAGTTATGGACGCCACATGTGTACCATGCCCTCCCTCATCCAATGGATCAGGATCCGGAACAGGAATGGGTGAACCGACTTCACCACTGGCATCATAATCTGTACCAGCAAAGTCCCAGCCGCCAATCACTTTGAGTGTTGGAAAAGTGTCTGGTTCAATAATATTTGGATCGTTTAACGCGTAATCATCAGCACTGCCAGCAGCACCAAACATAGCGTGTGTGTAATCGATACCAGAATCAATCACAGCGATCGTAATGGACTTTCCAGTAAAACCAGATCCAAACAATTTATGCACGACGTCTGCTTTGATCAAGGGCACACTGTTGGATAAATCGACAGTATGTTCTGGCGCTCTTGTCACCGACTTAATTCCTGGTAAATCTCGAATAATGTTGATGTCTCTAAACGATACTTGAGCCATAAACCCATTCAGTACTTTAGTGTAGCGACCCAAGACAACCAATTTATCGACTGAATTGCTGATTAAATTAATAACAGATTTTTGTGCGGCCTCAAGTTGGGCTCCGTATGATACTTGAAACGCTCTGTCAACTTCAATCCCTGTAATGCTTTTCTTTGATTCCATCGCGGAGATCAATGAAGGCTCATCCAACTGCACAATCACAGTCACCGGTAAATTAGCATATTCCATCAGCGCGAATGGAATTGGTCCTTGATTCATGACCAGGAAGTCTTCGATACTTATGCCATCCTTGAAAAAGTCCTGAATCTCCTGCGGAACTAGTTCCGGCTCAGGACGAGTAGGAGGTTCAATCGTGGGGGGAATACGATCTGGGGTAGCCTGCATTGGTACTTGTGCCAACACTGGGCTCACTGCCAGACTTATCAGAATCATTACTGCAATAATTCTTACTGCAAATTTTTTCATCTTTCTACTCCATTTTCTTTAATAAAAGGATTATTGCAGGGGAACGCACCCTGCGCACAGGAACATATACCTAAGGGCAAAGACTTGAAAAAATAACGATGAAACGGTTCTGCAAAGCGAAAAGTCAAATGATGTAGCTCCTTTCAAATTTTTTCCTATCCCCCGAGGGGATTTTTTCAAGAAAGGTTTTAACGGACAAATATCTCCCAAGATGGGATCATTATCAAAATTATAGTCGTGTAATTATCGAGAGTCAAGGCAAATCCACCAATTTTCAAACTTTGTTGTTTACAATATTAAATTAACAAAGCTATAGAGTTAATGCTTAATGCTATAATCTCGCTGTTAGAGGATCTTATTCAGGATGAAATCATGACCCAAACCAAACGCAAAACAACAGCGAAACCCCGCTCTACATCTACCCGGTCAAAAAGCGCGACAACTAAAAAAACGCCATCCACCAGGTCAAAGACAACTACCAGCAAGCCAAAACGTACAACACGTTCCTCCCAAAAGCCGCAGCCCAAACCAACCCCGGCAACCCGCCCGCCCCTTTCTGGAGAGCAAAAAGCGGATATCACCGGCATCGTCCTGATCGTAATCGCGCTGCTCTCACTCATGGCAGCACTGACTTCTCAATCTGGCCAATTAACGCTTTGGTGGACCAATCTCCTGCAAACCTGGGTGGGCTGGGGGGCTTATGCCCTTCCTCTCATTCTGCTGATACTGGGCGCTTGGTTTCTGCTTTCACGTGTAGAAAACTTGCCCAAGGTCAATCTTGAACGGATTTTTGGCATTTTACTTTTGTTCTTGAACCTCCTGGTATGGTTTGAATTGATCGATCAGACTTTTCCACCGCTCGACTCTCCTACTGGCGGTGGCTGGCTTGGCTGTAACATCTACCGTGTCTTTGAATCCATGTTGGGCAAAGCCGGCACAGTCATCGTACTGGTCGCTTGGTTGCTGATCGCCCTCATGTTACTGGTCGACCTCTCAATGGCAGATCTGGCAGCCTGGGTAACAAACAAATTGCAGGCATCCAAGGCAAAATTGGATAAAAATATCAAAAACAAACGCATCGAGCGTGCACAGCAAAAAGCAGAAGCGCAATCGCTCTCTGAAGAACCGATGGTGCAATCAAAACCAATGCCTGAAATGCAGGCAATAAAACCTGCTTCCGTTAATACAGAACCAGGGGAAGACAATCAGGTAACCACACCTGAATGGAAACTGCCAGTGCCCTCCAAAGTCCTCGATCCAATCACAGCTGCTCCTGTTGATGAGGAATCAGATGAAGATCGCGCCCGTGTAATCGAAGAGACGCTCCGATCCTTCAATGCTCCCGCCAAAGTAGTCGAAATTCGACGCGGACCCAGCATTACCATGTTCGGGGTTGAGCCCGAATATATTGAGTCTCGCAACGGTAAAACCAAGGTACGCGTCAATAATATTGTCCGGCTGGCAGATGATCTTGCCATGGCACTCAAAGCTTCCCGTATTCGTATGCAAGCACCGGTACCAGGCAAAGGTTATGTTGGCGTTGAAGTGCCAAATATTAAAACCGCCATGGTTTCGATTCTTGACATTGTTGAAAGCCCTCAGTTTATCGGTCACCCATCTCCGCTCAAATTCGCGCTTGGAAAAGACGTAACAGGCAAACCCTTTACCGCAGACTTGGCTTCGATGCCCCATTTGCTCATTGGCGGCACAACTAATTCAGGTAAATCTGTTTGTGTCAATTCAATTCTCACAGGCTTTTTGCTCAATATGACCCCAGATCAACTTCGCTTGTTGCTGGTGGACCCAAAACGGGTTGAATTGTCGATCTATAACGGCATCCCTCATCTTTTAGCAGATGTGATTGTGGATGCAGAAAAAGTTGTTGGCGCATTAGGCTGGATGCTGCGGGAAATGGATTTGCGTTACCGCATTTTTGCAGCGGATGGTGCCCGCAACATTGATGAGTACAATTACCACAAAACCAAAGCGGGCGAAAAGACCCTTCCTTATATTATTGTGGTCATTGATGAATTGGCCGACCTGATGATGTTGGCGCCCGATGAAACTGAACGTTCCATTACCCGTCTCGCCCAGTTGGCACGCGCCACTGGCATCCACCTGATCATAGCGACACAACGACCTTCAGCCAACGTCATTACCGGGCTGATCAAAGCCAACTTCCCGGCTCGGATCGCCTTCGCGGTTGCATCAAATGTGGACAGCCGCGTCATTCTGGACCAACCTGGTGCTGAACGTTTATTGGGCAAAGGTGACATGCTCTTCCAGGCACCAGACGCTGCCGCTCCGGTTCGCCTGCAAGGCACCTATGTTTCCGATCGCGAGCTTTCTGCCGTCACAGACTTCTGGCGCGGTCAAAACACGCTCGATGGTGCTCCTGAAAGACCTGATAAAGCCATTATTCCAACCCGCTCCCATCTGCCCATGACCCAAACGCCGTTATGGCAGGAGTTGGAAAAGGACCCCAACGCTGACCCAATCGAAGATGAGGCAGTTAAAATCATTCGCAAGGAAGGTCGTGCCTCAGTCTCGATGCTGCAGCGCAAATTGCGTATTGGCTATACCCGTTCCTCTCGTCTGATTGAAAAGTTGGAGGATGACGGGATCATCGGTCCCCCCAATCCTCAGACCGGCACCCGCGAAGTGTTGGATTGGGGTGACTTTCCACCATTGAATGAAGATTAACAAAGAACTCTCATCCTGAGCACTTATGAGTTGTCATCCTGAGCGAAGCGAAGGATCTTATCAACAAAACTACAAAAGAAACCAAGTTCTACAAACCAGTATCAATTGCATTTAATGGTAAAATGATTCGACGGACTAATTTAGGATCAATTGGGGGAGGCTCTCCCGAATAAAGCTTGGCAGCTCGCTGTTGTTTTATTTGCGTGATTTCCACCTTAGGTCTATAATGAAGCCAAATCTACCTCATTGGAGCAATTATCAATGTCAGACAACGACGCCGCTATTTTACAGGAGAATAATCAGGAAGAAGAACCCGAAGTTACAATGGAAAGCCTAATGGATGAATTATCAGAAGGGATGACTATTGACATTCCTACTGCTGGTGAAATTCGCGATGGCATCATTGCAAGCCTTTCTGACAATCGGATTCTGGTGAGCATCGGAGCAAAATCCGAGGGCATCATCGAAGGTAAAGAATACGATTCAATCCCAAAAGAAATTTTATCGACCTTTGAAGAAGGCAAGGCGATCCCAGTATTTGTGATCACCCCGGAAGACCATGACGGCAATCTGATTCTTTCATTTGTTCGCGCAGTTGAAGAACAAAGCTGGATCGAAGCAGAAGAACTGCTGAAATCTGGAGACAGTTTCCCCTCTACCGTTGCAGGTTATAACAAAGGCGGTCTGATTGTTCCGCTTTCAACCATTCGTGGTTTCATTCCTGCTTCACAACTCAGCCTGAGCCGCCGCTTCAACATCTCTGGCGGAACCCCCGAAGAGAAATTCAAAGAATTTGTCGGCGAAGAAGTTGATGTCTGCGTGATCGAAGTCGATCGCCAACGACAACGCCTAATCCTCAGCGAACGTGCTGCCAGTAACGAAACCCGCGATATGATCCGCGATAAGGTTCTGGAAGATCTGCAAGAAGGTGATGTCCGCACAGGTCGTATCACCAGCATTGCTGATTTCGGCGCATTCGTCAATATTGGCGGCGCAGATGGTCTGATCCATCTCAGCGAAATGAGCTGGGACCACCTCGAGCACCCCAATGACCTGGTCAAGGTTGGCGAAGAAGTAACCGTCAAAATCATCAGTGTTGACCGCGATCGTCGTCGGGTAGGCCTTTCTCTGCGTGCAATGCAAAAAGATCCTTGGAATGAATATGTCAAAGACCTTAAAGTTGGTCAATTAGTCGAAGGTGAAATCACCCGTCTGACCAATTTTGGCGCATTTGCCAAGTTGAATCTGCCAGGCGATTTGGAAGGGCTGGTCCATATCTCAGAACTGAGCGATAAACGCATTGATCACCCCAAAGAAGTTCTCAAATCCGGCGATATCGTTACCCTTCGAATTCTAAAGATTGAAGATAAAGATCACCGCATTGGTCTGAGCCTGCGACGTGTTGACTCCCCAGCTTACGCTGATATGGACTGGAAGACTTTGGTTGAAACCTACGATCTCCAGGAAAGCACGGAAGGCGAAACCATCGGCACGATGTTAGGCGAAGAAATAACAGAAGAACCTGTCGAAGAAGTCGCTGAAGTCGTCGAAGAAGCGGTTGAAGAAGCCGTAGAAGTCGTCGAGGAACCTGTCGAAGAAGTCGCTGAAGTCGTCGAAGAAGCGGTTGAAGAAGCCGTAGAAGTCGTTGAGGAAACTGTGGAAGAAGTAACAGAACCCGTCGAAGAAGCGGTTGAAGAAGCCGTAGATACCGTCGAGGAAATTGTTGAAGAAATAGCAGAGCCCGTCGAGGAAACTGTTGAAGACGTCACAGAAACCGTTGAAGAAGTTGTCGAAGAGATCACTGAAGAAACCGATTCAACTGAAAAAGAAGACGAGTAATCTCAATTAAACTATTGCGTCGGAGTGTGAAAATCGCTCCGACGCTTTTTAATGCCCATGAACTTGATTTTTGATGCTCACCAGGACCTTGCGTACAATATCCTCTCTTTTGGGAAGGATTACAGCCGGTCTGTTCACCAAACCCGCCAAATCGAAATCAACAATCCCAAACCCGGGCTAAGCTATCAATCTCTCTTGGGCTGGCCTGAATATAACCAGGGAAAAGTCGCCCTTGTTTTTGCTACCCTCTTTGCTGCCCCCCTTCGCTCAGAAAAAGAACTCTACCCAAATATCCAGGTTTACAGCACACCTGAGGAAGCAAACCGGGTCTACTGGGATCAGCTGAGGTTGTATCACCAGTTGGTTGAACAAAAGCCTCAGGTATATCGAATGATCTCGACAAAAAGAGACCTGTCCCAGCATCTACGGGAGTGGGAAAAGCTTCCGCCTGACCCCAAACCAGAAGATTACCTTCCATTAGGCATTATCCCAAGCATGGAAGGCGCCGAAGGAATTGTTGATCTGAAAGAACTTCCTATTTGGTGGGAAAACGGTCTGCGCTCAATCGGGCTTGCCTGGGCTGGTAACCAATTTTGCGGCGGAACCCGCGAACCTGGACCGCTCACAGAGTTGGGTCGCGCATTAATTCGAGAGATGGCACAAACAGGATTCATTTTGGATCTGTCTCACATGGACGAACCAGCCGCGCTCGATTGTATCGAGTCCTACCCCGGGCAAATCATTGCCAGCCATTCCAACGTTGCCTCACTCGTGAAAGGCTATTTCACCAACCGGCTGCTTTCAGACCAGGTTGTCAAGGAATTGATCCAACGCGGTGGTGTAATAGGAGTCGTTCCTCTCAATGCTTTCCTGAATTGGGATTGGCGGGCTGACGGCGGCAAAGATTTCGTTTCTCTTCGCTTGGTTGCTGAGCAAATTGATCATATCTGCCAAATCGCAGGTAATTGTGACCATGTCGGTATTGGCAGCGATTTTGACGGCGGTTTCGGGCGCGAACACGTCCCTGCTGAAATCGACAACATCGCAGATTTACAAAAACTGACCCCGTTCCTGCAAGAACTTGGGTACAATGACAGTCAAATCAATCAGATTTTTGCAGGTAATTTTCTGAGAGTGTTAGAATCTGTCTTACCTGAATAGAGTTATTGATGAAGTTTAGCGACCGGGACGTTCTGATAGATCCATGTAACACTGACCGACGTGTCAAGGATTTCGGGTTTCCTCACACGCAAATACGTGGCGGTCTCACCGTGATCCTGATCGGTCTGTTTATTTTGCTCTTAGGGCTTAGACCTGATTATTTCGGGCTCGATCGCGGACTTTACATCGGGTTCACCCAAATTATTGCAATTCTGATCGGTATCGCTCTGCTTACATTTGGTGCGAGCAGCACACTTAATGCCTTTTGGGCTTGCACAAATAAGACCCTTCTTGCTGATATCGGTAACCGCACTATTCTGACCGGCTATGTTATCTGCGCCTTTACTGCTCTTGCAGACGCCTTTGGTTTCGGCACCAACCCTCCACCAGAAGTAATCCTTGGTACACTGCAAAATCGTGGTGTCGTAATCGGTCTGATTGTGATCCTTGTTGGATTGCTGATGATGGTTCGCTGGTCAAATGATCGAAGTATCCCTGGAGAGCTGGAAGTAGAAAACCAACTTTCATAATTGATTAAATTGAGCACAATTCATCCATATCCACCCAATATCAGGCTTTCAAACGGACTGCAAATCGCTTTAAAACAGATTTACACCGCGCCGATCGTCAGCACCTGGATCTGGTACAACGTCGGTTCCCGCAACGAATTGCCTGGAAAAACTGGTCTTAGCCATTGGGTCGAGCACATGCAATTTAAGGGCACCAAAAATTTCACCGGCAAAGAAATGGAAACCACCCTGGCTAGAACCGGTGGCTACACCAACGCCTTTACAAGCCCCGATTGGACAGCATATTTCCAGACTCTTCCAAGTTCTGCGCTTGAGATCGCTCTCCTTTTTGAGGCTGACCGGATGGCAAACAGCCTTTATGATCATCTGGAGGTCGAGACAGAAAGGACAGTCATCCTTTCTGAAAGAGAAGGGAACGAGAATGAACCCCAATTTTTATTAGGAGAGGCAGTTCAGCAAGCGGCATTCAAGCAACATCCTTACCGCAACGAAGTGCTTGGTTCCACCCAGGACCTGCTTTCGTTGACCCGCGATGATCTCTACGGTCATTATCGCAACTATTATCAGCCCAGCAACGCTCTGCTCTGCTTGGCAGGATCTTTTGATTTCGACGAAGCATTGGCACTAATTCACAAGCATTTCGAACCGATCGAGAACTCAGAGCCTGTCAGATCTATTCCAACACCTGAAAACGAGATTGCCAGTGCCCAACGAGTGGAATTGGACGGTCCGGGCGAGACTGATTACATCCAGATTGCCTGGCGCTCACCAAGAGCCAGCGACCCTGATTTCTTCGCCTACTCTTTGATTGAAAGCATTCTCAGCGGACCTTCAACACTGAATATGTTTGGCAGTGGCGGGATCGGCAATCGCAGCAGCCGTCTTTACCGGGAGTTAGTCGAGAAACAGGTTGCAGCATCCGTCTACGGTTCGCTCAGTGCGAGCATCGACCCGGGCATATACACACTCTACATCACCTGCCGTGGTGATCACAGACCTGATGAAGTGATCGACCGGATTGATCAGGTTATCGACACCTTTTTGAATGAAACACCTTCCCTTCAAGAGATGACTATCGCACTCAAACAAGCCCGCGCAAATTTTGCCTACGGTAGTGACAACATCACTAATCAAGCCTTCTGGCTTGGCTACGCGCAAAGTTTCGCAGACTACAGCTGGTTCACTGAATATGTGAATCGACTTGAAAAAGTATCCAGGGAAGACATTATTCGTGTCGCCAGGCAATATCTTGATCCTGCCCATCGGGTCACAGGTATCTATCGAAATCGCAATGGAGCAGCTAATGGTTCTTAAAAGCTTAAATACGGCTGCTCTTCCGGGTGCTGACACCATTTTTCGGAAAAGTTTTTCAAATGGAAGCACGTTTTTGGCTTACCCAAATCCAACCAGTCCGGCGGTCTACTTCAGAGGTTACCTGCCTGTTGGCAGCATTTCTGACCCGGATGGTAAAAACGGTCTCTCCAGCTTACATGCCGCCATGCTCTCAACTGGTACCCGCCAACATGAATTCAATCAACTGCACACCCTTATTGAGAGCTGCGGTGCTTCAATTTCGATCAGTTCCGGCAGCCTCTCAACCATCTTTTCCGGTCAATGTCTCAAAGAAGACCTACCCTTGATTCTTGGATTGCTGTTGGAAATGCTCTCTCAGCCGAGCTTTCCCAAAGAGCACTTTGCCCGCCTTCAGCATCAACTCGCAACTATTTTCAAGATTCAATCTCAAGACCCCCAGGAAATGGCTTCTCAAGCCTTTGACCGTCTATATTACCGCGATCATCCGTATGCCCATCCTGAGATTGGCTATCCGCAAACAGTTTCCACGATAAATCTGGAAGACCTGGTTACTTTTCATGCGAATTACTTTGGACCAAAAGGATTGGTGATAGCTGTCGCTGGTGGCATGGACGTAGAGAAGACCGCTGACTTGTTTGAACATATTTTCTCCAACTGGGATACCCCATTTCAACAAATCCAACCAGATTTGCCTGCCTGGCAGCCCCATCGCGAGCCGATCAGGGAACACATCGCCATCCCTGAAAAGAGTCAATCCGACCTGATAATCGGCACCTCCGCACCCGCTGGAATGAGCGATGAATATCAAATTTGCGCACTAGGAAACAGCATTCTGGGTCAATTTGGTATGATGGGACGCATCGGCGAATCAGTCCGGGAGCGTTCTGGGCTGGCGTATTTCGCTGGCAGCACCCTTGAGGTTGGTATTGGACCCTCCTGTTGGAAAGTCATTGCTGGGGTCAATCCGGACAACCTGGAAAAAGCGCTTGGAAAGATCATAAAGGAACTCAAACTTTTTATCAATGAGCCAGTTACTCAAGCAGAACTCTCAGATGTCAAGCAACAAGCCTTGGGTCAACTGCCAATTTCACTGGAAAGCAACGCCGGAATCGTCCGTTTTCTGCTCAGTTTGCAGCGGTATGAACTAAGCCTGGATTATCTGCGCGAATTACCCGACATTCTCGAATCAGTAACTGCTCAAGATATTCTTACCTGTGCGCAAAAGTATTGGGACCTTGAAAGTTTGGTTATCACCTCAGCCGGGAGACACTTGTGATCAAAACCGGGATTGATCTGATTCGCACCGACCGTCTCGCAAACGTAAATCCACGTATTCGCCAGCGCTTCATCCAGCGAGTGTTTACCCAGGCAGAACAGGCTCAGGCCAAGGATGATAACGAAACTCTGAGCGGTATCTTTGCAGCCAAAGAAGCTGTTTCAAAAGCCCTGGGCACTGGTATTGGCAAAGTTTCCTGGCAGGACATTGAAATTTTGCACGAGTGGACCGGCGAACCGCTGCTTTATTTGCACGGCAATGCGCTTATAGCTGCTGAATCAAAAGGTCTCAAGCACTGGAGTGTCTCCATTACACACGACGGAGGTCTGGCAGCTGCTGTTGCTGTTGCGATAGGGGATCAACCATGAAAATCCTCGGTCTGGCTGACCTTGAAGTCCCTGCGGTTTACAGCCCCAACATCAAAACTCGTTTTAATGACATCGATTTGGTCATTTCCTGTGGTGATTTGACTCCAACCTACCTGGAATTCGTGGTCAGCATGTTGGACCTGCCAGTCTATTATGTGCATGGAAATCACGTAGCCAAAATTGAAGATCATGAAGGTAATTTACAAACCGATCCCCAGGGGGCGATCAACCTTCACAAAAATGTCGTTTACGACAACGCTAATGACCTGATCTTAGCTGGTATTCAAGGCAGTTTGGTCTATAACTTTCGTCCCTATCAGTATTCACAACGAAGAATGTGGGCTATGGTCTACAGCCTGGTTCCCCGACTGATGATCAATAAGGCAACCTATGGACGCTACCTCGACATTTTCGTCACCCATGCTGCTGCCACGGGCATTCATGATGACTACGATCCTGCTCATCAAGGTGTGGATGCTTTCCGCTGGCTGATTGAAACCTTCAAACCCAAGTTGCATCTGCATGGTCATGTGCATGTTTACAACCCCCTTACCCCCCGGGAAACCCTTCATCATGAAACACGTGTGATCAATACCTACGGCTACCGCGAAATCACGATTTGATTCTTATCTTCACTATTTATTTAGAAAACCAAGAAAAATAAACCTGTCCTCTCCTCGGAGAGTGAAAGAATGCTAGTGAATATGTGGTCGCAAAAGCCCGGGTTTACAATCACAAGCCCAGTGCAAACAGCGGCACCAACATTTCATCCAAATGCAAGCCGCCGTGCCTGCCCTGCATGGTATTAGGTCGGTCTGGCCACCAAAGATAGCTATTGCCATGAGGAATCGCCACCAAATCCCCAATCCGGTTTTCAAGGTCGGGATGATCCTGTCCATTGCCTAATAACTTAATCTCTAAAACCTGCTCCCGGGTCAGAAATTCGAACTCACCAGGCCAGGCATGCTCAAAGTAAGCTCTTACCGCCTCAATTTGACCTTGTTTAACGTACAAAAACGGCAAACGCCCTTCACAGGTCGGTGCCATGGTAAGCATGGTTGTCAGTTCAGGATGATTCGCCAGGTCATAGCCTTGATTCACCGGCGTTTCAACAGAGCCATGATCAGCTGTAACCAAAATCAAAGTGTTTTGCTTCACTGAAGCGTCCAATCCCCCAACAAGCAGTCGGAACAAGGCGTTGCTGAAATCAAAAAACTGCTCAGTCACACGTTCGTTGTAAGTGCCATAACGATGCATCAGTCCATCAACATAACTCCAATAGCCATAAACAAATCTTCTATGCTTTGTGGGTGAGTTTAACAAATCGCGCATGTTTAAGAACAGATCGCTTTCAGAAGTGAACGGATGCAGATGGCTGCCAGGAAGGTGCATCTGCGACAATCCGGAATTGGCGATTCCACCGGGCAAAAATGCATGGCTCTCCACCCCTTGATTCGAAAAACGCTGCCCCAATGGCACCTGGTTCATAAAGCGGGTTGGCTCAAAACCTGCTTTGGCTAATCCGCCAACATCACCTTTATAAGTAATAGGGGTATGAAGAATGTTGTTCATTACCAACCCAAGTTCTTTGTGCCACATTTCGTACCCTATTACGCCGTGCTGGTTGGGTGTCGTTCCTGTCCAAATAGTAGTCAGAGCAGATGCCGTTGTGCTTGGGCTGATACTTGTCAACGGAAAGAGGTTGCCATTGTCGAGCTGTTTTCGCCACAAAGGTGCCTTACCAGCATTCATCAGACGGACCAATTGGTTGTATCCAAGTGCATCCACCAGGATGACCACTACATTCTGGTAACGATCTTTGAAGTGGTCCAGAATTGGTCGTCCAAAAATTGGTGCGGGAAGGTCCCCGGCACCCAGCCAATAGGCAGCGGTTGGGGTCAGGTTTGCCAGCCCAAAACCGTCATAGCTGGGCATTATTAATTCTTCCCCTTTTTGCCAATTTCCCGGCAGGTTAGGGCTCAGCTTTTCCAAAATTTCTTTATCGACTACTGGCATCTATTGCTCCTCTTCCAATTTCAGGCAGGCTTCCACAGCCAACCAAAACAAAATCTCTCGCACGTCGGTGCGGTCAACCCATCCGCGTTTGTCCCAGCCTTCAGGTACTACTGTGTCGCCTGCGTATAAATATTGTCCGAACTTTACATTTCTAAATTTAGCAACTGCGGCCAGAGCTGACATTTCCATCTCTACAGCCAGGCAGCCTTTCGCTTTATAGTGTGCTGTCTTTCCTAAAGTCTCACGATAAAAACCATCGGTCGTCCAGGTTTTGGTTTTGAGATATTCAATTTTATGCTCAAGCAAAACCGCTTCCATTGCTTCCAATACGTTAGTTTCAATTTCAACCGTCGCTGATGGCGGTAAATAGTGATAAGAAGCCCCTTCTTCTCGATAAGCTGCGGTTGGCAACAAGACGTGCCCAACTGCAATATCCTTATCTAGCACGCCGCAGCCTCCACACGCAATCAAAAAACGCGCGCCTAAACCAATAGCTTCATCCATTAATCCTGCCCCAAGCGCTGCGCCAACTCCGGGTTGGAAGAATGCAATTTTTTCACCCTTAAACTCAATCTCATACACTGGAAAAAGCCCGCCTTCTGAACGAAAGGTGTGCACAATTTCTGCCTGGAATTCGCTTGCGACTTTTTCAACCACATCTTTAAAAAAACAAATAACGGTTCTCTGCGGTATATCTGGCTTGCCATCAGCACGTGGTGGGTTGATGATCGCATTGCGGTCAGGATCAAAGTTCAAGATCGGAAATAACTCTGCCAGTTCTTCGTAATTCATAGCTGTTTCCATTCAATGTCAGGATATTGGGTAAAACGCTTTTTCATCACTTCAATAGCCTGGGGGTTGCTGTCACAAAGTATAAATTTTCTATCCAGATTCAGGCACACCTGCCCTGTTGTTCCACTTCCTGCAAAAAAATCCATCACCAAATCACCCGGGTCAGAAGAAGCGCGGATGATTCTCTCCAGGATGCCAATCGGTTTTTGGGTTGGGTAGCCAGTTTTTTCACGGCTATTGGTACCAACAATGGTATGCCACCAGGTATCGGTGGGCAGTTTGCCCCTGGCTGCCTTTTCAGGTCCCACCAAACCAGGTGCCATATAGGGAATCCGATCAATATCTTCAAGATTGAAGGTGAAATTACAGTGGTCTTTCGCGTAAAAAAAGATGGTGTCATGTTTTGCCGGCCAGCGATCTTTGGCGCGACCGCCAAAATCGTAAGCCCAAATGATCTCATTGATGAAATTTTCTCTGCCAAAGATAGTATCCAAAATGATCTTACAATAATGGGCTTCCCGGTAATCAATGTGAAAATACAAGCTCCCATCATGGCTTAATACCCTGTAAGCCTGTTCCAGTCTTGGGCGTATAAATGCCTCAAAGTCCCTGAAAACATCGCGGTAATCGCCTTCACCTAATACTTCAGTCTGATAAAAGTTACCGCCAAATCCTTTCCGATCCCCTTCGCCATCTTGAGCACGCACAGTACGCAAGCGTTTTCGCGCTTGAATTTTGCCTGTGTTGAAGGGGGGATCGATGTAGATCAGATCTACACTTGCCTCTGGCAATATCTCGAGTAGTTTCAGATTATCCCCAAAGTAGACCGTATTTTCCATTGGTTGATTTTAACACGTCCCGGGAACTAAAGCGGACTGCCTTTGGGCAGTCCGCTGATAGATGGATTAACAAAAATTAATCTAATTGTGATGTGCAGTTGGGGCAGCGGGTTGCTTCCAGGGGGATATCTGTTTTGCAGAAAGGGCAAACTTTTGTCGTTGGAGTTGGCTCTTCTTCTTCTTTCTTATCCTGTTCGCGCAGTTTATTGATTCCTTTGACCAAAAGGAAGATAAAGAAAGCGACAATCAGGAAGTTGATGATCGTCATCAGGAACGAACCATAAGCAATCACCACCGCGCCTTGTTCCTGGGCGGCAGCAAGCGGTGTACCCGCAGCAAGGCTGACTGCAGCCTTGTTCAGTTGGAAATACAGATTGGTGAAATCCACATTGCCTAACAGCATCCCTATCGGGGGCATGATAACGTCTGCTACAAGAGAATTCACAATTGCACCAAACGCTCCGCCAATGATCACACCCACAGCTAAATCAATGGCATTTCCTTTTGTAATAAATTCTTTAAACTCGTCTATGAATTTTTTCATAATCACCTGCCTTTCTAAGAATATTATAGTCAATATTGCTGAAAATTATATTTTGTAAATTAACGGAAAATCTGAGCCAAGTGCACTATCTCTCGTGTACCTTTACAAGCGTTTGTACGCTCTTCTTCTCGGTTATAATTAGATAAATTTTTCTAGACAACCAGAATGAGGGCCATGATGGATGAAAATTTTGACAAAAATACTGACGAATTTGCTGATGATGCCGTCGAAGCGGCTGAGGATGCAGCAGAAACCCTGAACCAGGCAACCGAAAACGCCTGGGACAAAATAGAAGACACAGCTGAACAAGCCGGAGAACAACTGGACCAGGCAACCGAAAACGTTTGGGAAAACGTTGAAGACACAACGGATCAGGTCGCGGATCAAATTGACCAGGCAGCTGACAACGCCTGGGATCAGGTTGAAGAAACAGATGAAGCAGTTGAGGAAAAAACCACAGAAGTAGCTGACAACGCCTGGGATCAGGTTGAAGAAACAGCTGAAGGGGTTGAAGAAAAGACCACAAAAGTAGCAGAAAATGCCTGGGATCAAATCGAAGAAACAGCTGAAGGGGTTGGAGAACAGACCACAGAAGTAGCAGAAAATGCCTGGGATCAAATCGAAGAAACAGCTGAAGAGGTTGGAGAACAGACCAGCGAAGTAGCTGACAACGCCTGGGATCAGGTAGAGGAATCTGCAGAAGCAGCCGGAGAACAAACCAGCGAAGCAGCAGAAAACGCCTGGGATCAGGTCGAAGAAGCTCACGCTGACCTATCCGAAACCACCGAAGAAGCTGTCGAAACTGTTCCAGGATCGTGGAAGGATGTTGAGGATACGCTCGCTGAGGAAACAGCCAAAGCTAAACATGAGCATCATCACACTTTTGGTGACGAATACGTTCCGGATACTTCTGATGAATGTTGTCAAACCGATGCCACACCAGACCCACTGGATTTTGGCGAGTTTGCGTCCACACCACTTGGTCTTGGTCCTGATCTTCTCGGTCCAACCATTACTGCCAAGGATGTCCGTGCCATAAAATCTGACCACATTGCAGATTCACAAAAGAAGCTCAAAAAGGATAAAAAATTCCCTGTTTGGGCGGTCATTCTACTCATTTTGCTACTGCTGTGTATATGCGTTATCCTGCCAGTATTGATCGTGTTTGGTGGCGGATTCGCGATCTTCCAGAGCATGTTTGAAAATCTTGGTGCCTTCTTGCCCTGGTTAGTAGTGTGAGTTTAGCAAGTTACTAACATAACTCCCTTTTGAAGCTTTCTTATCTAATTTTGAGGCTGGTCTTATCACCAGCCTCACTTGATTAACCGATCAAACCATTCTCACAAAGAACTTTCGCATCCACCCTGCAAAGGTTCTTATGAATAGGTAGATTTCCTGAGTCTGGTGGCAATTGGTTCTACTTGGTTGACGTAAACCCTGACCCTCCTTACAATTGAATACAGAAAACTAGAAAGGAAGACTTCAATGAAGGTACTCACCCACAAGCAGGAGCTTTGCATTGGCTGCCTGGATTGTGAAGTGGCGTGCTCGCAAGCCTACTTCAAAACCAACGATCCCAATTATTCTGCCATACGAATTCTTAACAATAACAACACTTTCAGGGCACGAAATTGTACCCAATGCGGTGAATGCATCAACATGTGCACTGCCAACGCTATCTATCGTGACCGAAACGGTGTGGTGCGCATTGACAAAAAGAAATGTGTCGGCTGTCTCGGTTGCGTCGGCTTTTGTTCGGAACTGGTCATGTTCTATGCAGACGATTTGGAAGTACCATTCAAATGCATCGCCTGCAACATCTGCACAAATGCGTGTCCTACTGGCGCGTTGGAGGTCCTGGTAAGCCAGGTGAGGGAAAAATAATGGGAACTATCATCAAAGAATACAATTACACTCCCGCGAAAATCGAGCGTGGCTATTCAGGAAAATCTCTGTACATTAACGTGTCTGATCTTCGCATCGAAGAAAAAGTGATCACTGACTTCATGAAAGAGAAATTCACCGGCGGTAAAGGATTTGACCTCTGGTATCTTTGGAATGCGGTCACACCGGAAACCCGCTGGGATTCCCCCGAGAACGAAATCGTCATGAGTGCCGGTCCGATGGGCGGCATCACCCAATATTCAGGTACAGGTAAATCCCTGGTTGCTGCCATTTCACCGCTTACTGGCATCCCCATCGATAGCAACGCTGGTGGTTACTTTGGACCTTTGCTCAAATTCTCTGGCTGGGATGCTTTCGAACTGCAAGGAAAGTCAGATAAAGACATCCTTATTTTTATTGACGGCAATAACGGTCTCATTCAGATTGAAGAGGCTGAAGAATACCCGGAAGATTCGCACCTGCTTGCTGAAGAACTTACTCGTAAATATGCGCTGAATGAAGATGACATGGTTAACGTATCGGTAGTCTGTACAGGCAGTGCTGCCAAACACGGCTATATGGGCATGCTCAACTTCTCCTTTTATGACCCACGCCGAAAGGTCTGCCGCTTTAAACAGGCTGCCCGTGGAGGGTTGGGAACGATCTTACGTGACAAGAAAGTTAAAGCACTGGTCGTGAAATACAAGGGCGTCACACCAAACCTGAATAACGCTGCCGATATCTCTACAATCAATAAGGTCGGCGTGAAGTATCACAAAGAAATGCATGATCTGGATAGTAAACAGAACAAAATGCGCCAGATTGGCACTGCCAATACAGTCATGATCATGAGTCAGTATGATCTTTTACCTACGCGCAACTTCCAAACCGGTGGCGACCCTGAAACCGTAAAAATCTCTCCGGAGGTTTTTATCAACGAATGGCTGACCCAGGGCTTGCACGATGGCTGTTGGTACGGCTGCACCATGTCTTGTGCTAAATGTGCCGATCATTTTTTGCTCACCAGCGGACCGTATGCTGGCGAGCGTGTGACTGTGGATGGACCGGAATACGAATGCGTTGCTGGCTTGGGTGCCAACCTGGGCATTTTTGACCCACAGGCCATTCTCGAAGAAAATTTCTACTGCGATACCTATGGTATCGACCTGATCTCTTTTGCTACCTGTACCGCCTTCATCATGGAATGCTACCAGCGTGGTCAGATCACCCAGGAACAAATGGGTGGCTTGGACTTGCGTTTTGGAAACAAGGATGCCGTGCTTGAACTGCTGCACCAGATGTCTCGCGGGGAAGGTTTTGGTAAATTGGCTGGTTTAGGCATCCGCAATCTGAAGAAGATTTTCGTAGAAGAATTTGGCGCGGATGCAAAGTTGCTGGAAGACATCGGCATGGAAGTTAAGGGTCTGGAATATTCCGAATATGCTCACAAAGAGAGCCTTGCCCAGCAGGGTGGCTTCGCCATGGCTACCAAAGGTCCCCAGCACGACGAAGCCTGGTTGATCTTTATGGACATGGTCAACAAGCAAATACCAACTTTCGAAGATAAAGCCAACGCGCTCTACTACTTCCCGATGTTCCGTACCTGGTTTGGGCTGGTTGGCTTGTGCAAGCTGCCCTGGAATGACATTGTGCCGGCTGACAACCATAAAACTGATTCGCCTGCCAAGGTGCCTGAGCATGTACAAAATTACGTGGATATTTTCAACGCTGTCACTGGCAGGAACATCGACAAGGACGAACTGATTCTGCAGTCCGAACGGGTCTACCAGTTCCAGCGTGTGTTTAGTGTCCGCATGGGCAAAGGCGAACGAAAAGACGACTACGCTCCCTATCGCTCACTTGGTCCGGTCAGTCGTGAAGAATATCTCTCTCGGCAGGAGTTGTATGACAAGCAATTGCGTGAGCTGCAGGGTCTGGAACCTGAAATCATGGACTTGGACGAAAAAATTGCCAAACTCCGAAGTTACCGTGAAGACCAGTACGAACAGCTGATGGACGCAGTTTACCGTAGGCGCGGTTGGACCATGAACGGCATCCCAACCCCTGAAAGGTTGAAAGAAATTGGCATGGACCTGCCCCAACTTCTGGAAGTGGTTGAACCGAAACTGTGATCACAGTCAACACCGAGGCATACCCCTGGCATTCCGGCATGACTGTCAGAAGCCTGCTGGATGAAAAAGTATTTACCTTCAGGCACATCATTGTCCGTGTCAACGGTGAATATGTGCCTGAGGAGGATTACGAAAATTTTGCTATCCAGGACGAGGACGAAGTTGTCGTCCTGCACTTGATGGCAGGTGGATAAACTTGTGAAACGCTATCTCCGAAACCACGATGCAATCAGCGAGACCGAACAGTCGCGTCTGGCTGAAAAACATGTGCTGGTAGTCGGTTGTGGAGGATTAGGGGGCATGCTGATCGAATGCCTCGCTCGCATCGGCGTTGGGCACTTGCGCGTGGTGGATGGCGACCTGTTTGACGAAACCAACCTTAACCGCCAGTTGTTAAGTTCAACCATGAATTTGAACAGACCCAAGACACTTGCTGCTCAACAACGCGTCATGGCAGTCAATCCTTTGGTTAAAGTGGAAGCATTCCAAACCTTGCTCACCGAAGAAAATGCTGGGGACTTACTCTTTGGTTGTGATGTTGCCCTAGATGCTCTGGATAACATCCCTGCTCGTCTGCTTTTACAGCAAGCAGCAAAAGCCGCCAATATTCCTTTGGTACATGCTGCCGTGGCCGGCTGGATTGGACAGGTGTGCGTGATTCAACCCGGACAGGATTTGCTCAATTTGCTTTATCCGAATTCCAACGAAATGCAAGGTGAGGAACAAGAAAGCGGTACCCTTTCTTTTACGGCGGCAGTCACAGCCTCCTGGCAGGCTGCTGAGACCGTCAAACTTCTCCTGGGCAAATCCGGACTCGAAGGAGAAGTTCTGCAAATTGATTTGCTCACTTCAAGCGTCAACAAAGTCAAACTGATTTAACAAACTCTGATCGCACCGGTGTCCTCACCGAGTGCGCTTCCTGACCGTCAGGTCTCCCATCATATTCTGCTCTCACCTATGTCCTCGCCGTGTGCGTGTTCTAACCTCCTGATCGCACCTGTGTCCTCACCGAGTCCGCTTTCTGACCTCCTGATCGCACCGGTGTCCTCACCGTGTGCGGCTTCTGATCTCCTGATCACAACGCTGTCCTCACCGTGTGCGGGTTCTGATTCTTTGATCGCACCGGTGTCCTCACCGTGTGCGCATACTGACCGCCAGGTCTCCCCTCATCCTAAGTCAATTTCTGCTCGCAACGCTTTCCTCTCCGTGTGCGGGTCCTGATTCTCTGATCACACCAGAGTCCTCGGCGTATACGGGTTCTGATTCTTGATCGCACCGGCGTCCTCGCCGTGTGCGCGCTCTGACCGTCAGGTCTCCCCTCATCCTAAGTCAATTTCTGCTCGCACCGCTTTCCTAGCCGTGTGCGGGTTCTGATTCCTGTTCGCACCGGTGTCCTCACCGAGTGCGCGTTATGACCGGCAGGTCTCCTTTTATCCCAAGTCTTCTGATCGCACCAGTATCTTTACCAAGTGCAGCTCTAGACCGCCATTTTCCACCTTATTCAATGTAAAAAACAACGGTTCTGGCATGTTAAAATCCTTCATACATAAGTACAGGAGATGACAAAATGACTTTTAAATTAACTTACGCGACCATGCACAACCCCCCACAGGAGTTGCATGACAATTTCGATGAAGCACTCGAAGCAACTAAACAAAATTTAGGCAAAGAATACCCGATGATTATTAACGGTGAAAAACGTTTCACTGAAGGAAAACACAAAGAATACTCTCCCATCAACACCAACTGGCACCTTGCTACCTTCCAAAAAGGTACTGCCAAAGATGCGGATGACGCCATCGCCGCTGCCAAAGCCGCTTTTCCAAACTGGAAAGGGATGAATTGGGACGAGCGTGTCTATCTAGTCCGCAAATTCGCTGACCGTATCTCTGAGCGTATCTACGAAATTAGCGCCGCTGTCAGCCTCGAAGTCGGCAAAAACCGGATGGAAGCCCTAGGAGATGTGGCTGAAATGGAAGATCTGATCCGTTGGGCTGCTCAGATGATGGAAGAAAACAACGGTTACCACAAATCACTCGGCTCTGACCCTCTGGAAGGGCTGGTCTCAACCAATGAATCCGTTCTCAAACCTTACGGCGTCTGGTTGGTGATTGTTCCCTTCAATTTTCCGGCTTCTCTGGCAGGTGGACCAGTCGGAAACGCCCTGGTTGCAGGCAACACGGTCGTCCTCAAACCAGCGACAGACTGTAGTTGGACGGCTACACTTCTGATGGAATGCGCTCAGGAAGCCGGTATCCCTGATGGCGTCCTGAACCTGGTCACCGGTCCTGGTTCCACCCTTGGTAACGCCCTCATTGCAAATCAGGATGTGGCTGGCGTAACTTTCACTGGTTCTTACGAAGTTGGCATGGATATCTACCGCAAATTCGCAGCCCGAAGATACCCACAGCCAACAATTCTGGAAATGGGCGGCAAAAATCCCACTATTATCTCAAAAAATGCTGATATCGATCTGGCAGCGACAGGTGTGATGCGCTCTGCTTTTGGACTTCAGGGGCAAAAGTGTTCAGCCTGCTCCCGGGTCTACGTTGAAGAAGCCGTTTATGACGAATTTGTCAACAAGCTGGTGGATAAAACTAACGAAATAACAATTGGCGACCCCACTCAACGTGAAAACTGGTTTGGTCCAGTCATCAATCGTAAAGCCAGCCAAGATTATGAAGCATATATTGAAGAATTGGCAGCGGCAGGCACCATTCTCACAGGAGGAAAAAAGTTGACCGAAGGCGAGTTGGCAAATGGTTACTTCTGCGCTCCAACTATAGTGACAGATGTTCCTCTTGAACATCATTTATGGAAACATGAGATGTTCCTGCCAATCACCATGGTCGCACCGGTGAAAGACCTGGAGCAAGCAATGCAACTGGCTAACGACATCGAATATGGTCTGACAGCTGGCTTTATCGGTGATCCCGATGAGACAGAATGGTTCTACGACAACATCGAAGCCGGTACCACCTATTCCAATCGCCCGCAGGGCACCACTACCGGTGCTTGGCCAGGATTTCAGCCCTTTGGCGGCTGGAAGGGCTCTGGTTCAACTGGCAAAAATGGCGGTGGTTACTATTACCTGCCTTTATACCTGCACGAACAAACCCGCAACCGAGTCTCGAAGGGTTAAACGAAACTGGTTTATCCCGCAAAGCAAAGTAAAATAAAACCAGGCGAGAGGCCTGGTTTTCAATTAACCAGTCTGAAGCAGATAAATATGTTTAAAAAATTAAGAAAACTTCTATCCATTACAGCGATCATCGCAGTGGCGTGGCTGGTCAAATCTTTCATTTCCAGCGATACCGTTCCGCCTGCTGTGTTGGTCCTGATTTTGGGACTGTTATTATTGGCCTTAGTGATCTCAAAAATTTCCCGAAACCCAAAACGTGATGTCGAATTACCTCCTTCCCAGCGTAAACGATCCCGTGAACACAAATCCTGGATTTCCAGGATCGACCAAGATTGAAGATGAAAGTGGCAAGTCAAAATGGAAGCAAAACGTAAAATTGAAATCTTAAGTACTATTTCCCTTAGTGAGGAACAGATAAAGCAAATCCAAAAACTGGATGAACGCATCAAGCTGGATGTTTATAAGTCAAAAGAAGTCAACAAGATCAGTGATGAAATCTGGAAGAAGACAGAAATTCTGTTCACCTCTGGCGCCTATTTACCTCCAGCAGAAAAAGTCCCCAACTTGCGGTGGCTTCACAGCAGTTACGCAGGCATTGAGACGATCCTCGACAGCCCTCTGCTTGCTCAACCCGGGTTATTGGTCTCGAATTCCAGCGGTGTCGCCGTCAGCCAGATGGGAGAATACGTAATCATGATGCTGTTGAATCTCGGGCACAAATTGCCTCAAATGATCCAGGCTCAGCGAGAAAAACGTTGGGTCGAAGACAAGCACATCAGCCTGTTACCGAAAGAGCTGCGTGGCAGCACAGTCGGCATCGTTGGTTACGGTTCCATTGGGCGCGAAGTTGCCCGACAACTATATGCTTACGGTGCCACAGTTTTAGCCAGCAAACGCGATGCCATGCAACCGGAAGATACTGGTTTCACACCTGAAGGCTTAGGCGACCCACTTGGTAATTACTTCCATCGACTCTACCCCAATGAAGGCTTGAAAGGAATGCTCAAGGATTGTGATTTTGTAGTTCTGGCTCTTCCTCAAACCAAAGACACTGAGTGCCTTTTTGATAAGGAAATGTTCGAAGCAATGAAGCCTGGAGCCTACTTTGTAAACGTCTCTCGCGGGCAATTGGTGGATGAAGATGCCTTGATCGAAGCACTCAATTCTGGTCGCCTGGCTGGAGCTGCCCTGGATGTTTTCAGTGAAGAACCACTGCCAGAGGATAGCCCCCTTTGGGCACAACCTAATCTCATCATTACACCCCATATTTCTGCTTTCTCAACCAAGATGATGAACCAGGTGGTCGATTTATTTATTGAAAATCTAAAACGGTACCTCACAAACACACCACTTTATAACCTGGTTGACCTGGAGCAAGGATATTAAGCTTAATGGACCTATTTGACCAATCGCTGGATGATCAACTTCGCTCCCAGGCACCGCTCGCCGCCCGAATGCGCCCACAAACGCTGGACGAGATCGTCGGGCAGCAGCATATCATTGGTAAGGGCACCCTGCTCAGGCGCGCCATCGAAGCTGATCGCCTTTTCAGTTCCATCATCCTCTATGGTCCTCCCGGAACCGGGAAGACAACCATTGCCAGGGTGATTGCCAATACAACCAAATCCCATTTTTCATCCCTTAGCGCGGTATTGGCAGGTGTGGGAGATCTTAGGACGATCATCCAGGAAGCCACCGAACGTCGCAAGTACGACCGGGTCCGCACGATTTTGTTCATAGACGAGATCCATCGCTGGAACAAAGCCCAGCAGGACGCCTTACTTCCTCAGGTCGAAAACGGTCTCATCACACTGATCGGTGCCACCACCCAAAACCCCTATTTTGATGTCATCAAAGCGCTCGTCAGCCGCTCCCGCATTTTTGAATTGAAGCCTCTCACCCAGGAAGACATCCTGACTCTCTTGGAAAGGGCACTAAAAAATGAGTTGAGCGGTTATGGAATGAGAACCATCCAGGCTGACGAAGATGCGCTGCAGCATCTGGCTGATATCTCCGGAGGCGATGCCAGAAATGCGCTCAATGCGCTCGAACTGGCAGTTGAAACAACGCCTGCTGAAGAAGGCCTGGTGCACATTACTTTGGATGTTGCCCAGGAGTCTATCCAAAAAAGAGCAGTGCTTTACGACAAGACCGACGACCAGCACTACGACACCATTTCTGCCTTCATCAAATCGGTGCGCGGAAGCGATCCTGATGCCGCTCTATATTGGATGACCAAGATGCTTTTAGCGGGAGAAGATCCCCGTTTTGTCCTGCGCCGTTTGATCGTGCTCGCCAGTGAAGATATCGGCATGGCAGATCCTAACGCCATCCTGGTTGCGAACGCTGCTGCCCAGAACTTCGAATATATCGGCATGCCAGAGGGTTGGTATCCCATTGCCCACGCCGTCATCTACCTTGCCACTGCTCCAAAGTCGAATTCGGTCGGTGCATTTTGGGAGATCCAGGAAGAAATTGGTCGTGAAGGTGCAGGTGGAGTTCCGATTCACCTGATGGATGCCAGCCGGGATGCTAAAGGTTTCGGTCATGGTCAGGGTTACCTTTACCCGCATTCCTTTGATGAGCATTGGGTAAAACAGCAATATTTGCCCGACGGTTTGCAGGGGCATGAGTTCTACCACCCGTCAGATCAGGGCTACGAAGCAGAAATCATTGAACGACTAAAAAAATGGCGTTCGAAGTCGTAGGGAACTGGTCTGCCTGTTTCCGAATTTCATAACACTTGGGCCTAGAGCCTGTCGTACAGAAGAGGCTTGCTTCTTTCGTGTTGTCTTCAAGACCAACCTTCACCACATCCTGTAATTGTCCGCGACTTTCTCTCCTTTTCATGTTAAACTTAAAGATTGCGAGGATGATATGTTGTTTAAGCGAATCGATCAGCAAGCGCCATTTATGATCATCGGACTGGGAAACCCAGGTCTGGAATATCGCTATTCCCGGCATAACTTCGGTTTTATGGTGATTGATGCGCTCGCTGAGAGATGGAATCTTTCTTTGAAAAAAATCAAATTCAAAGCGGTCATCGCTGAAGACCGATTCAGAGGCAATAAAGTTATTCTTGCCAAACCCTTGACATATATGAACGACTCCGGTCGGGCTGTTGCCCCCCTGCTCCGTTTCTATAAGTGTCCACCAGAAAATATTTTGGTTATTCACGATGACCTTGACCTCCCATTGGGTACACTTCGCATCCGCCCCTCTGGCAGTACTGCTGGTCAGCGCGGGATGGAATCGATCACAGCCATGATTGGCACCCAGGAATTTCCCCGCATGCGGCTCGGAATAAGCCGTCCACCAGGTCAGATGGACCCTAAGGATTACGTCCTGAAAAAATTTCTCCCAGCAGAGGGAGAATTAAAAACAATGGTCATCAACCAGGCTGTTGAAGCAATCGAATGCTTTCTCACAGACGGGCTGACAAGGGCAATGAATAAATACAATGGCGAAATCGCTTGATATTTCCATAGCCGAAACAATTAAAAGTCTGCCCCCTTATACTGAGCTTCTGAAATCAATAAAGGCTGGAGACTTTTCCACTCAGGCGCGCAAGAGTTTGGGGTTGCCCCGCGCTGCCCGGCTTGCTCTGCTTGCCGCTCTGCACGCAGATCTGCAGGTCCCGATTCTGCTTCTGACCAACCGCTCAGACCGCGCTCTTTCACTCTATGACGAGCTTGGATTTTGGCTTCCCCACGAAGTAAATTACTATTTCCCCGAACCCAACCCATTGTTTTATGAGGACCTGACTTGGTCGCAAAGCACCCGCCTGGACCGTTTGCGCGTCTTCACCACACTTAGCCGTTACCTCATTCCAGGCGCGCAAAAACCGGATGTTCCACCCGTGATGGTAGCGCCTATCCGGGCTTTGATGACTCGCACCGTGCCAAGGCGCACCTTTCTCAAAAACACCCTGAAAGTAAAAGCTGGTGATCGTCAGGACTTTCACCAAATCGCCACCCACCTTGTAGGGATCGGTTACGAATACAGCAACATTGTAGTTTCGCCTGGTCAATTTTCAAGGCGGGGCGGCATTTTGGATATCTGGTCTCCATCGGAAAACCAACCTCTCAGGTTGGATTTCTTTGGTGATGAAATCGATTCCTTGCGCCTTTTTGACCCCAACACACAACGCAGCGACGCAAAACTGGAACAAGCTCTGATCTTCCCAGCTTCCGAAGCCTTACCGGTAGCTGCAATGCAGGACGGAGAATTACCATACCAACTAAAAGAACAGGATATTGCTGAAATCTATCAATTTCCATCGAGCCTGATCGACTTCCTTCCCAATAACTCCCTCATCCTTCTGGATGGTGAAGAGTTCATATCTGCAGCCGCGAATGACATTGAAGAAGAAGCGCTCGAACGTCTGGAGGAACTCAAAAAAGACGATCCGAGCGCGAACCCCAAGGTGCCTTACCTGACCTGGTCCGAATTGCTGGACAGTACTGCCAACCGTCAATTGATCGAAATGGGTCACAGCCATGCAGAAGGCGGCTCACCTCTATCAGCCCTTTTTGATCCCGGACCCAGGTTCGCCGGTCGCCTGAAAGAATTCCAATTCCATATCGATTCCCTCACCAAGGATCAACAACCATGGACGATCGTTTCGCGCCAGGCTGCCAGGCTTGAACAACTTTGGAAAGAAACTCATCCTGACGATGCGGTCAAATCAGATTCCTTCCTCGAAGGCTCGCTTTCGGGTGGTTGGGTATTGCACCTGGATAAAAGTACCAGTCACCATTTGCTCACGGATAGTGAGATTTTCGGCTGGAGCCGTCCGCAACCACGCCGACGACCACCGCTGAGCAGTGAAGCACCTGAAGCAATCTTTGCCGACCTCAAACCGGGTGATTATGTTGTCCACGTCGACCATGGCATTGGTCGCTTCATGGGGCTGCACAAACCAAATATCGAAGGCAGCCAACGCGAGTACCTTACTATCCAATACAAGAACAGTGACGTTCTCTACGTGCCCATCCACCAGGCTGACCGAATCACCCGTTACATCGGACCGGATAGTTCTATTCCCCATATCAACAGCCTTGGCGGCACCGATTGGAATCAAACCAAGTCCAAAGTCCGTCATGCCGTGGTGGAGGTTGCCGCAGACTTACTGGAGCTTTACGCCAAGCGTCAGATGGCAAAGGGTTACTCTTTCAAGCCGGATTCTGATTGGCAGCGGGAACTTGAAGCCTCCTTCCCCTACATCGAAACTCCTGATCAGTTAATGGCAATCGAACAGGTCAAAACAGACATGGAGTCTGCCCGTCCGATGGACAGGTTGCTTTGCGGCGATGTCGGCTACGGGAAAACTGAAGTCGCCTTGAGAGCCGCCTTCAAAGCAGTCTCCGATGGAAAACAGGTTGCCGTATTGGTCCCCACGACGGTGTTGGCACAGCAGCATTATGACACCTTCAATGAACGTCTTTCAGTCTTCCCGGTGCAGGTGGAAATGCTTTCTCGTTTCCGCAGCCCCAAAGAACAGGATAAGATCATCAAGGACCTGGCAGCGAAAAAAATCGATATTGTTATCGGTACGCACCGCCTGGTTTCAGACGATGTCACTTTCAAAGACCTCGGTCTGGTGATCATTGACGAAGAACAACGTTTCGGCGTCACCCACAAGGAACACCTGAAAAAGTTACGAGAAGAAGTGGACGTCTTGACAATGACTGCCACGCCCATTCCACGTACCCTCTATATGGCACTCAGCGGCGTGCGTGATATTTCTACCATCAATAGCCCTCCAGAGGAACGCCTGCCCGTTGTTACGCATATTGGACCATATTCTCCCAAGTTAGTACGGGAAGCGATCGTACGTGAGTTGGACAGAGGCGGTCAGGTTTTCTTTGTGCACAACCGCGTTCAATCCATCCCTGCTGTTTACAATCACCTTCAAAACCTGGTACCCGAAGCCCGCATCGGCATCGGGCATGGCCAGCTGCCTGAGAGCGAACTGGCTGATGTGATGCACCAGTTTACATCAGGTCAGATCGATGTGCTCCTTTCCACTTCCATCATCGAATCTGGTCTTGACATCCCCAACGCCAACACCCTCATCGTCGATCGGGCAGACACTTTTGGTCTGTCTCAACTTTACCAACTGCGAGGCAGGGTCGGGCGCGGTGCTCAGCGAGCCTATGCCTACCTGTTTCAGGACAAACGCCGTGCCCCAACCCCGGAGGGCGAAGAAAGATTGGAAGTTTTGGCAGATAATTCTGCATTAGGTGCCGGATACTCAATTGCCATGCGCGACCTCGAGATGCGCGGTGCTGGCGACTTGCTCGGAACCCGTCAATCAGGCTATATCGCTGCGGTCGGCTTCCAGATGTATACAAAATTGCTCAGCCAGGCAGTTCAGGTCTTAAGAAGTGATTCAGGATTGGAGTCCATGGATTTGGTTGGTCAAACCAGGATTCAGTCACCCAGCCTCAACGTGAATGTCGACTTACCGCTCAATAGTGAGATCCCATCAACTTACATTCCAGACGAGGAGTTGCGCCTGAAACTCTATCGCCGCATTTCCAACTTGCGTAGTGATGAAGAAATCGCTCAGACTGAAATTGAGTTTCATGACCGTTTTGGCGAGCTACCGGAAGGGTTGCGGGACCTGTTTTTCCAAATGCAGGTAAAACTTGCAGCGGAGGAAATCGGTCTCGAATCTGTGACGATCGTCTCCCAACAGCTGTTGTTGACCTACCCTCCACTTCCTCAAGGGGTCAAGGAACGCGGTTTACCAGAGGTCGACGACCCACTGGTGCGTGCGGGAAAAAATTCTTATTGGATCAATATCAAAGAAATCAAAGGCGACGCCTGGCGTGAAATGTTGCTTCGGATTCTACAAAAATTGAAGCAAGCTGGTAGGTAGAGGCGGCTTTCCATGATGGCTAAACACACGCATTCTGAAACCCATCCCATTAATTTCTGTCTTTTTGGGCTGTGATATACTGCAAAAATGATGTCCGCTCTCAATAACTTGCCGAAATTCCTTCGATTTGCGCTTGTAGTTGTGCTCATTTTGATCGGATCAAGCCTGATGGCATGGTCGCAAATCAAGCCTTATCAATTGAACGTAAACGGAGAAATAATTCGCATGCGGGCACTGGTTTTGTTTCCTCGTGACCTGGTTAGATTGGCTGGTTACAGCCTCCAACCCGCAGACAGGTTATCCATCGATCCAGACAAATTCACATCAAATATTCCTGAGTTGATCAATCTGAACACTGCCAGACTGGTTTCAATCGAAACCCCAACAACAGCAACTGAGATTACAACTGCTGAGCTGCTGCCAGCCAATATTCTCCAGGAAGCTGGCATTCAGCTTTTCCCCGAGGATATCATCCAGATAAATGGTGACACCGCTCAGCCTGACCAAATACTACTGCCCGGAGAGCCTCTCAGTCTCCAATTTCTCCCTGCCAAGCAGGTTGATATTTCCGTCAACGAACAATACTCCAATTCCCTGTTCACTCAAAAAGCAACTTTCGCAGAAGCGTTGGCAGAGGCGGGTCTGGAATTTAACGAAAATGACCTCTTCTCACCCAGGCTCCATGAACCACTCACAACCAATGCCCAGCTTCAAATCACGCTTGCTGAACAAGTCTGTGTCAGCTTCCCTCAAACTCAGTTTTGCGGTCTCAGTGCAGGTGAAACCGTAAGCGAAGCGCTTGCAGACCTGGGCATAGCCCCTCAGCACCTTGACTACGCGCAGCCAGCAGAAGACCAACCTCTCCCAGAAAACAGAACGGTCAGCCTTCACCAGGTTGAAGAGCGCTTGATCCTGCAAACCGACGAGACCAGTTTTTATTATTCCTACCAGGAAGATCCAAACACCCAGCTCGATACCACTGCTGTGATCGTGCCCGGTCAACCAGGCATCGAAGTGCTGCGAACAACCGAACGAGTTGAAGACGGCACTCTGCTTGCCAGCACATCCGAAGCCCCCTGGAAAGCCAGCGAGCCCCGTGACGGCGTTATGGGTGTAGGCACGCGCGCCATCCTGCAAACCGAAACTGTTGACGGTGAGACCATTGAATTTTGGCGCAAGGTCAGTGTCTACGCCACCTCCTACCATCCCTCCACGTTTGGCGACAACCCCAGAACGCGATCCGGGTTGCCGTTGGTAAAGGGCACCATCGCCGTTTCAGCTGCCTGGTACCCTAGTATGGCGCTCCAACGTGTGTACGTGCAGGGTTACGGCTATGCCACCATTGGCGACTCCGGCGGAGGCATACCCGGCACTTATTGGATCGATCTTGGTTACAGTGACGAAGATTATGTGGGCTGGCACAGTTGGACCACGCTCTATTTTCTTGCTCCCATTCCAGCCTGGTATCCGGTGGTATTGCCATGACCCTGAAACAACTCAACATTTTTCCATTGTTAAAGAAGTACGGAATCAAGCCAAAAAAATCTTTAGGGCAAAACTTTCTTATTGAACCTGCCGGATTAAACAAGGTCATTGAAGCAGCAAATTTATCGACCACAGATGAAGTGCTCGAAATCGGCGCTGGACTGGGCAGTCTGACCTACCTGCTTGCACAAAGCGCGAGGCAGGTCACAGCAGTCGAGATCGACCGCACCATGCTCCCCCCATTGCGAGAGGCCTTAGCTGAATTTACTAACGTCCGCATTATCGAAGGTGATATTCTGGAACTCAAACCGGTTGAACTTTTAGAGGCTCAGGATTACGTTGTGGTTGCAAATATCCCCTACTACATATCATCCGCTATTATCCGACACCTGATGGAAGCACAGCGCAGACCAAAGCGAGTGGTCTTGACAGTTCAAAAAGAGGTGGCTGAGCGTGTGTTGGCAAAAGATGGAAAAATGAGCCTCTTATCGCTTTCGGTCCAGGTTTTTGGGCAGGTTTCGATGGCTGGCATGATCCCTGCGGGTAGTTTCTTGCCTGCCCCGGAAGTAGATTCAGCAGTCCTGAAAGTGGAACTTTATCCTGAGCCCCTTATTCCATTTGAGCAGCAGCAGGCTTTTTTTAGATTGGCTCACGCAGGCTTTGGGCAAAAACGCAAGACCCTGCGCAACTCACTTTCAGCTGGATTAGCGCTTTCGGGATCAGAAGTTGAAAAAATCTTAACAAACACTGGTATCGATCCGCAGCGTCGGGCTGAAACGCTTACTATCGTTGAATGGAAAAGACTTACAGAGGCTTGGTTGGCGAATCCTGTTTAACAGGTTTTTCGCGTTTTTTACTTTTACGAATTGTGGCAATCGCACCAATCACACCCGCAATACCCGCTAATAGAACAAAGGGTCGCTCAACCAGCCACAATAGCCCTCCCACGCCCTTGCGTGCATTGTTGACAAAGGCTGTTTTCGGGAGTTTTACCTGTCCCGACAGGTCAAAAGTAACCAGGCGAGGCAGGAAGTCCTGCTCAACGCAACCCTCCAGGCTGAAAACGTAGACCGGCTTTCCAGATTGCCACGCTAAACGCAAATCGGTGCCAAATTCATCCCAGGTCATCGGTTTTGGAGCCTTCACCCCTTCCATCAACAGGCCCCCGCCGGTGCTGCCGATACCAATCGCCTGGGCTTCTTCCGCGTAACTCCAAAGAATGCGGTTTCCCATCGGTTGAAACATACTCGAATAGAGCATCAGTACTTCACGGTCAACAGGTACGTCCACCAATCCGCCGAACCTTTTTGCTATTGTCGGGTCAAATTTGCGTTCATCAACGATGAACGGGAAATGGTAAGCTTCCAGAAAATAGCCATCATCCTTGATGCTCACAGCCAGTTTTCGGTAAGCCAGATTGGCTTTTTTAAGAGGATCTTTCGAGAGAAAACGTTGGAGAGTTTTCTTGAGCAAGCGCGGGTGAAGGGTCAAGGGGTCGGTCATTCGCTTGAAATCCGGTTCAATCTCAAGCCCGATACCGTTCCATTCCAGGTTGTTTTCTTTCGTCCAAACTTTGAAATCTGCATAACGCTCTAAAGCCTGGGCGTAGTTCTCCATATTGAACCAATAACCCTCTTCTTTTGGAAGAAGCAGCCAGGCCTTAACTGGAATTTCCAAATGGTTGAGCTTATGGACAACTTCAATCCGTTCTTTCGAAAAGTCGGGAATTCCAAGAGATATAGCTGCACCGAGTGTTTTCAAGTCGTCATAAACAAAGCGGTTTTCGAAAAGCTTTTTGAGCGCGGGTCCATCCAACTCGCAGAAGAAGGTCAGTCTCGAATCCATCGTTTCACCAAAATGATTAACGTTTGCCCACAAATAAAGTTGCGCTTTTTATTATGAAACCAGCATTCTCTATAAAAGCTTTGTCAATTTTGGATGGGTGATTTGGCAGGGATGCCAACCCGGCGGGGAAATTCCGCTGGTGTTGGTTTAATTTTTTGTAAAACGACCAGGTAGCGTTCATCGTCCACTCCGGGCAACTTCACCGGAAGGATTGTCTCAAGTTTTCCACCCATCAGTCTGATGGCATTTCGGCTTGCTTCTGCTTCCTCTTTCGCGCTGGCACTTTTTTGCATCACTGTCAGCCCCCCTGTTCGTACCAGCGGCAGTAAATATTCCACCAATACCGGTGTTTTTGCTACAGCTCTTGCCAAAGCCAGATCGTAATTCTCTCTATGAGCACGATCCTGCCCAATCTCTTCAGCCCGGGCACTGCTGACGATCACATCTTTTAAACCAAGCACTTCGACAAGATGTTCGCAAAAGCCGGCTTTCTTTTTGACCGATTCGACCAGGGTCAGCCTGGCTTCTGGATAGATAATTTTGAGTGGGATGCCAGGTAAACCCGCCCCTGTGCCAATATCGATCATACTTTGCGGGGTCCAACCTTCAGGAAAAGCCATGATCACGCTAAGAGAATCCAAAAAGTGCTTAATTTGAATTCCTTCCTCATCGCGAATTGCGGTCAGGTTGAATTTCTGGTTCCATTCCAGTAATTCACGCATAAAAGTATCAAATTGCCCCACTTGCAGAGGGGACAGTTCGATACCATAATCAGTTTTCGCACATTCTTTCCAAGTTTGCATAGCAGGATTATAAGCCAATTGTTCCAGTGCTCCATTGTCATCTTGGGCACATCTTGTCATCCTATTATCTTGGGTAATTCTTTTCATCCTATTATCTTGGGTAATTCTTGTCATCCTGAACGAAGTGAAGGATCTTAACTACAGCTGAATAATCAGAAATTTCTTCGTAAAGAAAACTCAATATCCCCACTCTACTTCCCCATTTAAGCGATCCTTAAAAACTACCGAAAATCCCCGCTCCCAAATAGGCAAAAAGCAGCATCTTGGCAACCTTGCCAATCCAGGTAAAAATCAAAAACTTCCACAATGGAACTTTCCCTGCCCCCGCAATGAAGCCCGCCATGTCAAAAAGCGGGTTAGGAATAAAAGCCAGCAGAATGATCGGCCAGTGATTGTATTTGCTGATCCAATTTTCCAAACGATGATACCAATCCAGGTTGCTAAGCCAAACCTGACCACCAACTCCCGCCATATACCCCGAGAGTTCTCCCAAAGTCGCCCCCGAACCGGAAGCGATTGCCACCCAAAATGGGTCGAACACTGCTCCCATGGCTGATGTAAACACGACACCCGGTAATGGGATCAGTACCGTTGCGTTGGTTAGGATTGAGAGCAGAAAAATCCCCGGATACCCATAGGCTTCCAGGTGTTGGATTTGATCGCGATAAAGTAGCAGCAATATGGTCAAAACCAATACTGCCGCCAAAAGCGTGATACGCCATATCTTTTGTTTAGTGGTGAATGGGGTTTTAGTTTCCAACGATTCAGCCATGGATCAGGCTATTGAGACGAGCAATAACCATCTCCGATGCCACCAGGTTGCGCCCACCTACCGGAATGATCACATCTGCATAACGTTTTGTTGGTTCTACAAACTCAAGATAGCTCGGACGCACAGTGTTAAGGTATTGGTCCACAACCGATTCCATGGTCCTGCCACGTTCCACCAGGTCACGCTGCAGACGGCGAATGAAGCAGATATCCTGATCCGTATCCACAAACAACTTCATGTCGAAAAGCTGCCTTAGTTTCTTCTCGACCAAAATGAGAATACCTTCCACCATGATCAGTCGCTTGGGCTCGACCAGCCTGGTTTCTTTCGAACGGGTGTGATTAACAAAATCGTAAACTGGCACATGAACAGCTTTGCCCGCTTTTAGTTGATGAATGTGTTCAATCAGTAATTCTGTTTCCAACGAAGAGGGATGGTCATAGTTGACCTTTAGCCGCTCCTCGTAAGGTTTATCATCCTGGTTTCGGTAGTAAGCGTCGTGTGGCAACAAAGCGATGCTGTCCGGTCCGATTTCCTCCAGGATTTTTTCTGAGAGGGTTGTTTTCCCAGAGCCTGAAGCTCCGGCGATTCCAATAACGAAAGAGGGTCTGTTTAGCGACATGCCAAAATTATAACCGTATACCGTTGTTGATGTTTAGAACTTTAGGGTATTTACAGAATTTTTTTAAGTACAAAATACAATCTTCGTCCTCCGTGTTACAACTCTTCTGCCTGTACAAACCCTGTTACCACCATGGTCCCCCTTTCTTCGGGTGGTGTTTGCAGTCTTATTTTCAAGAGTCTCAGGTATAATCACGACAGGAGAGGCAGTTCATATGACAGCAAAAATTATTGATGGAAAAGCAACAGCCGAAGGTATTCGTGGAGAGGTAAAAGAAGCCATAGATAAGCGCAAGGCAGAGGGAAAATCAATCCCCGGCCTGGCAACGGTTCTGGTGGGTGAAAACCCAGCCTCTAAGGTCTACGTTCGGAACAAACAAAAAGCCTGCGCTGAAGTTGGCATTAAGTCTTACGGCTACGATTTACCCGGAGATGCCAGCCAGGAAGAAGTTGAAGCATTGGTTAGCAAACTCAATGCCGACCCTGCCGTTAATGGCATTTTGGTACAGTTACCATTGCCAAAACACCTGGATGAAGAAAAGGTACTGGTCGCCATCGATCTCACCAAAGATGTCGACGGCTTCCATCCGGTCAACATCGGTCGCCTGGCCCAAAAAGGGCGCGAGCCTGTTTTCGTTCCTTGTACGCCTGCTGGCTGCATGTACCTCCTTGAAAACGCCGGTGTGCAGATTATTGGTGCCAACGCTGTCGTGCTTGGTCGCTCCAACATCGTGGGTATGCCTGTGGCATTATTGCTTATCAAAGCCAACGCTACTGTCACCATTGTTCATTCTCACACCAAAAACCTACCCGAAATTGTTCGCGCTGCCGACATCCTGATAGCCGCTATTGGTCAGCCCGAATTTGTCAAAAAAGATTGGGTCAAACCAGGTGCGTATGTCATCGATGTGGGCATCAACCACAAAGACGATCCCACTGCAAAACGCGGTTATCGGCTGGTTGGCGATGTGGCTTTCGATGAAGTGTCCGAAGTCGCTGCTGCCATTACTCCTGTTCCAGGCGGTGTCGGTCCCATGACGATTGCTATGCTGCTAAAAAATACGTTGCGTGCAGCCGAATTGACTGATAAAGCATCTTAATAAACTGCGGAGGACTCATGGCAACATTACTGGTTAAAAACGCTACGATTATTGTCACAATGGACAAAAATGACCGTGAATTAACGGACACGGCGATTTTCTGTCGGGATGGCGTGATTGAACAGATCGGACCTCTAGCCGAACTTCCCCAGGAAGCAGACGAAGTATTAGACTTCCAAGACCATATCGTCCTGCCAGGTTTGGTCAACACCCACCATCATTTTTACCAGACCCTCACCCGGGCAGTGGTAGGAACACAAGACGCCAATCTATTCCATTGGCTTACTACTCTCTATCCAATTTGGGCGCGTCTGAATCCTGAGGATATCTTCCTCAGTGCTCAGACCGCGCTGGCAGAACTGGCACTTTCGGGATGCACAACTTCCTCCGATCATCTCTACCTGTTCCCTAACGGCAGTAAACTCGATGATGAAATCGAAGGCGCCGCTACAACCGGGTTGCGTCTGCATGCCTCACGCGGCTCCATGAGCCTTGGCCAATCCAAAGGCGGTTTACCTCCCGATAGCGTGGTGGACAGTGAAGAGTCGATTCTCAAAGACAGCGAACGGCTCATCCAGCGTTATCACGATCCTTCTTTTGGATCCAAACTTCAGATTGTGCTGGCTCCTTGCTCTCCCTTTAGCGTCACCACCCAGCTAATGCGCGATTCTGCTGTCCTTGCTCGGAAGTACCATGTGCATCTTCACACTCACCTGGCAGAAACTGAGGATGAAGACGATTTCTGCCTGCAAAAATTTGGTCTAAAGCCAGTTGCTTATATGCAATCAGTCGACTGGATTGGCGAAGATGTTTGGTTCGCTCACTCTGTCTGGGTAAATGAAGCCGAAATGGACCTTTACGCCCGCCATGGCTGTGGAGTTGCCCATTGTCCAGGTTCAAATATGCGCCTTGCATCAGGAATCGCCCCGATTATGAACATGCTCAGCCGTGGAATCAAGCTCGGTTTGGGCGTCGATGGATCAGCCAGCAATGACAGTTCTCACATGCTCGGCGAAGTCCGTCTGGCTATGCTTTTGGCTAGAACTAACAGCGGAATTAAAGGTGCTTCCCGTTCTGCCCCTGACGCTCCTCCTCTGATGACCGCTCGCCAGGCTTTGTCTATTGCAACTCGCGGTGGTGCTTCTGTTCTCGGTCGTACTGACATAGGCAGCCTCGAAGTGGGCAAATGTGCCGATTTCTTTGCAATCGACCTGAACAAACTCGATTACACTGGTGCCCTGCAGGATCCGGTCGCAGCGATAGTCTTTTGCACTCCGCTCAAAGCCGACTGGACCGTTGTTGGTGGTGATGTGATTGTCCGTGAAGGGCAATTCACCAAGTTCGATATCCAGGCACATGTCCGCAAACACAATGCGGCATCCAAACGCCTGATTCAAAATTAAACAACCCTGATCAAAGGGAAAAACAAGGAGATTATTCAATGCAGAAAAAAGGTTTAGCCGTCGTCGCTGTTGGAGGAAACGCACTCATCCTGGATAAACATCATCAAACGGTGCCCGACCAATTCAATGCGGCGGTGAAAACAATGAAACATATCGCCGACATGATCACCGACGGTTGGGATGTGGTCATCACCCATGGTAATGGTCCCCAAGTCGGTTTCATTTTACGCCGGTCTGAGATCGCAGCCCACGAATTACATGAAGTTCCATTGGATTACTGCGGAGCCGACACCCAAGGCTCTATTGGCTATATGTTCCAGCAGGCCTTATTCAATGAATTCAAAGAACGCGGCATCCAAAAGCAAGCTGCAACAGTTGTCACCCAGACCGTCGTCGATTCCAACGACCCTGCCTTTCAAAATCCGACCAAGCCGATCGGTTCGTTCATGGACGAATCTCTGGCAATGGAAAAACGTCAAAAAGATGGTTGGGTAGTCGTGGAAGATGCTGGTCGCGGTTGGCGGCGTGTTGTGCCCTCACCCATTCCTCAGACCATCGTTGAAGCAGCTGCCATCCGCAGCCTGATTGACAACGGCTTTGTTGTGGTCGCGGTAGGCGGAGGCGGTATCCCTGTCATGCAGCATGAAGACGGCAGCCTGGTTGGCGTTGAAGCCGTGATCGACAAAGACTTTGGCTCTGCCATCCTCGCCAGCATGCTCAATGCTGACCTGTTCCTGATCAGTACTGCAGTCGAAAAAGTAGCGATCAACTTCAACAAGCCAGACCAAAAATGGTTGGACGAGATGACCGTTGCGGACGCTCAAAAATATATCGAGGAAGGTCAATTTGCCAAGGGTTCCATGCTGCCAAAAATTCAGGCGATCCTGAAATACATGGCTGCCGGCGGCAAGAAAGCTTTGATCACCGATCCGGAACACATTAAAGATGCCCTTGACGGCAAAACCGGCACATGGATCGTGCCGTAAAAAAGGTATTACAGTAGAATAGTCGAATAATAGAAGGATATCTTTCTGGGTCCACCACCTTCAATAGGCATGTTGAACCTGGCAAGAAATCGTTCTTAATAAGGAACATTTGGATTAAGAATGCCTGTTAGCTATTTTCAATGCTCTCAATGTGGGCGCAAATATGAGCCCGAAAAGGTCACCTATACCTGTCTGACTTGTGGTGGCAACCTGGATACACACTTCAGTTTTGAAGCGAACCCCGCTGAAGTCAACCAGGCAGAAATTCTTGAGAGCCGGGAAGCTTCACTATGGCGGTATGCGCCATTGCTCCCCGTCCCTGATGTCGGATTTGAAAACACACCGCTTCACCGGGTTGGTTTAACCCCGGTTTATCAACCAGAGAGCCTTCGAAAAGAGCTGGGCATCAAGAAGCTGATCATCAAAGACGAAAGCTGTAACCCCAGCGCCTCTTTCAAAGATCGTGCCAGCGCGATTGTAGTTAGCAAAGCAATCGAAGCCGGCATTGACACGATCATCGCTGCTTCAACTGGCAACGCCGGCGCAGCCATGGCTTGCATGGCAGCCAGTGTTGGCAAGCGTGCCATCATCCTCGCTCCGCGTAGCGCACCACCCGCAAAAATCGCGCAACTTCTGACCTTTGGTGCGCAAGTGGTCCTTATCGATGGCAGCTATGATGATGCTTTTGATTTAAGCATTTCCGCCTCGAATGAATTTGGTTGGTACAACCGCAACACCGGCTACAACCCCTACACGGTTGAAGGCAAGAAAACTGCCGGGTTGGAAATCTGGGAACAGGTGCTACGCCATCTCCCTTCAGACAACGACTTTAACGTCTTTATTCCCGTCGGTGATGGAAATATTCTGTCAGGGGTTGCCAAAGGCTTCGTGGATCTTCTCGCTCTGGGTTGGATCAAAAAACTACCCCGCCTGATCGGCGTTCAGGCAGAAGGTTCTGCCGCGATTTACAACGCCTTTGTCCAAAAAAGCGACCAGATAAGCGCAGTCAATGCCACAACGATTGCTGACAGTATCAGTGTCGATTTGCCCCGTGATGGGCTACGCGCATTAAACCGTGTTCGCCAGAGCAATGGCTTCTTCATCACCGTTTCTGACGAGCAGATTCTGGCTGCTATCCCAAAACTTGGCAGTGCTGGTATCTTCGTTGAGCCCGCCGCAGCCGCGGCTTATGCTGGTTTGGTGCAGTCGCTCGAAACCAGTCAAGTCGACCCAACCACCCCAGCCCTCGTTTTGGCAACTGGCAGCGGTTTAAAAGACATCAAAGCGGCAATGCAATCTGTCCAACCTGCTCCCATCATTGAACCAAGCCTGGACAAACTCAAGGAGGTTTTAAGTGTCTGAACCTGTTTTTAGTGTGATCGCGCCCATTTTTAACGAACTCGAGAACCTGCCCCTGCTTTATGCTCGGGTAAAAGAGGTCATGGATAGCACCGGCGAACCCTGGGAGCTGATTCTCGTTGATGATGGCAGTTCTGATGGTTCTACTGACGTTATCCGCAAGTTAGCCTTAGAGGATGAGCGGGTCAGACCGGTTATCTTTGCCCGTAATTTCGGTCACCAGATCGCTGTCACTGCTGGAATGGATTACAGCCGTGGACAGGCTGTCACCATCATCGATTCCGACTTGCAGGATCCGCCCGAGGTTATCCTCGATTTGATCGAAAAATGGCGGGAAGGCTATCAAATCGTCTATGCCGTACGCTCAGAGCGTGAGGGTGAAAGTTGGTTCAAATTGACCACAGCCTCACTGTTTTACAAGCTGATATTCAAGATAACCGATGTGAAAATTCCCTTGAACACGGGTGACTTCCGTCTGATCGATCGCACTGCTCTCGATGTCATCAATACCCTGCGCGAGCGAAATCGCTTCTTACGCGGGATGGGTGCCTGGGTCGGATTCAAGCAGATCGGCGTCGAATATAAACGTCACGCCCGCCATGCTGGTCAAACTCATTACCCGCTCAAAAAGATGCTGCAACTCGCTCTTAACGCAATCACTGGTTTCTCAACCTATCCTCTCAAACTTCTCACCACCGGAGGAATTTTCTTGGTTGGGTTGAGCCTGGTTTTATTACTGATCTACTTGCTCCTGGCAATTTTTAACAATTTCGACCTCACCTACATCCTCGCCACTTGGCTTAGCCTTATTTTTCTTGCGGGCGTTCTGCTGATTGGCATGGGTATTCTCGGTGAGTACATCGGTCGCACCTACGACGAAGCCAAAGGCAGACCACTTTACATTGTCGCGGAGGGTCCAAAAGAACCTTTTGACCCTACTCGCCTTGACTATAAACAATAATTTTAGAAGGAATTCACATGAACAAAATTGACCTAACCATTTTGCCTGACCGTCTCGAGCACACCCTTCAACGAGTTCGGGAAAAGAAATTCATCATCCCAACCCTGGCGCAACAAAAAGATCCCAGCCTGATTCCAGCGGACATCCTGGAGCGATTGAAAGATCTCGGTCTTTGGGATTTGCATCCTCTAAATCTGTATCGCATCAGTTGGAAAAATGAACCTGTCGCTTTCGGTGGCGGTTTTGGAGATGTAAATTATATTGAATTCCCCAAATCTTTAACCGGGGTAGACGCCCGCATCGTTGCCTTGGTAGGCAAGTGGTTCCCTTGTGGTGTCCACAAGGTCGGTGCAGCCTTTGGCTGCCTGGTTCCTCGCTTGGTTACCGGTCAATTTGACCCCACTACTCAAAAAGCGGTGTGGCCTTCAACTGGCAACTATTGCCGTGGCGGTGCTTACGATTCCTACCTTCTGGGCTGCAAATCTGTCGCTATCCTGCCTGAGGGCATGAGCAAAGAACGCTTCGATTGGCTTAGAAACGTTGCCGACGAAGTCATCGCAACCCCTGGAACAGAATCGAACGTTAAAGAGATCTTTGATAAGTGCTGGGAACTTCGCCGAAGTGGTGAAGATCTGATGATCTTCAATCAGTTCGATGAATTTGGCAATTATCTCTGGCATTACATCCTTACCGGCGATGCTCTTGAACTGACGGCTCATAAAGTTCTGGGTCCCAAAGATCGCCTGGCTGGTTATGTTTCTGCTACTGGTTCTGCTGGCACTCTTGCAGCGGGTGATTACCTAAAACAAATCTTCCCTCACACTAAAATTGTCGCCAGTGAAGCTCAGCAATGCCCCACCCTCCTTGAAAACGGGTTTGGTGCTCATCGCATCGAAGGCATCGGCGACAAGCACGTTCCGTGGATACATAACGTCAGGAATACTGATTTTGTCACTGCCATCGATGATAATGCTGTTGTCAACCTGGCTCGTCTCTTCAATGAAGAAACTGGCAAAGACTACCTGGTAGCTTCCGGTGTAGACGAGGAAATTGTCAAAAATCTCGACCTGCTTGGATTCTCCAGCATTTCCAACCTGCTCTCGTCCATCAAGTTCGCCAAATACAACGAACTCACCAGCAACGATATTGTCCTGACAGTTTTGACCGATTCGATGGAATTGTACGATAGCCGTTTGAAAGAAATGCATGAGGAATTCGGAGAGTACACCCGCGAGAACGCCATTGCTGATGATGCCCGCTATCTCAAGGGTCAGGCGATCGATTACATGCAGGAGCTTGGATATCGGGAACGTAAGCGCATTCACAACCTCAAGTATTACACCTGGGTTGAACAGCAAGGTCGAACGTACGAAGAGATCATGGCACAATGGTACGATCCGGAATACTGGACTGAAATCCAATCGCTCGGACCGAAAATCGACACCTTGATTGAGGAATTTAACCACAAAGCTGCCGTTCAGCTCTAAAGGAGCCCATTTGAATCAATCGGCATCAATTTCTGATACCAGCCTGGTAATGGTGGCAGTGATCCCATCGACGCGGGATCTTGATATTGCCCGCTTGCTGGGTTGGTATCGGATTCCGCTCAAATCCGCACCTAAGATCATTGCCGTAGATTACCTTGCGTTCTATCAGACTGCAGCTTTTCCAAAAGACCAGCGGGCTCAAATTCGTTGGGTAGCGCCCATTCTCGGTCACGAACTGACTACCAGGGCAGAATTGATGCAAGACCAAGCAGACCATCCTCGGGCAAAAGAAGAATATTTCAAAATACAACTTGGTCCACTTCAGGAACTGAAAAATCCAATTCCTGCCCAAAACTGGAAACGCGTAACATTCTTCTATACAACCGGTCAGCGCATTAAAACTGCAGAAAGCCTGAACGACCTGCCTGTTCACGATGAAGAAAGACCAATATTGTGGCAGGCACTGCGAGAACGAGCGCTAAAAAGCGAAGAATACCAGGCAGATGACCTTCCTGAGATTCCGCTTGATCCGGCGCTCCTGGCACTTTTAAGTGGTTTAACCAGGTCAGATTCGTAAGAAAGGCATCAACTATGAAAACCATAATCAAAAACGGTACGCTGGTAACAGCTGAAACCAGTTTTCAGAGCGAGATTCTCATCGAAGATGAATTAATCATTCAAATTGCAGAGTCAATTGATGTTGATGACGCCGAGGTCATTGATGCTGCAGGTAAGCTTGTTTTACCCGGTGGTGTAGACCCGCATGTTCACCTGCACCTTGAAATGGCAGGTACCGTTTCTTCGGATGATTATTACACCGGAGGCAAAGCTGCCGCATTTGGTGGCACAACCACAGTTATTGACTTTGTTTCACATGGTCCGGGCAGCCTTGAAGAAAGTGTGCAGGCTCACCGCCGTTTCGCGGACAGTACAACAAGCATTGACTACAGCTCGCACATGAATATCACCCGTTTTGATGATCAGGTTGCTGAACAGATCCCAGGCTTGCGAGGGCTTGGAATAAGTACGATCAAAGTTTTCACAGCATATAACAATCGCCTCAGGATCAATGACAGTGATGTCTTTAAAGCCATGCGAATTGCAGGTCAGAACGATATTTTGACCATGGTTCACGCAGAAAATGGCGATGTGATTGAAGTTTTGATAAAAGAAGCTCTTCAAGCAGGGCACACTGAACCAATTTGGCACGCGTTAACACGTCCGGGTTGGGGAGCGGTTGAAGCCAGTCTGCGTGCCTTTGCCCTGGCAGCGCAAGCGGATGCCCCTGTCTACCTGGTCCACATGAACATGGCTGGCGAGGTTGACCAATTAAAGTACGCTCGCTCAAAAAGCGTTTATGCCATGGGTGAAACTTGCCCTCAATACCTGTTCTTCACCGAAGAAAACCTGCAGCAGTCGGATGGAGCAAAATGGATTTGCTCTCCTCCCATGCGCTCCAAAAACGATAACATCGGGCTCTGGCAAGGTTTGGAAGATGGAACCATACAGGTTCTGGCTACTGACCACTGCCCCTTCTTCTACAATGGTCAAAAAGCCATTGCCTATGAAGGAAAAAAAGTTGCCATTCCAGGTAAAGAATTAGGAAAAGACAATTTCACCCTGATCCCCAATGGCTTGCCAGGTGTGGGTGATCGTATACCGCTGTTTTGGACGCATGGTGTCGCCACTGGTCGCATCAGTCCGGAGCGTTTTGTCGCTCTCACCTCTACCAACCCTGCCAAAATTTTTGGACTCTACCCTCAGAAAGGCTGCTTAAAACCTGGCTCAGACGCAGACATCGCAATTTGGGATCCTGAGTTGACCATCAAATACGGGGTGGAGGTCGCCCAGCACCGCACCGATTACAACCTTTATGAAGGTTGGAACTTGAAAGGGATGCCAATAACCGTTATGCAGCGCGGAAAAATACTTGTGAATGATGGAAAATGGTTTGGCAAACCAGGGCAAGGAAGATTCTTGCACCGATTAAGTGGAGAAGTCCTCTAACACAGGTCGGTAATTTATGATCCTTTTTGCTATCCCAGGCTTGTTGTTTCTTGGGTCTCTGATCTTAGTGATTGCGCATTCCTACCGAACCAACACAGCCCGCTCCTGGGTGATTGCCATGACTACCGCGCTTATAGCGTGGATAGCCTCTTTCGTAATGCGTCTTTACCTGCCATCTGAGCTTGAACTGTTAAAGTGGTTTCCAGGCACAAAATTTGAAGAATCGCTTGGTTTAGTTGTCGACTATATCAACTGGCCTTACATGGTTGCCGTCTTGAGTATGTGCGTTGCGGCACTTCTGACCGATACTACCCGTGCTGAGCCAGGCATCAACCCTTACTCCTGGTCTCAGACACTCTCAATTACTGCCTTGAATCTGATCGCCATTTTGGCTGCCAACCCTCTCACGATGGCAATAGCCTGGATGATCACCGATCTGGTTGAGTTATTCATATTATTAAGGTTGTCGAAAGCCGCTGAATTGGGCTCAAAAATCGTTAGCCTTTTTACCATTCGAATTTTTAGCACTTTCATGCTCATCACCGCCACTTCCATCGCCTGGCAGGGGCAGGCTTTCGCTGGCTTCGATATCATGCAGCCCAACGCAAGTTTGTTCTTTTTGATCGCTGCCGGTTTACGCCTTGGCGTTTTCCCATTAAATTTGCCCATCCTGGACTCACCTGAATTGCGCTGGGGGGCTGGGACCCTCTTTCGTCTTACTCCAGCAGCCTCTGCCTTGGTTCTTATCGCCCATTTGCCAGCAGGACTTTTGGTTTTCAACCAGAATTTGCTTAACGTTGTTCAAGTTTTCACCTTGATCGCTGCGTTTTACTCCTCGCTGATGTGGCTCACCCGCAAGACTAACTTTGAAGGTCGTTTGTATTGGATGGTTGCCTTTTCGGCTTTCGCAATCCAGAGCGCTTTGAATGGACACTCGGAAGCCAGCAGGGTCTGGGGCTTGGGGCTCTTGCTTTCAGGAAGTTTACTTTTTTTGTTCAACCCACCAATCCGACGGATCCGATTTTTGCCTTTATTAGGCTTGCTGGGTTTTATTGGCTTGCCTTACACCCTGGCAGCATCCGGCTGGGAAGGGCTCCTTCCAGACACATTCAATTTCACTTCGGTGATCATGATACTCACTCACGCCTTTCTTGTGCTCGGCTATGTACGTTACATAATTGGGGCAGATAGCACGATTACAGGGCTTGAAAAGTATGCGCGCATCACCTTTCCTCTCGGCTTGGTAAGCCTTATTCAAACCATTTTGGTGTTGGGGCTGATCGGTTGGCCAGCCGTGCTCACTGTTGGCAACCTCAGGGGCAGCCTGGCAATTCTCGCGATAGTACTTCTTGGGATTTTGATTGGCTGGCGGTTTGGCTTCCGCATGGAAACTGATGTGCTCTCCCGAAAGATTCCTTTTTTCCGTCTTTTTCTCATCATATTCAATTTCCTCCGTCAAGCTCTCAGCCTTTCATGGGTCTCGGGTTTAGTGAACCGGGTCTACACTTCGACCTCCGGATTAGTCGCCTTCTTCAGTCAGATTTTTGAGGGAGATGGCGGCATTTTGTGGTCGGTAGTCTTCCTTTTTGTTCTCTCAATACTGTTGCTTTTTCCGGGGTTGTGATGACAGAAATCTTCCAATCTTTGCCCATTTACGTCGCTCTTCTGGCTGCCCTGCTTAACCTTGTCCGCCGGCAGTGGACGTTGAACCTGATAGCACTGGTCGTGCAGTTCGCCTGTCTTTTTCCGATATTGCTGAAAATTGTGCCTCTGCAGTTAGCCTTGATCCAACCATTTACTGGCCTGATGGTAACTCTGATCCTTTATCTGACCCTCTTAGGGGTTGGTGGAATCAAAGCGATTGACCTTCGCCAATCCCTGACCAGTGGTGAGATCTTTCGTGGCTTGGCTGGTATCTTCCTGTTAGCGACCTTACAGATTTTTTTACCGCAATTTCAACAGGCTGTCTTTCCATTTATTTCAAGCGATCATCTTTTTCTCAGTCTTGGCTTGATCCTGATTGGTCTCATGCAGCTGGGAACGATTCGCGAGCCTTTCTACCTGGTTATCGGTTTGCTCACATTCCTGTCCGGGTTTGAGTTGCTTTATTCAGCACTCGAATTTTCTTACCTGTTGGAAGCTCAACTGGTGGCGGTGAACCTGCTTTTGGCGATCGTTGGTGCCTTCTTCATCGTCAAAAATGCAGAAAGCGAGTCTACGTGAACAACACTGTGATCATCTGGCTGTTGTTGCCGATTTTGCTTGGTCTTGGGTTGGTAACGATCCAACGGCTTCCAAAACTCTCTGCTCTCCTGGGCAGTCTCTTTCCCTTGGTCCTGGCAGTACTTGCCCTGATTTATTCCAAGGGGTTGACTCTCAATGTTCTTGGTCGCTATTTCACACTAACAGATAACCTGGTGTTTTTTGGTCGCGCTACTCAAATCACTGCTGATCAGCTCGGAATAATTGCACTTCTTTACTTCCTATGTTTCGCATGGAACGTTATGAGCGGTTTATTCAATGTGGGTCGATGGTTCAACAGTCTTACTTTGATCATTACTGCTTTGTGGGCTTCCGTGCAAGTAATCACCCCCTTTCTCTATTCGGCGGTTGTCGTCGAACTGATTGCACTGGTCAGCGTTCCACTGCTCTCTCCGCGAGGCACGCCTGCCAAAAGTGGTATCATCCGCTTCTTAAGCATGCAAACCATTGCAATGCCGCTTATCCTCTTAAGCGGCTGGATGGTTACCGGCATTGAGACATCTCCTTCAGCCGAAGCTCTCGTTCTCCGCGGTTCTCTGTTGGTCATTGCCGGATTCAGCCTTTGGGCCGGTATTTTCCCTCTTCACAGTTGGCTGCCCATGTTGACTGAAGAGAGTCATCCCTGGACCATCGGTTTTCTCCAGACCATCATGCAGATCAGCCTTGCCATCTTTTTCCTTAAATTTCTGAACCAATATGCCTGGCTCCGTAATTTGGAGGAGATCAAGTTAGTTCTCAAGTGGATTGGTGCGCTTTGCATTGTTTCTGCAGGAGTTTTGTCTGTTTTTCAAAAGAAATTGAGCCGAGTGTTCGGCTATTTATTCCTGTCAGGTACAGGATATATCGTTCTCTCTATGGCTTTCCAACAACAAGGCTGGCTCAATCTTTTCACACAATATTTATTACCACGCATCTTCGCTTATTGGTCACTTGGGTACACGCTTTCATTACTGCGTGAAGCAATCGGTTCGGAACAACTGAATTTTTCAGAGTTAAAAGGCTTGATCTGGCGCTACCCTCTTAGCAGCATCCTCTTACTAGCCAGTTTGCTAAATATTATCGGGATGCCTTTATTCTCTCTTTTCCCGTCCAACCGCATCCTTTTAAGTATTCTTGCCAGTGAGAGCATGCCGTTCCGATTATTCGTCAGCCTTGGGCTTATTGGCATGGTCCTGATGGTTTTGAAAGTACTGGGAGTGGTAATACAAGCACCTGAGGATGTTGATCAGGATAAAAAAGAAAGAACATTGATGATTATTCCAGTGGTCTTGATTATCCTGGTAATGGTGTTGGGTGGGATCTTCCCACAATTTTTCACAGCTCCAGTACAGGACCTTTTGATTTCTTTCCAGAATCTGTTGAACTGAGCAAAAGACTCAAAACTGAAATTGTGTATAATCTCTTCTAATAACTAACCGAAAGACAGGAATCTAATGGACGAATATTCCGGCATAGAACAGCTCGAAAAACGCGTTGAATGGCTTGACAACGAACGCCGCAACGATAAAACCAACCTTGCCTCTTTGCAAAATCGCCTCACCATATTGGAAGGTGAAAATATGAATTTGCGAAAGCAGATCAAAGAACTCGAGGTTCTCATAAACCAAAATTCCACCCAGATTGCCAGTATGGATAAGTATGAAAATCGCATCGACCGTTTGAATATCGATCTTACCAAGCAGATCCGGGATGTGAACGAAAGGGCTGAGAATAATCTCAATGAAGCTCAAAAACGAAATAAAATCGAGGTGGATTCTGCCAAGAAATCCATCGCTGAGCTATATCCAGTTATGGACATGTTTGATCCTATTCGGATTGATATCACCAATGTAAAAGCAGAAAATGTCCGCTTGGCACGCTTAAACGAAGAACTAAAAGCTAAGATTCAGGATGTCAATCGCTTTGATGAGGATTACCGCCGCTCGCTCAATTTGCTTGAAGAAGGACGCCGCCAGGAAGCCAAACGCATCACCGATTTGCAAGGAGAGGTTGCCTCAGTTCGCAAACGCCTTGAAGAAACTCGCGGTCGTTTTGATAGCTTTAGTGACAGCTTCCGCACCATGGATACCCGCATTGCCGATATTCAAAATAACGAAAAAGATCGTCGGGAAAACCAATCTCAATTCATCGATCGGGTCAATAGTTCGCTGGTTGAAAAAGACAAGGTTTTTGCTGAATGGGAAAAGCGTTTCGCGGAAATCGATCAATTTAATGCCAACTTGGGTTCTCAGATCGAAACTTTAGAAAAAATTCGTCTTTCTGTCACCAAGGCAATTCAAACCTCTGAAGAGACCTCTCAACGGTTTGAGCGCCGCGTCAATGAAATTACTGAACTTCAACGCCTTAACGATGAGCGCTATCGCCAGGAGTGGACTAATTTCAAGTCTGATGATGTCAAGCGTTGGACCAATTACATGCTTGCCCAGGAAGAACAAACCAGGGAGACCACCCAGAAGTTTGCTGAGCTGACTAAACAGCTTCAGGAACTGGATGATCTGACAACCTTAATGCGGGATGATCTGGACACTGTCAGCCGTGAAACCGTCAGGCATATCCAAACCGTTTTGCTTGCTTTCCAGGAGTCTATTCAGAATATCGCTCCGCTGACGGATAAAAAAGCCTCTTAACCTATGTACATACTTGGCACTGCCGGTCACGTCGATCATGGAAAATCCACCCTTATCGCCGCCTTAACCGGTACCCATCCAGACCGTTTAAAGGAAGAAAAAGCCCGTGAGATGACCATCGAATTGGGCTTTGCTTCCATGATCCTGCCTAATGGCGAAGAAGTAGGAATCATTGATGTCCCAGGTCACAGAGACTTTATCGGCAACATGCTGGCAGGGATTGGTGGAATTGATGCGGTTTTGCTCGTTGTGGCAGCAGACGAAGGGGTTTCAGCCCAGACCCGGGAACATTTGGCAATTTTGGATCTTTTGGAAATCAAACGGGGGGTAATCGTTATGACCAAGATCGATCTCGTCCAGGACGCTGAATGGCTTGAGTTGGTAGAGATTGACATCCGCGAACTCGTCCAGCATACATCCCTTGCAGAAGCTCCGATTGTCGGTGTATCCGCCCGAACTAGCTCCTGCATTCCAGAATTACTAGATCAAATCCAACAAACATTAAAAGGAATGCCGGGTCGCAAAAACCTGGGCAAACCGCGTCTGCCTGTGGACCGTGTTTTCACTCTAACCGGTTTCGGTACCGTCGTCACTGGAACTCTTTTGGACGGTAGTTTGAAAATCGGTGATGAAATCGTAAATCTTCCGGAAGGCAAGTCTGGTCGCATACGGGGATTGCAAAATCACCATCACAAGTTGCAAAAAATTGACCCCGGCTTCAGAGCGGCGGTTAATATTGTCAACCTGAACCACCAGGATATTGCTCGCGGAGACGTGATCGCTCACCCCGGAGATTACAAACCCACCAAATTGCTCGATGCGCATTTCCGTTTGCTAAAAGACTGTCCATTTCCGGTAAAACACAACCTGGAGGTCAAGCTTTTCCTGGGTGCTAGTGAGACCACCGCTCGTGTGCGTCTGCTGGGTAGCCAGGGGTTGAAACAAGGGCAGCAAGCCTTTATCCAGTTGCGCACAGACCATCCTGTTGTTGCTTCAAAGGGCGACCGCTTCATTCTACGCTTGCCCTCCCCCTCCGAAACTCTCGGAGGTGGTGTAATATTGGACCCTGACCCTGGGCAGACCTACAAACGCTTCGATCAAAACAATCTGGCACGCCTCGAGAAAATGCTCTCAGGAAGCGAAAGTGAATTACTCAGCCAGATTCTCCAAAATCAAAAAGTAACCACTGTGGCAACTCTGGCGCAAAAATCCGCGCTGCCAATTGGAGAAATCAGGCAATTAGCTACTTCAATGCTCCAGAATGGTGAAATCATTGGCTTGGGAAAACAGAAGGATATCAACAAATTGACTTTGATCGATCCTGAGTATTATCAATCGCTTCAACAAAGAGGACTCGAAAGTCTGCGGGCTTTTCACAACAAATTTCCATACAAGGCTGGAATGCCCAGGGAAGAATTCAAATCTGTGCTTGCCATATCTCAACTTTTGTTCGATTTGGTTGTTGACAGAATGGCAGAAGAAGCCCTGATCCTGCAAAAAGGCAGCCTTGTTTGGGCTGTAGAACACAAAGTCGTTCTAAGTCAGGAGGATCAAGCCAGGGTCGCGCCGATTTTAGCGGAATTCCAGGCAACTCCATTCAGCCCACCAGATGTTAACCAACTCCAGCTTGAGATTGGCTCAGACCTGATTGAAGGTTTGCTTTCTTCCGAGATTTTGATCGCCGTTTCAGACCAGGTGCTATTCACACCTCAAGCCCTCACCCAAATGCGAGACTGGGTCCGGGAAACCATTCTCACAACAGGGCAGCTCAGCCTGGCTGAATTTCGCGACCATTTCAAAACCAGTCGTAAATACGCAGCAGCCGTCTTGGAATACTTCGATGCGACCGGTTTCACCTACCGAAAGGGTGACGTTCGCGCTTTAAGATAGTACAATAACAGTATTACCATTCTAAAAAAGGAGAAATTAGTTATGGCATGGAAAGTACTCATCACAGACGGTCTGGAAAGCATTGGTAAAGATTTAATCAATCAGTTCGGTGTCGCAGTTGATAGAAAAGGCATTGATGCGGACCAACTTTTGCAGGAAGTTGGTGACTTCGAAGGGATGATTGTCCGGGGTCGCACAAAAGTCACAAGGCAGGTATTTGAAGCAGCAACAAAACTAAAAGTAGTTGGTCGTGCTGGCGTTGGTGTCGACAATATTGATCTTGAAGCAGCTCGGGAGCATGGTGTCACCGTTGTGAACTGCCCTCTTGCCACCTCTGAAGCTGTTGCTGAACATGCAATGGCATTGATTTTTGCTCTCTCCCGTGATCTTCCTCGTGCAGACGCAGCCATGAAAGCTGGAGATTGGGCGAAAAAGACTTTGATGGGTGTTGAACTTAAAGGGAAAACTCTCGGTGTACTTGGCTTTGGCAGAATCGGTCGCCTTGTTGCAAAATATGCCAATGCGATTGGGATGAACATCGTTGTTTATGAAATTATTTGGGATCCCGAGTTTGTACGCCAACAAAACGCAACGCAAATGTCGCTGGATGAAGTTCTTCAACAGGCTGATTTCCTCACGCTGCACATGCCCCTTACTCCCGAAACAAAACATTTACTCGGCGAAGAGGCTTTTGCGAAAATGAAAGATGGTGTCTATATCATCGATGCTTCCCGTGGTGGCGTGATCGATCAAGAGGCACTGCTGCGCGCTTTAGAATCTGGTAAAGTTGCTGGCGCAGCCCTGGATGTATACGAAAAAGAGCCGCCGGTAGAATGGGACCTTGTCAAACATAAGAAGGTTATCGCGACTCCCCACATTGGTGGGCAAACCATCGAAGCGCAAACCCGTGCTGCTGAAGATATTGCTTCAGAAGTAGCCAATGTTCTTGAAGGTAAAAACTTGCGCTGGAAGATTTGCTAGCAAAATTCAACAAAAATATATCAAAACTGCCTCCATCAGAGGCAGTTTTTGTTTAATTAACCGGAGTTGGCGTTGGGTAAATCAATTCCTGCGCGGGAGTGCCAACTGGCGTCGGGGTCGGGATCGGTGTTTCTCCCGAAGGGTCGTGCACATAGACATAATCACCCAATTCAGCCCAATTAAACAACCAATGCGCGTCACCGGGGAACATATTGACACAGCCATGGGACTGTTTAAACCCCAATACTGCCGGCCAATAAATGCCATGGATTGCCTGGGCGTGATTGTAGTACATTGCCCATGGCACACCTTCCATGTAATAAAAATCGGAACGGTCGCTTGTATACGAACCCTGCATCTGCTCTAATTCTTTCTTCTCGTAGATGCGATAGGTACCCGGATCCGAATAAAGATCACCGGATCCTGTTGCTACCACTGCAGCGAAGACCAATTCGTTGTTTTCATAAGCGGTCAGCGTCTGGTTATAAAGATCGATATTGATCCATTTGCTGCCCTCAACGCCAGGCGGTGTTTTAGTGTCGACGACTACTCGTCGGGATTTCAACGATGGTATCCATTCTGTAGGTGAAACCTGGTACCACTCGTACCCTTCCGCTTCCACCACGTTATAGATCGGGAAGGCTTCGTACTTGTTGTAGGCATTCCCGGTTGCACCTGAGGAGAAACTTGCCTCATTGAAAGAACCAGTGCCATCGATCGTAAAACCAAAGTTGCTTTTCGGAGAATCAAAAAACTCCAGACCTTGCCAATTCGGAATCGAATAGAGAGGCTCTGCCTCGATCCATCCACCACCCAAGAGTCGCACAAAGGTTCGTCCTCCGGAATTTGCCTGTTCAACAAAGGCAACATACCGGCTTAATCCACCCGGATAAGACCGGATCACCGTTCCACCGCTGGTGGCGTCGCTCAGACTGGCGTAAACTTTTGTTTGTCCATTATTAATACTGGCAATTCGAATCGGTAAAGCGTTCAAAGACGGATCAGGCTTGTTAGCCGGTAAGCCGGCGAGCGGATAAGGAAAACCCTGTTCGCGCAAGCCAATGATCGTTTGAGACGGACCCAAAGGAAGGCAGTCTCCAGGATCGTTTGCATAATACCCGGGCAGACATAATGGAAGATCGTAATATTGCCCTCCATCGCTCTGAATTCTTGCAGCACTAACTGCCTGGGAACTCATCAAACTCCCAAGCACAAAAAGAATTGCTATCAAAAAATACTTTTTCTTTTTCACAATTGCATTATACCTGCTAAGAAAATTGAAGCAAATTTCCGCAAACCCTTTTTTACGATTAATTCTATTTTTTTACCCTGTTCAAAGTATAGATATTCAGGGTAAAATTTTATCAACAGAGTTCAGGAGGTTGAACATGAAATTTCCGTACTATCAGGTTGACGCGTTTGCAGTAAAACCGTTCAAAGGTAATCCAGCCGCGGTAATTTTGATGGATGATACCCGGGAAGATAGTTGGTATCAGGCTGCTGCTCAAGAAATCAATCTCTCTGAAACTGCTTTCCTTCGCCCTAAAGGGCACGATTACGAACTGCGTTGGTTCACGCCGACCACTGAAGTTGACCTTTGCGGTCATGCCACCATTGCAAGCGCCCACATTCTTTACGAATTTGGCTTCTACGATCCCGATGAAATGATCAATTTCCATACTCGCAGTGGTGTGCTCACCTCAACATTCAATCGCGGTACTATCCTGCTCGATATGCCGCGCCTGAGCGTGAGCCCTGTCGCTGCTCCAGCCCTGTTAAAAGATATTCTTGGGTTCGAGCCCGTAGCAGTAGCCGAGTCTGAAAACGGTGCTTTGGTTGCTGAGCTTGCCAACGCAGACCAGGTGCGCGATTTCAAACCCAATTTTGATGCTATTGATCAGTTGGAACATCGCGACTTTGCAATAACCGCCTCAGGCGAAGGAACTAAATACGACTTTATTTCCCGCTTCTTTTCTCCTAAAACAGGCATTCCAGAAGACCCGGTAACTGGTATGGCGCACTGTCTTCTCGGACCATATTGGGAAGAAAAGACTGGTAAAAGCCAATTCCATGCCTACCAGGCTTCAGCCCGTGGTGGTGAGGTTTGGGTTCAGCTCAAGGGAAACCGAGCTCTGATTGGCGGCAAAGCTGTCACGGTGGTAAAGGGGGAGATGCTCAAGCAGTCGTAATGACTGATGACGCAAAGAACCTTATACTTCTCATTTGATGCCTGTCTCCATTTCGACAGCCCTAACCATTTAACACCTTCCTGCCAAAGGTCACTCGACCCTAACCTGATATTTCTTGGTATCTAATTTTTGAGAATATTGCCCTGATTCGCGCTCCAATCTTGTTATAATAAGCCCATGGTAGCTCGGGCATGGACGTTTATTCAATTCGTCTCTTTTTCATTTTCTACCTTCATTCCCAAAACAATAATCTCACGGAAAGAACCCCACTATGGACTTGATGAAGCAAAGAATTCTCAAAGACGGTAAAAACCTGGGCAGTGGCATCCTCAAAGTTGACCGTTTTATCAATCACCAGGTCGATCCAATGCTCATGGACGAGTGCGGGAAAGAATTTGCCCGCCTTTTTTCTGAGACTACCGCAGTCAAAATCCTGACTGCTGAGATTTCTGGCATCGCGCCTGCTCTCATGACTGGCAAATATCTCAATCTGCCTGTTGTCTATGCTCGCAAGAAAAAACCTGTCACCATGCCCAGCGAGGTCTATATCACCGTTGCTCCCTCTCACACCAAGGGAAACAACATCGAACTGATTGTTTCACCAGAATATCTCGGCAAAGGTGAAAAGATCCTCATCATTGATGACTTTCTCGCGTCTGGAGCGACAATTGCCGGTCTGGTTCGCCTTGCTGAAGTCGCTGGTGCCGAGGTTGTCGGGATCGGCACCCTTGTTGAGAAAACCTTTGAAGGTGGGCGTGTCTTATTGTCGAAACTGGGGGTCCCCATCCATTCTCTCGTCTCCATCTCTTCGATGGATGACGGCAAAATCGAATTTACTGACAAATTTGAAGCATAGCGAGGTGTGATGAGCGATCGTATCGTAATTCTTGACTTTGGCTCACAGTTTACCCAATTGATCGGTCGACGCATCCGCGATATGCATGTCTATTGCGAACTCCTTCCCTGGAATGCCAGTGAAAGCGAAGCAATCACGCCAGATACCCGCGGAATCATCCTCTCTGGTGGTCCCCAATCAATCTATGCGCCAAATGCTCCTTACATTCAGGACTACATATTGAACAGTAAGTTGCCAATTCTGGGTATCTGCTACGGCATGCAAGCCCTGGCTCATCAATCCGGAGGCGCGGTAGAAAAAAGTGAAGAGCACGAATATGGTCTTGCCCGTCTAACTGTCGCTGAACCCAACCCCCTCCTCCATTTGGGCGACCAGAAAGTCTGGATGTCGCACGGAGACAAGGTTTTTCGTCTTCCTGATGGCTATGTCGGCATTGCCAAAACCTCCAACACCCCTTACGCTGCCATGGCTAACTACGCGCAAAACCGATATGGGCTTCAGTTCCATCCCGAAGTGCATCACAGTCAATATGGCACTGAGATAATTCAAAATTTCGTTCTCAAAATTTGCACTGCCCAATCCTCCTGGACTTCAAAAAACATCATCGAAGAAAGCATCGAACGCATCCGCCAGCAGGTTGGCGAGGGACATGTGCTTTCAGCCCTCTCAGGCGGAGTCGATTCTGCCATTACCACCGCCTTGGTCCAGCGTGCGATTGGCGATCGCGTAACGGCAGTCTTTATCGATACCGGGTTGATGCGTCAGGGCGAACCCCAACAGATCGAGCAAACTTTTCGCCCCATATTAGGGGAGCGCCTTGTGATGGTCGATGCTTCTTCCCGCTACTTCGCTGCCTTGGAAGGTGTAATCGACCCGGAAGAAAAGCGCAAAGTCATCGGTGAAATGTTCATCCGTGAGTTTGAGCGTGCGGTCCACAATATCGGCGATTTCGAATTTCTGGCACAAGGGACGATCTACCCCGATGTGATCGAATCCAAGGGTATCGGCGTCACCGAAGCCCACCGCATCAAAACCCATCACAACGTCGCCGGCTTACCTGAGGATATGCATTTCAAACTGGTAGAGCCCTTGCGTTTTCTCTTCAAAGACGAAGTACGGGCAATCGGTTTGGAACTGGGCTTGCCTGCCGAACTTGTCTGGCGTCAACCCTTCCCCGGTCCAGGTCTGGCAGTACGCTGCCTTGGTCCAGTCACACCTGAACGAATCGCGACTGTGCGTCATGCCAACGCGATCCTAATGGAAGAATTGGGCAAAGCCGATCTGCTCCGTGTGCATGTGGCTGAAGATGGCAGCCTTCAAGGCAGTTCTCAAGCCTTTGCTGCCCTGCTTCCAGTCAAAAGCGTTGGTGTCATGGGCGACCAGCGTACCTATGCTGAGACCATCGTCCTGCGGGCAATCACCTCGGTCGATTTTATGACAGCCGATTGGGCTCGCCTGCCGCAGGACCTGCTGGCGCATATCAGCAACCGCATTGTCAACGAAGTGGTGGGTGTCAATCGGGTGGTCTACGACATCAGTTCAAAACCCCCGGCGACAATTGAGTGGGAGTAAGATCAGATTCAACTGTGATTTCTTGCAGTAATAAATGTTCATGAGTTGCTAGGATTTCTGTCGAGATAAAAAATTGCTGATATCTCCATTTATCAGCATTTTTATGTAAAATTATTAATCGTAAGTTAGGCAGTAGTAGGTTATGATTATTAAAAATTAATACATTGGAGGAAAAATGATGAAATTAGTTCTGATCAGACATGGCGAAAGCGAATGGAATAAACTCAACCTCTTCACTGGTTGGACCGACGTTGAACTGACCGAAAGAGGGCGTGAAGAAGCTGCCAACGGCGGTCATCTTCTCAAGCAAGAAGGTTTTGATTTCGATATTTGCTATACCTCTTATCTCAAACGCGCCATCCACACACTCGATCTCGTTCTTGACCAGATGGATCGCTCATGGCTGCCTGTGATCAAATCCTGGAAGCTTAACGAACGTCATTACGGCGCGTTGCAGGGCTTGAATAAGGCTGAAACCGCTGCCAAGTATGGCGATGAGCAGGTTCTGATTTGGCGTCGCTCCTACGCTACCCCTCCCCCAGAGCTTGACGAAGACGATGAGCGCAGCCCCCGCACCCAGGCCCAATATCGTGAGACAGAAGACAAGTCTGTCCTGCCCCTCACCGAAAGCCTGGCAATTACTGTAGAACGCACCATGCCTTATTTCGAAGAAGTGATCAAACCGGACATGCTGGCTGGAAAAAGAGTTCTGGTTGTCGCTCATGGTAATTCCCTGCGCGCCATGGTGAAAACCTTCGATCAGTTGACTGAAGAAGAAATCATTGGTGTCAATATCCCCACCGGTGTACCGCTTGTTTACGAATTTGATGACAACTTCAACGTTCTCAAAAAGTATTATCTTGGTGACCAGGAAGCTATCAAAGCCCAAATGCAGGCTGTCGCCAATCAAGGCAAGGCAAAATAGTTTTATTCTGTGACTAACAGGGAGCCTATTGGCTCCCTGTTTTGCATTGCTTCCAAAATATCACGCAGTGCAGCGAAGACAGCTTGCTTCTCTTTGCCATTATTTTCCCAACGCTTCTACGGAGTCAGAAAAACCGCCTCAAATATGGGATAATATCTTTTAAAGAACACACAACTTAAATTGAGGCAATAATGAGCGATCAAACAATTAATTACGAACATGATCCCATCGAACAACAGATAGTAGCACGAAACGAAGCCGGTCAGGTCGTCGGCGAAATTGACTATGAAATAGACGATGCATCATGGACCATCATTCACACTGGTGTGCGCCGCGCGTACCGTGGTGGTGATATCGCCAGAACCTTGGTTCGCCTTGCTGTTGAAGCCGCGCGCGAAGCAGGCGTTACTTTGAATGCAATCTGCTCGTACGCCGTTAAGGTTCTTCAACGCACTTCTGAATATCACGACATCTACACTCCTAAACCTGATACCGAATCTTAGGTCAGCTCAATATCACATTTCCCCTCTCCAGGCAATCTTCATTGCTGTCCTGGCGTTCAAAGGTACAAAGGGAAGTTTTCGTGTGTCCTTTTTACGATGGATCAATCGTAGTTTTCCTCAAAAAGGCAAACTACACCAGAAATGTTAATGAACATCTTAAACAACTACTGCAGAATCTTAGCGTATAATACCGGACGATCAATAAAAAATATCTTGGGTCTTTAGCCTGCTAAATATCCCAAGTCAGGTGAAGCATGCTTATCAACAAAGTTATTTTTCTCGATCTGGACGGTACGTTAATCGACCATTCCATGATTCCACCGGATTCAGCTCTCGAAGCGATCAGGTTAGCCCAGGCAAACGGTCACAAACTCTACATCAATACTGGACGCAGTATTTGTCAGGTTTACGATTACATTTGGGAAATTGGCTTTCATGGTTTTGCTGGCGGCAATGGTATCTATATCGAATCTGAAGGCAAGCAACTTCTCCACCGACCAATTCCGCAACATCTGGTCAAAAAGGTTTACAAGTATCTTGTAGATCACGAGATAGGCTTCTTCGAAGAAGGGCAGGAAAGCCTCTACGCCCACCCGCGCTATCTGACTGAGGTCGCCACTCTCTTGAATATCACCCCTGAGCAGGCTGAAATAGAGACAAACCGCCTTTTCCCCACCACCTCTTACAACCATATTGATTATCATGAAAACATCAACAAGATTAGCGTCGTGTTAAACGAAAAAGCCAATCCTGATCAGATTAAGGAATTCCTCCGCCCGGATTTGGTCCTCGGACAATGGACCATTTTTGGGAAGGAACGTGAGTTCGGCGATATCTACCAGCAGGGAACCAGCAAAGGCACCGCGGTCAAATTGCTGATGGATCATCTCAATTTGCCGTTAAGTGATGCTTTTTCTTTCGGTGATTCTTCCAACGACCTTGAAATGATCCAGATTGCTGGAACCGGCGTCGCCATGGGCAACGCCATACCACAACTTAAAGCAGCCGCAGACTTGGTTACTGACAGCGTAAGTGAAGACGGACTTTGGAAGGCTTTTCGCCAGATTGGGTTAATTTAACCACTGTGGCAAACTGTAATGATAAAGATGCGTTAAAATAGGTGACAGAACATACCAGGTAAGAACGTTTCACCTGTGGATTACCATGAAAACTACAAAATTAAAAAGTAAACCAATCCGAGGGGCATTCTGGGGAGATCTCTTAGTGGTCCTGTTACTCCTGGTGTTCTTGCTGCCCACCCTCCCCATTCAAGCGCAAGATAACCAACCAGTGCTCCAGATCACATCCATCGACAAAAGCAATTTTCCAGAAATCGTTTTGGAATATAAAGGCTTACACCTGTCAGAAGATCTGCCAACCGACCCCGCCAATGTTGAGATCATCGAAGACGGGCAGTCAATCACTCCAACCTTACTTGAAGAGCAGTACCAGGGGATGCATTTTGCCGTTGCGATCAACCCCGATTCTTCCTTGAGCATCCGCGGTGGAGACAGCAAACCTTATAACCTCGCAATAATTGATGCCCTCAAAACTATCGGACCAGAACCAGAAAACGCCCGGAATAACCGCTACAGTTTCTTTAGCAACCCTGAAATCAGCCTGGTAGAAACAGACGATTACACCGCTTGGGCAGCCCTTTTCGCTGATTTCGAGACGATTCCCCAAGATATAAGCGCCTCACTAAGCAGTCTTGAGCTCGCTGTATCCGCCCTGGACCACAGCAGCCTCGCCTTGGATACCGTTCTCGTTTATGTCACGCCTTATCTGGATTATCGTCTTCTTCCGGAATTTTATACCCTGATTGAGCAAGCCGGGCAGCTTGGAGTGAAAACCCAAGTTTGGATGGTTATGTCACCAAGAGTGCTTGCTTCTTCTTACGTGACCGAGATGCAAACAGCCTTGCAAAATATCGGGGGCACCTTCACTCCTTTAACCGGTACCGAAATTGTGCCAGACCCGCGCACTTATATGGAAGGTAAGGGTCGCACGTTTACCGCCTATTATCAGTCCCAAATTCGCACCAGTGGTGAGTATGAATTGCAGGTCAGGGCTAATTTTGCACAATCACCCACCCTCCAATCATCACCAGCCGTCCTCTCTCTCAATGTTCAACCGACCAGGTTGAGTTTTATCAATCCTGTCGACACATTGGAAATCCTGTATAACAATGACAAGAGTTTTCAACCTGCCCTGTTGCCTCTGGAAGTTCTGATCGAATTTCCAGATGGTTATCCACGATCGATCCTGAATTCGACCTTGTTCGTAAATGGAGAGCAAATCACTACCAACTCCCAACCGCCTTACGGAAGTTTCGTGCTTGATCTGGCGGGTTATGTGGAAGAACCTGAACTTGAGTTGGAAGTGCGCTTACAAGATGAGTTTGGTCTTCAGGGTCGTACGCCTGTTCAGACTATAGTCTTAGATGTGCTCAAACCAGAGAACGGTCTTGAAAAATCCTGGTTCACCAGTCCTTGGCTTTGGTTTGCTTTACTTGCTCTGGCGGGGGTAATAGCTTTCCTGGTTTTCAGAAAGCCTTTTCCAAAAAAGAAAACAGCCGAAGAAGAAGTAAAAAGCGATCCAAGACCTGACAAAGTTGCGGAAAAAGCACCTCTCTCCACACCGTTACCGGAAAAAATCTTCGGAAATCTAACCAGGTTGGACCCCGACCAGACTCCTTCTGCCGAAAAACCGCATCTGCTTACAAAAGAGGTAACCCTGATCGGGCGCGACCCAATGCTGGCAAACCTGATCCTTGAAAATCCCTCCATCGAGCCATTGCACGCTGAGATTCATTTCTTCCCGGATGGTCGCATCCGCTTGACAGACTTCAACTCCACCTCGGGAACCTATGTCAATTTTAAACCTGTCGGTGCGCATGGCACATCACTCCAACATGCCGACCTGGTACATCTCGGGACCTTGTTATTCCGATTCAACAGCGTCACCCGCACCCAAATCAGTTCCCCCAAATCCGACCAATAACGTTCCTTTCGTAGGCCGGGTTCCGTTTTCGAACCCGGCAATGTTCAGCCTTCTTTCATGGGTGAGGTTCCGCTCCTGCCCCTGGACAAAGCGAATAGGGTTGTACCTAGCTCTTCCTTTGTAGGGCGGAATCCGATTCTGTTACGGACCCCGCCAAACCAAATCCCTTTTTCTTACTTAGTCTAAATGAATCCTTGGGATTCTTCTGAAGCTGCTTTCATCTATTTGGCTTCCTCTGGAGCTGCTTGCATTCCTTGGGCTTCCCCTTGGGGAAGCTGGCTTCCACCGCGAAGCGGATGGAAGACTGATGAGGGTCGTTAGACTTCAATCGCGGACCCTCGCCAAATGCAATTCATTTTTCCTCGTAGGACTTAATGAATCCTTGGGCTTCCTCTGGGCTGCTTGCATCCCTCGGGCTTCCCCCTGGGGAAGCTGGACTCCACCGCGAAGCGGATGGAAGACTGATGAGGGTCGTTGAACTTCAGTGGATTACTATTGCTATCTTGCTTTTTTCGTGGTCTGCTTAATTACATACAAGATCAAACCCGACACCATACTATTTTTTTCCACAAAAGATCCTATTGTAATTATTGCAAACCATTGAACTAATTACCCACACCCAAATTTGCACACTCCAATTCATGATCCAAACCGACTACTTGCTTGAATCGATCCCTCTTTCATGTTAGAATATCTGCTCCATGGAGGGATGGCCGAGCGGACTAAGGCGCCTGTCTTGAAAACAGGTATAGGGCAACCTATCGTGGGTTCGAATCCCACTTCCTCCGCCTGGCTTGACAGCCAAACAATTTGGGGAGGTGCCAGAGTGGACGATTGGGGCCGCCTGCTAAGTGGTTGTCGGGTAAGACCGACCCGGGGTTCGAATCCCCGCCTCTCCGCCTTTACAAGACCGCGCTTGCGGTCTTGTTTTTTTATTACGCTCCATAATTTCTACAATTTACAATATTTACCCCTGCAAAAATTGCCCCCCTCTCAAAGACAACTGGTTCTTTCAAATCGGCTGTCCAGCTTTATTTCCAGAAAATCAGCTTATCTACCTTTACAAATCATCTAACCGGGATTATAAATATTCTCAACTGGTAAGACCTCTTACCACTCACCAATGGAGGTCACTTGTCAACTCAACCTGAATGGGTTATCCCCAAAAAACCTACTGACTTGGCTGAACAGCAGCTTCTCGCCGCAATTCTTGATGGCAGCTTTCCGATCGGCAGTACCTTACCTCCCGAACGCGAGCTGGCCCAATCGCTCGGCATAACCAGACCCACCCTGCGCGAAGCACTGCAGCGCCTTGCCCGTGACGGCTGGATCCTGATCCACCAGGGCAAATCCACTGTAGTCAAAGATTATTGGAAAGATGGCAACCTGATCATGCTCAACGCCCTTTCCAAACAGCCAGAAATTCTGACATCCTCTTTTATTACGAATCTACTCGAAGTTCGGGCTGCGCTTGCCCCGGTCTACACCCACCTGGCTTTTATAAGAAACCCTCAAGGACTGAAAACTCTCCTTGAAGATTGCCTCACGCTCCCGGATGAGCCTAAAGCTTACGCGCAGGCTGACCAGGAGCTGCACCACCAATTAACCGTGTTATCTTGCAACCCAATCTTTACCCTTATTTACAACGGTTTCAGACAGGTCTCTAATCAGGCGGGTTTGGATTACTTCGCCAGCCCGGAAGCGCGCAAGCATTCCCAGGACTTCTATCGTGGGCTTCTCGAGGATTTACATCACAACGATCCGCAAAGTGCATCCGACCGTACTGCCAGGGTCATGCAGGATAGCCTTGATTTCTGGAAGAACTGTGACTTTTTCAGGGAGGTGCAATGAAACAATCAATTTCCCGCGCGCAACTCTGGTCGCAACTTGACCAGGATTGGGACCTGATCATCATCGGCGGTGGCATCACCGGCGCAGGGATTTTCAGGCGGGCTGTTAGTGGAGGCTTGAAAACTCTTTTGCTGGAAGCAGCTGATTTTTCAAGTGGAACTTCCTCAAAATCATCCAAACTGGTTCACGGCGGTTTTCGATACTTGCGCAGCGGTCAATACGATGTCACCTTCGAATCCGTCAGACAGCGTGAAAAGTTGCTCAAACAAGCAAAAGGACTGGTCACGCCTCTCAGCTTTGTTTTCCCCCATACCACTTCGGTCAAGCAAAAACGCACTTTTCACGCCGGCGTGATCATCTATGATCTGATGGCTCCCAAGTGGAAACACAGCCATCTTAACTTTGATCAGTTGCAAAACGCGATTCCTTTGCTCAAAACAGAAGACATGGCAGGAGCCTATCTCTATTACGATGCTCTTCTGGATGACAGCCGCATGGTTTTGCGCCTTCTCCAGGAAGCAAGCGAGGATGGCGGTCTGGCGCTGAATTATGCCAGGGTCGAGCAGCTGCTCAAAGACAAGAGCGGACGTGTCTGTGGGGTTGCCATGCGGGACCAATCACGTGAAAACAAGGGCACACTTGAGCTAAAAGCCAGCGCCGTGGTCAATGCTACCGGTCCCTGGACTGATCATCTTCGCCAGCAGCTCGGTCGCAAGGAGCGCGTAAGACCCTTACGCGGTTCTCACTTGGTATTTAGTTTCGAAGATCTGCCCATCCCTCACGCCGTCACCCTGATGCATCCAAAAGACGGACGGGCAATGTTCGCGATCCCCTGGGAGGGGCGCACGATTTTCGGTACAACCGATCTCGATCATCGCTTACCTCTTGACCAGGAACCTTATTGCACCAATCAAGAAATCGCCTACATGCTGGAAGCGGTTCACGCCATCTTCCCGGAGACGAACATTACTGAAGGCTCGATCATTTCGTCCTTTTCCGGTTTGCGGCCGATCGTCCGGGGTGATGCCAACAACCCTTCTGCTGAATCCCGCGCTCATCTCGTTTTGGAAGAAGATGGATTGGTAACAATAACAGGTGGAAAATTAACCATCTTTGAAATTATGGCTGAAGACACGCTCAAAGCAGTCATGCCCATGCTCGGTAAAGAACTAAAACCTATCAAATACTGGTTCAAACCACTTCCAGTTCCAAACTTAGATATGCTCCTCTCTGACCTGAGTTTTCTATATCTTGCTGGTCGTTACGGCAGCGCCATTTCAGACCTGGTGGAGATGGCAGGTCCGAAAGACCTTCAGCGAGTGGATGATCTTTACCTGAATTGGGCTGAACTTTCCTATAACGCCCGTTTTGGTGCGGTGGAACATCTCGACGATTTGTTGTTGCGCCGGACACGCCTGGGCGTCCTTCTGCCTCAAGGCGGTATCCAGGTAATGGAAAAAGTGAAAAAATTGACCGAGTCTGAACTGCCCTGGTCACAAGAGGATTGGCAAAATGAAATTATCCGATACCAAAACATTTATCAACAAGCTTACAGTCCAAATCCGGAAAGTTTTCAACGTTAGGAGGAAACATGGCTAAAGAACAAAAATTTGTCCCCGCCTGGTACGAAGAGCCGGTCCCAACAGGAACCTGGCGTTCGATCTTTAAGTGGGGCGACCCTGCCGCTTACAAGCACCCCAACAGTGGACTGACCAAGTTGATCATGGATCGCTTTGGCTTGACCGAAGACACGCTTTCCAAACCCGGACAGTTGGGCTTGGACCAAGTCCCTGATGACGTGCCAGTTACCTTTCCACCCGAGCATCTCGCTTTCCTCGCCAAAACTTGCGGCGAAGAAAACCTTCGCACGGACACCTACACCAGGATCAAACGTTCCTACGGTCAGGGCATGATCGACGCTCTCCGCCTGAGGCGCAAAATCGTAGAAAATCTGCCGGAAGTAGTGGTCGCACCCCGCACTCAGGAGGAAATCGAAGCTATAGTCACCTACGCGAATGACCACATGATCCCAGTCTACGTTTTTGGAGGCGGTTCTACCGTCACCCGTGGCTACGAAGCCACCAAAGGTGGCATTTGCATCGACATGTCTGTTCATATGAACAAACTGATCGAGCTTAATGAAATCAACCACACCGTCACCGTCGAAGCAGGCATGTGGGGTCCAAAGTTGGAAAACCTGCTCCAGACTGCTGTCGAAAATCTGGGCGCGAAGCGCAATTACACCGTCGGGCACTTCCCTCAATCGTTCGAATACTCCAGCGTCGGCGGCTGGGTTGTGACTCGCGGAGCCGGGCAAAATTCCACCTATTACGGCAAAATTGAAGACATCGTCCTCGATCAGGAATACGTGACACCACGCGGCGTCTTCAAAACCTGCCCTCATCCTCGAGCCGCCACTGGTCCCGATTTTGACCAGATCATGATGGGCGGCGAAGGCAGCTTTGGCATTCTCACCAAAGTCACACTGAAAGTTTGTCACTGGCAGCCAGAAAACCGCAAAAAATTCAGCTATATGTTCCGCAACTGGGAAGATGCCCAGTCTGCCAGCCGCGAGGTATTGCAGGGCGAATTTGGCTACCCTTCGGTCTTCCGCATCTCGGACCCCGAAGAAACCGACATCATGATGAAACAATACCACATCGAAGGCAGCATTGCTGACACTGTTTTGCAAAAACTCGGCTTCCAACCCATGCAAAAATGCCTGATGCTTGGCTTCACGGATGGTGAAAAAGATTTTTGCCGGAACATTGACCGCAAAATGCGAAAGATCTTTCGCAAGTATAAAGCCTTCGAAATCTCTTTCGCTGGTGTTACTAAAACCTGGGAAAAAGGTCGTTTTACCGACCCCTACTTACGGGAAGATTTGCAGGATTACGGCATCCTGATCGACACCCTCGAGTGCGGTGTCACCTGGTCACAAATGCCGCAGGTCCACAAAGATGTCAGAGCGTTCGTAAAATCCCGCCCCAACACCATTTGCATGACCCACATTTCCCATTCCTACCCCCAGGGTGCCAATCTCTACTTCATCTTCATCGCCAAAATTGACACCATCCCTGATTATCTTGACCTGCAATATGGCATCCTGGAAGCCATCGCTAAATCTGGCGCAGCCATCAGCCACCATCACGGCGTCGGTAAAGCGACCGCTCCCTGGCTGGAAGATCAGATCGGCGGTCAGCAGATGGACGTCATTCGGGTCCTGAAAAACCATTTTGACCCTAACAACATCATGAATCCCGGTGGTACACTGGGATTGGACATGAGCCCGGCGCAAAAAGAAAAGCGTTGGGGCAAGGATTTCGAGGTTTAGATGACAAAAGAACACTTACTCGCAATTGACGTTGGCACCCAATCTGCTCGCGCCTTGATTTTTGACCTTCAGGGCAATCTGCTCTTCAAAGCTCAAATTCCCCTGCCCGAATATTCCGCTCCAAAACCCGGTTGGGCAGAGCTTGAACCTATGCTCTTTTGGGAAAGCCTCTGCCAGGCCTGCCATAAGCTGTGGGCAATGCCTGGGGTGGATAAGACTCAGATCGCTGGGGTGACGCTCACCACCCAGCGCAATGTCATTATCAACCTTGATAAAGACGGTCAGCCGCTTCGCCCCAGTATCCATTGGTCCGACCAGCGTCGAACCGCCGGGCTACCCAACGTGGGTGGCGTTTGGGGCGCGCTTTTTGCCGTCTCTGGGATGACCAACACCATCCGCTACCTTCAAGCCGAAGCCAAAACCAACTGGATCCGCATCAATCAACCCGAAATCTGGGCTAAAACCGCCAAGATTGTGCTGCTTTCCGGCTACCTCACCCACCGCATGACCGGCAAATACGTTGACTCAACCGGCTGCCAGGTTGCCCACCTGCCTTTCGACTACAAAAAACACGAATGGGCTGGTAGTTTTGACTGGAAATGGAAAGCAGTGCCAGTTGAGCCTGAAACCCTGGTCGATCTGGTTCCACCAGCCGCTTTGTTAGGCGAAATCACCAACCAGGCTTCTGAGGAAACCGGTATTCCAGCCGGGCTTCCTCTCATCGCCGCGGCTGCCGACAAAGCCTGCGAGGTACTCGGCTCAGGCACGCTCGCCTCCAACATCTGCTGCCTGTCATACGGCTCTGCCGCCACCATCAACACCATCCACCAACGCTACATCGAAGTTGTTCCCCTCATCCCGCCCTATCCGGCTGCCGTTCCAGGCTCATATTCGCTCGAAATTCAGCTTTTCAGAGGCTATTGGATGGTCTCTTGGTTTTTGAGGGAATTTGGTCTCAACGAAAAGCGCCTTGCAAAAGATCGCGGCGTGCCTCCCGAATTTTTGTTTGACGATCTTGTAAACTCAGTACCAGCCGGTTCTTCAGGTCTAACCCTCCAGCCTTACTGGGCTCCCGGTCTCAAATCGCCCGGACCCGAAGCCAAAGGTTCTATCATCGGCTTTGGCGGTGTTCACACCCGCGCCCACTTCTACCGCGCCATCCTGGAAGGGCTGGCGTACGCCCTGCGCGAAGGTGCCGAACGCACCAGCAAGCGCAGCCGCGTGCCCATCACCGAAGTGCGGGTTTCGGGAGGGGGCTCACAGAGCGATGCCGCTCTACAACTGACCGCCGATATCTTTGGCATGCCTGTCAGTCGCCCGCACGTCTACGAAGCTAGCGGGCTTGGTGCTGCCATTGACCTGGCAGTCGGTCTGAACTTGCAGCCTTCCTTTGATACAGCCGTCTCACAGATGACCCGCATCGGTAAGACCTTTGAACCGAACCCGGAAAACCACAAGTTGTACGATGAACTCTACAATCGGGTCTACCTGAAGATGTATGACCGTCTGTCGCCGTTATACAAAGAGATCCAGGATATCACCGGCTATCCCGCCAGTGATTAGTGGTTTTGTCCTTTAGCTTCTCCTGTGAAAAAGGAGTACCGCGAAGGGGTAGATGAGGTAAGGGTTTAGAAGTTGAAAATACGTAAGGGCGGGTCTGAAACCCGCCCATAATTATTGATTACTCTTCGTCCTTCATTCGAACGACCACGATCGACTTGCCAGGAAGCTTCTTGATGTCAAAATAAGCTTTTTTGTTTCGTACCAGGGTAGCAAGCTGCCTCGAGCCATAACTGCGCGGGTCAAAGCCAGGGTCAATACGCCGCAGCGCCGTCCCTACCTCCGAAAGTTTCGCCCAGCCATCGTCATCGGTACCAGCCATTTCGATCGCGTCCTGAATGTTATCGATCAGGTTCTGGTCTTCCTTGCTCATTTTCTGCTTGGCAGCCGTCTGTCGCTTCTCACGTTCTCGCTTTTCCAGGTTCTCCGTGTAGATGAAGACATCACAAGCCGAGACAAAGGCGCGCGGGGTCAGGTTCTTGCCGATACCCACCACCAGTTTTCCGCTTTCGCGCAGGCGGGTTGCCAGGCGCGTGTAATCGCTGTCGCTGGAGACCAGGCAAAAGCCGTCCACCTGGTTGGAGTGCAAAATATCCATCGCGTCGATGATCATCGCCGAGTCGGTAGCGTTTTTGCCAACGGAATAGCTGAATTGCTGAAAAGGTTGGAAGGCGTAAGAATTCAAGGTGTCCTTCCACGATTTCATATTGGTGGAAGTCCAATCACCATAAATACGTCGAATCGTAGCGTTGCCGTAGCGGCTCGATTCGACTACGATTTGTTCAATTAAAGAGGCCTGGGCGTTATCACCGTCGATCAAAATCGCGATGCGGTTCTCCCTCGACCCATTGGGGGTTTCTGAATTTGTTGTCATGCTGCTATTATAACTGCTTTCGACGCAGCTTATCCCCTTAACAGGAGCAGGAATAATCGAGATCTACCAGGTTATGCTTTTTGTAATAATCCTGATGATATTTCTCTGCCAGGTAAAAAGTGGTACTTGGGCGGATCGTTGTAATTACCTCGCACTCAAACTGGTCAGAATTTTTGACCTCAGATAAAACCGCCTGGGCAATTTTTTCTTGGTCTTCGTCCATCACAAAAATGATGGAGCCGTATTGAGAAGATTGCGAGCTGCAGTTGTCAACGCATAGGGTTGGGTCATGAAAGTTAAAGAATGCCTTCACCAATCCTTTGTAAGAAAGAATGGACTCATCAAACTCGATTTTTACGGCTTCCACATGCCCGGTTATATCCTGGCAGACTTCCCGATAGGTCGGATCTTCGAAATCACCTCCGATATACCCTACCTCGGTATCAAGGACGCCTTTAAGGTCCTGGAATCGGGCTTCCAACCCCCAGAAACATCCCCCCGCTAAAATTGCTGTTTGACTCATCACTGCGCATACTCCTGCATTTTTTCTTGGGCAAAAGGCCTTTTTATTGAAGCTCCCCTTTGCTTACAAGTTCCATTACCACTTGCGAATATTATAAGAGTCCACTAGACATGATTTCTTCTTTGTTTAAGGTTTGATGAGGAAAGTCAGGTTCAGAACAAATCATACTGAACCAAGTGAGCTTAACTTACATCAGTTTGTGATGACCACATTGGTGCACGTACCGGGAGGGGGTGGAAAGCGCTTCAGCCCAGAGGGTAAGAGGGACCACGTAGTGGTGGATGAAGTTTACTACGCGAGAGCCACCAAGCACACAACAAGTTGCGTTAATGTTGTCATCCTGAGAGCACCGAAGGATCTTGCCAGAGTATCCATCAACGTAAGATGAGTAAAAACAAGATTCTTCACTTCGTTCAGAATGACAATTTTTTCATCTTCGTTCATTGTCAGCACCGCGAGCGACGTCAGGCGCGTGGCAATCTGGCTTAACCTTGTCATCCTGAGGGCACCGAAGGATCTTGCCAGACTGTTCATCAAAGTAAGATGAGGTAAAACAAGATTCTTCACTTCGTTCAGAATGACAATTTTTTCATCTTTGGCTCTTGCAAGCGCTGCGAGCACCACCAGGCGCGTGGCAATCTGCCTTAACGTTGTCATCCTGAGGGCACCGAAGGATCTTGCCAGAGTATCCATCTGCGTAAGACGAGGTAAACAAGATTCTTCACTTCGTTCAGAATGACAATTTTTTCATCTTTGGCTCTTGCAAGCGCCGCAAGCGTTGCCAGGCGCACGGCATTCTGACTTTCCAAGCCCTCCCTCGAGTGTACAGACCGGGGACATAGTTGACAAACGTTCGGAGACATCGCTGACACTTTTTAGAATTAGGCATGAAGGAGAACATCTGCCATGCCATGGAAAGAGAGTACAGCAATGGAAGAACGAAAACGGTTCATC